>Ga0207886_10022_pt1 | contig 552368 bp, 559 predicted proteins | sample LinPmetageLP35_FD_184048 | JGI IMG/M metagenome (GOLD analysis project Ga0207886, IMG submission 184048) | Marine viral communities from the Pacific Ocean - LP-35 (SPAdes) | ecosystem: Environmental > Aquatic > Marine > Oceanic | place: Pacific Ocean | collected 2009-08-31 | reverse complement strand
TAGCTGTTATATTCACAGGTTTCCAAGGTGTAGAATATACTGTTTCTTCTTTCACTATTAGTGATGGTGCCTTTGGGTCATGTTTCTATTTTGGAACAGGTTTTCACGGGTTACATGTTATGATAGCAAATACGGAATCCTGCCTAAATCGGGGAAATTGCAAGGTATTTACTTGGTAATATTGTCCCTCATTTAATATATCTTGCTATTATTATTTACTGCTACGGCATCATTTGCTTCCACCACATCACAACACCTTTACACCGCTATTAATAACGCATCGAATTGTTATTCTTTTTCAATTGCACGTTATTACAGAAGGAAATCATTGCGTGAAAGCTCCAAGGTCACTTGTTATTTTCTTTCGTTGTTTGGCATAGTCATTCGCTTAAAGGTTGAAGAGGTATCGAGGAGGAATCGGATAGCTTGCAATTGCAATTTCTTCCAAAAGAAATATATATTTTTTTTATATGACTTGTTTTATGCTTTATTTGTTATTCTTATCTTATACTTTTTTATATTTCCATTTGATTGCTATATATTGGAATACGTTATATTTCTAAAAGTACTTTTGCTGGTGTTGGTTTACAAGACCTATACCGAGTATTTAATGTATTCACGCTAGAAACTGGCTGGTAGCTGGAGGGGTTTTAAGGGGATTACAATTACGGGTATAAATCCTCTTTCTTTTCGCATTCCCTTAGCTAAAAAACCTGAATATATTAAATTACTATTGCATTTGTTTTTGCTACTTTTACTATTTTTATGATATCACATACCGGTGCAAACCCATAATTACATTAACAAAAGCATTATACTTTAGTACAATGAAGTTTGGAAGTTATAGCAATTATTAACATTGGACTCAAATCGGGAAGGTAACAAATAAATTGCAAAGCAAAAAAGAAATTAAAGGTATTTATTAAAACGCAACTTTCTTTTTTATCGATGCAATGTAAGCAACACTTAAACTTAACGTTATTAAAGCGATAATCATAATTCATATTAGTTTTAAAAGCGTTTACATATCGCATGCATAAATAATAATATAAAGCAATAAAAGTTTTAAAAGAAATTAGTATAAGCATTGTTTTTGTTAACAAGGATTTTATATTATTAAGCTATTGTTTTTAATAAAAGATATTTACTCGTAAAGTAATTAATTGATTTAATATAAATTATGAAAATCAAATAATTAGCAAAAATTTGTTTTTAATAAAGATTAAGCTTATGCTTACAAATGTAGTTGTTATTATTATTGCTAAAAAAGAAATTAAGAATTTTAAAAAGAAAGGCATTATATATACGATTTTTATAACAAGCAAATGCGGAATCTTGCTCAAATCAGGAGGGTTGCGAGGTATTTGCTTAATAATATTATCTCTCGCTTAACATATTTTGTTATTGTTATTTGCTATTATAGCATTATTTGCTTTTACTATATTACAATATCTTTGTAATAATATTAATAACATATCGAGTTATTATTTTTCTTTAATTAGATATTATTATAAAAGGAAATCATTACGTTAAAGCTTTAAAATCACTTGTTATTTTTTTCATTATTTAGCATAATTATTTACTTAAAAGCTAAAAAGGTATTAAAAAGGAATTAAATAGCTTGCAGCTATAATTTTCTTTCGAAAGGAATATGTTATTTCTTTTATATGATCTATTTTATGCTTAATCTATTATTCTTATCTTATACTTTTTTATATTTCCATTTGATCATTACATATTAAAATACATTATATTTCTAAAAGTAATTTTGCCGATATTAATCCACAAGACCTATATCAAGTGTTTAATATATTCACGCTAGAAGCCGGCTAATAGCCGGAGGGGTTTTAAGGGGGTTACAGCTACAGGTATAAATCTTCTGCCTTCTCGCATTTCCTTAGCTGAAAAAAAAAATCCGAAATATATTAAACCACTATTACACTTGTTTTTGCTACTTTTACTGTCTTTATGATATCACATACCGGTGCAAACCCACAAATACAAAGTAATTGTTTTTGATATTTAAAAAAATATTTTTATAAGCTGACTTGATAATTATTGTAAAGTAATTATTTGTGTTATTATTACTACACGTTTAAAAATACGATACTATAATTCTTATTAAAAAGTTTTTAGTAAAAAACTTCCAATTTTCTTCTAACTTTTAATAAAAATAAAAGCTTTATTAAAAAACATATATATATATATATATATAACTTTAATATTAAACTTCCAAATTAACTTTTTCATTTATAATTTATTTGCTTATAATATAAGCTAATTACTAATCAATATTAATATAATACCTATAAAAGTATTACAAAATATTAATATATCAAGTTCTTAATAATAAGTTATAAGATTTATATATTTCTAAGAGAATGTAAAAAAAACAAGTACAATATACCTTTCCAAAACGGTATTAGCTTGCTATTAAAAAAAGGGCCCGACTTCTTATTCTAATCCGAAACATCCTTAAAAAGGCCTGCGGACCAATAGTATTGTTATATTAAACAAATATATATTAAACTTAAAATAAACTATAATTTATTAAAACATGTAAGTTAATCAAGAATCTTTAACTATAAAACCAGATTCTCGTTCAGGTAGTTATATCACGTAATAGTATATTCTTTAATAATCAGTAAATTAAGAAGCTTATATAAGAATATAATATGCACCTCGCTTAGCCTCGCTTAGCTTTCATAACCTCGCTTATGGCATAAACAAAGGCTCGCTTAATTTAAAGATAGTATAGGCTCAGGGACCCCCTATAAAGCCTGTAACTTCGGTAGTTTAAAAGGCTCGCAAACCCCTTTACAATGGTTATTTATAAAGCTCGCAAAGCTTCCTTAAAATAAAGAGTTATTTACAGCTTGCGATGCGATGCGATGCGAGGCCTTGGTACTAGGCCTAAATAGGCAACTAAAGCGACGAAAGCTAGCCGAGCCTTGGCAATTAGAGTAGTTATAAGGACCTAGAAATCCCCCTTCAATAGAATCATCATTCACACCGATTATTACTTCTTTACAGCTTACGCTTATAAAAACTAATACGTAAGTCATTTCGCTAAAAAGAAGTACAAAATTCACTCAGGCGAAGCAAACACGGACTAGTATACCTCACTTTATACCGATTTTCGTCTCGTATGATTCTTAAGAACATATAAGACAAGTCAAATTATATATTATCTAAGAGGCACCAGCGGATTACTCCCAGTAGACTTCCGAAACTCCAAGTCTAGCCGGAATATGTCCTACTAGAGCCCTACAGACTATTGACTAATCCGACCTCAACCCTCTAGACTCTTCATTCTACACGCCTCTGTCTGAAAACGAACGTATACCCATCAGCTTATTGTTCTCGATTCTTCGTCGACTCGAAGGACGCAGCCTTGGAACATCTCCGCTATTCACGATCCTTGGGACGTCTTCTGTTGCCTTATGCTCTGCCCTTTCAGCAGCAGTAGCGCTCCTGATCCCTGCCATAGCACTCCTCTCCCCAGCCCTAGCATTCCTAGAAGCAGCTTCGGCACTCTTTTCACCCGCACGAGCACTACGAAACGACGCCTTCGTCCCTGCTTCAACTGCGTTTGCACTTCGCTTGCTATGTCTTGCACTGGCGGCCGAAGCCTCCGCGGAGTGGACCGAGGCATTAGCTGCGATAGCTGTGGGAACAAGCTGAAAGATCACACGATTCAGTAACTGCCTATGGGTACTCATGCAATGTCGAAGAGAAACTGTGCTGCTGACAGGGCAAATACACTCTCATGTCTTGTCAATTCTAGTGGTAACGGAAACATGTCATACCGAGATAACCGTGGCTATAGAAGCAACCGTTGCCCATACTGTTTTCTTCTTGAACCATGGCTTCTCTTCTTTGTAAGTCTCTGCGCATAAGGGGCTACAGTGTCGTCGTCCTGGTCCTCGTCCTCGTCTACGGCCATTTCGAGTGCTCGATCTGGGGCCTTGTCGTAACTTCTCACTTCCCGACATTGGCGACCTTGAGCAAGAGCTACACGATCGGGAATAGGATCGGCCAGAGCTGTTGAACGAAGAGGTACTAGAGTTGCGCCTGTAAGCTTGCTCAGACAGAGGAAATCTTGATCGTGGGCGTGACTGTCGTAGCATCTCTTCACCAGGAAGTGGCTCCGTCATTTTGGTTGATGTCCTTCACTATGATGTCTCCGTCCCAATATCGACACATGTTCATAAGGAGGTGGAAACGGTGAGCATAATAAAGATGAGATTCGCCGACATCACGTCATCCTATACTCCAGGCTGTCCTTGCGTATGATCGTGTTGTACCCAGCCTGCCGGCACACCACACCAACCTTTGGAGAACCAGGGAAACCTTGTTAGACCATTTAAGGCGAGACCGTAACAATCTAGTGTTACAGTTTTCAAAGAGCCTAGGTACGGTATCGTGAGCTTATTACTCGTCGCCCCAAACAAAGCAAAATGTTTCTACCCAATCCCAGCTGTCCATGACAACTGGGAGCTCCTTGTCAAGCCCATCCAGGTCTTGGCCCAGCAATTTCGGCACACGCGTTTGAGGACAAGGTTGGGTAAGAAAGGCGATTCCATTGACACAAAAGCATGCCTGTCGCGGTTTGTCCAATCTGACTTCAGAAGTGAAGCTGCCGATGGAGGACCACGACGACGATATTCGCAAGGGACAGAGGATCAAAATAAGATCTACTTTGGGTTCCAATGGCTAGTGATGGAATGTCTGGTAGCAGCGTAAGCAGATCTCTTGAGACCGTCGTCTAGGATAACAGGTGAAAAGGGCACTCGCATACCAACTGTAGGCATGCTCGTAAAGTCGGAGGCAGTCGATCGATCGATCATAACAGCCAGATCCACCGATATGCATCTTTCTATCATTGCTCAGATTGCTATAGAGACGCAAAGTTGCAAATAGCAACTTGGGGTTTTCCGAAGATGCTTCGTTGTAACCACGTGCTTCCCGAAAAGTTGGGGAAAGGGACGGTTGCGTGGGTGCTATCTGCACCAAGTAGTGGTATTGGTGTGAAAGACTGTGGTTTGTTAGCTCTGACCGGCTGAGGGGAGGGGCTCGGCTCGTAGCCCGTAGTTCGTAGGTGAGCAGGTGCGTAGGTGGGGACGCTCGATTGTTCTGGTTCAGATACCCCGATGCAAGTATTACATAGACCTCGTCTTTAGTCGGATGAAAGTGGTGTTCTGTAAGGGGAAGACTTCAAGATTCAAGATCCATTAGAGGGTCAAATCTATGACATCCGAGACATAGCATGTAAGAACATAAGTCTAAATTAGTCTGAAGCCTGACGGACTGTGTCTCGCTTCAAAGTCACGATATTTTCGAAGCCAATGCACCGTCACAAGTACTCCGTTGGGTTCTGACGAGAGAAAACTACCAATCAAACCTCCTTGTAATCCACACTAGGGTGCCCAGACGTGTCATCCCCGGGGTTGGGGTTGAATGGGCAGTCAACTTCAACTCTGTCAGCTCTACAGTAATACTGAGACAAGCGAAGCGGCCGCTCACTAGGTAGGTACAGTACGTTTGCTGTACAATCCCCTAGCAGCGTACTGTACTGGCGCTGTAGATCGCTTGCTGTCAATGTATGAGTCTATGCAATTCCTTTCCACTAGAACCTGGACTGTAGAAAGAGCACAATGAGATACGAGTTCAAACACTCTGTAGAAAGACGATGGGAGATGGTGCAATAAGAATGCTGCGAGAGAAGCTGTATCGCTGCGTAAATGAGGAGACTAAGGTACCCGAGAGATACTGCCCAGGCACTTGTACTTGTAAGCCAGAAACTCACAAAATACTCCCCATGTGAATGTGAATGTGAAGTCCACAGGAGCGGTGTGTGATTGAGGTTTAGTAGAACTCGTGTCGTACCCGACTGGATATTTGCACCACGAAATAGATCCCAGGTTCGCACCCTTCAACCGTGACATTACATCCTCTCTCCTGTTTTAAACCACACCGGATCAAATGTCAGAGTCACCAACCCCCCTTCTGCGCATTGCAGTTTACATATCCGCCCATGGCTACGGCCATCTCGCGAGAACTCAGAACTTCCTAGCAATCGCTTCCCGTACTGAAACATACGACTTTCATATCCGTACCTCCTCAGTACTACACAGTAGTAACCTGGACTACCCTTTACATCCTAATGTCGTACAGACAAATGCCTAACAGCTCGACGCAAAAGAATCGTTACATGCGCTAGATGCCTTCGACACGTCTGTACCGCAAGCGAAGGAACTAGATTTCCTCAGACGGCACAAGGTCCAAGCAATAATCTCAGATGCACTGTCTCTGCCATGCCTGCTCGCGCAGATCTTGGACATTCCAGCTATCCTCATCACCAATTTCACATTTGACAGCATATTCCAAGCCTTATTGGATAGCGTACCGGACGCAGGTAGCAAGAGAAGGCTGCAGCAGAAAGTCAGGGAGATGTCCGCGCAGTACACGCTTGCCCACACCATCATCCGTCTACCTGGTCACATACCGTTCCCATTCATAGGACCGCAAATCGTGGATGCCCAAATGCATTTCCGAAAGGCAGCACGAGATAGGACCAAGACACTCGCGAGTCTGGGACTACAATATCTGAACGATACAAAGATCTTACTTCACTGTTTTGGGGGTCACGCCCTAAATGCGCCTGCCGACACGCCTCTGCTGCCAGAAGGGTGGGCATACATAAGTCAAACTATTGACATTCCACCGCTATTCCACAAGGTCTCCCACGATGTGCATATGCCTGATCTCATTGAGGCGTGTGATGCAGTGCTTGGAAAGCTTGGGTGGGGTACTTGCAGCGAGGTGATTGGGAATGGATATAAGCCCTTTCATCTATGTTCCTCGGAGTGCTTTCATCGAAGAAAAAGGCTTGCTAAGCTGGATGCAGACTGCGCATCGGAGAATCATCCGTCTTGACGTGAAGGAGTATGAAAACTCAGCCTGGCTGCCAGCGATCGAAAAAGCACTGGCGATGCCTCAAAAGGGACCAGAAGTGGAAGAAGATTGGGCGTGTAATGAAGACCGCTTGATCCAGACTCTCTCAAGGATACGCTTCAGATTGCGTTGAAGTAATTTGGCAAGTTCCTAGGGTCGGTTTCTCGCCCATGGGAAGCAAAACTGAACAAAACCAAAATGACAACCAAATAGATAAATACCAACATGCAAACTCGGTTTCAGGGCAACAAGAGGCTCGAAGTACTCATCTGAGGTTATGCTGACCGGGCGGAACAATTTGCTTGCGCGATGACATAAACGGGAGGACGAAAATCCATCCTATGAACTGCAAGCGCCTATAGCTAGATTCAAAACATGATGTTCTACATTATGGGTATCTTGAAAAGCTAGTTGTACACGTATTATAGGAGTGATTGGAACCAATCAAAAGAACGCGCTTGCAGAGCCTGTATAGTCATTTTTCACTGGCTCCTCTACAGGTGATTCTTTAGCAACCGTGCCTGTCGCGTCACTGCCCTTACTCGAAAGAAACGCATGGCAGAGAATGCCCGTTGCTACGCTAACGTTCAAGCTGTCAACGCTGAAGCTCTGACCACTGCCCTGAATATAAAGGTCAACGTCAGCCTTACTTCGCAAATTCCAACGAAGACCCTCGCCCTCGCTTCCGAGCATGAGGATGCAAGGAGCCTGCGAGAGAGGATCTGCCAAGTCATCCGTTGACAAAGATGCTGGCATCGAAGGATCGTTCCTTTTGGAAGGGGCAACAGCAGCGTATACGCGCCATCCGGCTGTTTTGGAGTCGACAATAAATCCGGCAGGCTTGTTGACAGAAAAGAGAGTGATATTTTCTGAAGCGCCAGCTGAAGCTTTGAGAACTACAGGTGTGAAGGAAGCACTGTTCCTTGTGGAAATCGCGACGGCGGTTACGCCCAGAAACGAAGCGGTGCGAATAATACCACCAATGTTACCCGGATCCACAATACTATCAAGCAAGAGCACTAGAGGTTTTCGTCCCCTGGGATAGCTGACCGTTTGAATGAAACTGTTCGTTCCGTTCACAGCAGCCTCTTCTTTTGACTGATGGTCGACAGACACCTCGAAACCTTCTTGGCTATCATTGGACCTGAACTCCCCAAGATGCGTGACAGGTAGCCTAGGCAAAGGTGACGCCTCCAGAATATATCCATTGTGTGGCCGGCCCGAGCTCATTTTGTCCATGAGTCGGATCCATTCGGACCCAACTCGCAGCACCTGGATTCCATTCTTCCGTGCTAATCGCTCCAGTCGAGAATCTCGCTCGGCATCCTCCCTGTTCTCTCCAGTGTAGATATAGAGTTTGTAGAGCTTTCTCTTGGGACTCCTTCGCGAGATTATGGCAGCCTCGACCACTGACGTACCGTAGAGAAATTCGGAAGCCGGGGTGGTGTAGGGAACGGACAGTGGCAAATGCTTGTCGAACACTTGCAATACTTGGGACGAGCTTGACGAATGCCTATTATGGCGCTTTCCGTCGGGCTGCTCAGCCTCGGTATTCTCCCTGTGGCTCATGTTGACTCTTCGTTCCGACAATCCCCTGCCATAGTTTCCCACAGTGCCTCTGATGAAGTGCTCCTCCATTGGCTCCCGTGACCGCCCCCGACGTCCTGATCTGAATATGTCAGAAGGTTTGCATATAAGGTTTTCATTGCCCAGCCGACCAGCTCGCTCAGCAGCCCGAGCCGCAAAAAGGTCTGATTGCATCATTCCGAATTCCCCAAGACTGTTTTCACCAGTCGAAGCCTGATCTCGTCCAATGAACCTTGAATCATAGGACTCGGCAGTCCGAGAACCGGGAGTCCTATGTCGGAATGACAAAGATGGGTAGGCATTCTTCGATGAAGCCTCCTGCGATCCCGAGTAGTAGTCTGGCCAGGTTGGCCTGTCATGTGTGTGATCGTCGTGGCCAGTTTCCGACGTAGATTTCCTGTAGATTCCCCTGCCAGACCGACTTCCTCCTTGCTCAAACTTGCGAATGCGGGGTGTGAGCTTTTCACCAAATCGACCACGTATTTCTGAGTCCTTGTATTCCTCAGGACGTAGGATAGCTTCACTCTGTATAGGACGGCCAGAAAGAGATGTCCCGCGCCCATGCAGGCCAGTTCTACCACGCGAAGATCGTGAATTGCTGCGAGTTAGTCTGTCATTCAGCGCACCGCTGTGAGCCTCTTTCCTTTTGGTTGTTGGGTCTGCCCCGGCCGTGGCAAAATCATCTGCATGAAGCCCAGTTCGTACTCTATAAATCTCTCGCGGATCGTCAGAACGAGGTTTTGTTGGACCTCTGAAGCCAATTCCTTTCGATTTTCGAAGACCGCGTTGAATAGCAGTATTGACGGAGCCTGCTCTCCCAGCGTGATAAGATCGCAGCAGATCAGAGGGAGGCTGAGGAAGCAGAGGGAAAAGCCAAGGAGAAGATACTTTTGATTGTCCAGTCCTTGCTGAACGGAAAAAGCTAATCATCGCACGATAGGTAGGTACTAGACGGTGAGGCGGCACAGGAGAGTGGACTCGAGAGTAGGCAGCGGTATTTTGAAGTGGTGTAGAAGAGAAGTGAAGAGCAGAAAAAAGAAGGAGGGAGGGGAGGGAAGCGACCGAAAAGTCGGTAGGTAGGTAACAACGTTGATGTTGATTTTACTGGGTAGAGAAGAGAAGAGTAGAGTAGAGTAGAGTAGAGTACCGTGGATCGAGAATCCGAGGGTCTGAGTCTGACCAGGGCTGAGGACATTTTTGCTGATCGGATGGCATGCAGGCATGCAGGCATGATGCATGGGTGAGGTACCTTCCGTACCTAGGTAGGGTCAGTGGACTGACTGCCCGGGGTTAGTAAGGTACTGTACCTTAGGTAAGGTGTCTCGTCTGCCTCATTGTGAAATCAGGTCAGGGGTGCTGGTGCAAATAGTCCTGGCCCTGGCAGCCTGGCCCTGGCCCCTGGGCTGGCCTGGTCTTCCGTCTCCTGTTGCCGTTACTGCAATAGAAGTGGAAGTGCCGAGGTAGGAAACCAGGGCAGCGTGTGCTGTGCTGTGTTGTGCTGTGCTGTGCTATACTATGCTGTGCTGTGCTGTATTGTGCTGTACTATGCTGTGCTATGCTATAGTAATGTTACCTTGAAAAGTTTTAGGGTTTTTTTTCTTACCGAGTCTTATCAAAAGCTTAATTCTGAAAGTCACGACCTTTTTATTGCGCGCGCAACAAATAATAACAATTAATAAAAAGCTTATATAGATAAGATTAAATATTATTCTATTAAGTCTATTTGAGTTTTATAAAGTCTATTGTGATATTTTAGATATAATAAACGATTTGATTGAATTGGGCACTTCTCTCAAATGTCTTATCAAGCTGGCGAGGCTGATATTTTCAGCCGTAAACGACGATTTAAAATTTGAATTGTTGCACTTCAATAAATCGTTTAAAAAGAAAGCTGTAAGCGTGCAATTGATTATAAACTGTTGAGGTATATTTGACTAAGAGGGATTAATATGTATTGCATTTGTCATGAAGTTATTAGAGTAGGCGTTTTCAAATATTTGATGATGGCAAGAAAATTCGCGGGGCTGGGCCGTGTAATTTTCAAGCTAGTTACTGATATTGCTGTATGCGTGTGCATGTGACCAAACACGTCCGAAGGTGTCTAGGCCCAAACCTGCAGGCACTTTACGCGCATCGCATCGGATCGCATCGCGAAAACAATAGAAGCTCTGTATGCTTTGAGCCCCTCCCTTCCCTCTATCGTATAGTCTTCACGGCACAACACACAGACATCAACATCGACATCCACATCGACATCAAACATTGATCTTCATTTTGAGATACTCGGCCAAGGCCTCCTAATCCTTGTCAGATGTACTCCCACAAATTCAGGGTATAGTGATGCTTTTGCTTTTGCTTCGTCGCCAGCGTCTACTTACTATATTGACTCCAACCAGTCTCTGTAAAGCGCGTCTCCTGGACCTCTGAATATGCTCTGGGGTCGCGCGCTGGTTCACAAGGCGAAGCGCATACCAAATGTATGGTCTCAAGCGCTTCCTCGAGTCACCTTCATATGATTTTGACACTGACAGTTTCTAAGTAGTAATCGTTTAACTCGACACAAAATCCCGGGACACTCTCCTGCAGCCATCATGGCATCCGAGAACAATGATCACATTTTAGAATCCGAGATTCCCGAAAGCGATAGACCACGAACACCCGAGCAGCTGACGGTACAGGAGGGAGCAGAGACCTCGCCGCCCCAGTCGGTCTTGTCGCATAGGCCTCGAGAATCTCCCCAAAAGCCAGCCGAGCCAAAGAAACCAGATTCACTCTCTGTATTGGTCTCTGCGCCCGCACGTCCGTGGGAATACCAGCCTTATCAAGGCGACATTACCGTGGAGACTGTCATCAAGGAGACACCAGGGCCTGACAGTTCTATATGGTACAAGATCGAGTTCGAGAGTGGGAGTAAGAAGAAGGTATGTCGAGCATTTCTTTCCTTCTTAGCATTGCTCTGCGTCTGGGGCACATTTTTCTTGTCAAAATTTTGAGTCGGTTCAAGTGACCTGGCTACATCCTGTTATTGAACGTAGCCAATCCAATCTAGGGCGCCGAAGCTGCTGTACCAGACAAATAAGTAGCTTCAGAATTCCTTGAACATGGTATCGTCGTGCTTTTTCATGATTGCAAGTTGCCAGTAAAATCTATCACCTCTTGCCTTCTGGCACGACCACGCTCTGTTGCCGCCGCAAGACAAATTTTATTCACTTCGAAAACGAGTGCGTTTAAAGAGACAAATTATCAACACCCCTCTCTGCGGCGTGATACGTTCGGGAAACTATCTTCAACTCTCTTCTTCAACAAACAACAGCCTAATGTTGCTGAACGTCAAGTTCGAGAAGCAACATAAAATATTTTCAGCCAACACAGGAAGTGTGTGGCTCCATCTCTTTCGCCTTTACTTCTGAAGCTCTCCTGCGCCACCTTGTCTTTCGAGCTCAAGCCTCTGGATCCCTTCACCTTTTCCTGTCTCGTTAGATCTTGAGGCTGTGCTGAGCTCAAGATCTCATACTCACTTGGGCAAAGAAATCTGACTAATTCTAATCCCCCTTAGGTGTCTCTAGAAACGCTCCTGCAACTTCGCAACGGTCAGAACGCCCTGAATTTTTTCAAGCGCAACACAAGTGATTCGGAACATACCGAGCCTGATATGGCTGCCATAGCCGGAAAACGAATTCGAACCAAGACGCCAAATCTTGGCTTCGTGGATAGTTCTCTAGTCGCCCTTCATTCTGAAGATGAGGTCTCCGGCGACCAGTCAATCGTCAAGAAACGTCGCCTTGAAAAGGGACGCGTCTCACTCCTGACAAGCAGCAACACTCGGCAGAGCAGTCGAGTCAATAGTCGCCCGCCTTCTCGAACGATCCATGACGAGGAAAGCTCGGAGTCTGATTCTGGAGATCAAAATCCGGCACGTGTCACAAGATCAGCTCATACTAGACCCAGTAACAAGGCAAACAGCTCTTTCCGAGTCGGTATGGGCGACGACGACCACGACGACGAGGACGAATTAGCTGGCCCGGCACAAAATGAGAGCGACTCGGATATTATCTACATGCAACCGAAGCGCTCAAAGCGCAACAAAATCAGCCAAACCAGGTCAAAATCTAAGGGTGATAAGAGCAAGAGCAGAGGCCGGCCCCGAAAGAATCATAGCTCCTCATCATCACCCGAGCGCGCCCAGCCAAGCCGTCGCTCTGGCCGTGAGAGAGTTGCAAAGGATATGAGAGAGCGGGACATGGAGGAAGAACTATATGCTGATGACGTTACTATCAACAGCACTCCGAAGGTCATCAGTATACGCGAAATCTATAGGCACATTGCCAAGGATTCTCCCTTCAGTCGATTCCACAATCAGGCTTGCGATGTCTGCTCAGGTTCCGGATCACACTCTAACAAGGGCACTAGTCCGCTCATCCACTGCCAAGGGTGCTCGACCTCGATACATAAGATCTGTCTCGGTTATCGCAGCGGAAGAGAACACATGGTCACTAAGATTGGCCACGAAAACTTTGTTCTGCAGTGTCGTCGCTGCATTGGTATTTATGAGAAGAAAGACAAGTCCGCACCTCATTTAGACGTATGTCAGGACTGCAAAAAGTCAGGGCCTGCTTGCGCCGCTTTTGCTCTTAAGAGAACTCCTAAGCAAGAGGAGAAACTGAGAGAGGAGAACGACGGCGACGATCCCATTACAGAGGTACCTGATGCTTTGGTCAACCAAGCAGAGAACGTTCTTTTTCGTTGTACCTCCTGCCAACGTGCTTTTCACTTTGAGCATCTCCCACCACTCAAAATTTCCAAGAAAGCTGAGATCATGGACATTCTCCAGACTCGCGAGAAGCGCTTGAAGGAGTACTCTTCCAAGTGGCATTGCAAGGATTGCTGCCATATGCCTGCAAAAGTCCAAAGCCTCGTTGCCTGGCGACCTGCCGACAGAGAGGCTTATATTGATGGCCAGACAATCGACGAGTTCCGCGAAGATGAGAAAGAGTATCTTCTCAAGTGGATCGACTTGTCCTACTTCAAATGTACTTGGATGTCGGGTGCGTGGGTCTGGGGAGTGACCGCCACGACTATGCGAAAAGCCTTCGTCCGTCGCGATGAAGGAATCAATGAATTGCCGAGGTACACAGAGGAGGAGGCTATTCCTGAAGAATTTCTCCGGATGGAAATCATCTTTGATGTTCAGTACGATGAGGAATTCGAACGGGAGTCCGAGGAAGCCGACAAAGCTGCGATCAATATGGTGGAGCAAGTTTTAGTCAAGTTCCAGGGTCTAAGTTACGAAGAGGCCGTCTGGGAGGAACCGCCAGAGCCAAAGGATGAAGCACGCTGGAGTGATTTCGTCGCGGCTTACAACGAGTATGTTGCTGGAAGATATTTGAATCCACCAGCTGCTAGTATCATGAAGGCCCGTGCAGATGCATTTCGGTCTCTGAACTTTGAGAAAGACGTTGAGTTGAAGGAACAGCCGACGGCTTTGACTGGAGGAAAGATGATGCCTTACCAGATGGAAGGTCTCAACTGGCTATTGTACAACTTCCATCAAAAGAAGAATGTCATTCTGGCAGATGAAATGGGACTTGGAAAGACAATTCAGCTGATTGCTTTCATGGCTTCGCTAGTCAAAGACAACCCCGAGGTCAGTCATAATATCTCCATTTACCTGAGACGTCATCTAATTCATTAATTAGTGCTGGCCTTTTCTGGTTGTTACCCCCAATTCCACTTGCCCTAATTGGCGCCGAGAGATCAAGAAATGGGCCCCAGACCTTCGTGTTGTTGCTTATTATGGCGTCAAGAAAGCCCGCGACATGGCCATGGAGTACGAGCTCTACCCAGATGGGTGTCGTGACCTTCGAGCCCACGTTGTTGTTACTTCCTACGAAGCCCCAGTGGACTCTCACAGTCGATCATTTTTCAGGCGGATCAAATGGGCTGGTATGATTGTCGATGAAGGCCAGCGTTTGAAGAATGACGAGAACCTCCTTTATGTTGCGTTGAAGGCCGTGAAAGCTCCCTTCCAAGTTCTGCTCACTGGCACTCCATTACAGAACAACAAGCGTGAGCTGTTCAACCTTCTCCAGTTCCTCGATACTTCGATTAATGCAGCCGAGATGGATGAGAAATATGCAGAGTTGACGAAGGAGAACCTCCCTGAACTGCACGAGCTCATTCGTCCATTCTTCTTGAGGTATGCCAATGCTCAAAACCTACAATTCCCCTCGAAGCGTTTTACTAATCTCACCATTAGGCGAACCAAGCTTCAAGTACTGAAGTTTTTACCTCCCATGGCACAAGTCATCCTCCCGGTATCCATGAGTGTTGTCCAGAAGAAGCTATATCGGTCCATCCTAGCAAAGAACCCGGAGCTTATCAAATCTATTCTCGGTCAAGCCAAGACCGTTCTTCGGCCAGCTGAGAGAGGGAATCTGAACAATATCCTGATGCAACTCAGAAAGTGTCTCTGTCACCCTTTTCTTTACAGCTCGGCCATTGAGGAGATCTCTAAATCGGATTCTGAGCAAGATGTGCAGCGCAAGCTTGTCGAGGCGTCCTCTAAATTTCAACTGTTGCAGATAATGCTGCCAAAATTGAAAGAGAGAGGCCACCGAGTTCTGCTCTTCAGTCAGTTCTTGATGCAATTAGATCTGATCGAAGACTTCTTGAATGGGCTCGATTTACCTTTCCAGCGCCTCGATGGTAATGTCGGATCATTGGAGAAACAGAAACGTATCGACGCCTTCAACGCGCCCAACTCGAATCTGTTCGCGTTCCTCTTATCCACGCGTGCTGGAGGTGTTGGCATCAACCTAGCAACCGCGGACACTGTTATCATCATGGATCCTGACTTCAACCCTCATCAAGATATCCAAGCCCTGTCTCGAGCTCACCGCATTGGGCAGAAGAAAAAGGTTCTGGTTTTTCAATTAATGACAAAAGATAGTGCCGAAGAGAAGATCGTTCAAATCGGTCGGAAGAAGATGGCTCTTGACCAAGCGCTAATCGAGAGTATGGGGGCTGAAGATGATGCTGGTGTTGACTTGGAATCGATTCTCCGCCATGGTGCTCAGGCACTCTTCAACGATGATGATCGGAATGACATCAGATATGACTCTGCGTCTGTGGACAAGTTGCTAGATCGAACGCAAGTTGAGAATACGAGCACCGATGAAGACAAGACCGCAGAGTCCCAATTCTCGTTCGCGCGCGTTTGGGCTAACGATAAAGGCACCCTTACTGATAATGTCGAGGACGATAGAGCAGACGACACTCTTTCGGATCCTTCGGTTTGGGACAAGATTCTCAAGCAGAGAGAAGCAGATGCGGCAGCCGAAGCTGCTAGGAACATGCAGACCTTCGGACGTGGAAAGCGGACTCGTCAGGTGAGTTCTCGCAGTTCAGCTGTCACACTCGTGTTATCAATATACTAATTGCATACTAGGCCGTTGACTACCACAAGTCGACTATGGAAGGTGATGATGACCCTTCTCCATTGAAGAAGTTGACTAAGCGCGGTCCTGATGAGTCTGCGAGTGATTTAGATTTCCGCTCCGGTGCTGAATCTGATGGAGACGTTGACGAGGAATCTGAAGTTGAGATGTTTGATCCGCGAGAGCTGGAGATTTACCGAAACCAAACTGGGCGAACAGCTCGGGTGACTCCAACAAAAGGTACGCGCAGAAAACAAGTCACTCCTAACAAAGCTACTTCTATGATGCAGAAGGCCGGTCAAACAGCCAAGACAATCACATTACAGCATGCCAAAGCTGGCGAAAGTAGAAACCCTCATCCGTCCAAGCAGAAACTAGCTGCCCATTCCATGGCTCCTAGTAACGCTACGAAGCGGCATATACACCTTTCAAAGCAAATGCTACCAGCCAAGGCCATGGTTTCTAGCATAGCTACGGAGCAGCAAGTAGCTTCTCAGATGAAAGCAGTTGACTCCGTGCGGAAGGCGAGAACAAATGCGGTTCAGAAACCCCAGACGGCTTCCCCGATGAAGACCGAGGCAGCTGCCAGAATCTATACAGCTCCCTCTCAGCTTCAGAACCGCGTCGATGAAAGCAATTCACATAAGCCTCTAGTTGAGTGTGGCAGTGGCCTTACCGAAAAAGCTGTTCCCAGAAATTCCATTTCTGTGTTGGATTCGACGACTATCAATGCTGCTCAAGCTAACAACACGTTTTCTTCACAGACACCCTCTGGCCCAATTCCCAACAACTTCACAACCATGACCAGCCTTTACACAAGTATGGTAACACAGGCTCACAACTCCGAATTGGATACCAATTCGCGCCTCGGATTGAAGCTTCGATTCAAGATACCACAAGACAAGCGTCAAACCCCTATTCCGATGGAGCCAGAAAGCCGCCCCGTTCACCTCACCCAATACAAGGCCAAGCCAGATATCAGCGTAGCGACGACTCCCAAGTGATTTTCCCTCCAAACGGATTGGGAATAGGGGAAACGCCAAAGCAGCAACAACAAAATAGTGCTCCATGGTGCCCTGACTGTCGTTCTGACCATCAGATTGGCCCGTGCCCCCTTCGGCCTCAATTTAATGAGATTTGTGGTATTTGTCGAACTTCTCACTCCAGCATAGGCAGATCTTGTCCAAAGACATCCTCGGAGGTCCAAATTCGTCTCATGCTCGACTCCCTTACCCACAGCAAAAGGCCCCTCGCACAGATTGATGCCGCGAAGAAGATTCTGGAGAAGGCACTCATTGATCGAGGCCATGAGAGGAAGGCGAAACAAGGGAGATTATAGAATCCCAGGCCAAATTACCATGTACCAATTCTCTTTCTTCTTTGAACTTCGTACGTCGAAGCTGCTCGTTACTTTTGACTCATCTCTATGCGCTGGTTTCACATTCTGCGACAGTTTCCGTGCGGATGCCTGGTGCCCGTGGTGTATGCGAGACCCCTTAGGTCAGTACATAGGGCTTTTCAAATATCGCTGAAGACCCGCAGGTAGTCGGTGTGCATTATGAGAGGTCAGCGTAGATGCCAATGGCAATTACTGGACAAAACTCAGAATACCCACAGAAATACAGGAGACACCACGTCAACTATAGTGATTCGCTTCTTGCTTCCCTCCGTTCCGGGCCATTGCCTATTCGCTAAAATTACGAGGAGTACATCGTCTATAACTCGAACTAGTATCATGATGTAATACATGGGGCTTGATCTATTTGTTTTGGATAGAAGTCTCACAACAAATTGTCCGAGCTCTCAGCTGCGCGCTTACGTAACCCTCCTGCATCTACGTTCGGATCCCGGTCCCCTTTTTCCCCTGCCTTCAGCCACCAAATAATACTTCCACAGCCAGCTGACACCTTTTCATTGATCAAGACGCTGTATCAAAAGCCAGCAATGCACTAGGGTCTTCGCTTTCATATGAGATATGTTCATCTAGTGCTTAACTCCTCCGAAGCTCGGCCCTGCTTCTAACAGCAGGCAGGCCGTGCGAGCAAGATACTTCCAACTTTACTGTTCTTGATAATTTCCAAGGTTTTCTTTCTTTTGACTTTCTTTTGAAAGCATTGCATATATTGAACATTGGTTTCATAGTCCGATTTTGAAATGCAAATTGTGCACTGAGTGGGAAGAAGCTGGCGTCTCTGGAGAAGCAGTACACCTTTCAACGCGACTCTCCTCTCAGATGTAGACAAAGGTCCGATCACGATACTCGACACGTTCTTGAAGTCTTGCAAAACCATCCACTCTATTATCTTCCCAAAATTTCCGAAAAGTCAACCTCACCAACGCCAAGGAATTTGCTCTTGGCGGATGACTAGAGGCATGGACTGATGGGTGGATGAATAGACGTACAAGCCTATGCGGTAATACCATTGTTAAGCTCTGGCTGGCCAAGGTACCCTCGTCAATTCCATGAATGAGGTTGACTTCTGAGTATTTTGAGTCAATATGGAAGCCATTTGACGTGACCTCATTGTGTCTACAAGTGCTGTTTATACCTCCTACTTAGTCAAATCTCAATGCAGTCGCGTTGGATATCTATATTGTTCTGATCAAGCTAGACTCTATATCGAGTGTCGGTGGCGGAGTGGAATTTGACCAGAGATGCGACTCACCATGGGCCCAGGAAAAGACCTCTACTATTGTGATTGGTTGGATATTGTAGTCCTAGCTTCGAAATATTGACCTGTGCCATGAATATTGTGCGTGTTGGAACTGCATCAGAGGCAAAGTAACCTTCATGAGCGACTCCAGGTGACACGGAGGGAGAAATGTCCTTCGCCCAAGTGCCTCTTCAAGCTATGTTTGTGCGGTTGTTATTTCCCAGCTACGGCTCTGTGTCACCAATGGAGACCGCACCCCTGGAAGTACTAGAACAGTCGGAGCCTCCGTACAAATTCGAATTCAAATTCAAGTATGCTCTCTGCCAGTTGGTGTTTCAATTTTGTAAACAATTTCCAAAAGAGGCCAGACCGGGCCTGTGCTCGAGTAGAACTGCCTTTATCAGTCCAAGGGAGGCATAGTCGAGACGATAGTTAGATTAGAGCACTATGAGAGTGATTTCGTGAATAGTAAACAACTAATCGGGTGAATCACCTACGTCGGCGCGACCATTAGCGTATCGACAAGAACAATATTCAGCGCTTCCACTTTGATTTCTTCCTCTCTCGACTCGTTATACTTCAACACGTTCTTTCTGCACGAATCCCCTTAACTACGGACAACTCGTGGATCCGAGTAAGGACATTGCACATTGACGGTCAGTGTCTGCCGGCGCTGGTGCTGTGGACAGAGGTGAGTACCACTGCTACTGTAAAGCACAGCGACCCCTGTGCCGGTTCAAGTTCCCTTTGTGATTGGACTCGATCTAATCCTGCACGTCCTTTCTTGAGGTCTCTACGCGCTGACAAGAGTTCAGTACAGAACTTTATCATCCCACGATTCACGACTGAAATGATTCGCGTCTGAGAACACCCATTAAGTCACGGCTCGTTCTCTGACCTTTTCCTCGATACCGAATCTCTATCTACCTTCGCCTGCTACTTCATCTTCAATCGAGTCCACCATTCTGGTTTCTTCAACCTCGCACTGGCCCTGGATTAATAATAAGTCACGACTTTCAGCTTTCGCCCCCAAGAGCAAACAAAGAGTCCTTTTACATTCCGAATTGGGGTTCAATTTAAACCCCAAGGGTCACCAGCTAGCACCTCGGCCCATTAACTGCTTGACTTTGGCGCATGTAGAGGCTAGTATTTACCAAACAACAGCCACCGTCGCACTATTGGCGTCTACTGCAGGCAATTCAACTCCCACCGTAAGCTGCTGGCCTGTACCGAACCTGGAACTTGCATCTGTCAAATTGATTTGCCAGTGCGTTTCAAAAGAGACATCTGGGTCGTTCAAGTTGGTATCAACGCTGTGAGTCTACCTGTCCCTACGAAATTGTGTTTAGTTGTTTGAGCAACATCTATCTTTGCTCAGTGTCCGGTTGCTGATGTATGACGTGTAAATTCCTAACAAACGCTGCAGCAAGCCGAAGCTATACAACCTTATTTGCTACCAGCAAACGGGGAGCACGCTTCCAAACATCCAGAAACTTCTCACCAGGAGAAGACATCCCTCGGGCTTAATTTCAATGTAAGTCTTAGAACAAGTTTCCTTCTATATATTTGCCAAAGCCAGAATGGCCACAGCTTTGTCACAAACGACCAGTGTCTCCGAGTGCGAGCTCTCAAAGGCCTATAGATCCTCTGCTCATACTGCCTTGATCCCTATTCTTCCTACTCCATTCGAGAATAGCATCGCAGTGCCAAATCATTACTCAGGCTCTACTATCCCACAAGACGATCCAGCTCATTCCCGCCTGCTCTCTACATCCGAGTCTAAAGCCCAGATATTGATACTGAGATGACATGCCCGCTAACTCTAACGGTTGATCGTAGTACTGGATCCAGTCTATCTTCCCCCAGCCAAACAGACAATATGTCCTCATTCCAATCCTCGCGTGAGCAAAATGAGCGACTTCAGACAAATCAAGTTCGAGCTGGCCGCACCAACAGCATCGCCCAGGGCTCAGCTCCTGGCACATGGAGACAGCCAGAGATGCCATCATCTATCCCGAATTCTTCTGCCTATCCATCGAGCCAGTACGACCCAAATGCTCCTATGATGGGTTATTCTCCAGGCAACAGAGGTCCCCAACTGGTTGGTGAGAACAGTGTCCCGCGCAGCACCGTCTGCCCGGGACCTGTCTTTGCGATCCCAGAACAGGTCCAGACCGCATACTCTTATGGAGTCAGACGTCCTGATGGGTCATATACACGACTCTTGCCTGCAGATGAGTTTCCCATGACAGGTATTCCTCCCCGTCAAGGTCCTGAAGGTCTCATCATCGTGCCCACTCCAATGCAGCAAGCACCAGGCCCGAATATCCAGGATCGTATGGTCCCTATCGAGGTATCGTGTCAATTTTCTCGCTAGACTTGTATGCTGGGTCTCTAATATGTAACAGGTTGTTCAGAAGCTCCCGCCTCTTACTTTGACCCGCCCTGAGCTCTCCATGCAGCCGCCTTCGTACGACAGTACCCAGGTATGTCAAGGAAAATTCTTGTGTTACTTGCTTCCATATCCTCTCTTATCTGTATCACCCTTTGGTGTGTTCAGATGCTGACATGCTAGTAGCAGCGTATCGATTCGATCGTACAGACTTCTTCCATGTCAACACCGCCTCCCCGGCGCGAAAAAATATACTGTGACAAATGGATCCATGAGGGTGTCTGCGCTTTCACTCAGGTGGGCTGCAAGTACAAGCATGAGATGCCATTTGACAGAGCAACACAATTGACTCTTGGTCTGAATCACGGAATCCCGCATTGGTATCGTCGTGCATACTCTCTTACCGTGCACCCCGAGAGCCCACTGCCCTTCTCAATGACAAGCCCACCGAGCTCTGGAAAGCGATCCGAGGGCTCATGGCGTCGCCTGGAAGGACCACCCCCTCATTATAGACGGAGTGGTGACCAAAGCCGCCCTGTTCGTCCAAGTGGTATCAATCCACAGGCAGTCACTCGTAAGTCTACACATATGATCTTAAACAGGATGATACTAATCGCTATGTAATAGGTGGCAAGAGCCATTCTGTCTTTGGACCCATCGCTCCCCCTCAGCCTCCAAATCATGGAAATAACAATCGATACCCAAGCCTTAAGGCTGAGAAGGAGGCGGAGGAGGATGATGAGTATGAGGACGAGATGGTCTACAAAGGCCGTAAGCATTAAGCTGGGGCACAACTCTCTGGATATCTGCTGGTCAGTGTTCTTAGTATCCTCGTGTCTTGGTGCTTGGGCTGGTATTTGCTAATACTTGCTCAATTGCGTCTCATCTCACACCGACCGTCTCTTCATCTCTTGCTCTTCTGGGTTGCTATCTGCAGCCTCTACTCATCACTTCTTTGGTTTTTGACTTCAAGTTGGGGGACCTTTTGTCTTTTTCGTCACTATCTGCACATTTTGAGAAGCAGTTGGTTTTCATACACTGTTTTGGAGCTGAATTATGCCTTAGTACTTTTTGGGGGTGTTTGGGCTGCACTACACTGGGTACTGGGATCTTCTTTTGCCTGCTCTGCTAGGTCTGTTGCCAACCGTAGATAGATGAAGGTCGGCGTTGTCTCTATCGTTTATTTGCCTGCGATACATGCATTGCGCTGGGCGTTCTGCTATTTGGCCTCAAATGGTCTGCAGTATGGAGAGGAGTAGATATCGTATGTTCACTAAACGACGCATAGAATGGATAAATAAAACTGGGCTTTCCTCATAACGACTTTCTCTTGACGACCTATGTGATTTGTTCTCTGATAATTCACATAGACTTAATTCCCTAGCCAGAGAACACCTTATAGATTATTTAAGTATCCTAGCAAGGCACCCCAATCTGCTTAGTGACTGCGCTTGCTGCAGGTAGGTTAGCAGGCACGGTCGTGGACTATGGAGGCTGTGACTTTCACGCAGAAATACTGGGTGGGAAACTCAACTGGCGGTGAACTAAGGATTGCAGTCTGAAGCCCTGAAGCCAAGAGACGTCCCCATACTCTGTGTATTTGAGATTGAAGTATGTCAAAGCTCAAAGGCACACGATAGCACTGGTGAAGAAAGCTTACGTCAGCAGGGCTCGCTTCTGCACACAGTATCAACACAGGAAAAGGGGCAAATGGGAAACAGTCGGGTTAAGAAGCTTCCGAACGTGGATGCACTGTTTTTATTCTGAGACGAGTTCAGGTTGGGCAAGAATTAATCATCCTCTGAATGCGCTTGAATTTCCTCCCAAGGGGACAGGAGGCGATCAGATCAAACTTGAAAATCCGAAGGTGCATGTTACGATACATCGAAAAATGACTGATCTCGCGGAAAGCCGTCGGTAAGGACGAGCCTGTTTAGTCAAAACGCAGTATTAGCTCAGATATGGTTTTCCGAGCACCGACGGAAATGTCTCGTCATGCGGTGCGAAAAGCAATGTCTGCAACATGATTAAAGCCTCGGAGCTGCTGCCTGCCGATATGCAAGATCACTGGTTGATTTTGTATCGGGGTGAGACCAAGGTCACATTCGAGTTTGAATACAGCGAATAGTTTCCAAGACAACGGAGCGTGTAACCCTCGTACGTCGTAGATCTATGGCCTTTCCTCGCGACACGGGATGTGTTGCTCCGGAACATCAGCTTAAGTATACATGTACTGCAAGCCCATCAAAGCGCCTCTGATTTATCGTAAGTCATGACTGTAGGCAGGGTATAAATGCGCCGCTATGCTCCTGCAATGCTCCAATCTTCAAGAACGCTCCCACGAAGAGCCAAGGTCCTCGCAGGCATATAATAGTTGGGAGGTGAAAAAAGGGTCAATCATGCAAATCGTCCACGCTTTCCACCTCCACCGTCTCTACTCTGGCCCAGATTTCCAATATCGAAAAACTCCCCGAAGTTGATCTTCCTTTTCTGTCCAGCGCCCCTGCCAATGGTGCCGTTAGGCCGAGTACTGACTCGAATGTGGTTGTTGTGTCGTGTTCGTGGCTGTCGAGCGACACCAAGGCCAGAAGGCGCCGTGTTTGAGGTATGTGAGGTCACTGAGCCATCGTGACTAGGAGCACGAGTATTGTCTGAAATGTCAAGATCTGACAATATTATATCTGCATCCTGTGGGTATGGATGGGTGGATCTGAATGTGAATGTTGATTGTGGAGGTATTGAGTTTGGCGCTTCCGAGTCCACACTATTTGAGACGATGGTTGCTGGTGGGGCAGATTCTGTTCGTACTGGGGAAACTGCTCTTATCGGATTTGATGTAGTGTGAATTCGACTCGAACTCTGTGATCTCTGAATAACTGGCGATGAGCCACGCTCCAGCTTGTCCGATGCTTCATCATCGCTTTCCACATTTGGAGTGACAGAGTCCCTGCCATCTAATCGCTCGGTGGCCCATCTGCGCACCCTCCACCCCTCTCCATCACTCAGCCCAATATTTTCCTTGTCAAGAAAAGCCAGGAGCTCGTCCAGAGCATCTTGATATCCTTCCGCGCGAGCCCTTCCTTGGTCGGCGGCGGCACTCTTGTAGAGGTTGGTGACGGACAGAGCGGCGGCTTTGAAAGCAGTGAGAAGCTGCTCGGGCGGGTCCTGGTGCTTTACTGTAGTTGGCGCAGCTGTCGTAGATGTTGCACCTGGGAGAGAAGTGTTCAGGCTCCTCATAGAGTCCATGATTGCGGTGCAGTTGTGCTGCACAGTTTATTGTTAAGGTAGTACGGGTCCGGGTCGACGTGGTGAAAAAGATAGCGGGCTCAGTGAGTGAGGTTCGGCGGGCTGCAGATCAAAGACTGACCGACCTGACTGACGTGGGCGAGGGCGTGGGCGGGCGGCAAATGGTCAGTGAAAGACGCAGGCTTGAAGGCGCTGGCTGTTGACAGAATGAGTTGTTTTATTGTACAGTAAAGGCAATGAGTGTTAACCTTAATTTTGGGACCAAGTTTGTTGAAAGAGAAAGAGTGAATGCATCTCAAGTGATGTAATAGAAAACAGTTTGAACAGAAATCTCTGGAATCGAGGATTTGGTTTGTTCTCGTGAAGCGGAGCGGAGCGGAGTGGACCTGAGCGGAGTGACTGGCGGGGCGGCGTTATAATGTTCCGCGTCGCCAAAATTGCTTTGCTTCGCTTCGCTTCGACTGGTCGTCAGAGTGCTCTCGCCCTCGCCCTCATTCACGGTATCCTCATCTTCATCTTCATCTTCATACAGTACATACCTACGCGTCGACGACGTCTTCCGTCATTCTCTTCCTCAAATTTCCCTTTCTGTTTAAGGCCCAACTCATCGCGAACGCGACAGGACGTCGCGTCTAAGCTTGAGAGCGACCGTGTCGCGCGAAGTTCGACGATAATCGTACCTAATACTTTTGCTCGCCCTTCTGGGCAGAGGTTGATCTATTATGGCACCACGCTCCTCCCGTACGAGTGGCGCCGATACAGACACATCGATGGCAGACGTGTCAGAGCCTATTACCCAGCTCCCTGTTGATCCAATGGTATGTCATCCTCACGGCGGTGCACGATGGATTCCAGTGTTGTAGACCGTGAGACCCAGCTTAAGACCGTATTGACCCTTTCCTTCTAGGAGGTCGACGAGACACCAGACTTTACGGAAGACTCTGACACAAATCCTAATACGACTGCCAGCAGCGTCGTGGGAGAGCCGGTCGATGGCAGAAAGAAAAGATCGCAGGCAACTCTTCTCAGACGGAGTGTTTTTGGGAAGAAGCATGATGTCCTTGGGGAAAGCAAGGTATGGCAGCATTACAACTAGTTTGAAGACTGTTCTTCGGTTACTCCAAGAATACTAAAGATCTGATAGGAAGATGATTCTATTCGGCGTTTTCGATACCTCTTGGGTTTGACCGACCTCTTCAGACATTTCATCGAGACCAACCCAAATCCACGAATCAAAGAGATCATGGTTGAGATCGATCGCCAAAATGCCGAGGCAGAAAAGGCTGTCAAGAAAGGTCGAGACAGGCAAGGTGGCGCGGCCGTTGTAGGACGACGAAGAACCGAAGCCGAAGAAGATGCCGAGTTGTTGAAGGACGAGAAAGTTGGAGGTTCCGCGGAAACCGTCTTCCGAGAATCCCCAGGCTTTATCAAGGGCGGAGAAATGCGCGACTACCAGGTTGCAGGACTGAACTGGTTGATATCCCTCCACGAGAATGGTATCTCGGGCATTCTTGCCGACGAGATGGGCCTTGGAAAGACTCTCCAGACCATATCCTTCCTTGGCTATTTGAGACACATTATGGACATCACAGGTCCTCATTTGGTCGTTGTTCCAAAGTCCACCCTCGACAATTGGAAGAGAGAATTCGCCAAGTGGACTCCAGAAGTCAATGTACTTGTCCTCCAGGGAGCTAAGGACGAACGCCACACGCTCATCAACGATCGTCTGATCGATGAAAAGTTTGATGTCTGTATCACCAGTTACGAAATGATTCTACGTGAGAAATCTCACCTGAAAAAGTTCGCATGGGAATACATCATCATTGACGAGGTATGTCCCTACATGAAGCATCCACGCATGCTGCATTCTAACTTCAACAGGCCCACCGTATCAAAAACGAAGAATCCTCTCTGGCTCAAGTCATCCGGGTTTTCAACTCTCGCAATCGGCTTCTGATTACCGGCACACCGTTACAAAACAATCTGCACGAACTGTGGGCGTTGCTCAACTTCTTACTTCCAGATGTTTTTGGTGATGCCGAGGCATTCGACCAGTGGTTCTCCGGCCAAGGAGAAGATCAGGATACTGTTGTGCAGCAGCTTCACCGCGTCTTGCGACCTTTCTTGCTTCGTCGTGTCAAGAGCGATGTTGAAAAGAGTCTGTTACCCAAGAAGGAGATTAATCTGTATATTGGAATGTCTGATATGCAAGTCAAGTGGTACAAGAAGATTCTCGAGAAAGATATCGATGCAGTCAACGGAGCAGGCGGAAAACGCGAATCCAAAACGCGCCTGCTCAACATCGTCATGCAACTTCGAAAGTGCTGTAACCACCCTTATCTCTTTGAAGGCGCGGAGCCTGGACCTCCCTACACCACGGAGGAACATATCATCACTAATGCTGGCAAGATGGTCATGCTCGATAGACTTCTTGTCCGTCTTAAGAAGCAGGGCAGCCGAGTTCTGATATTTTCTCAAATGAGCAGATTGCTCGATATTCTTGAGGATTACTGCGTGTTCAGAGAATTCAAGTATTGCAGGATCGATGGTGGTACTGCACACGAAGATCGTATTTCGGCAATTGATGAGTACAACAAGCCAGACTCAGAGAAGTTTGTCTTTCTTCTGACAACTCGAGCTGGTGGACTGGGTATCAACTTGACAAGTGCTGATATCGTAGTTCTTTATGACAGTGATTGGAACCCCCAAGCGGATCTGCAAGCCATGGACCGGGCTCATCGAATTGGTCAAACAAAACAGGTTGTCGTTTATAGATTCGTGACAGAAAATGCTATCGAGGAGAAGGTCTTAGAACGTGCTGCGCAAAAGCTACGACTTGATCAACTTGTCATTCAGCAAGGTCGTGCCCAGACTGCTGCAAAAGCTGCCGCCAACAAAGACGAATTGCTCAGCATGATCCAACATGGTGCCGAGAAGGTCTTTTCGTCCAAGGGACCTACAGGCAATCTTGCGGAGAAGGGCACTGAACTCAACGACGATGATATCGACGAGATTCTGAAGCATGGTGAAAAGCGCACAGCAGAACTTAACGCCCGGTATGAGAAACTTGGGATCGACGACCTGCAAAAGTTCACATCTGAGTCAGCATACGAGTGGAATGGCCAAGATTTCACGAACAAGAAGAAAGAAATCGGTATCAATTGGATCAATCCTGCTAAGCGGGAGAGAAAGGAGCAATCATACTCGATGGACAAGTACTACAAGCAGGCTCTTTCCACTGGTGGCCGTGTTGCAGACACAAAACCGAAGGCCCCTCGTGCTCCCAAACAAGTCACCGTCCATGACTACCAGTTCTTTCCTGGAACCCTTCGAGACCTGCAAGACCGCGAGACCGCGTATCATCGAAAGGAGATCGGATACAAAGTTCTTCTTCCGGATGGTCCTGATGACCAACTCTCCGATCGGGAGGCGGAACGTGCTTTGGACCAAGAGGAAATTGATAATGCGACCCCGCTGACTGAAGAAGAACAAGAGGAAAAGCAGCGTCTATCCCAGCAAGGTTTTGCTGACTGGAACCGTCGAGACTTTCAGCAATTTGTCAATGGTTCTGCAAAGTATGGCCGCAAGGATTATGAAGCTATCGCGGATGAAGTTGATAGCAAGACTGCAGAAGAGATCAAGGCATACGCAAAGGTCTTTTGGCAACGCTATACAGAGATCGCCGACTACAGCAAATATATCAGCTTGATTGAGGCTGGCGAGGAGAAGACTCGCAAGATGGAGCATCAACGCAAAATGTTACGTAAGAAGATGCAGCAATACCGTGTGCCACTCCAACAACTCAAGATCAACTACTCTGTTTCCACCACAAACAAGAAGGTATATACTGAGGAGGAAGATAGATTCCTGCTGGTACTACTTGACAAGTATGGTGTCGATAGCGAAGGACTTTTCGAACGCATTCGGGACGATATTCGCGACAGTCCACTGTTCAGATTTGATTGGTTCTTCCTGAGTCGCACTCCGGTCGAGATCAGCAGGAGATGCACTACCCTTCTTACTACAGTAGCTCGTGAATTCGAAGATGCATCTGCCCCGAAAGCCAACGGAGCTAACAACGGTAAAGCAAAACGAGAACCAGAGGATGACGAGAATGATGAGGATAGCGTGCTTGGTATGGCTCCTGCAAAGAAGAAGTCAAAGAACGGCGTCAAGGTATGATCGACTTCCTTCTCATATTATCACGTAGCTGACTTGAACCTGCAGAACAAGGCTCTTGACAACATTAGATCTGGTGCTGGCAGCAAAGCGACCTCAGCTGCGCCATCTTCAAGAGCATCTAGTGAGATGTCTACTGCCTCAAATACCGTACCAGCAACCAAGGGAAAAGGCAGGGGGAAGAAGAAGTGATTGTCGATGAGCGAATCATGAACATTTCCATTCAATTTGTACCGGTAGAACGGAAGGGAAGGGGCGCAGAGGAGGCCTGGCGCTATCATTGAATGGCGCATAGAATGGGTCATTATGAGTGGAATCGTTGCTTTTCTATGATATCGAACTAGACAACTTCATTGTATATTTACAGTTGTGCCGCAAAGACAAAGCTGGATCGTGTCGATGGTTTTGATTCTAGTCTCATAGTTCGATCAATGGTTTGATTTCCTAAAAAGCTTACGAAGTAACCTGATCCAGTGAAGACCTCGACCTCCTGGTGGGAACCTCCCAGGAGGTCGAATTCCAAGTGTGCCTGAGGCCTCATTCGCTTAGTTCACATCCATTTAGCTCTACAATGATTCTTTACTTCTTTACTCCACTTTTGCACCTTCTCACCAGTCCCAAGTCCCAATCAAGGTAGCCTAAAAGATCATCAAATAATTCCGAATGAATACTGGAAGCTACCTACTCACATCCACGAGACCCATTCTCCATTCTATTTCATTTACGGTGAGGACGCAGGACGGTCAGAGAGTATTCAGCATGACGAGACCATTGTTGAAGGAGCCCAGGAGATTCGCTCCATTGGGTGAAGATGCAGGAGGTGATTCGCCAGAGTTGAAGGGCATTGTCTTTGACGTTGATGGAACGCTATGGTGAGTTGAATTGTAATTCCAGAAGTCTTGAACCGCGTTTACCGTGCTTGATTTATACTCTTGTTGATGTTGTCATCAAGAACTGTTCAAACTCCAAGTAGCTGAATGGGACGAACGTGAAGTGAGGATAACAAATACGCGACCATTTTTCTCGGATGGTTGTAATGTTCTCTGCCATTCATTTGAGTTGTCAATATTGTACAGATTTCCACCTGGCTTGTCAACGCGGTCTTCTGCCTATCCTGATCGGTCTTGCTTTTGCTTCTCGGATGAGCTTCCGTTCCCCATTTTGAGGACATTCTTTCCACGTTACATTGGTTGCCACTATATTCTTTGCTTCGAGTTGAGTCAGGTCACAAGGGCTCATGGTTCAATTCTGGCCAGCCTTTAGTAAGGCCAGTGCCGTTCAAACATGATTACACAATACACTAAAAGTATCCCTCGTTGCGCAAGTTTGTCGCTAGTATGTCTACTCCTCCGCGGTCTCACTCTGATCCCTTATAGCATCCCACAGACCTGGATGTTCGGACAAATGCGATCTGCTCTCGGAATCAATAAGCGTGTCGACATCCTCGACCACATTCACTCCTTACCAACCGCAGAGCAAGAAGCCGCGCAGGAGAAAATTCGCGCGATTGAGCGGTCAGCCATGAGCTCTCAAGAGCCTCAGCCAGGTCTCGTCTCCCTCATGGAATATCTTGAGAGTCGCAACATACCAAAAGGAATCTGTACTCGGAACTTCGACGCGCCTGTCACGCATCTGTTGGAGAAGTTCTTGACTGGGAAGGAATTCAAGCCGATCGTGACGAGGGAATTCAAGCCACCAAAGCCGAGCCCTGCCGGTATTCTACACATAGCGAAGAGTTGGGGTTTTCTAGAGAAAGATGGGGGTTCCGGAGATGCTAGTCAATTAATCATGGTTGGGTAAGTGTCTCAAAATCCCCGTGTACGAGTCTGTAGCTACTCGAGTATCATGATGTCTGCTGTGTATATGGCCCTGCAAATGAATGTCAGATGTGCTAACACTTTGTGGTAGGGACTCGATAGACGACAGTCAGTGTTCTCCGATTTCTTTCTTCCTGTTTCAGTTTATCTTAGGATCACCATGGCCAAGGCCTGCTCCCGAGACGATCTTCCCGTCACCTGGTACTCTTTATTTCGTCCGAAAGAAGTAATACTGACTCCAAGTTCCTCCACAGTGACAGCAGGTTATGCAGCGGGAGCCGCAACCGTACTACTCGTGAACGAAGGCAATGTCCACCTTGCTAATCACGAGCATACGGATCTAATTGTCTCCAGGCTGGACGAGCTGATCGAGATCCTGGAGAAGGGATTTGTAGGAAAGATTGGCAGAGGAGAGGATAGTGATACCAGAGTAAGGGCAGAAGGAGTTTTGCAAGATGGAATGGCCGAGGCTGTCACGACTAAGTGAAATGAAGAAAGTGGAGATCGTAATGGATCGTTGTCTAAATACGCCTGCAGCAACGCCATAGCTACTGCATATTCAAATACCCAAATTTCTTCCATCACCAAGCTTGATCCAGCTCGAAGATCGAGAAGTAAAATAAGCGCAGCCCACAAGTAGATAAATCTGACACAAAGTTAACATGATAGTTGGACGCCAGGGAGATGCTTGAGGTGCTTGCGAAGTTGGACAATTGGGCAGGACGGGAAAAAGCTGCGAAAGATGGCATTAGATTGATTTAGTATTCGTATGAATTAGAACCGTTGCCCGGATATCCAGATCCGTACATGCCATTTCCAAAAGTAGCTTGTCTTCGACTTTCCTTCTTCACATCGCCATCGCCAGTCTCCTTCTTCGGCACCGGGGGAGGCGGTAAGGGTCCCGCAGGTGGCGCAGGCCGCATTGGGAGTGTCGTAGTGGAAAATGAAACGGCATTGGCACTGGATGGGCCATTGGACGAGTGGTCAGGCGCATTCAATGTGGTGACCTTAGGTACAGAATTTGTTGTAGAGACTCTAGGAGGAAGGCCGGGATGATAGGGAGCACCAGATGCGCGACCAAGGCTGTTTGATCCATTCTTAGTCGGTGACCTATCACTGTATTGAGGAGATGTCACCGCTGAGCGTACATCACCACCACCTATTGGAATGTCGCCGGATGTTGGCGTAGGCAGAGAATAATCTGGGGAATTCGAGGCATAGGGTCCTGTGGGCGAGTCCCCGGACCGAAGAAGTTGTTGTGTCGAGGGAGATAGCTGAGGCGCGAGGTGAGATTTGCGATTGTCCTTTTCGATCAAGCTGACCGCCCATTCTCTCAAGTCTACGGGGGTTCTTTTGGCTGCTTGTACGAAAGGCTCGCGTTCCTGGAATGAATTAGCATTGCCCCATGAAGAGTCTGCAGAGTGTTCCTTACAAAAAGTTCTTGTGGTGTAGGACGTTCTTCTGGGGCCTTCGCCATACATTTCTGTATCATGTCCTCCAGGATCTGGGGAAAGGCTTCGCTCTTGGGAAGTTTTGGAGCTGGCTCGTAGACAATCTGCTGCAGAAGGTCCAGAATGCCAGATGGTGCGCCGTCTCCATCAGACAAGTGCTCGCTGGCATCAAAGGGAAATTTCCCAATGGCCAACTCCATAATTGACAAGCCGAAACTCCAGACATCCGACTTCACTGTATATTTCTGGCCTTGAATCCTCTCTGGAGCCATGTATGTAGACGTTCCCACGAAAGTGTCTGCTACGGAGTTGACCAGCTCTCCTGAAACACCAAAGTCGCATAGCTTGATCTGACCCTTCGAGTTCACCAGGATATTCGAAGGCTTGATGTCTCTGTGCATGATATGATGCTTGATGTAGAGGTAAGTCAATCCTCCAAGCGTCGCTTCCGCAATCTTCCCCAAAACATCTACCCGTACGGGACCGAACAATTTGGAGATTCTGTCAAGGGAACTAGGACCGGTCAGCAGATACCCTGGACCTATCTGTAAGTTGCATACCCGACATCCATATATTCCATGCACATAATGACATCGTTGGTATCGCTAAGAAATGCACCATAGAAGTTGACAATGAATTCTGAGTTGGTATCGTGCATGATTTGAAGTTCCCTGACAATTCGACGGCGCATTTCCTTCTTGGCTTCAACATGAATGACCTGTTGGAAGTATATTCATTAACATACAGTCCATAGAGCGATGGATGCTGTGGTTTACCTTTCTTGCCATAACTGTCCCCGTCGCCATATGCCTGACTTTGCTGACGGTTCCTCCATTTCCGTGTCCTAGGTCCTTCAGAACCTCTAAATCCTCGCGTTTCAAGTCTAATTTATATTCGATTCCAATCTCAAGCTGCGCGGTCTGCCTGGCGTTCTCGTTCCCGTTGCCGCCCGGAATTTGGAGATCACTCTCTGAAGGCGCAACTGGCCGCGGGGCAGGTGCTGCCAAAGCAAGACCTTTGACATTCTTTCTCTTCAAGGTTCGCACCGAACCGATAGCGTCTGACATGTTGGCTGTTTTTCTCCCTTACACTCTGCGGTTTCCGGCAGGCAGACAAGAATAGGAAGCTGTTGGATAACGGGGTCGGCAAAGGCTGGCTTGTGGCTTGTGTACTAGCATGTACTGCTGGGCAGCACTTTAGACGCTGGCAGGGAGATGTTGGCTGATTGTGGGACGAGGCGGCAAATAGGATGACGGCAAGCTTATGACGGTCGGTCGTGGGTACGAATAAGGGAGTGCGAATGTGACTGTGACTGTGACTGTGCGGATTGGGTTGGGTTGGGTTAGGTTGTGGGTTGAGGCAAGACGGGATGAGGGGAGGCGGGAGGGTGAGGGTGTGAGCATGAGTGGAGGTGGTTTTTATTCTTATTCTTATCGGCGGGCCTGGCCTCCAGGATTGTGAACAGATCCAGATCCAGGGACAACGGATTATCTTCCTTCGTTGCTTGTGTGTGCAGTCGCAAATAATCAATCGATATCGTGGAGGTTGCGGATGGGGTTGCAGAAGTAGAAGTAGAAGTAGAAGTAGAAGTAGAAGCAGAGGCGGAAGAAACAGGTGAGACGCAGGGTAAGGGAAGGTAAGATAGTGCAGTGCAAAGCAGTGCAGTGGGGTGGACTGGTGGAGTACAGCGATGTTCAGGTCCTGTCACACAAGTCAAGGAAGGGTACCTACTATTGGCAGGTCCCGAGTCTGTGTTTAGGTACTCTAGCCTCTACGGTGCATTGTAGGAGTAGGTAGCGCAATGCAGCGAAGCGCAGCTCGCAGAGGAAAGCAAAGCAAAGCAAAGCAAAGCAAAGCAAAGCAGAGAGGAGGGGTGGGCATTGACTCAGCATTGGAGGGCAAGCAAGCAGCAAGTAATGGATCAGGCTGGGCTGGTGATAGGGAGATGGATTTGGATGTAGAGTACCTAAGTAGACGCGCTACTCTAGTCCAAGAGCGGTACGGTACGGTACGTGGGGAATGCAATGAACCTTTGAGTCGAGGTACAGTACAGTCACTAAGTAGTAAGGTCGGGAATACATTAAGGTCGGAAAGTCTGATGGATGGTTGGCTCTGCCTTGCCTTGCCCTGCCCTGTCTCGCTACAGAAGAAGAAGAGGGAGAGGAGAGAACCTGGAATGCAAGAATGAAGAGCCTCGACAAGTGTCCTGCGAGACTTGAAGCCGAGGGAATCAACTGAAAGGAAAGAAGCCGTGAGTAAATTACTTCAAGAGAGGAAGAGAAAGTGAGCGAGAAAGAGTTGTATTTGTGGAAAGTAAAGGGGCCGCAGCACTGTAGCAATAGAATCTTGTTAGATGTGATCTGGTCCTGGTCCATCTCTTATCTTCTCTTCTCTTCTCTTCTCTTTTCTTGTCTGTACTAGGTGCGAGGTGCAATCTGATTAGGTCCTTGTACTTAATCGCGCAAAGTGCGGAGTGTACTTTGAGAGCGGACTAGTTCAGCAAAATCTCCATACTTGAATGTACTACAAGAGGACTTAAATTACTTATAAAAAAAAGTCTGAGTATAGATTTAATAAGTTGCTTTAAGTTAAATGAGAAAAGAAGATCTTAAAGTTATTCAAGTGAATTTGATTAATTTTTAAGAGGACGTTTTCCTCAAATAGGACGGGTTTAAGAAACCAATACAAACTAAACCTAATCTAGATAGGGTTTAAGGAATTTAACCTCTTAATAAGCTGGCCCCTGTCAGTATTTAGTATATCTAAGAGTATACAATAAAGTCTTTAAGCTAGCTTTGCTGCCTTAAAGCCTTGAGTTAATTACTCGTCCTTAGTAAGATTATGCGAGGTGAGTTCTAGGAGCCGCGTATTGGCTTGCGAATAGACAGACGGATTGAGATAGAAAGGGCCATGGCTCATCCATCGTCGTGTCTCAGCCTTTAAGCTTTTGACACATGCAAATGGGCTTGGATCACGTCAGGCGTCTTCCAGCCGAGCTCTGTTTGCATTCTATGGGATGTTACGAGTACCGTATTGACTGGCTTCATGAGAAGGGGAAAATATGACAAGCTTCAAGGGTTCAAGGGTCACGCAGTAAATTGTAGCGAGGTAGATATATACACATATAACTTGAGCAGAGACTTTCATCAGTGCCTAAGAGCCTAGGGATTGGATAGGCAGATAATCACCGATGACAATACCCGTACCGTCATAATTTATTCTTTGAACAAAAATCCTAGTTTTCCAACTGTGTCTTCAATACAGCAGTACACTTTGACGCAATGGATTGACAGACAACCCTCACAGTGATTACACTAACTTCATTGTCTATCGTCTATCATTCTTAAATATGAGCGGCAAAGGACAAACCCCCAAAATTTGAAACATTCATAATTCTGTACTGATCTATGGAAACAAGAAATTCAGCGATGTCGAGCCGATTGCTCCAAGGAACAGAGCGCAAGCAACAACCTTCCTCTGTCCTCTTTCTGCAGTCGAGTGACCGGAAAGCCTGGACCAATTAGGGGGGTGTGGCTTGACAGCGGTGGCTTGACCTGGGTAGCTCTTTAGTCACGTGATCAAATATCGAGCGTGAATTTGGTGACAAGGAACGCGAGAGAATTACATGCAGAACTGCAACCTCGGCGCCCATCACCTCAGCGTATTCCGCCTTGATATTCACCAACCTGAGGCCCTATTGTCGTCTAAATCAACCCTGGTCTTGAGTGGCAGAACTTGATTGTTCGCCGTCCCTCTGACTTTCCTTCAGCAACGTTACTTACCCTCCTTTATACAAACTTTCCGCCCACTACCAGTCCACTCTCCTGAACCATCGGCGCCATACAAACTGCGAAGATGAGCATGCGAGACTTGATCAATGGGGAGGCAGAGCTCGACGACGAAGAGAACGACGATTCTTTCGATGAGGATACTGGAGAGGCCAGACCAAGCAAGCAGCGAGATCCTGATCTGGACGACTCGAGCGAAGAAGAAGACGATGACGATGAGGAGGCAGCTCGAGCAGTATGTGGCAATCGCCAGAGTTGCCTTCCGTACCGTATTTTCCAGTGCCCATACTGACGAGCCCTAGGTCCGCGAAGGATTCATCATTGAAGATGATGAGGATGAGGAGGCTGAACAACGCCGGCGCCGGCGCAAGAAGCGCAATCGTGCCGAACGAGAACAGGAAGAGGCTGTTTTGGACGAGGAGGATCTGGATCTCATTGGCGAAGCAATCCCCGAGTGGGAACGTAAGACAGCTGCGCAGGTATGTTCTTGTTTTGTTTACCTCTTGCGATGTGGCTGACATTTATCCAGCCAAAGCTCAAGCGTCTAAAGCGTGGTCACCGGGAGGATACTGACCAGCGACGGGAGCGAGGACTAGATGAGATATTCTCTGACGATGAGGAAGTGGATGCTGGCCATGACTTGGATCGAGGTTTCGCTCGCTCAGACCATCACCGGGTTGACGAATTTGCCGATTTCATCGAGGAAGACGATCTGGAAGATGAGGACGAGCGGCAGAGACATCAAGAGGAGATGGAGGTGGCTCGTCCACGGGAGAGGGGTTATGTTGGCGGTACGGAAGCCTCTGGTCTCGATAAGGATGCTTTGGATGATATGGAGGCCATATTTGGCAATGGGGAGGACTATGACTGGGCTTTGGCCCTGGAAGACGAGGCAGAGGCGAGAGAAGCTGGAGATCACAATTTAGAGTTGAAGGACGTCTTCGAGCCATCACAACTGGCAGAGAAACTTCTCACGGACGAGGACAATCAGATTCGATGGGCAGATGAACCGGAGCGATTCCAACTGGATCGATTACCATACAGGAATTTACAAATCACCGACGATCAATTCAAGGAGGAAGCTCGTTGGATTACCAGTCTCATTTGGCCAAAGAAGCAGTTGCATAGCGATTTACAGGCACCTTTCACCAGAGCTATTGGCAAGGTTCTGGAGTTTTTTGTGGTGGATGAGGTCGAAGTTCCCTACGTCTTCCAACATCGAAAGGATTACCTGATCCATGCCAAGAAAACTCGGGTCCGTGACAGCAATGATCAGGACGAGTACGTTGTTAGCGCCGAGAAATTATTGAACCAGGATGACCTTTGGCGGGTTCTTGAACTTGATCTTAAGTTCCGAGCGCTCATCGAGAAGCGTAATGTTTTGGAAAGAACATACGACAATCTGAAGCTTGCTGGGGGTGTGGACGATCCAATGGTCGAGGCAATGCTACCAGTGGCGGTAACCATGGAAGAGTTGCAGGATATTCAAGATTTCGTGTACTTCCAGTACTCCTCAGAGATCAAGGATTTGGCAGCTACGAATGGTGATGTGAAGGAGAAGCGTCGGCCAGGAGGAAAGTCGTCAAGTTTCGATCGCATTCGAAAAGGCAAAGCGTATAATCTTGTCAGAGCCTACGGTATCACGCCAGACCAGGTCGCTCAAAATGCTCTGAGAGAAGGCAGAAAGCAGTATACAGAAGACTCCTCTCTTACTCCTATCGATCTTGCCGACTCCCTCACCCTTGACAGCGAATTCAGTACGGGCGAGCAGGTACTTCTAGCCGCTCGCCAAATGTTTGCTGAGGAATTGTTCATGAACCCTCGGATGCGAAAACACTTTCGTATGAACTACTACATGATGGGTGTCGTTAATTGCCGAAGGACTGAGAAAGGCCTGCGGAAAATTGACGAGCAGCATCCATACTACGAGCTGAAGTATTTGAAGAATCAGACCTTCAGCGACATTGCTAACAAGCCGGAGATATTTCTTAAGATGCTGAAGGCCGAGGAAGAAGGACTGATTGAGGTCAGAGTCAAGCTGCAGAATGAGCAGGAATTCCGGAAACAGCTCTTCTCTGAATTCGCATCGGATAATTTCAGCGAACTTGCCGATGCTTGGAATGACGAGCGACAAAAGGCCTTGGATCTCGCATTTACAAAACTTGAGCGCGTGATCACCAAGGGTGTCAAGGAGAGCATGAGGACAGAATGTCAAGACTCTGTTCTGAAGATATGCCGAGAAGAATACTCAAAAAGACTCGACCAGGCCCCCTACAAGCCAAAAGGTATGATTCTTGGCACAGTCCCCCGCGTTCTCGCACTCTCGAACGGCAACGGAGACCCAGCTCGAGATCCCGTTGCATGGGCATGGGTGGAGGAAGACGGGCGTGTCTTGGAACATGGGAAATTCGAAAACCTCTCCCGGAACGAGAAAGCCCGCGAAGATTTTGTTGAATTAGTACTGCGAAGGAAGCCGGATGTTCTAGGCATTAGTGGCTTCTCTGTCGATACGCACAAGCTGATAACCAGTCTCAAAGATTTGGTTGAAGAGAAAGGCTTGAAGGGCGCTGATTTCGAGGACCCAGAAACAGGTGACGACCGCAGTGAACCTCTTGAGATTGTCGTGGTCAACGATGAAGTTGCTCGGCTTTACAAGGACAGCGCTCGTGCTGCTTTGGACCACCCGACATTTTCTTCACTCACAAAATATTGCGTTGCCCTGGCCAAGTACCTCCAGAATCCAATGAAGGAATACGCGGCTCTCGGGAAGGACATTGTCTCGTTGTCATTCCATCCTTGCCAGCATCTTCTGCCGGAAGAGAAGCTTCGAAGGCAGCTTGAAACAGCTATGGTGGACATGGTCAACCTGTGCGGGGTCGATATCAACGAAGCTATTGCGGACTCATACACAGCAACATTGCTCCCATTCGTTTGTGGTCTTGGTCCACGAAAAGCCACAGCGGTCTTAAAGACTATCAATGCCAACGGCGGCATTGTGAATACCAGAGATGAATTGGTCGGTGATCCAGACAGCGGCAAACTCCCAGTTGTTGGCCCCAGAGTATGGAATAATTGCGCAAGCTTTCTGTCCATTGAGTATGACAGTTCGAATCAGACATCAGACTACCTAGACAATACGCGAGTCCACCCTGAAGACTATGAGCTCGGCCGCAAGATGGCTGCGGACGCTTTGGAACTGGACGAAGAGGACGTAAAGGCCGAAGTCGACGAAGGTGGTGCGGGAGCGATTGTTCGTAAGCTCATCAAGGATGACGAACAAGAGAAGGTTAATGACCTGATTCTGGAAGAGTATGCTGAACAACTTGAGCGAAATTATAACCAGCGAAAGCGCGCCACGCTAGAGACAATCCGTGCAGAGCTCCAGCAGCCATATGAGGAACTTCGAAGAAACTTCTCGATGTTATCGGACAACGAAGTCTTTACAATGCTTACAGGCGAAACGCAAGACTCGTTGTGCGAAGGTATGATCGTATCAGTCAATATTCGGGTGGCCAAGGAAGACTTCATCATCGCCAAGCTTGATTCGGGCATTGAAGGTCGTGTTGAACAGCAGGAAGGCTCCGACCTGTCCGACATTCCTCTGAACCGGCTGTTCTCCATTGGTCAGACTGCTCAAGCCAAACTTCTGGAGTTGGATCGACACAGTTTTTCTGCGAGGCTTTCTCTACGTGAGCAAATGCTCCGCATTCCATTCCGCAAGCGTATCGACCACGACCGTGGTGCTTGGGACTCTTTGCAAGAAGACAAGGATAAGGAGGAACTTCGTGAGAAGGATAAAGCAACTGGTCGGACTCAGCGAGTAGTCAATCACCCCCTCTTCAAACCTTTCAACTCCACGCAAGCTGAGGAGTATCTCGGCTCCCAGGCTCCTGGCGATGCTGTTGTTCGGCCATCATCTAAGGGTAACGATCATCTGGCAGTGACCTGGAAAGTGGCTGACGGGGTCTATCAACACATCGATGTTCTGGAATTGCAGAAAGAGAATGAATTCTCCTTGGGTCGAACGCTTCGTATCGGTGCTAGGAACTATACCGATCTCGATGAACTCATCGTGGATCATGTCAAAGCCATGGCCAAAAAGGTTGCAGAAATGATGGACCATGATAAGTACCAGTCTGGTACCTTGGCTGATACTGGTAAGAACACGCAAGAAGTCCGATCCCAATAGGGCCATTGCTAACAGCTCCTAGAAAAATGGTTGACTACTTACACGGAAGCCAATCCCAAAAGATCCGTTTACGCCTTCTGTTTGGATAAGAGACACCCTGGCTATTTTCATCTCTGCTTCAAAGCAGGCCAGGCTGGGCGTCCCCATTCGTGGCCAGTTCGCATTATACCCAATGCTTTCGAACTGATGAAAAGCCAGTATCCTGACATGAAAGCGCTGTGCAATGGATTCAAGTTGAGACACCAGAGTGAGCAGATCAAGAGAGCCTAGAGAAGGAACGTGTTGCATTTTGGGACCAGGAGTGGAGTTAGATCCTTCTCAAGTTTGTATTAGATAAAGCCCGCAAGCAGGACGGCGTCATATTTGATAAATAATGGCGAGAAAAGTGAAATCAGCCTGGGTTCTTTGCATTACAGCACGTAGAAGAAATTCATAGCAATGGATCTACGTTGCAACTTTTCAAAACTGGAAATGCCAGCAAAGACAGGTGTCGGTTCTGTTATCATTGATGGGGCTTCGACTACAGGTGAATAGAACGATGTTACTGATGGATGAAATTTGGAATTTACGTAATAATGCATATCAATTCATGTGAAAACTTAAATGTCATGTCGGATTTCCTCGTGATCTCACGATGAATCTGCTCCGGCGACTTGCGGGAGGGAGTGTCGTAATGCCACGTTCAAGGTAAGCATTCGCGTTTCGCAGGTTGATTTCACCGGCCGATGGCCGTAAGCGGTCCGAAATGTCGGTAGGTAGAGTAGGGCTGAGAGGGCCGAGATATCGGTACGCGACTCATCGTTACAATAAAGGATACGATGGGGTACTTTCCGGAGGTATCTAGAATATAGCAAGAGTGAGGACAAAAAGTGCATCATGCGTAATGCGGCAGGTAAGTAGTTCGAGATAAGATCGCTGGCATTTGACAAGTAAGAGCTACCGGTAACCATATTTTGCTCTGTTGAAAGCGTAATACTTTGAATGAACAAGGCTTGTTTCGACCTTATTTGCAGGTCTTTGTGCAAGGCAGCTATACTCCTTATTTACCGGAAGGGGAGACTGGAAAGGGAAGACTGCTGAAATCATTGCGCTCACTCATTCCATGGATTTCATGGCATTTTTCGCTCGCTGTATCAATGTAGGTCAATGCCGATGATGCAGCGAGCAGCTCAGTTACATGTACATGTACATAGATACCTAGCTACCTTAGGTAGGTGCCTTCAATCCGACAATAATAATAATAATAATAATAATAATAATAGTAATAATAACAATAATACTAATACTAATACCACCTCAGTCCCGTCAACTTACGGGCACTCATCGCCATCTTTTCAGCACCGCCATGTCATCCACTTGCTCATATCAGCAGCCGTACATGTCTACGTAAATGCGCAAATTAATGTCACCTCGCCCTTCCAAAGCCCTAAATACCATACACAAATACAACACCATACACAAGTACAATATCATACACAAATACATCAATACCCACCCACGTCCTAGCTGGCAGCTGCTGGCTAGGTAAGGCACTCTAAGTTGCTAGGCCCAACCTGCACCTTCTAGCTAGGCCAGGCCGGCGCTAGGTTCCCAAGCCCGAGATACCTACCGTCACTACACTAAAAACATGGCACCAGCCTGCCAGCCTCCCAGCTTGCCCTGCCTTGATAAACTGCACTACCTACCCTGCTACCCACCTTCCCTGACCACGGCTACGACCACGACTACGACTACAACTGCGCTGTGTTGTCAGCATGCCAAAGTAAACAGAAAAGAACATCTCAACCCTGTCACCTTCCTTGCCTGTGTTCAGCTCGGCCGGCCGTACACTCCAACACGATACAATACAATACATACAAAACAAGACAAGACACCAATCACCAACAGCAATTGCAATTGCTCTCCTGCAGCCTTCCTTTCCAATTGCCCCTCTTGTTTATTCTCTTTCCCTTCACTTGAATAATACTATACTTTGCAGAGCGCCCGCCTCGATATATAAGTAACAACATCTGTCCTTCTTAGGCCCTAATCCTGCGCCCGCTTTCCCGCTCTTGTAGCCTTTCGACTGCCATTCCATCTCACCATACCAGACCACAGGCAGGCACAATCACAGAGACACAGACACAGACACCGACACACGCCGAGGAAGTCGCCCATAAGTCGGTCCAGTCCGGTCCGGTCCTGCCTCGTGAAGAAGGGGGGGCTTGTTTACCACTTTGGCTTCCATAAGCAGTCAACCTTCTTGCGCAATGGCTGGGTTGGAGCAGCTAGAGATTCATAGCAAGGTACGCATGAAAATCTACACGCGCCTACAGATGTGACAGCAGGTGCCACAAATGCGGGAACTAATACGGGCAGTCGTACATCGTTCGCTGGGTGAAGGTTGATGAGGGCCATACGATATCGTGGAGTGTACAACCGCACAAGAAATCAATGTAGGATTATCTATGATCTGTATCGTACGTGGTGATCAAGGACTAACGGTAGTGTCAGTAACTTTGGAATCTTCAAGCACCCAGGCACAAGCAATGCCGGAACCCCGACCATTACACCTGCTCCAGATGATGCGCCAGCAGCTCTCTCCAACCTAGATCCAAGTTCAGAAAAGCAGAGACGAGCTTCGACTGCGCGAAACGATGCTTCTACTGCCCAAGACCAGTTGCGAGCCAAAGGCTTCATAGCCATACAATGGTACGGGAAATGCGAAGCAGATAAAGTGTCTATGGGGACGTACGCAGTGTTGCCAGAACATGGTGGAATGTATGGCCTAGTTTTTGATAACACTTTCTCGAAGCAAATTTCCAAGACTGCCACATTTGTCCTACTCACCTACCCTTCAAATGCACCTCCACATGCCACGCATCACCAGCAAGCGGTTCCGGGGTCCATGAGTACGACCGGTATTGGCAGTGTTGGAAAGAATTCAAGCCCAAAGCTTGGTGCCACGGCTTCAGACTCAGTGGACAGCCTGCAGAGTCATCTGGCGGTGGGGAATAGTGGGAGCAGGGGAAATTCGGTTGCCGGACGTGAGAGTGACAATGGAGTACCGACTTATCATGTAGGCGTTCTGTCAAAGAGACGACGAAAACGCGGACAGGGCTATGCAAGGCGCTTTTTTTCATTGGACTTCGCATCTTGCACGTTATCGTATTACTACAACCGTAACTCTTCCGCGCTTCGAGGAGCCATTCCTTTGAGCTTAGCAGCCATTGCTGCAGATGAGAGAAGAAGAGAGATCAGTATCGATTCTGGAGCTGAAATTTGGCACCTGAAGGCTGGAACTGCAAAGGATTTCCTGGAATGGACAAAGGCTCTTGAAACTGCAAGCAATACTGCTCGAGGGATTGAGCCTGAATCCGTGCCTTCTCCGGAGCGGCTCAAAGTTCGGACATCTGGTTTGCATGCCAGTGTCACAAATCAAGACGAAGAACGGGAATGGGAACAAGTCGAAGCCCTTGTCAGCCGAATAGTTGGAACTCGTGATGCAGTGCGACGTCTCTGTAAAGACACCGCGCCTGGTGCTCCCAAGAAGAATGTCTTGCAAGGTCTAGGTCTAGCCACTCTGAGTCCCAACGTTGATGAGGGCACTGATTACTTTGGCTCGGCGTCTGCCCCAGAAAAGAGACCATTCTGGAAACGGAAATCCAGCGCTCCTTCAACTCCCCGGATGTTCCAGCAGGCCCTTTCATCGCAGCTCGCTGTACCAGCTCCCGCAACAGTGACTACGGTCTCCGCCAATGGATCTCAATCTCCTTCCTCGCGAAGGAGCAGGCGTTCTGTTGCTCCTGAGGAGAATATGCATGATCACTGCTCAGCTCTATTGAATGACTTGGATACTGTGCTCAACGACTTCTCAACACTGCTATCCAACAGTAAGAAACGGCGAATGCCAGCTCCTCCGTCATCTGTATCCAGGAACAGTATAGATTCTACATCAACCGGCGAGTTCTACGACGCAGAGCCAGGTGATGTCGGGTCGCAGCTGCTAATAATTGATCGTCAAAGCGAGGAGGATACACAGCCATCGGAGGTCGAGGACGAATTCGTCACGGATGCGTCTTCAATTTCTTCTGCAGGCGATGAATACTCCTCGGCCCACCTCGATGGCAAGGCCGCGCTGTTTCCAGTCAAGCCCAAGTCACTAGACCCTCTTCCCATTTCAGTAGACGTCAAACATAGGAATACTGTGCCCGCGGCTATGGTAATGCCACCTAGTCTGATTGGATTTCTTCGCAAGAACGTGGGCAAAGATCTGAGCACGATCAGTATGCCTGTCAGCGCCAATGAACCACTTTCTCTTCTCCAGCGCGTCGCCGAGCAGCTAGAGTATGCCCAGATTCTGGATACCGCTGCATCCCAGAAGGTGCAGATACAGCGCCTTTTGCATGTCACTGCTTTTGCTGTCTCTCAATTCAGCTCAAATCGTGCCAAAGAACGTGCGATTCGAAAACCGTTCAATCCCATGCTAGGTGAAACGTATGAGTTGGTGAGATCAGAGACCGATGTACCAGGCGGATTCAGGATGCTCGTCGAAAAAGTCTCACATCGTCCAGTTCGTATGGCATGTCAGGCTGACTCGGCGCGTTGGTCGTTCAGCCAGTCTCCTGCGCCCACGCAGAAGTTCTGGGGAAAGAGTGCAGAGCTCATCACAGAAGGCCGGGTTCGGCTTGTACTACACTTGCCTGATGGAAGCGATGAGTTCTACAGTTGGAACACGGCAACTGTGTTCCTACGGAACGTGGTAGTCGGCGAAAAATATGTTGAACCTGTGGGAACGATGACCGTGACAAACGAGACGAGCAGTAGCAAAGCAATCGTAGAGTTCAAGCAGAAGGGAATGTTTGGAGGCCGCAGTGAAGAAGTGCAAGTCGACACTTATGGTCCCGATGGAGCGCCAAGTGGGCTTGGACTGGTCGGCAATTGGACCACGAGTCTACAGCTATCAGAGGGTGGGAAGGCAAAAGGTCCTGAGATTTGGCATGTCGGCGACTTGGTCGACAACGCGCCTCAGAAATATGGATTCACAACATTCGCCGCTGGCTTAAATGAGGTGACGGAGCTAGAAAAAGGAAGGCTGCCCATTACTGACTGTAGGCTCCGACCTGATCAAAGAGCGGCAGAGAGTGGTGATCTAGATACAGCGGAACACCTGAAGGCCAAGCTTGAAGAGAACCAAAGGAGTAGGAGGAAGGAAATGGTTCAGAGGGGATATGTTTATAAACCTAGATGGTTCACCAGGGTTGAAGGTGGCGACGAGGGGGAGGAGGTGTGGAAGTTGAAAGGTGGGAAGGAAGGATATTGGGAAGAGAGATCCAGGGGACAATGGACGGGGGTAGAAGACATTCTTGCTGAGTGATGTGGGATCATTGAGCATATTGGTCGTTCCTGGCGTTGTGGCGGCCAGACAATCCTGGGCAAAACGACGGGCCCTGTATCTTGGTATAGACAGAGCAATTGGATGACGAGAATTGAATGTGCCATTTCCTATTCTCTTTTAGATCTGTCTTAGTACACGCTCTCGTAATCCAATACTTGTTAGCAAGTGCAGAGTGCTCCTGTCGAGGCTATTCTGCCGGCCAAAAGCAGAAAGTTCTTGCGAAGTGTATTTCCCAATCTGAAGTGTGCATTAGCTAGAGGATTGGAGCTACGCTCTGCAATGTATTTTTCATTCTGCTGCTTCTAATATGCAGTCAGTAATCCATCTTCCACACCTTTCGTGCTGATTTCTGAAATTGTCTCGACATGCCAGGAAAGCATGTTGTTGCTGTCTTACATGTTTCTGTTATGGTCCACGACTTATATTACGACTACATTTGACACCTGCCAGCATCCCGGATTATCTATCTACCAATTTGATGATGAGGTCAGGTCCAAGGCTCATAAGCAGCGGTACCAATAGGACTACCAGCCAATGCTGTCATGTTCCTGTTAGCCTGCTTTAGACGTGTCTGTAGGTTGCCAACTGAACTGTACTCGGTATTCGTGACGCATTATGCTTGCCTTTTGCTTGGGAAGCCTGTCAAGGATGCTATCTGGTAGGTGGAGGTGGTTTCCCACAATTTGTGTCAGGGTCAATGCCAACCACTGCGATCGTGTCAGCTCCCGATGGCTGACATGAGAACTTGACGGGTTTCGCACGCTGAAATGGCTAAAGACTGATTGTTTCAGGACCTCGAGGAAGACCACGTCTTCAGTACCAGTATTTTCGATGTAGTGAGAGTTGGACGCGGATATGTAACCAACATCTCCAGCGGTGTAATCGAATGTGCTAGCGCTGTCCGGTGCCAGGTAGACTGTTATGCAAGCTGAGCCACAGAGGAAGAAGTTCCATTCATCGCCTAGATGACTGTATCAATATGTGCAAGAAGGTCAGTGGACTAGAACATACTAGTTAAGTGTCAGTGCATCTTTATCCTCACGCTGGGCTTGATTGTTACTAAGGCCGAAGCACGATCCTTCGCAATGGGGAAAGTCAGGGTACTAATTATCTTGACAGATCCGCCAGGGACCACATATGGCTCTCGCAGCAACCAATGATAGGTGGAGCTCTCGTTGTACCGCGAATTCACTACTGGGCCCGTCTGATTCTGAGCAGAGATGTTAGCTGGCGCCGGCGTACCATTAAAGTTATGTAATTCGTCCTCAGGAATCTGATCAAAAGAGGAGATTGTGGCTTCTCAGTTCTTTGAGAACTTCTTTGGCGTCTCGCAAGAACGTCTCCGTTACGAGAAAGGTTGCGTCTTCAGCAAAATCGCCATCGTCAAAAACGATGAGGAATTCAACACCTTAGCCTAGGACTTGGATGCTATGCTCTAGCTGGGAAAAACCACACATCTCCAGCACAGACAACGTCAATGAACCACTCACCTTTCTCGTTGACGGGCAGAGAGCCGAGCGCTCCCTTTTGTGATGACGACTATTTGATTTATAGTATGCCAGTGCATTTCTTGGTAGGCACCAGGTGCAAGACGCATGTCACCACCCGCGAAACCCGCAGCAGCAGGAAGCTGTCGAGCATTTTGCTGTCTCGTGTATCGAGATTGCTTGCCGGTCCCAAAGCGGTTATGATTGAGGCGCAAGGGCCATTGAGCATTTGGAACCGCTCCCGAGTCTATGCCTGGAGCTGCGTAGACGTCCGGATTGAGCTTGTCGCATGTGTAAGACCCTACAAAGATGTAAGTAGAAGTGCAGCAAGGGGATGTTGTTTAAAATCAGGTACTTTCACCGGGGCGCTGTCCAGCCACCCTCACCTCGAACATGGGCCAGGATTTTTGACGCTGTTAAAATCCAAGGAGAGGCCCGGCTCCGCATCTGCTTCTTGTCCATTGACAAGCTTATAGTCTGACGCAATAGCCGAGCTTCCACCAAATACTGGGGATGGACTTGCGAATTCACCAAGAAGTCATCGATCCCCATATAGTGATCCAAATGCTGCCGCAGCAGTGGGTGCCAGCCGGATGACTCCAGCTATTAGCCCAGAATTTTCTCAGAGTCACCCATCTGAAGAGCAGGGCGCCGAGAACAGGAGGCAGAAACCCAACAGCTGTTAGACCACCTAAGATGTGTACTAAATTATTCATTCTGTTAGGAGCGGATAGCGTCGAAGAAGTGGAGGTTTACCAATTATACAGGGCACCAGAAAGCATGTTTATATCCATTTATCCCTAGTGAAATGCTTCAGGGACCTAGATGTGTAAGCATGGTGACGGTCGGCTGAATCTAGAAGTAGATACGCACAATGTACCATATGAATCAAGTGATGAGGAAGGTGATTCCAAATCTTGAGCCTTATGACGGGTCAATTGTAGCCCATGCTAGAGCTTATGAAATAAAGCCGATGACAGCTTCTCAGCCATTCTGGCAGCACTTGGACAACGCTGCCAGTACCATTTGTAAACACTTCAGCCAAATTAGGACTTCTAGTGGATGGGAATTTTGAAATCGACGTTCAAAGACACGCCGAGCGAGATGAGCCAGCGCAGATCTATTGGCCGTGAAGGGTCTGTTTAGGCGAGGCTTTTCGCTGACAGTTCAAATTGGAGCCGTTTCAACCGGGTACGGCTGCTAGTCATTAAACTATGATGACTCTGATTGCTTGATATCACTAGCTTCGGTGAATAGAATAATGTCGGGTGGCATGTTCCTGGCCAGGCACGAAGCTAGCTCCGGCAGAAAGAGGAAGAAGCGTGTCTTGCCTGCTTGCCAGCCCGAAAGTTCACTTCGGGAGCGTCGGTGTAGGTAATGACTGGATGACACCATGTCTGCGTGGGCGCCAGAACCCACTACCATCGGAGGACTGCGTTGCCTACACAAGCTCCTCAGTGGCTAGCAGCTCGCAGTAGTGTTGATGTTGACGTACACGACCAGACCAAGCTAAGCGAGGTCGCTTAGCGGCTCTTTCTATTATTCCGTCTGAAGACTCATCTGCTGTGAGCTGCGCATCACATAATATGCAAGGATTTCAGCTCGGAGAGATTTCTATGACTGTTGCTGCGGCACTGTTTCCGCATTCTATTTCTTCTTTAATCATATGAATTGGCGTGCAAACTTCGTGGTTAGTTGACTGAAGCAGTATATCTCAATGCAGGTGCCAAGCTCCCGGTGCCAGATCACTTTTGACGTCTGATCTATACTAGAGATCAGTATCGAGGACCGGGTCTGTGAGGTCCAGTCGATGTTCTAGGAGCTTCCGATTTAACTTTGGCATTTTCACTTCAGGTAAAGGTTTACACTGCGGTCGCGCCTTGTGGGAATCACCCGATCTACAGAATAACTGTTTGGCAAGAGGCTCCAGAATAGACGTGGATTCACGGAAGGGCGCCCGACCATATATTTTAAGAATGGCTTTTTGCTGTTATATTTCAAGCCAGACCTGAACAATCAGAATCCTTCATTACGATACGAAATAGTGAGAACCTACAATACCAAGGGGGTACCAAATATGGCACCAGCAAAATATAAGCACAAGCAACGTAATGTAATCCATGGTTGGCTCGATAAGTTGTTGGGCGGAGATTGGACGGAGCAAGACGAGATAGAGGATCAGAAATGGGCGACCTTGAGAGATAAGGCGGAAAAGGAGGACTCGGATCTTATAATTCGACGTGGAGGTGTCCATCTAGTACCGAGACAGAAGTACGACGCTCGGGGCATGCCTATAGCCTCTGGTGCACAATTTCCTCCAGCAGCGTCTACATACTCGGTTGCCGATCAAGTGTCTGCGGATCTTCCCGAGGCAAGATCGAGGCAGTCTCATGCTGCAGCCATAGCACAGTCTCATTTGCTACAGAACTCTTACATGCAGCCCAGCCTTGTCGGAAGTCGTTCGAATACCTACCATGGAGGAAGCAGGCTCTCACATGGTCAGAATAATCCTTCAATGACACCAGTTTCCGGGCCAATCCTAACAAATCAACCATCCTCCTCCTATCAACCAAATGCACACCGAAGCAGAAACGCGGCTTCAAACTTGCCATTACCCACTGGATCTATATCATTGGAGCCTGCGCGACACAACAACGGGTCCCGTCAAGGGCAGGAGGTTTACGCTACTCGTTCTGTGCCAGGTATTTCGGGAACCTCTGGCTTTATACACGGTAAAATTATGCCCTTCAACCAGCAGATGTCTTCGAATCACCAGTCAAGCTTCCAATCGATGGAGAGTGGAGAGACTCACAAACCGATTCAATCTAGGCATCAAAGCTATAATCCGTTTCCACGACAGCCTTTGATTGAATCTCGATCGGCGCAATCTATTTCGAACACTCAGGCCTCAGAACACCAGTCGAAGGAACTATCGAATCCGAGAACGCAAACACAGCCCACGAACTCATATGAGCCTTCGGAATATAGCATGAGCGTTGCTACTTCAAAAGCCCAGGTAGGTAATATGCAAAGGACCTACCTCGAGGGAATGGTCGCGATGGCTCCCTCGAAATTGAGAGTGGAGGAAGGGGATGATGCCTCTTCAATAGCGTTGTCTGTATGGAGTATGAGCATTGCGACCTCAAAGGCTCAGGTGGGAAACATGCAGAGAACCCTTCTTGAAGGAATGGTGCCAAAGACCCTATCGGATTTAAGAGCGGAACTTGAAGAGAAAGAGAGGCGTGAGCAGGAGTTGGCGAAATTGAGTCGCAGAAGGCGCCAGAACAGCGGGAGACATGGACGCAGGGAGGGTGGCATGTAGGTCGTACACTTATGGCATGCCTGGTACGCCTCGTTTGCGAAGCTGTATGGTATATTATTCGGGCAATGCGAGACATTCTTGCCTTGAAGTCCTGTTGATGCTTCTGTGAGACCGCGAGTGTCACCTTCGTACGAAAAGGATCCTATCATCGGGATTGCCGAGGATATAGGGCTCACTAATCTATTCTATGGTACTGCTTCGGCATTTGTAATTTCCTGTCAAGCGTCCCGACAGCTCTAACAGTGGAGGACAACATGTTGCGTTACTACTGGGCATTATTAACTTAATATGTGAAATTGCGAGCACCACCGTCCTACGATATGCTGACCTTGAAGGTATAATGCCTTCTCCCCGTGGTGTCCACAATTGCTACGACTGGACACGAACCCCGGATGAAGCTTCCATTGATTCACGGCCGCCAACCCAGAACTACACCTGACCAGTAATAACAGCCAGAAAGGTGTTGAACACTCATAGGACATACAACAGCCCACCACCTCTGAATATTTAAAACCAGACCACGACTTCGATTGCGACCAGAACGCAATATGGGGCCAGCCTCAACCATAACTCGAACCCTCCAAAGAGCTATAGATCTTGTCCCCAAGCCCGAAAGTCACACGCAAGACCGAGGCCGTAGTCCTCGCAATTTGCGCGGCTATTTCTCTAGAAGTCGAACAAATTCCCCGCGGGACAGTGCTGGCTATCCTTCAGACTCGAGAGGACGAATCAGAACTAAGAGTTCCCCAGGCCCAGCTCGTGAAGGAGGCAGACTTGTCCATCTGCTAGCAGACTCACCCCCTGGCTCTGAACGCAACATAATCCGTGTACCCTCAACTAGGTACCACAGCGGTCGACGACGATTCGTTCAAGAATCGTTGAACAATAAGGTTGACACGTCCCACCCGCCGCCCGTGCCTGAGATGCCTCCGAGATGGCAAGAAGTCATTAATGCAATTCGGGGTGAGAAGAAGGGTGGTCCTCGTACCGAACACGAAGAAGAGGTTCGCCGTAACTTTGAGAAGCTAAAGAAGAAAGGATGGGATGACTTGAGTCCTGAAGAGCAAGCTAAGGAGACAAGAAACCACCTAGAAAATAAAAATAGGTTGAAAGCTTGGGATCTTGAAAGAGACATCACTCGGCAAACAAAGAAGGTTGAAAAGGCAGACGACGAGGCAGAAGAGAAGGTCAAAGCAGCTGCGAGTGCAAAGAGAAGGTTGGAAAGACTCAAGAAGCGGCAAAACGGGCAAGTAACCCCCCCATCAGGCTCTCCTACGGCCGTAAAACGTGGCACGAATCCAAAGGCGCCCAGAAAAACATCTAATTCTGATGAAGAGCTATCACCCCGATCCGGGAATAACGAGCCGGAGGGTTTAAATGGAGAGAACAGTTCGCAGAAAGCTATCGAATCTAGACAAGCAAGAAACGCGCCCAGCACTTCTAGGCAGGTCCAGGAATACAGCAACAGCCTAGATCGTCCGAAGTCGCAGAGAAGTAGCACCTGCCCAACTTCCGTTGTTCCATCTCAGAGGGGGAGTTCTGCACTCCAGAGACCATCTCAAAGTGCCAGAAGTTGTACTGCGCCCATTCCTGCTGTCCTATCCGAAGTGGAAAGTGCTGAATCACGGCGATCCTCCCAAGATACCGAAAGTAGCACAGCACCGAGTCGCCCTACACAATCAGAAGCACAGGTAAACATGCAACAGAGCAGTCGAATAGTTGAGCACAGCAATGCGCAGACTTCTGCCAGGGAAGTTAGCGGCGCTCGAGTAACATCCCAAATTGTCGCTGGAAGAAGTACAACCAAGCAAATACTCCAACCTAGCCAGTTGCGACAAGTTAGCAATGCCGATGTAGTTGAGAGTAGCTCCTCAAGGCGACCAGCTTCAAGACAATCAGAGGTTGCTAGAGAGGAAGAAAGTAAGCTACAGAAAGAATTCCAAGCCGCCATCGTATCATCGAGATCAAGCCAGCGTGAACAGACCGCTCGAAGCACTAAGTCTGATGAAAAAAGAGCTCAGAAACACAAGTCTCAATTCGAGAAGAAAGGTACCGCTGTGCAGTCTTCCCAGTTAACGAGAACCACACTTGCTCCGTTGACAGAAGAAAATCTCAAAAGTGCCAGTGATCATTTCGTTGTTGAGTCTGCAGCAGCCTTCGAGGTACAAACGGAACTCAATAGAGGTCTAGGGGACAATATGATCTTTGTTGCTAGGGTTGACAATACTAGTCCTGAAACAGATGCTGACATGGAATGCAGGACCATCATTGAGGGACTGGCACCGATGACTCCTTCTGAAATTACAGAAGAGGATGACAAACGCAGGGACGCAGCTAGGGAGGCACTGGAGGAGGCAGAAAGGGAAGAGCAAGAGAGATTGCTTGTAACTGAATTGCACAGAGGGCCAGGAGATAACATGAGGTATGTCCTGCAGCCGCCGAACTTCATGTCAATCTTCACAAGTCCTAAGTTTTCGTGTGCATTGATAACACCTTTCAGAACACACCTGGAGGGAATGCGGCCAATGACTTCAGAAGACGTCAGAGTAGAACAACAAAAATGGAACTCACGGAAGAGGCAACAGCTAGAAGCAGAAGAGGAGGCGGAGCATGCTAAACTGGTGCAGACAGAGTTCAATAGGCAAATAGGGAATATGATGAGGTACGGTCCGACGTTCCAAAGCACTAGAAATTGTCAGAATCTGCTTTATGCGACCGAGGCTGATAAGAGGGACAGGACTAATCTGGAGGGAATGGTACCCATGACCTCCGAAGAGGTGAAACAAGTTGCGAGAGAAAGATTGGAGGAAGAGGAAAGGCGACTTCAAGACGAGTTGCTGAAGACCAGATTCAATAGGGATGCCGGAGACAACATGAGGTATGTAAAGGCCAGGGATTCCTGTGATGCCCGAAAAATCTTCTCACAAACCATAACCTACCACCGCGGATCGTAGCTGGTGCTGATCGTTGACTAGAACCGTACTCGAAGGGATGGTTTCAAAAAGCCCAGAGTCGATGACACCAGGAGAAATTCGAAGAAAGAAACAAGCACAATCGCAGTGGAAAAGCGCTAGTACCAGCAGGTACAGCAGTGGATCTTAGGATATGACTGGAAAGGTGTTGTCTTCCATTGCTACGTATGTAGGGTTTGATGGCCAACACCATGAAGCACCAGATACATAGCTGGCTAGTCTGATTCAGGACCGCCACTCTCCATCCGACGGTCGAGTAAAGTAACAGCTTAATTATCCAGCCTGGCGCCTGTTTAACGTCAGGTGTGTGTGCCTGCGAGAATCGCAGCTAAAGGCGAGCCGTTCCCATCAAGCACTAAGGCTTTGCGACAGTGTAGCAAGCCCGTGAATAATAGCATGATATTATATTCGTTGGACTTCGTTGTGATGTTTACTCATAGAATTTAAACTTGCGTGTCAACACCTAATCTCAACACCACCTCTGCTGACAGTCAAGTACTTCACTCCCTTGTAAGGCTTCACACCATCACCGATTCCCCGACTTTTCCTTGCATCAATGACTAGACTCTCGACCTTGATACCAGAAGCCAACCATCCTTTGACCGAGAAACTGACGGTCGCGGAGCTTGGCATCAGAATTTTGTTATGTGCTATCCTGTTCACATCTCTTTGGTCGTCTGTCAGCTCGGGCTTGCCAGCTTTGACAGAAGTAGTCTGGTAGGTGTTTTCCTCGTAGTCGTAAACCCCCTCGAGCCTAAATCCGTTGCTTTCAAGATCATCCTCGTTTGAGAGTGGGCCAACAACTGTACATCGAAGAGTAGCCCCTCCAGCAACGGCATCCTTTGCAGGTATGTGCCACTCCAGGTTCCTCTCCCCAGGATTGTATGTCGTGTCACCCCGGCTGGCTCGAATCTCGGAAAGATTTCTAACATCTGAAGGTAGAGGTATGGTGACCATCAGATCTTCAAGTGTAGGGGTAGAGGAAGTGCCTGCTTGACTACCAAGACCGGCAGCAAATGCCCCAGTACCACGGCCGCTGACACGACTGCTGCTTCTCGATGAGGAACCCGATATTGACGAATCTCCCTGCCCAGAAACCTTCGTAATGAACAATCGGACCTCAAAATCAGATCCTTGTGGCCCAAGACAAGTCTTGACCTCAAGGCTGACAGGCAATTTCAGATTCGAGGATGTTGTCGTACCAGACTTTCCATTCTGGAATGGTAGCAAATCAACTTCATATCCGGCCAGAACGAACCTCCCATCAGGTGGAATGAAGCTCAACTCTCCAGGCTTCTCTCTCCATCTCGCCAGCCTCACACAAGGGTGGAAAACAGGAAGTTCCATCACATTGGTGAGGTTCTGGTTTCCTGATGGTGTAGAGAGATTTAGTAGTAGGTCAGGAACTCCGGATATCTTGGACGTGAAGGCAATGGTTCCGTTCGCAAATGCCGCTAGAGGTCGACCGGATGGTGCAAGGGTCACTGTAAGATTTTCGACCAGATCTACGTATAGCTCATTGGATGTGTGTCGTACATTGGCTCTCCGCCAGGGTAAGGAAGGTGTATTGGCTGCTAGTGCACCTGTGGAGGAAATAGCAGTCATGTTGGAGCTGGACGAGGCTGAATACCCAGGTTTCCTGGAGATGAGAGGTCAGCCCACGTCAAGAAAAAGAACCCTTTGGCCAAACCCAGGAATATTTATGCCTCCCAATAGCTTCCCTATCCAGCCCTCCACTTCCACCAGGTCTCTCAAGGCATTGGGTTCTGTTGTGCTGATAGAACCAGCATCGCACATCTCATTCAGCAACTGAGCAACTACATCGTAGCTGTTTTCAACTTTCTGTGACAATAATGGCGCTCCAATAAACTCTTCCAAAATGTCTATAACGCGGTGCAAAAACTCGAGCGCAAGGAGAGGTTCAATCTCGGTCGAAGAGGTCAGGAGGAAGAGGAGGTTGGAATGGACGACATTGAAGACAAGAGTCGGAGGCGAGGTATTTGGGAGAAATATGAAATTTGGTCGAGGAGCTGGATGGCTCTGATAGAGCGGAAGGAGTTGAGAGGCAGAGAGAGGCCGTGATGTGTATGTATGAGTGAGGATAGGTCGACTATAATTATATGTTAGCTGGAAACGACGTCCAGGGTTCGCTCGAGCATACTTGTGTTCATCATAGATGTACAATGCCTCTATAGCCCCCGTCATTGCCGCTGCAAAGCATCTAGAGCATCATTTGAAGTGCATGGGTGGGCGGATAGACGTCTAACAGTCACATACCTACTACTGCCCAAATCGTGGGGTTGAAGATGAGGCGGCCGCATTTGCCGACAGAACTCCATACAGCTCTAAACACATCGTAATCGGGATCGGGCCCCTGCGTGAGCTCGACTGATGTATTTTCTTCTAACCACTATCTACAGCAACATACCAAAACTTCCGCCATATCATCTCGCACAAACAATGGGATCGGGAAGCCCCCAGCTGGACGCGCTTCAAAGACCCGAGCGGCTACAAGAGGTTCTCAAGCATGATAATGTGGACGACTGTACGCCGTGCCGAGTAACAGGTTGTCCATTCGTTTGTTCACATTCAATACTTGCTCATATCTCAATCCAGGAGCTGCTGCATTCATGGGGCTGGGCGCCTACAGCTACTTCTCTGGACACTCCCAACTCAAAGCACAGCAAGGTAAAATCCTCCAAAGCAAAAGCATGTTCGGTATGAGAAGTCGCCAGGCTGGCATCACTGGAACTGCTCTGGTACTCGCTGGCATGGGTTTCTGGCGACTGGTCAACTAGTAGCACTACCATCGGAATCACACGAATTCGACCTTGTTGGAAGGAAGTGCCGCCGAAGAGTTGCAGGTGGCCGCGACTATTCTTTGAAGAACGTCTGAATTCAACTACCATTCTTCCCTCCTCGTCTTTAGCAGCAGCACTTCGACGGTTTCTACGTATCGGAAGCAGCCTGAAAGGACTTTTGATAGTCTCAAACAAATACCGAATCGAAGTTGAAATGGACACATCGTTAGAGCACTGCGGCCCAGCCAGTTCTCTCGCAGCCGTGCAATGCGTTTTCAACAGCCAGTTGATCCCTGCTTTGTGGAAGTTAAGACCTGTATTGTCAGAGGACGCAAAACGCGCGATTGCCCAAAGGCCAAATGAAAGACCCTCAATCTTGAGCGCACAACGATCTGATGAAGGCGGAAAATTGCAATGGAGAGCAAACGGTCTGCCCGGAATTTCTCTCTCCTGTTGAGCTTTGGCAATGCGAGGCTTCAGAGACAGTTTTCAAGCCGGTTGCGGTGTCGAATTTGTTACCACTCCCCACACCTCGGCCTGATTCTTCGCATGGGTAACGCACTGGAAGCAGCAGCATGCGTGGGTGCTATGTGAGGCGAGATAGGCAGGGAGTAACAATGGGGAAGTGCTATCCTGGCTGTATGATTAGTTGTACGGTATGGAAATCCGAGCAAGAAAACTCTAATCCATGATGGGGAAAGTGTCAAATCTGCTACTCGTAAGTGGTGCGTGAGAAATATCGTGATAGAATTGAAAGCAAAGTCTTTGCTCTTATGGACCGAGTATCTGCATCACGCCGCGGAAGGAGTCAAGTCTCTTGCACCACAGAAAGGGTACAGTACTTAGAACTGCAAATCTACGACATTTCTGTATGGAATCCTGTCGTCTTGTAGCCAGCTTTATCGCTTAAGAGGTTGCTATCGCTGCAGGGCTACAGTCAGTCAGCCTTGTCAGCTCCAGTCGGCTACTGTGTGCCTAGAGTATTTCTGCCGTTGCCGCTCCACCTTAATTTCGCTGCTTGTCTGAGCCTCAGCCTTGTGAACATCAACAACACCACACATCACAATGGCAGTCACCATACTTGCCCCTGCACCCGCAGTGCCATATCAACGTGTAAACGATTCCGACGACGATACCGATGATGGAGGCGCGGATGTAGAGGGGGATCTGAGCATGCGCCCCGCCAAACGGGCACGAACTTCCGCGACAGATCTCGTTACACCAGGAGAAACCGTTACTGACGATCCTCAATGGATGAGGTGAGCCTCCAGTGCATTTTGCGATACCCATTGAATACCTAGCTTACAGTATACAGAGGTCATGGCACATATGTGGCGTCTTCCAGCACAGATATCATCGCAACAGTAGCGGGGACAATACAAAAAACCAACAAGCTCCTCTCAGTTCGGCCTCTCCGTGCGCGATATACCCCCGAAATTGGCGACTTGGTTGTAGGAAGGATTGTGGAAGTACAAGCCAAGCGGTGGCGCGTAGATGTTGGAGCACCTGTACTTGCTGGACTACCCCTCTCAGCTATCAATCTCCCAGGTGGAATTTTGCGGAAAAGAACAGACACGGACGAGCTGCAGATTAGAACCTTCTTCTCGGAAGGCGATCTTTTGGTCGCAGAGGTACAGAGTCTATATCAGGATGGAAGTGCTTCGTTGCATACTAGAAGCTTGAAGTACGGCAAGCTCAGAAACGGAGTTTTCATGAGTGTCACTGGAACAGGTGGTGGAGGAGGAGTGGTTAGATCTAGGAGGCAAGTCTGGACCATTGAGACTGTATCTGGCGGGGGCCAGGTCGACATCATTCTGGGAGTCAACGGGTATATTTGGATCAGTAAACATGTGGAAGTCGCTGATGGGGAGACTGCTGTTACGAGGATGGAGGAGGTTGTCAGCAGCACGGTATACTCAAGTCAAAACGACGAAATCGCCCCTGAAACTCGAAGGGAGATTTCTCGAATTCGAGGCGTGATCAGTCTGCTGGTGGAAGAAGGCATCAGAGTCGACGAGGATATGGTCATGAAAGGCTATGAGGCGGCTGTACTCGTCGAAAGTGAGAATGGTGAAAACAGTGGATATCTTGGAGGGGAAACGGGCAAAAAAGTCCTGTTGCTGATGAGCGAGACTTAGCTGGAACAAAATGAACATGAAACCGAGTCATGAAATGCTGAAAAGCGGCCCCACCAGGGCTCTGCGAAGGCTATCGATGCGTCAAAAGGATCTGGGTTTGGACGCGAGAAAGCTGTGGGTCTCCCGCTCCCTGTCTCCTTCAGTTGTGAAAAATCGATCAACCGAGGTATGGATAAGACCTGGGAAGACGTCACAACAACTCAATTTATGCGAAAGTAGATATGTCTCAAATGTTTTGGATTTTGGATTTTGGATTTTGTGAAAGACAACGATGTACAAAGCTTCACTTGACATTGTTTGAGCTGCTGTGGCAAGGGTATTCTGGTTTGTGGATCAGCGACCGACCCAATATAGTTTTCAAACCAGAGCATCGACTCCGGGCCAACGCCACACAGACTGTCAATACACGAATTCTAGAAGACCCAGGATGAAATGCTAAGCATTATTCAGTCCCGAAATCGATTCGGCGATAAGAAGAAAAACTCTTCCTACTCTCAATCCGCTTTTTAAGTTTCAAGGTTTCGCACTACGGGTAGAATCCCTGTGTACGACGTTGAAAGCTCCAAGTGGGGTTGACTACATCAAGACAGCGAGACGTCACTTGAGGCGGACTTTTCTATCTGCTTCCGCCACGAGTTCATCTATCCACAAATATGTACGCTACTCATGGTGAGCCCTGGTAGATTTCTAGACCGATACACTGCCGGCATCCTACAAGTCTTGTCTCGGAGCCGAAAGACTGGTTTCTACTGGTCAAGTCGTCGGAATCCGAGCAATACGGAGGTAGACATGTCTGCCTCCGTACAGAGCGGCATTCGATATCCATATTTTATTTCCAATTTTATGGCTATGTCATAGACCGAATCTGTATCTCTTACTAGCGGTCTCAAATGGATCCACCATAGCAAGATCGATTATGAAGCTGCCTCCAAACCGAAGCTTTTTCGGAGGTAAGTCGCTGAGTGCTTCATACAAATAGCAGAGAATTCTCTTCGTCCTTGTACTTTTCACATCTCCATCAAGTCCACTGTACCTTACCAGCTATTCAATTATCTTCCATCGCAAATCACTCCTTTCACGCTTAGCATTTCTCTCATTACCAATCGCAATCATGGTCAAAATGGTCGAGTTCACAGTGTTCAAAGGCTCCAAGGAGGGCAAGATCGTTCAATCAACCACCAAGAAGGACATCAAGTCAGATGAAGTCTTGATCAAAGTTACACATTCCGGACTTTGCGGAACTGACGAGCATTTCAAGCGTGCCGACATGGTGCTTGGTCACGAAGGTGCAGGTGTAATTGAGGTAAATTCAACCCACTGACTGCATTTCCAACATTAGATTTCTGACTCGGGATCAGGAAATCGGAGCAGCAGTCACAACCTACACCAAGGGTGACTCGGTTGGATGGGGTTATCAGCATGATTCTTGCAACCACTGCAAACAGTGCCTCACTGGCCACGAGACATTGTGCCCAGAGCGAGCAATGTACGGATACCACGATCATGACCAAGGTTCTTTCGCCTACTATGCTGTCTGGAAGGCGGATTACATCTTCAAGATTCCAGATTCCATCCCAAGAGAATTTGCTGCACCACTTGTAAGTTCTAGATGTCCTCGTGATTCCGATTCAATAGCTTCTGTCTTGAAACCGGGACTGATTCATACCAGCAATGTGGTGGTGCGACTGTCTACAACGCTCTGCGATCTTTTGGCACCAAGTCCACTGACCGCGTGGGCATAATCGGAATTGGTGGTCTTGGCCATCTCGCTATTCAATTCGCCTCAAAGATGGGCTGCCATGTCACTGTGTTCTCTAGCACAGATAGCAAGCGAGACGAAGCCATGAAGCTCGGTGCCAACGAGTTCGTTGCTACCAAGGGCGTGAAAGAGCTCCAAGTATCCGGAAAGATCGATCACCTTCTCATCTGTAGCTCTTTCCAACCAGACTGGAAGCAGTTCCTGCCTATCATGGCTCCAGGCGGTACCCTGTACCCTTTGACCGTTTCGCAAGACGATCTGACCATCCCTTACATGCCGATCATCGAGGGGGAGCTGAAGATTCAGGGAAGTCTTGTGGCCGCCAGAGCCGTACACAATGAGATGTTTGCTTTTGCAGCTCAGCACCAGATTAGACCTGTGATTGAGAAATTCCCCATGACGGTTGAGGGTATTGAGGCATGCATGACGAAGCTGGAGGAAGGGAAGATGAGATACCGTGGTGTCCTGGTTGTATGAAATTGGGAGTCTTGCACGGGTGGCGTTCAGGAGCGTAGCATATAGATCGAAGTCATATTACTATATAACAAAAGACCTAACTGTGCAGATATGATTCAAAGAAGTATGGTGGCTCACATTTAGATGGGTTGGATTACAACCGCCCCGTTCTCCCCCCTTCTCCTTGGACGTCTTCTCTGTCTGTCTTCGTGACAGTAGAGAGTATTCATCACAATGAACTATTGTCCAGCACAATGATAAATGCTCGAGAGACGAGGATATGAGTGGATTCTCAACGATGGTGCTATCTCTGTCATCTCTCTCTCGTAGATGAGGAGCAAGGAAGAAACAGACGAAGACCGATCTGAGAGAGCACATGTGGTGAGAATCATTGAGTTGATACACCATAACAAAAAGCTCTCCGATGAAAAATGCGTAGCAGATGAGACATGAAACGAGCAAGCGTCTAATAGTGTCCATTTGCGTGGAAAAGCTTCCACGAGACCTGAATGTCATGTAGCATTTTGGGGGCTTTTGATATTGTTGTAATGCAGATGGCCGGAATTCGTACTCAGAAACTTCCACATCGATAGCTCTCGTTCGTGGAGTAACCTTTGACAATTGATGAAAGTTTTTTTTTTGGCCTAATGTGAAAGCCCAATTGATTACGATGATCACGCAAGGAATGGAAACAAGGATGAACGCTCCCATCGTACAAGTCGCCTGTTTTGCCTTGAGCCGCCTAAAAACACTCGCTGCTAATGACCGCTTTCCGTTTGCTCCTGCGCTGTGCCGAAGTTCATCGCAACCAAGCAGGCAAACCATTGTTGTTAAACTGCCACTTCTTAGCTCCCGCAGCAAGGAGAAGGACGACTGCCCAGCGCAACAACGCACCCTTAGCACTCGAACTACCTAGCCCCGTTACGAATCCGACCCAGTAACCTACACCCTTGATCTCTTGACCATTGCGATCGAAGTTTGGCTTGACCTCGCTCATCTGTCTGAATTTTGCGAGCTTGCCGGCATATGGAGGGTAGCGGACATCGAGCAACTTTTCCATCCACCCGGGTGTTGTTGTGACTGATCGGCGATGGGTGAAGGTATCGAATGAAGCCTTGCCTCTGTAGGCACCTTGTCCCGAGTCACCAACACCACCAAATGCGAGAGTCGGGATCGAACCGTGGAAGAAGGCGTCGTTTACGGAGGCTCCTCCCGAGGTGACTTCGCTGAGAACTAGAGAGTTTTAGCAAAGTTATTTGATGATCGGAGTCAGAAACGCACTCTTATTTGTCTCAGTGGTAGTGCCGAAGGGATACAATCCTAATGGAGTCGAGTGAACAGTATTTGCAATACGAATCGCTTCGTCCACGTTGTCCACTGCCAGAAGAGGCATCAACGGACCAAAGGACTCGTCCACGATCATTGAGTCATTGATATCGTCAACTTGAACTACAGTAATCTCAATGAAGTTATCTGATTCATCCATTTCTCCTCCAATCAAGATTTTGCCACGGGAATCATCAACCATCTTCTTTATCCGGTGAAAATGTCTGTTGTTGACAATTCTGGCATAGTCAGGGCTTGCCTTTTGCCCGCCAGGATAGAATTCTTTCAGAGCAATTTTCAGCTGCTCGATAAAGGCAGGGAGAATTTCCTTCTCGACCATGATATAATTTTGACTGATGCACACCTGACCAGCATTGTGGAGCTTTCCCCATACAAGACGACGAGCTGCCAAACGAGGATCGGCGTTCTTGGTAACTATTGCAGGGTTGCGACCACCAAGTTCGAGGCAGACAGGTGTCAAGGTCTCGGCAGCCTTCTTTGCGATGATAGTTCCGACTTGAGAGTTTCCAGTGTAAAAGATTTTGTCCCACTTTTCGTTAAGCAGAGCAGTGGTCTCGGGAATGGCACCATTGACGACAGCATAAGCACTTGGGTCCAGATATTCTTCGACAATCTTCTTCAGAACCATAGCTGCATTTGGAGAAACTTCAGATGGCTTCAGAACTCCAGTACATCCGGCGGAGATAGCACCGATCAAAGGTCCTAGCGACAGCTGGACGGGAAAGTTGTATGCGCCAATAACCAAAACAGTCCCAAGGGGTTCCTTTCTGATTCGTGGATTTAACAGACTGTTGGTGAGAGGAATGTCAGGTGCTGATTCATCCTTCATCCATTTCTCCAAGTTTTTGGTCACAAACATGATGTCGTTTTTACACCAGTCAATCTCGGAAAGGAAGGTCTCAAATACTGGCTTGCCGAGATCCAACTTGCAAGCTTCGACCAAAGCATCTGAGTAATCGACAATGCCCCAATAGAGCTTTCGCAGTTGCACTAAACGGTAAGAAATGGGCTTCGTCTTCTGTGACCGGAAGGTTGTTTGACACAGGTTGACTGTGCTTGGTATAGCCTCGATAGGCGTAGCCTCAAACGGGGCAATTTTGACGGATGCCATGATGTTCAAAGCTGTAAAAGAGTGTATTGTCAGTCGAGGTTCTGAAAGCTGCAACTATATGTAAGGCTGAAATGCGGGGTATGGTCTTGTAATAAACAAGGTTACGTCGTCGAGTATCCCTCATTTTGCATGTGCATAGGTGTAACATGACCGGCAGGAAAGACGAGCATTGTAGACCTCAAATGTTGCGCTCAAGGAAGACGGCTCAGAGACGACTTACAATTGATATCTGCAAGACTTTTGAGAGAGAGATTCTATTTTCATGCGTTGATGTTCGGGGGGAAGGGGCAAGGAAATATGTTGCAGTTGGGCGAACGCTGACGCTTTATTGAACGAGGAGGCGGAACCCGGTCGGGTGTCTACAAATAATTTGGCCACCTCCGAGTGACTGTTCAATAGGTGAGATCCAGGGTGAGAGTGAGAGTGAGCGTGAGCGTGAGCGTGACAGTGAGATTTCGAGGTTGCACAGAGAAGAGGAGGAAGGGAAGACGGGAGTTGGGAGCGAATGACCGAAGGTTGAAGATAAAAGGTGAAGGCTCGAGCAGAGGAGCTATCTCTAGGCCGAGGTTCGTTGTTTCAATGCTGGCCCTGCGCTGCCTTGCCCTGGCCTGGCTCGGCTCGTCTGATTGGGCGTTACCTTGCCTGAGCTGCGCTGCACTTTCTTACCAGGTTTTGCCCGAATGCGGGGCAACGAACAGCCCGAACGCCACCTCACCCGTGACCTCACCGACGGGCAGACGGGATCCTTCAACCGGCCCAGAACAACGGGCACCTCAGTCCAGTCCAGTGCAGTCCGCCTGTAGTGGCGCCGCTCCCATGCCTCTCTTACTTCACTTCACTTCACTTCACTTCACTTCACTTCACTCCACTTCACTCTCTTTACACGTGAGAGGACACTTTCGATCGGAATTGGCATCGGTTTCGTTTTGTTTTGAGGTGCGGACGAGGGAGTGAAAGAGTTCAAAGACAAGCGGGAGACAGCCTTATCGCCTGATCGCATAGCATTGTTACTGTACTGTAGGCTACCACCAGGCCAAAAACCACTCGCAAGAGTGACGCGCGCTGTAGGTAGGTAGGTGCTAGAAATAGAAATATTCCCCGGGAAGGAAAAATCTGGCAAGACTTCATCATCATGTCAGACGAAAACTTGCGGAAGCGAGAGTGACAACAACAGCCACAAAATCAACACACTGGTGCATTGGAGGTATATTACCGCTCTTGTACAATGGAATATTTATACACCTCCGTCCGTCGCTGCCCTATTGCCTGTAATCCCCGCTGGCTTCTCCTCTCCCTATTCTACCGCCTTACTGCAACTTTCTTGCCTTTTCCTCTCCCCGTCATCACAGGCTCAGGGAGAGCATCACCCAACGATATCGGTTGCTTCAATCCCTCCTCAATCTGCTTGATTCCATCTATCAATTGCCCGGTAATCTCTTTCTGCTGATCCTTCAACATCATGGCTTGACGATATTGGTGTAGCTCTTGCTTGCGCGCTTCTGTCAATGCCCACTCTTTCGGAAATTGTGGCTTCGCTTTGAAGTGGTGGTGCCGTGTGTCCAACGGTATGTCCTCGAAAGTATCGGTTGGATCCTGTGGCAATTAGAACTGGTTTCCTTTCCTAGAGAAAGCGGCTTACTCTTGCTTCCTTCAGTAGTGATTGGACTACATCTCCTAGATACCGCTTGTTTTGAGCTTGAGTCTCGAACATCTCGCAGCTCATCTTGATGACGTCCGTCTCTGGATTGTATCGCACCCCTGCCAATTTCCTGAGCTTTTCCGTTTGCACTTTGGTGAGTCGCGGCATATCAGCTGGGGAGAACTCGAGAACGACTTTCTTCTCTGCTGGATGTTGCTCCCCCATGTAGGTGGTGTATCTGAATCGCAAAGGCATGTCACGAGTCGGCGGTTGAAACGGCTTTGCCAGCTCTGTCGTAAAGTCAGCAAATCTCTAGTTTTACCTAATTAGTACACCAAAACATGAATGCAACATACTGGATAGTAGAGGCATCTCCCACGCGACTAATCGAGCATAATGTCTTAGCTCTCTATGCTGTTCCAATTCACCATGTGCAAGTGAGTTGATATCATCGTCATCGTCTTCCATTGTATGCTCGTCCTCCCATGGCTCGGCCTCGCCCATATTCATGAAGGTCTCCTTCAGCTTTTTCCGTCGATTGTTTGCGAGTTCGTACGGTCTGTTCTGGGAATCGATTCGTTGCTTGACAGTGTCCCATTCGTCTCCATTAGACCTTGTATCCCTTGCCCGCTGCAGTTCCGACTCTATCTCCAGAAGCCCTGCTGCTTCCGGGCTAGAACTCTTCTTTGCTTTCGTGAGACCGGTTCTGATGCGATTGGTCCTTTTCAATCGTGGAAGGCTGGTTGAGAATGCCCTCCCAGGTCCAATTGAATTCGCTACATGTCTGAATTGCGTTTGGCTACAGATGCAGCTCCTCGCCGTTGAGCGAACGCCTTGCAAAGCTGTTGCCATATTCCGTGGTATGTCGTTTCACTGACAATGGGAATGGGAGCTTCAGCTAAAATCATTCGTTCTGTCGCGGATAGTTCCGCACCCCCGTGGCATTATGAGCCTCTCACTGGTCGATTAGCCATATCCCAGACTACATGACCTTAATGCAATTTATTCACTTGAATTCCAACTTCTTGCATCAGCTGTAAATCTTGTACAGCGGGCTATTACAGGCAATACTCCTCATAGACCTCCCACTCCACTTGAGAAGCGCACAAGTCTGGTTTTGTGCCAAGAGAAAACACAACGACCAGATCATAATTGCCAGCTTCCCCATCGGACGGACCACTGTCAAATTCTAGCATCACGGACAATGGCAGGATGATCAAAGAGTGTTTTATTACCACTGGTGCAACAGCAAAGTTCACCGAACTCATTCAAGCAGCTCTCTCCCCGGAATGTCTTCAGACTTTCGTGGACAACGGCTTCACACGCCTGAACTTCCAATGTGGGGACTCCATGTCAGCATTCGAGGAGCTGAAACCTGCAGATACTCGGGGATTGGAAATAATCGGATTCGATTTCAACAAAAATGGTCTCACCCAAGAGATGCGGGCCTGTCAGGAAAAGAGGGATGTTTCGAAGAGAGGCCTGGTGATATGCCACGCTGGTAGGTTAAGTATGCTTTAGACTTGATATTTGTGATTGACAATCTTCACTGTAGGTGCCGGCACAATTCTGGACGCGATGAGATTGGCAGTTCCGTTGGTTGTGGTGCCAAATTCATCTTTGTTGGACAACCATCAAGAAGAATTGGCTGCTGAGTTGGAAGCGCAAGGGTATGCGACGAAAGCTAATACCCGGTAAGCTGTCTTGCCACTTCTAGTAGAGATGTGGTCATACATAAGTATGAGTCAGGTCCTTACGATCGTCTAGGAACCTCGCAGAAGCCGTTGCAAAAGCCTGCAATAAAGAAGAAAAGTTATGGGGTGGTCATAACACTAGCTTTGCTGCCATTGTGGACAATGTGGTAGGATACGAAGACGATGTTCGTGCTCAGCTGGATTGATTCTAAGGCCATGGATTGACCATTGCGGCATTCAGGCTTGTCTCTCTTGGATACATGCATCGTAAGGTTACCATCATCACGCTAGCTGTATTACGATAGAACAAATGGCTTGTATTCTTGGGTTGCTTGCATGGTAAGCCGCAGGGTGCGGAGCAATGTTTCAATAGCGATTGTGCCAGTATATCTGGGCTCATTCGATCCCCATCAGCATACTCAGGAGATCCTGGATCTCGAAGGAACTTATTGATCAGTGTCACGACAACTTTCCCCTTTCTTTAGGGCATTGTATGAATGCCGGGTATCTCGTAATCTTGGCTATATCCTCGCTACTATCAATTTGCTGAGCAGCTGGTTGCTGCTTCGCTATTCTGTGGTTAGTTCAGGTACACTCGGCTATTCTAGAGAAGGTGGCTACTGTAGCAGGGCGCTATGATTCGCGGATATGAATCTTTTGAAACTTTTTGACAACCGGGCAATGCTAGCGGCTTACAAGGTCAACCAGAAAGCGAAACTACTACGTAGCCTGAATTGCACATCTTACTTCTCATCTTACGACAGTAAGCTCAACAGGTGGTGAATACCCGACAAGCATTTGATTGGCGTCCTCGAGTGCTGCGCCACCTTCGCCGATAATCTGCAGTCTGCTCTCGTTCCATCAGCTTCAAGAAGAATCTAAAGTATATAAGATACCAAGACTGCCTCTTGGAATCTCGAGACCGCGGTCCTTCTCACTTTCAGCATCACATGCTCCTCTTTTGGTGTATATATGACAGATAAACATGGCTATTGCTTCGGGATTCGAGATTAGCGAGGCGTCGAAGGATGACATGGCTGAGGTTTGGCAGGTGAGACTACTAATTATTACACTTCCGTTCAGACGATTCCACCTGAAGGGACTAGACGCTTGATTCAGAACAAGGTGCTGACTGGTATACTTTCAGGTTTGTATTGCAGCTTACGCCAGCGACGAAGTCTGGTATCAAGTATTCAAGAACTGCAAGGAAGAGGATATTCACCCATGGATCATGGCATACCTAAATGAGCGTTGGATCATGCCAGATATCAAAACTTTCAAAGTGACTGATGTTTCTACAGGGTATGTATTGAGCTGCATTTTCATTTCCCAAGCAGTAGCCTGCACTAACTTGACAATGAGGAAAATCGCAGCGTGGACAGCCTTAGAATATCCATGGAAGTACGTCCCAGCAATGGATAATGACCTCAAGGGCCATGCTTTGAGTGAAGATATGCCACCTCCTCTCGAAGGCATGAATATGGAAGCCTTACTGGAATTTTTCATCAGCTTAACAGATTCAAAGAATCACGGGTGGAATCCGGAGGAAGATTACCGCAAGTTATACGTAGGCACTTGGAGAGTAATGTGCTGATAAGGCTTTAGATCGAAAAGGCACGATGGTTCACCCTGAGTATCAGAAGAGAGGCTTTGGCACAGAGCTTACCAAGCACTGCAATGCTATCTCGGACAAGAGCGGTGACAGAACATGGGTTCCTGCTAGGCCAACCTCGGTAAATATGTTTAGGGAGAACGGATTCAAGGATATTGGATCTGTGGATGCGCACTTGGAGAGATGGGGCGGTCCGAGGGAGAAGAGCATCACATGGACGCTCTTACGAAATGCGCCGTCATCTCAAGTAGGCCTGGAATTTAATTGAGCACAGCAAGTATGTCGTTGAAAGACCTTGCGAATGTTCCACTGAGATCCACGCACTGTACTTTGCTGCCCCTCGACTACCCTTGCCATCCCATGGGAGACCATTGGTTGCCACCATAGTCTCAATCTCGCCAGTCTTTCATCCCGTCCAAATGTTCGTCTACTTGTTGAGGGCTGGCAATCAGTTGAGGAATGGCACCATTGTAAGTATCGTAGCTCAGACATGAGTGTTATTTATCTCCTAGGACCTTGCCCTTGAACCGTAAGGTCTGGCGCCAGTAAGGGAGACCTTCGTCCACCTGAATACTCCCCATTATCTGGTGAGAAGTGTGACATGGTGCCACATTCGAGGTAATAAATCTATCCTAAAAAGTTAAGACGAAAATCTGGCATGTGTAATGCATATGCACGATAGTCTTCTCACCTATGAACAGTACCAGATAGACTAGTGACTTGTCGCCAATGGAGGATTACCAAGTAGTCTGCTGTTGTTCAGAATTTCACCTCTGAATCAGGCGCTGTTCATCTAACGGAGTCCCAAGACAGTCTCGAATCTTGATCCTATTGCCGGAAAGGATTGTTGCTTAGCTGACAGTGATAGGGAGAAAGTCTCCGGAGCTAGATCTGGCGAAGATGATCTCCACTTTGAGGCCTGTTGAGCAAGTAGCTTGAGGGGATGTAGACTCCCGTTTCCACAGAAGATGGCAGAAAGATGATTCGTATTTGAGGCAGAGGGTGCCTCACTGAGTAGTGGTACACATCTGCAATTTATTCTGCATGTACTGGGCCGGGAACGAAATTCTGGAGAGAAACTGCACATGCGAAGCAATGAATATTCTCGCCTTGACCCCAGCTTCGGAACCTAGGTCTCTGCTTGACACTTCGAAGTATCCATCATGCAGCAGCAGCACCTTGAGACAGCGATCAGCACAACCGTGCAAGGTCACTGTGGGAGTCATCGTCGATTCCAAAACCTTCTTGGTCGGAACCCACTTTAGGATTCCATGCGGGAAGCTTGAACCTAGAGAATAATCTGGACAGATGGTACTTTCATACATGCATGCCCAAGTAAGTCTCTAGTTTCTCTTCAGCCTTTAATTGCTCCTCTTGTGATGCTTCGTACCGGGTAGCTCGATTTTTGGTGTAGTCTCCAAAGCATTGCTTGGTCAACGAAAGGCCCATATCGGAAGCCAGCGAATGAACAGCTGCTGTGAGAGCGGTGCGAAGCTGCAACATCTCAATTCTCGAGTGTGGGAAGTATCTTCTAGAAGTGAAATTTGCCACAGAGACTGTTGGTCTAAAGTACGAATGTACCAGCAGATTTGTTCGGCAATGAACGTGAAAGAATCACAGAAGCCAGTAGCTAGCCGATGTTCATCATCTTAATGACTTGAGACCGACTGATTCAGAACGTCCTGAAAAAGTGCCATTGAATAAGTGCAGTCATAGCTGGCCACAATCCAACGATGCAACGAACTGACAGACTTCAATGGACCGATTCAGCATCGAACGATCCACGTTGTTGTCCAAAACGACACTTCTGCAATAGTAGTAGAGCCGTAAAGACGCCTAGAGAGACCGTTACCCAACTTGATGATACTATTGCACTGCGAAGAAGACTTGCAATAATTAACAGGCCACCACAAACAAGTCCAAGAGAAGTCCACAGAGAGAAGTATTATTCTAGTACATATTTTACACACCTCGAAGTCGAGTATTATCCTTCACTTCAATAGGCGTATAGCGTTCTGCAAGAGCCTCCTCCACAGACTTCTCGTGGAAAGTAGGTTGTTGATATCGTTCGTGGAGGGCTTTCTCAACAGCCGAAGAATGGCTCAAGCCGGCGGATTGTCCTTTTGACTCAATCTTCTCTGTGGCAAGCCCAACAGCAGCCTGTGCCTTTCCAATAGCCTCCTTCCCTTTCTCAATGCCCATGCTCACGGCATCTCTAACAGCTCCGCGAGCCGCGTCGATAGTACCGCCACTGTGCTTAACTGATTCCGCGGCATCATGAGCTCCAGCTTTGGCGTTTGCGCTCACTCGCTCCGTCCTAGCCGTGAACGCATCACGAGCCTCACCAGCCTTTAGTCCAGCTTGAGCCAGCTTCTCCTTTGCAGCAGCAGCGATTTTGTTAGCTCCTTCCTTTGCCTCAACGCCGGCCCGCTCAGCTCCTTGAATCGTCTTCGCAGCAGCTCTGTCGATTCCAACAGCAGCTTGATCGGCACCTTTCTGGGCAGCTGCTCTACTTCTGTCGACTGCTTCTTGAACCCTTGGCCCAGCTGCCTTTCCTGCTTCCTCAATACCTTCTCTTGACTTCTGTAATCCTCCTCCTAGCAAGCGTGCCACATTACCTTCCATGCTCTCTCTCACATTGTTCCAATCCGTCCGCTGCACCCACCGCACCGCATTCTCGACCTCAGCATTCCATCTATCCTTTGCGGTTTCAATCAATGTGCTCCGTTCTTCGCGTGCGAGCTCTGCACGGCTTTGCGGGGGTGGCAGAGGCCTCGGATTGAGTAGACATTCAAGTACGAAAGCTTGAGATCTGAGAGCTTCGCCTTGGGCTCGCCGATTCCGTTCATGGGCAAGCACAGTGAGATATGCGATTCCCAATGTTAAGGTCACGCCTCCAGTCTGTCATCTGTGAGCTTCAACTCGGCGCAATATAGAGAGATACTCAAGAACTTACAAATCCGGTTGTGAACCCCATATTTGCTTATCAAGTCGCGCTCGCAGCGCTGAAACCAGTAGAGCAGCTCCTTGATCCGTTATGTTGAATGATTTGATTCCAATTGGAATGGTAGAAGCTCTGAAAGAGCTTAGAAATTGAGAGTCACCAGGGTAGTTGTTAGAGGTGGTGCTCCGATTCCGATTCAGCCTCTTCGCGAAATTTTGGGCGCGGGAGATCTTCAACCTCGCATCTACGACCGTGCTAAGCGCAGCCCAAGAACAACTCCCCCTACCACGTCAATTAGCAACGCGGGCTTCTCAAATCTACGGAGCGTGATCGTCGAACATGGCCGGTGGGCATATGGTAAGTCCATGCTTGGAACAAGGCTCGGTGCTACACTCCGGAGGGATCTGATCTGACCTGGACCATATAGAAATATCGCCATCTAGGCCGCAAATCCTCCCACAGACAAGCTCTGCTCCGGAACTTAGTCACCAGTTTGTTTACACATGAGAGTATATCGACGACATATCCTAAAGCAAAGGAGGCGCAAAGGCTGGCAGAGAAGCTCATTACCCTGGGAAAGAAAAACACAGAGGCTAGCAAAAGGAGGGCTTTGAGCATCTTCTACGTACGCCTCTTTCCTCCAACACAGCTTTGGTGTAACAATTGGAAAGTCTGACAAGGTATTAGACACCACATCAACTCCTCCCAAAGCTATTTGGACCACTGCGAGAACGATATGCCGAAAGACCTGGCGGCTACACGCGAGTACTGCGAATCGAGCCATTGAAGGCAGACCACGCACCATCGGCGATTTTGGAGCTTGTGGATGGACCTAAGGATATGAGATTTGCAATGACTGCGAGGACACTTGCAAGACAGAGGGCGGAAGGATTGGGGCAGAATGAGATGACGTCGAGGAATGTCCAGAAAGTTACACGGTACAGGCCGGAGGGAGCGAAGGATCTGGAGACTATGGTGGAGAAAATGGGCACATTGGAGGTGAAGGAGAGAAATGACTCGGCAAGCAAAGAAGCCAGATGGGGTGGTACTGTGTAGGATAGATGTGTTGGATAAAGACTGTAGTTTATAAAGCACGGATGTACAGCATTGCATGGATTGGCGTTTCTCAATTATTGAACTCTCGATAAGAGCAATATGGTATGATCATTCTACAAGAAGTCAAAGGTATCGCCTTTGTCCCGAATCATTTTGCCAACCCTTTCAGTGCCAACGATCCTCTCCAGCTTCAGTACATCCCATTTCGAGAACAATACTCTTACCGATCCCTCGCCCGGATCTAGTTTGCCTTCCTGCACACTTCTCGAAAGATAGCCACCGACAATCTCTTTGTAAAATATCGGATTGTCGGGTAATCCATACATGATGACTTTCTTCACTCCCCGAAGTTGATAGCGCCGGAAGTGGTGAGCTCTTTCCGTGTAGAGCAAAACGCTATGCCTCTCATTGAAGAAATGAGAGCGTGCTCTAGCAACGTCTTTGACCGACGTATACTCGGAAATATTGCCGAATGACAAGGTGCTGGTAGCAGGCGAGGTAGCGAAGTAATTTCTGACTCGGACAAAATCAAGGTAAGATGGAATGAATATGACTGTGCCAGCTGTATCTTTCGTGCGACGGATTAGAGAGGGAATGATTGCTGTGGTGAAGTACGTGAACCGCGTATCGGGATCCGTGGCAAAAGAGGGTGACTCGATTCGAGAGAATGTCTGTTTTGCTTTCAATCCTAGCTCTTGAATCGCCCCTGGATAAGTACTACTGATCTTGACCTTGCCAGCCCAATTTTTGGACTGGTTGAAGAACAAAGTATTGAGTTCAGGGGTGTTGAAAGACGATAGAGCAATTGTTTGTCGGAAGTTGCTGGCCTTGTTGTCCAAATACCAGCTCCGTACTCGGCTGAAGTCACACCCATGCGCTTCTTTTGGTTGTAAGTTCAAGTGCTCGAAGATGTACTCAATATGCTCCCAATTCTGCATAAGGAGAGAATCGGCTTGATCCACTATGACCACCTCGATAGAGCTCAAGAAGTCGTAGTCGCCCTTCTTATCATCTTTCCCCTCGAGTGCCATTCGCAAACCCAACGGACTTGCGAATATAATATCCGAGTTGTAAAATTGCGAAAAATATTTGATCGTCTTTCGAGTAAATTTCAGACCAAGTCGAAACATATCGTCGTCATTTCCGCCAAATAGTTCTCGGAAGTCTTCTGGCTTGTCAGCAGAGAACTTTTCTTCCTTGTCCACATACGAGTCGTCGAAGCGTTTCCGATTCTCTTGCTGTTCTGGTTCACATAAAGCTGTGATTATCCCTACCATTCTTACACATGACTCTCGAGTAGGCAGAATCATGAGTACTTTGGGCCGAGTAAAGCCTTGGTCTCGTAATTCGAGATCATCACTGTTGTCCTCTTTTGCAAGGCGAGCATTGTTCTTAATCACCCGGTCTCGAGTCCTAGTATTCCGTTAGCAGCATGCCTTTCTCATCGTGACTTCACTTACTTGAAAACATGATTAATAGCATGCAAGCAAGTCAGTCTCCGTAAGCTCTCTGATGTGGCCGTATTCCGCTCACAGTAAAAAAGATCTTGGTAGCCGAATATCAGAGGTGCTATTGACTTCTCCAGGTCATCAAACGCTGGTTTCTGCTCTGCCAAGGCTGTGGCCAATTTTTGTTTCAGCTTCAGTTCGATGAAACAAGAGACTGATACTGGTGTAGGTGCTGTCAAAGCCTCTTTCTGGGGTAGGCTAATCAAGGATTTGCTAAATTTTGGGAGTAATAGTTTTTGCGTCGTCCACTGGCTCAGTTCGAGCGCCTTAAGTCTCTGCGAAAGAACGTTGTCGTCTGGCGCAGCAAAGTGTACCTCGAATGGGTCTGAGCTGTCTTCCAAGTCATCTTCATCGTCAAGCACACCCTCAACCGCGGTCTCAGGGCCTTCTTCCGGTTCCTCAACTTGGTCGGTATCGTCAGATTCGGCATTTAAATTCTCCTCGGTGGTAAGCTCAGTAACGTGATCGACTTTCCTCCTCTTTGCCTGAGGAACAGCTTCTGCAACGAAACTTTGCATCAAAGATGCATAAGATCTAACAGCTGGAGCTGGTTCATCTTCATCGTCACTCGACTCGACAACACTGGCTTCGTCGTTGTCGGAAGCTTCTTCTGAGGCCGAGCTTTCGGCATCCTCTCTATACATTGTTAGTAATGTTATCAGGTAAAACGAGCAAAAGAATCTTACGCTTCCTTCTGCTGGGCCAATCTCTGACTATCAAATATTGGTTTTCCTCTCCCTCTATATGCACCTCGCCCTCGCGGAGCAGAGCCTCTAGATAGTCCTCGACCTCCTCCTCGACCTCTAAACCCGCCAGAAAAGCCTCCTCTCCCTCCACGGACACCACTGAGACCACCAGACTTTAGTCCCCGGCCTCTGGAGCTACCTCTTGAACCTTGAAATGCCATTTTCGTCTTGCGAGTGTGACAGAAACTCTTGACAAAAATTACAAGGCCTTTAAAAATAAAAAGTCCGGAACAATATCGACTGTTATCTTAGCGTTAACCTTATCGGCTACGCAGCCTAACTTGAACTTTGAGCCCACAACGCGAAATCCATTGAGGGGGTAACTCTGCAAAAACCCAACCTCCAGCCAACTCGACTTCATACATCTGCCCAGCATGGCGGTCAGTCCGGAGAACTTCCTGCATCTTGCGCGCCCTCTTGCGCCAGCGACGATCGGAGTCCAGCAGTCTACAGCACCACTAAGTGTTGTCATCCAGCCAAGTGTACGCAGATATATTGAAAATTCTCACGATTAGCTGCTCACGTTTTGTAGGCCGTGTTTTCTATCCTAGACCACTCTATTCGCCGTGATGATTCACAGACACAAGCTACAAGAGTGATCGGAGCTCTTTTGGGTGTTCGTTCTGAAGATGGAGAAGTCGTTCGTACATTCCGCCCCTCTTCAAAGCTGATACTAATTATGTGACTAGGAGGTCAGAAATTGTTTTGCGATCCCCCATACCGAAAACGAAGACCAGGTCGAAGTCGATGTCGAGTACCAGAAGAACATGCTTGCGCTGCAGCTAAAGGCGAATCCTAGAGAAGTCTTGCTTGGATGGTACACAACGAGCCTCGCACTCAACAACTTCAGCGCCCTAATCCAGAATTTCTTCGCCAGTCCCGAGACTGGAACCTTCCCCCACCCTGCTGTTCATCTCACAATTTCGACGGAGGCTGGAAAGGACATCGAGGCGAAAGCGTACATCAGTGCACCAGTTGGAGTCAATGCCGAGCGCGCCGCCGAGAGTTGCCTCTTCATCCCAGTACCTTACGAGATCCGATACGGCGAGGCTGAGAAGAGTGGTCTGGAATTGATCTCCGGAGCCAAGGATAGCGAGAGTAGAGCTGCGCCTGTTGTGTCGGATATCGAGGGCCTGGAGCGTGCTGTTGACCAAACGGTTGACCTCCTTGAGCGGGTATCAGATTATGTCAACTCAGTCCTGGATGAAGAGCGAGAGCCTTCGAATGCTTTGGGTCAATTTCTCATGAACGCCTTGTCTTTGTCACCGAAAGTTGACCCGCAAGACATCGAGCGGGATTTCAACAACCATATCCAGGATGTGTTGGTCGTTTCTTATTTGGCAAACACTATTCGCACCCAAATCGAGCTCTCTCAAAGACTGGCCACGGCTACTCTCACTATGGGTGGCTCAGACGCAGTTGCAGCAACTGGCGGAGAGAGTGGTGGTGGTGGAGAGAAGAGCCAACGTGGAGGACGATCAGGGAATAAAAGGGGCGGACGGGGAGGTGGTGAGAGACAACAACGAGAGCCAAGAGAGCCTAACGAGTAGATCTGTGTTATGAAACTTTTCCAAATTCCATGCAGTTCATTGCGCTTGTACAGGAATGGAAAAGGTAAGGCGTTTACGGTTGGCCATGCTTTGGTGCTTCACATAGAAATACTATACCTGACAGTATCACTGATATCCACACAGATCCTATGATTTGTAATTGTGATTGAATTGGTCTATCAGCTCAATGTTGTAAACCTGGTACTAAAGTTTCATTTTTACCCGCAATCGCCACTAACTCCTCTCCAATGCTAGCCGTACGCCATTGTTATCACATGAGCCTTCTCAAAGCCCAGTCTTGGGCTTTGGAGGAAGAGTAGCTGGATTCCCATACTGGGGAAGGTGGGTTCCGGGTTGCGCGCTCTGGGACACATGCATCCCTTGTGGCAGGCCCTGATGCATACCTTGAATCCCTTGAGGCATTCCCGGGGGAAGACCTTGAGGAACATTTTGTTGCATCATAGGACGGTGAGGCATGTGGGGAGATGCATGGTAGGATGGCAGGGAGTTGTTCGAACCCTGTCGAACCATGTTGTAGCCCATGCCGTTACCATATTGCGGCTGCGACGGAGCAAAACCATTATAAGGCAAGTGAGGAGAGCCATGGTGTGGAGATCCTTGGTGAGGAGAACCGTGATGAGAGATAGGCTGAGGAATTGGAAGACCAGGATTGTTTGGGACGAACGACTGGGTCTTTGGGTTGAACGCGTGTCGATTGAAGCTTCCAGGAATCGGATGTTGACTCTTTGGATCAGCAGGATTGACGGTACTAGGCAATTGGCCAAAAGCATACGGAATCGAACTTGGAGGTCCTCTACCGGGCGTCTGTGGTTGGTAAGGGGTTTGGTTCTGGTACATAGGCTGCTGCTGTTGTTGCCACTGTTGGGCCGGAAGCTGCGGTGATTGAACCGGGGTACCATAAGTAGTGATTGGTGCACTATGAGGTTGAAACCGCTGAGGCTGCTGAGGATATTGCTGCCAAAGTTAGCACACTGTACATATTGATTCTTCACTACATACCTGTGCCATGTTGTTATACTGCTGCATGTTACCATTACTCATCATGTTCTGGTTGTATTGTTGGCTAGGCTGAACATATTGAGGCGGGATCGCAGGCTGATAGTTGTTCTGTAGAGTCGCATTGAATGGCTGAGTGGACATGGTAGAATATTGAGGTTGTGGAACCCAAGTTGGCACCTGTGGCTGGGGAAAGAACGGCGTATATTGTGAGCGTCTGTCAAAGCTCTCTGAATCATCTCGGCGCTGCTTGGGTGGCTTGGGTCTCTTATTTTGAGCAGCTCTGTCTTTGGTTGAGACTGAGCTTGAGCGAGACATCTCGTTCATATCTTCAGGATCTTGAACAGGGTCAGTGGAATGATATAGTAGACTATTCAATTAAATTACCTGGAGTAGCATCACCAGTGCTTTCCTCCTTGCCAAAGATGCGCTCTCTGGCCTTGTTATATGCAGCCTCTCGTTCTTCTCGAGATAACCTGCAATATCAGTAAGAACTATATTTTTATGATTGGCAAGGATTATGTACTTCTCTTTCGCGGAGAGGCTCTTGTCTTTACCATCACTGCCAGTTTCTGAAGTTGCCTTGGAGGGACTTGGACCAGTGTCTCCATCACCTCCTCGACGCATAATCTTCATCGCAGGCATAGTTGGGGGAGGCGTGTTGCCAGTTGTAGGTGGATTTGAGATGCTCGTCAACGAAGGTGGTAGTCGACAGAAAGGGGTTCGAAAGATACGGACAGCGCCTGCGACTGCATCCACCTGATGGGTCATATGGTAGTAGTCAGCCAGCTTGTGGGTGAGCATTCGGCAGAACGAATTGCATGGTGGAAGATCGATGAATGGCTCCCTGTATCCAATCAGTCTGTACCCAGAATAACTAGTTTATTCATGCAATCGGCTAAAAATTGTGATGCTAGAGCTGAAGCGGATGATATATGGGGTAGGACATACTTGGAATCCTTGACGAATTCAATCACATCCTGCTCCAGTCTAAGTAAGAAAATTCGATCTTTTGGCGACTCCAAAGCTTCCAATAACTTCTCGTCTGGAGTTTGGCGGTAGAATAGACTGAAACCATCCGGCGCACCCGTTGGGCCAACCAGAAGGGGTTTGGACTTTCCATCATCTGTTGTCTGCTGCGATGACGAACCACTTTGAGGTGCATTTACTCCTTGGCTCTGGCGCTCCTGCATTGGCTGCATACTTCGTCGTTCGGGAGCTTCATAGAACTGAGCTCGGTATGCACGAGAAGCCTCAGAACCTATGCGACTTCCACCAGCAACAATGGAGCCTCGACCTGAAAAGGTATCATCATCTTCAGCAGCTTTGACGCTTGCACTGTCATCGGGACGCAGCGACTCCTTTTCATCCAACGCAAACGTTGTTCCCGATGTGATACTCTTCCCATCCAGACTGGGAGGTTTTGTACCCAACTCTGATCCGGAGTCCGTTCGGTGAAAGAGATCCTCGTTAAATGGCTCGGTGCCATCAGATTTGGCTTTGGTATTGCCGACACCTGACCCATTCACCACGAGACTGGGCATTGGCGAACCAACGTGCAATGCCTTCACAGCATCGACCAATTTTGCCTCAGTATTACCAGACTCTGAGCGGAAGCCAGTGCGAGGATGGGCTTCTTTATCCGATCGACCTGGCTGCTCTTGCACGTTTTCCGCAGCGCTCGAGGAGCCATGACCAAGATGAATCGGCGCAGCCTCGCTGGCAGAGGACTTGCTATAACTAGACCCATCGGGTCGACCAAGGCCGTCTGCCAACTCTTTCTGAACTGTTGCTGGAATGTTCTCCTTCCGTGGATCTCGTTCTCGATTTGAGTTTCCAGCAGCCCCTTTAGTATTGGCATAAGAGGACATGTTATCTCTTCCCGCAGACGCAGCTACCTGTGCAGAGAGGATGAAGTTAGTCAAGTGATTCTGGGGACATACAGTGCAGCCCTGGTGTAGCAGCAGAACGTGGGAAAGGACGTACCATTGCAAAGGAGAGCCTGGATTGGTCTGCAGCCATTGGTGCGGTCGCCATATTTGCAGAAGATGTTCAAACCAGATCTGAATCTGGCTGCAGCAAAAGAGCGTAGGAGTCCGAACTGGACAAAGATGAATGGCAGCCAGGCGACAAGCCTAGAGAACGAAAGCTTTTGAATAAAATTAAGGGAGAAAGTTAACAAGAGCGCCCGATGCAGAGAAAAGACATCTGGTCATTGTCGTCGCGGACAAGCAGTTGGTGGCTAGGTGGTTGAGTGAAAGTCGGCAATCAAGCTGGAAAGTTGACAAAGTTCTGATGTCTGTTTGATGCCTTCCCGTTCGGCGTACAACAGATGATAGATGAGGGAACCGTTTCGATGTTGCACAACCACGACCACAACGCAACTCCACTCGAGGGCTTTGCTGCAGATCCGATCAGACCAGATCAGTGTCTGTGCAGTAACAGGACGAAAAACTGGGACTTTCGATGTTGAGGAAGGGTCAGGGTTCAGAATTTAGAGCATCTCTTCAGCTCTGGACGCCGAGATGAGGCAGAGGCAGAGAGGCAAAGAGGCAGGCAGGGCAGGGCAGGGCAGGGCAAAGAGGCTTGAATTAATCTGGACGGCTGCACGCGCTTATCGCCTAGCTTCTCTTTGGGTTTGGGACACCACCAGCACCAGCCAGACCACTAGCGTCATGTCTGCCATTCAATGTGCCAAATGAAAGCTTGACTCCCATCACAGCCAGTTCAAAGATAAACTATTATCAAACCGACAGAGCGAAGCCAAGTGTTGGAGTAATTACAGAAGATACTTATACAGTGGGCCGAATTGGATCAATCCCATCACACGGCTTTTTCTTTGCTCAAGGCTGTCGACGAGAGCTATACCTCAATACTACAAGCAAAACAGAGTGCATACAACACTGGCCGATACCTTGCTTTAGTCCCGAGTCTCAAATCCAGTCTTTGTGACCAATCAGCAAGTTTTACACCATCAATACTGTTCCCCAGAGGCAAGTTTCGAAAAGATCAAATACTCCAGAAGGAAAGACATTCTGGCGCTCTTCTTTCAATACCCGGCTTTGGGCGCATAGGTGTTGCCAGAAACAGTGCTTGCGTCGTGTTCAAGACATCTTTCCACAGCCTTTCTGAGAAATTGCCTCTTCGACAGCTTCGGGATCCACAATGAATCGCTACTCCAGAGGTCCAACTGTTGGAGGGCCCTCCAAGGCGTCCGCTACAACGTTATGCCAGAAGTGCCTGAAAAGAGATAAGTTTATTGTTCAATGCAGAGGTCAAAGACTGACTTTGGCTTACGCCATTATAGTTACGAGTGCAAGGCTGTCGTACAAGAGCGACCCTATGTTTCTCGCCCGTCTCGGACCCAACAGTTACTGAATCCGAAGCTTCAGCCAAAGTTGACAAGTGATGTCCCACAAGATCTTCTCAGAAAGTACGCTACGCAAAGCTCCCTCTACTCTCCACCCAGAACTGACAAGATGTGAACAGGAAGGGTGTGGCAGATGAGTTGTTAGCCAAATCCGATCACGAGAGGGGCAGGAAGCGTGAAAGACAAAGCGAGGATCTAGACCTCCCAGGTACGAAGAAAAGAATGAGATCAGCTTCGTCAGCTTCCATTTCAACGATATCTACCGGAATCTCACGATCACCATCGCCTCGACGAGACTCCAGAGAGCATAGCTTACGGAAAATTGGATCAACCAGCGCATCGCCACGTCGACGGAGATCTCCCACTATGTCCATGACCCCTCCAAGACGACTCACAGACTCTGAAAAGAAGCGGAGGCGGGAATCCTTTTCCTCGGTTGATTCGTATAGCTCAGACGACGGAAATATATCGAGAGAGCGAGTAGAGAGCCGGAGCACCAGAAGACGGTATCAACAGGCAAGCCCACCCGCCAGAGGAAGGACTACCGAAAGCAGAAGCCCTCATGGCAAACGACGAGGCTTGTCAAATGATCGTCAACATCCTAGACCAAGGAATGGGTTTGGCGGTGTTGAGACCAGAGCCCCTCCGAAGGAGAGAAGTTTGAGTCCTTTCAGTAAGAGACTCGCGTTGACTCAAGCTATGAATGGCGGAAGATGATGTAGTGTTCTAGAGCCTAGAGCAAGTGAATTCGAGAGGTCACTAAGGTCACTGCAACCCTTTTGCGGAGTTCTACTGGCTTGTGGTTGGGTGATAGAAAGTGCAGGATAGACCAAATACCCCTGGCTAACGAGCCATGTGTTTTTGTGATTAGAGAACGCCAAACTCCAAGCATGATATCCAGTCTACATATTACGCCGTGATGTTCCCAACCCAGTATATCTTTACACCATTTCGTCGTCTTCCCTTCCTCTTCTCTCATCTTCTTCTTCCTTCCTTTCTCTCAACTTTACACCTTCGACCAGAGCAATACCCTCCATACCCATTTCCTCTCCTCCCTCACTTGCTGTGACTGCCCCCTTTCCTGATTTTGACTTGGCTGCTCTCTGAGCTCCTTCAATCCTCTCCCGTACCATCCTCGCAATCGCATTTTCCGTCCTCACATTCAAGACCTCCAACTTCTTGTCCAGATCCCGCTTCAAGTCCCAATTTGGCTTCTTTGGTTGCAGCTTGAACAGATCTACGCCCTTGTCATCCTGCTCCTCCTCCTCGGCCTTTTTCCTGATCTCATACTCAACTTCCTTTGCTTGTTGTTCCAGAGTCTTCTCGACTGCTAACGTTGGCGGTGCTTCGAATCCAAGCTTTGGTCCCTTTGTTTCTGGATCGTAATTTCTTCCTGAGAGGTGTAACTTTGCGACATCGGGTTCAGGAGGTGGTGAGGGGGAACGTGTTGACTCTGGTGCTACGATTTCGTCGCCAGGTTGCTTGCGCTTCAGATTTTTGAGCTTGGCCAGACGCGCCTTGCGCTCATCTGCGGCTGCGCCCAAGGTCGCATGTGTTGACGACATGTTGAATTGTGTGAGATTTGAATCAAGGGAGTCGCCGTGCCATGTATGTTCCCAACTCAGAAAGGTCCTTGGTTGATGTTGCGCGGGGCTGGGCAAGCTGCAAGTCCCCCAAATTTATCTCAGCCTGGTCATGTCGGCTAGCCTTAATTTATTTTTTTGACTCGCACCTCAGCCTCTTGTTGTTGTTCAACCGTCCCAAGCCAAATCCAGAATTCGACTCCTTATATGCCATTGTACTCGTACTATCCCCCAATGCAATGGAACATTGAATGCCTGCAGCCTGTAGCTGATGCCTCCACGACTAGATCTTCTGACGAAACGCTGGTCGACGTTCGATTTGCCCATCCTTCCATTCCTCGCACCTCGAGTTTTTACGCCATGCCCGCGCAACCTGCGAAGATCCTCTTCATATTCAACAGCGACCGGAAAGTCCGAAACACCTCGTTATTCTTGGGAAGACGGGGATGGTCTACCCCAAAGTGTTCGTGATGTGGCATATATGGACGGGAGTCATGGCTCTCTAATCGATCCCGTAGCTGAACAGAAGCATGAGCTGCCACAGTCTAAGACTACTAAGAGAGAAGGTGGAGAGTCTCCAGGGAGACGACTAAAAGTCGGAGGAAGATCTGAGGAGCCTTCTGGGCCTCCTGGAAACCAGGATGACTTTTGGACAAAATACGAGGAGATATGGGGAGGATTGGTGAAAAAGCGCCCTCCAGAGAGCCCAATCGCTCCTGTCAGAAGAGTGATGGGTAATGTTAAGGAACCCGGACTGCACCCCAAGATTTCCTTTGTCCGGACGAAATCCTTGCGCGAAATAGAACGGGAGAGGGAACAACGGGAAGCATGGTTGGCAAGGTCCAAATCGGACAGAATTCGCAGGCAATTGGAGCTTTGGAAGGGGCAAAAACGAAGCGTTCGCCGGTTCAAAATCCAAAACACAGCGAGCGATTCGGCGAAAACACGACTTAAATTTGTAAGAGTGATGCCGGAGGGAAAATTTGGCAACTTCAGATACTCTTCCTGGTGGAATTGGCGCTTCGCTATGCTCAATGCTCGGCAAGATGAAGCCAGGAACGGTGCGACCAAGCCAAAGATGGCCGCACTTAGAGGTGCTGGGGTTTCTGAGACTTTCGTTAGAGAGCTTATCGAAGACAAATCTGCAGCAGCCATTCGGGAGAGTTGGATGGAGATACCGTTGAGTCAGAGAAGCCGGACATGGCCAGAGATCATGCTGGCCATATTGGCACACTATCCGGGTCAGGCTCTTGAATTCCTTGAGGCAACATTCATGGCGCCGTATCCCCCTGGCTATGCTATTTCTGACAGTGTCGACTTTCTGATTTGCCATTACGATGAGAACCGAGATTCTTTAGGGGCAGAATTTCTTGTTGCCTTATGCAAAGCAATTCGGTTATTTTTGGAAGAAGGTCCAGCAGATCATGTTCACCTCTCTCAGCGAACTCTGTTTCGCTTATTGCACATAATCTGTCTCGACACGAGAGAATTGAGGTGGAAGTCTGGCGGGGTCTTAAAGTTGCAGAGGAAAGGATGGATGACGAAGAACATCTATCGGTCTTTGGTTGCGGTCGGCCACCCGATGCATGAGAATACACTCATTCAGTATGCGAGTGGGCTCGCAAAGCAAGGAGATGTCAAAACTGCCAGCAGGATTCTACAAAGGCTCAGGGACGAAGGCTCTGGCTTCAACTCGCCAAAGATGCTGAGCCTGTGTTCAACTTTACTTCAGCGGGCGCATCAGAAAGTGCTATCCAGAGAAGGTGATGCGCCATCAATCACAGCGATTGATATTTTCCGATTTGTGTTGGAGGCAGGCGCTGAATCCAACGTGATTACATACAATATTTTGATGAAAAGCTCATTGGATGCGGGAGACCACGAGACGGGATGGAAGATATTTGATACGATGACCGAGAATGGTCTTACAGCAGATGCCTATACCTATTCCATTCTCTTGAATGATGCGAAATCCAGGATGGATGCAATTGCTATTAGAGCAGTCATGGACCATGTTCGGCAGAATAATATCAGGAGCGACTGGATTGTTACAGATGTCCTACACGCGATTCTACTTCTCCATCAACAGGAACGGCATTCCTCCAAAGCAGACGGAGGACAGGTGGAACAAGAGCAGTCGGCCTTCGATCGATTGCTTCAAGTCTACTGTGACCACTTTCGGATTGGGCCATTGGTTCAACTCATTCCGAACTTCTCTGGAAAATATCCAATTCTGAGTCAATTGACTGATGGCTCACAATCGCATCTCCATGACCCCCCAATTCCAACTCTAGTCGTCATGATTACAGGTTATCTTGACAATACGGATACATATTATCCTGCGATGCAACTCTACGAGAATTTCCGTCGCTTGATAGCTCGGAATGACCCGGTCGTCACTCCATTGACGAAGACGACACATGTCTGGAACCTCGTCTTGATGAGTATCGGCAAATATGCCGAGCGACTGGCCGACTGCTCAAATCTTGTTGGGTATATGCTTGCTGGGTCGGATCAATCTTCTGCACCATCACAATTCTCGATGTCAAATGGATATACTGAGAAGTACCCAACCGACGCCATCAACACCGATGCAGATTCACCGCTGCCCTCGAAAGCCGCAATCCTGGGGGCGCACAAGTCAGGAAAAGGTGTACAGATCAAGCCGCAGCCGCCACTTGAAGCAGAAGACGTCGTTTCTGAGCCATGCGCTGTGAAGGATAGCAATCCAGACTCCGTTTCCGACCTATCGTCCGAGCCATATGCCGGAACCGCAAATATTGAGCCAATCATTCTCACACCTCCGAAACCAGATGTCCACACCTGGTCTATACTGCTCAAGGTTTTCATGGACCACCGCCAACCTCGCGCTGCAGAGAAAGTTCTCTCAATGATGAGCGAGCGGCGAATCACGCCAAGCCAAGTCACCTGGAATTCACTCGCCCTGGGATATGCTCGTTTACAGGATACTGCTAGGACCGTCGATGTGCTGCGCCGACTAGAGGCGGCTGGCTTGGCGGCTGATGAGTTCACGATGAGTGCTTTGGGTCTTGTCAGGAATCGCAGAGCTCTTATTGACGCAATGAAGAGGACGGAATTTCAGCTTGCAGGGGTGAACCGTCAATTTTTGGACGATCTGAGGAGCGATTTGGAGAAAGTTGTGAGCGAGGAAAATGAAAAATCCGAAGCAGATGGTGGACTTGGAAAGGTGTGGGCAGGGGGTGTCAATGAGGAGGAGGGAGAGGAAGAGTGGTGGTAATTTTCCCTCTAGTGACTGATCATTGTTCATATTGTATTACTGAATAGAAATACCCCTGTATAATCATTGTATTACAATAGATGTAAGATGCATAAACCTTCATAGCTTAAATTTCGATTGTGAATGTAGAGCCACATTAACGTGCACTCTCACAGGATATTCTTGTCTTCGTCCTCGGACTACTGTCACTAGAGAACTTGGAGTTTGAAATGGTTGAGACAGACCAGGCCTCGTCGCCAATTCCGATTGATGAGCGAGACGCCAATGAATGCCACGCACTAAATTGCTTGCAAAGCAGCCACATGAGAGCTATATGCCTTGTGACACGCCCTAAAAAGAAAGCAGAGCACGATAGCTCGGGTATCCCCTGGACGCCAGCCCGCATACTGCTTGCCATCTATCGCAAATCGTGACTCGCAATGTCCGAGATTTCAAGCTCCCATAACACCTTGAATGACGATACTGAGCCGACAAAGCTGGACTGCGATCACCTCCTAGTCTAAATGTGCAGCCCCTTCTTTCTATCCTGACTCAATCGCTTCTCTGCAATCTTGACAGAACGTCAACGAGCAACGGACACACTGCCATGCCAATGCCATATTCTTCTCTCCTCCTTTATCCTCCGTCTCCGCCTCGGCAGTTGCAAGTTGAGTTGTACCTGGTGCATCCTGGACGATAGTCCGGAAACACCGATGACATTCTGCGCCTTCAGGGACAATGTAGCCAGGTACAGTAAGACGATGCTGGCAGTTACAACCAATTGTGTATTCGTTCTCTGGCTCCGGACCAAATTCATGGCCGTCACCATCGTAGTAGCCTGCTAAACCATCTACGTCGTCGGATTCAATGCCCGATTCCTCTTGCGGGTCATCATCACAGGATTCTTCGCATTGATCCGCGGGTTGGATACATTCCCAGCAAAAATGAGCGCCACAGCGACATCTTGGTTATTACGGGTGGGAGCTAGAGCGATAATCTAGACTTACTCGATATGAGAGCAGCCGTAGACTTTGCGAACACCGGTACGACAACTGGGACAGCGTTTGATCTTCCATTTCTTGAGCTGGTCAGCCAGGGTCGGATCAAGATCCTCTTTACAAGATCCGTCGTGGGTAAAAGAGCGACAGTTGGTGCAGATTTGTACCAAGCACTTCGGGCATTCAACATTGGCCTTTGCATTTGTCAATGGCTGTGCTTGAGATTCAGTTGTCTCGGGATTTCTGGCGTCCACAATTTGTTGTTCGACTTGGACAAATCCTTTCCTCGCTGGCTTCTTGCACAGCCGAGGTGGGATGAAAGTCGAACATGTAGGTACTGGACAATACAGTTTCTCAGGTGTCATCCACTCCTCAAGCTTTGCTTTGTACATCGTCATATACAATCAGTCAGACACGGACCTTTTATACAAGGTAATGATCGCTTGCTTACTTCTTCAACCGTCATCATTTTCTTCACCGCAGACGACGGAATAATGCTACAGCATCTCGGAGGCATTTTAGATTCGTTATTGCAAGCCTCGAAGAACCAAGATTTAATGCAGGCAGCGCAATATTGCGACGAGTTGCACTGGGGACATTTGAATGGAAAATTCGAAGGGGTCACGTCCAAATGATCCAGGCACAAATTGCATGTCTTCAGAAGCGAGCTGGCATTGGAATGATGTTGTGAAGAACCAAGTAGAGGCGATTGAGGGCCGTAATTTCCAGGTGGAGGAAGCCCATGACCTGCTACGTGGGAAAATGGAATCTGATTCTGCAGATCGGGACCTAGAGGGCTTTGTTGACCTTCCACAGCAGCGAGCGGAGGAGGTTGATGTTGGGGCTGCAAGTCTACTTTCTCCATCAGTACTGGTCGCCGAAAGACTGCTCCGAGACGTTTGAGAAAGCGGTGGAAAATAGAAAAAGCCATTTTGTGAAGCTGAGTTTGCGCTTGAACAATGAGGAGAACGTACATGGGTTATGCATGCCTGGAGCCCCGTGACTCATGGTATCGTCAGGCCGATATTGTGAGCCAGAGTAGTAGTAATCCGGTGCGAGATGGTCTTTTGTGTGGTTCGAATGCTGTGAAGTATCACCTGGCCTGTGATAGCCAGGTTCGGTACCAGGAAAGCGAGGGAGTTGGGGCCTAGTCCAGGCTGTTGGCTCCCGCTAGTTGTTAAGAATTGGGAACGATATCTGGGATTTGAGTAGAGAGTCGGAGGATTGTATGGCGCAGTGTGGTTCTGCTGGTAATAAGCTGGTAGAACTGGTCGTGTCGACGGTAATTCGATAGAATTGTGATTCAGCATTTCAGTCAGGGCTAACATTCGAGGCCTAGAAGAAGATCCATGACCCTCTGATTGGTGATATTGCATGTCGTTCATGTTGGGAACGGAGAGCAGGGCAAGAAGAGGCTGGCTGCCTATCTTGGCATAATCGATTCAGGTGCCAGAAAACAGGCAGACAAGGATATGTAGGATAGAGTGTGTTGTGAAGGGGGGGGTGTATGTGTGTGTGTATGGATAGTGAGCCTTCATATAGATTCGACCTGCAGTGTAGGCAGGGAATGAATCCGAGGATCAGGGCAGTGCCAGGAGAGCTGCGAACGATAAGGTATAAGTAGTGAGAAGGAACGAGAATTGATTGTTGGCAGGAATTAAAAGAGCGAAAATTGACATCACAAACGACGTACGTCGCATAGCTTACAAGAAGACGACTGCAATGGAGTCAAATAAGCCTACCAATGCCCGAAATATGCAGTAATCTGGTTTGCATTGTGCTACCGAATCTCTGGTGGCTGTTTGCTTGGGCGTTAGAGGTCGTAGTCGAGCCTCCCGTCGTGAAGGCAGGGAGGTCCCATCTGATTGGGCACCGCAAGAGCAAGAGCAATAGCGTGGCGTTAGCCGCCTCGCCAGGGCGTCAAGCCTGGGAAGCAAAATGGTGACTGGCATTGGTGACTAGCAACCTACCACTCATCGATATCATGTCACGGTATGGTATCGAGAGAAACCTCAAAACTCAAAAGGATCAGTATCAGAAATGACAAGTCGTTAGCAGACATGGCCCACTTTTCCACTCGTTGACCACCTGCAAATGATCTGATTCCCTGTTCTTCTTGAATTCCATTACCTGCCTTAGCACCCGCACGGGCCATGACTCGCTTTGCAGCTGCACACTCTAAGACCTGAGAACCATACCTAAATTGGGCACCTTGCACGGAATACTGAGTGACAACATTCAATATTCACATGTCCCTCCAAATAGGAATCTTATTCCCTTGTAGGTGGAACGAGGATCGACGGTACAATCGAACCAATCATACCGAATTAACCAGTAGATCGCCCCTGACAGACGAAATCCTCGGTTGGTGGGAGAAAACAATCAACAAAAACGGTAGCCGGGGAACTATGCATAGATAGCGAATTCTCATCCGTTCAAGTGTCCGAATCAAGAGATTGAGGCTGTATCATGGGACGATACTCGGGTATTCCAAAACATTAGGCTTCCGACAAAGGCTGTTTTACCCGAACTCTAAAATCCTCGCTCAGCCTTGTTTATCACGGATTTGAAGCAGAGTCATCTGAATCTGGTTCCAGATTCAGGGTAGCGAGTCAGCTACTATTAGCATTGGCAGGTTTGAGCTTTAAACTTTTCCCTAGAAGTTACTGTCTAAAGTCTTAAATGATGCTTCGAGAGACCGGTGTGCGGATTAAGATGGATCAGGTTTATGCATACTTGTCGAATTTGAAAGGTTATGCCGAATATGCGGGTCGTTCTTCAACTTAAGTAGACGTCGATCATCCTGTTAAAAATGTCTCCTTCCATCCTAAATTCATTCTTGGCTCAGGCAGCTTGCGTATACCGCCTTCACATTCATTACCATCACTATTTACTAAAATCAATCATAATGCGCTCCTCGAATTTTCTCTTGATGTCGATCTGCCTTAACATCGTTACAGCTCAAACTGGTACGAACTGTAATATCATTGCAAACCAGACTGTCAAAGCTGGAGATTCTCTCGCATCTATCGCGAAGTCTGCCAATGTGACGCTCGACCAAATCCAATTTGTCAACACGCAAATCACCAATCCAAGATCGATCAACCCAGGTGACGCTATTAAAATCCCAAACCCGAGATGCGTTGCACCTGCGGCCAAGCCTCTTGCTGAACCAACAGCCACTTGCTCCAACGGAACAGCGAAGACCACCACTGTCGTCGCCGGAGACACTTTGAACGTTATCGCCAAGGAAAAGTTAGGCATAACGCTACCGGCTTTGCTGGCAGCGAATACTCAAATCAAGAATCCAGATGTGCTCAACGTCGGAGATGTGATCAATATTCCACTTTGCAGTAATGGCACTTTAAGCAGCGGAGCGGCAAACTCGAAAGCTGGAGGCACAACATCAGCAAAAGCTGCTTCTGGAACGGCGTCGGCGAAAGCAGTTGATCCAACAGGTCCAATTGCTGGTACGAAGAGCAAGGCGTCCAAGACCAAAGCTCTGAAGACAGCGACATCTGCCGGGGATGGGATTGCCGGGGCAGACGCTGCTGCACCAACCAGTTTAAAAGCGTCGAAAGCGACTGCAGCTGGTGAAAATGCTGCGGTACAAGCCAACGTGCCAACAAAGACCCTTTCCCTCACAACCAAGACAAAGTCGAAAGCTGCTGAGACTGTTACACCTGCAGCTTAGATGGATTCTAGAGAGATGGAGATGATCTTGTAGCCAAGATGTGATATCGTGGAGTTCTTGGGTCAAACATATAGAGCAGCATCAACTGCTACTGATCTCAAATGACGTTTGAAGGGAGCAACCCATTGAGGAGGGCAAAGGCACTGTCATGAATCTTTCATGTTTTCATTGTTATATAGTCTCCTGGGTAGACAATTATCAGATTTGCGCTCGATCAATCAGATTTACTATTTCAAAGCAATGATTTCTCAATGTTGTTGTCTATTTTTCTGGTACATGGTAATGATTGGCTGCTTACCGAAGAGATTTTGACGGGCCAACACGAAGCTTGGCGCTCTTGAAAAATGTAGCGGGGGCGGGGTTCTCTGATTGTGACCAGCCCAGCATTCCATATCCAAGACCTCGCAAATCAATATGCCGGACAAAGATGCTGGGACTCCGAGGGTCTTCCTTGTTAGACACGGTATGCTAATCTCACAAATACGACAATACCTGCCAGGTTTTCTGCGCACAGATTACTCTATTCGAAGCTCAATCGCACTACTGACATGTTAATAGGTGAGACTGAGTGGACAATATCTGGTCGCTATACAGGTCGAAGCGATATTCCATTAACTACCAATGGCGAGAAGCAGGTGTCTTCATCAGCCAGCGTGATCGTGGGTCCAGGCAAGATCGTCGACCCATCAAGAATTGCACACTTGTTCGTAAGCCCTCGAACACGAGCACAAAGGACCTACGAGTTACTCTTCGACGAATCCTCCCGGAAGAACCTTGAGAAATCCTACGAGACCACAGAAGATATCCGAGAATGGGAATACGGAATGTATGAAGGGCTTTTGACGGCGCAAATCAGAGCAGCTCGCAAAGAAAGGGGGCTTGACAAGGAAAGGCCGTGGAATATATGGGTGGATGGCTGTGAGGAAGGAGAAACAGCTGCCGAAGTGGCAGCACGTCTTGATCGGATAATTGCAAAGATTAGGGAGATACAAGGACCATATATGTATGGAGAGAAAGCTGTTGATGTGGTTTTGATTGCTCATGGGCATATTTTGAGAGCCTTTGCCAAACGATGGATTGGCTTTGAACTCAGCAGGAGCTTGCCAATGATGCTGGAACCCGGCGCCATTGGGGTGCTGTCTTATGAGCACCACAAGGTTAGCGAGCCTGCATTTCTTCTTGGTGTAAATATGGGAGCCAGCGATGAAAGCTAGAAGGGCAAACCCGAATCCTTTCAGCAGTAGTATTGGGACGTGACAACTCCTGACATGAGAGTCCACAGTCACGACTTACGGACAGGCATCAAATCGAAATTTGATTTCCTGTCCCAAAAGGCTAAATGCTGCATCGCAGCCGACTTTTTTGACAGAGACAGACATAGGTAGCCACATGGAACTCAATTGAGGGACGAGATGAGCGGGATTGGAGTTGCGTCTCATAATCTTCATGGTTTCCGTTTAAATGTGTACAAGAACAGTCCCTCTCTGGAGAAAATATCTCTGTCTTGATCTTCTATTTCCTCGACGACGAATTTCTTGCGGGCATTCTTCATAAACTGCATGTCTGCTCTCCGTCGCTTCTTGAAGCAGAAATAGATGACAGCTTCCTTGCAAAGTTCAAGAAGGTCTTCAAGAGTAGTGAGAAGTAAGGGGAAAGCTGGTTCGAAGTAGACACACTAGAAACACTCCAGTCAGTACAGATTGTCAACTTGGACACAAGCCATGTTGTTGTAAGACTGCAGATATGACAGCCCTAATTTGGTTTCTCCGAGAAGATGATACTTACATCTGCAGCCAATATGAGATTCGGCTTCTCTGTGATCACCTCTTCTGGTAACGAATCACCCCTACATGCTGGGTCAACATGTATTCCCAACTGAGTCTTGGACGGCTCACCAGTTCAGGACAAGCTCCTTAACACGTGATTCCAATCCGTTCAGCATGATGTTCTTGTGCATGAGTTCCATCATGTTCTCTTGATCCGTGATATAAAGAGTGTGGTCCAGTTTGCATCCAATAGCCACCCCAAGTCCCACAAGACCGCCACCTGCTCCTAGTTCAAGACTTTTGGCATCTGGTCAGCACTCCTCTGAGATCGCCGCAGAACCACCAAAGACTCACATTCGTGCGTCTTGTATTGAGTTTTTGTGGTAACGCAGCATCTGCTGGGCAAGTACCATGCCAGCGGGCCATAGTTGACCTCCGCACCCAGACTTGAGATCTTCGTGGAGTTGTAGTGGTGGGGCTAGGAGATCGGAGAAGTTCACTGAGGTCGTAGAGGCGGCTTTGTAGGCGGGCACTGCTGTAAACTCTTCTCCAAATGCCAAAGGGGAGAATTCTGGGGACTCGGAACGGGACGTCATTTCAGTCGGGCGTGGTACTGCAGAATAACGGAGATCAAGTTTGGAGGTACCTAGTTGAGGTACTGTCCGGAGGGTCGGTGAAACATTGGTCTAGCGAAGTTCTGTTGGCTGGACTTGCGAAATTCCGATCTTTGACCTCGTCTCGCTTCCCCTTCCTTCGCCTCATCGCCCTTTTCACGACTGCATTCCTCACCATCAGCTGGCAAGGGAAATCTCCTGAGTTGGTGCTGCAATCAATAAATCACGCCGACGCCCTGCTTTGCTGTTTTCGTTTATCCTCTTCACGTACATGACTCAGAGTGGCAATTCACAGCTTGTTGAAAACCCCTTCGCTAACCCCGTTTGCACCCAAAGGACGTAATGGAAGCGTCCATTGTTCGTTCCCAAGATGGACGGAACCAAGTGGTACAGCGATGCTCTGTATTATTCTTGTCATCATGTAGCGTCGTGGTGAGAAGCGCAATGTGAATGGCAGCTCCAGATGGCAACCTGAGACCGTTGGTGGCTGGTTTGAAGTATCTGCAGCCTCCGAAGACGATGTCAGTGTCTTCAAGCCATCCGTGCAGCACAATTCTCGGGACTTTCGTCTCTATACATAGGTTTTTGCTTTAAATATTATGCAAAGGCTGGCGTTGAGACTTGACTATCCCTTGCAGTTGTGCCATTCTCCCCTTTCTCAATTGAATTCCAAGCAGGGTGATACCGATAGCCGGATCTCCCTACACTGCGCCTCCAAAATTATCTTCGATGACAACCAGCAATATGTCGGTTCCTTCTCTTCTTGACCCTTTCCGTCGGTCTGTCTGTCCTTTTGTGTGCCCCGACTCTGTATCTTTACACCTCGCGATATACTGGTTGCTCTGTCGCCTCTCAAGCAGCGAAGTCCAAAGGTCCGCTGGCAATCAGAAAAGATGGCACTGCGGTGTTTGGTCCTTGTTTTTGCCATCTTTCATTCTGTCGCCAATGCTGCTCCAACGATTACATATCCATTGAACTCTCAGGTCCCGCCCGCAGCACGAGTTTCGAATCCGTTCTCCTACGCCTTCCCCGAATCAACGTTTTCATCGACGCTTCCAATGACTTATACCCTATCAAGCGGTCCCAGCTGGCTATCACTCGATACCAACTCTCGAGTGCTGTCTGGAACACCTTCGGTCGAGGATGTCGGCTCGGACACAGTAACTGGTGTTCCAATTGGCTTGACAGCTAGTGATTCCACTGGTTCAGTCACACTTGACGCAACACTGGTGGTATCCAAGAATCCAGCGCCATCATTACAAATACCAGCAACACAATTGGCATCATCCGGCGCATTCTCTGCTCCATCAACACTTAGTTACTATCCTTCGACGCCTTTCAATTTAACTTTCAACCCTGGAACATTTACCGGCAGTGATGGTAGCACGGCATTCAGCTATTATGCCGTAACTTCTACCAACACACCATTACCATCCTGGATTCAATTTGACGGAACCGCGCTCTCGTTCACCGGACAAAGCCCGGATTATCAGTCGCTCATACAACCCCCGCAGACTTTTGGAATACAGCTCATAGCATCAGACATCGAAGGCTTTGGGGGTGCCTCGTTATACTTTGACATTGAAGTCGGCGTTCATCTACTGGCCTTCAAGAACACCGAGATTGTGATCAATGGCACAGTGGGAGAGACTGTCAGCTTAGACGGACTATTAGAAGATCTGCAACTCGATGGTCAGGCTCCGAAGTCGTCGGATATAGTTGCAACGTCCGCTCTGATACCATCGTGGATGACGTTTGACAACTCAACTCTCGCACTAAATGGCACTGTGCCAGTTGATGCAACTTCTTTCAATATCACGGTCCAAGCGACAGACATCTATGGCGACACAGCAGAAGCCCTGATTCAAGTCATTATTTCAGCCCCTCTATTTAGTAAGTCTATCGGAGATCTCAACGCTACTGCCGGCTCTACGTTTTCGTATGACCTAGGTGTGTACCTCTCCAATCAATCCGATACAGTGTTGGCTGCGCAAATACTTCCTCCGCAAACATGGCTTTCATTCAATTCACAAACGTTTGTTCTGGGAGGGCAAATACCCACTGCTACACTGTCATCAACGATGGTAATCACGTTGTCGGCTACATCAAAGGCGCGCCAAAATACGGATACCCAAACCTTCAAGCTTTTCATATTCGCAAGCAGCCAGACCCTAACGCCAACTTCGTCTCATCAATCCACCACACTTACCTCTGGAACATCCCAAGCGCCCACCACTTCGGCAACAGGAGAAACAAGCGCCATCACGACGAATTCGCATAAAAGACTTGGCACAAATGTCATTCTAGCAATATCAATACCTCTTGGGATACTGTTCCTCGCCATTTTGTTAGCACTCTGCTGTTATTGTCCACGACGGTATGCGGCAAAGAAACAGAAAGGATATGGAAAAGTCGAGAAGCGTTCGATATCATCCCCTCTGGAAGCAACACCAAGCATTGCAGAAAGCTTTTCAACGATCGAATCAGTCCCTGCAATCCCACCGCCGCGTCCTCTTCAGTTGGATATGTCTGGATTCAGTGTTCAGAATAGTGCGAGACCAGGGGCTGTTTTGGGACCGATCTCCGGGGCAGAAACCACCGATGGAGGGAGGCGCCCGAAAAGCATAGCAAACAACCTTCTCAGGCGATCAAAGACTATGTCAATCGCTGCAGACTCGCAACTATCTCAATTGAGGCATTCGCAGAATTCTGTCTTTGGAACTAGAATGCGGTCTAAATCCGATAACGCCCTGTCTGATGATAGCTGGAGATACACCCAGAGCAGTGCGTACCAAACGACGAGGTCATCTGGAACGGGGTCTTCTCAGACGCATAACTTGAATCGCAACTATTCCAACTACTCCCGTAAAGGCCACACTCGACGGTCAACTATGTTAGCCTCAACAAATCAACTCCATCGACAGAGCAATCGACAGAGCATCACTCCTAGTCAGGCTCGCGAGAGCACGATTCTTAATCTTAGAGATAGTAATTTCTCAATCACTCCACTTGACAGCTTCTCTGTCTTAGAGAGAAGAAGTGTTACTACAGATGCCGAAGAAGCATTACCGTCCATTCTACCATCTACAGAAGTTCCCATTCCTCCGAAGTCTTCGAAAAGGCAAACGAGGTTCGTAGGAACCATGGATCCACCTAGAGGCATCGGGCATGGTCGACAAGAGTCCACTCTGTCCTTCTCCGGAGTTTCTGCGAAAAGACGAAGCATCGGTCATGGACAAGACTGGTCAGATGGTCGAGGTTTGGGCAGGGAGTCAAGAACGTGGCTCACTGCAGCTACCTCAGACCAGAACGAGAAGCGAAGATGTCACGCCAGCACCTCCTCTCCATACGAGGAACCAAGGATAACCTCAATGTCTCCAAGGAAAACTATAAGACAGGTCACCAAAAGTCCATCGGCACAGCCCCAATCAATGGTACTTTCAGAAAGTAGCGGAAACTCCCGCCTCTCTCGCCCGGTTAGTAGAAGAGTTGGCTCCTCTCCATTCTTTGGAGGCTCATCAGTCAGAAGCTCCGGGAGGGTAAGCAAGAAGCCTCTCCGAACATCGTACGCAGACTCTCCCACCGTCCCAGAAGAAGCCATCATGGACACTCTCGAAGCGACCATCGCGCAAGGCCTGCGTGAAATGAGCGATGACCTAGATCATCGTGATTCTTTTGGTATTTCATATGGCATGGCAAGAGAAGAAACCAGACAGCTGAGATCCTATATCCAGAGTTATCTCGGAGGACGAACGAGGACGAGAAGTAGTCTACGCTCCTACGACTCAAAAGATAGTCGATTTGAATCAGCGCCAGGCTCGATGTCGCAGATGGCCAATAGTCCTGAAAGGGAGGCACCGAGACACCGTGACTTCTACGACGACTTGCCAGACGGCTTTTCCGATGGGAGTTGGGAGACGCAAAGGAGTGCGAGGGACGAGGAGGAAAGTATAGCGATGAATGATGACTTAGTGCCGATCTCAGGACATGGTTATGGGATTTCGAGGTCGACTCCAGCTACTCCTGAGATAGGCAGAGCAGCGAGAATTGTAAGTGGAGCAGGGAGAAGACCCATGAGTGTTGCCGTGGGCGGGGTGGGGAGGGTTACTACGCAGAGAGGCGAGATGGATTACACAGCTTATGTCTAAATGTGCACTTGCTTATTTGATACAAGGGAATATAGCGTTGCCTCTTGCATAGAGCGGATTACTTCACAGGAAGTGCAAGGATGAGAGGTCAGATACTCAAAGATATCACAATGTATGAACAATTAATGTCGCCATCCGTTTTTACGCCTTCGGTGAAGCTCGCTAGTGAGACCTTCTGTAAAGGACACCAGTCGTACTTCGACAACAACTAGCGACAGTGTGGTCATAGGAAAAAAAAAAACATTGCTGTTCAAGATAAATGCACCGACTTCAGGTAATATTGGCTCACCAAAACATGATTTCCCCCTTCTGTGTCCCCTTAGACAACGTTTCATGAGGGTACACTTTGCATTTCTGCCTTTGAAACCAGGTAACTCCCGGTAGATGATGTCCCATCGAAGTGACCCTCAAAGGTAAGATGGTAATCATCAATCACATTCTACTGCTAGAATGGGAGTAGACCAAAGCCTTTCCACAAGTTCAAGGAAGTGTCATTACCTGAACCGTCCAATTGATAAGTTTCACATACATTCAGCCGGATAACTCCGCGACGGAAGGACAGTACAGAACCGATGTCACGAGATCTTCTTTCCATTGCTCTTTATGCGGTGCTTGAGGTCCGTACCTCAGTAATGGGCCTCGCCCACCTGTAGCGATATTCTTTCGCGAATCGTTAGTCGTGAAACCATCCGTGCAGGTGAATACTAGGACGATACGATTGAGGTTGTGTGTTTACTTAAAAATAGTAAAATCGCTTCCAAGAAATCGGCAGCCCTCCAAAATCCCCGTTGCGTATGGCGAAAACCGAAATCTCCATAGCTGGTAGGTAGCTGGGTAGCTATCGACGCGACTTTCAAACGACCGATTGAGGCACGTGCAGAACGCCAAATCCAAGCTCTTCAGCGCACTACTTCTTGACGTACAACCCTTTTGAAGAGAATTTCTCTCAGCACTCGCTTTAGAAATAGCTAGCAAAGGGTTGCATCAATTAATATTTTACTCTTGTCCCCAAAGTTGCGATTCGAACTGCATAGTTGTTACGAAGTTGCGTCTGGCCTGAATCAGCCACATAAAAGTCGCATCGATAGGGTACTGTAAGTACTGTAGGCTCGTAGGTACTCGAGCTTCCTTGCAAGGATGGCCTTGACCTCTGATGACGCATTAATCTGGCCAGCCACACCGGGCGTGGGCCAAACTGGAGCAAGGAGCATAACCTCCACCAAGGACAAGGACTGGATGCCGCTGCCCAGGGCAAGCCACCACAACCATACTTTGGACCTCAACCGACCAGAGAGAAGCATTCGGCAGACACATGCTCCAAGGCTCACTTCAAACTGCCTGCACCTTAGAGTAGTGTAGAGATGGGAATGTGTGAACAGAATGCGCCCAGCCTCATCAAAAGCCAATGCAGCGCCAGCCCAGCTCCAGCGCCAGCCTCTCCCCAGCACGGAAGCAGCAGGTACTCTAGAAAGAAACTTCAGGGTCCACTAATGCACAGCACAGCACCCTTCCCCTCCATCCACGGACTGTTGTTCAGCATCATCAGGCCAAACATCTCTGTAGGCAACACCTCAGCCTATGGCAGGGCAGGGCAAGGCAGAGGGCACCGCACTGATGATATCCTGCCCCGTTTCCCGTTGCCCCCCAAAAAGCCTCAGCCAGCTTCCACACTGTGCAACCCCCTTCCCCTCCCTCTCCCTCTCCCTCTCCCTCTTCCTCTTCCTCTTCCTTTCCCACCTCCATGCTGGCTGGTGATGCGTGAAAACCTTGTGCCTTGCCTTGCCTGGCCTTGCCTTTTGGCAGCCAGCCTCATGTGTGTGCATGAGTGTGTGTCTGCTTTGACAGCTTTCACTAGAGCTGGAAGCATGTCATCTAGACTTGTATGTTCAACTACTAGACTGCCATCACCGACAACTTTACATTAAGCTTTCTAAAATGAAAACATCCTTTCTTGTTGTGTTGCTTTTACTTAGTTGACCTGTTGACTCCCATTTCAACTTCACCTAAGGTATTTGGTCGGCCGCGCGCTAGCTTCGCTTGATTCGGCGACTCTCATCCTCAGCAGTTCCTCCATCATCATTTTCGGTCCTGGATCTTCCTCTTCAACAACACGCGACATTCCAACAACCTGACGACCACCTTCGACGACCAAAAGCAGTTTTATCCTCCCCCGATGCAGACCAGCAGATAATCTGTCTTGCACCTTTCAAGCTTCTCTACCGCGACACGACCCCGCACATCACATCTTTTCCCTCCCTCCGTCTTCCGCAAGTCAAAAAGCTCGGTCTGAAATTGCTCTTGGCCAACACGCGCAAGAGGTTCGATCTTTGTTAAGATGGGTCAGACTCTGTCGGAGCCGGTTGTCGATAAGGTACTCCTTCTCTCATTCTGCGGCCTCGTCGGTCAGCCTCAAGCTGTGCTAGTGTCTTGCGGGATCACACCTCGCAGTCTGGCAGGGAGCCACCGTAGTTTAGAGACCAAGCTGCAATTACCACTTGATTCTTGGGATCTGTGATATACATGGACCTCCCTGGAGGGCGCGCATCTGCTAGTTGGTGACTTATCGGGTGTTTGTGCAAGTTTGCTGACATACCATCTTTGCCAGACTTCGGAGAACGGTGGCGATGATCGCTTGATCTTTGGTGTCTCGTCTATGCAAGGATGGAGAATTAGCATGGAAGATGCGCATGCTGCTGTTTTGGACCTACAATCTGTCGCTGAAGACGGAAAGGACTCGAAGCCCGCGGGGATCGATTCAAGGCTCTCGTTCTTTGGAGTATATGATGGACACGGAGGAGACAAAGTGGCTCTGTTCGCCGGCGAGAACATACATCCAATAATCGCAAAACAGGAAGCATTCAAGAAGGGAGACTTGGAGCAGGCTTTGAAGGATGGTTTCTTGGCCACAGACAGAGCTATCCTCAACGGTTAGCTTGCATACGTACATGAGGGGTATATGGGAAACTGACTCGTGCTTTTAGACCCACGGTACGAGGAAGAGGTTTCTGGATGCACAGCTTCTGTTGCGATTGTCTCTGCAACCAAGATCTTTGTGGTATGTGGTATAAATGTTTGGTAAAGAGGGTTGCACGACTAACACGCCTAGGGAAATGCGGGTGACTCCAGAAGTGTTCTTGGTGTGAAGGGAAGGGCGAAGCCATTGTCTTTTGACCACAAGCCCCAGAATGAGGGTAAGTCATGGATATAAAGCTTTCTGAGCACAATACTGATGGTATGCAGGCGAGAAGGCAAGAATTACAGCTGCTGGAGGATTTGTTGACTTCGGACGTGTTAACGGCAACCTTGCTTTGTCAAGAGCCATTGGTGATTTTGAATTCAAGAAGAGTGCGGAGCTTGCTCCCGAGCAACAAATCGTTACAGCTTACCCAGATGTAACTGTTCACGATATTTCTGACGATGATGAGTTCTTGGTTGTTGCATGCGACGGTGAGTCTGCATCAAGCTAGCCACTTCATTGCACATTCTAACCCATTTCTCCAGGTATTTGGGACTGCCAATCCTCCCAAGCTGTGGTGGAATTCGTCAGACGCGGAATCGCTGCCAAGCAGGAGCTTTCCAAGATCTGCGAGAATATGATGGACAACTGCCTTGCTTCGAATTCAGAAACCGGTGGTGTTGGTTGCGACAACATGACTATTATCATCATCGGACTTCTACGTGGAAAGTCTAAGGAGGAATGGTATGAGGAGATCGCCAAGAGAGTTGCTAACGGCGATGGACCTTGCGCACCCCCCGAATATGGCAAGTTCTTCGTATTGCCCCGAATCGTGGATTTTCTAACCGACTAAATAGCTGAGTTTCGAGGGCCAGGCGTACACCACAACTTTGACGATAGCGACAGCGGTTACGATGTTGACATGGACTCAAAGTCGAAGTCGTTCGGTGGCAACCAACGAGGTCGGATAATTCTTCTTGGAGATGGCACGGAGGTCCTAACTGACTCAGATGACACCGAAATGTTCGATCGCAGCGAGGAAGACCGCGATTTGGCCAGTCAAGTCTCCAAGGGACAGACAAACGAGAGCACCGGAGATTCCGAGCCGAAGTACCAGGCTGCGCTCGACGAGGACTCGAAAAAGGAAGAGAAGACTGAGTCCAAAGAGAAGTAATCGAAGTTACTTTGGATCTCCCGTCATTCCGTGTCTGCAAGCTGAAGAGCTTGGCCAGAAAGTTTTGCAGTCGAGGTTCTGGGAAGTGGTGTTTCTGGACAACTGTCTTATTTGCACCATAGCCTGGATTTCTGCTGCGATGTGTTTGTGATAATACGGCGAGGCATGGTTATAGCTTCACGCGAGACTTCTTTTCTCGGCTTATAAGAACGGGCTGAATGGTTGACACACAGGCCTGGAAGGAAGATCGCCCGACCACAACACGCATTACAATTATTCGGATTCTACACCGCGGCACTGCTCTTTCCTCTTTTGTTCTCTGAATTTACGATCTTCATCACGCAGCGAGTGTTCATGTCTTTTTGAGGTTCTCGTTTTCTTTTGCATCAGATCTCAGAAATGGAAGGAAAGGTCTCTAGAATAAGGCAAACAGCTGCTGCATTTGTACCAAAGAGCGCCGATTGATACCTAAATCTAGTTCTGATACCCCCAAACACTTCTCTTGATGTTGCATTGAAGCGATATGGCGAAGAACAAATTGTCATATTGACTAAATTCCAGGATTCCAAGAATTGTATCCTAAAGCAAGTAAGTAACAGGCAGTATGATTTGTTTTCCCCTGCTATAACAATTCTGGGCTCGTCTATGCTCGTGAGACGCCTGATGATGTAATGATCCGTTCAAGACAGCATGAATTTCATTTGAAGACTTTTTGCAAGCATGAAATTTGGACTGTTGATAAGAACAGAGAATGCTAAATTGATGTTTTCACTGCTACAACTATACATCCTTTACTTTTGCTTTTGCTTTTGCTCTTCGAGAGCTGCCGAGCTTGAAGTTGATTACGTGATCATGCCGAGAATATCAACCAATCAGAGTGGGGTGGTTGATCATCAAGCGGAAATCATCGACGACATCAAGCTCAGGTGTTTGAACCCCACGAACAATCTCCGCTCAGCCTCGCCACCTTTTCTTTTCTCTCTTGTCACCATCAATTGACTGAAAAGATGCTGTCTTCTACGAGATCAGCAGCCGCGCTGGCGTTGCGAGGTAATTCCTCCCTCGTCTCGAGCTTTCTCTAAGCTCGCCACCGAAAGCCAAAAACTAATCAACTCCTCTGTAGCAAAGCCAGCAGCCTCCTTGATTCCATATCGATCAATCGCAGCCATCTCATCCTCCTCTTCGAAGCCTGCCAGTCCTGGATTGACACCACATAATGTTCCTGGGAACCCGGGCACGCCACCTCCAGGGATGAGCATCACGGGCAAGCCCAGGAGAGAGGTGGCACTGCCTAGTCAGGAAGGCAAGAAGGGAGCTATGCAATACGCACTGTACGCACATCCATGGGAGATGGATGGAGAGAACCACTGATTAGGCGCTGATACGTTTCCCAGAACAACCCTCGATCAAATAGCCAACTGGGCGCGACAAAGCTCTCTCTGGCCCATGACCTTCGGACTTGCCTGTTGCGCTGTCGAAATGATGCATCTCTCTACCCCACGTTACGATCAAGATCGCCTTGGTATAATTTTCAGAGCGTCCCCTCGCCAGTCGGACGTTATGATCGTTGCTGGTACTCTTACGAACAAGATGGCTCCGGCGTTGAGACAGGTCTACGATCAAATGCCCGAGCCGAGATGGGTTATTTCGATGGGCAGTTGTGCTAATGGTGGTGGTTACTATCACTACAGTTATAGTGTCACGAGGGGCTGTGACCGCATTGTGCCGGTTGATATCTATGTGCCTGGATGCCCGCCTACTTCGGAGGCTCTGATGTATGGCATTTTCCAACTGCAGAAGAAGATGAGACATACCAAGATGTAAGCTTCTACCCCGTCATCCATAACTGAACTCACTAACTTTTCAACAGCACCAGAATGTGGTACAGAAAGTAGAGGACATGGAGAACGGAAGGCAGGAGTGAATCGAGCATGTTCCTTTACTGTACAAAGTTTCAGATGCATATAATCGGGATGCACCGGAGTTCATTTGTTTTACAGAAAATGAAGAAACAAAATCCTCACACTTCTTATTCTGGAAGACAACTTGTGAAAGCGTGTCTCTCAAGGAGAAAATTAGCCATTGGATATCAGTAAGTCCACCGGAATGTATGAGCAGTATGAAGCAAGGCCACTCGACATGATTGCTACTTGCTATATGCGCTCTACTGAAAGATTGACTCTTACCTACTTCAAGCAAGCATGAAAAGTATGCTTTGTGAGCATTGCAGATTTGCTAGGGTTCGAAGCTGTTGATCTAGCCGGTCGATACGATGGCTTTTTGGGACGATACACGCAGCATAATAGATAGGTAGCCAGGTCTCTGAGACGAACACATATCGGGGGCCTTCAAGAATCGGCTTACATGCATGGTTCTCGAGCAAATCAACATACTTGGCCAACAGCACACGAAACAATTGTAGTGACAAAATCCGTTCGATCACCCCTAACACTAATACTAAACGCTATTAAACACCCCTGCCCGAACCGAGAGCAATGGTATATCACTCTTCCCTACCAGAATACGGCCCAAAAAGTTCAGAGCGCCATGCTCAAACGCTAAAAATCAAAGATTAAATCGATACCTCCATCCGATCCGTGGATTTCCTCCAGTCCTGCGATTTCCTCCTCTGGCCTCTCCTCTTCAAAATTCCCCTATGTTCACAAATAAACATCTACAAGAATGCACCAACCAAACCCGCAAGACCCATCATCAAACTCCCAGCCCCAACGACCAAGTCCTTGCTCGCCGCATTACCCGTCTCCGTGGCCGAAGCACCTGTAGCGCTTCCGCTGGACGTGCTCTCAACTCTCACATCGCCATTATTCGCAGTAGTCTGAGCAGAGGTGGCGCCTGTTCCGGTGGCAATGGTAGCTGTAGTGGTGGCAGGCACGTCGCGAGAGATGGCCGATGAGGTTGTGGAGGTATAAATTGATGCTTGCGCGCAGTAAGTGTCTTTGCTGTTCTGAGCTGTAGCAATGCCTGCGTCATCGGAGCAGCCGGATGCTGTGTAGCAGCTGGAACGGATGTTAGCTGGGTTAGAACTTGACTCTACATGTGCTCGACTCTGAGGAGAGAAAAAGGAATTCGGAATAATAGAGAACTTAGAAGACCTGAACGTACGTGAGAACATCATTCCATTTCTGGCAGAGACAGCCCCAGTCCGTGGTTCCACATTGAGCAACAATGAGCTTTGTCGATGCTAAACACTGGTCAAGTACTGGTTGGCCTGCGCATGTTGTTGACGTGGCTGGGTCCGCAGAGAAAGTGATTGTTTGGGCTGCGGCGAGAGAGAGGAGAAGAGATACTGGGAGGAGAGAGAATTGCATGTTGATGATTGGTAGGATGGAACTTCGTGTCTCTGAAGCTTCGAGAAGATCCAGAGTAGAGCAAAGTAGGTAGAGTGTATGTGAAGGTACAGGAGTAAGTAAACACTTGAAGATACTGTTTGTATATGGTTATGTGATGATTGCAGAGAAGCCAGAATCAACAACAAGAGGAAGTCAAGAAGGAGAGAAGATACAACATGGCACCACCCAGTTCACATACAGTAGTTCAGTTGCTCGGACAATAATTTCCTCCTCGATGAAGCCACGGGCTAAGATCTCAGATGGGGATGGGGCCGTATTCGCTACAGGGCACAAGGAAGCACTCGCCTCCTTTTTTGGTGTGCTGTGGTTGATGAATTGGGGTTGTGATTGGGTGGCATGCCCTGTAATAACGGAGTGCGGCAACTGTAGGTCACCACTAGCAACCATGGATCCATATCCTTGTCAGAGTGGGGATTGGATGTCCAGACGGGGATTGAACTTGACGTTTAACATGAAGAAATAGAAGGATTATAATGATTTCGTTTGAGTTATAAGATCGTCTTGTTTGAATTGTTTAGAATCCATGTCAGTCCTCCAGTCTTCCATGGATCCCACATTCCAGAGAGGAAAGTGATACAGAAAACCCGGCAAGGAGGAGACGGAGACCAAAGCGAACAAACACGAACCTCTGGCGCCAGGGATCCAGAACGCCTGCAATATTAGTGCGCAATGCTTAAATTGAAACCCCCCCTAACCTTGGCATCCCGCGCGCGATACGAACCATCGTGAATTTGCTCAAGATGGGCAAAGCATCTGGACGATCGAAAACAATTTACTAAAAAGTGCCACAGTTTCGACTCAGTCATAAATACTCCTTCCGAAGGAGCGCCGGCGCGGGCCGAGATCATATTGAAGCACTAGAGAAGAGTCCTGTTGAGCCTTGACTTGATTTAGAGAATGCAGGGTAGAAAGAGTACATTTATGCCATTCAGAAGAAACCGCGTCCTATGAGACATGCAGAATCACCAATCTTTCCTTTTTGGTGAGTAAGGTCTAAATACAGGTGAGGCCTCAATCCAAAATCGATCATTTAACTATGCAGCCCCAAAGCTTATGATCCATACCACCCAAGCTCCGTGAGGCCAATTCTCCACCGTACTTCCTTCTGCGCAAGAAAACATCGTGATATAAAAGAAAGACAAGACATAACCAACAAATCACTCCTGTCCGAAGCCCATTGTCTCTTCTACCGCCATTGTCAATTTCGTTTGTAATGCTTCTAGTGATTTGTATGGCGGCAGATCAAGCCGGTTAAAGCTGAATTAGGTTAGTAATAAGTCTGATAGAAAGAGTTCTGGTAGTGCTTACCAAGTGTGTGATTTGGGGAGGTTGTTAAATTCTCCCGCCTTTTCAATCGTGAATCTTCTAGGCCCGTCACTTCCTTGAAGATCTTTGAATCCATTGACAGGAATTCGAGATGTTCCTGTAGCGAATTGCAAGAGTCGGGACTTCTGTTCTCCGTCCCAACTGCGTATGGTCTGCCAGAAGAATTTGATGACTTCATCCGACTCAGTGTATCCTCTGTAGTCGGTATGCTTCTTCCAGTCCTCAACATCGATTTCGGCGATACCACCAATCAACAACTCCAACTCTCGCTCGTCGAAAACATTGACAAGCTCCGCTGGAATTAGCTCGTGGAATCCGGTAATGAAGGCTTGGAATTGCTCGTCGATTCGCTTCTGGATTCTCCACTTGACCATGAGGTCGACGTACTCTTTCTTGTTCTCATCAGTCACCTCGATATCCCTTCCACCTGGCTTGAGATCCTCCACATTAGTCACACCGAACCTCTCATCCTCCGTTGAGAACGTTTGCTCCAAAACACCCTCTATGGAATTATCGAGCATCCACTGAAGACTGCGGTGGAAGTCGGCATCAACTCCCTCCATGTCGGACAGCGCCACAGCCTTGTTGAGCATCATCTTGTACAGTGCACCAATGAAGAATGCGTCAAGAAAACGGCGATGGAAAATAGCAAGGCCTACGACGCGGCCAATGAACTTGAAGTAATTCAAATGCTCAGGGTTGATTCCAGAATGAGGATTGATCTGGAGTGTGTAGTTGTCGTGGGCGGAATACTCGAACAGGCAGTAGAAGGGGTTGAACATCTCATGGGACAGCAAAAAGAAAAACTCTCTCGAAAGTCCACCGTAATCGAGACCGTCTTCTCCATCAAACTTGATCATTAGTCGTTTCTTCAAGTCCGTTGCAGATTGGCGCATAATTTCGGCATATGAGTCTTCGAAGATATGGGATCTTCGAACTTTGACATGACATTGCCCAGACAAAATACGAAGGGCAGGTTGTGATCGGAAGTAAATGAGTTTTCGTCGGAAATCTCGCTTGTATTGAGGAACGTTTTGATCGAGAGAGGACGGGAGGCGCGGATCATCCCAGGTGGTCGTCTTGGTGTTATGGTCAACGAAGTACACCCTCGCTGTATTAGTTAGTCGCATCTCCCAGCCACTCGGCAATGGTCCCAGTTGTGATACCGGCTGTTGCTGAATAGTGTTGTTAGCATTTTGGCCTCCATACATGCGAATGTACTGCTGTCGCCTAGGATCGACCCAGGTTGTTGTTCGGGTGTTGTGATCCACAAAGTACGCACGCCCTTCAGGAGTGTGTCTCTGCTCCCATAGCGGTGGAAGCTCTCCTGTACCAGCAGTTGTGGCTCCAGTAGCCATCATAGTTGCCGAGTTCGGTGTACTTGATGCAGGTGGGGCTTGCGCTTGGTTGCTTGGGGAGTTGGCACCAGTTCGGTCCTCAGGAAGAGTACGGTTCTGATGTCTTTGACGTTCCACCTGGGTATTTGCATCACGCTCATTCCGTTGGGTCTCTGCAGTCCCAGTGGCCGACGGGCGGTTCCAGCTTGTAGAGCGGGTGTTGTGATCCACGTAGTACGTTCTGCCCAGATTGTCTTCTCGTCGCTCCCACCCAGCTGGTAATCGGCCTTGTGCATCCTCAAATGAACTGAAAGTGCCAGCCTGTCTTGCCGGACCTGCACCATTTGCATTTGCTGATGTGCCAGCGCTGCCAGCAGCGGGAGCGTGGCCTGGTGTCGGCCCTGTGACTGTTGATCCGTTCGCCATGACAATGTTCGAGGAGGATTGGGGGGTGAGGGCAGGGGTAGAGGTGCCTTGGAGTGTTGATCCTTGAGGAGTGGCTAGAGAAGGTCGGCTTGCGTTGGAAGGTCCTGCGCCTGCTACTTGGTTGCCGCGAGGAGGGGAGTCTAAATTTGTAGAAAGATTGATGATGAGTTTCCCATGCACGACCAAGTTATCAGTAGATTTCTTGAGGTCGCGAGTGAGCATCTCTGTGAATCCTTTAGTCAATATGAAGTTGCCGGAACCATGACGTGTATTACTCACGATCCTGTGTTGTAGAGAAATCAACTACATCTCCAACTCGAACGTTGATAACACCAAGAAATCCTTGGTCCTTCTTCTTGAACTTCTTCTGGTCAAATATTTGAACTGCCAGAATGCTGTCCTCATTGGCACGCCTAGTATTTTATTAGTTCTCGTCTCCTTCCATGTGCAATCCTCTGCTTACAGGTCGAAGCTCTCGTTCCAGTATGGATTAAGGGTCCTCTTGATGACCGTCGTAGTTTTGGTCTGCTCGCCGCCGAGAGTCGCCACAGCGAAGGGATCCGGGAATCCTGATCAGTCCTATCAGTATCGTTCAATCGAAGCATTGTTGTAACATGACGTACTGAATACATCGCGCTTGTATAGTCCATCCGCCGCAATTACTATACATGATTAGATTTGGTTCCATGGTTTCTACATAGGGATTCGTACTAGTTAACCGCAAGTTGGGCTGCCTACAAGAGTGTCAGTTGTGTTTCTAGGCCGGACGGTGGGGTTGAACGCACGCTGGTAAGCTCGAGTCCATCCTGCTACTGCTCGCCATTGTTGAGATGAGCCAGATGAAGCTGGCACTATCGACTGAGCGTCAAGATGAATCCGCGAACACAGTCGCAGACAAATGAGGTCGACTTTAGAGGTTGGTGCAGGTGTCGTCGTCACGGAGCAAGAGCAAGCAGCCGTGAATGGGGCTGTGCAGGCGACTGAGGCTGCCAACCACAAGCACAGGGTCTGACGAAGCGTTGGTCAATTATTGTCAAGCCGTTGTAATCGGAACATTGGACAAAGAGTCCTGGAATCACGGCGTGTAGTCTCGCATCAACAAGAGGTTTCGTCTTTTCAAGAAGGCACTGGCAGGGTGGACGTTGATGAGGCGAGGACCCGTGGACACCCCGCCGCTAATAAAATGCCTAAGAACTGAGGTCCAAGGATGGAATCCGTAAATAGCGAGGCACTAAATCGAGAACAACACCTCCGTTGGCTTCGAGCACCGTTTCTGATCTGTCAGAATTCCACTGCTGTAGTGTTGACCGGCTCCCTTATGCGCGGGTGATCTGGTGGGATATGGCGCTGGAATGCACCTCCGGAAGCCCCTCACGTGGGGATAGATTGGTTTCTGGAAGATGTCATGTAGTGGGGATCTGCTGGACTAGATGAAATCTAAGCAATGGTTTGTTCAAAAAAAGCTCTAGAATCATTGGGTGGGCCATTACTCAGCTGTCTGAGCCGTGATTGTGATTGTTGATGGAAGTGAGGCAAACAGAGATGATTACTGATGATGACAGCCCGTAAAACTTTGCCCATGGCAAAACACTATTCAGTCCTTTTCTCACAGTTATGGAATACCTGAGAAGACGATGCATAAGGGAAGAAGCCTTTTACAAGATTTACCTATCAGAAGTTCCCTTCCAAGCATCAGACAGTCAGTCAATATATTATTACTATTTACAGCTCGGGCCGAGGTGAAGGAAGGTAACTTCGAGAACCATGGTATGTTGTGCATTTGCTATATACTAGCTGAATGGCTAGAAAAGTCCTAGAACAAGAATGGAAGATGCTTGAAACTGCTGCGGCGGTGGAGAGCTTCTTACTTTGTCATGTCCACCTCGAGGGGAGACTCTACTTTGGCTAGACAAATTCAACTAAATAAAATGACTTTCCAACATTGTCTATGGAATCCTGCAGGCATGTCAGCTGTCAAAGAAAGCATATTTCAAAGGAACCCAACGCAACGGATTAACATCGTCATCAAAGTCAAAAGTCAAGAACTTTCCATTACGCCATCTTCATTATGGAGCGTAAAAGAAGCTTCCATCCACTGCTCAAATAGACACCATTTGGTATCTAGGTATCTCAAGAGCGGAAACTCGAAATCGCAATCGAAATTCCAATGAACCCCCACCCTTTTTTGTAAGAAACGGAAAGTCGCCAATGCTTTTCAAAGCCATCCATGCCATCTCATGCCATGCCAACCAAAGATCTATCGTACGCTTTCCAACCCTCACTCTCCAATGCTGTCAACCTGGGATTCATTGAGAAGCACCTTTCGTACTGCTTAATACGGAGCAAAACCACGGCCACGATTTCCTCTGTATCCGCCTCGGTATCCTCCTCCTCCTCCTCTTGGAGCATAGCCAGTATCAAAGCCACGGCCACGGCCACGACCCCGACCTGGACCTCCTCGGCCGCCTCGACCACCACGAGTCATGCCAGGGACATTTGTACGCTTGGGAACGACCTGTAGACGTGGATCAGTAAGATGTAAGGAATGACAAAGGAGCTTTTCCAACCTTCAAATTACGTCCTCGGAAGACACTCTCATTCAGTACAAGAGCTTGGGCAACGAGACTTGGCTCTGTGAACTCCACGTACGCATACCTGCATATCCTAATTAGCATCCATCTCTTGCCAGGTAGCGTTTCTTGCTCATGATCCTCGTCCCCATGTCATCAGAAGACGGAGAAGAATGTATGTTTATGGTGTAATAGAGGTAGGTAGGTAGGCAATATTCAAGTGCTCGAAAATCGGAAAGATGGCGGAGGAACGAACCCCTTAGGATGGCCAGTAAACTTGTCTAGCAGGATGGTAACGCGATTGATGGAGCCGCAGCTTTGGAAATGGGCCTGGATCTCCTCGGGAGAGGCGGCATAGTCAACGTTGCCAACGAAGATGCTTCTCGAGTCGATATCCTCCTTGTCCTCTGACAGATCGTGACTCTGCTGATCGAGCGTCGCCTGCATCTCTCGGAGCTTAGCTGCCTCCTCTTCCATCTCTGCTACACGCTTCTTCATCGCTGAGATCTCCTCCTATGAAAGACATGTCAGTAGCGTAATGGACGAGCTTTCGAGCGTGCGCCATACCTCATCGTTTCCCTCCTCATCATGCGCCATAATCTCGTCTTGGACCTTGGGCTCTGTGTCTGCCATCTTGATCGGAGTCCAAGAGGATATGTTTTGAAAGCTTGCTTAGCAAACTGGAATGGAGGTTCGAGTTTTGAAAGGAAGGAGGTGTAGAGAGTCAGATCTAATCAGGTAACATTAGAGAGGTCTTGAAAAGTTTTGTCTGAACGAGTTCGAGTTTGAATTGACACAATAGGTGAATGTCAAGCTGGGGATTGAGAGGCACTGTATAAACACAAGCCCTTGTTGCATGCAGCCTCATGCGGATTTCCAAACAAAGGAAAACAATTTGTTGCAGCAGACCGAATCATTTAGAATTAGATGCTTACCATCAAAAGCCTTGAGACAAAGGAATGTTGAAGTGACAATAATGTAAACAAGAGCGTCTATCCAGAGAAGGGATCGTAGCTTCGCGACGGGACGCAAGGCTGTTGCAGATGAGGTGCAGCACATTTTCGTCATTCCGACGAAGTGCCAAGCATTGGAGGTCAGGGGAGCTTTGATTCTCCACTTCGAGGCTGAAGCTTTCATCGATATCGAATTGAAGACAATCCTATGTTTATCTTGGCTATAGACAATACTGTATTTGCTATATAGTAATAACTTGCAGTACTAATGTAGTGTCCATCGGCAAGACTGGGTCATATTAGTAGAAGCCATCAAAAGCACGTCAATTGAGCTGATAAGAGCTATGCGCCACAAGAACACCGATTGACAGAAGCTTCACATCCAGCGACATCTGCAAGCCTCTCCCTACAGCGGCAGGTTGCAAGTTTGCAGAGAGAGGAGCTTGTACTTTTCAGCATCATACGGTACCTCGAGCACGCCAAAAGCTCAAGTCAGCCTACCCACTACTCTCTCGAGTCCATCATCCTACCACCCCACGATGTCCTCGAGCTCTCAACCACTCCTCCAGACTCATCGCATCCACGGCTCGAGTCCCTCCTGTCCATCATGATCTCCCCCAAAATACAAACAAATCTCCACAATCTGCCGCCACAAGACCAAAGCCTTCCTCTCGTCCCGCTACCAGCACTACCTAGTCCTCAGCCTCGTCGCTTGCGACCTCCTCGGCATCTTCGCCGACATCCTAATCGAGCTTTACCAATGCGACTTTTCGACCGCCTCGCCTCGATGGAATGATATCAAGAATGGGCTAGGTATCGCCGGCTTAGTGTTCTCGTGTCTGTTCATGCTGGAATTGTTGTTGAGCGTGTGGGTCTTTGGTTGGAGGTGGGTATGCCTCTCTTCCACGTGCTCGCGGTGTTTCGTTCTGGGTTTGATATTATCTGATATCATCTCATACTCTGGTCTTGTCTTTGACTTTCCTTTCGCTTCTATTTGCAATTGTGTTTATATGTTGTATTTCTATGTCCTGTATTCTATCAATCTTCTTTCCTGTTCGACACATTTCTCACTCTCCAGCTATCTCCCAAGTTGGAATACACTCACTCCGCCAATTTCTAGTCCTCTTCTCTTCCCTCCATTCCTCTCCTAGCATCCACCACCCATCTCACATCCTCCTCCCAAACAGATATTTCATAACCTCCCGCTTCCACACCTTTGACGGCCTTGTCATCGTCATCGGCTTCTTCACCGACGTCCTTCTACACGGCACACTCGAAGAAGTAGCCTCCCTCGTCGTCGTGCTCCGCTTATGGCGGTTCTTCAAGATCATAGAGAAGTTCAGTGTGGGCGCGCAGGAGCAAATGGACAGGTTGGAGATGAGGATTAGTGAGTTGGAAGAGGAGAACGGGAGGTTGAGGCGGCTGTTGGGGAACGGGAAGAGAGATGAGGAGGGGGATGTGCAGGCTGGTGAGAGCGAATTAGTCTGACTGTGTGGTATCATTTGGACTGTCAGTTTCATCTTACTTTGTTTACATTTCACGATATCAAGCGATCATCGAGTTCCTTGCACCCTTGCAGGTAATACTTTCATTGAGTGGCTAAGTTGTACATACTTCCTGCGCTGATTGGCAAGGACGCATACCTCGGTAAAATTTAATGTTGTCTATCATACAGTAAATGTCTAACGAAGAGAAGAGTAGGTAGGTAGTGTTTCTAAGCTTTTGTTTCGGCTCGTCCGTCCGTCCATCCGCATATAAGCAATCAACGCTCGCTCGCTTCACAGAGTAGAGCGCAGAAAAGAACTTCGTACTATGTTGCATCTTATCGTTTGATTTCCCCTCCCTTACACAAGTAGTGGGGTTTCTCACGCCTTCCGCGTCCGTCTATCCCTACCGGCATCCTTCACGGGACTCACGAAGGACACGTGCTTGTCCTCTTTCCTCATCACGCTTCCTGCCCGGTTCCTCAGTACAGTTCTCGGAATGACCTTTTCCATGTTGTCATCATCAATGTTGATTTCGGCAACGTCGCTGTCCTCATCCTCGTCTGCTGAGCTTGCACTAGGAGCATCATCTCCCTCATCGTACTCTCCATCGTCGCTGACCAGACTGGGTGCATTGTTGCTGGCGACAGTGTTTGGGCTGAGATCAATAATGGAAGGTCCATCCATCATCTCCACATCGATGTCTAAGTCTTGATGATCAGAGCCGTCATGTTGAAGACGGCTTCCAGGTCTCCCATGGTTCGCAGTGTTTATGACTGGCGTTGCATGGAACATTCTCGGTGAGATAACGCTCATTGCCGGTTGTCGTCTGCCTTCAAGACCCTTACTGCTGCTGGGCCGTCCAAGTGGCGCCGGTGATACGCCTACACGAGCAGGTACACGCATAACAGGAAGTGGGGAGTTTGCACCATCCCCTCCAAGAGGTCGTTTGCCTTCGCTGGCTTGATCCTCTTCGCTATCTTCAGACTCCTCGTAATCATCGAAGGCGACTTGTGTCTTGGCCTCACCAACGATCTCGTTGAGGTTGCCAGCAAAGCCTCTGCTACGCATAAGCTCTGATAGATGTGGCGTGGTCGAAGAAGGAACAAAGTTCGCGTGGGGTGTCGCAGGTACGTTGCGTGGTATAGGAGTTGCGGAAGGTATTGAAGTCACTCCTGGCAGACTGCCTTGATTGTACAAGTCCAAAGATGACTGGATACGTGAGAGAAGAGCAGAGTATGCTGCCTTGTCATACGGGGCGCTTCTGATCATAGGGTGTACACCAGGAGCAACAGTCGGAGTCTTTTCCTCGCCAAGCAGGCGACCAGAGTCATCAAACTCAGCTGGGTGGCCACAAGCAACAGCAGCTTCTTCATGGCTCTTGAAATCGCGACGATGAGAGATGCGGCAATGATTGATGAAGCCTTGAGTACTGGAAAAGTCGTGTCGTTGGCAGTCAATACAAATAAGCTTGACCCATTGACCATCCCCACGTTTGAGGACGCACGGTCCGGCTTTCTCTTTGACTGGAGGATAGCCACTGGGGAGTGCCTGAAGCTTCTGACTAGCAGTTCCTCTTTGAGATCGGGATTTGCTTGCAGGCGTACTGCCCTCAGCGAAGCTGTTTCTGGTATAACGACCGTCAAGTACAGACTTCCCAGCACGTGAGCCTTCTGAGCTTTCAGCTTCCACGCCATCAAAACTGGGATCTGGAATGAGCCACTTGGTGTAATGTCTTGAGTATGGGCCATCTGTGACTCCGAATGGGGGAGCCCATTTCGGAACACGATCTCTTGGTCCTACAGCCGGGCCAGTGCCGTTACTGACATCTTCCAGCGAAAGAGGATTTGCCACAGAAGGTGGAAAAGGAATCAAATGACAGCGACGCAGTTGCTCCAAAGCAGCTTGACATTTGGCAAGCTCTTGGTTGATCAGGCGTATTTCTTTATGCTTCAACAAGATCTCGAGGCTGAACTGAGACTCGATAGCATCGCGTATCCGACTCCTGGGGTCAAGGGGCTGTAGAATCTCATTCACTGCTTCCTCTCCCGAGATGTCTTGTACAGCATCATTCATAGGACTTGGTTTCCTTCGTTTGGCGTCGAGCGTATCATTTTGCTCTATCCCGGATTTACCCTCGTCGACACTACTCCTCCTTCGTTTCCCCAGACCGTTCGAGGTTATTTCAACCACAGGGCGAGTGGCGTTTGCCATCTTCAGATCTTCCGGTCCATTTACCACCTTGTCGCATCCCCTGGATTCGGAAATCCAAGAACTGAGTCTGAACATTCGCATGCAGTTCTGGTCCAAGTCTGATCGCGACAGTGGTGCGACCCGGCGCTGGATGAGATGTTGGTGTATTTATTGAGTCTGCGCGACACCTATTTCCCACTCATGGGTTGTAGTGAAGTGATGCGACGATGATGTTATTGTTGTTGATCGCCGGTTGTCAATCTGGCGGGCGGCGATTCACTAGCGTTCGGGGTGTTTCGCTGACGTCGATGCAAGCAAGCCCCTTTTAAATTGCTCACTCAAAATCACCTCACCCCAACAATCGTACAGTACAGTACAGTACAGCGAGCGGCGCAACAATCTGTACAAGAAGGATAAGAATTACAAGTCGCGTCGAGGACGTGGCGAGCGACAAAACGGGTGCAGTGAATCGAAGGATGCCGTGGTGGCGTGGAGAGGGAGGGAATGAGTGAGATGTCGACCGGGAATGGTGCGAAGGAGTAATTAAATGACGAGACGTTGCGCGCAGAGGAACAACAAAGATAAGAAGGTAAGGTAGGCAGGCGGAAGGAATTACGAGGAAGGCAGGAAGAAAGTCGTGAAGGGCGTAAACAAAGGTAAAAGGGTATTAAAACGGAAAGCCTGAAGGTGCAGTCGTGCAGTGTTGGTGTGAGTGGAGTGAGGAAAGAAGTTGGTTGATGGTTGCTGTTGCTGTTGCGAAGTGGTGCAGGTGTTGTGCTGTGATGGTCTGTCTGGAAGGGAAGGGAAGGGAAGATTTGGGGATGGTGCTGTTGCTCTGGTGGAGGGAGCAGGGAAGCAGGGAAGCAGGAAGTGGAGGGTGGGCACTGGGCACTGGGCACTGGGGCCTGGGCACTGGGCAGGCGACCAATCTGATTAGGTCCTCGTACTGTACTGTACTGTACACTACTTAATCGCGCAAATGGAAAGTTGCGGACACAACAGACGGGACGGGAGTCCTGGTGGTCCTCCACCTGGGCAGCTCGAGCCAAGCCTTGCTGCCTTGAGGCCTCAGGTTCGTCACTCGTCCCGTCCCTAGCAGCCTACAGTACAGTAGGTACAGTACGTAGTACTTGTAGGTAGTAAGATTGGCAGGCGACGGGCAAAGAGAGAGAAAGCACGTGAATGGTCTGCTCCTTTCCTAAGGTTCTCGGGAAACCCGAGTGGGTCTCTGCGTCAGCCAACAAACTCAACACAACAATGCAATTTTATGATACTGTACTGAAAATTGTATGTAGAATTTCTAAGTCAACTGTGTTTGAGGTATTATGTGAATTTGTACACTGATATCAATTACCCCCGTATGTCGATTATTAATGGCTCAATACGTAGAATTAAAAGTTATACCTAGGTACTATTTGGACGGCAAATAATAACAATGGACCCACCCTCGCTTCTCCTTTAAGATAGGTAATCTCCCCTCACGCACGACGTCTGCCGTCTTCCTCACAAACGTCAACGACGACGACGACGAGAGCCTCTGTCTGCACATCGACAGCATTTGGCATGACGGCAATGAGTTGACGCATCGCTCATTCATCGCGTCAATCCGCGGCTTTCGAATCTGCACACAGCGCTGTCGATACAGCAGCACGCAGACCGCAATGGGCGACCATCATCACCATTTCGGCAGGTCATCACTCCTTCTGGCCAGCCACGACAAAGCTCATCGCGAGCACATACATCAACACCATCTTTTACACCGCGGGGATTCAAGTGTAGTAGGGGAGGTAGTGACCGAGGTTATCGCAACTCTTACAGTCATTCAGCAAGTCACTGTTGATTCCAATGGCAATACAATCGGTCAACATACATACACGGCCGACTCAACTGGCGGCACAGCCATTCCATCAACAACATTGGAGGATGCGACTCCTGCTACAACACCAGCGAGTCCAGGGACGAGCAGCTCAGGCGCTACAGCGTCATCGACGTCCGGATCTGGACCAGGAGATCAAAATGCAAACAACGCAGCATCTTCCTCACAGTCATTACTTTCCATTCAGAACATAGAGTCAGCTTCGGCTGCGACTCCCATTTCCTCGATACCCACCACGTTCGCTTCAATTCTTGCTACTAATTCATCTTCTAGTAAGTCGCAGATAGTTCTGTTCAGAGGATATCAAATACTGACCAATTGACCAGTAATATCGGCCTCAAGCGCAACCGGCTTGACACCGAGTTTCTCCAACTCATCATCATCTTCCACAATTCTTTCTGGCTCCGCTTCGAGCTCAGTATCCGTCAATCTTTTCTCATCCTCAAGTACTATCTCTGACGAATCGGCCTCCTCGTCATTCTTATCGACCTCTTCTGTTTACTCGCCAAGTTCATCCTCCACAGCAACGTCAACTGGAACCGATGGCATTGTTGGTGGAGGGTCAGGAACAGGGACGGGATCCGGTGATACATCGACCAGTACTGCGGCCGCCGGTTCTGATGACTCCTCAGACTCGTCGCCGTCTACATCGACCGTCGTTGGTGGTGTTGTAGGCGGAGTTGCTGGAGCTGCAATCCTGATCTTCTTGTTAATGTTTCTTATTCGTTGGAAGAGACGTAATTCATCTATGCTGGCTTTGGGAAGTGGGGAAGGGGAAAGTGCGACAGGTACATCTCGCAGTGTACCGCCATCTGGACCGTCTGGATCTGGGTCTGGTGCAATGGCTGAACGATCTTCATTTGGTGGTTTCGCTGTTCCAGCCGCCTTGGCCTCGCTCACAGGATACAAACGATCTTCGCAGAGAACGGCCGACCGAAATACCATCTCGTCGACAGCTGGTAGCGAGAGAGGCTTCTACCGAGTTTCTGGAAGGAAGTTGCCATCGGTTCTGCAGAGCGGCGGGGATGGTTATGGTGGCGGCATCATGGAATCGAATACTCTGAGTGGATCATCTTTCTACCGGGACTCTCAGGGCTTCTATGGCGGTCCTGGCGGTCCATCCTCACCTCCTGTTGGCTTGTCAATGGCACGAGATAGTGGCGTGCCAATCATGAGAGAAGGCCCGGCCCGTACACCAGTCACTGAACAGGGGCCGTTTGCAGATCCTCCAGCCTCGTTGACGCCGCCGCCACGCCGACCTGATGTCGTTGGGCGGTCACACCCTTCTTTTGATGGGTCTCAGCGCTCTCGATTTACCGAAGAGGTCTGAAATAAGCCTTCTCGTCTAAAAGCACGCCTGTGCCTGCCTGCCTGTCTTCCGGTTACAGGATTCCCGATATAGATGATCACGAATTTCCCAGTTTCTTTGTAGATTTTGTGGAAGGTGCCGAAGAGAGTGGGAAGGGGGTAATTGAGGAAGGGCACTTTTCTCCCTGACTAATGAGGCCAGGATATCTTTTGCATTTTGCATTGGATTGGCGTTTTGTTCTGATGTACGGATCAGATCTCTTGTTGAGCGTTTGAGGATCTGGTCTCATTTGTTGAGTAAGCAATTCGTTGGTTACACGCGAGAGATGTTCAATGACTGCTAAGGGTCTAGGCCTTTTAGATGATGGACGGTGGAGGGGAGGATGTGCCCTCGATCTGTCATTGGTCTGTGTCACTTTGTATACTACCATGATGATGCTGTCGAGTCCTGAAATCAGGTCGACACATCATAATATATAATGTCCCGAGCTGCCCATTTGACATCCCTTCTCGCGCCTCTTCAATCTTATCCTTCCGATCAATGACCAAATTAGGGAGCCCTGCACAGCTGAGCCAAGCTTCTGCACCGCATTAAGCACATTTCCTTCCGTCTCCACCATCCCGTCTGAAGAGCAGATCAAAAAAGTCGTGTACCAAAGGTGGCTGAGCAAGAAGATGATACACGTGGCTCGGAATTTGTCACCTTGGCCAAAGCAACTGAGGGTTCGTCAGCAGCAGGAAGAATGGCTGCACCGGATTGGTGTCTTCGAGGTGCTTCTATGCAGATGTTGGATGCTGGTATGCACGATCTGTGTGTGCGTTTCATGAGTGTCGGAGGTGGGTAGAGGTGGTGTTATTGGTGGGCCACCCGATGAACAGTCTTGATGTACTTTTAGACATTGGGAAGAACTCTAGGGATTTTTCTTGCGAAGGTTGGTATGATAATGTTGCCATTAGAGAATTCTATCAAGCTATTCATGCTAAAGTTGAAGATGTAAATATAGCTAAGACGCTCACATTCGGCAGCAAAAGAAGCCGATGCTCGTCTCGTCTCGTTCCATGAAAGAGGGAGGGGACAAGATGAAACACTTCTAAGTGGAAATGGTGGGTACAGTCGAACATCCATCCATCATATCATCATGGCACCAACCAGACCAGACCATGTCAGCAACCTTAAATCGACTTCCCAGACGCTGGCCAGGCACACCTGGACGAGCATCCGGCACTCAGGGAGGATAACGAGTAGAAAATTAGCTATGGTGTCACATGTGTCTGTTTTCTTTTTATGGCGTACGGATCATGGCTATCCATCGGTGGTGATTCGAGAATCTGGCCTTGCAACTTGCAAGAGATCGAGGGAGGCGCAGCACCCTGTACATTTTGGTGTTGTGCCGAATATTGACGGCGATAGCTTCATGTTTTCGCTTGCTGCTTTCCTGTCTCCTGTTATCAATCAATAATCGAAGCAGCGTAGCGATGTGATGCGTTACACCGAGGTGGGTCTAGTTCATGTCTATGATTGATATTCTAGCTCCCCCCAAATTCTTGGAACGAATGATCGACACAGTGCAGTGCAGTGCCAGTCTGCAGTCTGGGAGGATCGAGAACATGAAGCTCAAGGTTCAAGACTTGATCTGACTTGAGTCGCTTGGCCGGTCGGCCTGGACTTTCTGAGCAAGAAGGGACAAGCAGATATGATGAGAAAGCGCAAGTGCAAAATCATATCATACTATCAGTGCTTCGTAATAATACGACGCAGAGCAGAGCAAGCGCACGATCTCGCTCTCGCTCGCGCGCTTGCAACTCTGTAACCCCTCGGTCCCCTTGCACTTCCCCTCCCCTAGCTTCCCTACCTTACCTTACCTTACCTTCCCATACTCTGCTTGCTGAGAAATACAGCAAGAAGTTTAAACCTTGAATGCCTCTGACATGATTGATAACTTGCACCTCAGACTTGACCTCTCTTGCTTGACTTCATCTTCCTTTCTCCCGCCTTCAACCTTTATCGCCCGTACCAAGCCGACCCGCGGACGCCGACATCATCGATCAACACGCATCATCATCACCCGCTCCCCTCACTTACACACTTACACACCTACACCACCACCATCATAGTATCCCATCCCCCGACCTGGACCCCGACCTGGACCCCGACCTGGACAGGTACCGATAGGGCACCCAAAGTACCATCTTGGCCCGCATCACAGCAGCAACAGCACACCCACACCCACACCCACACCACAGTTCAGCGCATCGCATACAGCGGAGGTTAAAGCAACGGAGCTTGCCAAACTCCGACCGCGCGACTCGACAGGGAACTTTCTGTTACGAAAACGAATAAGAGCTGTCGCTGTACGGTACGGGTACATTGCAGCCTGCAGTGCAGGGCGGTTGGATACCTGCAAAAAAGGCGCCCTGGGCACAAACGAAAAAGTCCGGAGACGGCGGTGCAACTTTGGCCCATCCCATCCCATCCCATCGCAGAGTCAGAAACGCACCTCCAATTTCGACTCCTGAATCTGGCTCGACCACCCTGCCTGCCGCCTGTAGTGTCCTCGGCATTTCGTGACTCTACTATCTCCTGTCTCCATTCTTTTTCCTTTCTCTCTTACCTTTCCTTTGACTCGACACTCAGATGATGTCGCATTCGCAATCGCCTATGATGGATCACAATGGATATCAGATGCCCCAGCAGATGGCAGCGCCACCGATGATGAACCCCCCACCACAAATGTACACCGGATACCAGGATGGACTCCCACCGAACATGAACATGGCGGATATGTCGCAACCATACCTAGGCGACGGAGGATTGATGGATGATAGTATTGAGGCGAAGAGGAGGAGGATAGCTAGGGTAGGGCAACTTGCGACTGGCTTTCCGGCTTGCTGTGGAAAGAGGCGCTGACGTATGTAGGCCTGTGATATGTGTAGGAAAAAGAAGATTAAGTGCGATGGAAAGATGCCGGCTTGTACGCATTGCATCAATTACAAGACGGAATGTGTTTTCACACAGGTGGAAAAGAAGAGGAACCCTCCCAAAGGGTAAGCCGAATGTCAACATGTTACGGACATGACTAACACGGACTTAGTGCCAAATATATCGAAGGTCTTGAGAATAGATTGGGACGCATGGAAAGTTTGCTAAGGTTATCTGGTACGTTGTACCTTAAAATTGTCGGCTGGCGCATGGTCTACAGCAAGCTCATTCATGTAGGACTTCTCACGGAAGACGACAATGGACGAACGGATCTGGGCACACTCGAGAAGCGACTAGCAGACAAGAGGGAATCACAAAGAGCTTCCGCTGCTCCAGGATCGAACCCAGCTTCGCCGTCACAGGCTTCACAGAATGAAGGGAGTGGATCTACTCCTCGAAGTACGGTAGCGTCACCAGAACAGTCAACTACGAATGGAGACAAGGAGAAGCGTAAGAGTGGTACACCAGAAAAGTCGGAAGAGGAGGTTGAAGCTCTGTCGGATATGATGTGTTCGCTTGTTACCAATAACTGTGGTGAAACGAGATATATAGGTATGATGGTCAGGTTTTGAGGTAATAGTACTTCCTCACTAACAGAACTAGGTTCTTCGTCCGGATTCTCCATCTTCTCACCAAAGGGTATTTCCTGGGTCAACGAAAAGACCGGAGACTCTTCCTTCCAGCAAATGATATCATCAGCATCAGTAGACGAGAACAAATGGATGTACTGGAAGCCAGAAGTTTTTGGTGACCTCTTCGAGCGACGTATCTTTAGACGACTACCACCAAAGAACGAATGTTTATCTCTTCTTAAGGACTTCTTCGAGAACTTCAACTGCATGTTCCCGCTCTTCCACCAACCTACTTTCATGCATCTAGTCGACCGGCAATATAGTCAAGACCCCTACGAAGGGTCAGGATGGTGGGCCAGTTTGAATGTTGCGCTTGCTCTTGCTCACAGACTTCGGGTGATGAGCAACTTGGTACCGAAGGCAGAGGACGAGAAAGCTTGGGGCTACTTGAAGAACGCTATTGCAGTGGTCACTGAGCTGACTATGCGCAACACGGATTTGCTCAGTGTTCAGGCTCTTCTTGGAATGGGACTATTCTTGCAAGGCACGCCAAACCCTCAACCATCGTTCTTCCTCGTTGCCGCCGCTATTCGGTCTTCTCATAGCATTGGACTCCATAAGCGCGGTTCGGGCTTCAATCTCAACCCCATCGAAATTGAACAGCGTAAGCGAGTATTCTGGATTGGTTATATGTTGGACAAGGACATTTGCTTGAGATCTGGACGGCCACCGGCGCAAGACGACGATGACATGAATGTTGACCTACCGAGTGCGGACCCAGATGACAACATTGGAAACATTCCTTTGGCAGATGGAAAAGGCAAGGTTAACTTATTCCGTTTGATGTGCGAATTTGCTACTATCGAGAGCAAAGTTTACAAGCAGCTTTACTCGACGAAAGCTTCGAAACAGTCGGATGGCGAGCTTCTCAATACCATTGGAGAACTGGATCATATCCTGGAGGAGTGGAAAGACAGCATCCCCGTGGACTTCCGGCCAGAACATGAGATCAAGGCTTCGCATACACCGTTAATCTTACACGTTGTCGTTCTCCACTTCGCTTATTACAACTGCTTGACTACGATCCACCGGATGTCGGTCCACCATGGATACTGGACCAGCCGCTTGTCAAACTATGCTATTCAAGGACTCAATGCAAGACCCCTGAATCCTCGAGTCTTCTCGTCTGCGGCGCTCTGTGTGTCCGCTGCCCGAGCTTCCATTCATCTGATCAAATATGTACCACAAGGAGACTTTTCATGTGTTTGGTAGGTAACTCAATTGTTAGATACAGATCGCTGCTAACATAAACAGGCTCATTCTCTATTTCCCCGTTTCTGCTCTTGTAACACTATTCGGAAATATTCTCCAAAATCCGCAAGATCCTCGAGCTCGATCCGATGTTCGCTTAATGAACCTGGTGGTCAGCTTTTTGTCAATGCTGGGTACTGAAGAAGAGAATGGAGGTGTGAAGCGAATGTTGGGTGTCTGCTCAGAGTTCGAGAGAATCGCTAAGGTCGTGCTCGATAAAGCTGAAAAAGATAGTTCTTCGAGGAGGAAGAGGAAGAACAATGAGGAACAGACCGGAAAATCTAGAGCTCCTCCAGTATCGAATATGCAACAAGGCGCACCACCACCACAGACCCCGATGGGACCAAATGCACAAATACCCGCTGTTTCTGGTGTTTTCTCACCAGGCATGGTTCTCAGAGACGGCTTCAGCCCTGTACCGAACAACGGCTCCCCGAACTCGAATTGGCAATCCGACTACAATAGTGGCGACTACGCGACACCCAGGCAAGGCATGACGCCTTTCGCTGAAATTCAAGGTTACACTAATGGCAATGAGATGAACTCTCCGCTCAACATCAACAATTTCCAACAACCTTTCGTCCCGCAAGACCTTTGGCAGATGCCTATGACTCTAGAATGGGACTGGGCAGATATGACGGGTGGTGCATACCCGAGTTTCGAAAACGGCATTGTGGGGGATCCTTCGCTGCAGAATAATAATAATCAGCATCTGCAACATCAGATGTGATGAAGACAGACTCGAGGACCTATACAGAGGATGAGAGATAAGACCACTGAAGTCTGACCCGGATGAATGATGGGACTAGAGAAGAGAGGTGTTCGGTAGATCAAAAAGATTGAGCTTTGATCTAAACTAACAGGAAGACGGAAGGACAGCATTTTGCAACTGGAGCCAGGATCCAGGAGGATGGCGTTTTACGTTTTTCATGATATGATGATGCATATGCTCAATGGGTGTTGGATCGATCTGTTGCGATGATCAGGGTTGTATGAAGTACCGAAATCTCTACTTAGCTCATCTGGCGTGATGAGGGACTGATTTGCATTTTTTTTGCTGGCTTAGCTTGGGAGGGATCTGATTGTTGTTGAGTGTTTAAAGTAAGCGAGCTTGGGGCGAAGATTGGACTGGACCGGACTGGATAAATGGCCTGGACTACGGGTTTCCGTGGCATTGATTGTTGGGATTGATTGACCGGAAATGTGTATTAATTCCTTAATTGCTATTTGAATTGAATCAATGGCCAAGACATTTTGCTGAAGATGATCGGTCTTCCTTGACTTTGTGATGTAGATTTACCGACAAATAGACTATAGGCGCAGGAGGCAGGATGGCCAAACATCACAGTAATCAGAGAGAGTGTGGTTCATGTCATACCGTAGAGCTTATATCTCTCTGCTTTTGGGCGAAATGCCTTTACTATAGTACACTCCGCAAGCAGATGAACGCCTTGCTATGCTCCTGATATCAAGCCCCTCCATATCCGCACACATGCGCCTGAGTTCTGCTTTGCTCTTGCTTCTTTAAACGCCCTTTAGTTTACTCGCGGCTTTTGAAATAAAGCGCTTGGAGTGTTGTAGCGATCCAAGCGGTGAGTTCTCCAGCTTGAAGAAAGCCAGTAGGTTTCCTATCAATCTGTCCGTGATCTTGTATCATTTAATAGGTACCATCCTAGCTTAAGCAGCCTCGCCCTCCGCATCACCATCAGCATCATCGCCTTCAGCCTCCTCCTTCCCAAACGGCTGTGTCTTAAACACCTCCCTCTCAGCAATCATAATCTCATCCGGCTCCTCAATCATAACCTGCAGGTAATCCGTCTGCCTATCCGTATCCTCCTTCGGCGCACCAGGCGTATACCTATTCCTCTTACTCTGTATATTCTTATTACGCTGCGGCCGGATCTTGATCCTCTGCACGATAGGATAGTAGTACGCAGCTTTCTGGCGCAGACCGTCCTTGCCATCGCTGACCGCGAGCACGATCTCGTCGTCGAATTTGTTGGCGATAGACCCTAATGCGCTCTCGCTCTCGTATGGACGGATGCGCTTGTAGCTGAAGCAGGGCTGGCCGTTGCCGGTCTTCTGCGAATACAGTTCGTCGCTGTCTTTCTCGGGGTCTAGGGGGTCGAATTTGCGCTTGAAGCGGAGAGCGTCGGACGCTGATTCTGCCATGAAGAACTCATATTCTAAAGTATCGTCTGGGGCAGGGTTGTGGTCTGGATCGCGCTCATAGTTCTCTCTGATGGTCTGTCTGATGCGCTCTTCTTCCTCTGAGGCTTCGGTTGGCTTCAGCAAGGCGTGCTCGAGACGAATGTCGTAGGTCGAGCTGGGTGGGACGGGGTTGGTGTTGAATTTGATGGTGCAGTAGCCGCCTGCGTCGGGGAATGAATCGAGATCGGGAAGGATGGGATATGCTTCTAATACTCGCAGGTTCGTCTTGCCGCCGGGATGTCGTATGTCGCGAACGCTGTTGAGCATATTGGCTGCGATCGTGAAGCTCTTTTCCGCTTGGCTCTTGATATATTCTGGTGACTCCTTGTCTGCGTTTACTGGAGCCCTCTTGTTCCTACTTCCTGTCTTGTCGATCAGAGATCTGGATGTAGTTGACTCGAAGCGATTAGGTTTGCTGGCGTTGGAAATGTACTCGGTCCGTCGGAGGAAGGACACGCCTGAATCGGAGAACTTGGGCTTTCCAAGAGATGCCAATGGACGGAGCAGAGCGCGATCGTGTGCATGAATTGGTGGTGGATGTAATGGCGCTTGAATCGCTACAGCCAGAGTCAGCCAATTGCCCTACGTTCCCAGACTTCTTTGCGCTTGACTTACAACTCTCGTCACCATCAAAAATACCCGGCATGCCTACCAGATCCAACGGCATTCCTAACTCTGCATCTGCTTCAATATTGAGCGGCTGATCGCGCGCAAGGCGCGATGCAAAGCCAGGTGTTGTGTATTGCCCAGACGCAAGGCCAGTATTTGGGATGTCGAGAAGTTTGGGAGGATTGGGAGGAGGTGGTAAGGCATTCGAATATCGTATTCTCGCGATATAGTCCTGATGAACCATACGCTGGGAAGAGGAGGAAGCCATATTGCTGCGATCGAGGTTGTATTATGGCTTGGGGATGGATGCGCCGCTGGTCAAGAATTTCGAAGGTGTTCTGGAGTTGAACTAGCGTGGTTTTGACAAGGCTGACAGTCCAGCTACTCGAAAGGAGTGGATTTTTTTTCTTCACAACGCTCCCAAAAATTTGACAAGGTGTTGTCTTCATTTTTCAGGATTTACTGTCTTCATCTGGCTTGCCTTTTCTCATGTGACGACTACAACTTAATAGGACGCGTGAGCAGCATCTTGAGACTTGTCATGTCCATTTCTTGAGACCCAACCAGTGGCTGTGTGGACTCTGCGGTCCATGTTTAAATTCATTCTGACAAATATCACTTGGAAAAGTCTGCACCTATCCCAAGGTGGATCTGTACAACTGAACAAGAGACTTTGCCATCTAACATTGAAGCTTCAACCTTGCATCGTACCCTTTGCCATAAGTTTGAGTTCCGTCATCGCATACTGCTATCGAATACTGTTTAAATGCCAATCATCAACATTCTCACCTTCTTGTTCGCGGTCTATCAAACAACTGTAAATGCTTGTTATAATTATTCTGTATTCCTCAAGCATATACATGAGTTCAAACAAGATGGGCAGTGTCTCATTTCGTGTTTCCTGGTTGTTGTCTTTTTTTTCCCCTCAAAGTTCGACTTCCCAGGCTTCAGAATAGATATATATTCACAAGCTCGACAGCGGATACATATTTCTACTAGGGTTCTTTACACACGAATCGCTTGTCCCTGGGAGCAACCGAATGGAACAGTTTCAGGGCATCTCTAACAGGAGAAGCACCTTACTACCATCACCTCTATGTACATTCTCCTTCTCACATGCTCCTGTTGCCATCAGAAACTCCCAAACTCAGCTGTGCATTGCTTTCAAACGGAGTTTGGAGACTTAAGTATTCCACAATGGCAGCTATCTGCTCGGAAGAAGCGAGCCTAGTAGCACCCCATCCATCACCCACATGCATTGTCACATTCTGGTCAAGTGTCGAGGGAGACCACGTCGTCAAGTTGTCGCCCAGGTACGATCCTCCCAAGTTTGGATTTCCAGTCTTAGCAAAGTTGGCCCAATACCCGTTCATCTTGAGGGCTATCTCGTCGTCAATCGCCTCCCATGGAAGGTCCATTCCGTAGAGATTGTTGAGGTCATAGTTGATTTCAGACTCGTGGTGGGCACCTTGGTCTTGTCCAGGTGGCGCGCGGTCCTAGAAGCATGTGTAGATTGGGCTTTTAGCGGTCACCTGCCAGAGATTAGCATACTGCCAACTTGAAATAAGTGATTGGTCACGCCAGTGTGCGTTGTAAGACATGCTTGCCTGAGTCGAATTCGAACTGGGGTAAAGCTCAAGAAACTTGGCTGCCAAAGTACCATTCCCGTATTGCGAAGTCATCTCTGCGATATATTCGGCAACGGTGAGGTTTGTCAAAGTTGCAGCTCCGCTCTTGTCTTTGGTTTTGCCGGTCATGAAAGGGACGTCGTTCGCAGGGTCATTTTTGAGTGTGTTGAGGTACGTATCCGGCATGCAGTAGTAATTGAGCACGTTTCCGAAATTGTATGCTGAGCCGAATAAATCGGCTGTGAGATCATCCATTGAAAGCTCGCGCATTTCAGCTATTGTGCTCACATTCTTGCTTGCCATAAACGATTCGCTAATCGCCAAAGCTGTGTCGAGTGTGCGGTAATTCTCCGCAAGCGTTGCTGCTTCTGGATCGTAGGGGCTTCGAAGTCCACTTTCGGCGATGGCGCCAGATAGCAAGCCTTTGGTGAGGTCGCTATTAACTACGTGGTAGACAGCTGCGGATCCCGCCGACTGACCCATGGCAGTGATGCGATCTGGATCTCCACCAAATGCAGCAATGTTGGCATGCACCCACTTCAAAGCAGCAAACTGGTCTACCATTCCCCAATTTCCAGAGCTATTGGATCCGGTGACTTGTTCAAACTCTGCGGAAAGCTCGGGTGTTGCAAGATAGCCCAAGGAGCTGACTCGATAGTTGTAGTTGACGAAGATGATACCTTGGGAAGCCATGCCAGCTCCATCAAACAGAGCCTGGGATGCCGAACCACCTGCTGGGAAAGACCAAAAGACCACAGGGAGTTTCGCAGATGTACTGTTCCCTGACGACAAGATGTTGAGGTTGAGGCAATCCTCGCTTGCACCGTCGCCGGGAGGACAAACATTTCCAAAAGAAGTCGCTTGGAAGGTGGTGTTCCAAGGGACTACTGGCTGAGGTGGGCGCCACCGATTTCATCCCGACATGTCAGCTCCATATGGAATGCCTTTCCAGACGGTTATATCTTGCCAGTTCGAGATATTTTTATTTGGAGAGCTATTGAAGGCGGGCTAGCAAAACAATAAGCATAGTCTCAGACACGGACGCTGTAGTTTTGGGGATTGACATGACTTACAGCTCCTTGTACTGGACCATAACTTGTCTGGATGACCTGACTATAAAGAGCCGCGGTTGCAGTCTGCGCGACTCCTAATAGTAAACTCGAATGCTTCATTGTACGTGTGATTGGTAGAGCCGGAATGAGCAAGCTGTCAAGAGACGGATGAAGCAAAAGCAGAAATACACACACGATGATGAGTGTGAGATTTCGCATGCTGAATGAAACAAACAGCTGCGCCGAGCATCTTATAGAAATTTGTGCTCGACAACAGACGACTGCCGTGGCAAGCAACGTTGCGAAAGAAGCACAGCCGACATGTTTATCGTGGACCCGAAATGCCCCGGAGATCTTCATCAGTGACGATGGACCGAGAGCTCTGATATTGCGTTACCAGACGTCAACCTCGGCTTTTTTATGGTCAAGCTCTTCACCCAGTGGACCTGCTATTTTGCGTAATTAGTCTCCAGGTCCTGGGCCTATTTGACTTGTACAGATCAAGTGGTCAGTTGTTGATATTTGCATATCAACAAAGCCCTCGCTCAAGGTCTGATGCTCAGGGGTTTGTTGGGTTGGAAAAGCGCTCGGCTGCGCCTTAAACGTGGTTTGGTATGTGCAGAAAGTAAATGACGAAGAACCAGACTTGGAATGTGATCCTTTGCTGATTCATTATATCGGACGTTTTACCTTCGTAGTTCCGGGTCGCAGATAGATTTTCACATAGAAATGAATACTTGGTGTTTGAGACCTTCACTCCGCATCAACTACAATTGAAGAACGACTCAGATACACATTGAAGGATCAAAAGCATGAAATAATAAACATATTTATACTAGATCTGGAGGTAAATCTCAGGCGATCTCGATAGCGTATTTCAACTGCTCCCGTCCGGGGCGTGCAGACCAAAACAAAGACGGCAGCTCACCAATATTCGTAGAACTCACACAAAGCCCCAAAGAATTGGTTACTTGCTACCATACCACTATCTGAGGGACAAGTGATCTGGAACTTACACAAAGATGGATTCTGCCAGGAAGTGGCGTTAGGTGCATGCTGTGAAGGATTGCTACTACTATATATGCGACAGTACAGTGGCACACAAGTCAGCCTAGTTGTGCTCTGTATCCTTGATCAAGCATGGTAGGTGAATGTCCCTTGAGCTTGCTAGTGCAGGGAATTGCCTCCTTACAAGCGCACCAAGGTGCTTCCAAGAAGATAGATGGATGGATGAAATGCGTGGCATTGACTGATTCCATGACGGCTGAGATATCTGGTTAAGCAGAGATCCAAGAAGCTCGTAATAGATCAGAGGTGCCGGCATGAGTAGTTATAAAATGTCCGGTATGCTGGACAGAGTGCATGAGTCAGCGAGTGAGCATTGAACAGACGATCGAAGCGAGAAATAGAGTCGAGACGAATTGCCACAGATATTACATGTCATCCGCTTCCCGCTTACATGTTCTTGTGACCCGTACAGACTCGCTAGATCGATGTTACACAAATCCGCTCAGACATGGTGTCCCTATCCCTCCTTCAAATTCCATACCATATAGTTCTTGACCGCCGCCCAACCCGTCGATGTGAACGAACAATGTACAATAGCACACCAAAGAGATTTCTTCCCACCTCCGAGTCTGGCTCGGACGGCACGATCAGCCGTACGTGCCCCCCAATAAATGAATTATGTGATCTTACGATAGGCGAGAAAAGCGTCATATGCGTATCACAACATCGCTTCGCTCCGTAAACTTCATAGGTAAGCTCGTAATTCCCATGCGAAACCCCGTGTTTCCGTCCCAACTGTCGGGTTGGGGACCACAAAAATCTGGAAATGACATCGTAGGCACGACTGAAGGTATCTGGAGTATATTCTGAGCTGACTTCAGCGACTCTAACTGTATTGGTGTCTTGTATGGTGATTGCGTGTAATTTGGTGGTCAGCCGTTGCCTGGAAGCTCGCCACAAGAGTCAGCAGAGTAGCGTACGGCCGGAAGAAAAGATTTGAGCAGTGAAGGTTGTCTTTGGTATTGGTGGTCATTTCATCTGTATCTGCATTTCTTTGTGTTTGTTTCATTTCTTTCCTGTCATATCCTCTCACCCGCCGCCCTCCTCAGCATATTCGCCGTCCAGTCCGGTTGACTCAGCATAACACAATGACCGGCATCACACCTCTCAACACTATCGACCATATTCGGCCTCGAGTCCTGGGCCGCTTTCAAGATCATCTCCCCGTAGCTTAACGACATCGACTGGTCCCTGGCGCATAGAATGTAAGTTGAAGGAATGTACCGCCATGCTGCGTAGCTTGTTCTGCTCCAGAAGACGCCGAGACTTTGCGGGAGGAGTTGCGCGGCATAGTATTCTGCTTGCGGTATCGACATGTCGTTGTAGAAAACTGAGATGGCGTCGGCGGGTCTGATGGTGGATATGCCGGCCTGGAGTTTGTCAGTGTCGGGGATTGTTCGCAAGGAGCTCAGCTGAAATTTGCGAGTTCGATGGACCAATCAGACGTCGAATTACATCGACAGCGTCAACAAACAGGGTCGTCAGAAGCGAGAACAATTGGAATCGACTGACTGAGATATTACAGCGCATGTATGGGAACATCGAAGAGACGTCACCTCTAGGGCTCCCTTGAAAGCCCTCAAGAGCCATGTCTGAGTGATCAGAAATGTCAGTAAATACTGGCCTGGGAGGTATGACGCTGGATTTCTCTCTCTAGAAGAAACAAGAAAGGAGTGAAGCAAACTCACATAGTCTATGTAACGATAAAACGAAGCATAGCAATTTCCAAGAACTTACAGGACATGATAAACACAAGTCGAACAACACCACCCCTTAAGCCCCTCTGACTCCTCTCGTCCTTCCCTAGACCTTGAAGTGCTTCTGCGCCTGGTAAACCTGCGTATCCGTGAAGAACAAGAATCACATCTGCCCCAGAGTCGACGATTTGCGTGACGATATTCCGGATTGCTTGAACATCTTCCCTGAAGTCGTAGGTGGGGGGGTTGCCTCCAATCGAGGGCAAAGCCAGAGGGACAGTGGTGTATCCGTGATAAGACAAAATACTTCTCAGCGGGTCGTAGATAATTGGCGAATGTGAAGCTCCAGGAACACAAACAAAGACCGGTTTAGACATTATATCCTCAGAACAAGAGTGTCCTGGACCACAATAACTTCAATATAGGGGATCATGAGTTCAGGCATATTGCGTTGGATACATCACTACACACAAACACACTTGCTTGATGCATCAGTGCTGATGAATCGCTCTTCGATATTGCATTTCACAACAATATAACGAAACCCCCTAGTCCCTTATGTAAGTTTACGGCGGCGGCATTGTCTTGAATGCCGGGAGGTCGTATTGTCAGCCTATGAGAGTAAGCAGGTCGCAAAATCGGCGAATCATAGACTGATCAATCAAAGTCTGCCACAAAGCCTCTGTGACGACGATGAGGAGCCCGTTCCGAGCCGACCCCGAACTTGGCAGATACAGTGGGAGACTTTGCCCATGATTGAAATGCTAACCCGTTGACATTCCTTTCAGACAAGCAGTAGGTTGCATCAGTAGGGTCTTTTACGCGGCCGCTGTTATGTCTCATATTTGAGTGGGTTTTCCGTGCTTACGGTGGTTCTAACGCTCCTGTGGCTCGTAAGATGCAGCCAGTGAGATTTTAACGTCAAGCGGATGCAGATTGCAGACCGATTCCTGTAGAGACAACACCACATCCGATGTATCGGCGCACTAAAGCAAATTTACCCGCTCTGGGAGCAATTTGGGGACATTGTAGAACCTCGGTGTGGGTGAAATGTAATCGCTCTGTTCGGCCGACCCAACATCCTCAATGCTCATTTCTCGACGACGAAAAGTCGTATAAAAGCTCTGAGTGCTTTTGGAAGACCTTGAACATGAACAAAATAATGACTGAAGATCTCTTCAACATTTTGCCCGGAGCCGGAGACATTGGTTTCCACTTGCTGTGCCTCTCCCCTCCACAATCCTGACATCAACCGCTGTGCTCGCGAAAGAAGTCGAAATCAGCAAACTCTGCGACCCATCTGCGACCACACTTGCAGGCAGCAGGAGGACAGGATAAAGAACAGAACAGACCATCGGATTGAGTAAAACGCCAAGTCACCCAATTCGTTTCCATGGCTTGTACCCGCAGCACCGCATGTCTGGAAACTCTGGGTTCCGGAAAAAATACAACAGTAGCGGCATGCAATGCGCTATCTGAAGGATCAAGAGACCCTCATCTCGAGGGCCCGCTGGCAGCTAGCTTGCAGAAGAAGCGCAAGACTTTGCGGAATTGTACATGAAGGGATTCGGATGCTGGTGCAGTGAACGTTCGCTTGTTGCACACCGACATAAAGAAGATCATGTGAGGTTAAAGCAGCGCTCAGGAGGCTCAATTGACAGCCATCAGAGTTTCTCGGGACGAATAAGGTTGAAGAAACAGCGATCGATCTGACGTGCTGGACCCGTTGATGCAAGCCATGGATCAAAGAAGCCAAGCGAGCGAGCGAGCGAACCGAACGTCCTGTTTTTCTTGTGGATCATTGCAACATCCGCACAACTCAGCTCAGAGTGCCCGAATGGTTGCATAGTATTTCCATGGTGGGGGCAGACCAACCTGGAATGATTGACAATTGCCTTAGTGCAGTGAGGAGAAGGTGGGATGACACCGATGAGGACACATCAAGATACATGTACCCAAGTAGCGGATCACTCTTGCCTTCTACCAGGACCTCGATTCGGCCTAGTACTTACCGAGTTGGCTGATCAACAGAGACTTGCTGGATACCTTGAGGTCTCTATGGGAATTTTATTCCAGTGCTACCTAACCAAAAATGAACTACTGCTATCGTGGCAAAAAAGGGAATTGAATTATCAAACACTGGGAATTAACCCGTTTTTATATCCACCGCTCACTCATCGTCTACCAACTTCCCCGCGTCCCAAGCTTTCTTAGCTGCCTTTTGGAGCGCATCCATATCTCCGCTCATCTCACACATACCCTTGAAGATGGCATCCTTACCGTCCTTCTTTAGCAGCTCGTGCGGATGACCAAACTCCACTACCTCGCCCTTATCCAATACAAGCACCTTGTCGTAGTCGACAATTGTCTGCAAGCGATGCGCAATGGTGATGATTGTGCTCTTGAGCTCTCGGATGGTCTCTTGAATCTTTGCATCGGTATTGTAGTCAATCGAAGCTGTGGCTTCATCCATCATGAGTACCTTCGGTTGCTTCAAGAGAGCACGAGCTAGGCACAAAAGCTGTCTCTGGCCTTGAGACAGGTTGTTGCCCGATTCTGTGACTGTTGACGATAGATCGAGGAAAATGTTCTTGTTTGCCGCAGGGGTAGAGGTCCCTGTTGGCGTGTCTGGGACACCATTTGCTGTCGCAGGTCGCGATACTGTTATCGGTGTCGAAGGATTCGTGGTGGAGAAAGGCACCCCAATCAGTTGCACTCTCCGTAGAGCGGTGAAGATATCCTCATCTGTGAAGAGGTTGAAAGGATCAAGGTTGCTTCGAATTGTGCCGGTAAAGAGTGTCGGGTCTTGCGGTACGATCGTGATCGATTCTCTAAGGTCTTGAAGACCGATGAGACCAATGTCCACATCGTCGATCAAGATCTTGCCTTCTTCGGCTTCGAGACCTCGGAATAGGGCAAGAGCAAGGGAACTCTTACCAGCTCCTGTTCGACCGACAATGCCAACTTTCTCAAGCGGGCTGATCTTGAAGCTGACATTCTTCAACACCGGGTCAAGATCAGGTCGGTACCTGGTCGTATAGCTGATGAACTCCACTGATCCTTGACTTGGCCAATTTGCTGCAGGTCTTGTCTTTTCGATGACAGCCTCAGCTTCTTGTTCAACGTCCAGATATTCTTTGATACGCTCCACTGAGTTCATGTTCTGCTCGTTCATCGCATAGAGTCGCACCAGCCAGAGAACATTCTCTGTGAAACTGATTGCGTAACTCAACGAGAGACCAGCAGAGCCAGCATCGATCTTTCCGATGCTCAAGACCACAAACGCACCTGCAAAGAAAGCCACCAGGTCGCCGACGACATCGATTCTGAACGCTAACCATCTGTTGGCCGCCCAAAGATAGATGAAAGGACGACTATGGGTATTAATTCTTGTCATATTGTCGCGGATAAACCGTCTTTCGTCTCCATATGCACGAATGGTCGTAATTCCACTCAAAGTTTCTCCGAATTGCTGGAACAAGGGACTCCTCTGCACAGACTCGATTCTCTTCAAATCTCTAGAGGATCGTAGGTAAAACTTCCCAACGAAGAAATAAAGAGCGCTGATGACAACGCCAGCAATCAAAAATCCCGGAGTTATGATGGTAATCAGCGCAATAGTGACCACGATTGCCAACCCGCAAGACATGAATCCAATGGCAATAGGGGCAACCTCTTGATCCACAGCTTCGAGGTCCTTGCTGAATCTGTTCATAAGTTGCCCGAGAGGTGTAACGTCAAAGAATTTAAACTTTGCTCGCGTCACAGACTCCATCAGACGCTGATGGATTTTCCAACTCGCAGTGAGGGATCCGAAAAACAGCCACATATCCCTGAAGAGTGCAACAAGCATGCCAGCTAAGCCGATCAAAGCATATACCGTAAGATAGAATGAAACGTCGACATCGGGGGCGACTTTGGAGAAGACAGAAGTCTTGTTGGGATCGAAGTATGGCTGAACCTGAGCAACGCGAGTGCTCGCAACTCGAACCATTGAGATTGTGTTGCCGACATAGCTGCTTGAGTATATGCTATGATGTGCTCGTACCGCTTCTGTTTCGTATTGATTTGCCCACTCTCGAATCCATACATTGGCTGCCAAGCTTCCGAACTGCTGAACACCAAAGACAACGACAGCGAGAACCCAAAACCACCTGACAGGTTAGCTATTTGCGAGGATATACGAGATTCTGTACTTACCAGGGACCCATGGACTTCAAATAGAGAATTATGACAGCCCATTTTACGCCTCCTTCAGCTTTTGTCTCCTGCATTGCATCCTTGACAGCTTTCTTGGCACCTTTGTCGATGCTCTTTGCTCTGGACAGTCTGCGATCGCCATCTCCGTTGGCAGCCTCTATTTCTCCAATAAGGGTTTCGCCACTTTCATCGCCGACACTGGATGGGACGCGAGAAGGCATTCTCGATATCTCGGCTGATCCTGGTCTTGATTTATTAACATCGTCACCAAGCTTGCCTGATGCGATGACCTCCTCAGCAGAGCCTTGAATGTCAATTTTTCCATTGTCAAGGAGGACAACATATCGGGATTGTGGCACGCAGAGAGCCAAATTATGCGTGACCAAGATGCATGTTCGACCGTGCATGAGAGGACCACGAATGCAGTTGTCGAAGATCCATTTCGCGGTATGTGAGTCGACCGCGCTTAGACAATCATCCAGAAGAACGTGTCTAGAGTTCGAGTACAGCGCTCTTGCAAGCGAGATGCGTTGCTTCTGGCCTCCAGAAAGTGTGATGCCTTTCTCACCAACAAGTGTCTCATCTCCGGCATCCAGGATCTCAAGATCACGCTCAAGAGCGCAGGCAACAATGACATCTTTATACCTTTTCTCGTCCAGCGGTGCTGCAAAGAGAATGTTTTCCTTGATATTGGCATTGACAAGCCAAGCTTGTTGAGCACAGTATGCAACGCTTTCTGTCAATCCAGTCTCGGGGTCGGGCCGTACGTCCTCGCGGCTGTATCCGCCAGGAAGGAACACCTTTCCCTTAATGAGAGTCATCTCTCCTAAGAGAGCCATTAGTAGTGATGTTTTGCCGCATCCTGTCGGACCGGCAATGATATTCAGCTTGCCAATCTCGAACTTGACATCCATGTCCATAAGTCGGAATGCAGATGAGATGTTCTCATCGGTTGGATCTTCCTTGGCACCCCATGAAAATGTTGCGTTCTTGAAACCAATCATTTGGTCTCCATCCTCATCCAAATTGTCATGTTGAAGTTGCTCATATTTCTCTGTTTCCTCCTCGTTCAAGAACTCCTCCACACGATCGACGGAGACCTTTGATTCTTGCACATGTGCAATCATGTCGCCAAGTTGGTCCAAAGGTACCCGGAGAATAGTGAACAATGAAATTGCGGTGAATGCAACTGAGGGATAGAGCGGCTTCTTCTCGATCAAAGTATATACCACGAACGAGAAAAAAGTGATAGCAACGGGTACGGTATTCCAGACGGCGACTGCGAAGGCCCAGATGATATACTTACCTCGTAGAGCTTTTAGCTCGGCCTTTCGTTTCTCGTTGACAAGCTTGCTAAATCGATGCTCCCAAGCGAAAAATTTGATGATCCTGATATTCTGGAGCACCTCATTTGTTGTGTGGATTCGTTTATCGGTAGCAGCCATAATTTTCTTTTGGGCTCCACCGAATGCTCGTGCGAAGGCGATGTTGACTGGGAGAAGAATAACCATGATGACTATGCCAGGAATACTACTATATCCAAGAATACTGTAGAGAAGATAGACCGCTGCGACGAGTTGGGTGGGTGCTTGTGCGAAGAGGAAATGTAGGTACGCTGTCACTTCGCTGACCTTGAATGAATCGACAGACATGAGCGTTATGATTGTTCCAACATTGACCTGCTCGTCTCCTTTCTTCGGGTCAGGACTGTTAGTACCAGATGCTGCCGTCGTATCTGTAGCAGGTTTCTTGTTGTCTTCCTTCTTTCTACCCAGAGTCAAGATTCTCTTGAAAATGCCAGGCTTTGCCGAATCAGCCCTATCTTTCTTATCCTTCTTGTCGCCCAGAACAGTATCGTTCCCAGCTGCAACTTTCCGACGAAGGGCTTTTGCATAGACCTCGCCAATGATGATCGCTCGTAGCCGAATGCAGATTTTGCGACCAATCCATAGGGCTTGCTGATCTGCTAGTGATCGAAGAATGTCGGTAAATGCGAGCAAGATAACGTAAAGCCAGATAACATTGCGTGGTGCGCTATCAGGATCTTCGATGTATTCGAGAATTGATTTGAGTAGCAATGTTGGTGCAAAAGTAAACAGAGCTGAAAATACTGCGTAACTGCACTGAATAATCAGACTAACTTTGAAGTAACCCATGAGATGCCAAGTCAAAGCAGTGGTCTTTTTGAGCTGTCGATAGTCGGCCAGAACAGCAGCAGCCTTGTCTCTTGGAAGTAAATTCCACACATCGGCCAGCTCGAAGGTCTTTTGGTATCCTTGCCAGACGATAGCGTCAACCCATCCAAAAGTTGCAATTGAGAAAAGACTGGCAAGTGGCTCTTTAGACGGCTCAATGTCGTTCTCCCATTCCAGCACAACCGCCTTGTTCCCTTTCCGTGTCGTGATAGCTATGCTGAACAGTAGAGATACCAAGGCGAATTCGGATATGACCAAGGCCTGAGCAGTTTCTGAGCGTGGATGGATAATGGCAGACCTGAATATGACCAGAGAAAACAGCCACATCAAGGTGTAGAGAGACGCGGTATGGTTCCAGACCCCAGGGACACGCCATGCTGTCTTGGACAATGCCAGCCTCAGGGTTGCCAAAATCAATATATATGTCCAGGTTGTGATGCCAGCTACAGTCGCCAATGTTCCATTGGGCCCATATGCTTGCAGAATTAAGGCGGCGATATTGATACCATCCACAGCTATGATCGCAAGTAATTCGATGATCAGGACGGTATATTGAGCTCGGGGCGCATCGATTGCGGCAACAGAGCCTTTCGTAGTTGTTTTGGTCAGAACGAGTCGCCCCCCACTAATGGTCAACCCATCATCCTCATCTGCACTCATAGAGTCTTCAGCGTCTCCAGGCACGCGTTGATATCCCGAATCATTCTGCCCATCTGCAATGCCGTATGTAGTCGTCCCATTCCCAGATGTTTTGTTCCTGGAATGCCGTTTTAATCGGACGTTGCGCTGGATAGCTTGTAATAATAGAAGGAGAAACGAGGCGCCGACAACAATCAATGGAAAAAGGACTTTCAGGAAACTTTGCAGGGGTCAGCTATCCATAATCTAGGATCCAAGAGGGACTCAATTGACATACTTCCTCTGCACGCAATTCGTGATATCATCAACCTGCCATATCGGGCCCTGGCACTCGGGCAACATTTTCGAAGCTCTCAAATGCAGAGGAATGCTGGAGCGCGGAAAATGTACGCGGTGAAATTATACACCTTCGTAGATGGCAGCGCACCGTCCCAGACTGAACGATGTTGACCAAAGGAATGTATGCACAAGAAGAAAAAGAAGAGTTAAATCGAATGAAAAGTTCTGGTGTTGCCTCGGAGGATAGCAGAGTCGTACGCCAATCCGAAATATCGTAGCTCGATTGTCTTTGGTGGCACTAGCAAGGTACAAGCGGTGGAGTGGGATGGGTGGATAGCGATTCGATAGCTGAGGATAGGATAGCAGGATAGAAACTTAAGATAGGCTAGGATATAGATCCAGGTACCATGAGAAGTACGCAAGCTTCAAATTGATCTTCTCCCCCACTCCTTCTCAACTCGTGGAGTTGGTGAGATGCAGGGCTGGCCGCCGCCGTCGATGCTTCGTCTCTTCGATGATGAAATTTGCTGTCGTCGGCAAGCGCGAAGGTCCGAACCAGCTACGAGTATGTAGGGGAGGGGGGGCTACTCAGCACCTTATCTACGCTATCGTACAATAGCTTCCACGAAATAATATACGTAGTAAAAGTAAATAAACAATTGCGGCAGCATTCAGCAAGCGAATATTCTCGTCCAGCATTCATTCATTCACTCGCTCGCTTTTACCATCCTTATACTCTATCATCTCCTCTCATACTGCGTACAGGTTATTTTGGACCTCTGCTCGAGCGCCCCACCGAAGAGTCATCGCATGCATATTTCTCCTGCCAATCCTAGTACACCGCTGTCCTGCATGAGCTTTGCGGGACGTTGAGTTCGGACCCTTCTGGAAGGTGATTCGAGACAATCAGCGCCCTCGGATTGTGTAATTGGCCAATCCACCATAAGCTTCTCCAGGTGAGGCTGGCGCCCGGCAGAGTCATCGCAGGCTGAAAGTTTGCCCGGCAAAGATAAGCATCAAGCCATGTTGGGCAACTCTGGCCAAATCAACATTGGACTGCAATCCGAGAACGGGACGGGGCGGGACAAATCAATGGATATCCAAGACTCTTCAGGCAAGGAAAACAAAGAAGAATGTGATGGTGGCATGTGGGAAGATTCCACGCCCAATCCCACGCCCGCACCCAATATACACAGTTCGGCAGAGAAGCGAGAAGTCAACAAACCCCTTCTGAATGTTGAGACGGCCATCCACAAATCGGATCTTAGAGACGGTACACTTGATGTGGGCATGCATCTTGGACATCTTGATAACAACCCAGACAAGTCTCCTAGCGATACAACGATCACACCAAGTGAAAAGTCATTCAACGTTGGAGACGGCGACTTCTGGAGCGAGACATCGGCTTCGAGACCCGACCAACTTTCAGTGAATAGTGATTGGTCTCAAGGAGCGAAAGTACTCGATTCAAGCGATACTAAAGCTATGGTGCTATGGAGAGCAAAATGAATACCCAGGGCCAGAGAATCGTCACAGGACATGAGCTTCCTAACACTCAGCAAAGGTAACCAGGACTCGAGTATGGATTTGGGGAGCGAGGCATCGAACGAATCCACCGAGAACTCCTTGAGCGGAGACACTAAGATCAAGTTACAGCAACAAATCAGCCGAATGAACGAAGTGAAAGCTTTCTTTGAACGATCCACAGGGGCAGTGCAGTCTGGGCAGCGAAACAAGCTGGTACCGTTCGTGCTTCATACGGACTATCCTCTCATCAACTCAAATGACGGCATTGGCGATACAATCTTGTCTGCGCTCAGTCTTACGGAATTGGTGAATATTGTGGAGGAAGTTTCACGAAGTTCTGAAGAATTGGCAATTGTCGTGGCACGCATTTCACAATCTAACGTTGGCGCACTGGAAGATTTCCGTCCTGGCTATCGAAACGTTAAGCTGACTTCAATGTCATTTAATCCTGTGGGGGCGTTGAGAGACAGTACTTACACGAAGATGATGTGTCACTGGGATCTTAGTCGGCAGATAGGCCTTCTGAGGCCACTTACTACGGAAAAGTTGCACATACTTCAGCCGATGGATTTGAACGGTCGTTTGACCGCCGGTTCTTCATATTGTCACAAGGCACGCAGGACCTTCAACATTCGAGGCAGATGGTACTCCATACAAGCCTACAGAGCGATTATGAGGGAGTACTTGAATGGCTTTAAGAGTGGGCGATTTCCTGAACCTGCGTATGATCCGCTGCCACGAAATTACGACAAGTGGTTAGTGGAGCAGAAGTTTCTCAAGGCGGCTTTGGGCGTCAATATAGCGAAGCGCATTAGTGCTACTGGCTGGGCAGATCGCTCCCGAAACTTTGGAACTATGCTTATGAACGAATATCGCAAGCTGTGCACGAGCCATATGGAAGTCAACTACCTTATTGATCTGTACAACAATGCAGAACACAATGGCGATATGAACAAAGCATTGTCTGTTCGAGCGCTTAAATTGCTTCATGAACAGCACAGGATCGATCTCCCAGTTAACTGGCAGGAGATTCATACATCTCAGGACGACTCTGCTGGGTCAACCACGAGTTCTATTCCCTCACCTACAAGCGTCCCACGATTGCAAGGACAGCTGAGGCCGTTGAAAATACTCGCAACCGAAAATTGGCGCGCATAGTCCCAGAATTCCCAGGAAAGCAAAAACTCAAGGACGACTGGACCAGACCTCTCCCAGCAAGATGGAATGTGGCGATACCGCAAAGGCAATAGAACAAACTGCGAACCGGCCAGAGCAAAATTACGAATTGGGATCAGGAGAGGACACAATTGACAGAAGTCAGCTCCTCGTAACAACACTACCAAATGTCATCAACATAATCGGCTATGCTTCAGAAGAGCATTCGGTCGAAGAGCCAGACGCTTCCGAAGATAGCCCAACATCAGCCAATGACATAACGATCACTGCTCTTCCGGGCCTGATAGCTGAGATATTGAAGGAGTTAAGGGAGTATCTGATTAATACCAGCCCGGGGACAGACGGGGTGACGGCCCCTGAGAATGGTGAGTTGTGAGAGGTGGAATCTGCTTTACACACCTGTGAAGACAGACCCAAGACTTCCTTCATTTTCCCTCGCATTTTTGCATGGGCGAACAGTAAAGGGCAAATGCTAACAACTCCACAGAACCTTGAGTAGAAGAGGATGCGGACCTAGATCACGAGCAAGCCATCACTTTCATTCACTGACAGACACACAAACATTGCTATACCAGAACACATGTTTAACCACTCATATCACTAACCCGGATTCAGCGTTAACACATTGACCAAGCAGACAAGTCGAAGACACATTTAACAAGCAAGCAGGAGCATTCGTAGATAGATAGATAGGCACATAGGTACACAATACACCTATCCTCGGAATTCACTAGCATCCAACCGCACACCACGTAAGGCAATGTGACATGAACTTTTAGCGACATATCATGACATAAAAATTCAAGTCCAGGCAATGCGTGTTTTGACAAAAAAGACAATTCACTCTCTCCACTCCTCTATCTCTTCCACTGACATGGTAGTACTACACGCAAATATGAGCTTTGGTTGATTATTCTTTCGATAGCCAGCCAAGAGCCCGATGCTCCAAAAAACACAGACCTCGCCATTCCCCTATTGTTTTATGTCCCATCTCTCATGGCCTTTTCTTTTCGTACATGTTCCTCAACCTCCTTTCCTCCTTTCCATGTGCTGCTTTTGTGTAGCCTGAATACAACCAAATATGAAGCAATGAAAAATGAAAACATTGGAAGAAAATCTCCAAATTATCCCATAATCATCCCCTTCATCCCAGCCATGTCCCCCTCTTTGGCCGCAATTTCGAAATATCCATAGATTATGCTGTAATTGTGTTAGTATTTGAGCCGTGTTGTGGTGTTGAAGGGTGCAAGGGGCGGCCGGGGTTAGCCCAGCGCGGGTACGGAAGAACTTACGTGACAGCCAACAAGATACCAGTACCGGAACCGAGAGCCCCCAACAAATCACTGGCGACTGACAGAGCACCAATGCAAGCACCACCGAAAGCGGCAGCAGTTGGAATGATGCGCTTCAATTCCTTGTACATGCTTTGCTCTCTGTGACCGGCCATGACGAGACCTTGATCCTTGAGTTGCTTTGCGACATCTCTTGGGGAGGAGCCGGAAACCTCGATCCAAGTCTTGGAGAAGACAGCGCATGCAACGAGCATATAGATGATGTAGACGGCAGTGTGGATGGGGTCCAAGAGAGCATCGGTGAAGTTCAATGGAGGGGACATGTAGTATGCGAGACCGGAAGTAGCGAAGAGCTGGGCAGATCCCTCCTTTGGCTCCCAAACACCGAAAAGCTGGACGAGGAGGTTCTCGGAGAAGCGGGAGTAGAGCATTTGACTGATCAAGAAGACGTTGGAAGACAGAGCGGACTGGAGCATGATAGGCATGTTCGAGGTGTAGAACAAGCGGACTGGGTATGATCCGCGTGCACCACGTTGTCGGGAAGACTTGACCGGGATCTCAACACGGAAACCTTGGAGGTAGATAACAGCGGCGAAGACGATGAGAGTGGCAAGAAGATTCATGATGTTGGGGAGGTTCTGTCTATAGAAAGCCTCCTGGAGAGCGCGTTGTTTATTTGGCCATGTGAATAGGAGATGGAAGAGCGCAATAACAGCACCCTCGAACTCTGGTCCACGGCCGGTGTTGATGGTGGTTGGGGAGAAAGCCTTCCAAACAATGGACTCGCAGATGTTGGTGGCAATGAAAAGCGAGATGCCGCTTCCAAGACCGTATCCCTTCTGGAGGAGCTCATCGAGGAGAATGACGATCAAGCCAGCAACGACCAATTGGAGGATCAAGAGGAAGACAACACCGGCGCCGAGGTCGGATGGTTGACCGTAAAGACCAGTGAAAACATAAACAGTGGCTTGTCCCATAGACAAGATGATAGCGAAAAGTTTCTGCGCAGTTTGGTAGAGCTCGCGATCGGACTTCAAGTCAAGGTTGACATCGATCAAGTGTGTGCCAGCAAGAAGCTGGAAGACCATTCCGGAGGAGATAATTGGCGTAATACCCAATTCCATCAACGTTCCTCTGTTACTCGCCAACATCATACGCAGCCAGTATAAAGGATCTGAGGTATCTGAGGACACGATACCATACAATGGCATCTGGCTCATGACCAAGAAGATCAAAAGTGTCAAACCAGTCCACATCAGCTTTTGGTTGAAAGGGACCTTCGTCTCGGGTTGCTGCACCTCAGGGAGGATGGGCGAGAAGGGTTTGATGAGGTCGAGGAACCGAACTGCAGCAAGCAAACGCGCATTGTTAGCTATTGTGCTTTGCGAAAGGGCAATTGCTCTTGGAGCTCGAGGTGACGGCACAGGGGAGAAGGGGACAACTCACGGCCACTCATCCTGGCGGTATTGTATCGGAAACCTCACAGACGCGGAAAAAGAGAAGAAGATATTAAGGAACGACAATGAAATGCCCAACGACTCTGCTTTTATGGTAGCAGAAGCAGATGCGCGCGTGGTGATGTGTTCGAAAGGAGTTGACCGAACAGATCTCGAGCTGCGTGTTAAAGAGCTTCGCTTGTAAATTGGGGCTGGTACTCTGGAGTATGTGGCCTTAGGATTATCTAAGCTGTTGTGGAGTTAGGGGTGAGCACGTGATAGATTTAGAGTACAGAGCTAACTTGTTCGAGTCAAGTCCATGATTTTATCATCAATCCTTGACAGGAACATCAGACAAATGCAACTGTTACATATTGTTCTGGTGGAAGTACCAGAAGTCTTGTTTGTACAAAAGGCCTGAAATTTACCGGACTATTTTCACACGCTTTTGCCAACTCGTCTTTTCATTTATTGGCTTCATATTGGACTGATGTCGATGGTCCTGGTTGAAATATGGGTAGATGCTCCTCGGGTCACTTTCAGTTTGCAAGGCTGATCCTGGAGCAGTCTCAGGCCCGGTACTTTTTCGATATGATGGTGAGCTTTTGATCTTCCCAATAGGCCAATTTATCAGAAGTCATACAGCATTGAGAAACAGTTTCTCACATACATCACGAAGAAGTCGAAGTCGTGGCAGCCACAAGATTATTGATAAAAGTGAGCTCAGATCAACGCCGAAAATTGTAGTATTATCCGTGATCGCACGCTCCTCTATTTTGAACGCCATTCTCAGCCGAAGTGGTTTTCTATGTTCGGTAATCCCCATTAATCGTGATATATTCGTGGCTGCAGTAAAGTTAGTACATAGCCTCCTGTATTATAATATCCTTAGACTCACCTGTAGTCACAAGTCCAGTAAGTAGCTTCTTCCTTGCCACCTCCTAGCTTGACTAGAATTTCCAGATCCTCATGCTCCAAGATCTCCGAAGCTCTTGCTTCATCCACAGCTTCGGGCTCTCCATTAATCAACAGCTTGAGCTCAGGGGATCCATCTGATGGAATGAAGGAGACACTCGTCTTCTCTGGTACAATCTCGGCAACTTCATTGATTGGTTGGCCAGGCTCAGATAACTGAGAATATCCAGTAGCGCAAAGGATACGTCCCCAATTGGCGTCCTTTCCGTACAAAGCTGTTTTGACCAGAGGAGAAGTTGCTATTGTGCTTGCAATCTTTCGGGCTCCAATCTCAGATGGGGATTCTGTCACCCGGATTGTAACAAATTTGGTTGCTCCTTCGCCATCTCGAACTACGAGCTTAGCAAGATCTGTGGCAAAGTCGGTCAACGTTTTCTGGAACGCAGCATAGTCTTCTGATGATTCAGACGTAACTTCCTGTCCTCCAGCAGCTCCATTGGCCAAAATTGCAACTGTATCGTTTGTAGAGGTGTCACCATCAATCGAGATGCTGTTGAAGGACTTGTTGACAGCATTTGTGAGGAGAGTCGGCAGAAGCTTTGGGGCAATTGGGGCGTCCGTAGCAATCATTCCCAGTAGTGTCGCCATATTTGGATGAATCATACCAGCTCCCTTTGTCATACCAGCTATTCTATATTCCACAGATGGAGAAGATGGTAAGGAGAAAGATCGAGATATTAATTTCGGGAAGGTATCGGTGGTGCAGATAGCTCTAGCAGCAGCTAACCAATGGTCGTGTGATGATCCCAAAGCATCGTATGCGGAGGGTATTCTCTGTAAGATCTTCTGAATAGGCAACCTGTAGAATAATCAGAGATGCGATACGCATTCGTCAGAACTGCATACCTCTGGCCAATTACTCCAGTACTCATGACTATGCTACTTCCTCCCTTGCCATCGGTTGGTTGATCAAAGCATCGGTCTGCCTCTGCGCCCATCTTCTCAGCATCTTCCATCCCACCCTTTCCAGTCACGGCGTTTGCACATCCTGAGTTTACGATGACCGAACGGACGCCAGTATTGCCCCTTCTGTTCAACATGTTTCTACTGACCGTCACAGGAGCTGCCTGGAACTTATTCTTCGTGAACACAGCAGCAGCAGCACATGGCGTTTCCGAAGCAAGGAAGGCAAGATCTGGAGTGCTCTTATTCGTAGGCTTGACTCCAACATGAGTTCCAGAGACAATGAAGCCCTTGGGATACGTGCCGCTTGTTGGCACATACTTTTGCTTTGCAGCAGGAATTGCGCCATCAATTGGAGCTGAGTAGCATCGGAGGGCATTGCGACGAGCTGGCGCAACTGTTGGTCTTATCAGTCGGGACAAGGCCGAGGTTGAGGAAGGTCGGAAAGCCATTGAGGGCGGAGAGGAGGTTGAGACGCCCTCAATTTGCCTGGAAGAAATATGACTGGTCTCCAAAAAACGGATGAGAAAGTTGTATGTTATTTCATCAGCTCAAAGTAATCGTCTCTTTGAAATCTTGAGTCACAGAATTTTGTTGGCCTCGTGCATCGAAAACATGCGGGGCAGATCAAGGCTCCCGCTGATTGGCTGCTTCAGCTGATCTTCACAGCCTCGCGACGGGAAGCGGGCAGGTTCACTGTTGACTCTCATTCACTTTGCTTTCGTCCTGATTCAGCAGAAAGTCATATACCTATCTCCAGTACCAAATCATGTCCATCCCCAGCGCGTAAAGATCCGCGGCTTCGGCTGCGTATCTATTCAGACATATCTTCTCTCTGACTCACCAGTTCAATCAGTTGCAAAGATATCATCATGCCGCCAACGAATCCATGGGGAAAGAAACCACCACAACGTATTACACCTTCGTCTGGGTTTCCAGACTTCAAATCCAATAAATCGAGCGATGTTCCCCCGCAGATCCAATTGCCAAAGTCGCAGTATGAGGAAATCCAGGAGGATGAAGTCATTGCTCTTGCGGCAATATACGGTGAAGATTTCCGGAAGCTAGACTCTAACCATGGAGCTTGGAAGGTATGCAACTGACGAGAATAATTTACAAGGCTTTTGTCACTAATGGCGTTTCAGAAAGCTGAACCTTGCTTCGAAATACGCATTAAATCCTCTGACGAGGATGTTGCCATTACCCTGAATGTGACTCTGACTGCTACCTATCCCAAGAGCCCGCCGTTGCTGCACATTAAAAATGACGATGGGCTACGTGAAGGGACGAAGTTCAAGATCCAGAAGGTCCTCGAGGCCAAACCCAAGGAATTGGTTGCAGAAGAGCAGGCTATGGTTATGGAACTAGTCACAGCATGCCAGGATATTTTGGAAGATGCCGCCCAGGCGAAAGCTGCTGGCAAAGAACTACCCAGCCTGGAGGAAGAACGTGCTGCTCATGAGTCTGCCGCTAGTAAACTTGCTAACGAACAAAAAGAGGCTGAGGAGAAGAAGAAGCAATTGGAGTCACTGGAAGAACAACGCATTCAAGAATCTATGGTCCAGGAAGAACTCAAGCGTCGACGAGAAAGGGCCAAAGAATCCAAAAGGAAGAGCCGGCCACCCACTGAACTCGTTCATCAGTCTTCGATTGACAACAGCGTCAGTGGTCAAGCTGCTCACGAGATTCTAGCATTCGAGCAGCCAATCAGCTTACTAGACCTCAACAACAACCCAGTTTTGTTCCAGGTTGTGGCGAGTAAAGTATGCATACGACGGGGTCCAGTCTCGAAATGCTTTACTGTTCGTCCAGTCGTCATACAGGGGGCAAGTGATGTTCCTACACTGGTGTTGAAGCAAACGGATTTGGACACTGAGTTTAAAGACACCAACAAATTCAAAGGACAGCTTCAGGTTCTTGAGAATGAATTAAAATCTCTCAAGAATATCAAACACCAAAGTGTCCTTGAGATATTCGATTACAAAGTCCACAGAACAATTGATAAGGACGGAGAATCTGATTCGGCGTGGACTGTTAGCATCTTGACCGAATTTGCTGAGAAAGGGTCATTACAAGAATTCCTCGACATTGCCGGGAATTTAGGCGCCGAGAAAGTTCGATCGTGGACCATTGAGCTGCTTGATGCTCTGCGTTTTCTCCATGAAAAAGGCATTGTTCATGAAGATGTACATGCTGGCAATGTGCTCCTGGTCCGGATGTCTAATGGTGAGGTCAAACCGAAGCTTGCGGACGCAGGCTATCAGGGAAAGTTGCACAAACTCAGTGGTGGAAAGCAAGTAGATACCATATCTATGGCCAAGTCTGCGTATTGGTTTCCACCCGAGATAGCAAATACCAATCACCCCCAATATACCCAAAAAACGGATGTCTGGGATTTCGGGGTCTTGTTTCTACAGATGATCTTCGGTCTCACTGTCATCCAGAAATACTCCTCACCAATTGCTCTGGCAGACTCTCTTGCCTTGTCCGATTCCTTAAACGAGCTGGTACTCAAACTGTTTAAGGCAGATCCCAAGAAGCGACCTCGTGCAGTTGAGCTTGGACCATCTGAATTCTTAGCGACCGATGCGCCAATTTTGGACGAGATGAGTAGCTCTGAAAATCCCTCGAGGTTCGGTTCGATATCTTCGCTGCTTCCCACTACTCCACGTCGACAGAGACATGACTCCATGAGTACTGGTGGACCATTCCCAAGATCTAGATACAGAGAGGACTTTGTAGAAGAAGGCCGCCTGGGAAAGGGAGGTTTTGGTGAAGTAGTTAAAGCAAGGAAGCGGCTTGACGGTCAAATCTATGCCATCAAGAAGATTACCCAGAAATCTTCAGCATCTTTGACTGAAGTGTTGAAAGAGGTGCGCCTTCTATCTCAATTAAGCCACCCTTCAGTAGTCCGTAAGTTTATCTTGTGTTTCTCCTTTAGACTGGAGTATGTTGATTTGCTTGAGCTTGATGTTCTTGTTGATGGATCCTATCAAGACCTGTGAGCTTGGTCGTCAATTATATGTGTTCTGCAATTTGGTCTCAAGGAACTGATATGACACTGCCACCAAGGCCAAAGCACGACACTTCAAGCTAACTCATCGGTCTAGGATATTATAATACCTGGACTGAGGAGTTGTACGATGGGTCGGAACTGGACGAAGATGCGACGACAACCGAAGCTGCAACAACCGAGGATTCTGTCAGTGATGTCTCTCCAGGAACGGGACCGAAAATCGAGTTTGGAATCAGCACTGGAGGACTTGATTTCATGTCTTCGAGCGGTTACCCACAAATCGAGTTTGGCTACGACGATGCATCAGATGAAGAGGATGACGAGGAAGATGACGATGATGAATCCACGAATCCGGATATACAAAGCCCAAATGGGATGGGGAATAAACGCCCAAATTTAGTAAGTCGAATTTATGCTCTTGCACTGATGCCGTCACCGAGACTACGATGTCTTGATATCAGATCATAGAACCCCTACAGGCATTTTGTTTTTGGAATTCGTAGCGACTATAAGCTGACGAATGCCAGGCTTTGAAACGAACCAGGTCTAGCTCGCGATTCCAACGTCCCTTCAGAACCGTCCTTTACATATCCATGGAATACTGCGAGAAGAAGACACTCCGAGACTTGATCAGGCAAGGCTTGCAGAAAGATCAAGAGGAGATCTGGCGGCTCTTCCGACAAATTCTGGAAGGCTTAGCACACATTCATGGTCTAAATGTTGTTCATCGCGATCTTAAGCCGGAGAATATTTTCATTGATGCTGCATCAAATGTGAAAATTGGAGACTTCGGACTTGCCACTAGTGGTCAATATACAATTTCGGACAAATCGGCCTCAGCTGCGGTTCACATGAGCGGAGAAATGACAAGAAGTATTGGAACCGCATTTTACGTGGCACCAGAAGTCAGATCGTCTGTCGGCGGAACCTATACCAGCAAGGTCGATATGTACTCGCTCGGTATCATCTTCTTCGAGATGTGCTTTCGACCACTTATTCCTGGCATGGATCGTCAACGGGTTGGTGAAGGCTTGAGGAAAAAGCAACCAATTTTCCCATCGGACTTCAAGCCGTCTGATATGCCAGTACAAACAGACATTGTACTATCACTCCTCAATCACAGTCCCAAAGATCGACCATCCAGCTCAGAGCTGTTGAGAAGCGGCAGACTTCCTATGCAAATGGAGAACGAGACGATCCGTCAAGCCCTAGCCGGCCTCACAGACTCGAAATCTCCTTACTACGACAAGATGATGCAAGCTTTGTTTTCGATACCCACAAACCAAGCTAAAGACTATGCTTGGGAGATGGGAGTAGTAAACCACAGTTCCAGTGATCTTCTGCTGCAAGGTCTTGTCAAGCAAAAGTTAATTTCTATTTTCCGACACCATGGAGCGGTGGAAACACCCAGAACTGTTCTGTTCCCTCGATCTGGTCATTACGGGTCTAATGCAGTACAAGTCCTTGACGAGAGAGGGACACTACTACAGTTACCTTACGATCTCACTCTTCCCCATGCACGAGCTATTGCGAAGCATGATCCGCCTGTTGAACGTTCCTTTGCATTTGGTCGTGTCTTCAGAGATCGGGAATCTGGTGGGCAACCACTCACGTTCGGTGAAGTGGACTTTGATATCGTTTCTAACGACACCTTGGACTTGGCGCTTAAGGAAGCTGAGGTCGTCAAAGTCCTGGACGAAATCGTGGGAAGTTTTCCATCACTTGCAGCAGCGCAAATGTGCTTTCACTTAAACCACTCCGATCTTCTTGATCTGATATTCGACTTCTGCAGAATCGATCCTGGTATACGCCAGGCTGTGGCCGATACTCTAAGCAAGCTTAATGTTGGGTCGTGGAGCTGGCAGAAGATTCGAACAGAACTTCGGTCCCCGTTGATCGGCGTATCTGCCCCAAGTCTTGATGACCTGCAACGTTTTGACTTTCGTGGTATGTTTTGATTTAGAAGTAACGGCGCACACTCTGCTAACCAAACTAGACACTCCTAACAAAGCATTCTCAAAAATGAAAACTCTCTTCGAGGGTACCGACACCTTTGAAAGAGCATCCTCTTCTATTGCTCACCTACGAGATGTGATCGATTATACCAAGCGATTCGACGTCCACAGCAAGATTTATATCAACCCGCTAGGAAGTCTGAATGAGAAGTTCTGCAAAGGAGGCGTGATATTCTCTTGTCTCTTCGATCGCAAAATCCGAGATGTGTTTGCCGCTGGTGGAAGATACGATTCCTTGGTCAGGGAACATCGACACAAGACTGGAGGTCAATCAGAAGCAAGACATGCTGTTGGATTCAATTTAGCTTGGGAAAAGATGGCTCGCCTGCCCAAGTCAAGTGCAAAGGGCTTTCTGAAGAAGGCAGAGGAGGACGTACAAGGGATTTGGAATACGAAAAGAGTAGGTAATATACGATCGCTCTGTATGGTCTCTTACTAACATTCTTCCAGTGCGACGTTCTAGTTGCCAGTCACGACGCTGCAATTCTACGAACGGTTGGTGTCGAAATTGTCCAAACCCTCTGGCGAAACGACATCAGCGCTGAGTTAGCTCGAGACTCTCGGTCTCCCGAAGACTTGCTTTCCAAATACCGTGACGATCAACATTCCTGGATCGTCATCATTAAGCAAGACTCGATTTTGAAAGTCAAAAGCCAAGACAGAAAGGACGTCTCGGATACGGACATACCCTCAACCCAACTTCTCGCGTGGCTAAGCAGCGAGATCCGTGAGCGAGATCAGAGAAACGGCACACACCATCGAGTAAGACTTCAACGCCACAGCAGCCAAGCGGATGCCTCTCCCGACCATGAGCAGGTTGTGCAAGTTCTCGTGGCAGGAACTAAGAGCAAGAAATCAAATCGCCGCAATATCATCGAGCAAGCACAAGCACGAGCTGGTTCTGTCGTACACGAATTTCTCGATGGCCCAATCGCAGCTATCGAAACTACCGATCAAGTTATGGACTTGATACGAGGAACCAGATTATCTGATCCAGAGAGCTGGAGACAGGTTACGCATGCCGTGCAGACGGCAGAGAGGAGATACTTGGGCGAGGTGCATGATTTGATGACTACGCTGGCGCACCAGAATAAAGACATCACGAGGAACTCTTTCATCTATAATTTCAGAACGGGAAAGTGTATTTACTACGATCTGGGAGCCTGATGATTCAACGAAAGATGATGTTTACGAAGAGGAATGAGACTGGAGTTCCGATACCCTGGAGGAAATTGTGTGCATGGTTTGTGACTCTGCCCTTGTTGCATGTGAAAAGTAGCTTCTGCTACCGTTTAGAGTAGTGAAAAGAATCAAGGGTTGTTGGTAGTATAATTTGCGGACTGACTGATTTATCTCAAAAACTTTTGTCACTAGAAGCAACATTGGTCTCTATTTCATTGTGATATGATTCGTGACTTACGAAGCTACAACCATAAAATTGTACCTAGGTAGCAGGCAAATGCCGGCTACCATGCGATTGGCCTCACACTTCAATTAACAGACCTCGCAAATGCACGGAAACAAAGGACTGCATTAGTGCTTGCCGTTGACTCACGCCGGTTAGCTCAATCAGGCAATCAATTCGGGGGCGGTATCAGATCCAGGAAGCACAAGCCCTCAGGCAGGCGTCAGCCTCACTCTCGCTAATATAACTTCTCCTTTCACGAACAACTCCCGAACAACAAATTCTCAAAATACGTTTGTCTGATAATACTGTGCGTGTGATCTAAAAGCCAGCCATGGCGACTTCATTCCCGTCATTTCCCCTCTTACCAAAAGAACTCCGTCTTGCAATCTGGAAACTGGCGCTGGAACCCCGCATTGTAGAGTTATGTTTTGAAGTCGCCGATGAAGAAGATAAGAAGGGAAATGAACGAGAGGGAGAGGGCCACAACGAGAAACTCGGAAATGAGGAGCATGGAAACGCAAATGAGGAAGAGGATCAGCGTGACGAGTCTGAAGATGAAGGCGGGACCAGAGACCGACAACATGACGATGTATCTCTCGACATCGCCAACCCTGACAGAGAGGCCGGCATCGAGGACGCAGACAACACCTCAGAGACCTCAGAGACCTCAGAACCCACGTACTCTCGTGCCTTTGCACCAGGCCAATTCTACTCACCCTCCCCACTGCCTTCTCTTCTCCGTGTGAACAGCGAAGCACGGTCTGTAGCTCTAGCTGCCGCTTTGAAAGGGTTTCCGGTACCAGCTAACCAGGAAGATGTTTACTATAATCCGGAGATTGATATTTTGTACTTCCCCGCTGGATGCTGGCAGGAGGATATCACGGGGTTTGAGCAGGCAATCAGCGGGGATGTGAAGGGGAGTATCAAGAGGATTGCGCTTGGTGAGTCTTGTATATTATTTCTTGTTCTTCCCGTTCTGCCCACTTGGACCGCTCGAATAAGGCGAGTACATTTGGCTTTTGTCATGTTTTTTGCTTTGAAATCCATACTAGAGTTCTTGTTCTAATATCACCACAGAAAACCTGATGTGGATGTCCTACTGGGAAAAGGGGACCGTCAACGGCCAAATCACCATAGAACAGTTTAAGAACGTCAAAGAATTCATTTTCGCGATGAGACAATTGACGCAATGCGGCTGTTGTATCAGTTTTGATGGGCCCGAGAGGGGGCTTGTGGAATTTGTTGACATCGATACCGACGCTGAAGTTGAGGAGGTAGATGCTGGAACGAAGGAGGAGGATGACGCCGATGCGGACGCTGAAGCCGACTTCGAGGCCAATATGGATAGGGTCAATGATGAGCTGACGAGGAAGCGCGAAAGGGATGCGCTTGGGGCGAGCGTGGCTGAGGATGAGCAGCTATGGAGACAGATGGGAAGAAAGAGAAGAAAGCTGGGAAGAAAGCTGGGAAGTTCGCTTATACGAAAAGGTACGTGGACAGACTGAAGGTCGAGTTCCTGAAAATCAAGTATTCCCTTCCCGATTGGAATGTCCCAGAGGCTAGGATCGTAAGATTGAAGCGAGGTGGAGGATTTGCTGGAGATCCTTGACCATCATACTCAATGCCTGGGTCAGAAGCGAAAGGCGCAATGTTGAATGAAATCAAGAATACGAGAATCGTCTCTGACGTGCTGAAGCTTTGGCTAAGAGTCTGAAGTCCAATCATCCGGCAGTTCGGTGATTCAGTGTACAGTACTGAAACTATCTTGGAAGAATGATGTACTTGTGCACAGCTATGAGCATCTTCCGCACTTGCCCTGCATAGACATGGTCGGATTTAGAGATGTCATGCGAATCAACTCCATTGCAATCCACTACATATGTACAATCCTGAGCATCTTTCCAGTCCTAACCCTATCCTCGCTGAGCAACAACTGGAGTCCAGGCATTGAACTTTGGCTTAACTCTGTCCCAGAATCAGTATCTTTGTTCAGAACAATTTCGAAGTCCGTGAATAACAGGTGTGAGGAGGACTTACGTGGAATAAGGTCTATACGCGGCCCGAGTCTGGGTGAAGTTTGGTCGATGCTCCGGTAGCTCCCATGCTCGAACGCCAGTCTTTAAGATAGGGTCCTCGGTAGGTGGCTTGTCAACCATGTATGAAATCCAGGCGTGCCATCCGGGCTCAATGTGTGCTCTGCTTTAATCAATATAACGTCCTTCCCTTCGTAGGCAACTAGAAATATATCCTTACGGATCAAGCTCGTAGTCCTTGTAATCCACCCATCTCGTTCTCACTATTTCTTCGTAAGTCTCCATCAATCCGGCATTCCAAATCCATACTCACAGGGCAGTTCCTCGTCCAGGTTCTCGAAGTATTTATTGCCATAACGATCCGTGGCAATCAACGTGCCGGCCTTGGTATCACCTGCAAATTCCATAAGTTCCCAACGCAATAGAGATCTCCAGAGTCCAATATACCTATATGCTACGCGCAGCAATCAGCCATCAGCAGCTGTTTTGTCGTCGTTCAAGGAGGGGAGATTCGACATACCTGCATTTGATGCGCGGCATCCTACAATCACAACGTCAGCGAGCTCCCTAGATCACCAAAAGCAGAGTCCTTACCCGCAGCCCAACTCTACGCAAGTTGCGCAACGATCTCAGAATAGTTGACATGGCGTTGGTGATTCAATGGCTTCCGACGTCGAAAGAGGGTTGTCTGGTCGTCTCATGGCGGGATCTCGCGGCTCCACTGAAAATGTACTAGCGCGACAGCTCCAAGCTGGTGAACCTCGAGCTCTAGCTTCTCTTCATACACAAGACACCATACTTATAAGATTGGAAACGTTACGCACAGGGGATATGATAGTCAGAAGTACCATACGATGCGCAGTGAGCCGTCGATTACAAGTCTGCCGCCCTCGAAACTTACAATGTAAACCACGGCGATATTCGAGCTCGACATCCTCCCTCGCAAGCAGCGCAAGCAATACATCCCCAGCTTCAATGTTAGGGGCATTTACGAACGAGTTGGATAGGGTAGCGCCGAAATTTCAGATACAGGGGTCGCAGATACATATCCTACGCTCGCCAGCCGAGTTCTACGAGACGCTCAAGGTCCGCCTTTTTATATATACGTACTGCTAGGAGAAAGAAGTGCTGACCGGATGAGGATATAGGCCAAGATTCTGGGGGCGGAAGAACGCATATTTCTGTCTACGTTGTATATAGGAAAAACAGAACATGAACTTGTAATACAATCTCTTCCCAAAATCATCCGGGTCGTCCACTCATTCCACGTGCTAGATTTCTACGCTGCAGCAAGCTCTGAGAGTAAAACCTAACTTGAAGCTTAGTATCTTGACGGATGCACTGAGAGGAACGAGGGAGTCCCCAGATGCTTCGTGTGCGTCGTTGCTGGCGCCCCTGGTCTCTGAATTCGGTGCCGACAGAGTCGAGATAAGGATGTACCATACACCAAACTTGACTGGATTGAGGAAGAAGTACATCCCAAAAAGGATTAATGAGGGATGGGGCTTGCAACATATGAAGCTGTATGGAGTGGATGACGAGATCGTCATCTCGGGGTATGTAATTCAGATGAAGAAGAGCGCAGAAAGCTGATCTTAACAGGGCAAATCTCTCAAGTGATTACTTCACCAACCGTCAAGACAGATACCACGTTTTCTCCTCCAAGGAGATCACTGAATACTTCTCCAAGATCCACGATGCAGTCTCGAATCTCAGCTTTCTAGTCACGCCCGATCCTCAATTACCAGCTGGCTACACCCTCGAATGGCCATCCTCGAACCTCGCCCCCTCACCACTAGATGACCCATCAATATACATCTCTCAAGCCTCCAAAGTCTTGACCTCACTCATCCAACCCTCCTCAAAATCAACGCCTCAATCTCAAACCCTAGATCCATCAATCAACACAACAGTCTACCCCCTTTCCCAATTCACGCAGCTTCTCACCCAAGACACCTCCACCGAACTCCCTGCCATAACATCCATCCTGAAAACACTTTCCCTCCCATCATCAAACACATCTTCCTGGACCTTCACAGCCGGCTATTTCAACCCACACCCCTCTCTAGTCTCCCTCCTTTTATCCACAACCTCTAAAGACAACACCGTAATCACCGCCTCCCCCTGGGCAAACGGCTTCTACGGCTCCAAAGGCGTATCCGGTCTCCTCCCCGCAGCCTACACTTTGCTCTCCCGACGCTTCCTCGAAGCCGCCCAGAAAGCCGGTCGAGGCTCCGATATCACGCTGAAGGAGTGGAGGAATGGGACTGTAGGCGAGAAAGATGGGTGGACGTACCATGCGAAGGGACTCTGGGTGTCACTTGATGGGGAGAAGGACCCGAGTATTAGTGTGGTGGGGAGTAGTAATTATACGAAGAGGAGTTATGGGTTGGATTTGGAGGTTGGGACGGTGATTGTAACGAGTGATAAGGGGTTGAAGGGGAGGTTGGGGGAGGAGAGGGATGGCTTGGGGATGTATGCGGAGAAGATTGGTATGGATGATTTTGTGAAGGTGGAAAGGAGGGTCGGGATCAGGGTCAGAGTCGCGATGTGGATTGTGCAGTTGGTGGGAGGAGCTCTGTAGGATCAAATTGTTTACTGGTGTTTGTAAGATTGTTGTGCGATAGACGTCTGGCTGTAGATATGAGCCGGGCTATACGAAATAGACGTTCGAGGCTGCCAGTGTTAAAGCAAAGCCCATTGGCAGATTTTGTTTACTTCCAGCAAATAGTTAGGTTTCTTTTCTCGCCTGACATGATTATTTCAATTCCGCTTGGAACGTTCAAGATAAATGACGGTATGCTTCGAAGTCGGACATGCTTTATAGCTCACAATGAATCATTCTTGAAAGCGGGTGAACAGGTGAAATTTGATCAACTAGACGAATAATCAACAATCTATTACGCTTACGATACCTATCAACATTTTCATTGTCATTCCCACCGACACCAGAAGCTTGTAAAGAGTTTCATTAGAATTTAGAAATAACCGCAATGCTATGTACCATGCAAGAAGAGAAAAGGCACCGCCATGCTCTTGAAATTTTGCGTTTCGGCCAGGTTGTCTGTTCATCCGCATGCTTCGTAATTTCGTCTCCCCATTCAATCATATCACGCCGCCTTCAGACAACTGACTGACTGACTAAGTCTTCACTCCGAACCCCTAAAACGCCAAAGCATGCTTTCATGTCACACTGTATACCATCAACTCCGATGCTCCTCAACTCAAGCTCAATCATTCATTTCTTCGTCTCCGCTCCTATCATCTCCGGCTTACAAGATCTCCTTTAACTTCCTCTTCTGCTCCAGCGTCAGACTAGTCGGAAACTTCACATTGTACGTAATGACGAAGTTGCCTCTCTGGTCCGGCTTCTTGCTAAGCGGCATACCCAGATTGGGGAACTCCTCCTTCTTGCCGGGCTGCGTAGGACCGGCTTTGTCGAGGTTGATTTGCTTGCCGTCGATGGTTGTGACAGTCCGTTTCCAGCCGGTAAGAGCTTCCTTTAGGTCGAGTTCGACAGTGTGGTGGATATCGTCGCCGTCGCGGGTGAAGAGGATGTGTGGTTTCTCCTCAACAACGAAATGCAAATCTTGTTGCCCACCCTCTTCCTGATCCCCAACACCCTTGAACTTGATCTTACTCCCCTTCTTCAATCCGGGCTTGATGTCCATCTCCAGAACCTTATCTTGCGTCGTCCTTTTGCCGGTAACCTCGTCGAAGGCCTTCCGCTTGATCTTCATCTTCTTGTGCGTGCCCTTGAACAACTCTTCGAGCGTCAACGGCAGCGGTCTCTCCACTGTCGTGACCTCTGGTGTTTGTGCTCTGTATCTCGCAGACTCGGCGCCCGAGCCTGCTGTCCTTGTCCTGCCACCAGATTGTCTCGATCGTGGGATCCCACCTCCAAACAAATCCTCGAAACCGTCAGCACCACCGCCCATACCGGTCTGTCCGCGTAGGAACTCGGAGAAAATGCTCTCGGGATTGCTGAAGCTGAAGCCACCTCCTCCGCCACCTGGTCCACCCGAGCTGAAGTCGTAATGGAATGTTCGTCCTCCTCCACCAGGCATGCCGGCACCACCAAAGTCGAAGCCGCCTGGCATGCCACCTGCTCCTGCATATGGGTTGCCGCCAGCGCTAGGGTCTGGTGGAGGCGGACCGCCGCGCATCATGAATTCTAGGCCATATTGATCGTAGGTTGTGCGCTTCTCGGGGTCAGAGAGGATTTCGTAGGCTTGAGATACCTCCTTGAATTTCTCGGCGGAGCTGGGATTATCTTTGTTTTTGTCTGGATGATGCTTCAGGGCCATCTTCCGGTATGCCTTCTTGATCTCATCTTGCGAGGCATCGGGCTTGATCCCCAACGAGTCGTAAAGCTTAGTTTCTGCTACCATCTTTGCGGATGTATTCTGTTGTATGTGTATAGGTTCGTGTGCACTGCAGATAGCAGTGGATGTTCTTTGACGTATTTAAGGTGTCGAGTACGAAAGAACGTATCTATGTCGAGGACAGGTGAATGAAAGGCTGTGAACTAGTCGAGGGCCTTTAACGTATATTGGCTTGATCTTCTTTAGCACTCGGTCCCTGCTCGAAGAAATCTGGGAACAAGAGATAGGTCTTTGCTTTCCGAAGCAATTAGAACAGCCTCGAATGTTGTGTTCGTTGCCAGCAGGGCAGATAGACAAGGGAGAACAGCTGATCGTGTGAGTGATTTGATTGTTCGCAAACAATCGGCACGGCAAGGTAAGTCGGGAGTCGAAGACAAACAATGGTTCTCGTCCGTCCTTTGTTATGCGGATGTTGAATTGACCAATGACTTTGAATCGTGTACTTGAATTGGATTGAGTGTCGAAAGAGTTCTGCGGCCTTTTTGAAGGATCATGCAGGCCACGCCACTTTGCTCGCTCAGGTCAGGTTTGTTCATGAAGTGCCCATGTCTTCCCCCCCCCTCCCCTCCTCTCAACTCCCCGCCATTCGCGGGAATGGCGGTGACGTTGGTTGGCGGGGTCATAATTTCAGTAGAACCTTCGAGAAGCTGTGAGTAGCGACAACAATCATCGAGAACAATTGCAAGGGCATCAGAATCGTAAATCTGATGTCGATTGAACATGAAAGGAGGATTGAATCGATTATTTAGTATTTTGAAGCTGTCGCAATGATGATATGACAGTCTGACCCCTGCAACATCTATTGGTAAGGGACTGGTGGACTTTAAATGTAAACTGCTCGATGTTTCATTGCACATATTTGTTTTGCGTATTTCCTTTTTTCGAAATGCTTGTCCATAGCACTTGGAATGCTAATTCTCCTGGAATTGAGCTTTTCTGATGGGCTCGATGACCCCGAAGCTCTGTATTTGAAGGCCGAAGTGGAAGTATTAATTAGATCTTAGCATGTTTACGGATGAAGATATAAGAAACATCCTTGTATGTTAAGGAAATATGAAGATGATACCTCGTCAGTTCAGATGGAAGGAAATTGCTAAGAGTTAAATCTCAGATGAAATTCACAGGTCTGGGTTCCACGGAGTGTTGATGTTTACGATTCTCGGGTAGGCCCCCCCTTTTCGTTTGGCGAACCGAGGAAACCGGCTCAGAGTCAACTGAAAGTCAACACATGAGCATCAGAATTGCTATTTACCGAACAAATTGGGCATGAGGTCTTCAAAGGTACCATTCACCAGTAGGTTGCATCGCACAAAGGGTTTACCAATCGATGGGATAGGGGACAAGCAGCGGGGCTTTGGTCTTGATTGAGATAGCTGTAAAGATCTGCGAGGCATTTCAAAGACCCAGCTATTTCAGATCTTTCAGGGCAGCATACAAAATGGGTATTCTCGCTTAAGCACAATCGCCCTCCAATGACTACAGCGTAATCCTCCTCAACCTCTTTCCCACGAATTATTCCGCAAATCCAACACGCTTAACGGCAGCGCTCTCTCCAGCAACAGAATCATCCTCCATGATCAAATCCATGTTATCAAGAGAATTGGTCGGCCCCGAAGTTGCCCTGGACAACATTGGCATGCCGCTTCTCTCCTGCATCTCCTGAGTTGGCTTGGGAGACTCAAAGTTCGTGTTTTCGAGTAGTGATGGGTCAACTCCCACAAGGACTTCATGGCTTTGTGACGAAGGTGGCTCCATTCCACCCATAGAAGTGTGTTGCTGCGATGCGGACGCTTCTGCCTCCTCAGCGCCGCCATTATCCCGTAGCTCTCTTGCGGTGATATTGACACGCGCATAAGGGTTAGAGTCCTGGTTAACTAATGAGCTTTCATCGAACTTTCGTTTGCCTGGAGAGGATAGTCCAACCGGTAGAGTATCGTCCGCAGCATTCTGATAGTCTCCATTGACAGTTTGAGAATCTTCAGAACCTTGGAACTCCGCCCTAAAAGCTTTGTTGTCGAACTTAACGAAGGTCTGCAGATTTGTTAGCTAGAAATCGATTATAATGTGCTTTGGAAACATGCCTCGAGTGGTTTGGGCAGTGCGTGATTGTACTTCAAGGTATCCATAGCATCCTCGCTGGCGTAAACGAGAATCATGTTTTTGCTCTCCTTGGCAGCCTTGATGACCTCCTCTTCGGTAGTTTTCTGTAGCAGTGTCAGACTTTACACCCAAAATATCTGTCTCGTAAGCTTACCTCAACGTTCACAGGGCTGTAACCCACAGGAGCATAATGGATTTTCCACCACTGATCGGGAACATCCGTATCGATATCGATAAGATCCGGCTCGGAGCGTTTACAAACATAGAATGTGCTCTTTGAAGTACTGACACCACGGAGAGTGTACTTGTGAAGAACTGGGGCATCAGGATCGCTAGATTGCGCCGTGTAGAGCTTAGAAAGTTGTCGTAATTCCTCTAGAGCCTTTTCTTTCTCCCCTTCCAAAGCTAAAACATGTTAGCTATATCAATCACAGGCATAGTAAGTCGCTTACCTAAAAGCTTCTTATCAATGCTAGCGACAACCTTTTGGAGCTCTTCCGAAAGTCGTCCCATAGCTTTGCTTTGACGCTGAGAGGCCATCATGTCAATGTCAACATCGATAAGCGAGTCTTGGCTCTCATGGAGTTCCGCTACATCATGCTTGAGGGAAGCCTTAAACAGGTCCTGCACCTTCACAAACTTCCCGGTTCTCATTGGAACTAAAGAAAGCTTCTCTTCCAAAGTACGAATTCTAGTCAATTCTTGCTCGACTCCGCGCTTCTTCAATCGCATGTCCAAAGCAGCCTGTCTTCCAGATTTCAGGTATCGATCCGGATACCACACCATAGGTAGTTCGATAGGTTTGCGATCCCCTTGACCATCGACTTTGAAGGATATGACAGGGGCGATTCGTGATAGGTACGGGCACCCTTGGAGTTCCAAGTTTCCAAGACCAGGCCACAAAACCTCGTCAGCGATATCGTAGAAGGTCTCTTGTGTGGAATCCGTGGCTGGAAGGTCAAGTTCCAGCATCGCAAAGTTCTTCTCGTCGGTCTTTGAGTCTAAATCTTCAGACGCCACGCCAGCACTGAATATCATGTCAACCATTTCCGGATCCTTTTTCTCAATAGCAAGTTTCCAGGCCAAGAAGACAGCTGACGGGATATCTGTCTGATTTCTAAACACCTTCTTGACATCAGGACGGTCTGCCAGTGGTTCGGCAGAACCGTAGCTTCGTTCAGTCTTATCCAGAAAAGCCATAAGGCGCTGTAGCTCTCTGTCGCATTCCTCATACTGAGTGGGCTCATCGTCCAAAGTAACTACCTGCATCTCAATCTGCTTTCCAGACCACCACTCAGGATCATGACCGTAAGATGCGATGTAATCCTCTGAATTGAGAAACAGGCTCCTAGTGAGAGGAATTTCATGGTAGATCGTGATGACGGCATTGAGACGAGTATCCGCAACACTTGGCTTCAAGAAAGCTGGAGTTCCTGGTTCACGCTTTCGGTCGGCAGGTTCAGGCTCGACGAACACCTCTCGTGCAGAAGACTTTCCGATCGGCACCATATCCCACTGTCCTTGCTCGTACTGGCTGCGAGTTGCCGGGCCAAAGTGAACCACCTCCGTTCCAGTTACGCCGCTCTCTTGTGGTGGCATGCCCAAGTCGGCTCTCGAGGCTGCAAGAGCTTGCTGCAATTCCGGATCGGCATTGTAATCATGGTCCATGGAGTTCCTAGGGTCGGCTTCAAATCCAGTATTAGCTGTCTGTTTCAAGTTATGGTACTTTACGTACCGGCTGCATGCTCTGCTGTTAGATCAATAACCTTACTCAGTGGTGACTTGTTGTTGCTTGTTCTTGAAGGTGGGCGAGATGGACCACCGTCAAAACGACCTCCTGGAAAAGGTCCAGGGTCATCTGGCGCATGGATATCGAACGCTGTTAGAAGACCAGGTCAGCATAGCAGCTACCTGGTTTCGTATCAAACATTCTTACATATGCCATGGTTGTTGTATTCTCCATCTCGACCACTGTTAAATTGTCCTTCGTCCCACCGATACTAGAAAACACTTGAGCAGCTGGCAGACTCAGCAGAAAAGTATGCCTACTTTGTTGTTGTCCGGAGAATCGTAGTACTCGTTCAGAGCTTGCTCGACATTATTGTTATTGCCCTGAGCGCCAAGTTTGATCAGCAATGATGCGGCGATGGAAGCTCCCATAATTACCTTCAGTCTTGCAACCGCCTCTGGCCTTTGCACAGTATGGCCAACTAGATCCAGAAAGCTGTTGACATCTGCATCTGACGGCTGGAACTGAGCTGTCATTGTCGCAGACGCACCTCCGTCTGGAAGGCTTGCAAGCTGCTTAAATGAAAGGCTATTGTATCCTTTTCCGGAGCATGAAGCTGGAGGGGAAAAGCAAATATGCGGCGATGATGAATGTACCCGGTTAGGTCCTAGAAGTGACCGTCTGCAAAGATCTGCAAGTGGGGACTGGGGATTGATATTGTACGAGTGAGGCTTGGAGAAGCTGGAGGAGCTTCACTCGCCGCGTCAGGGTAAGGCTGACCCCTGCAATCGCTATTTTGCACGTGCATTCTTTATGATAGGCATTGAATTTCTGGACAATTCTTCGGTGCTACTTTGATGGTATGTAGTAAAGGTGAGAAATCGTTTCTTTGTATGAATGCATACCTTGTTGTCTTTGAGTATCGCAAAGATCGAAATACTGCATTGAAGAAGGAAAGTGCACGAGGTGACAAGTGAGAAAGTCTTGAAGTACTATATGAATGAAGTTGACGTTTACTCGACAATCAGTTGCTTTCTGTCCTTTCTCCATATTAACAGCCCCATATGTATGCAAATTCAGCCTCCTTACGCCAGATCTACAAAGCCCAATGAATCCCGCAGTTTCAGACGCCGCGGTATCGATGCCACACCTGCCCATACGCCGCTGTAAGAAGCCACGCTATGCTATGCAGTAAATGAAATAGGACGCCAATTCCACCGAGGCTTGGTGAGCAGAAACTCCCTTCTGACACCGCGAGACCAAATATACAATCGTGTGCTCAAGGAAACCCTTCACGGGACGGCTCTTCAGAGCTCCTCATCCTCGTCCTTGTCTTCCTCACTCTCTTCCTGTTCCTCTCCATCCTCCTCGTCCATATCGAGATCATCTCCGGAACTATCACTGGCGCCAAAGTCGTCCTCATCGCCAGATTCATTCCAGAAATCATCGTCCTCAGTCATCTTTGCCGGAGGAGCCTCGACAAGCGTAGTTGGCATGACGAATCCGTCCGGAATATCCTTCTTTGACGCCTGGACAGTCTCTGCGGCCTTCCTATTATACTCCTCCCGATTGTCACGGTACAGAATACCGGCATCAACGTTGGCTGGAGAACCGATCTCGGGGTCGTCGAGAAGGAGGAGAATTGAGCGGAGAATAGACTCGACGCTCTGGATGGACGACCAACGCTCGTTTGCAGACTCTCCAGATTGCTCATCCTCGCCTGGGGCGTGCAAGATCGAGATGCACACCTTCCCGTCGGAGTAGATATTGGGGTGGTAGATCGGTTGCAGAAACTTGAATGTTGGAGGAGAGAAAGGATAGTTCTCGCTGAAGGTCATCTCGCACTATAGTCTTATAAGTAAATCGCAACAACTCCGTGTTATGTGCAAACTCACCTTGAAGTAGGCACCGTTCCAGGCGCTGTCTGGGTTGATGATCATGAGGCCGAGGCTCCACTTGAAGAGAGCATCTCCCTTGAGCTGTGACATTATTAGCAAGTCCTCAAATGAGAATGTCCGTAGGAGTGTTTACTTCAACCCTGACCCATTTCTCCTTTTCCAGTCCCTTCAGTTCGCTCATCAAGCGCTGCTTCGCCATGGTAGCCATTTTGACGTAATGTGTGGTTCGGTCTGGTTGGTAAAGACTGATTGTATTGTTGAGAAGTTTGCAAATCGAAGAACGGAATTATCTGCAGTTTTATTTTCCTGCTACGTGTTTGTTCTGTTGCAGAGATGACTCGTGTGGTCAGACTTGGGGCGATGGTCGACTTCGGAGGTGGTGCTGATCAAGCTGAAGTGGATGAACGACACCAGATCGGGTCGAGATGGAAGACTAAGTGGGATGGTGGAGGTCCGTAGAAAGTGTTTTTGTTTGCCTGGACGTCGTGTGCTTGAGGTGAATGTCGACCGTAGCCGTTGTCAGCGGAATATTGTCGAGGAAGAGCGACACATCTGAGAGGGAACTGAAGACGGTGGTGGCATGCCCTGGCCTCCTCCATGGCCTTGCCTTGCCTTGCCTTGCCTTGCCTGAAGCGTTCGAGTCGGCAAGAGCAAGGGACCCATGGACAGGCGTCGGCGTCGGCGCCGGGCAAGCAGGGATTTCTTCATGCGAGCAGGCGATAAGACATTTCGCTAGGCTTATCGAGCCTGGCCTTTGTCCTTTGCACAACCTGCCCTCATATAATGCAACTTTACATTATCCAGGTCCAAAAATAAACCCACTTAATCATACTGATCAATGCCATGACTGCCTTCACTTTTGGAAGAACAGGATCGGATACTACATTGTTTCCTCAATATCATACTGAAAAATTTGGGCAAGCCAAAAAAATTACCGACAAAAAAAACAGTAAGCAAAGGAAAACCTTGGTCTCGGATGATCCGAGAAATACCGTCTAGACTCGCCACTTCTTGGGCGCACGAGACATCAGGGTGGAAGTGTCACCACCGGACCAGGTGACATGAAGTCATCTACTAACTGGACACCGCCGATATGCCCTTGTTCTGGTCATGAGAGTTACAGTCTCGCAACTTGATGTTCGTATCTCTTGTTCTTGTTTTGATCGCCAAAGGGAAATACAAACTGCCAAACGAGGACCACGTTGTCCTCGATGAAGCTGAAGGATTCATCTCTCGAAAGTTCATTTTGTATTACTAGTGGTAAAACAGACCATCAGCCGTTGGAGAATTCACCATTCCCCGTCTCGCCTCCCTAGTCTGCAATGAAGTTCTGCACCACCTCCATGAACTCCTCTGGCTCTTCCATATGCGGCATATGACTTGATTGGGCAAACCGAACCCACTTCACCTTCTTGATATTCTTGAAGAAAGGCTCGACGACCTCATCCTGTGCCTCATCATACCGTCCATTGATGAGCAGAGTCGGAACTTCGATCTTATGGACTTCGTCCACAATGCTCCAAGTCTTCAAAGTTCCACTAACAAAGAACTCAGATGGGCCATTCCTGCTTACTATTAGCTGTGCTCTTGAAAAATCAACGGAGCCTGAAAAGGGCGAATAAACATGAATGTGGGAAAACACTCACATAGTTCCGTAGACCGTATTATCCTTTTTCAGCTCCTCAAAACTGTCCAACAAGTCCTGAGGAAATGGGATCCTACAGACATGTTTCTGATAGAACACCATAACCGCTGCCTCATACTCTTCAGTATCAGTCTTTCCCTCCCTCTCGCATCTCTCGAGAACTTCCTGGACGTCCTTCGGCAAGCCCCTCTTCAGCCTCTCAGCCGTCTTAACCCACTACAAATTCATCAGCACCTGTCTCTCCTGCCAATTTCACCATCAAGGTGCTTTCGGAGAAACAAAAAAATTCAAAGCGACAAAGGATGATACTCACAAGTTCCATACTCGCCGGACTATCCGCAATAATCAACTTTCTCAATCCCTTAGGCCTGTTAATAGCATGCATAGCCCCCAGCATACCACCCCAACTCTGACCCAGCACATCATACTTCTCGATCCCCAACTTCTCGACTAAATTATCCAATTCATCCAGGAACAATTTCGGTGTCCAGAACTTCTTTGGCTCAGGCTGAGAAGGTAAATGCGTGGATTTGCCGCAGCCGAGCTGGTCATAGACGATGACGGGCGTAGAAGTGTTCGCGGTCACGGCCTGGAGGGGAAGTAGGTAGTTGTGGCTGACACCTGGACCGCCATGAAGACAGATAAGAGGCGTACTGGTGGGAGTGAGGGTTCCAAAGAGTTTGTACCACTGGCAATTGTTAGGTTCGACTCATGAGATGTGAAGTTCGGATATTTTATAACATGGTAAATACAAGCTCAGACGAGTGATGAGTAGGGAGGATGTATGAGAAGTGTTACTAACAGTCTTACACGGCCCCTCAACACCCTTAGCACCCTCAACATGAAATTCAATCTCACCCTCAGAAGTCGGAATATCCTTCATCTTGCCAAGTTGCCAATTATGAAATGTAAACAGAAAGTTGGGGTGTCCAGAACAAGTGACGACACCATGTTGATACACAAGTGGGGGATTATATACCGCGAAGGAAAAGGTGGCGTAAGTACCTTCCTAATCGAGAAAGCAGTATGCTAACCAATCGAGAGATTGAAAAGACGACTTACACGGCTCACTCAGAACTTTAATTGAATTCTAGGAGGAAATGAAGTGAGATGCATCGATGATGTGGAATTCGCTAAACTCGCCTTGGTATGCGGTGTGTAGCTGAGTCCAGGGGGTTGGCTTGGCCGGCATCAGCATGAGGGAGCTTCAAAATTCAATCGCCTCAATTACATCTCTCGCTTCGTGTGCGCCGCAGCTGAACTTCCAGCGTTGCGACCTTTCTGACCTAGATGGCGTGTTCAAATCATGGGCGAGGATAAGGACGCGAGACGAAAAAGCTTTGATCGTCACCATAGTGCTGTTGGCAATAAGTCTTCGTAACATGCTCTGGATTGTCCTCGTCGCCCAACCAAATAAATACCGCCAACTCCTTCGCTGTATGGAATAAGTCTACAAACGCCAAAGACATGGTATCACCGTACAATCGCAGCAACATGCTACTTTCCTTTTGACGACCAAGAATGCAATGTGCTGACTCAACTGAGAACAGCTTCCAAAGCCCATGCTCAATTTTGAGGGCGTGTCACAACCGGCCAGGTGTGTTCTCCTTGTCTGCTCCCAACGCCTGTGCTCTTCTCTTTTCTGCTTGTTTCTTCTCCAGTCTGGCCCTCGCCGCTGCTGCACGCTCTGGTGGAATAGGGTTTCTCATTCTCGAACTGTCCAAATTCGAGACGCGACTTGAGGCCATGTTCGCATTTTGTCTAGAGTTGATATTGCTGTTAGACTTTTGTCTTGAAAGCTCGTTTGAGACCCGTGGTCTGACTACAGCGGCTTTTGGAGGGCTTGAAGCAATATTGAACATGGACGGGCCAGGGCTTTGGTGACAATTTCTCTCGTGAATAGCTCGGCCATTATACAGCGGGAGAGATGGCTCCAAAAAAGGTTGATAGATCTCTGGCGAATCCATAGAGAGATTTGAGAAGCGATTCGTCAAGGGAGTCAGTGGACCAAGGGGCGTGTGCTGTACTGGTCCAGATCGTTGAAATGGAGTAGGTTCACCATTGCCTCCATTGGCCATTTCTGATAAAACGGAGTGAGAGGAGCGGTGCATGGGCGATCCAGTAGGGGTCTCGGATCGGGACGTCTTGGAGGGCATAAGGACCTTAGATGGTCGAGAGACAGATTGGCTCGAGATATGGATTTGACTTTCTCTCGCTTGTGGAACCTCAACACTGAGAAGCGGCTTTGTAGCGAGGCTAGAAGCATTGAGCCTCCTCTCTTCTGGCGGCTTCGAACATGCTGTATCCTGCGTGTCTTGAGTTTGCCTGTCTTTCAGATCTGCAATTTGCTTCTGTAGCTGGGCGATCGTCCCATCTTGATCAGCGGTCTTCTCCCGAAGTAACCTCTGAAACTCCACTGCATTCGTGTCAGCACCACGTAATGATGCTATTTCCTTCTTCAAATCCACCACTTGCTCGTGTCGCTTCTTCAACAAGTGTTCTGCATCACGGCGTTGTGATTTCGCTTGTTCCTTTAACCTGTCATAATCATGTTGAAGATTCTGAACGATCTCGTCTCTTCTCTGACGCTGTTCATCAAATGACTGTCGCTTCTGCTCGCACTTCTCGAGATGCTTCTCAAGCCGCAAATCAGCATGAAGGAGCTGCTGGGCGAGTCTGCTGTTCTCGTCTTGAAGCTTCTGGACTGATTTTTCGGCGGCTGACAAAGATTGTCGAAGACTGAAAAGCTCGTCCTTCATTGGAGCCATTGCCTTCAACTGATCATGCAATCTCTTCATTTCGCGTTGGGTATCGATGTCCGCATCCTCCGATTGGCGAGATGCTCGCCGATTTCTTGCGTGCTTGCTTGGGCTACTTTGATCGCCGTCGCCCCCCTCGAGAGCTGCTCGAAATTCCTCAACTTGGGCTTTATACTGAACTCCTAAAGCTGCCTGTCGTGCAAGCTCCTTCACCAATTCTGGCGCATCGTCACCATTGCCGTCTTTGCCTGAGAGAGTGATCCGAGCAGACAGTTCAAACATCTTGTCTTCCATATCTTTGACTTGCTTTTGCGCATCGAGCAGCTTTTTGGCAAGCTCAATGTTCTGCGCATCTTTGTGCTTAGCATATGATTTCGCAAGTTCCTTGTAGGCAAGCACTTTCTTCATCTCCAAAAGAGCGTTTTCGTGGTATTGTTGATATTCGGCCTTCCAGAATTTACCAGACTGCGAACGGGGATATTTTAAGTCGACGGTCATTTCCAAGTCCGTATTGTCGTCATCCTCAGGGTGTTGCGAAACACCTTTACTACTCTGCTGTGACTTTGTGGACTTAACGGACTCCGTTCTAGGTTTTATTTCTGTTGATGCTTGAGACTTCATAGACTCCGAGTCAAGTTCTATCGAAGGTCGTATTGTTTCAACCTTCGGCGTCTCCTCCCTGACTTTCTCCAAGGCACGCGTGAGGGAAGTCTTCCGTGTCGCAGGTTTTGATGCTTCTACTCCATGGGAGAATGGGGTTGAGCCTTTGTTTTCGCCATCATCTGATGAGCGGCTTCGTCTGGAGACTCTCCCACCAGCAGTCTTCTTATCCACATCGTTGTCCACCACTTCGTTGCCGAATGATACAGTCTTGCGTCGTGTCGTCGCAGTTCCAGGGGTAAGAAGAATTCCGGAAGGTTTAGTTGGGGAGAAGTTCCGTGGCTGGAAGTCCCTGGCATTCTTGTCGGCTTCTGCTTCAGGTTCCGTCTCGATTTCGTAGATAGTATCGTCTCGTGGAGCGGGAGCTCCGAAAATGGCACTTTTCAAAGCGCGAGCAGCAAAAATTGGAGCAGGAGTCTCTGGGGGTTCTCGATCTGGGTATTCATCTGGAAATTCGTGAGTTCTGGTTTCAGTCAATTTAAACGCGCTTTGCCTTACCATCGACGCGACTCCCCTCTGTTGGTCGACCTAACCACCAATTGAGCATTATTACGACCGTGTCACTCAGATCGTTTTCTTTGAATTTTCTGCCATTCAATGTGCCCAAGAACAAGGCTTGTTGGTATGTGGGTGTGTACGTTCTGTAATGTTGTCAAATTTGATGTCATGATGAAAGCTCGAAGGTTTGTTGACATTCAAATGGTAGTCGCGACACCCTTACATATTTGCAGGGAAATGGCAAGTCAGTCCCGCTTTTAGCGTCATGACGGACAAAAGTCGGTCCGCTTCAGCTTACAGGACGCGACCGCGTCTCGGTACAAGTACTTCGAGGCTCGAAAAAGTCCTTGACACTCATTGGTAAGTTTCTAAATACTTGCAGGACATTTGTGCGGTAATCTAACACTTGCTCAGAGTACGCAGCCATGAAACGGAAGAAGGCTGAAGTTACGGATTCTCGAGCAGAAGATGAACCGTCGTTGAAGAGAACTCGGTCAATAAGAGGGACACCGAATGGAGCAACCAAGCTCCAGAAGAAGAATGGGAAGGAAGTGAAGCCTGCAAATAAGGAAACCCCATCCAATATTGAAGGAAACCCTGAGCGGTCAGAAATCGACAATGTAGATGGGGAAGAGGAAGATGATTTGGAGAATTACACCTCGGACATCGTGGCCGCGGTGATCAGCCCAAGGAAATCTGCACAAAGAACTCCAAATAAAGCTTCTGCTTCAGTCACTAATGGGGCGACGCCGAAGAAACAATTGCTTGGGAAGAAGCTCTTTGCAACGCCAGTAAAGGCGAACGAAGACGGAGACGAGAACGATACCCCGAGGATCGAACGCAATGCAAATCGCTCAGCTAGGAGGAAAAGCACAAGGACACTCATCGAGAGAACGATTCTCGGAAATACAAGTGACAATGATGAAGAGGATGAGGATATTGCCCAGCAAATCTACGACTCCGAGGAGGATGGCATGGGTCAAGATGCCAATGAAGACATGGGCGAAGCCAAGGACGAAACCACTGTTCCAGAAACCCCCTCCAAGCGGGGGAGAAAGAAGGGTTCAAAGGTTCAACGAAGATCGCCAACTCCACCTCAAGACCTGACAGCCCACGAAAAATACTTTTTCCAGAATCGTGGTGGGCGAGCCAAGACCTCAAACAATAATCTGTCCTCGTTGGCACTGCTTGATCATGAAGAGTACTTTACTCGCGCACGAAATTTGAAGGATCCTCATGCAGACGACATCAATTTTCTGGAACAGCTACATGCAGAGTCCTTCAATCAGTGGCAGTTCGAACTTAGTCAAGATTTCAGTATCTGTGCTTTTGGCTGGGGCTCAAAACGATCTCTGCTGATGCAATTCGCAGACCACATCTACAAATCACAAACAGACCATGCCAAGGCGAAGATAGTTATTGTTAACGGCTATGTTGATAACTTGACTGTTAAAGATGTTTTGAATACCGTTGCATCCGCCATTGCTGAGCGTGGGCATAAACTAGGCTCGCAGCCTGCTGAGATGCTTGAGAATCTTGTTGCTTTGCTCGAGGAAGACAAATCTCGAGATGTAACTCTCATAATCCACTCCATCGATCGAGTTCCGCTTCGTAAGTCTGCCACGCAGACCATCCTCTCTCGTCTCAGCGCACATCCTCAAATTCACTTGATTGCCTCAGCCGATCATCCCTCATTTCCACTTCTCTGGGATAGCTCGCTTCGGTCAGCATACAATTTCTTGTTTCATGACTGCACCACATTTCAGCCTTCCAGTTCTGAAGTCGACACTGTAGACGAGGTCCACGACTTACTAGGGCGAAGTGGAAGGAGAGTCGGTGGCAAAGAAGGTGTGAGCTTCGTGTTGAAGAGTCTACCAGAGAATGCCAAAAATCTATTTAAGGTGCTGATTGGAGAGCAATTGGTAGCAATGGACGAAGGTCCAGGCGCAATGTTGGATGGAGAAGAGGGCGAAGATGGCATCGATCAACGGACTGGGAATTATAGAAAGACCGAAGTGGGTGTAGAATACAGAGTGCTGTATCAGAAAGCTGTCGAGGAATTCATCTGCAGTAATGAGATGAATTTCAGGACACTGTTGAAAGAGTATGTTCCCGCGGATTCCACATGACAGCGCTGACTAACTCTGGCAGATTTCATGACCATCAGATGATACAGAGCCGAAAAGATGGATTGGGAACTGAGGTTCTTTCTGTACCATTTCGGAAGGAGGAGCTGGAGACTATATTAGAAGACATTGCCTCCTAATCAGGGGGCTGAATAGCATTCTGCAGTATTTTCTGGAGCATCAAGCATGGCGTTGGCAATGGGTAGCATTTGCAGACATAGGAAACGGGAATACCAATGAAGCGATGAATAAACACTAAGAACAATTTCATTACTGCTAAATTCGACGATTACTTTTCGTCAGGAGCCAGGAGTTCCACGTGACAAGGCTCTTAAATTTGGACGATTTTGGTTCCCAGCCTTGCGACACTTTCTGTGACGCGAACATCCCACAACCACGAATGCTGCAAGGAGTCTGCAAAGCAATAAAATGCGCAATCATGGCGAAGAAAACTCCGAAGGATCCTTTGATTGTAGTGCTCGGTGCGACTGGCACAGGAAAATCTCAGGTGCGACACTTCTCCAGCTCTTCACTCATCGACTCCTGCTCACAGTTGTACACAGCTTGCAGTCGACTTGGCCAGGCGCTTCAACGGCGAGATTATCAACGGTGATGCCATGCAAATGTATGATGGTCTCCCAATAATAACGAATAAGATGACTCGAGAGGAGCAGCAGGGCATTCCGCACCACCTACTCGGTTTCATTGCGCTCGACGAGGAACCATGGCGTGTAGGCTTGTTCAAGCAGAAAGCGGGACAGATTATCAAAGAAATTCGATCCAGAGGACGACTGCCAATTCTAGTTGGTGGGACACATTACTATACGCAGTCCTTACTCTTCGACGAGACTTTGGATCAGACGTCTCCGCCTGAAGAGGATCAGATTCAGTATGGCTACTCGAATAAGGAAATGGTGGAGAAATTCCCTATACTCGAAGGGCCTACGGAAGAAATGCTTTCACGCCTACGAGAGGTAGACCCAGTCATGGCAGATAGGTGGCATCCAAAAGACAGACGGAAGATACGTCGATCTTTAGAGATTTTCCTCGTCAGTGGAAAGAAAGCATCCGATATTTATGCAGAACAGATGGCAGTGAAAGCTGCCACAAAGTTGTCAAATACAGCCAAAGAGTCTACGGTTCCGCCTCTAGTTGACAGCGGATCCATGCTTCTGTTCTGGGTGTATGCAGAGTCTGAGATCTTGAAGAAGCGTCTCGACGCCAGGATCGACAAGATGCTGGGTTCTGGGCTCCTTGATGAGGTCAAATCCATGGAGAGCTTCTTGCAGAAGCAAGCGATCTCCGGCATCGAAATTGATCGTACAAGAGGTATCTGGGTGTCAATCGGCTACAAAGAGTTGGAGCCGTATCTCAAAATGCTCAATTCAGTAACTGCCTCAGCATCTGAGGTACAGAAATCCTATGAGTTGTCAGTCGAGCAAACAAAATCAGCTACACGTCAATATGCAAAGCAACAAGTTCGTTGGATCCGTCTGAAGCTCATTCCGGCACTTGCAGAGGTCGATGCCCAGGATAGGCTCTACCTCATGGATGGCAGTGATGTCTCCCGATTCTCAGAGACCGTTTCCCAGCCTGCCATTGAGATTTCAAAATCGTTTTTGGAAGCTGATGAGCGGATACCGCCTTTTGAGGTGTGTGCTGCTGCTGCCCAGATATTGAATCCGGACGATTCTGTTGAGCCCAAAGACACAAACTTCCGCCAAGAATGTGAGCTATGCCACACTGTGGTTGTTACAGATGCACAATGGCAAATACATCTGAAGAGTCGCCGCCACAGAGCGCTTGTCAAGAAGAAGCAGAAGAATGAAAGAAGCGGTAGGTTTCGTCCTCCGCCTAGTGGCAGCATATCAGAATCAGATACTCCCTGAATGAATTTCTTGAGAAAGATCATACCTTCTTGGCTGTCACTTCATCTGCCACTGCTTTCACGGATGTTGACATTAATGTTCTACTGCATCCATTGGGCATTAGCACGGGCATCTCTCACGGGATGTTACTGCCAATGCGACAGGCAGCCTCCCTTAGTAGATCTATCAACTCTCAAAACCCTGTTTCTCTACCGAATTAGTATGTACTTTTGGGTTCTCGTATCGGCTCGCACTATCCTACTACCTGCCGTGGCTGCTCACGCCGTTCTTCATCGACCTCGACTCCCACAAGCCCTCAGTCTCTTTCGCCTTCTTGTTTACACTCTCCATATCAAAACCTGCCAATAGCTTGTACGCCTTGCCAACCTCTTCTAATTCCACGCTCCCAATCACATCATCAATATTCTCAAATCCATCAGGTGCCCGCTCGTGAGCCAGCTGCAGCACATGATCCGGCCCATTTGCGCGATTCGCAAAACAGATCTTGGCTGTTGGTGGCAGTCTTTCATTTTGATACCAGGTCAAAGCAGCTGGGATGTTTGTCTCCTGCTGAAGAGCAGAAGAGAGGGCCACTGAATCGAGAATGGCTTGGCTTGCTCCGTTCGATCCAACTATACTTCATCAGATCTCGATTGTGATGTTCAAGTATGGCTACTTACTGGGATAAAGAGGATGGGCAGCATCCCCCAAGAGCGTCAATCTGCCAAAGCTCCACCGATCAACAGGAGTACGATCGCACATTGGAAACTCGGCAACGACTTCAGTCTCTTCAATCAGATCTGGGATACTCAGGAAGCCAAATGTCCAGCTCTGAAATTTACTTGCGAAGCGATCTTTCGAGACACATTTCCCCCAATCAGCAACAGGGGGCGTCAAATCTGGGTCGTCTTTACTTCTGACTCTCAATTCCGCTATCCAATTCACCAGAGACTTTCCTTCCTTCTCTGCCTGTCGACCCACAGGATACGCTATGAATTTCTGATCTGCATGGCCAGCCCACACCATTGAGCGTCCCGTGAGGAATGGTTCTCGCAAAGAGACACCTCTCCAGAGCAAGCGTCCGGAGAAATTTGGAGGCCCTTCATCCGGATATAGCAGCCGTCGAGCAGTCGAGTTGATGCCATCACAAGCAATCAGAACATCGGAAGCTCTTTCTGGTATTTCGGCTGGTACAGCTGGATCCGTTTTCCTGGTGAACCTCGCGGTGATGCTCCTCTCGTCTTGGTCGAACGAAGTAAAGACATGATCCATAACCACGCATTCTTCCCCGAGTCTCTCCTTCACAGCACCAAGTAACAGGGCATGTAACATGCCTCTATGCACCGAAAATTGCGGGACAAGATATCCAGCTTTTTGGCCCCTCGGCTCACCGATTACGAAATGTCCATGTCGATTATAGTACTTTAGCTCCTCGGTCTTAATACCGATTTCTTCCAATCCAGGCAAAAGACCCAGGTTTCGTAGGACCAGAACAGCCGAGGGTTGCAAATTGATTCCTGATCCGATTGCCGCAAGAGTTCGTGACGATTCAAAAATGGTTATGTTCTTGATTCCCACGAAGTGCAGTTGGAGGGCAAGCACGAGACCGCCAATTCCTCCCCCAATGATGGTCACCGTGACCTGACAATTCGAGGATGTCATTTTCAGAATTGACAATTTGATGTATCAGAATTTTCAAGTGACTTTACATTTCGAGATGAGATGAGGGGGTCCCCCGACAGCGGAGATGTGGGGTTAGACTTTTCGCGTAGCCTGTAGCGCCAGGCTACGGCAGTGACACCACGGGAGTTGATCGTACCTGACAGAGATCTGCAGGCTAGAACCAAAGCCAATGTCAAGAGATATTCTTGGAACTTGGACTTCTCGCTTCTTCCCACCAACTCTTCAAGTCCCTCAGCCAGCAAACTTGTCCTACTTTTGTGAACTGTGATCACAGTATGTATTATCCTCAGCCCAGACCTTGACCAAATCCTGTTCAACACGAGATCTTATGGACCTAGCAATGTCCGCAAAGGCAGCTGTGACGTGAGCAGCAGACTTAGGGCACGTTTTGGAAACGACGGCGACTTTATTGAAAGTCTATTCGAGGCCTCGGTTCCATGATGTCATAACCGCTTCCCGAGCCAATAATTAGATTATCATACAGTCCAGTCCTTGACTCCTAACCAATTTATTGACCTCAATTCGCTCCCGCGATCTGATTATCGCTGCCCAAAACAACCTCCAACGTGCACTTGTCCATACCGAAAAGCGTGCGGATTGGCTGCTGCTTCTGTCTCTCCTTTCGGTCCAAGAGAAGACCAATGACCGCCGTCTTGAAGTTCTTGCCAAGGTCTTGCTCCCAATCGAAATCTGGATTCAGCGTCGAGGCAAACACTCTCATTGTAGAAACAGGTATGTTCATCATCTTGCAAACATCCTCCGAAGTGACCAGGTTGTCCATCTTCGTAATGAAGTCCGCACTCATGACCTCGGAGAATTGCTTCATACCTACTGGCTGAGCTACTGCTTGGGATCCAGTTGCATTACCAGGGTTAGCATCGAGCTCAAGGGCAGGTCTCATCTCGCCCGTCAAGATTTCGGTGACGAATCCTTCGTCGAGAGGCTCGATCTCGTCGCCGAACTCTCCTCTCCTTCCGACCTGCCAAGGCACTCTTTGCTTCTCTGCATCGCTGATGACTTGCTGCATGAAGTCTTTACGCACAGTCTTGGTTGCTTCGTCCAATCCGCTCATATCATCGCAGTGGGTATCGAGCAGACCTTGGTATGCCTTCGCATTTTGCATGACGACTTTGTCTTCTGGCACGCCCCAGCTTTTGGCAATGTCCTTGAATTTAGCCACGACGTTCAAGCATGATTCATTGATAGCTGCGTCGTCATTTGCTTGGCAGGCTTTCGCGGCAACCTGCTTGAGCTCCTTGAAAATGGCAGAGCGCTTAAGATAAACGCTTGTTACAACGATATCGTCTTCTTCGCGTCGTTTTCCAGTGGAGACAATATGTCGAAGGTACCGCATCATCTTCTGGTAGGATTGACTTTGCTTTTCGAGCTTTGGAGGGAGCGCGTCCAGAAGACGACCTGTGATTGCTTCTCTACTGGCATCGGTCTGTATCATCTTGATGAAAACGGTAACGAATGTTCTGGAGTGAACAAGTTGTATGTTGCGAAGCTTGCAGTACTTGATCATCCAGTCACCTCGAGACTTTTTGATACTTTCGGTCGACTCGTTCTTCGTGATGATCGCAACGAGTGCTTTATCAAGAAGTCTTTCCAAGTTGAGGTTGAATTGTTCTTGAGGCCATCCACTGAAGGGGTACAGTCTGACAACGGACTCATACCAACTCCATGCCACGCCCGTTGTCGGGATGTCGAACTTGGGCTCCTGACCAAGCAATTGCCAGACCATGCTCATAGGACGAACTCCAGAGCCGGCAGTTGTGAGAAGGTTACCAAATAGTCCGCGCATCAGCTTTGTAATGGTATCTTCAGCATTGACGGAACGTGCTGGGGCACTTGTTTTTCTTGCAGCAAGCATGCGCATTGCCGCCATCAAGAGGGCACTCATCAATTGACCAGTCTCGGGGCTCCCTGTAATGATCGGAAGGTCAGCAACTACTCATGTACTCCTGGACTTGAGTACTTTTTAACAAAGTATTCCTAAAGCATTCAATTTGAAGGGATCCAGACACATCTCAAAAAACGTACCAGGTTGCATGTTGTGCTCTCTTGAAGAAACTGCCTGACTCAGTGTGTCTCTCATCATAATACGCAACGCAGCGATGTGGCTTTCGTTGCATTTGTCCATCCATCGAACTTTGAACGGGGATTTGAGATTCACAAACTCATCCCAGCAGACCCATGCTAACATGGAACCTGTTCCACGCTCCTGAGAAAGATATGGTAGAGCCAAAATCGGGTGTGTCGGTCCAAGCTGGTGCTTGAGAGGTCCGTTGTGGTTGGCTTGTGATTGTTCTATGATGATTCCTGCATCGAATCCCTCGAGGAAGAGCACTCTTGAGTCTAGATCACAGCAAGTATCAACGGCCAGAGAGTTGCTCTTCAGATTCCCCAGAAGGTCCTGGTAACGCGAAGTCTCGATGTTCAGAAGCATCACTCCCATATCAGCTGCCTTTGTCTCAAGAAGTCCTGCCAAAGTCTCAAACGTCATGGACTTTACGGCGTCTACGTTGTTTGAAATGGCTGCTTGGCGCTGCAGTCTCTGTGATGTTTGGAAAGTTAGCAATTTCTTATGTTCTCATGTGTCGGGAGTCCTTTTGGGACTTAAGCGGATTTGAGAAAGGGAGTGGTGAAAGTGTGGGGAATGGTTGCTGCCCGAGTAACGTACCTGGATGTCATGTGTTCTCTTTGAAGTCGTTTGAGAAGACATCATGTTGCTTAACAGTGTAATGATCGACTCGAGACTTTTTTGGTAGATCTTGTTCTTTCGTCTGAGATCTCCAAGCATATCGTTCTTCTTCTTGATAGATTCCGGGTCGGCCAAATCATAGTCCTTCAAAAATTTGATGTACGCGTTTCTCAGTGGAGCTGTCCCATCACTGACCTTCTTGGAAAGAGAGGATATTAACACCCGGGAGAGTTCCGTAAGATCTTTTTGGCTGAGAAGGACTTGCAGTTGAGGCACAATTGCAGATACGTCATGCTCTAAAGTTTGTAACTGCTCGAGTGAAAGACTCTCGAATAGATCTTTGAGGTCCTTGGGCTCGAGCATGGAACCTGAGTATGAAAGCAGGACTGTGTTGTATTCGCTGAGGTTAATCAATCTCTTGGCTCTACTGTCAAGCAAGGACTCTAGTCCGATTTCCTCGACTGTGCTTGTGACATCTGCACCAAAGTCTAACTTGGAAGTGTTTAGATGGGTCTGGTTGGAAATGCCACGATAGAAGTAGAACCTCTCGGCGATTTGTACGACAACCAATGATTGTGGACCCGCCAGTGCCGTGATTGCGTTGATATTGACCAGATCTAGCAGTTTTGTGGCATCAGAGCCTGGTGCTGGTGTGTCTGGAGCCATCTGAATGACGAATACTGCATTTAGTCTCCATTTTGTAGCAAGATTTCGGGCATTATCCGTCATGCGCTCATCAACGAAGACGACTGCAGTGTCGAAGCTCTCATAGTATGCTCGAAGAGCTACTTGGTCGGAAAATGGCACGTTCTGTGGTACCTTTCCTGTGGCCAGTAGTAAAGGACCTTCCAGTTGAGCACCAAAGAGGCATGGTAGTACAACAGTTGATGGAGTGCTTTCCGAGGCAAGGTTTCCGTCATGAAAGAATTCTAGTCCCGTGCCAAACTGTATGACCTGCGTGGTATCATTGATCATCTTGGCAGGAAGCACCGCTGTATAAGTCAAGAAGACTGCATTTGGTTTGTTTAGGATTGGAGGGGCCTTCGCAATGTTCAAATTCATTGGTGTGGTTGATTCTGATGTTGGGACTGTAGCTTGGAAGAGTTAGCATTGTCCTCGTAGCGCGTGGTTGTACACAAGTCTCACGTTGAGAATTGATATTGACAGGGTCAGGAATTGTCCATTCTGCACGCTGTATGGCTTCGTTGAAGGACGCACTTTCCAACACAGCGCCTGAGCACATCTTATTTAAGTCGGTGGTGGGAGTTGGCAGAATTGAGCAGACAAGGAAGCTGCCTTCCCGCTTGAACACAACGGGAGAACATATTGTTGCCTCTCCAATTGATGCTGCATCGAGTGGAACCGGGACAATGTAAAGAGCCTCAGACAATTAGCTTAAGCATATTTTTCGGGGAATGGAAAGGCAGGACCTACTTGATCCGCATGGTTCGCAACCATTACGACAGGGTTCCTCGCTTGAAATCTGGTCAACTTAGTGCATCTATGCAAAAAATGGTCAGTATTGTTGCTTCATACCATCAAATGTTCTGAAGCTGCTTTGGAAGTTATGCAGATATAGGAAATCCGCCTTGATACCATTGGGGCAAAGGGATTACTCAACTGGAAACCAGAAACAAAGACAGCAAATTCCTTGCCGGATTGTAATTGTTCGCTAATCTTCATGTAATGAAGAAGGTCTGTTCCTTCGTTCTTGTCTCCGCTATGACTGATTCCCGGGAACGTATTGGTTGCGCTATAGCAAGTTGTCTTACACGCTGAATCTGCGACGCATAGATCGTAGTAGGTAGGGTACCGCTCAGATACCGCGAGGATGGCGATCTTGTCTGACTCAATAGGGACTTGAAATGTGGACGCCGGAGATTGCATAACGGTGTACTCGTCATTGAATATACCTACAAAGGATGTCAATAAATGATGCCGCAGGCCGCAGGAAAGGACGTCTTGTTATGAGTCTCATGAGAACTTTGTGGATGGGGCATGAGGGAAGCAACTCACGCAGCTGGTTAGAGAATTTGGTCATGCGTGTCTGTAGACTCTGACCAATTTCTCCCAAGTCGACAGCTTTGAAGAAATGATCCTCTGCGTAGGATGAAATATCGATTTCATCGATACCAGAGGCTGTCCGGCAGAGCAGTAGCTTTTCTGGGCTATGAACTTGTCAGCATGCTTGAAAATCATTTCCCGGAGGACCACTGAATTGACGCTTGCAGTTACAGGCCACAATTTGCCATTTGCATTACATGCTTCCTCGTGGCATGAAGACAACAGGTAGGCGCGGTAAGGTGACTTACCTGAATGGATGTGCTGAGCCTACTGGGAGGTCTTCCAGAAAAGTAACGATCTGGGCTTTGGTGGTGACCAAAGGGTCAAAGTAGACCTTAGTGATCCTCTCCATGGTGGTTCGTTGGAGATTCCGCAGTTTGAAGTGGGGGAGCGGTTTGCTTTTAAGGTGTTGAGCGCAATGGGCCTCTGCCTAAAAGAGCTCGGGAAGGTGCGTCACAAACCAATTGAGTCATTCCCCGACCGATACGATTGGCGCGAAAAGCTTACCAGGAATGGAATAATGATTTTCACAGTGAATGGCTTTTGAGTTGAGTACCATTCAGACGTTGAATGGAGGCACAGCTTCTCAGCTTCGATTCAGCTTCATGAGTCTTACGGCAAGCGGCAAAGTCCCTGTCAGCATGCTTAAGCGAGGCCGCAGGGTTTTTGTTTACATCTACATTCAGTAATAAACATGTTGGACAAAGGACTCTTCATACCTCATAATATTGGGTTAGATGCTTTAGGTAAAATCAAAAACAGGATCGGTAAGCTCTTTATTAAGAACATATTGAAATGTATTAGGATTATTAGCAAGTTCTTTGCAAGATATCAACTCAACAGAGAGGCGTGTTGCCCCCAAGCGTTTCAGAAAGATGTGAGCTTTTGCTTCGTATGAGCTACTTCCTGTTGATAGTGTTTTCGCAGTTCTAGTTTCCAATGTTTCTGTTGAGCCTTTTTCCCCCAGCCAAAGCGGGGACAATATACAAGTGTAGTCCACTTCCAAGAGCTACTACCGAAACATTCACCAAACATTCTGGACTCCGTGACTGGCAGTTGTCTATATCGAAGGACCAAATTATTCGATCCCTGTATATGTTCCTACTTCTAAAGCTCTGTTGGCCCGTCTCAACATGGCCACCTCTCGAAGTTCCGCGTGGATTTGATGAGCTCATTGAAGCACCGACGTCAAGTGGCAGATTGAGGCAAACAAGCCTACATCGACAAGCATCCTTTAGACTTCACTCTTGCTTTATTGATGTTCATTGCAAATACCCTAATGTTATCGTTTTGATTTACTTTACGTCATTTTGTTATGGCTCTTTACTCGCGCATTTTTCTAATTTGAGATCTTTCTTTTCTAACAACAAATCAGGCCATACTTCCAACTTATTAGCATACTTTAGGAGTTGGACCTTGGTGTTTGGTGCAGTCCATTCAGCCAGTTACATGGATGGCTGTGCTACACCCCTGCTGAATAGTCTCACTCGCAAAGATTCCGCTTTCAAGAAAGATGAATCGTACATGTCACATCAGATCCAGATAGTTCATCATAAGAAAACGAAGAGATAGATGTTTTTGGTCTCCGTACCCATCCCGGCGTCAAAAATAATTGAGTCCTTTCTCCACTATTCCAATGCCATGCTCCTCGACATGCATGAGTTCTGCTGAGTGCATCTTAAGCGCCGGTCGGAAAGTTGGATTTGGACAAAAATTCGTAACTGCTATCCGAGAGGCCAGTAGTCTGGAGGTACTAGGGAAAGAGACTGGCGAGAGACTTTATTGCTGATGGGCAATAGCTATTGATGAACATGTCCTACTGGACGAATATCTCATAATTGCACTTGGTCATATCTGAGGCATAAATCATGCCACGGACTTTCCAGAGATGGTGTATTAAGGATGTCTGCCATGTATATCTAATTTTTTTCTTTTTTTTTTTTTTTTGGATTGGCAGGGCATTGCCACGATGTCGTGCCAACAAGTCACTGGGTGGCTGCGCCTGCGGAAAGATCTCCGTGGGCGAAGAACATGCACGAGTGCTGACTTTCTAACAAGTACACCGAGACCACCTGCTCCAATTGTTTAGTGGCTATTGCCGCTGTGGTTGTATGGTGTCTCAAGGGTCCGCAGCACACCCCTTCGCTCACAGAGCCCCTGCATATATTTCTACAGGGCTGCGCCCACATTCAGCGACCAACCTTAAGGTCTGAATACACCGACATCCTTCATAATAGAGAGTGCAGAGCTTCTACATCTTGTGGTGGGAAATGTTCGGGTCCTATAAACGAACTTCTTGTCATGTCCTCGATCGTTGATTTCTTCGCGAACGACTCAAGCACAATTTCTCTGGCCCAAGCAAGGCAAAACCTGCCATTTCTGCTCTCCCAAGCTGATGTTCCAAGTCTGATCGCCAATACCAACTTCACATCGTCGTTGGAGTGTAGACTTGGTTTTGAGACGAAATTATGTCTGGAGATATGCGGGAACATGTCGACAGCTTTTGCCAATTGGCCGAACTTTTATACTTGCTCGTGGTTTCCTGAGATTTCCGCGACTCTGGACGAGTCCAATGTTACTGGCGAAGGTATCGATAGGCTGAAAACCATTGGAATACCCAGAAATCAACTTCAACTCTCCTCGAATATTTCTTCCAACATAGGGAACTGCCTGGCCGACTTCTGCCAGTATTCTGAACAGTGTCAAGACTCTGATATCTACCATTCATGTGCTAGGGATAGCTTGTTCCTCGACAATGGCTCTTCCAAGGCTCTGAATCGATCAGCTGCTGCTCAGTGTGTGCGATATGGTGTATGTGGAAGTACTGCTGAGATTAACCCCGACATTGGCGGATTGGGGGTGAGTGGCCTCCAAGATATCTTTCAATCATTTTACCTAATGATACAGGTTGTGTTGTCTCTTCTTGTCCAATATAGTATATCGCTTCTTGGGATCTTTCTTCATTCGATCTTCTATATCCGATGTCAAGTCGCTCAAAGACACATCAGACGGACCTCCCGTGTCGAAACCATGGACACTCGACTTATAGAAGCAGAAAGAAGCTTCAACAGCCATTTAGGATCACTTACTAGTGCACTCGTCGAGTTCCAAAAGTCACAGTGTTTTTTCTCCGCCACTCTCCAGATCGCTGCATTGATTGTTTTGCCGACATATCTGGATCAAATCCTCCTCAGGCTGACATCCGCCAATGCGTTCTCGCCAATCATGTTGACTCTTGCTCATATCGATTTTCTCGGAGGCCGGAATTCCTGGTACCTCCTATTCCTCTCTGGCGTGAGCTTCGTCCTCGGGACTGCGACGTACTGGGCAGCTTCACCACAACTTAGTGGGGCTGCAGTAAATGCCTACCTGTTTTACGAGAATCCAGTTGCACCAATTTTTTCTTGCGGAAATATCGCGCCCTTTGCTCCCTGCTTCAACCGGAATGAGTTCTTCAGATACGGCCTGTGGCCCCAAATAACCGGTGTCTACTACGACTTACCTGAGAGATCTGGACTGGTCGTTTGGATCATTTCTTTCCTGATCTTTGTTTACAGAGTCACTTCCAAGATTTGTGCAGTGCAAGGCAATGGCCTATGGTTGTTGAAACATCTGAAGACGGCACAAAAGACCCTCCAGAAGACGCTCAAAAGACTGTCAGCCAGACTAGAAGCTTCTAAGCTGAGTGGGAAATTGTCGTACAATGTCCCCATGCGTGTTGTTTCTCGTTACCTAGAAGCGTTTGGTCGCCACTCATGTGCTCTCATCTTTCAACAACGCTTCTGGGAATATTCCCAGCTGACTGTTGGGTCTATCGCACTATTCCTGCAATTTATCTCAGCCATAAAAGTTTTGAAATACTCCTCCAACATCATATCAACTCAGATGAGCTTCGGTCAGATTGTGGCTGTAGGAATCTGGGTTCCTGTTCTTCTAGAGTATGGTTATCTTGGGATCAGTAAGGTTTTGAAGCCCCATAAAGTCAACACCCACTGACAGGATTTAGATGGATCCGCGAGAGGAACACAGTACCGTCTTAAGGACCCTTTGATAGTATGCGACAGATCAACTCAAAGAGACAGCACTGCCCAAGAGCACACCTAAGCAGGAAGAAAGCTCGGACTCGGTTTCTTCGTGACTGAGCCATTGGCGATTATATTCAGGAAATCTATGTCCTGGAAGAGGACCATTTAAGAATGTCGATCAGCTGAAAAATGAGTGATTATGAAAGAATTGCAACGAATTGAGGAAGTATGTTTGTAGCAACCTGAGTTGGAATTATCTGGGTAACCATGTTTGTTTCTTACATATGTTTAGACCTTGCTTGGGAAGCCTACAAAGCGCAAGGCATCTACTCCGCACTACCGAAACGAACATTAGATCTGGTTTGACCCGGCTGCTGGAAAGATCGATGATATTGTGAGACTCAGTAGTACCTTCGTCAAAAAGATTCATTGTCCTTGTTGAAGCGAGTCAAGGGAAGGGAAGGACAACATGTGGCTGGTAATTCTTAGCGTGCCGCTAGCGGCGGGCTGTGGCGCCTATTCAGCCTCGACTTCTAGTTTTGTCCAGCCTCTGGCTACAACTCCAACTTCGCGACAACCGACGAGATGGCCGACGTCGAAACAGCAAACCCTCCCGCGATGGCTCCCCAGGATCCAGCTGTAGAGGAGACATCTACAGCTCTCACGACAACCAATAGCGATGTTGCGATGACGGGTGAGCGCAAGATGAAGAAGATCATTCGCAAGAAGAAGCGTCCAGCGCGACCTCAGGTTGATCCGTCGACGATGAAGTCCGAACCACCTCCTCAAACGGGCACGATTTTCAATATCTGGTACAACAAATGGTCAGGTGGCGATCGCGAAGACAAGTACTTGTCAAAGACTGCCGCTGCAGGACGATGTAATATTGCGAAGGACACTGGATACACGAGAGCAGACAAGGTCACTGGAAGCTATTTTTGCCTGTTCTTCGCGCGTGGAATATGTCCAAAGGGTCAGGAATGCGAGTATCTGCATAGGTTGCCAGGTATTCACGACATGTTCAACCCGAACGTAGATGTGTTCGGCAGAGACAAGCATTCAGACTACAGAGACGACATGGGAGGCGTAGGAAGTTTCATGAGGCAAAATCGCACAATATACGTTGGTCGAATCCATGTGAGCGATGATATTGAGGAGGTGGTGGCCAGGCACTTCGCAGAATGGGGACAGGTCGAGCGCAGTAAGTCAGCCCCCCAGCAACCGATGCACATGATCGATACTGACTTCTTTTAGTCCGTGTTCTCAACACAAGAGGTGTTGCTTTCATCACGTACTCGAACGAAGCAAATGCTCAATTTGCGAAAGAAGCTATGGCGCATCAATCGCTCGACCACAACGAGATTCTGAATGTTCGATGGGCTAGCGCTGACCCTAATCCTATGGCACAGAAGCGCGAGGTACGGCGAATCGAGGAGCAGGCAGCAGAGGCAGTGCGGAGAGCTTTACCAGCAGAGTTTGTGGCAGAGATCGAGGGTCGCGATCCAGAAGCACGAAAGCGGAAGAAGATCGATGGTGGATTTGGCTTGGCTGGTTACGAAGCTCCAGACGACATCTATTTCGCCAGAAGTGCAAACGCGGTCAATCCAGTTGGAAGGCAAGGATTGGAGCTTGAGGATGAGCAACGCTTAATGATCGAGGCCGACGAACGATTGATGATAGAGGCTGATCAGGTGGAAAGAGAAGAAGCAGAAGAGGGTGGCATATTCTCAAACAGCACTCTGGCAGCTTTAAAAGGCGCGCAGGCAGTGGCGCCGAAGCCCAAAATATCAGCGCCATCTGGTCCTCTGGTTGCATACGATAGTGATAGTGATTAAGGTTAGCATACGGCGTTCCGGGGCATGGGCAAGGCAGGATGTAGCATAGAATGCAAATATTGCGGAACGTCTAAAGGGCGCAGCCCCGAAATACAATATTTGGACGGCGCGAAGCCTTGATTCAACTATTGAAGATTCTCGAGTACAACATTTCGTGTCTCCCAATCCACAGGTCCATGACCGGCACGCTCTGGCCAGCGTCTTCAATGCTTGTATTCCACTCTTGGTCGATGACCCGTTGTATGCCTTGCTGAACCTCCACACTTGCTAACAATTTCTGCGCATGATACGGTCCAAATATACTTGCTCTTACGGCAGCTGAAAGCAGGGCTTTTACATGGCTCAGCATAAAGACGTATGCTGTCTGCTCCAAGGTCATTCCTAATATACAAGCAATTGCTCCGAATAGTGGACCGAGATGGGCAGAAGCCAGTGGCAAGTCATTGGAGACTGCGGTTGAGGATGTGCCACGCAAGAGAACTGTGAAATCCTTCAATGCCTGAACACTGGCAATCGATGCTCCAGCCGGAAGTGCAGAGCTAAATGATCGATCCCATATTGAAAGAAGAGCTCTTCCTTGCGCGACAGACGCCCGACGGCCCACCGTACACATTATTGCCGCATCCAGAGTATCGTCGAGTTCCACCAAGTTGACTATGTTCCTGTGTGCCGCAAGCACGAACGGCAGAGTGGTTGACGCATATGAGGAGAGGGAGAAGCCGAGGAACGCAGGGAAAGACGAGCTCGGACGAGTATGCGCCAGATAAGATTCAAGACCACTACTGAATGCGAACGAGCCCAGTGGGAGGGCGGAGTCCGAAAGGAGGAGCAGGAAGTGGTGGGATGAGGCGGAAAGGTGCCCTGTACATTATTAGAAGGGGCTATCATACTTGAAAGCATTTACTTACCAACACTTCGAAGGATCTTTGAGGGGCTGGACGTCGCTTCTTTACGAACTTGATTGCCATTCAGTTTGCATTTGGCAGCTTCCAAGCGCCATTCGAGCTCGGCGATCTCATCATGGAGAGCCTGCGACTTCGAAAAGTCGGATGCGGTGTTCATCAAGGAGACATGTTACTTTCTGTGATGGTTAAGTGATCTTCAACTGATGCTTGTCGCCGAAAGCATCACTCTCGTCTAGAGTTAGCGAGACGCGCTACTCTTCGGCAGGACTTCACCTCTACCCCACTCTGCTCGCTCATCCCAGCGTCCATCTGCGAGACCATGCTCCTGTGGTCCACAGATGGTCGCGAGGCTTTCCAACAAGGCGCCCCAGGGATCAACCGTTTGTCCCCGCTGATATTACTGGCTTTTATTTTCAGTAACGTGGCGAAGTAACCCTGACATCCGCAGAAGGATTGGCCAGGACTGTCTGCAGCTGCCATAGGGGCCATGCGTCTCATAGTCGTTTTGTGCTGTGCTGTGGCCTGTCTGCATCTCCAGTCACCAACAGTCATGATAATTCATGAAAATTCGGCCGAGAAGTTTCTCGTGTACAGACTTTATCCGGAGCAGTCTCTCATCTTGCAATATTTGGCTTGTCTGCTATTTTCTGCGCCGCTTTTTGTAAATATTCTTTAAGGCAGCAGCTTGTATCGAGTCACACAATGTCTATACTCGCCGATAGGCGTTCTTCTGCCATACATAGGAGTAGGAGATTATGTGTTCGTCTTAGAAGCTATGCAGGAGATTGTGAAGCAAGCGCTTCGTAGATCATGAACAACATGTGGCCAAGCAAGGTATTGTGCTGCGCTTCGTGCATATCACTGCAATAATGGGCACAGACGAGATGGCCATGAAACGACGTGCCGCAATCCTACCCCAAATCCATTGAGTTGTATTACCACAATTCTGGGATTGAATTATGCCTCTGACTGGTTCAAAAGCATCAAGAGTAGATTGTTGCCTCATATCAGCATGGGCGTAGCATCTTCACAGCCTGGCAGAAGTCCTATTCCTGGCCGACTTCTGAATTTGAGTCACCCTCCTCACCGCTGCCTGGTGTTATATTGAACACATATCCCATTGCTGAATGCTTCTGTAATTTCTTCATTCTGTTTCATCTGATCATCACATAACGTCGTCTTTAGTACTCGAACTCTGCTCACTTGAAGTATATCTGCCTATATACTTGCACTTCGGTCATCATGATTGTTACCCTCGCGGCTCGGGGTGCACAGGTAAGGCCATTTCTGGAACGGCTGCTTTCCTATCAACTTCCTTTCAGCTGCTGATTGCTCCTTCATAGCTTGTGTTTGCCGCTGTCGTTCTTGCTCTATCGGTGGTCTTGATCAACGGATATGGACCTGGCTCTGGGCCGGCCTTGATCTCGTACGGTGCGTTTTGTGGTGGAGCAGCAATTGTGTTTGCCGCCGTTGGTGTGCTTGCTGTGTTTTTCGACAGACTTCAAGGCATCATCATGCTTGCTCTTGATGGACTGGCTGCCTTCTTCCTCGTCGCGGGAGGAATTGTAAGTCATCTAGCTGCCATTTGTTTTACTGATTATGCTTACAATGTACTGTCAGGCTTTTGCCGTGAGCATCAAGACTGGCGATTGCAAGGACCAGGTATACACCTTCAAGCACCGGTCTACTTTCTATCCGAGCTTTACCAAAACATACCCAACAACATCTGAGAAAAAGGCTGCAAGGATGTTTCAAGACGACATCGAATCACGATGTCGTATAGTTACCGCCGAGACAGCTATACTTTGGTTCACCTTCGCATGTTTCCTTGGGACTGTGGTTCTCGCCTTTTTCACCGGCAGATCAGGGAAGAGAGGAGGCGCGATAGTCTAGTCTTCCTGCTCATCCGATTCTGTTCAAGCATGTTACGGAATGGAGCGGGAGGCATAACAGAGCAATTTTGTGAAGGGTTCTGTTCCGGGCTGGATGATTAACAATGGGATGGTGGCTGTATCTTTGTGTTGTTTATGCGATGCCCATGACCAAATTTGACGTATCTTCATGTCCGTTTCTTTTCCACCTGCGAGAATGATTATGAAAGAGGGGATTGGATCTTTTGTTGATCATAGCAATGTATGTATCGGATGGCGGAATCAGTTAAGACATTCTGAGAAGTTTTGGTCGGCCCACATCGAGTTGAATCAGTTCTCCTATGTACCCGCATATTTTGTTGCGGAAGTCCGTCCGACAGTCTCCTGAAGTAATTTTGCCCATTAGTCGTCTTATTCGCCAATGTTGACTACATGCTGACACTCGTCTCTTTGTTCGTGCGGACGAAGCACTGTAAGCTGACCGGCGCTCGATGACTCTGACCAGCTGACGAACGCCGCTAGCGAATGCCGAATGCCTCCAGTGTGAAGTATTGGCTGCAATGCTAAGATCGTATATAAGCAAGCAACCCCTCTAGCTTTCGGTCATACGTTACCAAACTTCTAGTTTCATCTTTGTCAATTTGTTAGTCAAGCATGTCTTTTCGAACAGCCTTGGCGCAGTTGTTTCCCGGAAAGCCGACCTTCACTGAAAATGATATCCCTCCACAACTTGGTAAAGTCTTCATGATAACGGGTGGTAATGCCGGACTTGGATATGAACTCGTCAAGATTTTGTATGCGAAAGGTGCAACGGTCTACATGGCCTGTCGCTCGCAATCGAAAGCAGAGGCCGCCATCAAGTCCATTCAAGGGACAACAACCACGAAAACGCCAGGGACGGTGAAACGTTTAATTCTTGATTTGACGGACTTGACATCGGTTAAGCCAGCTGTTGAAAGTTTTGCAGCTCAGGAAAGCAAACTTGATGTGCTGTGGAACAATGCTGGAATTGGATCTGCACCTGTCGGCACCAAGACAAAGCAAGGCTATGAGGTGTTGATGGGCACGAATGCACTTGGGCCATACCTCCTGACCAAGCTCCTCCTTCCGTACATCCAGAACGCCGCAAAAATAGCGCAACCAAACTCGGTCCGGATTGTTTGGGCTGGCTCCCCAACTATCGAAACAAACACTCCAAAAGGTGGGCTGGATCTCGAGGAGCTTTCCTCCCCCAGCAAAGATCAAATACACAACTACGGGATCTCGAAACTAGGAAATTGGTTCCTTGCATCTGAGATCTCTAAGCAAGTCTCGAAAGATGGCATTGTCAGCATTGCTCAAAACCCAGGAAATCTGAAGACCGGGATCTGGGACAGCGCTCCGAGGTGGGCTCAGATTGTCATGTGGATTACTATGCATCCTCCAATCTATGGTGCCTACTCGAGCCTGTGGGCAGGACTCTCTGATGGTATAACGGTGACTGATGGAGGAAAGTACGGTGTACCGTGGGGAAAGTGGCATCCTGCTCCTAGAGAGGATATTTTAGCGGCATTGAAGACCGAGGGGGAAGGCGGCACGGGAGTTGCTGCGAAGTTCCTGAGATGGTGTGAGGAAGAAACCAAGAAGTACACTTAAGGTACAGACGGATGAATGCTCGAAGACATGGACGTCACGGAGATGGTTGATAGAATGTGAGGCGGTGTTGATTTCAGGATTTCACCCCATGTATCAGTGCTGCAGGAGAAATTTACGCTTTCACGTTAGGTCATGATCTTACACGTAACTTTGCCAAATGGTAAAACTACATCAATCCGCCGCAAAAGAGAGCAATTCAATCGTTGTTCATATTTCAATGTGTGCTAGTTTCTGGGATGTTCTTTTGGTGAGGTACTGAGGATACGAAGGCCTGTTTTACTTAGTCAAGCGTATCCGAAAATCTAGGTCGTGAACAAGCAATCATGGTGGCTCTCCAAGATGACCTTAGTACAGCTTATTTGCCTGCGTCCAGAGATGCAAACTTTAAGTTTGGGTAACATCCCCGCAATCAATTTGACAGGAAGGCTGAATGTTGACATGGTAAGGGTCGCGTTAAAAGCAAAATAGGCGAGTCAGACGAAGAAACTTTCCACCACCTCAGGAAACAATCTATCTGCCACTAACCAAAATTAATTAGATTACACCTGAATGTCAAGTGACACAGAGCAGCAAGATTGGCCTGTGCGCCTAGTATCTGACATTTCAGACGTTTTGGAAAAGAAAATATCAGAAAAGGTTGGTATCGGGGCAAATCTACACCTGCTTTCAGGCATGGCATCCTCGCCCAAGTTCATTCTTCTTCATCTCTTGAAATGTTTTTAATATGATTTAATTCAGGTTCAATAAGGTTTTTATCAGAATTGGCAACGAATGCCAAATTGCTTGACATGTCTTCGTCTTGCGCCGAGCCGCTCTTATTGCCCAAGCTTCCTATAAGTATGTCGCTGTAGATAGCTAATGTGAGATTCTCTTCCTAAGACCAAGGACTTCTTCCCTCCTGAAACATTCATTTTTCCAACTTCTATTCAATTCACGTTCCTTAATTCAGCATGAGATTCTCGGTTATCTATTTGGGCTTACCCCTCCTTGCTCAGCTGGTCTCAGCAGCTCCTTACCTACCAACCAATGCGCTTGCCTCTCGCTCGAGTGTTGTGAAGAAAGCAGCTTACACGGATGCTGCTAATACTGGGTTTGCAACTCAAAATGGAGGGTATGTAGTAAACCAAGAAAATCAGGAGAGGACTCTACTGACAGGATGAAAGAACAACAGGCGGAGCTGGAGGAGCAGCCATAACTGTCACTACAGTTGCGGAACTCGTTGCAGCACTCAAGGGAGACACTGCCGCCATCGTAGTTGTACCGGGAACCATAACTGGTGCTGAGAACGTTCGGATTGGTTCGAACAAGACTCTGATAGGACTCAAAGGCTCCAGTATGAATCTTTCCGTTCCTTCTCCTGGGCTGTCTAACATTCCCCAGAGCTTATTGGCATTGGACTTTTCGTCAGACAAGCCAAGAACGTTATCATCCGCAACATTGTCAGTGAGAAGGTCCTTGCTGCCAATGGAGACGGGATCGGCATTCAAGCTTCTAGTAATGTCTGGGTAGACCATTGCGACCTCTCGTCCGATATGGATCACGGCAAGGACTTCTACGACGGCTTGATGGACGTCAACCACGCTTCTGAATGGGTGACGATCTCCAATACCCATCTCCACAACCACTACAAAGCATCGCTTGTGGGCCACTCAGACAACAACGGAGCCGAAGATAAGGGACATCTCCATGTCACTCAACATAACATGTACTACTCCAACATTGGGAGCCGCATGCCTTCCTTTAGGTTTGGAACTGGTCATATCTACAACTCGTACTTCGAGAATGCAAATACAGGTATTGATACTCGCGACGGAGCCCAGATCCTGGTCCAAAGCAATGTTTGGGAGAATGTACCTCAGCCACTTGGCGCATTCTACAGCGACATCACTGGGTAAGAAATATCGGAATCTTTGGAGAGGAGACAAAGCTAACAACGACAGATATGCAAATGCCTTCGACAACGATTTTGGAATTGGCAACAACAGTGTCCCCGAAGGTACTTTGACTGAGACTAGCATGCCTTACAAGTTCACTCTTCTTGGATCAGGCGCAGTGAAAGCAGCTGTTGTTGGCACTGCTGGTGCCACTTTAGACTTTGCGTAGAATACTGTGGAATGAAGAAGGCCCTGTAAAGTAGCAGAAGCCTAATTGCTGAGATTCTGATCGCAAATTCTGTAGATGTAATGCCAGGAAAATTGTTACAAAAGGTCAACGCGAAATTCCAAACCCTTCTGAACTGATTTCGTGAGAGTAGAGTAAACAGCTAGGGAACTCGGAAGAAAACGCAAACAAACTGCAATTGCATATGGGGTATAGTATTAAAGATTAGATGAGACCTGATGATATCCGTGAATCATAATAGATGGACGTTGCAGGAGAAGGCATTTCCAATTGGCAGTTTGGTGTGAAGAACGTGAAATCTTAAGGAGTGGCGGGAGGGGAGCTTCCCCACAACTTAATTTTAGTGGAGTTCGTTTTGGCGTCAGGGCGTTCGTTCATGTAAGTTACCGAATCCTCCTAGACTTCAGCGTTCTTATTGCTTACTTCTCGACTACAAAGTCTACAGCATTTTCATTACAGAAAATCGGTGGCATGGTCAACAGTAAGTGACTAAAGCCGAAATGAATTGAAAAGGGCGTCTTTGTTCTGGCGGGTAAGTGCATTTTTGTAATACATGCACGGGAGAGCTACTCGTTGGTTCCTAGCTCGTCCAAAATCGTATCAAGAGCTCTCCGTACCCATTCCAGTAACGTCGAAAGAACCACTTGCTACGCCAAGATGAGCTTCTTCATCAAACAGAGCTTCAACTCTGCAGGTCTGCGACCACGTCGGCCATATCGGTCATCTCCTATTGTCAAATCCTTTGTAAGTTTCTGCCCCACGATGGCATCGAGCTATACTGACGTGACGGAGATTGAAGCCAACCACGTCAATTGCTCAGCACAGCTCCCGCTGAGAGTATTCAGCACCAGCAGGCAATGCCGTCCGAATTTCTGCATATCAAAACCAACTTCAAATATAGTGAAAGCGACGCAGCACCAGTATCGAAGATCCCATCAGAAGACGTATTTCCAAGATCCCGAACCACCACATTGGCAGCGCCCTCCAGCCGCTTCAGGGTCCCTTGTCGTGGGCAGCATAATCGGAGCATGCGTGGGAATATTCTATTGGAATGGGCACTTACAACTGGAAGCAACGAAAAAGGCTACTAGAGAGGCACGCCAGAAAGCCAACGACTTTCTTCAGCATTTCATGATGTCTGCGCGGAGTCTTGAGCCTGGCCGATACTACACGTTGATCACTTCGGCTTTCATGCATCGCGACTTTGTACATCTTGCTCTGTGTATGCTTGGGCTGTATAGCTTTGGGCGGACGATGGTCATGATGAATGGAATTCCTTCTTTTCTTGTCTTGTATCTCGGGTCTGCTATTGCGGGAGGCGTTGCCCAGGTCAAATTTTGGGAAAGAAATCGATCACCATATACGACAAATTATGGGATGGGATCGTCCGGAGCTATCTCAGGAATGTTTGCAGCTATGACTTGTGCTGCACCTCGGTCAAAAATATTGCTCTTCTTTATTCCTATGCCCATGGTTGCGGGAGCCGTTCTAGAGATTATCATCAGTGTTGGTGGGATGCAGGGTAGATGGCTCCAGGGTTGGGGACATGCGGACCATTTAGGAGGCATGGCTTTTGGAGCTATTTGGTGGTTGTTGGCGATGAGGAGAGGTGCTCCTTTGGGTAGGCTCTTCAAACCAAGGTACTAGGCATCCCTGACCTTGAGAAATTTGCCATCGATACACATCTCATGGAGAAAACAAGAGGCGATTTGGGCCACGAAATACACCAGCAAGTCTGCGTCTGATCTGGGATATCTGATGCACATGGCTTAAAATTATTGTATATGCTTGCTTCATCAGAATCTGGGCTCTGCTTTACCTTACCATCGACCTGCACTTGTGCCGCTGCCACGCACTGCAGATACATCATTGCCCTTCCCAAAGCTTGAAGCATTCTGCTAGTCCGACAGAAACTCTCTCTGTTTGCTGCTCAATACCCTTTACTACAATCCGTCACACCATTCTCAGAACTAGTCAACAACAGCAACCCAACAATCAAGCCATAAATCGCCAGCACCTCCGCGAAAATCAGCATCATCATCATACCAACAAACATCCTTGGCTGCTGTCCAGTAGCTCTCACGCCAGCATCGCCCACGATCCCAATACAGAAACCTGCGCTCAGACAGCATAGTCCAACTGAAAGTCCAGCAGAGAGCTGCATGAACGAGGTGTGAAGAGCAACTTTCTCTTTCAGAGAGGAGGATATCACTACCGCAACGACGAGCCCGTAGATGGCCAGGATGCCGGCAAGGATGGGTGGCATGAGGTCTGGTAGCCTTGTCAGCGTCTGTTATGGCAGTAAAAGAACCGCAAGGAATTGGGGGAAGGAGCAAGTGCAAACGAACTTCGTATCATCATGTCTGGTCGCAGGACACTGACTGCTGATATGCCAATCCCGGACTTTGCGATTCCATACGCGGCTCCTAGACTAGAGAAGATCATGGCGACTGCGCAACCCATGCATCCGAAGAAAGACTGTTCTGGTTAGGGGTGTGATTGACTGATGATCTGAGGGACACAAACGGCGTATATGGGACTGTGTGGGCAATTCATTTTAGCTGAGCTTCTTCGTCTTCTGCTTTTGACAAGAGATATTACCATCGTCCCTGATCAAAGTACTCCATAACCAGCTGGCCTGCTGAGTCTGGATACAATAAATGGTCTTGTGCTGACATACGCAACTGTTTAGAGCTGATTTTTACAGACTGAAATCTGTGCGCAAAGAGATCTGATAAAGAGAAAGGATGGAAGATGCGAAAGATACAGGAAGGGAATGGTCAAGTGTTCCTCTTCAGCTCCGAACCGAGAGCAGGACCAAACATCCTATTCGTCCGTCTTACGTGGGACTGTACAGGACCGCTTGGAGGCGGAAGCCTCATGAGCAATATTCGGGCACGCTCATCTGGCGTACACTTACACGAGACGACGTGGACTTCTTGGTCGAGGTGTTTCCACTCGTGGTATAGGCAACCGCTTTCTGACGGCTGTGATTCGGTCGTGCCTGGGTGAGATGGGTAGCTGCCTGAGCTTCGGGCAACGAGGAGGCTCTGGATATGAGACATGATGAACACCACATTCCATGGGTTCCAGCAGAGAAGAGCTTCAAGATGTCTCGCGATGATAGTGGGTAAAAATTTGGACCGAGAGGTATTTCACGTGATTGCGAGGGTCACGGGTTGTTCCTTACAAAGTTACCTAAAATGTCCCTATCACAGTCTCAGCATTTTCAAAGAACCACTAAATCACTATTCCAAGTTTATAATCAAGACAACATATGCCTGCTAGCCACTCTTACCTTCTTTCGGCACGTTCAACATTGAGTTCCTGAAGCACCAGGAGCACCAGCGCTTACAGCACGCGCCTATTCAAGTCCACTGCGTTTCAAGGCTATTTCTACCCTGCAGCATCCCACGCACAGGGATCCAACCTCCTGCATACAACCACAACCAGTCGATTTCAAGAAAGTCGAATGTTGGTTGTCGCAATTGCACCCGACAGTCTGGTACGCTTCACTTCAGAGATATGATGAGCGCTGCGCCGCCAATGCGAGCGCTTAAGAAGGCAGGTGAGTGTTTAGCCTGATAAGGAGAGAGTTACCTCCCATTTCTGCTGCGGTTGGTTTCTGATTTGTCTCTCTTTTTCTCTCTCGTTTTCTGGTGTTTGCCGTTTCGTTCTTGCTTGTGGACATTCGTTCGGTCAGTAGTGTGGCTGTTTGACTACGAGCTGTCTCTTCGTCGTGAGAGAGTATTTGCAATAATGCAAATATCTTCTTTGTCGCAGACTCTTGCTGCTGGTGTCTGGGTGCTAGCGACTGGAAGCGGTGGAATCGTGTGGTCGCAGTCAACCGCGAATTGGTTGTTTCCATTGGAGGACGGGTTGACGATCAACACTATCGACAAGATATTCCTGCAATGGGAGTCCAATTATGCAGAGGCGTGGTTGAATATGTGGTGTCAGAATGGGACAGCGGGAAACAATGTTGTATTAGGTGAGTTGGGGAAGTGTATGGTATAAGAAACCCTTGACTGATCGGGTGTCGTTCTCAGGAAGTCAATTCCAGGTTGATTCGACGGGGAGCTATGGGTATGTCATGGCGGACGATTTCCCAGCACAGAAGGACTTTCCTGTTGCATGTCATGCTCAACTTGCTGTGGAGGCGAATGGCGCGGGTACGGATGGTCCGGTTGGAATTACCTGGACTTCTCAGGTGGCCAGAGCTGCGAAGACACTTTCACTCACTTCGAGTGGCTCAGTAGTGTCAACTACTTCGTCGCCAGCCTCTGCTTCTAATTCTACGCCAGCTCCTGTCAGCAGTCCGAGTTCCAGTGTACCTGTAGTGACAGGCTCGGCATCAAAATCTTCATCTACTGTGACTGGAAGTAGCTCTGGAGTGACGGCTCCTCCAACGTCATCATTACCTTCACCAGCCTCCTCACGAACAGATAGTTCAACGAGTCCAGATGCCACAAATGAGGCAATCGCAAGCACGGATGCTAATCCAGCTTCTTCAAACAACGTCGGTGCTATCGTTGGGGGCGTAATAGGAGGCCTAGCTCTTCTTTGCTTTATCATCTTCGGCGCACTCTTTCTTCGAAAATATCAACGAAAAGATGATGATACATCACCGAAACGGGCACCTTCACATAGTTGGTGGCGTCGAACATACCGGACGACGGAAATGCAGACCGGTGGTCTTCATGAGAAGGATGGGGATGTGGTTCTAGCCAGGTTGGAGAAAGATGGCAATCAATTGCATGAGGCGGTAGGAGACATGCCAGCTAGGCATGAGAAAGAAGCGAGCCTCGTTAAAAACAGGAGATATACTCCAATTGAGTTACCGACTTGAGCCTCAATATGAGTAGACGAGACAGCCAATACAAGCTGACAATTGCTACACAATCTTCGTGTTACATGAACGGATTTGCGCCACTGATTTGGTGTCACTAAGGCATAGAAATATCAAGACAGGCAACACGCCCTGGATCAAACGTAGCGGAGGTAAGAAACAGAGTAAACGTGAATCTAAAGATCACATGGAGAAGGGGAATGCCTGCCCATTCTGAAACGGCCAGTGCAAAGCTTGGCAATGCATATCACTCGAAGATCCTGGGAATACCCTGACTGGCAAGTCTTCAACTGGAGACGAACAAACCAACGGAATCTCAGGCTGATATCTGTTGAACTCGGATTTCTCAACATCAGATGGCAATCGGCTCAATGACAACAGCCCTTCATCAGACAGCCCGCTGACATCTCACACTCTTCGCGACAAAAATCTCCTCACTCCAAGAACCCCAAGATCACTATGGTAGAGGCTTTGGCACTCGGATGCGGCAGTGATCTAGTGGTGGGGTCTGGTCGGTCACACGCAAAATCTTCAGAGCTGTCTGGTGCTGTCGAAATAGGTGCTGCTGAGGCCATTCGGAGAATAGAATCGAATGGGGGAAATATTTCAAGTGGCTTTTGTGTTTGAAACGTACAAGACCATCAGCATATGCAAGGGAGAAGAGTTAGGAACACAACAAGAGGTGACATGTTTGATATTCCACAGCCACGAGAGTCCTCGCCAGGAGTATTTTGATATCCTAGTGCTGAAGCCCAGACCAGCAAAAGTCTTGGCCGGGCACTGGCAGGTGCAAGGGAATAGGAGATAGGATAGGTAAAGGTACAGTACAGTAGAGGTAGGGATGGACGTGACGACGGGATGTGATGTGCACTGCAGATTCGAGATCCGGGAACGGATTGATGCGGTTTAGCTTCAAACGCTTCAGCCACTTAATTGCAACTCCTTCCTCGCATTCGTAGATTTCACCAAACAGATCCCGAACAAAACATCATCTTGGTGCTCTTGATTCTCGACCAGCATCTTCGTGCCAGTAATCTCTACCTGGTCGGGCCACTTCTTTGCATCTCTCATCTTCTTCTTCGGATATCACGGTTACACATGACCACCAAGGCCGTTCGTGAGCAGTGCCGAGCAGTAAGTCGCCTTGGTGAAGTCTTGGAGAAAGATATCCGAACCAACCGCTTTGCTCTCGCCCTATCCAAGTCGTTTGCTCTGCCTTTTCTTTCTCCTTCAGACTTCACCAGATACAGTAACCCCTCAGCGCCCAGCCGGCACGAAACGTCCAGAGGGCGAATGAGAGACAGGCACAACTGCGACTTCACTTGAAAGCCCCGTTTCGCCCAGGCACTCATCGCCCTCTTTCACGTCTCATCGACTGCCTGCCTGTGCTCACTGCTCGGTGCCGATGAATATTGACTGGGGTGGGCTTGCAGCCGCGTTTCGCATCTCTCGCTTGGGGTCCTTTCAGCCCAGTTGACGCAGTTCCCGTGCTGCTCCGCGTTTCCTGTGTCTGATCATCCTTTCGCAAGCATCAAAGAAAGGTTAGCTTAAGCAGCTGGAAATAGCACCACTCGGGCAGCGTTGACTCCAACTCCAAGGCTCATGGAGTCCTGACTCCTGGGCTCAGCGAAGCACAGCAGTGCCTGCAGCAGGGAAGATGGACGATGCGTGGCTAGGCCCACTGCTGTCGTTCCTTTTGTCCCTCGCGATACGTACGCTGTGCTCCCCGTGAGCGTGGCTTTTGTCGCGTTCCCTCTTCCTCTCCAGCGTTCGTCTTCGGCCGCGTCACTTGCGGGTCCACAAAGCCCTGGTCTCCGCCCAGACAATACAAAGCCCTCTACCCAGCTCTATGTCGCAGTGCACCTGGGAAAACGCTTGGAATTATTTCATCGTCGAGTAACCTTTCGGTCCCAGATCTTGGGGTTTACTTGGCATTTCTAATTATCCAAGCCCTTTTGTATTGTATGAGGCGATCTCGCTACTTCTCACCTGGACTCTTTTCTGCTGTTTCCCAACCACAACTCACCCCTCCACCCAGACCAGCTCTACAGCAAAGTCGATCAGGAACCGTCCACCAAGGCAACGTCAGCTCGCGCGATTAATATTTCTCTCATGGAATCCTGCACACTAGCTGTATTTTCGGATTAACCGGTTGTTCCTCCACACAGAAAGTCTCCGAACGACTTCGTCTGTGTCGTCAGTCTTTACGTCTGTCAGTCAAGTCATTCGTTACGCATTGCAACGATATCCCCCGCCACAACGAACTTATTATTTTGCTTGTCAATTAGCTGCCGTTTGCCATCGAAAGTCATTCCAACATTCGGCTTCCACAGTCGAGACTAGATCTTTTAGTGCACCCTTGACCGCGTCATCTAGATCTTGGGACCCAATATAGTCCAGGAACGCCCATTTCCAGGAGGAAGGGCTACCTCTTCTAGGACTGCTGTTTGATATAGATAATCATGAAGGGTTTCACGACTTTGGCCATCTCGGCGACTTTATTATCATCATGTACTGGAGCAATTCAGTTACAGAAGAGGACCGACGGACCAGCAAGAGTTGTCGGGTTTCAGATCGAGAGAAATACGATACAGAATCCTGTAAAGAGAGATAGATTACGGAGGAGAGCCGAGACCATTCAAGCTACTCTGGATAATGAGGTCAGTTGGAGAACTGAGGGTTCAAAGGGATGTGCTGACCTTTCAAGGAAACGTTGTACTTCGCGAATGCAACCTTGGGGACACCAGCACAAAGTTTCCGGTTACATCTCGACACCGGTAGTAGCGACCTATGGGTGAACACAGCATCCTCGACGTGGTGTAAAACAAAAGGAAGCCCATGTGCATTTGCAGGGACCTATTCGGCCAATTCGTCCTCGACATACGCCTACGTTGCGAGCGACTTTAATATTTCTTACGTTGATGGGTCGGGGGCGGCGGGGGACTATGTGACAGACACATTTTCGATTGGATCAGCAAGCCTGGACAAGCTTCAGTTCGGTGTCGGCTACGAAAGTTCGTCGAGTGAAGGAATTCTAGGAATTGGTTACGAGGTCAATGAGGTGCAGGTTGGAAGAGTCGGAAAGGAACCCTACCGGAATCTGCCGTCACAGATGGTCGAGGATGGACTCATTCAGTCGAATGCGTATAGTCTGTGGTTGAACGACCTGGACGCGAACACTGGCAACATTCTGTTCGGTGGCGTCGACACAGGGAAATACTCGGGTACTCTGGAAACCCTTCCAGTCCAGGCCGAAGGAGGATATTTCGCCGAGTTCCTTATCACACTCACGGCTGTGAGCTTTGGCAACATTGTAATCGCGAAGAATCAAGCACAGGCTGTTCTCCTGGACTCGGGTAGCTCCCTCACATACCTGCCAGATGCCATGACCGAGGCAATCTACGAGCAAGTTGATGCTCAATACGACTCTTCCCAGGGAGCAGCTTACGTTCCCTGTTCACTTGCCGACAATACCACCACCCTCAACTTCACTTTCTCCGGCCCCATGATATCAGTTCCTATGAACGAGCTCGTCATCGTCGTCACTTCAGCCAGTGGCCGACAACTCACGTTCTCTGACGGAACCCCAGCATGTCTGTTCGGCATCGCCCCAGCAGGATCCAGCACCTCAGTCATGGGCGATACCTTCATCAGATCCGCCTACCTAGTCTATGACCTCGCCAACAACGAGATCTCGATAGCTCAAACCAACTTCAACTCAACGACATCAAACGTCCTTGAAATAACAACAGGGACAGCCTCCGTTCCAGGCGCCACAGATGTATCAGATCCAGTCGATGCAAAGGTTGGCGTGGACACAGGCGTGATGGCCGGAGGGACGGCCTCGGTTGGCCTCGGAGGAACAGCAACCTCAAAGGCATGGGCCCAACGAACAGCAGCGCCCATGAATATTGGTGCCATGGCCGCTCTTGGAGCAGGCATTTTCTACGCCGCCATGTGAATGATAGACGATTAGAATCATGTACAGACAGATATTTCGTTCTCTTTACTATTTGAGATTTAGAGCGGCATTTTCTAGATGGGCTATTTGAGTTGCCCAGGATTTGGAGTGTGGTTAGGGATGGTGCATTTGTTTGGCGTTTGAGGAACAAGAAATACAGGTACTGGGGACCTATTGGGATGGGGATTTTTGATTTGATGTTATGAAGCGAGCATTAGCATTTTGATTGCATGGCATTGCATGGCGTAATGAGTTGTGGATTGTACATATCATCATATCTATGATGCAACTGATTGAATACATGATCAACAGGAGATCTTTGAACAAGAACGTTTGCAATTACTTCGATTGGTTAAATGAGCGAGACTTTTAAATTGCGTCGTTGAATGTGGATTTCGATGACGACTGAGCAACTTCGAACTCCAGCAAATTGGATGCAAAGCAATGTCACAAATATCAAGAGCATTCTTTGCCGGCGAAGCTATCACTTAGTATTAGAAGAAGTGATCTTCAATGCAGTTGCAGCCAACTATATCCACGGTCTACCTATTTGGCCTCTACGGCAGTAGCCGTCAGAGGAAAATAAATGCCCGGTAGATGATACTAGCTGGTTGAGTAGCGGCCCGTACAACTCCCCCACTGTCCCGTCCTCTGGTCCACACACAACCAAGATAGACCCCGCTCGCCAGGGGCAACTCCAGACACACAAGTCTCCCGAATTTTATTGGTTTCAATGATTTAAATAAGAACTTTTTACGCATCAAAAAAACTACCCTGCCCGGGTAGCTCAATCGGTAGAGCGTGTGGCTCTTATGAATACATCACTAGAACACCTCAAGGTCGTGGGTTCGAGCCCCACCTCGGGCTCAATTCCCGAGGTTCTCTTCACGGAGAGCTTCTTTCACTTTTGCTTTTGCTTTTGCTATGAAGAGAGAGATATTTTTGTTTTGCGGACATTTTTGAGAGTTTTGGCGGTTGTGCTGCTAAGCGAGGGGCAGAATAGCGGGCGGTAAGGAGAGGGGTCAGCGTCTGGGTCGCGCATTCTAAGCGAACAGTCAAATAGTCGTCAACCTACAAAGGACATCTTGTTTTTGGTTTCATGGGTATTGCTCTTCCAAGTATCTCAATTGATTTTACACTTGCCTCTAAAGTGACTCTATTTTGCCACCGACCTCTCCTTTGATTTTTGCTATGTAGTTCCAGGACCTTGACGATAGGCTACGTTTCCGGACAATCCACCCAAACCAAGCTTGTCCAACACATGTCAAAACCACCCGTTAGAGATAACACATACGATGAGGAGAGAAGACCTCCCAACCTTTGCCACTTCTGTCAAGATATTGTAGACCATTGTCCAGAAGGCGGTGGCTATCTCAAGAAATTGAGATTCGAACACTACCCTACCAGCCATGCTCTAGCCGCTTCGGCTACTTCAGGATGTAGTTTATGCATCCATCTCACACGCAGTGAGAAAGATGGAGATGAATGGGACGATGCCATAGGCTTGGAAGTTGGAACGGCCATCTTGGAAACAACGCGCGGTGCGAGGCCGACTGATGGCGAAGACTTTGGTGATAGTCGTCTCATCTTGAGCATCCTTCGACCTGGGAAGCATGCTATCATCAGCATGCTCCCCACTTTTCTCCCTCGTAAGTCTCGTCAACCATTCCAAATCAAATGACTTACAGTATACAGCGTCGACCTGCACTTACCCACGTTTGGAAATTGCCAGCACGGAATCCAGCTTACCAATATGCAAAACGTGGCTCGATCGGTGCCAGATGCTTCATGAAGGGTGTGTAAGCTCTCAAAGCCATCGAACGCCCACGCGACTGTTGTTCCTTGGTGATGGAAAAACAAGGCTATGTCTCTCAAAGGGACTCGATATTTGCCCGGAGTACGCTACTCTGAGTCATTGCTGGGGTTCACTGTCCTTTCTCACACTGAACAAGAACAATATCAACGAGTTTCAGAAGGAGGTGCCGGTTCAAGCTCTCACCAAAACCTTTCAAGATGCAATACGCATCACTTCCTATCTTGGACTACAATACCTCTGGATTGACTCCTTGTGCATCATCCAGGACGATGTTGACGACTGGAATCGAGAGTCGCCGCTTATGAGTGACGTCTACGGTGGCTCAACGATCAACATTGCTGCTTCAAGCGCACCTGATGGTAGCTACGGATGTTTTTTCGATCGTCACCTTTTCTGGGGCCAACAAATTCAAAATGATTATTACAATGGCTCCTCATCACCTCGAACGGTGTATTATCAATGTATTCCTGACGATTTCGAAGAATATCTCCTGGCGCAGCCATTGTTCAAGAGAGCATGGGTGCTTCAAGAACGTCTTTTGTCAAAGCGAACTTTGCATTTTACGCAGAACCAAGTGTTCTGGGAGTGTGAGGGCAGTTTCTGTTGTGAAACCTTCCCGGATCGGATCCCGTCACGCTTTGAAGATGCTGTGAGCCGGCTGGGAATCCAGCATATCAGCTCCGATGTAGGATGGTCAACCTTGGTCAACAATTATTCAGCATGCAACTTAACTCTTCCGAGAGACAAACTTGCAGCCATTTCTGGTCTAGCTCGACTTGTACAACATGCTCGGAAGGATGAGTACATCGTTGGTATGTGGAAGGAGAAACTTTTATCTCAGCTCCGCTGGGACGTTGAAGCTGGTAAAGGACAACGGATCACGCCTTATGTCGCACCAACTGTAGGTAAAATCCTAGCTGCTTTGATTATCTTGAGCAATCTTATAATAGACTCACTCTTCCATTATTCAGTGGTCATGGGCATCGATCAACGGCACAATCGACTTCCCTTCCTTGGATCACGATAAGCATCTCCATGTCGAAGTGAGAGCTGTCGACGTCGAATACGGTACCCTCGACTCTTTCGGCCAAGTCACAGGCGCTAATCTCCGCCTCAAATGTCAATCCATCACAAAAGCAACAGTCTCGCTGCCTTTCTCAAAACCTCACGAGATAATAGAACTGCCTAAGACGTCCGAACTTCCAGTCAGACTCAACGCCAGACTCGACGTAGCAGGGGGCACAGAAGTGGGCGATGGTTTGCTATACCTCTTGGGTCTTCCAGGCCGACTCGGCTCGCAAGTTACTGGTCTGATTCTGAAAGCCACGGGAAAAGAGAAAGGGCAGTACCAGCGAATTGGATCATTCTTCTCACTCGGGTATCAGCTTCCATTCGTTCAGCAAGCTTTCGGCAACCCTGCAATTCAGGTCTCAGAAGCAGACTGCGTCCGCACCGAATGCCTGGAGGACGGCTCAAAAATATATGTTATTGACATTGCGTAACGAGAATATGGAGAGGAAGCGCGGGGAAACCCGAAAGAAGTTGTATGTGGCACGCGAAGTCATCCGCCCACATCACCTGACTACTTACAGTAGTCAGCACTACCAACAGCAAAGAGGGACAATAAGAATTCCCGGATTCGGAATCGGATGTTCTGTTCAACCCGGTCACATGACAGCCAACTACACATTATAATTATTGGTCTGGGAAACGGCTGTTCGACCTGGCAGCGTCACTGTATCGCCAGGATATTATGAGAAGGACCTCCAACACCAGGGACGACGAGGCATCACGACGGGAAAATACCGACTTTGTCAGATTTGCAGGACAAGATGGGGCTTTTATCCGGAATGAAAAGCGGTACTTATTACTGATATTCATGATGTTCAAATGAAGAGCGAAAAAACCTCGACGAAGAATTTCACGCTATGATAGCGGCGGATTGAGGATATTGAAGCAAGCAAAAGCCATGGGCATAAAGATGGCGGCAGATGTGGCTACTCGACTAATGAACTGGGCAGGTGTACACGCTGTTCAAAACGCGACACGTGAGCATTGATCTGGAGAAGACGATGATGATCACCACTCCAGAATTCCGAGTGCTACGGAAAACCCTGAGCCTAAACGAGGGACTCGGTCAAAGAGGGTTCACTTGAAGGCTCCTTGACTGAAGAGAGAATTGTTGCTGAGGAATCGGATGATACCAGGGCTGAGCCTCGAGTCTGGAAGGACTATTCGAAGCAGACGCCGATAGGCTGAGAAGGTTGGCTCTTACTAGGCTGTGAAGTTGTGCTTGTGCTAATAAATAGGTGGGCATATGTTCTTGATGTTGGGAAATTTACAGCTAGATAAGGCTCGTCGGTACGTTGCTGATCAAAATTTTCATAAGTCAAGACGTGACTCCAGGATTTGTGAAGTTTGGATGGAATTTTGTTGCTGCAAGTTCCCTTAATGATGTTGACATTTTAACTGGCATTGTGGCATTGGATTTCAGCTTGCTTGGCTTGAGGCGGTCAGAGATGCATTGATGGAGATTCCTCCTTTTTTTCATTGTAAATCAACATTACTTACCGGTCAATTGCATTGTTCCTGCACTGCATTTTCTTTTTGTGTAACCACCAATCTTACTGCTGTTTGTGATTGGTGATACGCTTTGTTTTTCCCGATAGCAAGGCTCGCTTAGCTGCGTGGCGTATTCGGGGGCGCTCAGCCGCTGAAGATGCGTGGGATAGATTCATGCTACAATCTTGTTGCAGAGACATGTCTCAGAAAATCTGTGCTTTTCATGAGTTCTGGAAGGATTGGGAGATAGTGTAATCCCCAGCTCTAATTGCGCAGCCATGAAAAGCCTCCCAGGTGGATAAAGCTTATTTGTTTACTTCATCCAGTTAGCGATTTTGCAAGCCACCAAACTTTCTAGTCACTTGCGGTCTCACCGATCCTCTCGACTGTCTCTTTCTCATCTTATAGACCAGTAGACACAAGAAGATTTAGGCCTTTTATCTCGAAGTCCGAGAATGTGAAGATCTCTACTTGGTGGAGCATCATGTCTCTCCTTCAAGAGCGCTGTAGAAATCAGGTGTCATTGAGCTTACACAGGGTGGGTTGCATCTTGCGGTAAATTTATACAGAGCGGTTGATTGAGTCTAGAACTTTGGAATCCTCTAGCCCCCACGGATGATGCTCGACTTAGAGAGATCTAGATGCATGCTGGCAGGGAATCACATCCGATACATGGAATAGAAAGTTTCCTAGCGCGTCAGATCGCCCCCTGGCGATCGACCCACTGTCAGACTTCCGAATAGGTAAGTAGTCAGACCCCGATCCAGTTCAAGGGGCTCATTAGTAGATACCAGCGTCCAACTTTCAGCTCGTCCTTGTTGGAAAATCAGCTCAACTTACATTCCTGCACTTCTGCTGACTCTTTCCTTAATTATTCTGTTTCTGTATATTTTTGGCTCTGTGTATCCATTTGTCAATATTTCCTTGTACATTATTCTGTCTCTTTCTCTCAGCATGCCGTCAGTCATACGACTACGGCTTCCGTATTGGGACAAACTGTACACGAACCCCGCGGAAGGCCCACTCTACAGTGAATACATCACGATTCCCCGTCTTCGGAAGTTAGGAGTGTTCCTCGTTCCCAGTTTCCTCACACAGAATGGTGGACCTCCAGTAGATGGCGAGAAAGTACAGGCGACGAAGACGAGGGACACTGACTTTCTCGACGGGCTTCGAGGCGTAGCTGCTTTCATCGTCGTCATTCACCATCTCATAAAACGACCCTACCCAGCATATCAAGAGGGGTTTGCATCCGCAGACGAAAATTGGCATTTACTTCAATTGCCATTTCTGCGGCTTATGTATACCGGTGGAACAATGGTCGCGGTATTCTTCGTCATCTCAGGATTCGCGCTTTCATCGAAAGGAATTCAGCTCATAAGAAGTCGATCACCATCACTATTTCGTGTCCTTGCTTCCGCGACATTCCGACGCTCGGTACGATTATGGCTGCCAAGTATCTCGGTATCATTCTTTGCCTTCCTCCTCCAGCGAATGGGCATTCTAGTCGACCATGGCCTACATCGCGCGGATACAACCTTGAGTACAGAAATACAGAGCTATATTGGATATCTGAAGGATCTCATAGATATGTATACCTGGAACAAGGCCCAGGGATGGTATAACACTCATCTGTGGACAATTCCTATAGAGTTCCGATGCTCGATGATTATATTCCTGTGTTTGTTGGGGCTTTCGAGGACGAGGACGATAGTGAGGGTTGGAGTGGAGTTATTGATCATGGCACATGCTTCATGGAATGATCGATGGGACGTCATTTCCTTCATGGGCGGCCTCATCATTGCCGAGCAACACCACTACCTCAAGGCCAGAGCTGCTTCTGCGTCCATCTCACTACTAGACACGGGCCACAACGGCCATTCTGAGCATCCAATTCAGTCCAGATCCAAGAGAATATGGTACTTCTGCTTATTGGCGCTTGGCTTGTACATCGGCAGCTTCCCCCATCACAAAGGCTGCGAAACCCCCGGCTTCCAATGGGTGTGCAAAGTCGACAGACATCAACCCGTGAATGAGAAATGGCGGTATACATCCGCATATGGCGCATTTTTGAGCGTTATATCTATCTCGAACCTTCCTTCGGTACAGCGAATATTCACCACGCCAATCGTGTCGTACCTGGGCAAAATCTCATATGCCTTCTACCTCACTCACGGACTTGTATTGCGTGTGCTTGTTACCCCACTTCAGAGCAAGATGATTGCTGCAATGGCGAATAAGCCAGAGATCTGGTACCATGGCGCGGTTGTTTTGAGTGGAGTGGTGCTGTTATCGGTTGGGATTCCGATCGCTGATCTCGTGTGGAGGGCATTGGATATGCCCAGTGTGGAACTGGCGAAGTGGTTGGAGACCAAGTGTGCTTATGAGGAGAAACCCATTTCGGAGAAGGGTTTCGATTGAACGTTGCAATTTTTTATAATGCATGTACAGATTTCTTGTATCTTGTTGTTTTCGGAGCACTCCCTTTGTTATGCGCTCAGCTAATTTTATGACACCTCATGCTGAATTATGAAACCTAAGAGATCCTCTGAGGAATCAGTTTCCGTCGTAGCAGTGCATGTATCATGGATGGCGTCTGCAATCCCAGTTCTTATAGATCTGAGCTATCCATTACAATTTATCCTTCATGTTTACCCACCCCCCTTTTCCATTCACCCAAGCGAGAAAACCAAAACCCAGCCAGGAAATCCCAGCCGCAACACCAAACTCCCGGAATTTTGTTGCACATCGCATTCTAGAGGTCAAAGCAAAGAACAGGATGATGATGAACTGTTTCTCCTAGGGACACTTTCCGGATGGTATGGGCTGACCCTTGCCTGGAACATTGCAGCAGATTTTTCCCTGTTCGACAGAAGAAACTCGAGACCTCCTAAAGGTGTAACTCACACCCCATCCACATAGGAGACCCTGGATCTCAACGAGACCCCTGTTGTCCATAAAAGTCCATTGTGTTCAAAATTCTGATCAAATAGACATGGAAGGAGAGCGGCAGTGAGAGACGCATCGATTGCGGCGCTTCCGGCGTGATTTCTGACAGTAACTTATTTGATAGCGGAACTTGTTTCTATTATTGTATCGATACAATCATCCTGTCACTCTAATTATGCCCTGAGACACATTAATGACCGAATCAACCGACTTCAAGCAGCAATCAAGAAGTTTGGTCCTCCTTTACCTCCTCATCCCAAGCCTTCCATCCCATGCGCTTCACCATTTCTCTAACCAAAGGATCATTCTTCTCCATTTCCCCTTCCCACGGATACCCTTCCACGTCTTCTGCGGTCTCTTTCTCCTCAGGCTGTCCCAATACTCTCCCTTTCAACCTGCCCATTTCTTTACCACCCTGGATCAGGACCAAGGTGGCTACTTCTTTCCAAGGTACATGTCCATCTTCACCCAACCCTTCTACTTCACTTTCCATCTCTAGCGCCCTGGCAACGGTCTCCTTCCACTTCGATAGCTCAATCGGATCCTTCCCAAATGGTACCAATATACCCGTATATTTCAGCAAAACTGTATTCAGGAGAATCCTCGAGAGACGGCTATTTCCATCGAGGAACGGGTGAATGCTCAAAATCTGGTGAGAAACTTCGGCAGCGAGTTGATACGGATCTACGAACTTTGTGTATTCCGAGTACTGGATGGTGCTATTGAAATCTGAAATTGTAGTGGCTATACAGCTGGGTATTGATGATGGGGAGGCGAACGAGGAGAATGGTGTCCAGCCGACGTCTTCGGTGCGGTATACGCCTCCATAAATGGTTGATGGGTCTCGTTCCGAGTTCTCGGCATTTAAACCATCAGTCAGGATACGGTGAGTATGTTGCAAAAGAGCTTCTGATAGAGGGTTGTCATGTATGATCATATGGTCGAGCAAGTAGAAAAGTGCGTAAACATGCTGGGTGACTTGACGATACGCTTGTTGGACTGCTTCGTATCCTATCTCTACCCTCTTCTGTGCGAGGTGGTCCACAACGGCTTGATACCTTATGCTCAATCAACAAGAGTTCCGAAATGAATCTCCAAGAGCAACTTGGGGAATGTCTTCATACCGAACATCTTCCTCCTCCCTAATGTTACCAAACAACCTTTTCCCATTCAGAATGTCCTCCACCAAACTCCCCGTAACATCCAAATCAACGCCAGCATTCTCAAGAGCATTGCTAGCATGTATCGTCCTCACAACCGCTTCTCGCAAATACCCTTCATATCTTTCAAAAAGTCTCTGGTCTTGCTCAGCTTGGTTTCCAGCGTGACGGAACTGATCCACGACTATGGTAAAATTGTTGGCAGACTCTTTGAAAACTTCGTCCGGGTCAGAAATAAAGCGGTTGTAATCGTAGCCATGTCCCATTTGAAGGTTTGCTGAAAGGAGTTTGAGAAGAAACGGAAAGTGCTGTAGTGTCTTAGAGACGTCGGGAAGGTGAACATCTACGAGGAATCTGGGATTGTTCTGATATACTTGTCCAGGAGATTCTCGACGAGCTTGTGCTTGTTCTATTGATGTAGGCATGGTTGCTGAATGTGTGGAATATGGCCGAGGATCTCGAATATTGAAGATGCTGAATACTGAGAAATGGGCAATGGGCGGACATGATCATGAGTTGGGAAGGGGCGATGGGAAATGCAGGAGGCTCGGGTGGGTACTAGGACGCTGTTTATCGTTGTGAAAAGCTCTTGCCCTTACCTGGTTGGCCCGAGGAGCCTAAGTAAGTCCCATGTGCCAGCACTCGTAAGGACATGAGCTAGAATGATATTGTCCCAGTGAAGATCGGTAAGAGTATTGATTACTTCTATTACGGCTCTAAGCCTGAGATGCATATGTTACAAGTTTGGTATACTATGATCATAGGGCCCACACATTCCTATCATCCGTGTCGAGCACGAACGGCTCATCGATACGCTTTATTGCAAAATCGCTGCAGAGAATACTATTTGGACGAACATCAGTAACCGGATGACTCCTGCACTCAAAGCATGTCGGACATGAGAGAGAAAACAGAACAGGAAGAACTTACCAAGCACTAGCCACCAATCCATCCAACTCCGCAATACACCTATCCCTCTTCGCGCCAGTCACCATACCCTTACTGACCATTCCCTGCAACTCCCTAATCCGCTTACTCTTTCCTATTCCAGCCTGCTCCATGACCTTCCGTCCCAGACAATCACTATGAAATGCGTGCTGGCACGGAAAGACGAAGAATTGGCGACTTAGAAGGGGAAGCCCACAATCGTAGCACTTCTCACCCGGCTCGACAATAGCGTATCGATGATCTAGAGCCGCGATATCGATCTTGATATTCGTAGCTGTCTGAGATGATTCATCCATCTCCTTCTTCAAACCATCGATATTCCGACTGTAATCTTCTAGAGCAGCGCAGATCTCTTCCTTGAAATCATCAATGACTACGAAATCAGGGAAGAAGGGGATCAAGTCTTCGATCTTGAGTAAATCGCAGCGTTTCAAGAACTCGATGGCGGTTTTGATACCATTGGACTGTGAAATTACCTTCTTGGCTACTGCCAGCCAAAGTTTTTTCCGGAGAGCTGGGTTGGAGACGGGCCGGTCTGCAACGAGGGATGCGAGATCGATTTCAGAGTGTGCGAGCGCGAGCTCAACAGCTTGGAGGTATTGGCCCATGGTGCTGTAGATGTGAACGCACGATTGAACTCGTGAATGTTCAATGCAGAGTCGTAGGGCAAAATCCGAATCGAAACTTGGTTCGTCGCCTTGAGATTCAAGGTATGAGAGCAAAGCTGTTTCCTCTTTCGAAGGATGAGATGCGTAAATGGATATGAGTGTGTTGTGGACAGCTGCATCTGTGGAGTTGAGCTGGTTGATGACATGGAGCAGATATCGTACGGCTTGATTCTGGGACAAAGGTCCCTGGAAGTTTCGATCATAGTTGAGTAATGCTGGAATTAGATTTCGAGTTTTCAGATCCGAGTGTCGCATAAGAATGTCTACAAGGTCAACTGCGACATGAGTGATCAGTCCGCTACTGTAGCGATAGAAGATCTCCGGCTCTGTCTGCTTCTTCAGAACATCCAGAACTTCTGTCCACCGTTCTCTTTGCATCCAATACCCAAGGACGTAGTTGTAGTCATTCACAGCACTGGCGAAAAAGAGCAATTCGTCTTCTCTACCATGACTGCTGATGATGTCATATGTAGTCTTCCGATCCAGGTCTGATCTGTACTTCTTCACGAAGTCTTGGAATTCGGTCCGAATGGTGTCGAGCTGATCTTTGGTCTGGGCAGGATTAAGTGTCTCTGACAGCTCAGCTTTTGTGATTATTGTGTCATCCAGCGAATTGAGCTTGGACATGTATATCTCCACCAGCCAACTCGCAATCATGATCCTCTGCATGATACATGACTTCTTGTATGTTGTGATCTTTGTGAGCAGATATTTCCGCAGCGCATCTTGTTGATCATTGTCAACAAAAATGAGTGCCACTTGCTCAAATCGCTTGCTGCTCTTCCCATACACCCCTGCCGCTTCAAGGAACGAGCCTTTGCTGACGAGGTAATCACCTGAAGCAGTAGCCACAGCATCTTTCTGAGTTGGACCTCGGGCATATCTTAATGCCGCATCAAAATGCTCTGTCTTCAACATGACCTTCCAGACGTCTCTATCCTCGTCCGTGACAACAATCTCGTAGATCTCTTGCGTGGTGAACAGCCAGAAAGTGTTCTTCTGTTGATCTGCGAAAAGACCCAAAGCCTGCTGTCCTGGATCCAATACCACCTGGTCAAAAACCACTTCGTCATTGAGACGGTTAATGGCGATCACGCGCCCTCCTACCAGGTGCACAATATGCCATTGAGTCAAAGCAATTGAGTCAATGGCATCCTGGACAGGCTTCTTTCGACCATTAGCAGACTCCGCTGCTGGAAGCTGTGATCTAGGCAGCAGTTTTGACTCTGCAAATACCTTATTGCCTAGCTCGGTGGTGGCCGGTGAAGTGAGCAATCGACCATAGAAGGTTCCCTGAGAAGAAAGCCACGCAAAGATCCTGTCGGGAGCAAGACTCTCGAGCGAATTTGAGTCGGGAGTATCTGGAGAAACCACTAGAGACGAAGGAGCAGTTGTCGAGACCCTAGAAATCTCATGCACAATGGGTTGTTCTGTGTCGAATAGCTTAGTGAAAATAGATGCTCCGCCTTCATGACTTGTCCTCCCAATCTTTCCAACAAGATGTATGAGCCTGCTATGCGTAGCAATCAGAACTCTTCGAACATCCGGTTTTCGTGCATCCGTCACACCATCCACCCAGAGGCCAGTAATGGGACCATCTGGGTACTTCAACAGTGTCTTCAAGTACTTGTCCTCCTTCCTGTAGAACTCCGTAGACGTCTCAATGTATGCCTCATAGATGTTCCCGTCCGCGGCACCAATGAGGATCTCCCTGGTCGAAGTAGTTGGCAACGCTGGATTCCACGCTACTGTCTCGATTGAAACCCCGCGAAGTCGTGATAGAGGCCTAGGTTGTCGAGATTGTGTATGGAGGTAATAATTCTCTCCCAGCGCCGTACATATAATCAAATGGGAAGCAGTGGGGTCCAGGAACATGCGCCGTATCACTCCAACCTCCGAGGTCTTCTTGGGCAAATCGATATCTGCTCAACATTAGTGTCCGCCTCCCATATTCCGGTCCGGGATAGGCAAAGTATACCATCGATATCCGCCGGATTATCCAAATCTATGCGCAGGATCCTCCCATTCGAGAGCGCCAGCACCAGGACGTTGTTTGCGACTTGCGCGGCCACGAAGTCGGACGCTATCGAGAATTGGAGCTGTACGCGCTCGACGTTGAAGATGGGCAGCGCAATATCGTTCAGGTCTTGTAGGCTTCGCGCGGCTACGTAGCCGTTCGAGGGGTCGAGAGCCATCCGTTATGGTGAGTGAAGCTACCTCATGGTCCTCGGGGAAAGCTCGAGGCTGCGATGAGGTCCAAGGCTGGATGTCATAGCTTGTACGGTGGGCTTTAGAGTCGCTTTGTGCATTTATATCACGTGAATCATAATATCTTCGAATCCCCAAAGGAGCGTGGCGTGCTTGCTATTGCTCTGTTTAAGAGAAATCCAAGATTCTGTATCTCAGAGATGTCTTAATGAGACTTTTCATTCTAGATATGAGTCCTCAAACCCCCGATCTTCAGCCTAGTAACTATGTTTTCATACTGGTTCGCTTAGACGGCGCCTACCTTTTCGTTTTCGAGTCCATTCTCTCGATATTTAGGAATTACCGAGAGGTTGTGAAGCCAAGTGATGAGCAAAGCAAAGCCTCAATCAATACTCACAGCCATAAGCACAAGCAAGCAGCCGACAATACCGAGAGGGTTGTGGCCTGGCCACAGCTGTACGCCTCCTAGTATCCAAAACGCCAACTTTCAGATCCAACTCGTTTATGCCTCACTCCTACAGCAGAACAACACCCGCTGACCTCTGCCAACGGAATGTTTCACTGGCTCGATTAAGCAAGTTGTTGTACTCACACAACACAAAGTTGCAAGTTAGCAGTCCTGCCTGTCGAACGGGACCGGAATGCTTTCCACGGAATAGCAGGGCTGACAGCCTGGGCCATCCCTTTCACCCTTACTGGAACTGCGAGATCCGAATTCGGATCTGATGTCTGTTGGATATCTCCCTACAGAGCCTCAAGGAGACCATGTCCAACATTGATGGGTAGAGAGAACCGTGATGAAAGTAAGCTGGCCCAACAAACATTCTGAAGAAAGGACTTAGTAAAATCACACTAAGTGATGATTGTGAATCCTTGCATAGTAACGATACTTCAATCAGCATCAGCACCACGGGAATAAAACCTTATCAGTGTGGTTGAGCGGAAGAGTGAGCGAGAAAACGAAGAAGCTTCTGAGCCGCTCAAGACATCCCAGTACCGGCCTTATCATCAACGCCCAAAACGTATCGAATCCTATCAAAACCTCCATATCTGATCGGGTTAAAAGTTAGAAGTGCCGAATACAAGACCTGAAAACCCCGGAATGATTCTCGACAAAGTATACTCTGCAGTGCAGCGCTCAACAACCTCAAAAGCTACAAACCCATCAAAGAGTCGAGTTCAGACCGGTCATGCCATCACCACACATTTTGACACTCGTCTCAAACCCGAGAGGCCTTGAAAAGCTTGATTGAAAAGTATCGTACAGACTTCGCTCAATCGAGCGCTCGGAGAAGGTTTTGTAGCAGTGCTGAGTTTGAGTAATCAACATGAGCAAACTTTTCGTACCCTCAAACATTGACGCCGGAATGAGAGGCTTAAATCACAGCTGCGTACAGTGCCCAATCAACGAGCTGGGCGTGTGGGCGAAGACAGATTCACTAGGAGAAATACGGAGACTTCCGAGTGAGAAGAGAGAGTTCTGATACCCGTGATAGGACCCAGGAATTCCTTCCTGAAAGTCAAAGTGCAAGGGGGTTTTTTTTTTCTTCGCGAGCTTATTTTGCTGCACTGCAGTGCTGACAACGTTCAGCTCTCGCTGTGAACCACTAGGATCTCGTTCCAGATATTGACTTCCACGTGATTGCCCGTTTGGGTCATCTGTATGGTTCCTCGCGTTTTGGGGGCGAAGAGAGTTCTACCCTGAGTAGAGGACAGAGTCTCTCGATAAACAAGCACTGTAGCCAATGCGCTCCGAAAACAATCAAACCCTGAGCCCCTATTTTTGGCAACATGCGGTATGTTATTGACATGCTGTGAAACGCAATATGGCTGGCCATCGGCACTCGCTGGCCCTTCGCACTCCTCAATCTCGGGAAGGGAGTAAGATTTCATGCATATGATACGGCACGGCACTGCAGCAGAAATTGCCGAAGGGCACATCATCTGCAGCCACGCCGTCGAAGCACATCTTGTGGCCCAAACGCGATCAATGGCATGTTGATGAGGGCATTCGCAAGATCATGGAATGACAAAACGACCTGAGAGTGGACCGATCTGGGCTACGAGATCGAATGAGCCAGCTCATGCTGGTCTTCTCCTCAGCTGGGACCCTCCATGCAGGAAGGCTTCTCCAGACTCTTTGGCTTCTTTTCACTTTCCGTTCCTGCGTCCAAATGAAGGAGGGAGAAACTCTCCTTCGGTCTTTTTGCCTCTCACCGCTGCGTCTCACGCAGACGAGCGGAATTTCTTGGGAACATTGCTTTCTTCTCCAGGCCGGGCAGATCCGTGACTTGAGGCTGGAGCGGGGATACCCCAAATAGAGTTGCTTGGAAAGGTGGGAAAATTGTTGCTGGTGACCTCTGTTTCGTTTCACCAGTCAAGTCTTGTTGACCGCTCTTGTATCCGTGCTCAACGGTGATGGATAAACATTGTGGATGGGGGAGAATGTTGCGTGGCTTTTGTTTCCCGCGTGCGGATGTTGACGTACGTCTTGGTTTGACGATTCTTTTGGTCTGCTTGAGTTGAGGCTGTTGGAGTTATTTCGAGATGTTAGTTACTTGGCTTGGCCCCCTGATTCTCGACTCCTTGCGCTAGATTTCTAGCTAAGCGATGAAGTCACAGCTTGGCGAGACAGATGTTCCTGATCAAGATCTAAAAACAAGACTTGTAGCAACCTGTAATCTCCAGGAAACGGATTTAGAAGTCTGGAGACTTGCTGACACAGCCCACAACAAGCACCCCAATTGTGGTTCCGATAAGCACCAGGTTGTAAATCTGACTTCTGTATGTACCTCGGACAGGGACCACATGATGGCATGATAGCATGGCTGCATGTTGCAGCGGAAATGAGGTTTCCACCCTTTTCATCTTGTGGGAACATGTTCAGACGAACATTCGCGATCATGACCTCACGTAGAGTGGTGATCATGTCGCAGAGGTCGATCCAGGACCCAAGACATATGCGAGGAATCTGCTGATTCCATCATCAGTCCACGAATCAAGTGGGATCAACTGCCTCTCACACAGCCTTGAGGGAGCTCGTGGGAGTCATCAAAGTCATCTGGATACGCGGGCTCGGGTCCGCATGGGGTTACACGCCTTTTTGTTGATGATCTGGATGAACTCGAGATGTTTCCCTTTTGGGCGGCTTCAAACCTCGTCTGTTACACATCGCGTCATGGCCCTATCTGATTGGACGATAGGCCACGGTGCAGATGTTTCGAGTTGATGGTGGTGTTGCGCTGATTGGCTTTCCCGACAAACAGGAAGCATGGATGCATCCCACACGGGTTCAGCGGTTTGTCGCCTCCCTTGGCGGCACGGCAGCGTCGGCCATGAAACAGCATAGTGATTGTTGAGTGCGGTGTACGGAGTACATGAATGTGCTTGTTGTTGAGCTGGGAGTTAGTGATTGAGCCTCGCTGCTTCAGGGCTTTGAAGTGCTTTGGACAGCTCTGTAAAGCCGTGGTCGCATTCACGGTCCACTGGAAATCTATCACTCCGGCTTTGTAATGCCTTGCGCTCAGCCTTTCCTTCTATGCCTTTGACTTGCTTGCTCTGGCTCTCACACTCTCCCATTGTCCCTCTGCCAAGCGAGCGTATCCTCGTCCAGTATACAGCCAAGAGCCGCAAACACGCTCTGCAGGCAAATACTTCCACACAGTGCTCCGTACAGTACAGTACAGTACAGTACTGTAAACAAATCTTCCAGTCTCTGTATGATACACTGCTACGGCTGAACTCAGGATACGAGAATTGGCTGAACATCAGCTGCTATCTATCACCCATCCACTCCTCTCGCCTCTCCTCGCCTCTCCTCTCCTCTCCTCTCCTCTCCGCACAACTCTGGCTGGTCCAAACAATCAAGCAGTCTAGCTCTTGTTTTTCGTCCATCGTCAAACTTCGGCTCAAATGCACCATTCGCATCGTGTCTGGCAGCTGCTGGCTGGTGGTCCTCGCTCTTGATTTTCTCCTTGGCCATCCAATACCATCCATCCTGACCTCCCTCTAACCCAGTCAAGCTACTTTCTTCGACGCAGGGGTCTACCCATGACCCTTTTCACGCCCATGCCCTGGCTACTGGCCGCCCCATCAGCAACCTGGAAATGCTCGTGCACCCACTGTCGTTTCAGACCAGCCTGTTGATCCATCCAGATCCACCAGAGCGCGAGCAAGTCAGCCCAATCATCGTCCACTGAAATCCAGCAAGGAGCTCCAGAGCCCACCAGAGCAGAGCAGAGCAGCAGGAAGAGGCAAAAAGACCTGCGCGATCCATGCCATCCATACTTCCTCTTTCTCTCTCACGCGCTTCTCTCTTTGATAATCAATCCTAGAGGCCGTCATCGCCGCCCATAATATTTCCTCCCTCTTCCGTTCTTTGTTGTTCTCGTGCAGCGCGACTCCATTCGACTCGACCGGCCTATCTGAAGCAGTTGCGTCAAAGGAAAGGAAAAGTGGTTCATTAATCGGCAGATTGTCTTTCATGCTCCGGTAAGCACGAGCAGTACGACCAGCAGCAGCCACGACCCTTCATCCTCAAAAAGCAACCGATCCACCACCACCCTGTCTCGCTCATCCGAAACACCGCGTCTCCGTCTCGAAGGAGACTCACTTCGCTCACCATTCGAAACCACAGACATCGCATCACTCCACACAGATCTAAAGAAAACCACTTCAGACGCGACGATCCTGGAAGATCTCCATACGCAGCCCGATCACCCAAAGCTCCGGGACAGCTTCGACTGTATAATATCAAAGAGCCTCCCACTCTGTAATACCTACCAAGTTTGACATTCATCTCATCTTGCAACACCCATCGAATATTAAACGCCCTCGACCTTACCCCAGCCTCATGCATAGAGAGTATTCCTTACGATGGCCATGTTAGCTTCCAAATCGCCGTTTCCGGCGACGCTGGGTTCGACCTCCTCCAACCTCTCCTCATCGTCAGCCCAAGCAAATATTCAATCGAGTCGGAGGGCACCAGCCATGATTTCCTCAAATCAGTCTTTTGCCAGCCCGACAGAGTCCGAGTTCTCCGATGTCGAGAGTCCAGAGTCAGCAAAGAATTGGGATGAGGAACGGGTATGTGACTGGTTGGTCACGGTCAATTGTGGAGAATACGAGAAGATCTTTCGAAAGAACAACATCAATGGAGAGAACCTGTTGGAGATGGACAAGGCTGTGCTCCAGGAGATGGGCATCGACAAGATAGGGGACCGAGTAAGGCTGTTCCTGAACATCAAGAAACTGAGGACGAAAGCCTATGCCAATCAAAAGAAGAGGAATAGAGTGAGTTTGTAGACGGATAACATCCTGCTGCTCCATACTGATAGTTGTAGGATTCCTTCGCTGGTCTTGAAACATTTACCCCTTCGTCAACTGGCTCACCGAAACCTCTCAACTCTGCAAGAGCGATACCGACTCCATCTGCAAACAAGAGATACTCGAGACAATTCGACGGATTTACTCCAGTCACTGCCATCCCAGAGAACGTCAGCAAGCCACCTTCAAGGCCGAGTTCACCTCTCGCTGGATCGGAAGCCAGAGTCGCCAGACAGGCAAGATATGGCGTTCTGAGCCCAGCAGAGATATCGAGGCGGGAGAATGCCCAAGGTTACTTTAACGGTGCAAGCAACCCTTCAAGTGCAGCAACAATAAGTGGTAGACGGCCTGGAACACCCGGAGACGGACAACCACAGACTGCACGACTAATTCATAACCACACCCGCGGCAACGGTAGCATTGATGGCTCATTGATGGCTCAACTACCCCAAAATCAAGATATCATTCGAGTCATTTCATCCGGAGGACTAACAAAGGTCGTGCGAATTGTGGATTGCCAATCCTGCGACGAAGTCATGAGGTTAACGTTAAGGAAATTTGGATATCGGGAAGATCACGACAGAAATTACTGCTTCTACGTATTGAACGGTGTCGATCCTGACCCAAGCCAATGTCGGAGGTTACCTGAGACCGACCTGTGGAGGATCATCAAGGATACGAGAAGGCCTGAACGGAATCGACTGATATTGAGGAAGATACATCAAGGCGAGCCGGGAGAAGCTGAGCTCCAACGAGCAGCCAGCATTGCAATGGAAGAGGCTGCTACGAGTAGGAGTCGCTTACCAGAAGGCATGGACAAACGAAGCCAACTGAAGGTGCAACAAGTTTTGGGCGAGACTTTTAACGATGGACCACAACATCCTCTTTCGCCTGCATCATTCCAATCCGGAACTTCGGCTGTTTCCGCTGGCGAACGGGAACGTAATGTTTATAATGCAGCAAAGGACTTGGAGAGACCGCCATCGATGGAACAGCCAAGAGATACCGCCAGACCTAGACCAAGTGGGAAGAAGGGCGTGCTCCGACAATTCTTCGGCCAAAGACCGCCCAGCGAGTTGATCACTTCGGATCTAACGACATACTTCCCAGATCATCCTCGGGAGGAGATCGACCGTACCGCCAGACTTTCATTACGAAGATCGACCCGTCTGAGCAAGGTCAACTCTCGTTTAAGTGTTGCGAGTAATCTGAGCTTCGCGTCAAGTGTTGCCGATGCACCTCCTATGCCAACCATTGCCGACACATGGCTCAGTGGTAACAGCCAGCTCGCCAAAGTCAGACCTTTAGATCTATCCAGGGGTAACAGTGGACGTTACAGAGACTCCGTGGCATCATCGATGCTTGAACGAGTACAAGAAGAATCACCAATCGAACCAAACCGGAAATCATATGTCTCATTTGACAGTGGATCCGATACAACTAATGTCAATGTCACCGACCCTGATGGAAATGTCATTCAGAACAGCTACTTCGAAGATGGAAGTACAGAAGCTGGCGGTTCACTCCGGGAGATTAGTCAAGCTCTGAATGACGACGGAGAGGATGAAGATGAGGAGTTGCAAAGTTTCTTGGCTGGCGATTCTTGGGATGACAGCAAATGGATGAAGGGTGCTCTCATTGGTCAGGGTTCGTTTGGAAGTGTGTACCTGGCTCTTCACGCCGTCACTGGCGAACTCCTTGCTGTAAAGCAGGTCGAGGCCCCTTCACCTGGAGCAAACAGTCAGAGCGACGCAAGGAAGAAGAGTATGATCGACGCTTTGAAGCGCGAGATTAGTCTTCTGAGAGATCTTCAACATCCCAACATTGTCCAATATCTTGGAGCTAGTTCTTCCGCCGAACATCTCAATATTTTCTTGGAGTACGTTCCTGGTGGATCAGTGCAAACAATGTTGAACTCTTATGGAGCTCTTCGGGAGCCTCTCATTCGCAACTTCGTTCGACAAATCGTCACTGGTCTTGCTTATCTTCACGGCCGAGAGATCATTCACAGAGACATCAAAGGTGCCAACATTCTTGTTGACAACAAGGGTGGTATCAAGATTTCCGATTTTGGTATCTCAAAGAAGATTGAGGCTTCCAACATCCTTGGCGGCGCTGGCAACAACAAGAATAGACCATCTCTCCAGGGATCTGTTTTCTGGATGGCTCCTGAGGTCGTGAAACAGACTTCATACACCAGAAAGGCCGATATTTGGTCTCTTGGCTGTCTTGTTGTCGAGATGATGACAGGAACTCATCCCTTCCCTGACTGCTCGCAATTACAAGCAATCTTCAAGATTGGAGGTGCCAAGATCAGTCCAACGATTCCCGATCATGCCAGCGAAGAAGCCCAGACATTCCTCAAGTCTGCCTTCGAGGTCGACCACACCAAACGACCAAGTGCTGAAGAGCTACTTTTCAGCCCGTTCCTCAACCCCATGACATAGGTCTGGGGCGGAACGCACACCCCGATATATCTCACCTCGTTGATATGTCTTCACAACTCTTTTTCTCTGCATTGCAAGCGCTGGTCATTGCATAGCGGAGCACGGCGGGCAGGGAACATTTCCTTTTCTTATCTTAACGAACAAAGCACTTTCTTGTATACACACCCTTTTTCCTTGTTTCGATGATGGTTTTATGACGAATGAAAGAAAGATTCCCATGTATGGCGGGCGGGGAAGCTGAATGCATAGAGCATCTTATTGGTTGGAGTCGATTGGAAGGACGGATGGTGTTGACTGGAAGGGAGAAAGGAGTGATTGGTATTGACCATTTCAAGGTGCGAGGAGAGTGGATATCTTAATTGATCGGTCGGTCGGCCTCTGGTAGATCGATGGTGTAGATTATAGAGTGGTCGAGAAATATGAAAGAACAAATACTCCAAATTTGAACTTCTGCTTCGCATCGTCTGTGTGCTCTCTTCTGGGAATGTCGTCACGTGTGGGACTACTACTGGTTCCCGTTGACTTCGGCTTACTTACACATATTTTGATTCAAACAGTCGTAACGTGGACTTGCTAAAGTACAGGTCTACCTCCTCATATTGTATGCTGCATCCTCATACGAACGACGCCGTTTTTTGTACCAATACAGCAACGGAAAGCCAAGGCCAAGCTGCCTCCAGACTCACCTCGAGCTTCTTAGCTTCACCAGAGTAGCCTGCCTACCTGGGAGGCCTTGGTTCCTGTGCCACGCTCGCTACTTAGTTTAACTCTACCCTCTTAATTCCTCTTGCCAAGTCAACTATTACAGCTATTCAAGTCATCCACTCCCAGCCACTTTCAATATCACATCTCAGCCCACCACTTCCGAACGCGCCCATCTACCTTGACCAAAACAGCACCCAGCTCGCAGGACCTCATCAAATGCCAATTTGACCTAGTAGCAACCATGACCCCGAAAACTCAAGGACGTCTCTACTTCGCCTACGGCTCCAACCTCTCCTTGAAGCAGATGGCTTGTCGCTGCCCCAAATCCACATACCACTGTCTGGCTGTGCTGAAGGGCTGGAAATGGGTCATTGGGCCGAGGGGGTATGCTAATGTTGTGAAGTCAGATCCTCGTCTTAGCAGCACAGACGAAGCGCAAGATGAGGTCTATGGCTTACTGTACGTCCTAGATGAGGAAGATGAGGAGGCGTTGGATGTGGCGGAGGGTGTGCCGGATTGCTATGTTAAGATGATGTTGGGTGTTGAGAGTTTAGGGAGGGATGGTGGGGCTGAGGAAGGAAGGGAAGAAGGGGAGGAGATCGAGGTGTTGGTTTATGTTGATGTTGCGAGGACTGGGGTGGGGACTTGTAAGGAGGAGTAAGTAGCGACTTCGTCTTGTTGTCTTATTCTCACCCTGCTTCGTCATACTCTGAAATTCGTAGTCTGCACCTCCAGTCATGGATACATGCAATGTTATGATAGAATGTAATACTGACTGGTTACAGGTACGTCGCGCGGATGAACAGAGGCATCAAAGATGCTGTTGAGAGGGGTATGCCGCAAGATTACGTAGACCGTGTATTGAGGAAATGGGTTAGAGATGAAGATATATCGAGGGAAGGGGACGTGAAAGACCCTTCCTTCCCGGGCGAGCAATGAAGAAAAGTTCCAGCTGCTGAAGAGACATGAAGCGGGAGGAGGGCTGCCTGAAAAGTTCAGATCCTCCAATCTAATTCCCACATTGCTTGATAAGTGAAATTGCCTCTTCTAAGCACTCAGTCATCAGGATAAAAAAAGTGTACTCGCTGGAAACGCACGAATCGTTCTGGTGGCTAACCCAAAATTGAGCCTAAACGAGGGGTGAAGGGGGTTATGTCAACAGCAGAAAATATACGGGGCACATTCTGTATTTTGTCATTGAACATAGACACAATTTCCTCCTTACTTACCTAAGTTCCCTGTGCTTGTGAAAGTATTTCCGCTTCCCTGCTCATGTATACAAAGTCGAGCATATCGATCACTAAACCCTCGGCATCAAATTGTGCCGACTTCATCGGCTTCCCGATTGGGCCGACACCTTGTTCACGGCAACGACCGCGAAAACATGAGATGAACAGGCACAGCCCGAAGAAATATGACGAGGCAAAAAGTAAAAACAAAATGGTCGTGCATACATTGGTAAGCCTTATTGTCATTAAGATTTTTGATGACGGAGAATCGGAAATTGTTGTCAGGCAGAGAGGGAGACGACGAAGCTTGTAGATACTTTCCCAGCCCAATGGTTCTTCTTGGAGAAGTGTATATCATGTCCTGCAACACAACTAAAGTATCTGCATACTTTCCTCTCCAACTCTGACTTCCATCACGCTTGCTTTGCATTCTCCCAGCTTCATGATGTTTCCCACCAATCTCCCCTCCCCCATCCCTTTGTTGGGTCTTAGCCTCCTACCAGTTTTAACAACCGCTCTCCAACTCCCAAACTATACCAACATCATAACCTCAAACACCAATCCAGCGGTACTAGACGTGACATTCCATGTCGCCAATACAACCATCAATCTCTGGAACTCTGGGCTCGTCAGCGACCTGAAGGACCTAGTCTCCAGACTCCAAAATGATAATGACACGAAAGTCGTAGTCTTCAGAAGTGACGTCCCGAAATACTGGATCGCGCATGCAGATCTGAACTTCGACATTGACAGTACGTTCCGCCTTGAAATTGCCTAGTCTCAACCCGATCTCGATCAGCTAGAAGGACCTGTTTGTTGACAAACCTCTTATTCAGATCCAACCATCGTAACCGACTCCATCTACCTCATCAACAACATGACCAACCTCCAACAAACCACCATCGGCGCCGTCTCCGGCGTGGTTCGCGGGGGCGGTAACGAGTTCCTGGTCTCACTCGACATGCGCTTCGCGTCTAAGCCGCATACACTTCTAGGACAACCTGAAGTCGGTCTCGGCATCATCCCGGGCCTAGGCGGGATTCAATTTCTCGCACGGCTCATCGGACGTGGTAGAGCCATGGAGTATGTGCTTAGCGGCAACGACATTAACGCCGCAGACGCAGAGCGTATCGGATGGATCAACAAAGCTTTTGACACGGATGAGGAGATGGAAGGGTATGTATCTGGGTTGACGAAGAGATTGGCCCTATTTGATGGCGAGGCTATCAAGGCTGGGAGGACGGCGGTAAATGTTGCGACGACGCCGGATGTGGAGGATTTGTTGGAGGATGAGAGGGTGTTTATTGAGTTGTATAGGAAGCCGAGTGTGCAGGCGAGGACGAAGCTTGGAACGTTGGATGATAATGATGGAGAGAGGTTTTTTGGGGAGGCGTTGCCGTTGTTGTATGCTGGGGCTGCTGCAGGGACTGGAGCGTCGAGGAGGAGGAGTGTGAGGTATGGGATGTGAATAGAGGTGATGGAGTGGAAGAAGAGGTGTAGGAGAAGTTGTGTTAAGCATGCATTGCCGGAGTCGGACTGAACATTATCGATGTATATCCTGCGAACCACTGTACTTAACATAGTTAATTGACATTATCAAGTTTCATAACTCAACAACAATTGCTACAGTGCTTTACAAATTCATTAACATGCCACGTCTTCGACTCTGAATTCCAGCTCCCGCACGGAACTTTAAGCGAACAAAACAAACAAAGCTATACACGCAGCAAAGACAAGAATATCACTCCTCACAACACACACAGCGCTGTTCTCTGATGTCGGCGTCGGGGTCGCGACGTTACTGTTGCCGTTGCCAATCCCCGTGGCAGAAACAGTTGGCTCAGGCGTAATGGTGCTAGGAGCCAAACTCCCATCCACAAAGCCAGAGGGCGTCACCACCTCCACACCACCAGTCTCCACCGCCGATGTCTCTGCAACTTCGGTAGCACTCACTTCTAGCGTCGTTCCCTCCGCCAGAGTCGTCGACCCCGTGATTGTAGCACCATTCGTATCCGTCGTAGCGAAGAAGACCAGTGACGAAGGAGGCGTAGTCTGCACGGGCACTTCCTCAGCTTTCTCGTATAAGTCTGGCGGCATGGTGAAAGCTGTACGTTCGGGCTCGAGTGCAATTTCTGTGGCCGTAGGATCGTACTCTGTGAGTGCGGCTGTTTCAAGGGTTGCCTCGCCCTCAGCTGTTTCAGTGATGTACGGCCAGTCTGCTTCAACAGCCGTTGGTAACTCCACAGTGTTGTCCTCGGATAATGCATCATTGCCAGACTCATCTGCTTTTCTTACAAGTCTTTCTCTCAACTTTGCAGCGGCGCCAAAGGAGATCTTGATGTACGGGATATGGTGGTTTGGAAACGGGATTCTGTAGTTCTGCTCGCAGCGGTAGAACTTGGGATAATCGACTTTCTGGCTGAAGCCTCCCAGCTTGAGCGTTATTTTGCCGGTCGTAAGGCAGGGCATGCTGAAACTGCCTTTGCTCCAGCGTTGGTAACTTGCTACTCGGACAGCTTGGATGGATGGGGCTCCTCCAGACGTGACAAGCTCGAGGGATGATACCATCGATGCCACACCTGTTGAGATTTCTGTCACAGACGATAAAATGCCGTCTTGGACAAGTTTTTGAATCTTCTTGACGGCTTCTTCGGCAGCCGTGGCTGAATTCGCGTTTGCTTGAGCGTCCCCAAGCCAGGATTCACTCAAGATAGCTGCGATATCGTTTGGGAGTGATGGTGCAGAGTCTGCAAGACTGGAGATGTATTCCTCCAGGTTCGGTAGGGTTTTTTCGATCTGTTCGATGATGGCAGGTAGGCGTTTTGCAGCTTGCAAGGTGTCTGCTACTTGGGAGATGCTGCGGATTTCACCTTCAATGACTTTCTCCACGATGGTATCAATACCAAGATCGGCCAACGTATCGAACGCTGCGATCGCGTCGCTGACTATCTTGTACAGATCCTCCGCGTTGGTGACAGTAGTCGTGAGTGCAGTTTGTAGACCGATAAGTGCTTGGCTTGTCTTAATCGTCTCCTCCACTGCCACCCACGTTAACCTACATGCTTCTCAGGTCTATAGTTCGACTTACCTTTGGTCTTGAGCTTGCCGACGGTGGTCTCCGCGCATGAAGTGATATTCCTGCAAAACTGACTGGTGATCTGCGAGATGGATTGGTTGATTGTCCCAAATTGCTCTTCGATATTGCCAATATCTTTGCCGATATTGTCCAGATTACCGCTGATACTTTCGAAAGCCTTCTGCCAAGGAGTGAGGAACTCTTTGATTTGCTCACCCATTACCTCCTCAGAATCGGTCAAGTAATCTGTGAACCAAGCTCGGACTGATTGACCACTACACTCTCCGATAAAGCAGGGTGCAATAGCTGCAGCTAGCTCTCTGTATCTTGTCAAATCGATCTAACGTGTCAGCAGTTGTAAGTGAAGTATTTCGGATTCAGACACATACTTCAGCAGCTGTGAAAATCTTGAAATTCGCAGACTGAACCAGAGGCCCACTCCCAGTGCTCAGACCCATTTTGTTATCTTGCACGTTAAATGCATTCTCAATCATGCACTAAAATTCGTGAGTCAAAGTTGCTCCGGCTCCTTGAGGAATGCCAAATACCTGTTGCATCGAACCAAATTTGCTCAAAACACTATACGTAGCTGCCCCAGTATCTAGAGAAGTGATTGCGCTCTTGGCGATGTCCAAATCAATGAAATCGAATGCTTCAGGTAAACATGTGCAATATCCAGCTGCCTGTCGCGTGAGTTCATCGAGGTTGGGGATGCCTTTGCGTGCGACACCGCAGAAGTCGAGCTTCTTTGAACCAACATTGACACCACATGGAACAGATATCACCGTGGGGATGGTACCTGTTGAAGTAAAGAGAGACAATCAGCAGATTGGACGTCACAGAATGACAGTACAGAATGACAGCATACAGTGACGAGCTTACCTGGGATACATGTCCAGCCATCACACCATTTGACGCCCTTCCAGGAAACGCCGCAGGGATACCTGCCTGTGAGCTTTGTTTTGCATGGATCTACCTACGAAACATCTGTCTGTATGGGCTTGCATATTTTTCCCAATGAGAATTCTCATTACCTTGAAGAAATCCTTTTTGCAATTCTTGATGGCAAGTGTTGGGACACTGATCACAGCTTTACATGAGCCCAACTTTTTGATAGACCCACAGAGTGTATCGAGAGTGCTTGCCGAGGAAAGCAGCGAGAGGGAAAGGAGAATCAGAAGAGGAAACACTGGGTGAAGCTTATGAAGAGAGTTTATCATTTTGTAGAGTTTCACCCTGCGTCTTGGAGCTTAATGAACAGGGGCGAATGGGTGATATTCTTACCATAGAATACCGACTAGAAGCCTGTTATATATACTAGAAGTCTTTCGTTGTTGGCGATTGTAGAGGAAGTTAGTCTATACTTTCGGACATCTGCACTCGACACTCCACAGTCAGCCGCACTTTGCTTGGCATCCAAGTCTAGTACTTCTCCAAGAGCAGAATATGGTTTGGCCTCTGTCGAAGGCGCTGGCGATTTAGTCTAGTTCGATCTCGCCGGTACCAAGTAATTGGCAGGAAAGCATGATGAAGTAATAGTCTAATGAGTGCGGGCGGGGCACTATTCCCTCGCCCAGACAGCCGAGGACCTTTCTCTGGGATCCCTCTTCTGGATGCCCTCTCTTCAGAGCAAAGCTATGCATTTAATTCCCCGTGCATCACGAATGGATGCCACGTGAAAAAAAATCACACATTTGATTCCAGGAAATCCTTGATATCGGTCAGACAGATTATATTGCACGGACACAAAGCCCATCGATATGAACTTGTTCCGGTTGTGAATCCATTCCCTGGAGCTAAACTGACCCTTGTGATCCATTCTCTTCTCAAACTATCACTGGCGGCCCAAACTTGTCCTTGGGGATTCTTAAGAGGCACGTACGATACGTACTTACCCCAATTCGCTTTCTCGCCCACGCTTAGATAGTCTAGCCGGCTGCATTGCACCGCCATCTCAGAAACTTCACGATCCCACGTCTTTGAGTTTCCAGTATCATCAGCTTTCATGCCCACAAGCCATAGGTGAAGCATAGAAGTATAGTCATGGATCGTAGGGCCACCGAGCTGCTATAATCCATATCTTGGCATCCTTATTTTTGGTTTGGGTTCTCCACATCAGCCCATCAGATGATCGGTCTACTACTGGTACACCATCTATTCCCTGATCAGAGCTGGGCGTGTACTAATTCTCTCGTCCCGATTGGCCTGTGTCACAGTCCATCTAATGAGTCTCCTCCCAGTCGTGGTTGCATGCAAGCTCGTTGGGGTCTACGGTCATAGACGAGACCTTGGGCTCGGATGCTGACTCTTGCGAGAAGGGATCCCAACTCCTAATAGAGAAATAAGGTACAAGGATATTGAATTGTTCCTGTCTCTCATGACAAGATGGCGGCTGGAGTTGGATTCTCAAGACTTCAGCAGACACGCATGATGTTTCGGTCGTTCATCGTCAAGGATTGTCTGTGGCTGCTTCCAAGGTCTTCTTGCGGCCATGCATGTGAATCAATCTTCTTGTCCCTTGGAAGTCTCGTAGCCCTTCGAAAGTTGTATACTGAGGTCGCATGACCAGCACTTAGGTTGGTATCTGGAAATGCGTCTTCTGCGGAGGTATCATTTCAAGGTGAATTGCGGATGTTTGAAAGACTGGTGGCTTTGGTGGTTGGCAAGATGGATTCCGGATTACTGGACCTTGAAAATAATATGCAGACCACTTTGACTCTAGTCCAGTATCAAAGATCCGAAGTCGAACGCAGAAAGATACGTCCAAGGTCCATTCCCCCTCTAGCCATCCTTGCCAAATCGAGCTCAACCTTGTTCAGGGCTTTCATAGCTTTGCCATAAGTCCAACATTGCAGTGAGCCAAAAATTGGTTGCAACTTTAGTTGATTCGGGCCAACTAGTGAAAAACATATTCAGGTCGTCAGCAAGGCGCCTTCAATGGCTTCTGGGCGATGGGTTATGGCGCCAAAAGCTGCCGTAATTCTAGCCCACAAATTCTGCAAGACATTCGAGGTTCATAGGTTTGTTCAAACCCGGAAGTCGCTGGCAATCCCAAAGACCGCAGACTTTGGCTGTGTAGCTGCACCAAGTCTGCCCAAAGTTGCCAAGTACAACTTGTCTTCGTTTAGCAGAAAAACCATACCATTCTCACCCAGAGCAAAATTTGCAGCGCCTCCAGACACTAGGATCTTACCCAGAAGTCTACCCTGTGGATTCCCTACATGTAGCGAGTTAGTATGGCGATGTACAGTTAATAGGCTGCTGCATCACGAGAGAAGTGGATTACCGCATGCACTCGTTCTTCACTTACAGACATTGACACCGTCTCCACACCCTGCATATACATTGCCTGCCTTGTCTGTTTTGATTCCGTCTGGAATCCCAACAGAGGGCATGGCGAAAGTCCGCCTGTTTGACAATAAAGGTCCAGCACCAGAAGTAGCGACATCATAGGCGTAAATTGTCTTCGCTGCTGCAGGTGCTGTCGAGCTTTGGGCTGTGTCGGTTATGTAGGCAATCTTCTCGTCCGGAGAAAATCCAATGCCATTGGGAGCTGCAAGTCCATCTGCGACGACGCGGATATCTGTTGTGCCCGGTACCCAGCGGTACACTTGAGCTGGTAGTTGAGGAGCGGGTCTAATGTTCTGAATGAATCCGAATTGAGGGTCTGTGAACCAGAGAGCACCATCTGAAGTCCGTATCACATCGTTAGGAGAGTTGAATGGTACGCCGAGATAGTTGTTGATTAGGTTGGTCGTGGCATATGGCGCAGTTGGACTGAGTCTGAGGAGCCCGCCAGGATTTGCGAGGTCACCTTGTGCACAGAAAATCAAGTTCCCGTCAGGCGACAATGTACCACCATTGGCAAGGTGTATCTCTCTTCCTGTTGGGGTGATGGTTTCGGAAGACCAGATTTTGGTGGTAGGGTCCTGGGTGATGCGTGATATAATGACGGCTTTCTGGTTTGTGTTGGGGGAATTGATGCCAGAGAAGTTATACTGGTTAGAGGAAACAAATAGCACAGGTGGATTGCTGCTAGCAAGTACAGCAGCCTCGTGGAACTGAGGAAAGCTTGTATTCGCAGAGTTGAGAATCAGTGATAGGGTAGGAGCATCGCCCAGAATTGCTTGGAAGGCATCGTCGTAGACTTGGAACTGGACTCCTGAGCTGACTGAAGCATTATTGAAGGTGTCGATATCAGCGAAAGCCTCTGGCGTGATGCGCTGCTACACGTCAGCCAAACCGGCCAGGCACACAGCCTTGAGATGCTCATTGGTATGTTTTGGCGTGAAAGGGGATTTCAAAAATATCGAGACTTACGACGACGATGTTGGGAAGAGCAATGACGCTGTTCAGGACAGCTGTGAGAATTATCAGTCTGATCAGAAGTAAAACCATTGTAGCTGTGAAGTATCTTGACTAGGTTATGCATCTCCAAGAAGATGAGGAAAAGTTCGGCGGATCACGAGGGTCTTATAAGTACATCGATGATGATCATTCTTAGCCTCGATCAAAGTTCGACCTTGTGGAACTTGAATGGAGTAGCCAAGCAATGTAAGGGCCGACCAAGACTCATGGATTTACTTCGGAATGAATCCACAGGGACATGACTTGAGACAGGCAGTAAGATACAAAAAACATCAGGTCAAACATGAAACTTCCTTAACCATATCGTGGTCCTGTTGTGGGTTGAGATCATAGTTCATGCAAAACGAACTTGGCGGCGGAAAAAATTTACCCGAGGCGAGTGCAGAACTCAATGAATATGCTGCAAAGGAACAGTATACCATTAGGGCAAGAGGGTATGTAGCACTTGGATTGAAGTAGCGCAAGAACGGAAAGTAACCACAATGAACCTGGCGCCCAACCTCGGTTATGTTTGGATCACAGCAAGCTTCAAGCTATCGCCTTGGGGATGAAAATCTCAGTCCCTTCTGTCATAATAACATCCAATTACACTTGCCCTGCAGCTTACATAGCAAATTGAGTACTTAGGCTGGCAAGAACGACAGAACGAGGACAGAAATAGAGCAGTTAAGGGTCAGTGTGGCAAAAGCTGTCTTGAAGTCTCACTGAGGGTGGGCTGCAATGCCAATCACCTGGCGACGAAGCGATCAACAGCTCGAGGAACAAATAAAGCCCCAGTTGAGTACCAGAGCATCAGAGCATCAGAGCCAAGTGCTACGAGTCCTGGCTGTACTTCCGAAGGATCAAGAACCGGCGTTGATTGTACTTGCAGCCGCTGAAATTGAGCTGCCCGAAGAATGAACCTCTCAAATATAGATGCAACACGAGCTGGAGTCTGGAATAGCATGTAAGCCAAGTGCTAGAACGGTGACATGAGATTCCTCCATACAAGCCGCCGCTGCCAAAGATGTTTTTGGATGAGGCGAAGTTGAATCATGACTCAGACTTGACTCGAAGTGACCAGCTCAAGAAGCTGAATGGAGAAATGTAACAACTGACTGTTGAGGGCTCATTGTTGACTCTCTGACCCTGTCACTTAGTCACGATTGACGAACATTCTTGATGATAGTCGTAGTGATTGTCTGAAGAAGATCGTCGAGGTTCAAAGCCTCACGGCTGAAGTCAGCGACCTACGCGCTAGTGCACGTGCCTCGAAGCCTTTGAAAGACCCTAAATATCGCCTCGCTCTGCACCCACAATCCCACGTCACACCCGCACAACACTGAAAAGATCGATCTTGACACTGTGTACTGCAGAGTCAAGTTTCTGTCTACGAAGAACCTCTCGACAACTCGAGCGCTCACTGCGCCATCAACAGCCGAGATGAGTGACGCCCAAGCAAACGAGGCGGAGAAGAACATCGAGATCTGGAAGGTGAAGAAACTCATCAAGCGACTGGAAGCTGCCAGAGGAAATGGAACTTCCATGATTTCCCTTATCATTCGTGAGTTCTAGAGATCAGTGCGTGATGGACCAGCTCTGACATAAAGAATAGCGCCTAAGGACCAGGTTTCTCGAGCGGCGAAGATGTTGGCTGAAGAATACGTGCGCTTTGTCCCACTTCCCCATTCTACCGTGTTGTGCTAACATTCGCATAGGGAACCGCATCAAACATCAAATCTCGAGTCAATCGTCAATCCGTCTTGTCTGCTATCACGTCTACCCAACAGAGACTAAAGTTGTACAACAAGGTCCCTCCAAATGGATTGGTTGTTTACTGTGGAGAAATCTTGACATCAGAAGGCAAGGAGAGAAAGGTTAACATCGACTTCGAACCCTTCAAGCCTATCAACACCTCCCTATACCTTTGCGACAACAAGTTTCATACCGAGGCTCTCGCCGAACTCTTGGAATCAGATCAGAAGTTTGGTTTCATTATTATGGATGGTAATGGAGCTCTTTTCGGTACCCTCAGCGGTAATACCCGAGACGTAGTCCACAAGTTCTCCGTTGATCTGCCAAAGAAGCACGGCCGTGGTGGACAATCTGCCCTTCGTTTTGCCCGTCTCAGAGAAGAAAAGCGCCACAACTACGTCCGTAAGGTTGCTGAGTTGGCAGTCCAAAACTTCATCACAGCCGACAAGGTCAACGTTGCTGGCATTATCTTGGCTGGCTCCGCTGATTTCAAGAACGATCTGAACCAGTCTGACCTTTTCGATAACCGTCTTCAAACCAAGGTCATCAAGGTTGTAGATGTTTCTTATGGTGGTGAGAATGGTTTCAACCAGGCTATTGAGCTCTCCGCCGAGACCCTCAGCAACGTCAAATTCATCCAGGAGAAGAAGCTCATCGGAAAGTACTTTGAGGAGATCAGTCAGGATTCCGGTCGTGTGTGCTATGGTGTTGAGGACACTTTGAAGGCACTAGAACTTGGAGCCGTTGAAATTCTCATCGTTTTCGAGAACCTTGAGATTAACCGCTGGACCCTGAAGGATGTCAACGGAACTTTGACCATCCTCCACACCACCAAGCAACAAGAGGCTGCCAACCGAGACCAATTCATGGACAGGGAAACCGGACAGGAGATGGAAGTCGTCTCGCAAGAGTCCTTCCTCGAATGGATCGCTGAGAAGTACAAGGACTTTGGAGCAACTCTAGAGTTCGTTTCCGACCGTTCCAGTGAGGGTAACCAGTTCGTGAAGGGATTTGGTGGAATTGGTGGCCTTCTCCGCTACAAGGTCAACTTTGAGCAGTTGGCCGAAGTCGACGATGACGATGATTACTACGACGGTATGTGTGACGCTGCCCAGATTTTTATCAGAAACCTACTAATATGTGAATAGATTGACAATCTGATGCCCTCGCATTGGGCGAGGAACCAACTCTTGTCCCGTCAGGTCAGAATCTGTCACCTCGCCCAAGTGCCGTGCAGCAGATCAGACATCAGCCGACCCCGGTTGGCTCTCGCCAGAGAAGCGCTGTGTCAAGGCCCAGCCCCCTCCGGTCCGTTACGACGGTTACTTGAGTTGATCAAACGGATATCAGAGGTATGGAAACCCTCAATGAAAGAACCTCGGCAGCTTCGCTGACAAGCTAGCGTAGGATAAACAAACCACCTGTTGATAACACTCTGATATTTGCATGGAAAGTGTGGAGAATTGTGCGAGACAGATTGCTTATTATCAGCGACAATGTTTGTATTTTGAGATTTTCAACGCGAGGTGCAAAGTAGGCTCGACTCCCGTTTGATAGGTCGAATCAGGAGCAATTCGAGACTTATTTGGACTACGCATTTTTTAAGTGAACATTCAATCTACACTGTCTATTAAGGTGTCAAGCATCGGCGCAAGCTTTCAGCTTAAACTTTTGAGGTCTACGGTCATAAGTTGTACAGAGCATCAAGTATATTTCGATCTCTGTGTATTGTGCAAAACATCTTGGTAGCAAGAGCGGACTATTGAAAACGGAAGGTGGGGTTGGAGGGGCAAGTCTATCCGATACGCGGGGCAAATTTATATCGGAGCTCGAACACTCCTTTGAATCACAATCGATAACCTCAATCACGCTCACAATCAACGATAGGAGCCGAGCCGAATTGAAAGGGAGAATGTGGCAACCAACAGCAGCCCTTTGATGCCTAAATCCCATTTTATTTTATTCTGACATCGCGACATCAAGCCCCCAACCACTGCTTCTGCTCAACATCCCGCCATCATGGCTTCGCAAAACGACAAGCACGATCACCCTGTCCCTATTGTTTCTTTCCTTGGTCCTGTTTCTTCATACACCCATCAGGTACATACTCTTGCAGATGATGAACGCCCCCCTTGGTCCATTGGACTGACAGATTTCGACCTTGCTCAGGCGGCACTCAGTACTTTCGAGTCCGATCGATACGACTACCAACCTGCGGTCACGATTACAGGTACCGAATTTGCACTCGGATTCATTACACCATCTAATTGGGGGATCTAGATGTCTTCGAAGCTGTTCAGTCTGGTGAAGCTGCATTGGGCGTTGTGCCATTCGAAAATTCGACAAACGGAGCAGTTGTCTACACCTTCGAGCTTCTCGCAGATCGACATGACCGATTTCTAGACGTCACAGTCTGCGCTGAAGCCTACCTCGATGTCAGCCACTGCCTCCTAGGCAAGAAGTGCGGAAGCACTGATTCTCCTGACTTGTCTGGCGCCTGCACTCCGACAATGTCGAGTCCGAACCCTCTCAAGCCACGGGTCTCCCCTCTCCACAGCGTCAAGCATGTCAAGCGACTTCTGAGCCACCCGCAAGCCTTCGGACAATGCGAGACATTTCTAGGTGTCTATTTGAAGGGCGTTGAACGAGTCGATGTCAGTTCTACGAGCAGGGCGGCCGAGATGGTGAAAGAGGACACAACGGGTACAAGTGCAGCCATTGCGAGTATTCTTGCCGCCAAAGTCCATGACCTCGATGTTCTGGCGAAAGGGATAGAGGATCGGGAAGACAATACCACAAGATTCTTGATTATCCGGAAAGGTGTTGATAAGCAGGCAGGATCAGCAGAAAAGACCAAATCCCTTATCTCATTCAAGGTTGATCATGGCACACCAGGTGCTCTGGCATCGGTGCTCCATTGCTTCCAGATGTACGGCATCAATCTTACCAGTATCAACAGCAGACCTACCAAGGTGGTTCCGTTTCAGTACATTTTCTTCGTGGAGTTTGAGGGTAGCAAGTTGCATGATCTTACGGGTATGGTGAATAAGACATTGGATGCTTTAGAGAGCTATGTGCAGAGTTGGAGATGGTTGGGTAGCTGGGATGATAAGCTGAAGAAGAGAATATGAGGAAAGGATATTGCGGGCGGATCTGATATCTCTTGAGAAGACAACGAGCTCAAGCTTTAGATAGGATTTCCACAGCTTGGAGCAGCTCCGAGAACGGAGTCTTATCGATAAGAGCAATCAATATACCCCTGTCGTTGCGGACAGATCCCGTAGCTCGTGAGGATAGCTTCCCCAAAGCCGGGAGTGAAGTAACAAGAATAAACAACGAAGTGATATGAAGTCAACCACACTCTTTACTGTGCGGCACAACGGTGCAACTGTGTTTCGAACTTTACAAAGATCCCATCATGCAGCGATCCGATATTCGTCTACGGAAGTAGACCCCCCTTCAGAAACATCATCTCTGGAGACAGACTCGCCCCTAGAACAACCTTCTCTTCAAACCACACTCCATGCCGAGCTCACGTCCCGTCCTATAAATACGTCAACCGACTACATCTCCCCCATTCCCTGGAATCTCCTCAACATATCCCTCTCAGACTTCTTACCGCCGTCATGTCAATCACGCAATTTCAAGCCAACAGAAGCAGAGGATTCCACAGACCCAGCTGCCAACCCTTCTTTTGCTAAAACACCTATACCCCAGGGCCACCATCTAGTCTACTTTCCACCGCCAGTCCCCGACAGTAGTCTCCTCCCTGATGGCACAGACTCCCTCCACTCTCCTGGTGCACCATTTATCAAGCGCCTCTGGGGAGGCGGCTCCCTCGTCTTCAACCAGGAAGAAAGGCTCCAACTTGTGCCCAACAGGCTCGCAGTCTGCGGCGAAGAGATCACAGATGTGAAAGTCAAGGGTGTGGAGGGACAAGAGAAGGTATTCGTGACGGTAACAAGGAGGATCGCTTCTTTGGCAGCCGGGGTGTTTAGGACGGGAAATGCGAGCACGAGGAGGAGGCGGAAGGATGCGCTTCTCAATATGGATAAGAAGCAGTTGGCTAAGAGGTATGGGACGGAGGGGCTGAAGCCGTGGGCGGTGGTTGAGGAGAGGAATCTGGTGTTCATGAGGGAGAAGTCGAGGGAGGAGGCCAAGGAGGATTTGCAGAAGGTGGGAAGGGTTGTGAAGCGTATGTTTGAATCAATTGATTGTTTGAATACTACTTGGGAAAGGTTGCTGACAGCAGTTTTACAGCAATTCATACTCCCGACTTCAGCGTCTCTCTCACGCCTAACGCAGCACTCCTATTCCGCTTCTCAGCTCTCTCCTTTAATGCCCACCGCATACATCTCGATCCGCAATACACACGGGAGGTTGAGGGCCACCGACATCTTCTTGTTCACGGCCCGCTGACTCTAGTACTCATGCTGTCAGTATTGAGGTCTCAAATCACTGAAGCGAAGATGGTTCTGCGGTTCGACTACAGGAATTTGGCACCGCTGTATGTGGATGAGCAAATGACGATCTGCGTTAGACGAGACCCAGAGAGGGAGGATAAGCTGGATATCTGGGTCGAAGGGAGGGACGGTGGATTGGCGGTCAAGGGGAGTGCGGTTATTGGGGATGTTGAGCTGGACAGACAAAGTTCGATAAAGAGGAAGCCGAAGTTCAAACATCTTGATCTCGGAGGGAAACTGCCATATCGACAGACTTCTTTAAGTCACAGGGCGGGTAATTCTATCAACAACAACGATAGGATCAAGGCTCGTTAATGCTTAGACCATGTACAGTATAATTAGCTAAAATGATACCCAGGAGGAGGAGGCAATTCGAACTTTGGAATTTAGCTAGAGGCCAGTTTACCCAGGTAAAGTATACCATTTCATAGCATCTCTTCCTACGAGAGACATGTCCCAGCCAGCAAGACAATTGGCAAAAGCAGGACCTTTTTGGTTGAGGAATTTGTGTTGACTCACCCTAAGCATTTTTGCGAAGCTCTCGGTTTACTGCTTGTCTACTGTTTGTTGAAGTTCTACGAGACCAGCATCAAGTATTCTTCATTGATCTCAGCAGTGAGCAATCCTCCACGATGAAGCCGCTGCTTACAATGATAGCTTATGCTAATAGCTCATCGAGCATTCAGAAGTCTTTGGTTTCCAATTCAGCGTGCTGGGGGAAAAGATCTGTATGACTGTGGACGCATATGACAATGGCAAATACATTCTTTAAGTACATTCCGGAGATATCTCCGTTGCGTAGCACTGTAACACAGTGCAAATCGAAAGTGCTTCACGTATATTGATAAGCAGAGAACTCTACCTGAAGATCATATATAGCAAGATTGCTTCATCTTTGTAGCCCACTTCAGATTGTGACGACTTTTACATCTCATTAGATACAAAATTGAAAAACAGATCCCGATGTTCAGCCTCGTCTGTATATCAAAGTGATGATAAGATATGCTTGCGAAAACAAGAGATTGGACTCAGCAGATCTCGTTTCAAGTATATTTGTGTTATCAAAGGACGGGGACACGAAGGTCCGTTGAGCCGTAACAACCGTGGATCCCTGCCGGGAATGACTCTCTGGTCAACGAGTATATTCTCAAGACCCTTGAGGGTTGAATAGATGAGAACATGAAATGTGTTTTTAAGACTCTGAGATCGGAATTCTGACAGATCAACAAGCGAGATCTCAACATAATTAAACCGAAACAGGCGGAAGAACAAGGACAAGATCCTAAGGATAGAAAAGACGCTTCGACCAGATGTAGCTCCAAGCTCCATCAAGGTATGTGACGGTGTAATCATTTCGTACCTTGAGCTTGACCGGGTCCATCCCGCCAATCCGAGCTTCCATTCCTTCACATGACAAGCCAATACGAGAATGAGCCAGGGCTGAGCATCCCACTTGGGACATTTCTGAAGCTATCTAGAAGTCTCGTTCGTATTCGAGAAAGACTTCCTAGACTCGTCGACTGCATGGCGCGTCAAAAGTTGACTTTTTCTCTTTCTGTATCAGACCACCGCTAGCAAAGCGCATGTCGTTCACACTGTGCGGTCCTGGGTGGTCCCTCAAGCAGGGATTCCAAGGATAGCAGCGACCCCTCATCCAATGGATCGTCAGGGTGTGTCCATGGCCGTGCGTCACTTCTTGGAAACACATGCAAGCCCACCCCACCTGGCGCGGGCTTGAGAAAATCCCGGGTCCAAGAGAGGTTTGGTGTTGTTGTCGGTATGGGTATGGATGGCCAGCGGCCCAACCATGGGACGAAGAGGATAGGACAGGACAGGATAATACCCACGCCATATGATGTCTTTGCCCAGCTCTTTTTGTGAATATCTTCGTTTCTTCGTGTGTTCCTTGTGATTTGGTTATCATTTTGCGCATCTGCCCCAGCAGTCTCCGGACAATCCCCTGCATTAGTCTCTCCATCGCCTGCCTCACTGCCCGCGTATGCTTGCTTTCTGCCAGGCCATATCCTTCAACTAGCTCGGCGACATCATACATAACAGCTTTGATCAGCCAATTGTGCGGCAGCCGATTGATCTTGCTTGCTTCTCAGCCATCCTGTCCTTCCAACTGTCTTTTCTCTCTGCATACCATTGAATTGGATGTGCTCAGTCAGTCAGTGAATAACTCCTTCCGAAATCTGTGGCAACCGAAGACAGCCATCGAGATCCTCGAACCTCGCATTTAGTTGCCCACACGCACACGCACACCGCATTACAGCGCTCAGCCTCCCGCGGCCTGATTATCATTTACCTCGAGTACGCCCTCACCTTCCCCCGACCGATTGCATTTTGAGATCCTGCCGCTAGAATCTATCTGCAAAGCAACTGCTCGAACTTCCAGCTCCTGCAGAACATCCCACCCAATGTCCTCCCTACGATTTTAAAAGCTTCTGTTACGCAGACCCGACTTGCAGACATACACCAACGCCTCGAGGAATGCGATGGCGCCTTCGGCGAAGGAGAATGGAGGAAGTAAGGGCGACAGGCGGAAGAGCATGAATATTTTCTCGAGAGGATCCTTGACAGGTCTCACCCAGATCAACACCGATGTCTCATCCAGCGATAGCCTAGACAATGGGGAGAAGAAGGAGAAGAAGAAAATGGGGAAACGTAGCTCGTTGTTTGGTCTTGGCCCAGGATCAAACGCTGACCTGTCACAAGACGGGTCGATGAGTCCTGTGAAGAGCAGTGACAAACTTGATTCTCCCAAACTGCGGCCCAAAACTCTCCAGAAAAACCGACCTGCTTCAATCTTTGGATCCTTGGGCAGGAAGTCTCTCACGCATGTGGATGAAGGTGAATCGGACAGTCTACATACCGGCACACCGGAATCTCCAGAACCAGAAGGCATGCATTTACAAGCTGGGCAGACGAGTAGCAGGACGGTGCTGTATCATGGGGAGATCCAGACGACAAGTGGCATGTTCAGAAAGAAGAAGGAATATTTGGTTTTGACGGATACACATTTGCTACGCTTCAAGAGCCAGGCTAGGGCATCAGAGGCTTTCTCCTCTATTCCTGTGCCACATGGAAGGAATAATGCAACGCGTCACCCTTCTACGACATCCATTGGGTCCTTGCAAGAAGTTCAGTCGAACAACTCTCATACTTCAGCAGAGCATGAAAACCAGATACCTCTCAGACAGATTGTTACCGTCTACCGACTCGAAGATGGGCGGCCTTTCTTCACAACTGAAGTGGTGTACTTGGACGAGGATTCATATGGTGTTGGGTCTATACAGCTTATGCTCCACGATCCCAAGGACGCTGACCTCTGGCACTCTTCAATCCGAGGAGCTGCACAGAAAGCAAGATTACTCATGACAGAACCATTCCCAGGAAAGATCGTTCGATATCTGGTTGCAGCAGTAGACAGCGTAGATGACTATAATGCTGACCACTTCCAAATATTTCGGGTAGTGAGACGAACCACAACAAAGGCTGGCCGTTCGGCCGATGACCTACAGAAGATGGGCTCTTCGGTCTTCTATTTAGTCGTTGGGATCCACAAAGTCCATCTAATACCACTTCCTGACTTCGGTGTGCCGTCTGGCCGTCTTTCGAATACCAAAATTGGTCGAGCTTCTTGGGGAATCGTATCCTTGGTTGACTTGAGAGTTACATATGACGATGACAGATTCGAACTGGCATTTCGACAACCAGTTCGCGTCGCGGAGGTACTCGAGCTAGCAGCTTCAGCAAGTCCAGATATTGCTTATTCACTTCTGCGAGCTTGGCGGCATTTGAAACCGCTTTGGGATGACCACAACTTCAATTATTCTGGACCAAGGCGAATAGTCGACACTTGCGAAGCAGGACTCACCATCGATGACGACGAGCTCGATGGCTTTGATAGAACGCTTGCGGCATACTGCCTAGCATACAATACCAACCCTCTCAACATCCAGTATGCAGTCGACTGGCAAGTAGAGGACGCGCCGGAATTTTGGCTCTGGCCCCCGAAATTTACCAAGAAGTACACCTTGCCAGAATTGTTGGCCATTATGCGGAGTCTGCGATGCAATGAACGGTTCAGGTCCATTTCCTTTAGGGATATTGATCTACATTCACTGCACAGTACAATCGATGGAAACGGTATTGAACATGCGGCATGTGCGACTCGGGGTGGAATTCCAATTGACGTGTACTTCAGTCTCAATCCAAAGGACAAGTCGCTGCTCTACCAAGAGGTACAGGCCCTTGCATTGAAGTCGACGAGGCTTAGGAGAATGGATTTCACCAACTGTCTTCCCAGGAGGCGGCCGAAAGACAATTTCGATTTCGACGGGCGTGAAGTTGAGAAAGATCCTGGGTGTGAGATTGTAGCGGCATTACTACCTCTCTGCCAGTCTCAACTTACAAATGTCGACTGGATCATATTGAATGGCATTGAGTTGGGAGAGACAGATCTAGATTACTTGATTCCTGCCATGCAGAAATCGCAAGCGAAATTGAGAGCTATTGAATGTTCTCACTGTGGCTTGAATGACAGAGGAATCATGCAACTCATCACGCATCTTGATCGGCAAAACGCTACTCTGGAGTACATTAATCTGTCTGATAATCCTGGGCGGATCAACTTGGAGCAATTCCAAGCTTCAATGAGCCGATTTACGAAACTGCGGAAACTCAACCTTTCGAGGACTACCTGGACGACTGGAGATCAGCCACTGGTGCTTCCTGAGATATTGATGACTTGGAAGCTCCAGGAGCTGATCTTAGACGGTGTCGCTGTATGTATCGCTCTTCCACTAAAGCACAATCCAGACTAATGCGGAACAGATCAATGCGAAAACACTCGAATCCATATCGACATATTTGGCAAGCGCAATGTCAGACGATCTCTATATTCTCAACTTAGATCAGTGCAGCTTGAACGGCGGCGACGTTGCTCTTCTGATGCACTCCATGGTCAGAGTTCCTGGCGAAATTCGCAGTCTCGAGCTCCATGTAAGTGCCAATCGATTCGAAAAGGGTGTCAGTGAAATAGTCAAAGCTATCCGAGCCAACCATGCCCCAACTCATCTTTTTCTGCGAATGATTGAATTTGCGAAGGAGGATCATTTCCGGGAGCTATTGCAAGCCCTACGGACAAACACTACGATCCGCGTTCTGGATATATCCAAAGCTTCCCTTCCTTATGATGCGGGAGAAGAAACTTGCGAAGCCATGAAATTAGTGTTTGAGGACAACAAAACTCTGGAAGACCTGGATATATCTGGAGAACAAGCCCATCTGGAAGTTACGCGATTTGGAATAGGACTCAACAGTGCGTTGCAGGGTCTCAAGAAGAACAAAACGCTCAAAATCCTACGCATCATGTATCAGAACCTCGGGCTCGAAGGCGCCAATACGCTCTCATCCGTCATCGAAGCGGATACAGGTCTCACTCATATCTATTGCGAGCACAACGACATCAATCTCCAAGGATTCACCACTCTTGTCAACGCTCTTGCCAAAAATTACAAGATCGTGCTACTTCCATTTTTACAAGACGACCAGACCACATCGATGAAGAGAATGAATGCCAACATGAGGGAGACAAGGCGCTCGGCAACTTCCAACAAGAACGATCACCACTTGAAGAGTTCTGTTCGACGTACACTTACAACATTTGGTGTCGGGCACGCAAAACCAGAAAAGCCCGAGCTGACTCCCCAAGATGTGGATGAGGTCGTAAGACTGTTGAACGAGCGTTGGCAGCAACAGATGAACCGATTAGCCCAGTTCCTCGAGCGAAACGCGAACATAGCGGCCGGTGCTCCAGGCTTCGGGGTCGACGGCGAGAGTATTCTCAGCGAAGAAACGATGCGTCCCACCACTGCTCTGAGCGACCAAGGTATCTTGGAGCAAGTTTTGAGCAATACTACGCCAAAGGTCGAGCTTAACAACCCTGTTGAGTCTCATGTTTACAACCAGACGCCGGCCATGAATATCAGCAGCGATTCTGCGTATGCGAAAGAGAACAAGGAAAATGGAAGAATGTCGAGTGTGGCAGAGTCCGATGACGAGGAAGAGCGGCCTGTCACTGCGAAGACTAGGAACGGGAAGGAGAAAGTGTTTGATCTGCGGGAGACGGAAGGCGGGATGTTTACGATGGAGTCGTGATACCATCCCTCATCCATGCGATTGGAAGGCACGAATGGCGGATATCCATATGGATCCCAATTCGTGGTTGTGGCATTCTTTAAACATCAGTGAATTGACGACCAGGATGCATACAGTATGCATAAGGAGCAGTGTTTTGTTGGATTCTTTCTCTTCGGCCGTTTAATCATCTGTTTCTTTGTTCATGTTTGGAGTCAGTTGGTTGCATTTGCATACGGGGGAGCTAAGTTCACTCGAACTTTGTGTCTTTTCCCAATTGGAGTACGTTTTTATATGCATAGCAATGGCGCTTGGGAAACTTCTTTTTTCAATCATTCGATTGCGCCTTCGCGTTGTTTTATTCGAAAGTCTGGGGGCTGCTACGTGGGAAATGGGAACGAAGGGAATATGGCAGTGAGAGGATACCTTCATGGATAAAATGCGTTGGTTTTGGTATGGTTGTTGGTGTGCGAGGAGTATGAGTGATGGACGAATGGCACGAGTTGCCTAAGAATACTATTGTGTAATACACTGTCTGGAATTATACTATTCTGTGCTTGCTGTAATGATGCTTGATGTGTGAAAGCATTTCTCTATGGTATTATTTGATCCTGATCTCCATTCTTTGCTATCCCGGACATGGGAAGGGATGAATCCACCTTTGGAACGGCGGGGATTGGACGGAAACATTGCTCGTGGTTGGATTAAAACAACGTGATTCGCGAAGTTGTTGTGCAGAAGGAGGAATTGTATATTCAGTCACAACTTATCCTGGATCGAAAAGGGGTTGCCAGCGAACGAGATTACAGAGTGAGTAGGTTGACAGTCCACAGTTGAAGCATATCGAGATAGAATGTGAGACCATCCTCGTCTTCCGATTCATAGACCTTCCAGAAGCACGCACAAGTCCCCCTCCAGCTCAGCACTCCGATACCAGCTACTCAACTAACAATCACTTCTCCATATACGCCGTCGTCCAAGGGAAATCCTCAAGAATCTCTTGCTCGTTAGGATCCCTGTATCCGAGGACAACATCGACGATTCGGATCAGCTAGAGCGTGACAATACATAGGACCAGGGTGATGATGAATGAGGCGCCTAGTATGGTGAGATATTGGTTGATGAGGTTGAAGAGGGACATCTTGGGGTTGATATGTGGTGGAGATGTGTTGATTGGTGTCGGTTTGTTTGGGTTTGTTTGGTTTGGCTCGCTTGGTGTTGAGTCGGTACGGTAGGGAAGCGAGATGGAGGAGCGGGAGGTGACGGAGATGGAATGGTAGTTGTTAATGAGAGTTTTCTACTGGGGTGTCTTGATTGAGCGGAAGGCTTGTATTTTGTGATTCTGGATGTATTTTAGTTTGATGGATGGTGGCATAACAGATGCCAGTGAATTGCCAATCTCGGTATGTGGATTTAATGAATCGTTGCTTGCTTGTTGACATGACTGCGATACAACATTTAAGCCACACTCCTTTCCTTCCTCAGCATCCGACGAGCCAACACAGTCATCATTCGTCCAAAGGAAAGGAGGATTACACCCTCCCATAACTTAGGCAACAGATCATGTTGAAGTATTATGACCTCTTTCTTGCAATCCTAAACCAAAGCCAATTTCCTGAAGCAAGACGCAAGCAAAGCCAGCACTTAACCCACTTCAAATTGGCATCCAACGAGCCCGTCAGTTCTCGCTCGCAGCGCCATTTCCGACACGGTCTTTGCTGACTTGTTCTTCGCCGCTTGCCTCTCGTCCAGGATCTTCTCCACAGTCGGTAAAATGAGCTTCTTGAAATCCTTCTCACATACAGACTTGCGGAGCTTGAAAGCCCAGACGAGAAGTGTGATGAGGGCGAGAGTAATGCAGCTTCCTATTACGGCTATGATGTATGGGTCATTCATGTTTGACCGTTGGCTTGGTGATTGTTTCGGTTGTACAGAAGCTCGATGTCTGTGTTATGCTCGTTTGAGGTTGAGTTTTTGTGTTGGGATGAAATGCTAGGGTTTGTGGCTCGAAAGGGAGTACAAGGAGGTACAAGTGTGCTAGATAGCTTGAACTTATAATTTGTAGGACGAGAATAGGCCATCGCAGAGTGTGACACATGCATTGTCAAAGCCAGATGGTTTGAGTGACAGCAACAAAACATGTAATCATGCAGCGAGATCGAGATGCCTATCCAGTTTGTAGTATCACGTTATGAATGTGTGGATAATGTCGCTGATCTTGTCATGGATCAAGTACAATGATCGTATTTCGGCTCGACTTTCTGGTCGTGGGGAGGAACTTGTTAATGAGTCAATTGTTCCGTATTCTGGAAAATGGAAAAGTTTGATAGAAAACAATCATATGTTCGTCGATGAAAATCCACAGTCGCGTTCTCGGTGTATCTATGTACCTGGAAGTGGTGTGTTCGCAAGATGAGTGGAATCGAACCCAGAGACCTGTGGAGTGGTTGTGTTGCTTAGCTTGATATTGCATTGCCTGCAATACTGTACTCATCCAGCAAGCACGACTTAATGACCCGTTCGCACCAGGATTTCAGTTACAGGAGATCAGATGACAGAGCGTGGATACATCACGACTGATTGAGTTCGTGCTTACTTAAGGGCAGTGGCCGACACGTTTACGAACACAATCCGCTAGACTCGGTTGCTTGAAGTTCTCAGGTAAGTGATTGCAATCTGAATGAGTAAGCCCAGGCAGATCTTGTTAAGGCAGTATAGCTAGATCAAAGCTACGCAGAGAACTGATCCACAGGGTGAGGTTGCTGGGAAGACGAATGTCAACATAATTTTCGCGGACATGTGCTTGATTGACCCGGCTGCAGCGAACAACCGAGGAGCCTTGGTTTGGCGAAGTGACTTCTCATGCATTGCAACGCCTCGGGACATAGCCCCCAAAGGTTGTGACAGCTGTGCTCATGTAAAAAGAGAGTGGCCAAAAAAGTCAGGGGAAAATCACAAGATTGTTCGGATGAAAAGAGGGGGAAGTGGTCAATGGGGGAAAACACCATTACTCGCATTCATTCTCCTGATGTGGCAGAAGTCAACATGAGCGAATCAGGAGAGAAACAAATAAAGCGCAATGCGGTGCTGTACTTTGACAGCAAGTGAACTTCGGATAGACTAGAACCAAGTAACGTTGAACGAGACCAAACCTGCCTTTCTGTGCCTCCCATAGCTAATGACATGCTGTGAACAACGTGGAGGAGGTCGCCACACATGGCAAGCCATGTTCAGGGCACATGTCAGCTGCAAGAGAAATCAATTTTGACGGGCTGTGACTTCAGGGACATGTCCCTGCAGTGATGGCGATCCATCATATCGAGCATCCCATCTTTTCCCTTCCCCAGCGAGCACGACTCGAGCAATCGTTGATCAGACGTTTGCGGTATTTTCATCTCGGAAGGCGGCAATAGACGGCAAACCCGAGAACACCTCATCCTTCCAACTCGTCGGGATTTGATCTAGATTCTCTGAGAGTCACTGCCACCTTTCAACCTCCAGTAGGGTGGAAGCCGCAAACAGAATTTCAAATGGAAAAAGTTGTCTCAAATTGCGATATCCTGACCGGGCCTGCTTTCTTCCGAGGTGGTATGGTCTGGAAACGGAAAATTGGTGATCAGCATCGAGGCGATCCCTCCGAGTGGATGCGACACCCTTTCGGAAGCGGGGAGAATTGATCAGTGAGGCATATGGTCGTGATAGCGTTAGATGTGAATGCAACGGTGCCGTATACACCTGCTAGTGCTAGGATAGTCGTTTGGGATATACCGAGGGATTTGTAGAGAATTGCTGATGTGATGATCAGTTGGACATCAGTGTTGGGAGAGGAGAGATGAGGATTTACTTTGGTAGTGTTAGAACGAGAGGATTAGCTGGAAGCCAGAACACGTGTTCCGAAGTAGGACTTACCTGGATGACATTGACACCCGTTAAGCTCGTCATAGTCTGTACCGTAATCGAATCACCCAAGTTAGCTACTTCACACCCGTCTAACCTGATTTATAAGTAAAACACAAAACTCACACCAAAACCCTATGTCTAAAAACCCTCCAAATCTCACTGTAGCTCTTAATCTCCTTCTCCATCTCAGACTCAACCTGGCCCCTCATAAGCTCAAACTCCCTCTCCCCTTCCCCATCCTCATGCTCCCTATGCCCAAACTCCGTCTCCCCCTTACTCTGATCTCTATGAATCCTCCTAAACTCCTTTTTCGCCAACTCAATCTTCCCAGTCCGGATAAGCTGCCTCGGAGAATGCGGCATGAATGTAGAGAGGCCCGCGAACATGATTACGCCCCAGGGAATTTGCAACCCGAGAGGGAGACGCCAATGGGTACTGCCGTAGGGGAGGTAGGAACAGGCGAATCCTACCCACCGTCGAAAGTGGTGAGAACCAGTACATCAAGATGAGGTACATGAGATGGATTTGATGTCTCCAGGTACAGGTGGGAGTTTGCAAAGGAGATGAATCACTTACATTCGACATCATTGTCCCAAAAGAAATTCCACACCCAGAAATACCACCGATCAAGCCACGGTGTGCAGGCGAAGATATCTCGCTGAGGTAGATTGGGACTGTAGCTACCATTCCTCTGTTTCTCATTAGCCTCTCATCTCAAACCACTTTCCACTTCCACTCTCAAATCCGAACTCCAAATAGCACAAATCTTGATGCGATCATGTGAAGGAGTACTCACCCAACAGCATACCCAGCTAGTACCCGGCCCGCCAAAAATATCCCAAAATTCATAGCCGCAGTCTAGACGACCGTTCCAATAGTAACGATGATGCACATCAATTGCATGAAGCGGATACGGCCGATTTTATCGCCAATGACTGTTTGTGTCAAAGCACCGAGGGCTTCGCCTGCTATGTAGACTGCTACGACCTGCTTGTTGTCAGTCTTTGTTTAGGTCTAAAATTTGGATGGGATGGTAGGAGGGGGCGATGGAGGGAGAGGAGGGGAGGAAAGGGAGGAGAATTACAGCTCCAGTAAGTCCATTTGATGGATGGCCCATGTATTCTATCCAGCTTTTATATGCGATTGCTTTATCATCTGTAAGTTGCTGTTCCTCGAGGTGGGTATGAAGAGTGAGAAACGTACTTGTCGTCGCAATGCCAGTATCAAATCCCTATCAATAATGTCAGGAACCTTTCATAGAATCGTAGGATTATGGGCTGCATACCTGCCCAAAGCTCCACAACAATCGCCAAAACCGGAGCCCACACAGGTGACTCTGATGGGAGATTTTACGCCACATACGCCATTCTTATATATTGGAGCTCTTGTAACTGTAGATATTTCATTATGTTATACTAGAAAACTAACTCCAAACGCTTGCACAGTGCACACGAACTGAACGCCGAAGCAGAAACCATGGGTAGACTTACGAGCAACGACGCAATAGTCCGAGCCTGGCTTGAAACCAAAGCAATCCCCCTCAACCAAGGGGTTCATTTTGAACATTTCTGGGAGCGTGATGTTATACATTGTTAGAAATGTCAGGCATGTTGTCCAGCTGTCTGTGGAGACTGATAGTCTACACTCTGGCCCAACATCTCTTGAATACATGCCAAGGACACGAGGGTCAAACATGTCGCCTTCGAAAATAAGACGACCACATTGAAACAGTGTAGCAAACAAAGTCAGGACAAAGAAAAATGTACATCCGTGAGCTTGGCCCCTCATGATGCCTATGAAACGAGTGGCAAGGTAGATATTTATTCAATTGTCAGTACAGATACAAAAAACCAGAACATCGCACAAGAACCACCAAACAACACGAAACTTGGGGGAGGGTGCGAGGATAGGAAACCATCGACAAACAAAGGGGCTAATTCACGAATAAAAGTTCCTGCTTATCTTACTCCGTACACATCCGTAAACGGTGCACCCATACCTGCTTCTGATCAACGGCTTGTGCTTGACCCTGCACAACTCCAGGCGGATTGCTAGAACGGGCTTTAATCACCGTTGCTTCCATTAATATTGAAGTTTGGCATACCGAGAATTCACACCTGCATCTTCACGAGCCTTGTCGCTGTTGATGCAAGGCAGCTTTGGTAGTTCTCCATTAGGCGACCTTACGCGAAGCGTTCTCAAGGGTTACAGTAGGCGCTGGACGCCCGAAGAGCTATCGCTCCGGTGCAGACTGTTTTACTTCGACCACCTATCTTCCTCGTTTCCTCTCCCCTTTTTCTTTTCATGTCGATGCAGCCTAAATTAGCAACCATGTTTCTTTCCAAGTCTGGTCCACCCGAGATTATCGCCCGTATTCTCCTGAATTGTGATACCCTCACCGACGTCCTTGCATTGACATCAACTTGCAAGCATGTTCACATGATCTGGATCGAGAACTCATCCACAATTATACATCACATTGCCAAGTCGACAATCAGGTGCTTTAAAGAGGCCGTAATGGCTGTAAACTCCCCCACACCCTTGATCAGGAAGCAATGTTGACCAAGCATGCAGGTACGAGCTACGGAGATTGTCGTAGCTGCATACCAGCGCGGCGAGCAGCCACCAGACCCATTTCCAATTGTCGAATTGGACACGGAATTCAAGAAGCCAGATCTTCTCGAGTTGAAGGCAGTTCGCAATCTGCAGCACTTGGTACGGTGTCTTGAGTATATGTTCCTGAACCCTGAACAGTCTCTTGGCAATCTCGGGGCATCCATTCCTGAGCGTGACGACGCACACGGGTGGGAACGCTGGAAGAACAACTTCTATAGAGCAGCGTACAAAAACATGCTTGTAGGAGCTGTTCTCTATGGAGCGTACAACGAACCTTTCTATCTGGCAGAGAAAGAAGGGCGTGCCGAGTTTCTGGACCACTGTACTTGCCCCAGCTATAAGAATTGGCTTAGTTCCATCACAGAAAGTGATATCGATTATCTTCGCCGATTCGCCGTCTACAACTTCGGCACCGAGGATGAAAGCGCAACCGGTCAGTGGATCTGGAAAGAGTACGAGAGGGTATTTGGTCCTCTTGCAGACTGGCTTGTCGCAGACGGCAAGACTAAGGGTGTCGAGGATAATTTGGGATACTGGGAACCAGAAGAAGATGATGTGAACCCCGAAACGGATGCGGCGCCCGAATATGACTCGGCCGAATTGGGTGTGCTTCGAGAAATCATGCTGCTCGTCGCAGGGTACGAGCATTTCCCAAACAAGCTAGCCAGCAAGTCCAAGCTAGAGAGACGGGAATCGACTTTGGAAGGGCGGCGCATCGGGAACCCATCCCTGAAAGTTTCTGTGGTTCTCTTTGGGCGCTTCTGCATCGAAGAAATATCGATGCCCAAATTCGTCGGTGATGGTGGCTCTTACCTACTTACGAAGTCGCTTGCACCGGAGACGGAATCACGTTCAGTGGATATCGCTTCCGTCCTCCACGCGCTTCAGTGGAAGTCAACAAGACCGGACTTGCACGATGGTTATCCAGCAACTTGTTTCCCGAACGCTTTTCAGTTTTTGGTCTATGTCCTGCGGAAACATGTTGATCTGAAATTCAAACCTGGGCTGTTCGAGTTTTGGTCTGATAGCGACTATCAATTTCAAGTGAAGAGTGGCTCCATCTTTGATGAGACGGATTTCACCCCATTTGTACACTACACACCACCGATCTTGAGCTATATGCAGTAAGCACTTGCTCTAATCAATCCTATGGCCAAGTAATGTGGGCTACAATTTGATTTGGAACTTGAAAGACTGCATACACACGCTGATGCCTGCGGATTTAATGGGTCGAGTTCACTTGGCGAGAGTTGTCCCTGATGCCGCAGCAGTCGCTAGACTTGGGAAATGGTTCTACACAATTTGGTGGCTGTTCAATTCGGCATCAGAGGAGGGTTCGTCACAGGCCTTCTGCGTGCAGCAGGGTATGAATATGGTTACCAGAGCCTGGGGAGTTGGTAGAAGATACGACACCGACAGCGACGATTCAAAGATAGGCGGTATGATACAGGCTTCGGCTGTCCCAAGAGCTCCGGAAATAAGTTCATCCCTTCTCAAAGTCAGCGGTGACCAGAGTTCTGGCTTTTTCGAGCGCCCGAAACCCCAATACGAGCTTGTACCAGCTTCAAACTTTGTTAACGTTAAACTGGCACCTTACAATGCGATTGGGGATGGAGTACATGACGACAAAGATGCGCTCAACTCAGCTCTTCGTGCCGTTGTAGGAACTGAAAAGATACTCTGGGTACCAGCTGGAGTCTATTTGATTTCCGATACCGTATTTATCCCATCAGGAGCGAAAGTTGTTGGCCAATCATGGTCTCAAATTATGGGCCGTGGGATCAAATTTCAGAACATCAATAGCCTTCGAGCTGTTGTTAAAGTTGGGAACGTCGGTGATGTCGGAAGTGTTGAAATCCAAGACCTCATCTTCACCGTGAAAGGCAAAGCTGCTGGCGCGATTGTCTTGCAGTGGAATATCCATGAAGCATCACAGGGTTCAGATGCCATGTGGGGTATGTCAAACACGGATTCTTCTTCGTCCTTGCCACCTTCCTAATGGTAGACAAGCCCGACGCTGACTTGACCTAGACACACATATCCAAGTCGGTGGAGCAAAGGGGTCAGACCTCCAAGTTGCAAACTGCCCAAAACTAACCGGGGCTGTAAACCCCAACTGCATCGCGGCATCTCTACTCGTTCATATCACTTCGCAAGCTTCAGCATATTTCGAAAACACCTGGTTTTGGGTTGCGGATCATGTTAGTCTTTCCCTCTGGTATTCCTGGCAGCACCAGGAAACTATTCTTTTGGGTGGATTGTAATGCCTTGGAAGATTTTTAGCTAACGTCTAGAAGGATCTTGACATTCCGGCACAAACACAGATTGACATTTATGTCGGCCGTAGTAAGAGAATACATCCCCAGACGGCTCAACAGAGAGGACGCTGAGTCACTGACGCCCATTTAGGCGTGTTGATTGAAAGCACAGGACCAGTCTGGCTCTATGGGACTGCAAGTGAACACTGCGTCTTGTATCAGTACCAGACTGTTGACGCCTCGAACATTTTTATGGGTATGATTCAAACAGAGTCTCCATATTTTCAAGTGGCTCCCCAAGCTCCGGCTCCATTCGCTGCAGTTTCGAGCTTCAGCTCTGATCCTACCTTCGATGACTGCGATGCTGAGTCAAAGACTTGTGCAGTCTCATGGGCCGTCAGATTGATTAACAGCGAGTCTATCTATCTCTATGGAGCTGGGTTATATTCATGGTTTTCGGAGTACCCACAAGTCTGTTTGCTTACCGAAGACTGTCAAGAGAAGTTATTTGAGATTGAAAACAGCAGCAATATCTGGATTTACAGCCTTATAACAAAGGCAGCCGTGGAAATGATCAGTCCAGCAGCCGGTGTGCCTGTGCTTGGTGCTGACAACAAGTTGAATTTCTGCAGCATAGTCATGGCGTGGCTTGGGAGCGCTCTCGGTGGAAGGTATTTTGGAAGCAACTTCCTGACGCGATGTTGCGTATTTCATTGCTCTCTTCCATCCTGGTGTCCCAAGCTTCTTGCTAACTGGTGGTTTCAGTGACGCTGTCAATGGGGTCAAGCACCTGTCGCCCATTTCGGCGACAGTGATACTTCCCTGCCACCACAGTCGCATCTACTGCAACCTTTACCATCGGCCCTGCCGGAGGGTCTATCATCAGCAACATCGATGCACAGCAGAATTTGGGGAACCAAAACCAGCCAAAAGGACCAGGAGAAGCTGCGTGTGCTGTGAGTTTACTACTTCGTTCCTTCCCTTGATCACGGCCAAACAAGGATTTCTGAATACCTTGAGCTGGCATTCCAATCGTCCAAGCACAGGTACTAACTACTCATGAAGAGATGTGATCTGGCAAGATTAATCACTTCTACATACTGCGGCATTGGTGGCAGTTTCTCAAATCCCATCGAGATTCTACCAGGAGTGCGTCTGTCGAGAGATCTGATCTTGCTTGCCGGATTTGTACCAAATCAGGAAATCACTGGGAAGGATGGCCAAGTTTATCCTGCTGGTGTTCCACTGCCGGGGACTGTTATTATTCCTGGTGGAACCATCTTTTTATTTCCATTTGTTATTCCTCCGGGGCTGGGTCTAAGCAATACTTACACGCCGTCATCACCTGGCGATGGCGAAGATGGGGATTTGACGATGTACATCATTACCACATTTTGGGAAGGGCCTCACACAGTATCATGCTCGTATCCTTGCACGATACTGTTCCCTCCGTCAACAACGCGATCAATTTGGACCCCACCGCCACTCACGACTTCACGGGATGGAAAAACAGAAGTGGTCATATTGCCTGTCCAGACCGTACTAAGCATTCGGATATCGAAAACAACAGTCCGTAGCAGTGACGGATCTTCACCAACAAAAGTCATCTTCCCAATTCTAGCGCCAAGGCCACTGTGCATCAAAATTACTCTACCCATCTTTGGTACCATCACCATCGGATTCTGTCCCCCAAAGCTCAAGCCATTTCCACCAGTCATACCAGAAGTCACTATCATCCCCGTTCCTCCAGGCAAAAAGCCAGGACCTACGACGAGAAACAACAAACCTGCAGCTGAACATGAACGAGTACGTCTATTCACGCTCTACCCTGTTTCGTTGGTGTCGCTCACCTCCTTGTAAACACCTCTTTCGATATTCACTAATTTTGTTTATCTTTCAGGAAGAAGAGGAAGAGGAAGAGGAAGAGGAAGAGGAGAACGATTCAGGTGGTACTTGCGCATTCTCACCATGTCCCGATGATGATGGTGATAATGATGGCGGCGGCTGGGCATTCGAACCAGCTGAGGATGACGCTGGTAGCGATGAGGGTGGTGAAACTATCGGTGCAGGAACCGGTGCCCCAATCACGAAGACTGTAATTGCGACAGCGACCGCCGAAGTCACAGTACGCGTCCCTGTGACTTCCACTGTTCTGATCCCGGCTTCTCCAACCGCAAAGCCACTGGTACCTCAACCACCGCCAGAGCCACAACCCCCTGCACCGCTCCCTGATACCGAAGCTCCAAGGTGCTGGCTCACAAGCAGTTATCGAGTTTCACCAAAAACAATGTCAGATAAAATAAGCGATTTCTGCGAATTTGCTGAGGGACGCTGGCTCGACTCATCGGACATACGCAAGACACAGACTGCTATAATCGATACCAGGTCAAGTAAGTACTATAGCAGGGTAGGAGTTCTCGTAAAGAACGGCTGCTTGTTTCAGATAGAAAGCGCTACCTGCTAACATGCTCTATCAAAAATTATGAATTGTGCGCCGAGGGCTGCGCTGGATCTTCGCATTGGGGGAACCGTGGATAGCAATTGTGCGCAGTGGTTTGCGGAGGTGCGGACCTACGAATAATTGGCAATCGCCATGGTTCTTTTGTATAATGTACAGCTTATCTACTAGAGAGTCCATTTTCGGCTCTGGATTCTCATTTCATTATCCTATGGACCGTCAATAGCACACAATTACGATATCGTTCGTGCCAGCTTGACATCTACCCTGTATGTCAGTGTTTGATTGGAGCTCGGGCCAATAAACTCAGCGGAAACAAGGTCTCAGATCCACCTCTGTGTATAAGTACAAAGACTGTGCTGTTGACGGTCCATGAGATGCAGACAGTTCATAGCCCAAGTAGTAACACTGTTTGTTTTGATTCGCTAGTATGTGAAAATTCAGCGAACTGGCGACGTAAATCCACGAAGGCCGCTGAGAGATGCCGGATTGCGACCCTCAAACACGAAAAGCGAATTAAAGACCTCAGAAAGAAGTAGGTGACACATTAATTTCTACTCTAGATTTAGTAAATATCGATATCACAGGTACTCTAGCCGGTCTTACTCTCAGGAGCCCAAAAGGTGGCTGAGAACTTAACTTATGTTCACCACCCCTCCTTACCTTTCCTAGAATTTGGCTAATATCAATCCCTGACTTCACGAATTCATCAAATATTTCAAAGTTATTGCGATTGTTAGCTGGTTTCCTCAGCCTGGCGAAACAGCTGTCGTATCAGCCAAAAGAGTAGATATTTCCACCAAATCGGCATTTCGTGATCGGATCGGAGCAGCTGTTGCTCTGGTACGACTGTTCGGCAGCAATGCCACTTCAAAAATCACGCAAAAACTCATTCACTCTCCTTTGTACCCTCTCAAGTCATGGAAGGGCACAACAGAACCTTTGTTTCTGTTCACTTTTCGCACCTTGCTTGAATTGCCTTCCGTAGTATTTTTTGTACAGTACTCAATACCTTAGCCCATCTCAATTCTCAAAGTTACGTTATCTAACCCACCCCCTATCTATAGAAATCTCATATCCCTATCTCCAAGAATCTCACACCCAAATTTCAAATCATCACATCTCCTCACCCCATAGCCACAGAATATCCGACTTTCAATAGGCTTAAGCACGCTGGGTCCTCTTGAGGAGCTACTCAAGTGAATGCTTGTCTTTCGAAGAGTAGGTAAATGAGTACCAAATCAATATCAACCATACAGACAAGTACTCAAACCTCAAATCCCCCAGTGACAAACACTTTCGCGGGCCAGGAGCTGAGGTAACAACACTGCTAGAATATTTCCTGAAACTTAAACCCCCCCCCAAGCCTGAAATGCTAGTTCACGATCGACTTCTAAAAGAAAAATTGAAAAAGAAAACTGAAGAGCCCTTTGCTTAATTCAGCGAAACAGACAATAACCATATCCCGACTCTGGAAACGAGGCGTTTTTCCAACAACGAACATCAGCTCAAAACGAAAATTTAAAGAGTCCCCTCCTTGGATACCAAGATCCAACAGTCCCTCTCATACTCCGTACTTCTAGCTAAATCCAACGAAACTGGTTGAGTACTCAGAAGCAGTACTGTACTGTACCTCATCGGGGTACGTACCGCTCGCATGCCCAATTCTGGTCAAACATCCGACTTTCGAAACAAAACGAGTCGCGCTCGAGCTCTTGTCTCTCTGGAGTCTGGACTTGATAATAACGAGAGAAGAATGTACGCTAGGCTTGACAAGTCAATGAGAGGAGAAGAATGTGCGCTAAGGCATGGGAAAGGGATGAACAACTTGGGAAGAGTCCCGTGCGAGCCCTCATCCCGCCCTTCGTGAGGCAAGAATAGATGTGTGATGGATGCGGTCGGGAACCGTCCAGACTGACGAGCAAGCGTAGATAGCCTTTTGTTTGGACTCTCGAGCAGCTGCGTCATGAAGCATATGCGGAATCAAGGAGTTTGGTACCGTCCACGGAGGGTTCATGCTTGTTTGCAGCTTTTTGCTTTCGTCCTTGATCATGAACTGTTGGAGGAAGTGTCACCAAGCTTCGCTTCCCCGGAATTGATTTCCATCATGCCTCTCACTCTGAGACTAGCAGAGAAACACGATCCGTGTGAGGTTCTTATGTCAACGTTGTATTTGGTCCAAAAGTCTCGCGTGTGTCTTGACCAAACTCAAATTTGATCGCTGCTTCTCTCTGCCCGGGCAGATGATATCAATGCAACTAGTGCCCAACTGGGGTTAAATGGAAGCTGTGCCACATCATACCTCGTGATGCTGCCTTTGCTCCTGGATGTCTCTGTCCGTGCTCAGATTCAAGGACACAGGAAAATCTAAGATATGGTATCTGGGTGGTCTGAGGCTGATTTGAGTTTAATCGCACATTCCTTCATGAACAGAAGCGTCCAATGGTGACCTCGGTTCGCGGGGACTATCCGGAAAGCACCACACCAAAAGTCTGATCCGTACCTCATGGCTGGCAACATATGCAAGCTCAGCATGATTTCAGCTGATCAGGAGAGACGGGAACGAAGAAATGCAACTCTGTGAGGGAATAACCCGGTTTTGACAAAACTTTAGAAAGTTTAAATCGTTTCCTCGTTCTCTCGTCTCGAATTGCTTGAATTGGATTTTGAAATTTGGGCGTCAAGAACTTCTTGGCCTTCAAGAGCTTCTTGGCTCGGGCTACCTCCGATTTTAATGAGAATAGTCTAGGACTTAAGACTTCTTGACGCCATAGAATCATAGATCAACATAACATATTCGACTAGCGTCACCACTTCGTTCAGTGCCGATTGGGTGGTATGATTGAGGGTATCTTGTTGCAGCGTTGCACAGACCGGTTCGTCACCCCTCAGATCTTTATCACGCTGGTGAGGTGCCTCCGGTGGGGGTTGTGATCGAGAGACTACCATTCGCCTGGAGCATGGATAAAGCTCCAGTGTGAGAGAAATGAAAGAATCAAATGATACCCTGTAAAGCTTGGTGGCGGAGGATCTTGTCTTGAAGAGGCAAATACAGAAGATCGTACAGATAAGAATAGATGCGAGAGCGGGAATCCTCCCAGAGGTTCCGTTGAGCCTGCTGGAACGATTCGTGGTCCAAGAACAACACTCTTCATGCTGTCTTTGTCCTGCCATAGGCGCACGAGTGTAGGTTCTGCATCTTCAGGGGTCATCATCTCTTTGGAATTGCTGGTGCTGATGCTGGCAGGCTGCTACTAACACTGGCGTGCTCCAAGCTCAAGATCGAGCTTTCTTAAGGGATGATGGCTGGAGGGGAACACGCGGGGATACCTCCGTCACTATCGGCTTCCTCACTAATTATCATTACCCTCGGCACTGGGTGCTGTGCCTGGACTAAGAAGGAGCGAGAGAATGCGCGACATCGTTAGGGTAGAGGATATTTCCGCGGGCGAGAAGAGCTTCTAGCTGTAGATCATGCAGTTTAGGCTGTCTAGGCTCGAAGTGTCGGCGGGGTAGAACATGCTTCGAGGACCTGATAGCCGATGGGGTGCAAGTTGGTACTTTGCTTGGTATCCCCTCTGCCAAGTACAAGTTCAATTACAGCAGGTTGCAGAAGAGGCCATGTTTATGCACATCGATGTGCATTTATGCACGTCTATGCACGCCTATCTGATGAGAAGAGGCCGGTCTAGCCGTGCCGATGCTTAAGTTGCTTTCGCTGCCGTGCACCAAACGATGGATGATGGAAGGGAAGCATCTCGAGGATGCCAGCCACTTCAGGTTGAGAACCATGGAATCTCAAAGGACTGACCAGCGAAACCACATTTTAAAGTTTAGTAGATACAAGGGATCCATGTGTACTAGGATCTGACTGGCCTTCTGCTTGGCGATGACCTAGCGATGGAGTTGCATGCGGATGCGCTGTTCATTTATGTGTCTTAGCCCGGGGCCATACATGGCCTGCACTTTGCCCCAATGAGGTAGCTCTTTGCGGGGGCGTCAGGAAGGCGTCCACTTGCAGGGAACTTGACCTCAAAATGTTTTGTTTCTCTCCTCTCTTCTCCTCTTTTCTGCCCGCTTGCCCTCACCCTGTTTCGATTCGCTTCTTCCAGCTCGCCGAGGTCTCTCGAGGTCGACTCCACCCACAAGCAACACTATTCCGCTTGTGCCATGATTTGTAATTCGAATTCCAAGGAAAGAAAAGTCTTGTGTTTTGAATATGTCGAGATTTTTATGCCTCAAGATCCCTTCAGGCAAGCGAGTTTCGCCGGCCAGCCAGCATATCATTATTTACGTACTCTTGTGTGGTTTGAGTGATGGTGGCGTTGTGGTCGTCGGCCCGTCTTTTTCTTTCCCCCTGTGAAGATCAAGAGGAGAAGTTCAAAATTTCGTCTCAGAAAGCTGGGGCACCGCACAAAATGCACTTTTGGGGGCCGCTGATTGGCACTCTCGGTCATATGAATCAGGGATGGGGAGGTGAGGTTGGCGCTGGGCAGAACTTGTTGGATGGGGATACGAGATTGACAAGAGAACAACCGGAACCCCCCGGCGACATCGGTGAGTCGCTGAGTCTCCTTCGGGCGATCATGACTTTCTGTCGTGGTTGTGGTGGTGGTTGTGATGACATTGATGCTTTCATGCCTCCCTCCCCTCTATCCAATATGTAGCTCCCATCCAGCTGCATCAATAATAATCAGCTCGCCTCGTAGCTCGCCCTCGCTCGATCGTTGATCGCCCCTAAAAGCTGCCCTAACACAATCCCCTGCCTGTGGCCGGCTTTTTCATCTCACGTCGCATGGCATTTCGATCAATCTCAGATGGGATTGTTTTAGCAAGTCTTGGCCTCCGAAAAGGGGGCCACTCAAACAGCCCGGAGCATGTAACTTAGCAGGGCTTTGCTAACGTGCTGAATCCCATAACCGTTTTGGCGGGATCGGGTAGTCGATTTAGCTAGCACAACTGCCACGACCGAGATCTGATCTGATCCAACTAACTAAAATAGACTGGACTACAACGGTATCAGCTTCGAATGATACGGAGATGTACCGCTAGGAAGATATCAAACTTCACATCGGTCGCACGAAACGCTGCAACGACAACAACAACATGGTGACCATGTCTGCCAATACTCTTCGGCTATCGCCCACTTTTGAACAGCGGAACTGTGCTGCCGCCAAGCGAAGATTCGAAAGCATTCCCCTCCTTATCCTTGCGTGTCATATCTTCCGCTCTCGTGATTTCACGAAAAAACTGCCCGCCTTCCCGAATTGCTCTATGCAGGATGTGCCGAGCGATGTGCGGTCAACATCCCCAATCAAGAGAACGATGCGACTGATTGATCAGCGCAAGAGGTTTGTGCTGACAAGAACCCTCATCAGCTGTCAAACTGGACTGGCTGGTCGGCTGTTGCGGATCTAGGGCTTAAAGGACTTCTTTTACCGCAAAAATCTTCTGATGCTATGAATTTTGCCCTGTCGAGGACGGAAAAGTATCAAGGATTAGATTCTGCCCCAAGACTTCTGCTGTTCCCATGAGATCGCTTGAAAGAAAGGGTCTTTGGGAGCCACGAATCAATTTGGAGAAAAGCTGCGATCGTTTGAATCCTGCCCGCACCAGCCACATCAACTCGGGTCGCTAAACACCATCCCCTTTCAGCGTCTGTCACAAGCTCATGGTCTGCAAAGAGCAAAAGTATCCATAATTTGCTTCCAACCAGTCCTGTTGTAGCTCGAAGCAGAAGGAAGACTAACCTTGAACATCCTGGACCAAGGTTTTTCTTAGCCTCCCTTCATAGAAAATCGATATCAATGGACGAGCAATGAGGACCTCGCCACTTAGCGCCTGTATTGTTTCGGTACTCGTACGAGCTAGTCAAAACGCATCAGTTCACATCAGTTCACTCGCTTGGCTATCACCCACTGTTGTTCAAGATGTTACCGCAACATCGAGAGAGCGGTCTGCAGACTGCATTTTCGGAGACTCGGTAGCACGGCCAGATATCTCTCTTCGTGCATATTCAATGACTGTCACCGCTTTAGAAAGGCTGAGATCTTCAAATGCCAGTCACCTCTTCGTCGCTTTTTCTTCCTCGCCTCGGCTGACAAGTCATCCCAACCCCTCATTTGCATGCAGCAGAAGCCCCGAAGAGCGTTCCCTGTTGACGTTCTCGACCTGGCTAAAATAGAATGTGAGCCCTCCTTCTTTTGGCAGGCAACGAATGAAGGCTTACAGGCAGCAAAAATGGATCTCGTCATTACATTTGATAGGACAGCAAATATATTTGTTGGGTAGCAGTGGAGGAAATCGGAACGGCGAAATGATTCATCACCTATTCTATTACTCTGCCTTTCCTCTTCCCTGGCCTATAGGTGCAAAGCAACTCCAGATTGTACAGGCATAGCAAGTCAGACGGCACTTACTTCTCGTGGAGGTAATCCGATGAGATCCTTAGAACCCTGAAGACAGGGTGTGATTTGATTGCGAGCTCAATTCACACGACTCAATGCGCTCATATAATCCCCTGTTGGTAAGTCGATGCAGAGCACCTGCAATGGCTACCCTCAACGTGGCCCCCCTGAATGATTATGTTGCGGGTGCATTTTATCTGCTTCGAGGCATCAAGCCACGTTCTCTGTGCTGGTCTCTCCATGCTGGTACTACTCGCCCATGTCCTGTGCATCCTCTTTTTGAGATGATTTATCTTGTTGCTGGGGACTGACCGTGGGGCGGTGCTGGTTGACAGTTGATTGTTGTCCAAATAACCTCGCCCTATGCCCCTCCATTAGCTCTTTGGTAGTCGCCGCCGCCTACCTCACGCTTGTCACTAATCATGATCTCGAAATCCACTACCCCACGATACAGTGAGTATCAATGTCGCATATTTGACTTTCAATAGAGGAATGCGAGATACCGTTAAGGTTGGTCTTGGATATCAACGGTATTTTCTCTAGCAAAGGCTCATCCTATAGATAACTGTGGAAGGCAAAACCCTTCCTCTTTTTCCAACAAACACCGTCGTGGTTCACACCCAGAAACTGTGCCTCTTAAAGAGGTGATAGTCTCTCCCGTGCATCTGGGTCAGCTACGCAAGCGTCTCCCCAATTTCCAACATCCATCCACTGATTCCACTCCACCTCCATCACCAGCATCACTAGCTAGTGATCAGAAAATTGCTTTGTTCGGGAATATAAGCTCCCGTGTTTGACAACCCACTGAGAGTCGTCCCAGTGGTACTGGTCAGTGTTCTGTTAGGCCTTCCAGATGCCAGTTTGGCAGATCCAAGACTTCCTAATCGCCGGCATCAACACCACTGGCAATCGGCAGTGAGGTCTTGTCAGGTCTCTGGTCCTTTTGAGGCTTGCCAAGCAAATTTCCCGTAATCCCAGCCATCTCACGACTGTGCTGTGCCCTGCCCCAGCTCCTTGCCCTGTCTGCTTGGAGCGCTAGTCAAAGAGAAAGCTAGCCCGCCCTCCCGCGCAATAATTGTTCCTTCCTTCATACCGAGATCTGGAGCGTCACGTCACGTCCAGTCCATCAAGTCAAGTCAAGTCAACTTCGACCCTTCAGCCCAGCAGCGCTGCGTTGACGAGCTTTCATCCGGCTTGTCTCTCCCCCGCGCACACTACAGACTTCTCATCACGCACGATACTGCCTGAATTCTAGTTCTATCCAATCATCCCGAGCCCTCACAGTCCAGCCACTTCACTCTGTGCACGCAATTTTGGACGTCGGCCAAAAAAGCAACCTTCTTCTCCACTGCCCAGCAGGAACCCAAAGACTTCGCAACCTTCTGATCTTCCCTGCCAACAGCGACAACAATCAAAAGAGAAAGGTACGGAATCAAGTGAATAACACCTCCAAAGATACAAACAATTTCGAATTGGTCTCGAATCTGCACCTGTACAATTCCTCGTACTAGCGCCTGGGCTTATTAGTTCTCAGATTGTTCCTAGCCCTTCCGTCCCCTCCCTCGGCTCAAAGTCAAACGGACACCAGCCCTCACTATCGTCAAGCATCACGCTAGACCTCGACACAAACAAGAGCAGACCATCCCACACCGCACCAACGCGAACGCTGCCTCCGCTGACACTACAGCTGTCGACACCAGCAACCGCGACCAAGTCTTCGACCGTGCATCCGCTGGAGGTTCTCCCTAAGATAAACATTGGACGGACACAGAATAGAGTAGGGAGCCGCACGCTTGCGCAGGACCAAAAGGAAACATCGGACGAGATAGTCTCAAGACCATCAGCGGCCTTCAAATTCGCGACAACACGTTTCGCCTCGAGTCGACACTTACACGCCACGTAGAATCCCACGCTCTGTGAAGACTGAAGACAATAGATCGGCGACTGCAGGACCTGCTCGCACATTATTTCGCGCGGCATTCTTTCCTTCTCTTCCCTCGCCACAGTTAACCTCGGATTTGAAATTGTGAGGTTTTAGAGTTCGGACTATCCCAATACATCCTGTTCTCGACCTTTCGTTACCTCATCATCGATTTCTCGAGCTGAAGGAAATCTCCCTTCGGATTGGCATCATTCAAGCTGGAGTAAACTAAGGATTAATTCTCCGCACATCCTCATCAGGCAAGAACTTGAAGAAGCACTCACTCAGTCACTAGTTCTGATCAGGTTGCTCTGAAGCTAAACTCAACGTCGAGACCTTAGTGGCCCTGTCGCTCGGCCCAAAAGACTCCAGATCGAAGGCCACAACGCAGTCGGCTAGCTGGGAGGAGACTAAGACACACTAGCTGGATCACCCAAGTTCAGCGCCTGGGCCGCATCTGGTTTGGCGAAAGCATCTTGACGTAGATCTGCACCTGGACTGTGAGTGCTCCCTGTTAGAGTTTACTTGGTCGCACACTACTGGGAGATCCAGACATCACTGGATCGGCATCTTCAGCAGAAGTACTGCTAAGAAGGTTCAAGCAAGCAAGCAAAAGTGCACTCTTTGCTGCTTGGGACATCCCGGAGCGAGTTGACCAAATTGCCATGGAGAGAGCCCTGGCTGACAGTTCAGTTGAAACTTACAGCGGTCACTATTCCTTCTTGTTCCTGGACTCAGAGCCAGTACAGCCCTGAGCAGACAAGAGAGAGCCCGGCAGAACCCTGAAATTGAGCTCGCGCCGACACTGACAACCACTACCACTCACTACTGGGAGACACCCGTCCACCTGGTGCCTGCGTGCTGTGCTTGTTTTCCACCGGCGACCTCCTTCTCCCCTCCGCAGTCCTCACCAAACCAAAGTCAACCAAGCCCACACACATCTGGGTCGACCAGCCCTGAGCCCACACACACCTCAATCATCGCCTTTCCACCCCAGGCCCACCTACCAAGCACACCCGACTACGCTCAGCGGGATCCCTGTTCTAATTCCCTGCACCCTGCACCCTGCACCACTCCTGCACCTGCACCTGCACATCCTTTTCCTCCCCTCTTTTCCCATCCCAGCCCAGGTTCCAACGACCCACGCTCACACACACACACACACACACACCTTTCACCCACCACCCACGTCAAGGCTCCATCTTTCCATCTGCCCGCTTTGCCGCTTACGGACGGTCTTCTAGCTTCACTCCAGTGGAGACCCATTACGCTGTTCTTGCATCAGCCATACGCCATACGCCACCCCTAAGGCTCCATCGAGACAAGCGCTGGAGAGAGACTGACCTAAAATTTCACACGGCCCCTCGAGTTAATCCTCTCTCGGCCACAAGTCTCTTGCCTCTCATCCAACACTTTTGACTTTGTGGATCGTGGCCGAGTATTGTACGGTTACTGCTACTGTTGGGCATCTTCAGCTGTGGTTGTGTGCGCTCTCGAATCATTCATTACCCGCACAATTGCAATTGTGGTTGTGGTTGTGGTTCAGCAAAGAAGAGATTGTGTCATTCATTTGTTCATTCACCACTTCTTGCAAAACACTCTTTCGCGGAGTTCACCTCTAGACTCGACAAATTCCTAGTGACGAAGTTCACTTTGCCATACATAACCCTTAGTTCGACTCGCCTACTCTTCGACTCGACTTCCACTTCTCTCGCACTTTCCTCCATCCATTAAAACCAACGCCGCGCCCCCTTCGATCTTCACCTGCCGCCAACTAAGACATCGTATCCTTGCAACTCTCACAAGTCCACACACGCTGGTGGCTGTTGCATCCCTTTCCGGCGACTTTTAAGAACGCGACTATCCTATTCACCTGCAAGCTTCGAGCTACGATCGTCTTGCAGCACGAGCAAGCAAGCAACGCCTCCAAAGCCTCCCAAAGCAAAGGTGATCTCCAAGGCCGCGGCAACACGAGAATCCGCCGCTGCGAACATCACATCTTAAGCGCATCGGTACCTGTCGCCGTACATATCTTTTGTGGCCTGCCCGCATCCGACTTGTATTTTGCACTACTCCTACCTGCCCTTCGTTCCTCATCGTTGTCTCGTTCTTGCCCTACCCTACCCTACCTCGAAGCGTAGTCGAAAGAACCACCCGCCCACCTACCGTCCAGCCGATCACCAACTAGCGACGACCCCCTCCAAAACCCCGGAGCCGTAGTATGTCCTTGGTCTCCCAGCATCTTTCAGACAACAACACCAACTCATTACTCTCAAGCACAGAATTCGACGATACTCGCGACGAATCCACCAATTCCTTCACCGAAGCAGCATTAAGCAAGCTTCTCGGGGTCTCGACCAATTCGTCTCGCCGTTCTATGGACAGAGGTGCAACTCAGTACTCGCAGTCAGGTTTGCACTCACCGTTCCAACACGCGTTCAACGACGCTCAGTCTGAAGAAGAATCCGCAGATCACGCGTCTGCTGCGCATTACACGCCCGAAGTTCGATCGAATAATTATTCGACTTCCGCGACTCCTACTTCCGAGTACGGTATCTACCCTACTTCGGCGCGCTCAGGTTCTTTCCCAGAACACATACAACGCCAGTATCATCCATCCAGCAACCACAGCGGTAGCAACGGAGGAGGTATGGCTCAACCAACAAGTCCGTCACTGCCTTTGCAAGATGGTCGCAACCATCACAACACTCAAATCAAGTCTGACCAGGATGTTCCTATAGATCCATCCATTGCTGCGTCCAGCCCGACCTACCCCCAACACAACGGCCAATACAGCCCATACCCTCAGCAAGGTGATATGTCGCACGGCTATCCTCAACACCCCGCCGGCGGCGCCATGTACACACAACCTCGACCCGACTGGGCTGGTTATGCCGGAGGACAACACCCCATGCACGGCGGATATCCGGTCAGTGGAGCCCAGACACCTACCTCTGCAGCCCCTGCTGGAGCGCGTCCTGGTCAAGTAAGCCTTTCTGATTCGTCTCAACCCTCAACTGCAAGGCCATTAGGAGTGAGCGGGCGTTCTTGGTCGCGCTGCGATGCGCGTCGAAGTCCACACGAGCGATCGTGAACCAGTGTTTGTTGCGCTTGACCGCGCGCGAGAAGTCTCGACGCGTCGAGTCCAGAACGACGTACCTCTTGAACATTCGGAGAACAGCTAATTGAACAGCAACTTTCACAGGTTTACTCGTTCGTCCCCATTCCTGGTGCTCAACAACACAAGCGTCCACGCAGAAGATACGAGGAAATCGAGCGCATGTACAAGTGCGGCTGGAACGGTTGCGAAAAGGCCTACGGCACATTGAACCACTTGAACGCTCACGTAACCATGCAATCGCATGGCCAAAAGCGCACTCCTGAAGGTATGTTTGATTTGCTTTCATTCTCCCATTGTTTCTGGCCCGATTCGTGTTTTCGTAGTTAGATGCGTATGCGCGCGGCGTAGTTGTTGCGATGCGGCTCTTCGAAATGCAGTTGCGCCACGATGCATATGTTGGTTTTCAATTGCGCTTGTAAATAGCCCGATATCCTAGTCAGTTCTATATGATACGCGGGATGATTTTCGTTGGCGTTCGAGCTAGGTCAGACTGGGACTGGGGATAGCCTCACTTGATCGGAAGCTAGCATGGGTCGACCGAAGCATCGGGACTCTTTGTGTAACATGAACACGCTAACACAACACGCTTAATAGAGTTCAAGGAAATCCGCAAGGAATGGAAGGCTCGCAAGAAGGAGGAGGAGAACCAACGCAAGGCCGAGGATGAGCGTGCCAGAGCCACCGTCGTCCCTGCTGATGGACAGAACTCGTCCGACAATACTCCTGCTGGCTATCAACAACCAGGTCGATCTGTTCAACTCCCACCCATCGGCTACCAACCCGGGGCTCAGGTACCAGGCCAGTACCAGGCTCCATCTGGCGGCGTCCAGCAGCTCCAAGGCTATGGTGGCGAGAATCATCTTCAGTACTCTGGCTACCCAGCATCTCCTTATGGTGCACCAAACCAGATGTATAACCAACGTCATTACACCCTCTTTTCTGATCCTATTCGAGAAGGATGCTAATGTGTCTTTAGATAATGGTGGTCCAGCTCCCAAGTATGAACATTAAACTCGCCATCTCTCTTTCCTCGTCCATCAGCATTGTTGCGGAAAAGTTCACAGCTTTTTGGTCAAGCCTGGACTCACCGAGGATACCCTGCTTGCTTCATAATCCTTTCCCCACGCGTGTATCATATGGGTTGCTGCCTAGCTGCACTTGGTTGAGTCGCTTGTCATGTTTCCTCGATTCTTAGACGTCCTTCGATCCAGTTCGGCAACGAAAACGATTTGCATGGCTTGATGAACTTTCCATTCTCGGCAACGGTCAATTGGGAGGTGGTCGGTTGCATTTTGTGGATCTTCCGCGGCGTCGTTCGGGTCTTTACTTTCGGGGTCATACATGACGTTGACGAGCTGGGATTTTTCTGACTTTGTTTGGAGGGATGTTTCCGGCCTACGGCTTCTTCTATTCGACGTCTGGGTCTTTTCGGCTACCCGACTTTTCTTTAATCGTCTTTGAGTACGTTTTCGTTTTCTTTTTTTGCAAAAATCCATTCTGGCTGCATACACGGGGGTCACATTCCCCATGGAAGAGGGGTGTTGGTTGATCGTGGGGGAACTTGCCATAGCTTTCATGCATGCATGGTTCTACGCACCAGAAGAAGGAACAAGCAGCAGCAGCAGAATACGTTGTGGGAATTAATACAAGCATCAAAATACCGGGCTGTGTCTGATATTTATATTGTGGTGACTTTGACATGTGAGAAAGAACGTCTTGATAGTCACCTCGCTAGCTGACTGCCGAGAGGTGTCCGGCTGTTGACACCAGTCTTATCGAGAGTTTATTTAGTCGGGACTCAGCAACTGAACTAAACATCCTAAGTTTCCAAACCAACACCAGCACCAATACCAATACCGGGAGACTTCACCCGCCTCCGCCGTTTTCCTAAAGTATGCTTCTAGCATATAGGTTGAGACTCTAACTTTCGCTCGCTCGCCCGTTCCCGAGTCCCCGATCTCTCCGCAACTCTCTCGTGCTATCTATCTCATGTCACAAGCGTGCTTCGCTATGTTGACACAGCGTCTGAGTAGTACGGTAAGTAGGGTGTGAGTTTAAGTTAGTCTGTGGTTGGGTAGCTGTGAGGAATTAGGTGAGGAGTTGGAGTTAGAGACCGTTATCTGTCAGGGTGGAGAGGTTGGTGGTTAGCGTTGATTGTGTTGAGCTTTAGATGTCTTTGTCTCTGCTTCGGGTTGGGCGTTTCGGTATCGCTTAGTGTGGGATTTGTTGTTGTCTTTGCAGAGGGAGGGGGAGAGGGAGAGGGAGGAAAGGTAAGTTCTTGGATTTACGAGATTTGTTGTTTTGGGCATGGGCTTGGGTGTCGATGATGCTTGATTTCTTTAGAGGTAGCTCATGAGGGTTAAGAAGGATATATCCAGGTCTTTTTGCTTCAATTCGCTCTCTCTGCTTTGAGTCGCTCTGCTTCAGTTCTGTTTGGGCATACGGTCATGACTTGGAAGATGTCGATGTCTATAAAGTTCCAAAATCAGGGGTTGGAAGGGTTGGAGTGGGTGCGATGGTGTGGCCGACCCCGGCATCGACGACTTGGTGAATTGATATGTGCTTTGCTATATGTTTTGTACTCTTTCATCGAGATAGGCGAGGAGGACTGACGGATGGATCTTGTAGGAAAGGGCCAAATGGTTGAGAAAGGGGATTTTGGAAGTGAGGGAGCACAAAGGAGAGAAAAGAACCCGTAGATTAGCTGTGATTTGCTTGAACGTTTTCGAGTGGTAGATTGTTGGTTATGACAGAGAGACGGGGGAAAGAGTATGTGGCCAGGGGAGAGAATGTGTCTTCTGTAAGTGCTCCAAGGTGTCACTTTGTCAAGTTCTTCTATGCCATTGACGATTTTCCAAGCAGTGTTCTTCTTAAGTAAGAGCAGGAATTGCTTGGTAATTCGGACATCTTCTTCAAGCCCTGCTGGTGAACTCTGAAGGTTGAAGTGAGTAGCTGTAGGTGGCTCGGCTGCTTCAAACTGGTGCAAGAGCGTCGCCCCCAATCTTGGACTCACTCCTTATTTCCAAGCCATTATTCTAAGAATTCCTTTCCCCGACGCAGGTAAAGATATTTCCGTCATTTTGACTGAGAAGTTCCATCTGAAAGGTACTTTTTGGACTGATCCGCTACTTTGGTCTCGAATACTGAGTTCTGTTGCAAGTCGAAGGCCGACTGCTTGAACTGATCCTGTCCATATCGGTGAGTGTTGTCTCTCTACTATCCGAAGGTCAGCCATCAGCCATTGAATTGAGATAGGGATGGTCTTCAGTTGTCAGTGTCTAGCTCTTGACTCTCTTGCGTCGAACTCAGGAGTGATGCACGCGGTACACCCTTCCTACTTCTCTCCTCGATCTCGCTCAACATCTGCCAAGCTTGACGCGGACAATGTCGAGCTGCGTCTGAAGTGCACGCTTTCTGCTTCGTCACTGAAGAAGATTCTAGCTACAGATCTGCTCTTGCTACAGCCAAGGACGTGTGTTGCGACCTCTTACGTGCTGTTTAGCATCGCTGCGTGCCCCAGAAAGGGAAGCAGCAGAGGAGGAGGCCAGAAGCAGCACTAGTGTGACTATAAGCCCCCCCTCAGATCATGGATTCTCGGTCAGCTCTCAATTCTCTCCTGCATCAATCTCGATCTAACTTTCTGTCAGGTTTCGGCCTGACTTATGACTTGACGATGGCGATGAGGTCACTGCCGAACAGTGGTTCTAAGAGAGTATACAGTCAAACAGGAGAGACTCTCTTCACATAGATTCATGTAAAAGAGAATCGAGAAAGCAGAAGCTTTTTAATGTTGCTGTGTTTCGATCTGTAAGTGGCACTGGTCGCTTTCGACCGAGCAGACGCCTTCTGGCCGGGAGACATCCTTCGTCACTTGAGAACCAACTGACGAGACGGGCATATTAAGGCTTGAATTTTTATAATATAATTGATACTGAAAGTGCTTTGACTCTCAATTAATATTTTTAGCTTGACCCAGTGACTGCAGTAATATTATCTCATGTGGTGGCCAGTGTGAACCAGGCGCAAATATCAATCTACAACATCATTTTCTTCGTGCCTTAGTGCTCGAGTGCTAGTGACCAGATTCAAAGAGATTTAAGGCAAGGAACTTGCTCCCTCCGTGGAGAAGCGCTGCTCGGACTGCATCTCCTTATTTCTCCATCCTGGTATAGGTTGTGTGCTCAAAGCATGAGAGCCGAAACTCCACGAACACATGCACCTTTGAGGCGTGAGCCAGGTGAGCTCTTCAATGGCCTATAATCAACAGGTGAAAATACCAAATTAAGTCTTCCAGATCTGTGGGTTCAGACTTGAGAAAGGTCGAACATTAGCATGTTTCTATGTGTTTCCATGTGCTCGCTTGGACCTTGGCCTGCTTCAGACAAAAGAAGATTACTTAACTCTGTCTTGGGAATTTTTGATCAAAGGAAACCCTGGTGAATCTGAAAGCAGTCTTAGTGCTGATTCTATGCTTCGGTTACATTTTAGCCAGCGCAGTGCCAATGCAAATGGCGACCGACTGCTGGGACAAACCACTTTTGGCTGGACCTCAAAGTACGCCCTCTGCACTTGAAGTACGTTGGACAAGCATAAACGTAAGATGGCTCCCAGATTGTTGGGTCTCATTTTGGATGGTCAGAGTCTTGCCTTCCCAAAGAAACGATGCTCAAAATGACGCTCGGTCAAGTCAGCGCTGGCAAAAGGTCTCTAGCTTCAAGAGTTTTTTTTCCCCCCAAACGAAAAAATAGCAACGCAGCCAAAGAAGCTTTTCTCCTGATGCTCAAGCCTAATCGCCGACTCCAAATATATTTTACTTCCGAGCAAAAGTCGGTGAAGCCTCTCCACAGAACGACTGGACCTCGCTTCCAGACATGGGTATTTAAGTATCCACCACCAACCCACAACAATCTCGACTGCGTCAAAAGCATTAAAAGCAAAACAAAAAACATACAACAGTGGGTATTCGCTGGTGGTCACCCACCCAACTACTAATCCACCGGTCTGGTGCTTGTGTATGGCAGAGCGGACGGGATGCCCATTTCTCACCAGCCTATGGTCGTATGTGACAGTGAACGGCTTGTCTGAATACTTACAGGATACTCAGAATGGAAGTACAGAAGTTCAGAACCAGAATGGAGGACTAGATTATAAGCAGGAAAAGTACAAGTAGAGGAATGCCAGACAAGTATATTGTGTTGGACTCGGGAATGCTTGCGACCCCAAAGTTGGGGCTCTGTGAAGGCGACAAAACCGCTCAGACAACTACATCGATTATCAGAGGGAGCCCTGGTGAGTTCGGCATCCTTGGATAACCATTGAGACTATTGCGTACTGAAAGGATTCGGGGGGGGAAGCAATTTAGGATGGGGTGGGTGACTTGTCTCGTTGTATTTCCATGATCTGATCCTGCTTCTGTAAAACAACTAGGTATCGAACCCGCATACAATTTCGGGAACAGTGGCCATAATTCACTGCAGAAAGCAGTAGTTTGGCCGCCAAATCAGTTCCTGAGATTTCCTATGTGACTTTGAGCATGTTCTTCTCGCACCACTGGCATCTCTAGAACGAGGGAAGACTCAGATATCCAAACAACACTTTCCAGTCGACACTACATCATCTGGTTGGCACCTAGAGATACCGGGAAGCAGGAAATCTCAATCATTTTTGACAAGCTTTCTCCACTTGAAGGGGCGAGCAACCAAGGAGAGATCTCCGCAGTCTAGAACAGGACGAATTCCGAACAATAAAAAAGCACTTCCATCAGGAGAAATTTTCGCCGCGTAAAGTATTGATGACAACGCCGAGAAGTAACAACTACCCAATTGTTCCAGAGGAAAGGAAGCTATACAAGAACAGCACCCCACAGCTTGCAAAACCGGGAATCGGGGACCTAGATCTGTATGTTCATCACATCGAGATTCACATGCCTTTCCCATCTTTCACATGCTTTGCCTAGTGAGTCCACGTCCTTGTACTCAAGCGGGCTAGTTCCTAAACTCTGTTACGCCACACTGCCTGTCATTCTCCCTCACACAGACGCGGTTCGCGACAAGCTCGACGCCAGATCTCCAAACCCCTCGCAAGTGCGGGGGCTAACAGCTCAATGACGGTTGTGCGAATGTGGCTGTGCCAACTTTTCCATCTCCTGCCTCGAGCCTTTCCCCATTCTTGCCTGTGAAAGTCGAGACTACTGCATGTCATTCGTGACGCAATGGAATCGGTCGTGATGAGACCGAAATTGCTAATGCGTATCTGAAAAGAGGGTAGTTATGAGAAACGACGTAATGGGGTTTGCCCTCGTATATGTTGGAGTTGATATCCAGTTCCCGACCACAGTTACCCCTCCAAAAATTAAAAAAACCCAAGTTCCAATAATTCTTCAATACTACTTATTACCCCTCTTCACATACAACATCCTTCAGCAAAAATGGATAACGCGGCAGCAGCAGTAAGCAAGCTCTTCGGCGCGGGCAGCACAACAAACGATGCCGAGCAGCCAACCTCTTCCACCCCCTCCACCACCGCAACCAAATCCACCACCCAAGATGTCGATGTCGATGTTGACGCCGACACCACCGTCGACGCCAAAGTCAACCCCGCAGTCGAGCACACCCACGTCAAGAAAGCGCACGAGACCCGCGAACAGACATTCGTCGAGAAAGAGAAGCACCAAGACCACTACCACACCACCGTCCAACCTCTGAAGGACTCCGAGGTCCTGCCAGAGAAGCATGACTACGAGCAGGAGAGCAAGGAGAAGAATATCAACCGTGATGATAGCACGGCGAGGGAGAAGGCCGCAAATGATACGGCTGGGTACCAGAGCTCGATCGATGAGAAGAAGTTTGAGAGTTCGACGAAGGAGCCGACGATTGTTGATGAGCATGTGCACCATCACTTGCATGAGACGATCCAGCCTGTTATTGAGAAGGGTAAGTACAAATCGGAAACGAGATTTGCTTTTGTTGAACTTTTACTGATAATGCTCACAGAGGTCCTCGACCCATCCGTCACCCACAAGAGAGTCGATGTCAAGGAGAACATCCAGGAGCAGTCCAAGCACCACGGCGTCACCACCAACTCTGCCATCTCGGTCGATGAGTTCCAGAAGAAGCTTGATCAGGCGGAGAAGTAAAGTAATGTAGGGGTGGCATGATATGATACGATATAATGTATATAATTGTACGATAATGAAACGTTCTCAACTTTGTCTTTGCCTGCTCGAATGTTGATACTCGCTTAAGATTATGGGAAGTCGCATTCTCCTTTGATACGCTGAAATCTTTAAAAGTTCTAGTGAAAGTCAAGAGTCGGAAAAAAGGTAACGATATATTTGAAGTATAAGCAGATACGAGCAAGAGAGATCTGAGACCTCTGCTGCCGAGATTCCAGTGTCTAATGGCTTCTTCAGAAGTATCCGTATCAAGGTACCTTGCTCGATTCGTCCAACTCGACCCGCATGTATTTATCCTTCGAATGTATCAAAGTAGAGGCCACATGGAAATTTACAATCACGCATAGAAATTCAGACGGATGCTTAAATCATGTACACACAATAATATCATATCTATTGCTTATATCTCGATCTTCTTTATTTCCAGCACTTTTGCTTGCCTTTGCCCAAACACAAAAACAGACATTTGTATATTCAGTTTCCGACGCCATGCATTTCCATGCCATGCCATGTGACGCCCGTGTTATGCCAACACCGAATCGCCCTGACCTGCCTCATCTCCCATGGCCCTGATACCGATTCGATCCGACCCAAGACCAAGTCCCGTTTCCAAGCCATCCCGCCGATATTTTTTGTGCTTTACGCCGCGCAAGACCGTACCGTATCGCATCAACGACAATAACAATGAACTCCGACGACTCAAACACGCCACATCGCTCCATCCATCCAGGTATTAAGTTCGACTCGATCCAGACAGCAAACGTCAAAGCCCCACAGAAAGACAAGCACGAATGAAGAAGATGAAGTGTCCGCCCGGACCCAAAGTCAGGCGACAATGCGAATGTAATGCCCACCGCAGAGAAGACGAAATGCCCCTTAGTAACAAAAATGGAGACGAAGCAAGCAGGTCCCAATGCTCTCATCTTGAAAAGAAGAAGCAAAAAGAAGAACAAGAAGAAGTTTCAATGACCATAACCATATCCATATCCACATCGACTCATCCATACAATCCGGATTATCTAGCTTTCCTCAAGCAAGATACTAAACACAACACGGCACAACAATACTAGTGCGCAGCTATCCCATCCAACACCAACAAACCGCCGTAAGACATGTAGAGAAGGTTACGCGTGCAGACCAGAAGAAGAGAGGCAAGCCAGTAACATAAGGTTCACTTTTGGAAATCCGTCCCATTCTGCCCATATCCATGCCCAGAGAGATACCAACCCGACCGACACGCCTGCAATGAATTGAAGATAATGTTCTTGGTTCTCGACAAGAATTAAGAGTGAGGTTCGAACGAGAATTTTACAGGCCGTGGATCTCGACGTCTGGGCAGGTCTTGCTATCGGACTTCCCGGCTACGTCTGTAGGGTCCTCAATTGTGCTGACGTTCGTGCTAGGGAGGCTACTGCTTTGTGGACTATTTTGTCCATTCGTGAGCATGGGTGTTGGTGCGCTGGACTCAATTTCGATAGGCATCGTCGGTGGAACGGCTGACGTTGGGGAATTGTATGATTGAGGCGGGCGTTCTTGGATGACCTTTTCGATGGCAATGATTTGCTTTCCGTAGTTGTACTTCTTTAGCAGAGCGAGTTGTGGTTTCAGGTCCTCCACAAACCTGTCACGATCGACACCTTTGAGCTGAGATAGGAGTTTCTCTGCAGTGTGGTTAGCAGATGGTCTTGTGGCGGGGATAGCGAACTTACGAATCACGTAATTTCCATACTGATCCTTCATCATCAACTGCAAAGGACTGGTTCCGTCGCTGTGCATAAGAGTGACTTGAGCCACGATCGCTCGTCTCTGCTCATCCGTTCCATACTGGATGCTCTTTTCAACGACGTTGGAAGCAAACTTGTGTTTCGAAAGCGTCAACAATTGCGCAGTCACAATCTTGATCACCTTGGCACGATCATCTGGTCGTCCATGTTGGATAATGTGTTGAAAAACATAGTTACCATATTGATCAGTGATGAGCATTGCTGAGCATTGGTGAAGTTCCTCAAGGATTGCGACCTGATCTTGCGGTTTGCAGTACTCCAAAATTCGCTGAATGACTCGGCAGCCGTATGGGTGGGCTGACAAGGTGTGTACTTGACCCCGGAACGCCTCGATCACAAATTGTATGTGCTCCGTGGGAACACGCTCGATGGCTTTCTGTACGACGTGGTTACCATTCTGATCCTTGACACACTTGAGAACATCGGCGTTCAACTCGCGGGCAAGCTCGGCCTGCTGATCGGCGAGGACATGTTCGAGTGCCTATTGGAAATTAGCCCAAGCTTGAAGTGTCGATACCAAGAAAAGATTACCTTTTGAACGACTCTGCAGCCATACATCTGCATTGACAGTTCCATCACATGATTCTTCATCTGCTCGGCCAATACCCGCTTCTGCACCTGGTTGCCATGCTCGAAAAGCTTTTGGATCACATAGTTACCGAACACGTCGGTCATGAGCTGCAGGGCGTTTGGCTGGATCTCACGGAAAACTTGTTCCTTTTCATCACTGTTCGCTGTTTCCAGCTTCTGTTGAATGAATCGTGAGCCGTGCTGGTCTCCGCTGAACTCCACAATATGGTTGTAGATATCCTGAGTCTCGTCAGCTATTGAATCATTCATGGCCTAGAGACATACCCTTAGTTCGTATTTCTTGTTGGACTTGGAGTTGGAACGAAATTCTTCTAGCAGAACACTCCTCACACCTGCACCTACATCCTGGTCCTTTGCTGGCCGGGTAGGAATCACGGGCGCTGGTGGATAGGGAGGAACGGACATAGCGTAGCCATATGGGACATTCCCTGGCCTGAAGTTGGCTTGCATGTACTCATAGGGATGTGGTGGATATTGACCCGGGAACTGGGCTCCATACATGTATGCCTGTGCTTGCTGCTGGTAATGTATGTTCTGGAGTCTCTGATTCAGGTCGCTTGGCCCTTGAGGTGCCCGAGGACCTCTCGAGGTTGGTCGATAGATCTGCTCTTGTCCAGACGGGGGTGTTCCATTTGCAGAGTAATATTTTGGGCTGTTGAGGCCCCGACGGTGATCGCTTCCTGCTGGTGAAACAGAGCCTCTTTCCGCGAACCGAGTCGTTCTATTGAAATATTCCTGGTTTGCGAATGGTTGGTTCGAGTAGGGGTCAAAGTTGTTCATTACCTTGGGTCCATGTCCATCACCCCAAACAGCCGAGCCGTTGACTGGTTGAGCTTGCTGCGTAAAACTCGGATGGTTTGGAGAGTAAGAATTGCCGACATTGTTGTTAGCTTGAGACGAACTGGGCTGCTCGGGGTCACGACCAAGCGAAAATCCAGCCAATCTCTCGCTCAACTCCGTTTCGTTTTGTCCTAGGTCAAACCTCAAACCATTGGTTTGCATGGTGTACGAGGCTGAGGGTCCAGAGATCGAAGGGCGCTGAGAGTGAATAGAGCTACTTGGTGTATGATGGCCGCCAATGGAACCGAAAGGCTGATTGCCATTTGAGAATGAAACGCTGCCTCCATTGCGGCCTGATTCAGAAGTCCTGGATGGGGGCATACTTCCATCCCTGGAAGTACTGCCAATCGCAAGGTACCGGGCAGGAATGTCGACCTCATAAGCATCATTGTTGCCGTACTGGCCAGAGTTCTCCTTGTCATCGTTGAAGGGAAAGGGTTGCGCCTTCTTCTGCACAAATTTAAAGCTTCCAGAAGAAGGGTCCAAACTGCTCTTTGATTGTGACCTGAAGCTCGAGCCTTGACCAATGGTTGGACGGCTTTGGTGGTATGGGTTTTGAATCTCTAAGAGAGTCTGGGAGGGCATGTTGGGGATGCTGTTTCGAGTATGGGAAGGGGATGTGCTTCCACTGTGAGACTGCATGGTAGGAGATGTGTTATCCGGGGCATTCCAGGGTCCATTTTGGTTTGTGCTCCAGGTGTCAGCCTCGGATTCAGCGGCCAAAGCCTTCGAACCACTGGGTCCATCGGGGAATTCCTTGTTTTCCGCTGTGTTGTGATCAGTGATTGCTAGAGTCGCTTGAACCACTGTAGACCTACCACTGGGCTTCGCAGCTTCTCTCTTTATATTCGCATATCCGCTCCCAATCGTGTTGTTGCCCCAGATAGTCCCCGAGGGCTGCCAAGTGGCCCCGTTCCCAAAAGACTGTCCGATATTAGAAGACTGAGAAGAGTCGCTGTTGTGTCTGCCAGGAGCTGCGCCAAACTCTGGGAATCGTGGTGGCCGTGACTATTTCGTAGAGTCAGCAAGATGCAGTTGAGGAGGGGGAGGGGTTGGAGGGCTGTTTCTGAAGGCGTCGAAACTCACTGCAGTCGGCATGGCGCCTGATGGACGGTTGGCAGTTGCAGAAGACATGAGGGTAGCCGCGTGAAATGTCTGGTATGTATGCGCGGTGCCCAGCGGATCGAGAAATATGTTCGGTAGGGGAGTGTTGGTGAAGAAGGCGAAAAGATATTTCTACTACTTATTTGACAGGTTGTAGGTCTATAGAAACTGAAGTAAATCGCAGAAGTCAGCATGAATGCCGTAAGGCTGATCATAGCACGCAGGGCTGCAAGGCAGCATGCAGCTGAAAGTGCCGTTCGTTCTCACGTACCAGTGTTGGACGACGTAGTATGTAACGGCAGGTCGAGGACGCCGAAAAGCTTATTCATGTACAAAAAAGGATTCGAGGAAAGGTTTGCAGGACTCAGGAAGTATCGAGCATCGAGGAAGGAGGGAGGGCGAGGTAGATGAAGGGCTGCAGGTAGGGCAAGACCAGAGGATAGGTCGCACACGACACCCCTTCGTTTGTCATATGCTACGGTGGAGTAGAGTAGGCGCGCTTTCCTGCTGTGTAGGCACCCGCAGCCAGGCTCTGAGTGGAGATAAACAAGTAGTTTTGGTGATAGATTGACTGTTGTCTCGCAGGCGATATTGATCGAGGTGGTCTCGTTCCTCTTTAGGGGAGTGAGTCGTCTGAAAAATGCGGCTGCGAAGCAAGGGCGAGTCGACGGCCTGAATAGAATGAGGTGGGAATGGGAACTTTGAATTTCGGGCGGGTCGCAAGCAAGCTAGACCTGGAGCGCAAAATTCCCCTAGAAACGGAACGAGTGGAGAGACGTTGCACTGCTGTTCTGTAAGAAGACGTACGGCCAGCAGATCTGCGAAAGAAAGTCTGTTGGTGGTGATGTTGAAGTTAGACTGGTCTTTAGGGATGGAGTCGAGGTAGTGGCTTGAAATAAATCGGGGTCCGCTGCTGGTCTGGTCTGGTCTGGTCTGGTCTGTCTCTCTGTCTTGCTTGTCTCCCTTTCCTGGGCTGGGGGAATCTAGTTTTGATCAGGAGTAGTGAGATCCTCTAAGGGTGCTCTAGGGTGCATTGGACGATTTGACAGGGCACGGAGACTTTCATCAAGGGGCTTGAGGGCGGGATGCTTTGGTATTACCAGGGTATAACGAAGGCAAGGCTCGTATGGGGGGCACATCACTCTGTCATCAGTCCCGTCAGAGGAGGAACGAGTGAAGAGCTGACGGGAGTTGGTTCTGCGGAATGCGCTGTGGCTTGGGGTTGGTGCTGACGAGAAGGGCGTTATTCAGATGGCTAGCCAGTCACAGCAGCAGACCCAAGTTTGTGGGAAGAGGTAGGACAGGGTATCATCAAAGGGGGAGGGCATTTGAAAAGCAGGCAGGCATAGAGAAGAAAACCAAGTCAATTTTGACGGTTGTGCAACTTCTGCCCTGATACCAGATGAACACTCATACTCACACTCCGGTTGCAAAAGCGAGGATTGGATTGATTGACACGGAACTTTTCAAAACGTGCCTCCCTCACGGCTCTGCTTCTGGGCTTGGCTGCTCCATCAACTGCGGAGGCCAGTCCATTCTGAGAGACAGCGGTCGAACAGACTAAGGGAGACCCTGGCTAGCAAGAGCTTTAAAACCACGACAGAGGGCATTGTGTCAACTAGGACAGAACCAGACTGGTCAACAGGGCAATGAGCACGCCAAATAGCCACCATTTTGGTGCCCGGTGTACCTGAAATAAGTTTGCCTCGGGGTTGAGATTGGGATAGAGGACTAAGACTAGGACAGGGAACACCTAGATGAGATATAGAAAGAAGAAACCGCTGTATCGAGGTAAACGAAGATGAGGATGGTGTCCGCATTTTCAAAATAGCCTCTCAATGCTTTAGCGCTTGAACACTTGAAGAATTCGTTCAGACAGTGATGCGAATCTCGTTTTCTCCAGCACCTGAAAAGCACGGTCGAGTTTGTATCCCTTGCCCTCGCCCTCGCCCAGCCCCTGAACGCAACTAAGCCTTACCGAATGGTGGGGGGCTGATATTGCTCCCTCTCCCTCGTCTGCATCCTCGTCTGCATCCTCGTCCTCTTCCATACCCAGCCAGACGTGTGCCCTCTGTCCCTCCTCTCCTCAAGCGAATCAGGGAATTAACAACGGGATAGAAAACCCTCAAATTCCTCCACAAACCATTGCTAGTCTTACTAGTAAACACCTTTAATACTGATGAACAATCCTTGGAATGCATGGCAATCTGAAGCACTTAGCTCTCGCTTCTCCGCCTCATGGCATGGCAGGAATTTGCTATCTGTGTAGCTCAGTGCATCAGCAACGGCAAGTCCCTTTTCCTTCTTCGCAACTCTCATCTCGCGCCCGAGAAATCCCCTGTGGTGAATTGGCACTGTACTGCTGTGATGCAGACATGGGAGCACTGACCGGTTCCAGCCTCACCCGGGCAGGAAAGTTCAGACTCATCATTTACTCGCACAAAAGAGCAGAGGAGAGCAAACGCACACACTGCGCTCCTTGTTGACCTGCAACTTATTTCTCCTCTCCTCACGATCACAGTGCCGGAGGAGGTACCAGACTTTGGTTGGTCCTCGATGACCTCGCATGCCCTCCCTACTCTCGCATGCACCTGCAACTACCAAGTGTTTCATCCGGGGAACACGCCTGAACGCAACCCACCTCCCTGACGCCATCCATCGTCTCCACACTTGCGATCGCCACTTCTTTAAAGTGAAAGAAGATACACCAAAAATTGTGCTGCTTTGCCCGATCTAGGAAAGCCAAAATACTAGGTTACTACGCTACCTAAAATGTATTCCACCCATCACTCATCACCAATAAATAAGCAAATCGAAAGGGTACAAGGCTGCTGTTGTCACTCTCGAGTTGAATTCTCCTGCCAGATCTATCGGAAATTCGACCAGCAGATAGGTTACAGCGCCTTGGGTACATCCAGTAACTCACACGCTAATGCTGCTCGAAGTCGTCGTCGACGGGAAGCAACAGTTGCATGAGACACTTATTGACCAATGTTATGTACTGTCTGCATAACAATCATCTCAAATGCCGACCATGGTCGCCAAACCAGGTGGCATTTGTAGAACAACAAAAATCACATTGCGGCCCTAGCCTTCTCACGCCCGACTTCACGCCTCCAGCATGGTCCAGATCTGAGAGCCTCATACCACAAAACCAAATATCAGCATGCCAGAAAGCCTCGTCAAGACAACAACCCAAGAAGAGACAAACAATCGGCCGATCTTGAAGTGCTTCGCCTACCTGCATAAGGCAAGACGCAAAGAGCGAAAACTCCCTCTCCACTCGTTCGAGGCACTACCACAACTACAACCACCAGCACCACGTCTTTCCACTTGATTTCTGCTCTGCATCTTCGTACGCCCTGGCCATGAAATCTTGTTCCACTCTTCTGGTCGCAACGCCCCATCCGCTTTTCTCCCCTTCTACCGTGACGCCAAAATCTCTATCGGATCGATGCTTCATCTGCCTGCACTTACGTTGCTTGTCCAAAAGGATGGCTCCCGCTCGCTTATGTGGTGGTGAGCAAAAGCAAAGACAAAATCGATGAGACAAGGGGGGATCAGTTCATCTTGTACACGCCAAAATGAAGGGTTGGGATAAGTAAATGTGATATGTGACAGCGATCCTCACACCTTTGGATATCACTTGAAGGTGGGTCCAGCCTTTCCGTTTTCTCCTCTGGTTCTTTCCCCCTCACCGCTGTTTGTTACATTGAGAATAGCATCGATCGAGAGAGTTGTCGTGGCGAGGCAGAAGTTCGCCCAGTCAAAGATATCTACTGCTGCGGCCTAGCCGGGTTGCACAGCAGAGTGTGCCCGATACACTTGGGCCATCGAATCAGATTCGGCTCTCCACGTGATATCGATTTGAGAGAATAAGCTGCAAGCCACTGGCCTCACCGAGACCCAGGTAGCATGGCATTGAAGAGTAGCGCTTAATAGGCGTCAAATGGCGCAAGAAACGTTTTCCTTTTTCCATCGATCAACATTGTTATCCGAGTGGATATCAAGGTCTGTTCTCAACAATAAACCCCACTGAGGGCCTGCAACTATTGAGTCTTTTCGATTTATGACAGATATCAGCAGAAGATTCCGCTTCCTTCCCGTCACTGTAGATCCGTCATATTCCGGGATGAAGATGATTCTGCAAAGGAAGGCTAGGTGCATGTCAAGGCTGGACAAAGTCACAATGCTACAAGGGAAACAATGCCATTACATAGTGATCTCATTACACCAAAGGTCAATGCAAGTCAGTCTTCTAGAACACACTGTCATTCCCGGGTCTTGGGCATTGTTTGTGACATGGTTGGGCTTAGAGGCGATGATCTTCAGATTGTGCCAAGACAGAAGAAACCATGATCTCAGAGCGAGAAGAGGTCCGGGCTTCACGAGATTCGGGGAAATAGTGTCATATCTTGGATGCAGCTTTCTTCCATTTCGATTTTCTAGAAGCGGTTATGAGCGACAATATCCCTGAAAGCTTTGGGGATAGAACAGTGGAGGAAGATATGGGCACTGTTGATTCTCCCTTCCAAATTGTGGAGTTCACGACAATCGAATTCAGATCACCATGTTCTCATGACGGCCAAGACTCCACCGAATAGAGCTGCGACATTCAGATGCAAAACTACTGCTAGGGAGCATCCATCGAGCTAGCAACTACCACGCGATGTTGTCTTGGTTGTATACGAGACATAGAAGATCCCGCAGGTTCCACGGGGGAAGACGGGACCAGGCGCTATTATTCAACTAGGTAAGTCTGTTGTTAAATGCGATCCTCGCTTCGACTCTGCTTTCACCTCATTCGTTCGTTCCTCCTTACCCAATTTCTTCTGCCTCTCTCTCCAGACCAGGCAAGCCAGCCAAACCCTCAACACCTTCGATACTGCTCTCACAATGTTCCATCAACTTCTTAATGCAGCAACTCATCGCAGCCTTTAACACCACTGTTATCCAGCCTCGCGAGTCACCAAAGTCATGACCTTTTCAACAAACTTCGCGATGAAGAGGGTCTTATCTCGACTGCTTGACTTCATATATTCTCCCGCTGAGTGTTGTACACGGCGAAGGCCTTTTTATCTACTTTCACGTCCATTGCATTCGAGTGTATTGGACAAAAACTAAAACTTCACATCACAAACCGCCAAAACGAACTTTCGTCTGAACTTTCGTCGACTCTCGACTCCCACCTTATCATCCCAACTCCCTATAGATCCAACCGTCTGAACTCAAATCATGCATTGCGACGCTTCTTTCCTTCCATGATCATCATCTAACCAAAATAAGATAATAAGAACCTAGACCGGGTTCTCAAAAGCTGCCCCTTATTCATTCTGTGACACATCAGATAAGAGTAAAATGATGCCTCGAGCATGTTCAGATGAAGCTCGCTTAAGCTGGTGAGAGCTAGATAGCAAACCTTCATACTCCCATGTCTTCAACGTCGTTCATTTGTACCAATTACTTCAAGCGTCATCTGATCACCTCGTCTGCATGTAGCTGGATTCAGCAGTGGGCGCCGACACAATACCACGATACGGCACAGCCCAAACCTCAAGACTAGGTACCAGAGTAGATTGCCAATTCAACTTTTCATTTCACTTACATCCACAGTAGCGAAGTCATTAATTGTTCAATCCTCTTGACTTCCATTCAACGGAAGGTCTCAGGCGCTGACGATGACGATGAAGAATAATCATCGAGTCCCATCATCGGGTTTCCCATCCTCGCACATATGGATATCTCCTTTGCGTTGATCGTGAGACTAGGGAGATATCTAAGGGATCGCATCAACAACGAGGAAGCGGTTTGAGGAGAGGTATACCTTGAAATACCTAACGTACCTAACTCGGATCTGCAGTGTCTCTGGACTTCCCAACGTAACAATTGTTCTAACGTCTAGCGTTTCTTCAGTTGTTCTAATTTCTCATTATATACGTACATTTCTGTGGTTCTAGTCCAAACGGTTCGTTAGCAGCCATTATATGTCCCATAAGTGGAATTCTCGTAGGTGATAACCTGGTAGGCTACGGAGACGAAGAGAGAGAGAGAGAGAGAGAGAGAGAGAGAGAGAGAGAGAGAGAGGAGGGTGCAAGAAAGCTTGCGTCAATCCCAACACCTGGTAGATGGCAGACCCTGTACAAAATAGAGTAACAAAGCTCCCTCAAGATTCCTCGGGCATCCGGGACGTCAAATTCGTCGGTGGTTAGGAAAATATCTTTGCTTCGGGCAGAGCTTGCCATTGCATCTGCTCCAATGGTTCTCCTTACGGCACTACGCATATTTTGTGGCGAGCTCGAATATCAATATTGACTGATGCTAGCTTGATTGTACCTAGAAAGTCATATTCTGGCGCGGACCAGACGCTTGCAAAGACGAGGGACTGCTACTTAAATACCACTTCTTACAGCCACTGTGATATTGGCGGAGGATCATGAAATAGAGTATCAGGAGTATCTCTAGGAATCGTGGACTTGCGTCGAGTCCATGATCTTCACGGTGTTTTGCCGAAAACATGGTGGAATACTAGCGTTAGATCATCAGCACACTCCGGAAGTCAAAGTTGAATGGCTGCGGGAGAGAATGGGGGATGGAAGGTTTCGGTACTGTAGCTGGCTTTGATCCTCCGATCTTCTAGGGCCATGGCATCTCAGAATCTGTTCTGTTGCTCTGGAATCGTCCTCTGATGGAGCCAAACGTGAATTGTTTCCGCATCAGAAGAAAGTAAATAAGCATCCGAGCCGAGTCTCACTTCTGGCGATATGCCTCGCTTCACTTCATTCATCTCAGTACGTGAAGTTGCTCGACCGGTACTTTTAGTCTTCCGAGTACCTGATATCCATCCGCATACATAGCCCTAGCAGCTATTTCTAGCTATGACGATCAAGCTTCCGAGAAGGAGGTACAATGGAGAAGTACTTTCGGCTTGATCCCGGATGGACGAAGACTGCAAAAGTGCAAGGAGAAGCGCGAATTCATGAAGAAAAAGATCAAGAGAAATTCCAACACTGACGTTAGAAAAAACAGAGGGAAATTTGGGATGCCGATTTCTTTCAATGGTTGTGATTAAGCTCAGCTTGTCAAATAGCGGCAATGGCTTGCATTGCCAATCAGGTGGCCAAAGCATTCGAGGTCATACTGAGATCTCTTTTCTGCCTTTCTTCGCATCTTTGCAGAACGGATTAGATTCAACTTGATGAAAAGTTCTATCAAATGAAGCTATTGATACTCGTTGATACCGAAGAATGCACAATCGCCATACCAACAACTGGAGAGTGCCGGAATGAAGTCAGGCGTTTCGCCAATCCAGCCAGGGGTGCTCAATGCGTTCGCCAACAACCCAATATTGTACAAGACAGGGGTTCCTGATTGGCAAGACCTCCTTGAATCTTTGACTTCTGCGGAGAATTTACAGCTGTCATTCATGCGAAAGTCAAACGACAGCGGGATAAACGTTTGTTGTCGAACTGTTTCCTCGGCATTCACTTGACATGTTGATTGTTTTTGCCTTGGGTAAACGGAGGGACAGGAGACGGTGGATAACGATGCCATCGGTAGATACAGATAACACCCCCTTTTCTTTAGATAGGAGAGAGATCTCGATCGTCACAGCCTATCTTTTCCGATCTAATCACATCACATCACATCATCCAGCGCTCAAGCACTTGCAATTCTTCTCCTGTGCACACCAGCACGCTGCACTCTGCTCTCTCCTCTTTCGCCCCAGCGAGCGCTTCTCATCCACAAACTCCACTCAAAACTCGAATCTTTAATCTCGGCAGCCACCCAAAAGCCAACGTCATCCCTAAAGAAGGATAGTCAGCGCCGTGGCTGTGGACCCTTCTTCGACTGATTGGACGAGTCTTTGATTAGCATTTCGGCTGGGTACCTGCATTGGACCAAGAGCGTTTATTCTCCAGTTATTTCGAGCTAGACCGGCCGATTCGCTGGGGGGCTTGCAGCGGGAGAAACGAACTGGTGCGCTTCCTTCATAGACAGCCTGTTGTCGTCGACTTTCTCTTCTGACTTTCGACGTCCGTCCTTACCTCCTCAACGACCATCGTTCAATCCGCCCTCCACCACAACCTCAGCTTCTCTCCCTCACCCCTTCCTTCGGGACATTTACACTCCTTCCTAGGTATCGGCTTCACTCTCTTAGCTCGATAACCGTCCATTCTTTGCAATATCCACGCCCTCTTCACGACCCTGACTTACTTGCTTTTGGCCTCCTTGCGTAAGTGCACATTTCTCCCAACCCTTGCCTGGCTGGACTCGATACAAGATACAAATCACTTCGACTCCATACGGTTCACCCTTCACACTCGACGCCACACCAATATGCAATGCAAAAGTAAACAAACAAACAAAGAACGACAAGACACCTCGACAATATCAACAAACAGAGATGGAATATTGCTGGTGGCTGAGATTATGTATGGACAATGGCTAACAAGGACAATAGCCTACATACCTCTAGGATACTTTTGGAGCCATATTCGTTCAACATCAATTCCACCAACGATACTCAAGCATTGACGAATTTCTCTACCTTCTACTCCCCAACCATCAACACCAAACAAAACACCAAAACACAATGGACTCAATCTCCAGCATCATGGCCCGTGGCAGTAGCCTCATCCAGGCCCGAGACAACGACACCGCTATGTCAGGAACCATGCTCAACCTCCTGATCGCCCTCATGGTCCTCGTCTTCATCTCCCTTCTCCTCGCAGGTGCCCTCTTCGCCGTCCGCAAGATCCGCCGCTCCCGCGCCATCGCTCGCCAACAACTCCCAACCTACAACGAGTCTAACAACCGCCCAGTCTCCAATCACCGCCGCCTGACAATCACAGCCGCACCCTACGGCCGCGCCTCCAGCGTCTATGTCTACGACGAGAAGACCTCCATGATCGACAGCCCAACCACACCCTCTTCCCCCGTCCCCGAGATCCGCATCACCTTCCCTGACGAGCACGACGAGTCTGGCCGCCCGAAGAGCGGACGCGTAGTCATCGTCCGAGTTGGTGAGAATGGTGTTGGTCTTGAGCCTCTCCAGGACGAGCAACTCCCTGCTTATGAGAAGGAAACCGGTGGCCGCTTCCACTCGATCGATATGGAGCGTATCGGAGGACTGAAGGAGAAGATCGTGAAGGATCAATACTCATAGTTGCAACACCGTATATTCAACTTTGCCAGCTTCCTCGAAGACCTGTTCATTCCCTCTCGAGAGCTGGCTTTGCACATACCGTTCACCTATATGAGCTGTACACGACATGACTTAACACCTACGATCTGGAATTCCTTGGCTGGCTTCTTCCTTCTCAAGACAAGCCCGGCACGGCATTTTTGCACATTCTGTTCTCTTTTACTGTCCGACTAGCGCATCTGATTCTTTCATCATCACATCATTCACGGAGTTCAATATTTTGGGAGGAAGGGAGGGAAGAAAGAAAGGCGGGCAAGCAGGCAATGATTGATAGACATACGGCGCCTTGCTCATCCATCTTGAGTACGGTGCCGTTCACAGAGCGCTCATTGAGCTGAGCTGGGGAATGGAATGGAGAACATTATGACGGAAGCCAATTACCAAAGCCGACCGATACCGATACCGACTGAGAGACAAACAAACAGACAAGACAGACTACCTGTAATTAATGTATTCTACGTAATTTCCAAGCAAGAAAAAGAAGCTTTGTGTATAGACCAACAAATCTTGGGCGTTCTTCACACTGATCTGTGACGTGACGGTGTGATATTGGTATCTCACTTCTTCGAACGAACCCAGACTTGATGAGTGTTCTCAACCATCAGTGGAGGGCCGAAAGGATTTTTCTTGAGGTAAGTACCCAGATCGACCAACAGCCCGCCTGTACAAGTCCAAGTCCAGCCTAGACGAGACTGAGCACGATTCAATGTCAAACCACAGATGAAGCATGTTCAGCACCGTACTGCTGCTCTTTGACGACTCTGCTGGATGCCGAAGTATCTCACTGCAATACTTACACCCGATCTCGTTGTCGCCAGACATAGCCAGACTGTTTGTCCCGAATATCCCGAGTATCCTGAGATTCCTCAATATTCTGATATTCCAATATGAACACAAGACATAGGACATGAAATTCACACAATCTATATAGCGAAGAAAGCGATAACTTAGTCTGTGCTGTCTATCAAATCTAAGGCAACTGTATCCTCGAGCTTCTCATGTCCCTCCCTAATCATACACAAGATATTGGGACGAAGACTCCCGCATATCTTACTCAGTCAAGATTTAAGTAAGTTGGTCTTCCTTCTTCGTATAGAGTCTAGGACTTCCAGAATGTCAAGACTTGTATCACAGTGTATCATAAGCTCACATTATCCCTATCACCTAGTGCAAACGAACAAGAGGGAGGAGCATGTCGGTACGCTGTTCTAGGACTTACCTGGTCAGGAATCAGAGAATGTTCGGGTGTTGATAGTAAAAGAGGTCTCGGAGGGCAGAGCTCCTGGTAACGTTATAAGTCCGACTGACTGTAGAAAAAGAGAGCGATACTGTTATGAGACTCCGGGAGGCGAAGACGAGAATCCAACATCCAACATGCTCTTGATGTTGTGTGTTCACTTTGGAACATGAGCTCCTCCTATGAAGGTTCAAGACCGCCATATATGATTGAAAACGATAGGACTCGGTCCAGCCAAAGTCACGAACAGGACACAAGACAATGAAGCTTCGGGCTGCAAACAGCTCCTCGCGTCCACAACTCACAAACAAATGAACTTAGAAGGAAGAGCACGAGAAGTCATTTTCGAGATGTCTCGTATTGTTCTATCATACTAGCAACTAGCAGCTACCACGCTACAACGCAGCCACAATCGGCGATCTATGATCTGAGTAAAGCCAGCCCGGCCCATCCCTGGAAGAGATAACCAGCCAGCCTTCACTCATAATGTTCTAATACCTTGACCACAAAAGCCCGCAATTTTGTTTTAAAAAAAAGGAAAGATGAAAGATTACAAGAGCGCGAGAAGAACCATGCATGAATGCAGTTCAAAGGAGGTACAAATCAAGGCAATCTACCCTCTCCTAGAAACCCCCTGATACCAAATAACGCCAGAACGACCTATGAAATGCAGTCGCCAGATTAATAGCACGTGACGAATATCCGATGATTCGGGAATCTATGTTGTGTTCGACGATCATGGGCGAAGATGGATCGAACCACTCGAGTGTGATACGGCTCTTACCAACGTCTGCCTCCACCGAGGGGCGCAGAATTGGAAGAGGTGAAACCTCCTACCAGCGACCTTTGTTAGTTCCATCAGCGATGGAACGGGGGAGAAAGGGGTCAATGAACTTACCTCCTCCACGTCCGCCGCCGTATCCTCCGCGTCCACCACCTCGTCCTCCTCCCCAGCGGCCTCCTCCTCCTCCTCCCCCTCCATATCTTGTCATCTCGGCAAGACGGGGATCGATCTGTTGCTTAGCCTCAGTGAGAACATTGACTAAATCACGAGCCTGCTTCTGGTCTATCAAAAACGTCAGCATGAATGATAATAGGGGCACGAAGAGTACTTACTGTCAGTGGTGAAGAAGGTAATGGCAGTTCCCTTAGCACCGGCACGACCAGTACGACCAATACGATGGATATAATCCTCCGAATTGTTAGGGTAATCATAGTTCAACACATGAGTAATGTTGCGGACATCTTCATTGAAGGGTTAGCAAGAGCAAGAAAAGTGTATAGCAACGTTCCAGGGCGACTATTGAAGAAGCTGAGCTGCATTTGAATGCATCCAATACTCTCTCTGCATCTGACATGAACAGTCCATTGCGGGTTTTAATGCCAGGGATGGTAATCCACACATCCAGGTCCTCTTGGATTGGGAGTCTTGGAGACAACTTGAGCGAATCAAGAGATGCCAATTCCACATCTCGTACCAGGGAAAGTACTTGTGAATTTGGAATTACTAGTGCTGCATGAGACATGCCACACCGCAGATCCAAGACACCCGTTTAGAGAGAACCAAAAGACACGAAAGAACCCGGGCATAATTGCGCAATCTAGAAACCGCCGGAGCGTTGAGAGTAAAGCACTACTGTGTAGGCGACTGGGCGTTGCAATGTAGGGGGAGGGGATTTCAATCATACCAATACCACGGGAAGCCACATCAGTGGCAACCATGATGGGACTCTTTCCGGTCTTGAATTCGTTCAAAACCCAATCACGCTCATTTTGTTGCTTATCACCGTGAATAGCTATTAGATATTAGCAAGGCTCTGATTCGTTGTGGAAGAAGAGACTTACAAAGCGCGGGCCATCCATCTTGTCTGAGGAAACGAGTGATATCGTCAGCAACACGCTTGGTACCTGTGAAGATCAAGATCTTGTTGTCCTTGTCCTCCATGATCTTCTCGAGATGCTTGGTCATCTTATCACGCTTCTCAAACTCAGAAACGACCTCAACGACTTGAGTAATTCTGTGGTTAGCAGAGAGCTCAAGGGAGCCAATGTTGACCTGGATGAAGTTGTTCAAGTAATCAGAAGCAAGAGCGCGGACCTCCTTTGGCCATGTAGCAGACCACATGCAGGTCTGTCTGTCGGGGCGAATCTGTCCGAGGATCTTGCGAATTTGTGGCTCGAAACCCATGTCCAACATGCGATCAGCCTCATCAAGAACGAGGTAAGTAACACGACGAAGGTTAGTCTTTCCAGACTCGAGCATGTCAATGAGACGACCTGGAGTGGCAATGCAAACCTCGACACCCTTGGCGAGGTCGCGGATTTGTCCACCCTTAGGAACACCTCCGTAGACACAGGTGTTGCGGATGCGGGATGACTTTCCGAATTTGGTGATCTCTTGTTGAATCTGGACGGCCAACTCACGGGTTGGGGCAAGAACCAGAACGATAGGGCCATCACCTGGGGCAAGAAGCGGCTGGGCGTTGATGTGAACAATAGCTGGGAGACAGTAGGTCAAGGTCTTTCCTGAACCAGTCTCTGCGATACCAACAACGTCACGTCCAGAAAGAGCCATGGGCCAACCTTGAGATTGAATGGCAGTGGGTGCTGGGAAACCTTGGGCCTTGACTTCGCTCATGACATACGCGGGGAAACCGGCCTCATCGAAGTTCTCAACTGGGCGAGGAACATCGGATCCTTGTACTGCAATACCGTGAAGGGCTCTGAATTTCTGGACATCGGCCTCGGAGCGGGCTGTGACTTGGGGATCCTCCTTGTAGAACGACTTTTCGAATTTTGGCATGGTGTTCAGGTCTAGGATCATGTCAGTTTTCGATCGGAAATGAGGTATCGGCCACAACTTACCCCAGCTTTGCTTTTGAAGACCAGCACCGAGGTTGGACATGCGATCTCCACCACCTTGTCCTCCTCCGTATCCGCCGCCCTGGCCTCCTCCGTAGCCTCCTCCGCCTCCACCACCTTGGTATCCGTTGGAGTTTCCATTTCCGTAACCTCCGCCACCGTAGCCGCCGCCACTGAATAAAGTTAGCATACATCTTTAAGAGCGAGAAACAAATAAAGGAGACAGGTTACCTGCCCTCGCGATGGGAGGGAAAAGACTTCGCTCTGAGTTGAGCTGGAGCCTTATCGCCTCGCAAAGCAAGGGTACAGGATCGCCTGGAACTTCACAACCAAATCAAGCCCTTGAGGTTTTTATACCTGTTAGAGTATCCATTGGAGTAGTTGTTGCTGCGACTGTAGGAATTTCGATCATCATACCCTCCTCCTCCTCCTCTACCACCGCCATATCCTCCGCCTCCGTAAGACATGATGTGCTACTTGAAATAGACTGTGGCGAAAGACCCTGAAATTGCGACCGCGAAAAGGTGAGGTTGCGTTCCTACTGGAGAGAGTGTAGAAAGCTGTATGAAATCGGGATGTTACAATCGGGATTATGATTCTGATATCGGAGTTCTCAGGTTGATGCGAGAACTTGTTGAAGATGAAGTGGTGATGAATGGGAAGTCAAGAAGGAAGAATTAGGGAGGAAGATTTTGATGCGCTATGGTCTTTCCTTTCTCTTTTTCTTTTTTGTCCGACGAGCTATACTGGATATGTACTAGTGTTGATAAGCGAACCACGTTTGCCTCCAGTCCCTGGAAATGGAAGCGACACAACGAGTCAGGACAATAGGAGGCAATAGCTTGAACTTTTCTGCATATTAGAAAAAAATTCGAGGAGCGAAGAGATACTGGACATGATTTAGTCAATATCATCAGGAATAGTCGCATCCATTTCCGAAATGAAGCCTACACCTTAAGGACGCTAGCAACCTAGTCTCAAAAATGCAACATTCACCAACAAAGAAACAGCCTCGAGACGCGAGCGAGTTCCATTATGTTATATGGTGGATCAAGACTAGGTAGGTGTACCGTATGATGCAGCTGAAGTCATTAATCTATGACATCGGATCTTATATTCTTCGAAGTTTCGAAGGACTCCTGGTTGGGAATGTCTAAGTTTGCTTCCGAATTGAAATCTGCCTTTCTGCAATCCAAAGATGCCTAGGAGGTCAACCTCGTTTCTCCATCATAATTTTCCAAGTCCAGCTCCCATGTCCCAGAAACCAGTTTCCATCTTTGGTTGTCAGCCTCAATACTCGCTTTACAGCAGACAAAAGTCTCACCTTGGTTGCGTGAATGAATATCTTTACCAGCTCTTCAATACGCTGCGGGGACTGAAGAACTGCGTTTCTCTCAAGCAACGCTTCGCTTTTAGTCAGTATCAACACAACAATGAGCCTCGACAAGCTTACCAGATCCAACGTTCACTGCTTCAACATAATCATCTGCTACATAGTTCTCAATCCATTTCCAATAGATGTTGCCCTCCCGCTTAGTGTTCGGATCCGCATGTAGACGTTTGGCAATCTCTCCGTAACCGATCAAGCACGGCGCTAAGGCCACCTGAAGAGCAAACCAGTCTTGAGATTGTCCGATATCTAGAACGTATCTAGTATAGGCCGTGCAAGCTATTCTACGTCAGCTGTATTTGTCGTAATGAGGATAGAAATCACCTTGGCTCTCTTCTGAGGCTTCAATCTCCTCCTTGGTTATTCCAAAGTCTTGGCAGTAACTTATATGTAGACCCATCTCATGATGAATGTGTCCAACGATCTTAGCAGCCTTCAAATTGTCAGTGCTGGCATATGAGCATAGGGTTCCTGCTTACTGCTGCTATGTCTGCTATTGTCTTCGCCTTGTAAGCTGCCAAAGAGTTCGCTCGGGCAAATTGGACCTAGCACTTGTCAGGTGTGACCTTTACTGACGGGCACACAACGAACCAGAAACAAGTAGTCTTGTATTAGATAATACTTGAAAGAGTCACCAGGAAGTGTACCATCGGCGAGCCCAGCTACGAAAGCATGCTCAGTATGTTCTTTCCAAGCTGGTTGAACATCTGCTCTCTCGAGCACGTATTCGACAAACCGACCACTGTACCGAAACGTCAGCCATGTCATGTTTTGGGATGAAATCACTTACGGTGGGAAGGGAAGCGTATATGTCGAATGGAAATGGTTTATTGGCCCATTTCCTTGTCCAAGATCCGTCGCTGTCTTGATACCGGCTTCAACATATCTACAAGCTCTCTTCACAGCCTGGACCATCGTGAGGCTGTTTGCAAGATTCGATGCGATGGCGGCTACCAGAGTCAAATTAATGTTCCAAATTGAAGCGCTCGTGACTTACAAGCTAAAGAACAGCCCGTTCCATGGGTGTTTTTTGACGGCTGATACAGAGTTTCCATCTTCGTCACTGTACCATCACCGTATAGAATGTCGACCATAAGCTCTTTCTCTGCAGCTGTTTCGGCCACGGTACCGTCCTTCTTGAATGGTAAATGGCCTCCTTTCACCAATACATACTTCGGCCCCAGTGCCTGCACAGCTTTGGCAATCTCTATCAGATCTCCCACATTCTTGGCGTCAGCGACAGGTTTTCCACTGTCGGAGAGAAGCAGCATTGCCTCTGGGACATTCGGTGTAATGATTGTTGCAATCGGCAACAATTTTTCTCGGAGATCTCGGACTGCTTGGGCCGGTAATAATTGATGACCACTTGTCGAGACCATCACCTACAGTCGTCAGATGTTTGAACGATGCACCCAAGGCTCAAAAAATGCGTACAGGGTCAATGACGGTTTTCGTCACATGGTGTGCCCGGAGAGCCTCTGCAACAATTTGGATCGTCTCCGCTGAAGCAAGCATACCTTTGAAGGTCAGAAAAATTTCAGGGTATTCTTCCTAATTAGGAAGTGTGAAGGTCGGTACCAGTTTTTACAACGTCCACACCAACATCACTGATGCAGGCATCAATCAATTTTCGGACAAAGTCTGGTGGAGTGTAGTGTATATCAACCACACCAAGGGTGTTTTGGGCAGTGAGAGCCGTCGTGGCAGTCATAGCATAGCATCCATGAGCTGCGATCACTTTCTGGTCTGCCTCCAATCCGCTGCAGAACACGCCATCTCGTCAGTGGGATGTGTACTTTGACCTGTCATTATGGGCAACTCACGCTCCGCCAGAACTGTCAGAGCCAGCTATAACGAGGACTCGTCCTTTAGCCATAATTTTGGAATGCTTGGAGAAAAGTCTGGTGGTCTTGAAAGTCTTGGGTCTTGACGTTGAAAAGATAGAGCGCTGATTATGTCAGCACAACGGGTTCCCTCAACGGCCCTGAATACAAAGTTGACGTTCTCCGCTTCGAACACGACCAGTATATATCATCCGTAAGGGATCGACATTGTTTTTCGACGATACCCAAACAGCTTCATTAGACCCCTTGTATTTCTGCAGCACCCACATCTTCCAAGCCTTTGCACTGATCAGTCTCCTGTCGGGATTGCAAAATCATCCTACGGCCAGCTTTTCCCTCTCATCAGCGAAACTAAAGCTGTGATTCTCTCTCTAGATTGTAGCACACCCTACAACAATGGCATCCTGATCTGCGACTACCAATTCACGATCGCCTCCTCTCCCTCCAAGCCTGATTTCGCATGCCACATCTCAGACACAGGCATCCCAGCTGCACCTCTCTCACCAAGTCCAGTGTACAACTCGTTCTATTCGATCGGGTGCAATGCGCATACGGGCATTGATGGTGGTTGGGTAATTTCATGGGGGTACAATTCGGTTTATGATTTTGCTGTGGTGAGTTGACCTTTTTCCTGTACCAGTTCTTCACATTTCAGTGACAAATAGCCTGCCCCTAGCTGGTGACCTCATGGAAGCATGAGATATGGGGAATGTGATTGATACTTACTCTATGGCTGTGTATAGATGACCGTCTTGAATAGAGATTTGCAACAGGAAGCTTGGTTTGGCTGGAATGATATTAGCAAGAACTCCAAGTTTCCAGATGTTGGACCAAATGCTGTTTATGCTTTGGGGACTTTCACTTGATGATGGCATATAGCCATGTTCGCTTCGTAGCCCGCAATCTGGCATCGAAGGTAAATAGAATGGAGAGCACAATTGAACTTCTATATCATGATGTATCCTGCAAGAGAAGACTTTCAGAAGCATTTGCATTAAAGAGAACCTGACTACATGTCATCATGCATTTGCGCATGATAAACAACTCACAAGTGAGAGGCTTTTTTCGTAAGCTCTATGAGAACGCCTTGAGGGATCATACAGCCCAAACCCAATTCCCAATGCAATGAAAATCATCAACTAAGCACGAATCGCAGCACCGAGAGCTCCACCTGTGAATTGCGTACCACCCGATTGTCTGGGAGCACTGCTTCCACCACCACCACGACCGCCACCTCCTCTGCCGCCTCCTCGGCCTCCACGTCCTCCACGTCCGCCTCGGCCTCCTTGTCTCTCGAAGGCGTTGGCTGTGCCTTGTGTTCTCGTCTCCAGAGTCCGCTCGTTGCTCTCGATCAAGCCGCTTGCCTTGTCGCTGAGGGTAAGTGCCAAGCTCTGCAATCTGCTCAACTCGACACCCTTTCTGAAGATGATCGAAGAGTTGACTTGGTCCAGAGCGGCAGCAAGTTCCTCGTGGCTGATCATCTTGCTGACAATAGCAGCAACCTGGCGGTCAGAAAGCTCAAACATTGACGAGAGAGTGCCGACGGCGAGGGTATCGTAGTATGGGGCGTATGTGAAGAGGTATGTTCGGAGACCTTCCTCCTGGATTTGAGCAGAGAGCATCTCCTTGATTGAGTCTGGCTTGGCCATGAGCTCCCAGATCTTGATCGAGTGGATGAACTCGGTAGCCTTCTTCCATTCTCCAGCTGCCAAAGCTTTCGAGGCTTGCATAACGTGGTCTCTGGTGTTCTCTGGGGGGCCGGTGAAAATTTGTCGCTCGTGGTACTCGAGCATACGGCGGTAGGTTTTGCTGATAACTCGCTTCTTGATATCGGGTGACGAGCCGGTCTGTGCGAGGAGAGGGATCTCGAGAAGCATGCTGCAGGTGAGATAAACGCACTCAAGGAGTTCAAGGTTGATGTGCATGTGGAAGGGAAGTTGTCGTTGGCGCTCAAGTCTTTCTTGTTCTGGTGATACTTGGTTGTATCTCTGGATCATGACACCTTGGGCGAGCAACTCCTTTTGGCGACCACTACCACAGATCTCTTGAAGAGTGGTCTGGGCTTCGTAAACAAGGCCAGCTCGGAAAGCGCAAAGACCGACCTGAACAAGTGTCCGGTTGAACAAGATTTGGCTGTGAACATCGAATGCGTTGATGGTCTCTTGCAAATGGGACATCAGCATCATATCACGGGCCTTGTAGTAATTGTCGTGTAGCGCTAGGAAGTAGATCTGGCACAGCATGGCTCTCGCGCGAATGATACCTTCACTGTTGATGAAGAGGTAGTTGCACAGAACGTTGACAAGGGCGGCGGCATCCGCAACTTGATTCCGAGGGGTGATGGCGGATTCAAGATTTTCGGGAATGGACTTCCAGCAGTTTTCTTCGAGAATCTTGACAACAGCCGATGGCTAAAAACACAGGTCAGTTGAGAGAGCTATAAATATTGTTGACATAACTAACCTTAAAGTAAACATGCTCGAGTCTTCTCATGACAATGCGATTAATACTATCTTGAGAGACCTGCAGCTTCTCATCCTGGCGGAGATTCTCGGTGTACAACAGAACCCGGGTAATGTTGTTGTAGAGAGCACCTTCGTCGGACAGTCGGTCGATATATTCCGCGGTATGTGGGTCGATGTGCTGGAGAGATCTGGTAAGTTCGTCGTCAAGTCGCTCAACATACGAGACAATGCTGCCAGGTATCTTGAACTTCTCGCCAGGTGCAATCGTAGGTTGCTTGTCATCATCCTCCCATTCCTCGGCATTCTCAACCACCACCAACTCTCTGTTTGCCTCCAGAACCTTAAGAAGGTTACCGAACTCTTGCTCAGCTGCCTTCCATTGCTCCTGAGACATGAAAGTTTGGACACCGGTGGTCAAATCGAATCTGGTAGAAATGAGGGTCAAGAGAACGCGGACTCGTTGGTAGGGGGTTGTGGCAACCTCGTAGAGCTTCTCCATAATCTTGATCTGCTCGGTACGATCCGTGTTCTTCTTTCCTCGAGACTCCATGATAGTCCTGAGGTGCTTGAGAATGCTCTCGGGTGTAAACTGTAGTGTCCGTCCACCCTTTCCAACCGTAGAGAATCCCTCGTCATCATCCTCGAAAGTAGCCTGGGGGACGCCTGAAACCGCCTTTGGCTTCTTTGGCTTTGGAGCTGGCTCCTCTTCCTCATCGGACTCCATGAATCCATCCTTGTCGGCTCTGTATGCATCTATGTCCTTCTGGTAGTCCTTATTGTTCTTCTTGATACGTTGTTTCACAGCATTAAGGCCACGAGCGTTGGTCGCATTCATCTTCTTCGTCGAGACCTTCTGCTTGGCGATTGTCTCGTTCATGAAGTCCTCCAACTCTGCGATAGCCCTAACATACAGCTTTGGCGTATTACCAGCCTGAACCAGCTTCACCACTTGTCTGTTGAGTTTATCGAATTCTAATCAAGTACGTTAGCTCAGATCCTTCGTAAAATCTGCTCTAAACCTACCGGCAGAAATGACATGCCAGTCATTGATCTTCTCTCCATTTTCGATGGCCTTCACAGTGCCTTCCAACTCCTCAAAACGTTTGTCTTTGGCACTCTTCACGACCTTTGCCACATCCTCGTCGCTGTCGCTCTCGCTCTCAGATTCTGCGTCTCGCAAGAACTTGCTTACGCCGCTCTTCTTCCCACCTTCGTCATCGCTGCTGGAGGACTCATCCTCCGCTTCGTCAGAGTCTTCGTCGGAATCTTCTGCCTCAGATGCTTCTTCTTCCTCTTCCTTATCAGAGTAGAGCTCCTCCTCGTCGGAAGAGCTGCTCTCGCTCGAACTGTCGCCGTGAAAGAATCGGGACGCCATGGTGATCGAGTTTGGGTAGAGAGACACGTTAGAGTGGTCGTCGACGCGGGGGGTCGTTGAATTTAATTGCCAGATTCTTTGCGCGCGACGCTGGTGGAGGGGTGAAAATTAAGCGAGAGTTCGGTCCAGCCCTAAAAAGTTCAAGGCAAAAGTTCACGAGAAGAATTACTATGCAACGAGCAGTAGATAACGACTACATATTTTGGAAAGAAGTGTTTTCATTAAGAGGTGCATCTTCTGTGCCTCATTGGGGTGAGTCATTGGCAAGGGCGGGGAAGATGGCGAGTCACAATTTCTTAACCATACAACCACCCAACCCAAGGAAGGGAAAATGGTAAGAGAATATGCAGAATCCATAACGTGCGCCAGTGAGATATTGCAGACCATTGAAAGTTTATGTAGGCCGGTCATCACCCCAGTAAAGGTACCAAACTACGATCTTCCTTTGAAGGATCCCGTTGTTGCGAGGTTCGTGAAATTTATACCACAGGCAATCATGCCAAGTCAAGCATGGCAGCACCAGCCCTCGATAAACCAGAGATCATGTAGCCTATTTTATTTGCCATTCAAATATTCAAACTTCATTTCCTCCCTGGGTATTCCGAAATGTGCAAAGTAAATGAGCTGATAGCTGATAGCATGCTCTTCCGTAAACGCCTTCCCTACTCCTTGACTCCCCCTACTTCCAGACAGATTCCCATGATCTAGGTGCCAGGGCAAGTGTGATGTCCAGCATATCCAAGCCCCTACCTCTCTTTTTTCTGGCCTAGTGGCTGCGATCACTAGGCTGCATTCCACCAAATATAGGCCTATAAATATGTGCACTGTCACGTATCCCTTTTGAGCCAATCTGGATGATCTGATGCTTTCCAAGGTTTGATGCCCTTTGGGTTTTCCGCACGACTTTTCCCTGCTTGTTCCATAACCTTCTTGCTATCTTCGGAGGTCACAAAGCGACGAAATTCCTGGACTTCCTGATTTGCCGTGTTGGCAGACTTTGAGAATTCGCGGAATAAGGTTTCAGCTGCAGCTAGGTCAGCAAAATACCGCTGTAGACATTGAATAGAAGCTCGTATCGAGGCGCTCCGATGGGAAGATATGCATACGTGAAGGTTGTTTCGTGGTCAATGGGGCAATCAGTCTAGGCAGGGTCGTTCTCAGACCTCGAAGCTAAAGTATCGTTAGTACGAGAGAGATTTTGAGGGTCTCCGGAACAAGTACTTGAATATGCATTTCCTTCAAAGTCTTCATAGCTTTCTCAAGGCGCTCTTCATCCCATATCTCTTCTTCAGGAGCAGCTGGTTGACCATTCTCAACATTGCTCGCAGTCGCTGGTTGCTGCAGGTCCGAAGGCTGACTCGATGCCATGAGGAAATTGCACTATGATTGAGCGAGAGAGAGCACACCTCCACGTTATGCTGGTTAGAAATAGAATCGAAGGAATGGCCGTATGTGAAGTCTGACCTCAATCGATGGTAGAGGGCAGAATGAAAGCTCGGACGGTCTTGGACAAGGCTGAGATGGATAGTGCGGGGCCCAAGGCCCGTAGGCTTGTGGCGTCATGGTTTGTTCCTGTCGGCGCAGCCCTGCGTCCGCTAGCCCAGTTAGTCAATATAATTATATTTCCAGCCGCGAAGCTTCCTGATCTTAACATCTTGCCAACTTTTATGATATTGCAGCCAGCCACTTCTGCAGGATATCCTATGGAACTCTTTCTGAAGTGACGCAAACCCCACGTTCATTAATTTTCAAAGAAACCTTTGTTCGCCTTCTGCTTCGTCACAACTCTGCACTTTTTCAAATCACAGCAAAATCTCGTGACATTTCCATACTTCTATCAAAGACAACCGCGTTCTATCTGCACCTTTACGTCGCTAAAGGACTACCTCGCACTAGCGCAGGGAGATTGAGGCTTGGAGAGGATTATTCGAAGGTGAGGTTTTAGACAAAGAATTGTATATATTTCCCGCAACCGACAGGTCAGATTTATCTCACCTCGAACAACTTTCGCTCCTTCCCACCTTCACATCCCTCCATATTGCTTACACAATGGCACAGTACATAGAGGATCCCTTCGTTGAGGCCAAAGGTTCTTGTACGCTCTTCTCAATGGAGACCGATTCTGCTTTCACGGCAACACCTCTCGTTGGTCCTTCGAAGACGTCTTCCACTACTGGTCAAGACGAAGAATCACCTGCTAAGACAAACACGACCTTCATTCAAAACCAGATCTCCATTCAGCGCAGTCCATCTACCGTCAAGGACCATGCCTCTGCTCTTTCTCGGTAAGTTATCTTTGCTTGTATATTCAATCTCTTGAGCTCCTCTGGCGTACTTCGCAGATCGAGGATCGATCTTGGTGGATTTGACTTTGTTCATAGCGTGTGGCTAATCTGTGATCTAGTACCCTCTCTGTCAAATCCAACGGCAGCCATGATACGTCACAGGCGCCAATTGCTACTGTACTAACTTCCACACCGGAGGCTCGAGGACGTGAAAAACATGAGCGAAGGGACTCTGATGCAAGCATTGTTGATGCTACCAACAAGTGTACCTTATCCAAATCATCCTCTGAGCGATCAAACAAATCAGTCCGTTCTATGCAGGCTATCGGCACCCATTCCTTCGGTACTCTTCGCGTTCACTCTCCTTCACCAACTCGTGCTCCCAATATCAAGGGTCTCGAATTCCTCAAATCGGGCGATGTTGTGGTTGTCAGAGACATTCCGGCTGGTGTAGTCTTTGGCTATGACACGATCAGCCTCACCATTAAGAAGCAAGGAGCCTTTGAAGGTGTAAAGAATCTGACCCCTGGTGCTCATTTCATCTGGGCTGGAACTCGCGACGGATCTCTCCGGACTGGTTTCTGGCTCATGTCTTCTAAGCTTGCGTTTGATGAGTATGGCGACGTCATTGTCAAGAAATGGGACAAATACAACGAGGTTCTGCTTGAGTAAGTTGAATCACCCTTAGGTTTATTTCCAGATTGGACTGCTACGTATATCATTCTCGAGAAGCTGACTATATATAGTGAGGTCAGTGTGGCTGAGATCCGGATTCAAGAAAACAGCCTCCCCGAGTTTGCCGATAATCTCCAAGCCTACAGTGTCAGACACGATGCCAATGGTTTTGATGAGCAAAATATCTGGGTCAGATTGACCTCGTCAATGAAGGCGGCGCTGCTTAGCAGAGTTACTGGCCAAAAGGAGTGGAATCATTGGCAAGTGTCGTCAAACCATGATTACAAGATCAGCAACGGTGTTCATGGAGATAATGCTCGAGATTATGGCAAGGACGAGATCCTGGACTTCGTCTTCCCCAAGGACGGCCGTACTTTCTCTACTTCTTCGGTTGGACGAGAGCGCACTGAACAGGCCCTGGATACCAGTGCTCATATTATTGCAATCATTACTGGTCATTGCACCCACGAGGACTCTGACGAGATCGTTGGAGAGCTACAATTCTGTTACCTTACTGGATTGATGCTTGGTAATATCGCCTGTATCGAACATTGGGCTCACATTGTCAAGGTCATGTTCCGTGCCTTCAGACTTGTCATGGATTTGCCAGCTCTTTTCCGAAAGTTCATCCAAGCTGTCCATGCTCAATTCATTTACGATGGTGTCGGTATTGAAGGTAGCATCTTGGATGCTGATGGAGGCCTGGAAGATGAGTTGAAGAATCTCCTTACGGTCTTCAAATCTCGACTTGATGAGCAGCTTCTTCAGGCACAAACTCGACTCACCCCTGAACAGAAGTCAGTTGGTGACGCTTTTGCTGAGTTCGAGTCCTTCTTGTGGCGGTGGCGTGGTGGCTGGGATCTCCGTGGGAATTACGTCCGATCCGGTCAAGTCCAGCTTGAGGATGGTGAATACGTCGATGCCGAGTTGAAGGACTTTGAAGCCGAGGACGAGCGAGGCGGTAAGTCTTCCATTTCATAAGACTGATTCGAGATCCACTCCATTTCAAACATGTCTCCTCCTAGATCCTGTAGACCATGAGCTGATCCCTTCCCCAATTACCTAGAGTTTGCACCTGCGGTAGTGCAACTGGACGATGACGGCCGAGAGATTGGCCTCGTACGCTTTTAGGTGGAAATTTCTAATCTGATGGGTGCTCTTAGATCACGGAAAGGAGAAGTGTCGTCGACACAAGTCCCGCTCATCTGTCAGCTGGGCATTCTAAACGAACATTATTCGACATCTAGCATTCCGAATGGCAAGTCCATGACGCCTACGACTTCTCTTTTCTTTCCAATAAGGGTACTTCATTGGCTTTACGCATCTTACGACATTCACGAGGCGAGGAAATAATGATCGGAAGGATGGTTTACTGGTTTACATTAGTTCGTGTTCAGGCGGTTTGCATTATCGATGGCGTTGCTAGGACGCAGTTTTTCATGTCCCGCACGGATCTGAGCATAGCGAGAGGGCGTTATATTGATGCGGATTGACTGGAATGATGCCTGTATAATGGGGTGGAGGCTTCATATTGATGATTCGGCAGTTTGTCACAATTATAGAGGTCACTTGAGATCACAAAGAAGATTTCATATAGGATCATGGAGTTTCTACTGCTGCACTAAGTGACTATGTGACACAGAGAGCAAATTGAAGGCCAGGCAAAAAAAATGCCGTCCCTCGCGTTGGTGTCAATCCCACAGCGAAAACCAAGCCTTGTACCAAGCAGACCAGCATATTTGGCGCTCAGAGACGACGACCACGGCGACCACCCTTGCGGCGAGTGGAATCGGATGGAGTTGGGGTAACATCCTCGATTCTGCCAATCTTCATGCCGGAACGAGCGAGAGCACGGAGAGCGGATTGAGCACCTGGGCCTGGGGTCTTGGTACCGTTACCTGACACATGATTAGTAGATGTATATGCTTCCTGAAAAGCTGTAATCTTACCTCCAGTGGCGCGGATTTTGATGTGAAGAGCGTTGATGCCCAACTCCTTGCAGCGAGTAGCGACATCTTGAGCAGCCAACATAGCGGCGTATGGGGAGGACTCGTCACGGTCTGCCTTGACCTTCATTCCACCGGTGACACGGGTGATGGTTTCGCGGCCACTGGAATCACCCAGAAAGTCAGCCTTTGAACCATTCCACAATCATGTTTGTTTATATGCAAATATTCCGCCAATTCTCCTTGCGCACAATTTCTTCACGGGATTTCGACGTACCTGAGATCAGTGACGTGGACGAATGTGTCGTTGAACGAGGCAAAGATACGGGCTACGCCAAAGACGAGCTCTCCTGTAGCAGAAGTTAGTAAGAGTTTTGCGAAATTGAGGTTTCGCGGCGGGGTTCTGCTGGAGAATGCGCATTTTCAAAATTGGATTGAACGTACCATCTCTGACTTGGGGGCCGAGGGAGATGTTCTCCTGGGCGGGTCTTGCGGCTTTCTTTGGTGGCATTTTGGTCGATGTGGGATTGAGTTGTCGTGATCGTGATCTTCAAGTCGCTCAGAAAGTTCGTGGAGTATTTCCAATTTGTGTGGTGTGGACGCTAAGGCTATTCGGGGCTAGCCGCTGATATTCCTTAGCGCAGTCGCGACCTTCTACTTCAAGCTCGATTTTTTTCTCCTTCATCTTCATCCAACATTTACAGCAACTTTCGTTCTTAGCAACGCAACTTTTGTGTGTAAGTTAGGAGCAGTCCGTCAGTATACCATGTGATAGTTGTCTGCAGGAAGGATCCTGAAGGCAATGGCTGCGAATATCTCAGCTATGGCTGTTGAAAAGATGGTCCCGAATGACTTCACCATTGGTATCATTGGCCTGGGAGATATGGGCAAGATGTATGCTCGGAGGCTCAGCGCTGCAGGATGGAGGTAAACTCTCTTTCTGTCTGCTGTCGTTGAGCCAGAATATTTATTGGTAAGCTACCCATTCCCCTTCTGCCCCTCCACTTTCATGATGACTTGAGTGCATTTGGCTCGAGTATTGTCTTCAGCCGGCTTGACTACCATTCTGGTACCAGGTTGGCAGCTGGCTTTCACTGATGAAAAATCTCAGCTACCTTAATTTTATTTGTCTGAAAATTGTTCTCACACAAATTCTCTTGGGATTATCTGGGATACACAAGCTAACAGAATGCTTCTCAGGCTCGCGATACACAATGATATGCAGTAGCTGATGGTCGGATAGAGTGAACGCTTGCGATAGGGAGGAGAAGTACGAGGGTCTTCGTGAGGAATTTGGCAACCAAGTAAATACCTCGCCAGCATATAGCATCCTTCTCAACAAGTGCTGAGACGTTCATAGAAACAAATCAAAATCTTTCCCAATGGTCATCTCGTCTCCAGAGCAAGCGATTATATCATCTATAATGTTGAAGCCGCCTCGATTGACAAAGTCGTTGCGCAATATGGCCCCTGTATGCACTTTTGACATGTTAAAATCTCTGGTACTGATTCTTCCTAGCTACCAAGCAAGGTGCCATTGTTGGAGGCCAGACTTCTTGCAAGGCTCCTGAAATTGCTGCCTTCGAGAACCATCTTCCAGCAGATGTGGACATCGTCTCCTGCCATTCTCTCCATGGCCCGAATGTTGACCCCAGAGGCCAGCCACTTGTAAGCAGCTTAGGGTCCCTTTCCAGTCCAAGAACTAAACCTACGTACAGGTCCTAATCAAGCATCGTGCTTCCCAAGAAAGTTTTGACAAAGTCGAGCATGTTCTCTCCTGCTTGGGATCTAAACACGTCTACCTCTCCGCTAGCAAGCATGATCGCATCACCGCCGATACCCAAGCAGTCACGCATGCAGCTTTCCTCAGTATGGGCAAAGCCTGGCACGCAAATGAGCAGTTTCCCTGGGAAATAGCTCGCTACGTTGGTGGTATTGAGAACGTCAAAATCAACCTGACACTCCGCATCTACTCCCAGAAATGGCACGTCTATGCCGGCCTTGCCATTTTGAACCCTTACGCCAAAGAACAGATCAAACAATACGCCCAGTCTGTCACTGATCTCTACAAATTGATGCTTGGTGGACACAGACAGGAATTAGAGGACAGGATCACTAAGGCTGGTGCCAAGGTCTTCCCATCTCAGAGCTGGGATGAAGATCTCCTTCTCAAGGATGAAGTTTTGGATCGTTTCTCGTTAGGCAAGAAACCCGAAACTCCCCTCCCAAATAACCATCTCAGTCTGCTTGCCATGGTAGACTGCTGGTCGCAAATGGGAATTGTACCTTACGACCACATGATCTGCTCTACTCCTCTGTTCCGTCTTTGGCTGGGAGTCACAGAATATCTGTTTCGGAAACCTGCTCTCCTCAACGATGTCATTCGCGTAGCTATCGAGGACAATACATTTAGATCAGACGATCTGGAATTTACGTTTGCGGCGAGAGGGTGGAGTGAGTGCGTTGCTTTTGGTGACTTTGAAGGATACAGAGATCGTTTTCAGAGCACGCAGAAGTTCTTTGAGCCGAGATTTGCAGATGCTACGAAGGTTGGGAACGAGATGATCAAGACGATTCTTGAGAACACGAGAAAGTAGCCGCAGGCGTGTAGGATTGATGGTTTAATGGCGTTGGCAATTGCTTCTTGGCGTTTGTAGGCTTGACCTGGAGTGAATTTTACTGCTTCGGCACTCCTTAAATGTCTGAAATGGAGCTCGATGCAAATGTGACGCCTTGGATGTTGTTGACTGCGAAAACATGGTAGCAAACCACACCAGAATAACCAATAACCAGACTTCTGATCATTTTCCTCTGGTTGAGACTGCTGCTTGACAATCGGCCTGTAGTCAGGCAGAACCCAGTCTCCCATCTCCTCTCATATCTGCACGCATGAGAAAAACTCGTTTCGCTCGTCAAAATACCCTTCCCGGTCGTCACATATCACTCCAACCAAGATATCCATGTTTGTAATTCTCTGTATTGCCCGATAGAATCTTGTTTATTTGCTCAAAATCCTACAGCCAGCAAAAAAAGCAGAGCCCATCCTTTGCAAATGCAGCAGAAACCATTCTCCAAATCCTAGACCCCACAAACCTCCCCATCCTTTAACGGTAAGACTTTTGGTATCTGGCTCTGGCTCCGGGACCTATCACACATATTAGAAACCATACATCCTGCTCCGGAATTGTAGAACCCACCTCCGAACTTCTTTGGCTCGCAACGTCTGTTATCGGCGACCAACAGCGTACGGTCGTATGCGACGAGCTGTTGCTTTATGGCGTTCTTGGAGTGCTCATCGACGAACTTCTGGTAGTATGCAACGATGGACTTGCTGATGGCTTGACGGATGGCGTAGACTTGGGAAGTGTGTCCACCACCGGTAACGCGAACTCGGATGTCGACATTTGCGAACTTCTCGAGGCCGACGATGAGGAGGGGCTCGTAGACCTTGAATCGCAAGATCTCTGGTTGAACAAGGTTGAGGGGCTTGCCGTTAACCTTGACAAGTCCTTTTCCTGCCTATTTCCCCAATCTTGTCAGTATGCTTCCTCTCCAATTCTCATGTGGGTATGTTGGCTCGCATCGCATCGTTGAATCGTACCTTGCAGTGGGCGACGGCGGTAGCTGTTGGAACTTTTGTCAGCACTTCTCGAGATCGCATATTCGCATTTCAGGCCTACCTGTCTTCTTCTTGCCGAAGCATTGAACGCTCTGAGAGGAGGCCATGTTTGCGTGTTTGTCGAAAGGAAAGAGTCGTTGGGCGTCGTCGTGGATCTATCTTCAAATTCGCTTACCATTTTCACAAATTCCTCTCGGGTGTGCGAGAGACGAGCGCTAGTATGGAAGCGGCTTAGCGTGTTCTGCTCCACCAAAGGTGCATCAACCCAGCTCATGTTATCACCTATCTATCGAAACACCACTGCAATGTCTGGACCCCATTCTACGACATTGACAAGTCACAATGTCCCGCAAAGGAGTCGGCCTTGCGGCCTTTGACCGGTCTCGAATAACATCTGCCCAATATGCATCTCACGGAAATAATTTACGAAGCTCCCATTCAACCTCTCTGGCGACCCAACTATCAGTATTCCGCTCCCTCCTCCAGCAGTTCGCGCAGACCCATGCGAAAGACATCCGGTCGAATCCCAGCTTTCGTGCAGAATTTGCGCGTATGTGTGCTGCGATTGGGGTAGATCCATTAGCAAGCAGTAGCGGAGCTGGAGGTAAAGACGGAGGCGGGAGCTTTTGGTCACAACTACTCGGTGGGAGTGTAAATGACTTCTACTTTGAGTTGGCCGTGAGAGTCGTTGAAGTCTGCGGCGCGACAAGAGAAGAGAACGGAGGGCTCATTGGAGCCAAGGAGGTAAGGGATCGCATCATGAGAACGAGGGTGGAGGGTAGCACGGAGATCACAGAGTGAGTGCTCTTTGAGGTATCCGCTTGGTTAATCTGACAGAATCTAGTGATGATGTCCTCCGTGCTGTCGATACACTCAAGCCTCTGGGATCGTCCTATTCCACAGTCAAAGTTGGCCACAAAATTTACATTCGCTCTGTTCCAAAGGAACTCAATACAGATCAGAGTGCTGTCCTTGAAGCAGCCCAATTATTGGGTTATGTTAGTGTATCGATGCTGATGTTGAATTTACGCTGGCCGAGAGCGAGAGCAAAGACTGCTATTGATGATCTGGTTTCTGAGGGTATGCTCTGGGTTGATCAACAGTGTGAGGAGTGGGAGTATTGGAGTCCCGGGTTTATGCTCGAGGCAGATGGAGACATGGGTTGAAGAAGAGGGACGTTCAGATGAAGTAAAGACCAGGAGTACCCTTCTCCTCATCCGTGTGCGATCCCGTCTCCTGATCCAAGAGATGAGCAGCGTTCCTACGGATGCAGGAATCGTTCGTATGAACCTGGCTATGGCGGGGTGTAGTCAATAGTCGGGTCAGCACTCAACGGGTCTAGGCCACGGATGCCTAAGGAAAGAGAATTAGGATTTATCTACCCCTGGATATCCTTCAAACAACATACGACAAATTGTTATTTGACAACGAAAGGAGGTTGCAAGCCTCGGGTTTTCTGCATGGTTCTTGAAAATCCTCAAAACAAGCAAGCTATCACGCACCAGTGCATCCAATATACATATCCCGGCCATGCTGCAATCCACCATATCTTATCATCAATGGAGTTTGAGTCAGATATCATCCAAATAACACAGTCCATCCATAACTCTCCAACCAATTCGACTTCTTTGTTTCTGAATACGCCAACAGGATTTGGAGGCCACGGTTCTAGACAACTCCACCACCAATTCCAACACATGTAAGAGGCTTGCCAGGCTTCCGTCCTCGCACCGGTTTGGGACTCTTCGATTCTACCGCTCCAGCCCACAGCCCCACCAGAATATCACAGGTATGCCGACGATTGCGAGAAGGAGTATGCCTCCAATGATGAGCCCAAGCGCGACATTTTCCATGATGCGGTTTGGACAGGTCTTGAGGGATGGAACAGCGAGGAGAAGTGTGATTGTTCAAAGGTGAAGATTGGTGTGAGACTTGAAGGAGGGTGAGGATGGTATCGAAGCTGTGGAGGTACCATGGTAGCTTGAGGACATTCATCATGTTTGTAGCTTAGAAGAATAGGGACGAGAAAAACAGAGTGACAGCCTCGTTTACAAGTTTGTGTAGTACTGATAGCTCGGAGTCCACCGCAATTAAGCTGTGACATGCAAACCGTTCGCGAGGCTCAACGCATCATGGGCGAAGCATTGTGCAGGTAGTTTTGTCTGCTCGAGACAACAGTCTACATTACATGCGGTCCAACTCGGCTATCAATATTCGCTCAGTACGTGCAGCTTTCAGAGCGAGTTTCAGCCAATTCTCGTAAGTTGAAGAAGCTGGCTTCCGGTCCTGGAAGCCTCATCCCTCAAAACGTTCACCGGAGCTCAATTCCATTTCTCTTTCCATCCAGCCTTGCTTGAAATAAAGTCGTACAACCGCTCAAGCTTTCTTTTCTCAACCATTTCCATTCGGGCATCTTGTCCAGCAATTAAACAACGCACCAAAGGAAGCAGAAGCAAGCTATTGAAGGTTGGTGCCGTCAGTTTGACATTTGGGTGCCAAACCATGTTCCACGAGGTGCTGGTGTTGCCGCCTGCCTTTCCCGTGCCTTGTTTGCTATAATTTTTTTAGCAAGTGTGACCAGCTGGACCCAGTAGAGTACCAGGAACATGGCTACGAGCATCAGAAGGATGCTGACTGTGATGATCCATGCAAGTTCCGGTGTCATGGTGTTGCTGGGGCGCTTTCCCGGGTTGGCTTGAACGTCTTGTTGACTGCGGTTCGGATCTTGGAGTGACCACCTGAAATTAGGTCGATGGAATATGGAGAAGTTTGAGGACCTGGTGACTGAAGACCTAGATAGATAACTCTGTTCCTTTTGGCAAAAGCCAGGCAGACTTATAAATACAAGTTATCGAAAGAAAACATCCCAAGCGCTGTGTTTGGTAGTTCAAATGAGCTGCTGTCTGGAAGCACATCTTGAGTCAAACCGGATTGAGTTCCCTCAATCATCGCAGATTCCTATGCTTCTTCCCGATCCCATTTGTTGTTGCCAGATGGGACACTCGCGATTGTTGACACAGCAAATCTACAGTCACCCCATACAACGAGGTTGAGATAGCAAGCCGGTGGGCTTCACGACCATTCGTACGGCCGAGGTTGCATATGACTGAGAGCTAGGATGTAATCCTCCGGCAATGCCATTTCAATTTGATGAGGGCAATCGAAGCAGCAGAGTATGAGGACTGCCTCGCTGATAATGATGGCGATGCAGATATTCCCGTACATTGTGCCGTACACTATCGATCGCTTGAAAGTGTTTGGAAACAATCGAAGAGGCGAGATCTGGTGCTTTTGATGGGTTTGTCGTGATAGTAGGTGGAGCGGTGTTTGGCCTAGTACGTGGTCAGATATTGGACGATGGGAAATATTTCAGCATTTGTAGATCTGAAAGCTACGCTTGATGACCAAGATTTGCAATTGGCATGATAGGAAATCACGAGTCGCTCCTCAGATCTCAGAGATTCAGACTGGTGAGCACTGTTTTGCCAGCTAGATCCAACAGCTGCTCGTGTTGTCGACAGCTTGTAATTCTGCAGATTGTCACTTTGCGTCATCAGGTATTCCGATGCTGACTTTTTCACACGGTGGAAGCCCGGAAATTGCAGGCGGTTGCCCATTCAGACCTGAGCTTGCTGTAATTTCTGGCTCGGCTCTATACAGCTGCGGTACACCAGCTAACTTGAACTTCAAACAATATTGATGCGTCGAAATAATCGATGAAGGAGGAACATCAGTCATTTCATGGGACAGTGACTATTCCATGGCGTGTCCTCTTGCATTCAAAAGGTATGGCTCTCAGGTTCGGTGCAACGGGAGCAGTGAGATTCGTGGCGCAGATTGTTTATGTGGGGATTGCCATATAGGTACCCCTTGGCTTCGGTGTGAATCTTTTCGTGCTGTTCTCCTCGGAACGGATCCGGAAATAGATAGATCTCAATGGTGTCCAATTGATCTGGAAGCACATCTTCCAAGAGTTGAGTAAGATCTGGATGGACGAGCATGTGTATTGGCATCTCTAGGTGTCTGTTTTGACGTCAGTAATAGCATTGCAGGATCGATACTACTACATACTTGAGTTTACGAAACTCTTTCATAGCTCCAACCTCACCGACAATGAAGTCGTTATCTGAGAGTCTGCCATCACTGTCATCATCTCTATGAGTACTGGATCCAACCACCAGGCGTTCAAGATTCGAAAAACTTGATTGAGAGCCGCGCCTAATGTATTGGCACAGAATGGCGGGCTGAGTATCAAGTCTCGCCCATTGTCAGTCTCGAAAATTCTGGTTACAACATCAAACTCAAGGACCTCAAGCTTTGGTGTTGACTTCAATAGCTCTTGCAGAAATTCTGCTTGGATATTTCCCTATCAAAGAGTTAAAGTGGTAAGAGCTGGGCACATGGGCTGCTTTCTCAAAAACATTGTGTTTGGTTCCATCCAGTCAACGGAGAGCTTCTTAAAATGGGAGAGCTGGAACAGCGGAGCCACATCACGATCGAAGTCGTATAAATATGACATAAAAGGTCCACAATCTTCATCAACGAGATCGACTGATGCCAAGACGGATTTGAGAGCCTTGAAGTTTGGTAGTCTTAGATTTCCTTTGGGCGAAAGCACATGGTAGATCATGTTTCCGGTCACAGGTGGCCCTTCAGAGAGAGAACGAAGCCTGATCACCAGAAATTCGATCTCAGACAAACGGGACAGGAGCAGGGCCAAAATGACATCGCACCTCCCTTGTCTGAAGCCGATCCGCCACTCCTGCCTTGGAGCGAGTTTGAGATATTCTATCAGCGACAGAGCAATCGCCGTCTCTACTCGGCTGAAGCCGCTCCGAGGTGGAAGAGTCTCAAAGCCCAGAATGGAAGACACTCCTCAGCGTCTCCACTAGTCGTCAAAGGTGCCATGAAATGCAGACTCTTCACAAGCGAGGCCAAGTGCGGTCGATTCAGAACAGATCGCACAAACAGATGAACACGAGGCTGTGGCTATTCTAGACCTTGGCCCAATTCACCACGATGGTCTTCAAGGGATTCGTCAAAGCCGACGTCACTTGGGCGGAATCGTTTCGGTACTCAGTTGATGTCATACTTGATAGCAGGGATCCAGCAGTATTGTGAGTACAGAAGAGGCTCGACCATGATATGCAAGTTCTGTGAGACTAGACTGACGGCAGCAAGATCACCTTGGCTCAAACCATCTACGATTCCAAGCCAAACTTCAGGAGGCAGCTTGCCCACCATTGATGGTGGATGCGATGCATCAACAATGAGTCATGCTTGAGGGTGACCAAGTGGTATAAGAACCATGAGTCCGTTAGCTCTGTCGAGAAGCTGTAACGAGTCTCTTGAAATGCATTCAGTGCTCCGAGCTCACGCTGGTAAGGAGAAATTGTGTAGGGATTCTTTACTTCGCGTAAAGGACTTGACGGTCCAGGTCACACCTGGAACAACGCGGGGTTCAAGAGCAGCTGGAGCTGAAGTTACGATGCCTGTGAAGGCTAAAAGTACAAGAAGAAAATTGAAAAGCATTTCGAGGTTTGTATCAATATTTCTAGAATTCAAGCCGTGACACTTCAATGTGAGGAAGGATTTTAAGCGGTTCGAACCCAAACAGAACCAGACAGGATACTTATTATCCTGCTTCATCGTACGTCATCAACGTATGTCAAGTAAGTAGAAGCCCAAGAATAACTTAATTGCCTGTCAAGCAGGTGATGTCCAGTATCGATGATCAGGACTATTTCTCGCTCCGAGCCAAGAAAGCCCAGTTGTGTGACTTGGTATTCCGGATAGGCGAGGCCTCGTGACAACATCGAGAGGAGTGTGATGCTTGCTCTTATTCATAAAGTTTGTATTAAATTGCATTCCTCGGAAAGCCGGAAAGATCTTCAAAGAACAGGTGATGAACACTTCATAGTTGTCTGGTCTACGAATGGATAGCGGCAAGATCCTTAGGCTGTATGACATCGGTAAGGTACCGACACAGTCCTGCATGTAGCCATGCAAATATTCCTGGTTGCAATTGTAGAAGTCCTGAAGTGATTGTGGGACGTGACAAAATAGGTCCCCCGGCTTTCGATTGTCTTTTCACGATCGTATCCTCTGATGCAACTGTGGCATCGAGGATTCAAGGGTGGGTTACAGTACCCAAGTCTTTAATGTTCTCGTAATACAAGAATCTGTTCTATGTCCCGCGTTGGAACCTTCAAATGTTGAGAGTAATCAAACTGATCCTGCCTGGTTCTCCCTCCTACTGAAACCAGCAATCAACAAAAATTCTCTCGTCAAGAACAATACCCTTCGTTTGATCTGAAACTGACCATTTTCGCGGAAAATGAAGTACTCTCAGGGCCAGACGGTTAGGCACAGCGGCAAGACAATATGAGCTCGTATTGATACTGAAGAGAATGGAGAAAAGACAGAAAATTCCAATCAACGTCAACATAGACTCAAGCAAAAAGCCAGGATGAAATAAGTGTTCCATATTATACGGCAGCGTAAACTTCTGAGCACTGGTCAAACTACCTTTTCTCGCTTCGACTAACCTTGAAATGATGACAACTCTTCTCGCCATTTCCAGCCATCTTACCTCACTCCGTATCCTTTTTCTCTGCCTGCCTGTTTGGGAAGTCATACCCTTGGCGACAAGTTACGAGACGGAGTCTCTGTCTGGAAATGGTTCGATTATGGATTTACCTTCCCTTTTCATCAATTCTCGCCCTGTAGCGAACTTTTGTGGTTACCTTGATGTCTTCTTTGTGTGCCGCATCCAGATGAAGGGTTGAGTCCTAAATCTTAGCCCCTTCGAGACCCGGCATAATCACGATTCTGGGATCGGTCTTTGCTTGACGTTTTGTTTCGCTTACTGTACTGTTCTCATTCTCCTCTTTTTGGTTGGAGTGCTTGATTGGTTCACGATACATGCCTGCAGATTTTCAGCTGTGGCGTCCTTCCAGTATCTTAGCCTCATAGACATCTTCACCGAAGTTGACGAAGACTCCAAGCGGCTCTATACTTGCTTTATCTCATTTTCCCGGCTCCGCGGACCGAACATTCGGCAATCGTGATTAGTGTTCTACTCTATAAAGCCCAGACCCTGAAGCAGTCTGGCTCCCATGATGAGCGATATCCCAGCTGAAGATCTCTGTCCCCTTGACGGCCGCCGAAACCCAAAAGAGCTCTACGTCAAACTCCTCGCAGTTCATATCACCGTTTTGACAGCTTACTGCCATCTGCTCAGCATCGAAAATGAGCGAGTGCTAAGTTGGCGACCATTATACTTCGTACTTGCTTGCTCCATTCGATATCATCGCACAGTAAGTATCCACACTGGTCGTCATCGCAGTTGGCTATGCTTGTAACTTGTGCCAGATGATTTCGGGCGGATCGAATTTGGCATCCAGCCTTTGCAGTCTCCATTCTCGTAGCTGTTCGGTGATACGTCTGGAATGGCGAGTTGAAGCTCAGCGGTCGTGGGTCAGTCGATGGAAAGCAATTAGGCGAATTACCCACAAAGCGCCTGCAAAATAGCAGGGCGTCTCCTTGCCTTTCTAGCTTTCAGAACGCAATGTATCAGAGCTACCGTTCTTTGTGCCCACGGTCGAATGCACAACGTAGTGACACATGTCAATCAACGTATTTTCCAACTCGCTTGCTGTGGCCTCCTGCTTGGTATCCTCACACTGGGTGTCATCGCTCGTTTGCCGGTCTTTCATCGCCCTTTTCCAAGCATACCACGGTCGCGATTCGAGGCATCTATCATCTGGCAGAGATCCTGCGCCCCATTGCTTCCCCACGGCGTGTCCCCAATTCTGGAAGGAGTTCTTGCGAGAAAACGTAATTTCTCTCGCAGTCATAGGTAATTGGCAGGTTTGTTGTGATGGCCTCGCTTAGAGCTGTCTTCAGATCATTCTTCCTGGATAAGTTGCACCCAATACAACCATACAGGTATGAGGACTGGGCTGAGGAATTGACGTGGGTTGCGCTGATTGTCTTTGCCGGCCAGTATAGGTCGCTGTTGAAGCACGGAAGTGACTGGCTTACCAGAAAGGGGTTTGGATACTCTTAGGACTCCGGACGTTTATGCCGATTTGTGAGAGATTGCGGCGATGTTGCCTGTCCGATGCTTTGGTCGGACCCTTCTGCGAATTATATCTGGTGGCTTGCCTAGATATCAGTATATTGAGCTGACATACAAAAGACGTTTGCTTTATTCAACTGGCGAATATTACTCGACAGTATACCTCAAGAACCTGTACTCTACGAAGTTCAACGTCACATGTCACAACCGAGAGTAAAAAGGGCAACTTGGTAAACAATTGAAATTATATTTCTTGGTATCTGCAAACTCCATGTACAATGCAGCAGCCGTGAAGTGACCACATATTGCGCCAGAAGCCAAGACCAACGCCGAATCCGGGCATCAAATTCGTAAATGGCAAAGTGTAACTCCATGTATACCTGTACAACCAGATCCCATCTATAGCTTGGAGGGCTTGGAACCACGAGCAACAACCACTTGGATGAGTCCATTGGGTCCGGATTGAGGTGCGTAGACCTCGGCATCCTTGCCTGTGTTCTTGGTACCCTTGTGCCATGCCAAATCTGCGTAAATTGTTAGCTTCAATTTCACGAAAAGCAAAAGACACTAGGAACATACCAATTTCGAAGTAGTGCTTGTTGGGGAGCTTATACTCAACAGTCGCAACTTCTGGAACGGCCGCCAAGATGCTTTCACACATCTTGTACATGGTGTTCTGGACAGAAGGGCTATCTTCCTCCGCGAAAGTCTTCATTGTGATAGACCTAGCATCAGACCACGCCTGGTCAAACTTGGGAATAGCAGCATTTACTGCGCTCATTCCCGGGAATGTCTTCCAGGCCCATGTAGCGTCGACATCCGTCGACAAGATTCTGTCCCAAACTTCTGGGAGTGTGGTATATTCGTCGCGAACGAAGCCGTGGAATGCAGAGCCGGTGCTCTTCAGCACCAACAGGCCAACAATGCTGCTCCGGATATCGATACCCTTGCCCTTCTTGATGACTGCCTCAACATTCCTCGTCTCGTTTCCGTCGCGGTAGAAGGAGTGTGGGTGTGGCTTTCCGTCAATGGTCATTCGTGTCCAGCGGTGCGTAATGACGCTGACATTGGCGGTTGTGATGTGGGCATACTTTTCGAGGAAGTGGGTGCCGAGAATGCTTGCATAGAGCTCGGGAGGAGTGACTGGGTTCTCCTTCGCCTTGATGTAAATGGTGTTCTTGATTGAATCAGTTGCGACAACTACACTGTTATCGGCTTTGGTGTATCTGCAATTCTGTTAGTCTTTGGAATTGGACGCTAATGATGGGAATTGCTTACGAAGTATCAATGGCACCCTCCAAGAGGACGCAGACGGTCATCTCAATGACAGTCTGGACGCCAGTGCTCTGGTCCTTCTCGACCTTGTAGACGCGGACATTGTCCTTGCCATATCGTGCAGAGGAGATCACGGCAGACATTGTGTAAGTGATAGAGAGTGATACTGTGAGAAAAGAACTCGAATGCTGGTCTTAAATGATGTTTGAAGAAAGGTAGTAGCTCTGTCAATGTCTGCTCTTGATGTCTTGCCTGGTAGATATGGAATTGAGGGGTGGCAGATGAGGGGGAAGCTCAATGCTTAAGTAGTGGGAGCTGGCTTCGAGAGAGCTCTTATCAGGACGACCCGTCGAGCACGCCGCGGGTTGGGCCGACCGATGTGAGAAAAGCAAATTTCCAGCCTTTCACAGATGGGGGCTTTGTATCTCAGTGGCTTGCCCGGAAACCTGGAGGCGATCGCCCGCTTTGCCGCACTTTGAAGCTTTCCTATTGGTCTTGGTGTTGATGCAATGGGGTGATGGCCGTGAGGCTCGATGGGCTTGTCGGCGCACTCCGATGTACACTACTGGACCTCTTTCGATTTTCTCGTGTAATGGTGAAAAGTCTGGATTTGATCTCGGGATTCTAAAATTTTGCAAAGTATTCAAGTTGCCAGGGAGATGTGAAAATCTGGATTGTATTGTAAAATTGTAGAGGTTTGGGGGTTTATTTGTCTAGACCAAGTTCGGGGCTTCAAGTGAAGCATCGCGAGGCTGAAGGCCGCGGCGTGCCTGTGATCGCCCGCTAATCCTCGAGGCTGAGGATCTTTTCGATTGGTCCCAAGCCTCCTGTCATACTTAGAATGAGATCCAGGGGTTTATTGCCGTCTGAAATGTTGAGGTACAGGAAGAGAGGACCTATCTCCATAACCGCCTGGTCCTCTTTAATCATCCGCATAGTTGTTGGAGGACCATATCGTCAGGAAAACATACTTTCGAGTCCGGTACAAGTCCGCAAAATGTATTGCAAGAAAAAGCGCAACGGAATTATTACTGCTTCTTCATCCTGACTCTCTGGAGCAAGCCGATTCTGATCTGATGTCTACGTACACTTTCGTGCATCTGAAAGGTGAAGAAGATTCCCGGATGCAATTACCGTAGGAGTTATGTTTGTACTTGTATTCGTCATTATTATCCAGAAGCAATCCTTGTCCAACAATTAGTTGGTTCAAGGGGTAAGACTTCACTTCCTCTACATAATTGTCCAAGTTTCTTCGATTTTGATGTCCATCAGCATACATCGATTACTAAAGTGTCTCTTGCGAGGTCGACGTTTGAAATGTCGAGTATTGGCTTCGTGAAGTGTACTCTTGTCCTAAATGATCAGGCGAACTTGGGCCGTGCATCAACCCAACATTCGCCAGAGCATGAAGTAGCTGAAGACCATGCTTGAAACAGGATGATGCTGATGCCGAATAACGGTCGCACACACCAAATTACGCTGTCTAAAACAATCTCAGATCTTTTGATCTCTGTTAAAAAGCGATTGCGCCTCGGCCCAGCAAATCAGTGCACACTATCAGCGCCAATATCGCCAAATCTGGCCGTACATTAGCTGCCTGTCAACTGCCCACTACTCCACGAACCGCTTCTCCATCCACAACGAGTCGAGCCCCTCTAACGAGCCGATCCTTCTGTCGAATGCGCCCAGGACCACTGTACAGTCAGGTTGGATGAGTTCGACATCCACCGATAAACTTCACTACACATGCCACCCCTAGCCAAAGCTCGTTGACCTTCCCCCGTCGATGGCCAGGAAATGGTTGGACCACCGAGCATTCTGAGTACGTCCGCGACGCCGACTCAGAAGTCACTGTATACCCAGGCGTCGTACCCTTCAAAGACCAGCCTCGATTCGAGTCGGGATGGATTACAACCTACATCTGGGGTCAATGGACCCCGCCCCTTGGGCAATTCTGCCATGTCCTTTGCCCCTCGTGGCTCCTCACTCGCGGCATCTCCTGCGCCAGGTAGCTTCAGTTCAAATATGCGAAGTCAGATGGCGCCCTCGAGGCAGGCTTCCGGACAGGACATAAATGCTTCGATGATCAATCTGGAGAGGCTGGATGAGGATGATGCGATGGGTACTGGGCAGGCTTTGACCTCTCTCCGCGAAGCTCTGAACAGAGAGATGAAGATCAAGGAGGGCAGCGAGAACATGCTGGAGGCTCTGAATACGAAGAAGGCAAAACAGACTAAGGAACAACGACAGAGAGTTGAGGCGGAGCTCAATTCCTCGAACCAGAGAATCAAGGATCTGCGACTTCAAATAACAGAATTGCAGAGGCCGAAGCTTCCAACAACACCGACCAGGACTCGAATGGATGTTACATTTCAAAGCACCAATGGTTTACGGTCTCCCCCGAGTGTGACAAGAAGTACTGGAGGGTCAGAATACGACGAGCCGACAGAGTCGCCCACATATGCTCTAGCAGAGCTCCTGCAGGCCCTCGAGGTTGAAGGGCTAACACCAGACTACTATGTGGGACATGCAAATAATCTGGTGGAACTGTTCAAACGACATCCAACACTTAAACATGACTTGGTTTGGTCGGTCTTTGGCCTTCGAATGCAAGTGATGCTTCTGAGCGAGAGTAGAGAAGTTGTAGCTGCTGGGTATCGAATGACGAGATATGCTATATCTGACATAACTTCGTTGCATAAAATCAGGTCTTTGAATACGGATCATCTTGTTGTTCTGTAGGTCTTTGTTGGTTAGTATTTGAGATATTCTACTGACAACGCAACAGATCACTCATTAAAGAAAGGAAGGCTGATGTTGAACGAGAGCAAGCCTTGAAATTCATCAGAGCATTTCTAGACGTGAAGGACGGCGTGAAAGAAATATCAAAAGCAGTCGTGAGGACGATATCGTCAGTTGCAGAACATACAGAAGACAGACTGAAGTCAATATGCATAGAAACGCTTGCTGAAATCATGGTTCGAGATCCGGCCTTGGTTGTTTCTTCTGGTGGCTTGCGGCCACTGGCAGATGCACTTGGGGAAGGCACATATGAAGGCTCAGAAAGTTTGACTGGAGCATTTCTCTTCCTGCTGGATGCTCCTCAACGTCGGAAATATCTTCGATCCGGTTATGAGCTTGAGGTCCTCTTTACAGCATTTACCGACTCCCTTTTTGCAAAGGAGAGCGTCTTAAAGCAAAACTCCAAAGCAATAGGCTACGCTTTAAAATCCTGGCCTGGACTCATGACTTTGTCAATGTACAATTTCAGGGCTATCAAATCACTGGTCTCTTGTTTAATGTTGCCAAATCCGACTATTCGAGAAACTGTCATTGACCTACTCTACTCTCTCCTTCGAATCAAATCACCATTCTGGGCAACTTCATTCCTGGCTGGCAGGCGGCTCACTACCTATGGACGACTTGCGACACTCAAAGCCGCACCTCAGAAGACAGCACAACCAGTGGAGGAGGAGCCGGGGGATAAAAGCTTCGTTGATCACTATACGGCGCTTTTGCTTGCCGTGTTAATATCTTCGGACTTGCTTACCGGCCTCTTGCAGGTCACTCGAGACGCGGATAATTCGATGCTAAAACGAAAGACTACACTCCTGATCGGAGAGGTTCTCAAGCTTGCTAGCAATCTGCTCCCACAATCCTGGAGTAGCGATTTGCAGCTTCTCCCCGAGTTGTTTGCAGCCGCATCTCATTTTGGGGACAACGAACGATTTGATGCTACTGGAACGGTCTACCAGATCAGCAGTGTCTCACGAACGTTGTATCGATCAACGCCTTCCACCGCAAATGCACTGACCAGTGCCGTCAATAACAGCAACGATAACCTCGCTAGTCTCGAAGATACGCCAAAAATGAATCCGAATGTTACATTGGACGAGACCACCTTCCGCCAGCTACTAGTCGAAACTCAGGTGTTGTCGAGTACAAATCCGGTGAAATGGAAATGGGAAATCATTCTGAAGATCATAGAGGGCCCGTTGCTCAATGGGAAGCGTCTCGATGAGGCGATCAAAGCCTCAAAATTCATAAAGAGGATAATGAGCTTCTATAGGCCCTTCAAATACAAGTTCGCTGAAGTCAGGAACACTCGGATCACCCAGAAATATGTTCGCGTTGGCTGTGCACTCATGAACACACTTCTGCAGACGCAAGAAGGTGTCAGGTATCTGTCGGATAACAAATTGCTGAGGCAAGTCGCTGAGTGCCTAGCACAATGTGATCCAGTAAGTCTCAAGCCTTCCCTTTCGTTCGCCTATCAGCTAACAAGGGATAGACGAGCGGTTTGACAGCGCAGTCCCCAATGTTCTCCAAGGATCGGCTTTCTGAGACGCTTTGCTGTGGGTACTTTGCTATGCTTGGTACTTTGAGCGGCGATGTGAAGGGGCTGGCAATGCTTGACAGATGGCGGATGATCAACATGATGTACCACATTATTGATCTCAAACAGCGCCCTGACTTGATCAAGCTTCTGCTCTCTAATTTCGACTACAGCCTAGAAGGCCACCCTCGGGTCTTGCTTTCCAAAGCCTTGACAGCTGGATCAAAAGAGATTCGAATATTCGCTACAAATGTCCTGAGAAAGTATTCCAGTCGATCTCGGCCCAATGGGCCTGCCAACCAAGGCGTTCGTGACTCGAAATGGGCAATTCAGCTACTCGTTACGCAACTGTATGATCCAGAGGTCGAAGTCTGTGCTACTGCGATTAAGATTCTGGAGGAAGCTTGCAACAGGAAGAATTATCTCGAATACATCGTGGAGTGCCGTCCGGCGCTTGATCATCTCGGAGAAATTGGAGCTCCGTTACTCTTGCGATTCCTATCTACTTCTATTGGGTACCACTATCTGGATGGTTTGGACTATATAAGCAATGAAATGGACGACTGGTTCTTGGGGCGCAACGATACTTACGTCGGCGTTATCGAGGCGAGTTTGGCAAGGTCGTTTGGCGAAATTCAAGAGGAGTCTTCAGGCCGAATGAGCATAGACGAAGACAGCTTTGAGATGGACGGCGATAATGACGCTCATGTACCACCACATTTCTACAGGGAATTGACGAGGACGAAAGAGGGGTGCAAGCTTTTACGAGACAAGGGACACTTTGAAGAGTTTGCTTCGACCATTCGCGATTATGGCATGCTCTGTGATGACCCAGAGCTGATTCTCAAGGTCAAAGGGTCGCTCTGGGCTGTGGGAAATGTCGGTTCGATGGATCTCGGTGCACCGTTTCTGGAAGAATGCGATGTCGTTGAGAACATTGTGAAGATCGCGGAGTCTCACGAGATCATGAGTTTGCGAGGAACAGCATTCTTCGTGCTGGGTCTGATTTCTAGGAGTGTCCATGGCCTTGAGATCTTGTCCGAGCATGGCTGGGACAGCAATACGACAAATATGGGTGTTTCATTGGGACTTTGCATTCCACACGATTTGAGCAAGTTCCTTTCCTATCAGCCTTGGAAGCACGAGAGGGTGATAGATATTATCATGGATAAAGACCAGATAGAGGCGGTCGCAGCAGCAAACAAGGACGATGACCCCGTCAATCAACGTATCTTGGAGCTCATCGTCGACCTTGGAAATACAGTGTTGCAGAAGAGAGCTATGACGGAGCTCATGCATATCAAAGCAAAGAGAGTACCTGGTTTCAGATCACCAGCATTATTCAAGAAGATCATGACGCTCCTAGAATCTCATCACTTCCGTCTAGGTGTGCGGCATTTTGTCGCAGAGCTATTCGACCGCAGCGTCCTACGACGCATAGTCTTCGAAGAAGATATCAGCGACGAAGAGATGGAAAGCGACGATGACGATAGCGCAAGCGAAGGCCGGACTGAACGACAACGAAGCGTCAGCGATGCATCGGCCATGGCGCCTTCAGTTACATCTGGCGTTTAAGGCGTTCACGATTGTGCGTGTTTGTGGAGTAGAATATGTACGAGTACCATCGAGGCGGGCGTATCTAGGTATTTACATTTGGCATAGGAAGGGCAGATCTAACGGCGTTTCTCTTTATCGTTCTCTCTTGAGTCCCGTTCTTCTTTCCTGCTGTAAAAATATGGGGAATGACGGCGCACGAGGCATGGGCGAGGGGCTGGATCTTTTGTGAATTTTGTTTGAGCGATGCCTGAACGAAGACAATGAATGTCAATGAAAAGCGTTATGGGTCGATAAGTTGATATCATTTCATCGCCGTGTCGTTGATCTCCATAGAAGGTAAGTCGACCAGTTATCCATCATTGTCTTCCCATACCTGATCTCGAGTGCCTACAGTCAAGTGACTGAAGTAAACTCCTACGGACTTCTCTCCTATTTAGAGGCATCAATGTCTCATAGTCTGGTCGTACTAGTGAGAGATCTTTCGAGATGCCCAAAGGGTGCCTTTTTCCATCCCCTGGTTCGGCTCCTATACAGCATTTTCAGCTGCTCCCGGGAACCGTCCATCAAACCAGCTTCCTCTCCAAGGGCACCCGGGGTCTTCAACTCGTTCTCGTGAAGCAGAGCTTGTCACGCAGTCACGCAATTCGATCGCAAAGATCGACCTCGCAGCTGCACGTCAAGGATGCTCGGTGATCATAGTGTGCCGGAAATCGGCAACGTTTCCGGTACGACCATGTGGCTTTCAGTGACGGATCTTCTTCATTTTCTTCCGCTACCATCCACTCCTGTTAAGGTTTCTGACGTTTTTGCTCTTGCTTCATGATATTTATTTGCTATCGACCTTTTCCTTGTCTTTCGTTGTCTAGGCCATTGAACCCCAACTCGCACGGTTGGAAATATTTCAGACTCAATCATGCTGCAATCGCTTCCAGAAACCCGGAACTCGTTCCCAAAGATCAGCATATATCGCACTAACGCTGCCAAACGTAGCACAGCCTGGATACAATCTCAGATCAGCTTTGTTTGCTCCCTACTTGTCCAGTGATATCTCCCGCTTCACTTGTTTACCTCATTTCATGTACCACAATTACTCGAATCCATAAGACATGTCAGTACTAGACGTGATTCTCTGCGTGTCGAGTGTGAACATGATCCAGGATGTCATCATATGTTGTGTATTCCGATCAAGAGAATGGAAGCGCCAGAAATGAACTTGTCAGTCTGATAACTTTTATAATGGCAGATCAGCTGTGTTACTGAGATGTGAGGCGGGGTCGAGCGTAAGTACCTCCCATCAGCACAGTTTCTCTATTTTAACTTTTCCTTTCGCAACTTCTCAATATCAAATACTTCGTTCACACAAGAACATCCTCTCCTATTTTCAATATGGGCCTCTCCAAGGCCTTAAAAGTCCTCAGCAACTCTCTTGGCGCTGACGCAGTAAGTCATTCGAAATCATCACAGTCCCTAAACCTCCAACCTCGCAGAAACCGTAAGTAGAGAAATGCCCCAAGTACAAGTCTACACCCCATTTCCTCACTGATGAAATCATATAGGTTTGGTCCTCAAGCCTCGACCTTAAACTCCTCATCCTCTCTCGCATGACTCGAATGTTCGCATACGGCGGTACTACTCTCACCTTGGTGCTCTACCTGTCGTCCCTCGGAATATCAGACACACGAATCGGACTCTTCATGACTCTAACACTAGTGGGCGATATTGGGGTCAGTACGATATTGACTGTCGTGGGTGATGGCCTGGAACTTAGGATGACAATGGCTGTGGGGAGTGTTTTGATGATGGGTAAGGGGGTTGCTTTTGCGGTGCTGGAGGATTACTGGTATTTGTTAGAGGCGAGTATCCTGGGGGGTGATAAATCCGAGGTATGTTTTACCCTGTTCCACAATGTCATCTATCACCTCAAAGCCTAAATATAAATCCGTCGCTTTGAAAACTCCGAAATGGAGGGGAGGCTAATCCAAAGCTTCCAGTGCAAACGAAGTCGACCCCTTCAAAGCCATCGAAGAATCCGCCATAGCCCGTCTCAGCACTTCCACAAACTGCAACGACTTCTTCGCCTGGTGGAAACTCCTCGGCATGGTAGGCATGGCAGCCAGCACGCTGCTCACAGGCTTCGTCATCGACTACCTGCAAGCACAGCACGCACTCCTTCCACTGGAGGTCTACCGCCTGATCTTCGTCTGCCATACCGCTGTCGGATTCTTGAAACTTGTCTGCTCGCTGTGTATCAGCTCGCAGGTGGGACTACATACACCTTCTGCACTACTGACCGACACCGAGATTGTATGTCCAGACGACGAGACTCGTGCTCTTCTCTATGACAACCGTCATTAGCATGAGACTTACAACACTATCTCAACAGTAACGACGACGATGATGACGCGAAAGAAGAGGAAGAAGAAGCCCCCATGTTTACACCCGAGTCCCGCTCCTTCACCTAGAAAGTCAGTCTCGCCATAACACCTGACTATATCGGCTCTAGTTTGGCCCAGATAACATGGATGACATATTTCTTCAAGCGAGAATATAACATTGCTAAGTGTCCTCTCGGGCTGGCTATCTTCATTGCTTCTCTTATTTCGTCATTGCTCAACTTGCTATCATCACCATTATCGAGAGCATTGGGGCAAGTCCCAACGATGGTTTTGTGTCATACTATTACATCGATTTCACTTCTCATGATCTCAGCGCCGACTAACCGGACTCTGGCGCTTGGTCTGTTCATGCTGAGGATTGTGCTGAGGGAAATCGATAGTGCGCCGAGACAGGCTTTCATCGCAGGTGGAGTGTTGGATGAGGAAAGGACGAGTGCAATGGGACTTGTTACTGTGGTCAAGACGGTGGGGTGTTGTGTAGGCTTGTTTTTGACAGGCGAATTTGCTGGGTCGGGATTGTTCTGGGTGGCTTTCGTTGTTGCTGGGTGCTTAAAATTGTTGCATAATGTTTTTATTGTGGCATTCTTTTGGAATCATAGGGGGAGGTATGAGGCATGATGTGGCACGGTATGGATTTGAATGAAGAGACAGGACGTGTTGATAGGGAAAAGGCTCATTTCGCTTAATTTGTTGATACCCTGGCAACGTTGGGAATCTGTGAAACCAAGACAAGATTCAAGTAAAAGATAACACCCGCTCCAGAGCCTCAATATCCTTATCAAACTTTGCAGACACCTCTGCAATAGCAGCCAATTTTGCATTTCTGAATTCTTGCAACTTGGCAGCCAAATCAAGCTTGGTAGAACCCTGCGAAGGAGGGCTGGACGTCAACCCATCCATTTCCGAATCACCATGCTCGCTTATCGGTGAATTACTCTCTAGTGGCACTCCATATCCCATCTGATCTCCTAAAATACGCCTTTCGGGTGATTGCGAAGTCATGGAGGATTCCAGGGAGTGGAGGCGCTTCACATGCTCTTCCATGTTGTCCTTTCTGCCGAAGCCTCTAGTGTGTCTCTTACACAAGGGAACTGGACAAAAGAATTTTCCACTACCATGAACGGCTCGCTGGTGACGCTTGAGATCACCAGGATTGGTGAAGTCCTTCACTTTGCAGCTCAAGATGATGCATTTGTAAGGACGTTCGTGCTTATCCATGTGTCTCCTACAACAGTCTGTAAGGTATGATTCTGAAAGCAAGGACAGCGAGCCCACCGAAATGCAGAATCTTGTTGGAATGGTCCTTTGTCAGGGCAACCAGCCCACTGACAGAATCTGGACGGCTGGGAAACCTTTCCCTCACCAGGTTGAAAACCGTCCAACGGAGGTGTCTGTTCAGACCTGCTAAGTATCAGTCTCGTACAAAGTCCTAGACACGCTTAGATGAGTAATGCTCCTGGACGGCATGCGAAAGTGAGAGATGGGAGATCAAGGGATCTTTGAAGACAGCAATACCAAAATCTTGCAGAGGTGAGCTGGCTGTCGTTGCCAGGGACAAATGACCAGAGGTCTCCGCTGGTACCGCTTGCTGCCTGGTCACTACCCCAGGGGCCTCTCAGGTCGTTCCCCGCTGGTACAGGGACGCCCATCGATGGTATAGACGTGACACCGAAGTTAAAAGGCAGTGAGTCTAGAAACTGTTAGAGTGATTGTGTCTTGCATGATGATGAAAATGGCTTACTTTCAAACTCATGATTGAGTGCCCAAGGGAAAGTGCTACAAAGTCGTCAGTGTATGGTCCAAAAAAGGCAACAACAGGTTCCAGGTGGATCCGGCCTTATTCAAATAGGCAGTGAGATGTATCTTATACCTGTATGACAATATCCGTCCTGTTTTACCGGATCATGTACATACGTGAAGGGAGTATCGTCGATAGGTACTCGTGAAGTCGAAATTTTACAAAATTCGTTCTGTGAATCCAAATTTTGCCGTATGTAAGCAAAGGTCAATTTTTGACACTTGTAAATGCAATAGATGCTGCCGTAAAATGCAAAGTGATGCTTTAATCTGTTCTCAGTCAAGTTTAACGACAGCTTCCCAGGATACCGAGCATACCTGTGTTCACACCCTGATTGCAAGCTGATAATACAGCTTACTTCGAATACGCGCAAGACTCAGTCTCACATCTCTGCTCGTATCTCTGACATGCTCGTATAGGTGTGGTGTATTGACGGCATAATCGGAAGGCCGCATGTCCAGAAGAGACACCACGGAGTATGATGGGTCCAGTAGAAACTCACAAATTTGGATCATCTTCAGAGGCAGTATTCATCACAGACGCGTCGCTACTCGTAGCTTTTCTGTAACGGGATTTTGGTTGTCAGCTTGGTGCCGGGGGGAAGAGACTTGAAATGTATCTCGTCACACTGACTGCAAGTGTTCTTGATCCATGACTCAAATGCGTGATCAATTGGATATGACCTCGCAGTGACATGCGAAACTGATTGAAGTAGATGATTTACTATCTACACCAGCGGATGCCGTGCCCTTTTGTACTTTTATCAACTCCATTTCAGGCTTCAGGCAAGGTCGCCTTGCTGCCCCATCTAACGCCTTACGCCCGAGGCATGAGGGGTTCTTCCAAGCGCAACGAATCACAGACCTTGGAGCAAGCCACGGGCACACTTCCCTATGGAGATTGACAACATATCCATAATCATGGAGTGACTGGATAAGAGACTACGAGCGAGTGTTGGCAATGCATCATGTGGAGTGAAGGCGAGAACAATCAGCCCAAACAAAAAATAAGGCTGGATGGGACCTCCACAGGCTTGCTCGCCCTATTCCCAGCGTGACAGCACAGACCGGTCAAGAAAGTAGAACTGCAAATCAACTCACTTGAGGCTTGTAAATAAGGCGATGGGGTTCATGTGATCGCGAAGGGTAGGCTATGATATGCCTACTTACCTCTCGAAGTAGGTCCCTACCAGCAATGCGAATGGGAAAAGCAGAATAACAAGGGCGACAATCGGCGACCTATACTTGGGAGCTGGGCTCTATTCGACCTGCCAGTGTTGGAATAGAGCTCTCAGGGCTACGTGCTTTGCTAAGAGGCGTTCGCAAGATTCAACCTGAAGACGCTTGGAAGGGATTATTGTCGCCTTTTCTCACCAATCCAGCATTTCCCAAAATGGTTCGTCAACCGATTGAGTTGTAAAATTCCTCTCGATTCCAAATATCTCGTCAACTCCCAGTCATGATGTACACCCAGCAATGCACCACACCGTATAATACATATCTCCATCTCTCGTGTCCCCTATAACCTGACCTCCGCGCTCTTCTCCTCAACTCCACTCGGCCATTCCGCAATCATGCTCTTCCCCTTGAACTTCACGATATTCTCCTTATACGGATGTGCCTCTCCCTCAAAAGCCTTAAGCCTCGCCAATCTATCATCCCTCAACCTATTCTTCGGCAGCATTCCACTAACAGCCTTCCTCAGCACCTCGGCACCACCCAGCTTCGCCATCAGCTCATCCATCGACACTTGCTTCAGACTGCCCGGCCGCGTGTTATGTCTGTAGTAGAGTTTCTGCCACCGTTTCTTGCCTGTTGTGTAGAGTTCTGAGCAGTTCGTTACCACGACGTAGTCGCCGCAGTCTGTTGATGGGTCCCAGATAGGTTTGTGCTTGCCCATGAGCAGGATTGCAATTCGGGAGGCGAGACGACCTAGTGAAGGGGGCTGGAGTTCGGTTGATTGTGCGGAGGGGAGAGGTCGGATTGTGGAGAGAGCGTGGTGAGGTGTTGTGGCTGAGATGTGATGCCATGTTCTTGAGTACGCAAGTTTGGTCTGGAGCTTCTGTTAGATTATATTTTTCGCTGTGGAAGAAAAGTAGTAGTACCAATCCATTTGTTTGCGACATCTTGTCATCTAGGCTGTGGGCCGATTGAATCCGTGTCGGGTTTGTGGAGGGAAGTAATAGGAATCTGTGACTATCGTGATCGAGCTCGTGTGTAGTCGCGATATCATGTTGAAGTCCAGACAATTTTGGATGCTAAGCTACTTTCGGCGGCGGTGGGTCAATGAAGGCGGCCGCGTGATGAGGCGAGCCCGGGATAGATTTCCAATCATTATTCTACCCCACCACTGGCAACTTCTTCGAGGCAATACAACTCTCATTTTAACTTATATTCACTTTCGTTGTAGCCATTGAAGAAAACCAAATTCATCCTGTAAAAACGACAAACAGTAGAGCCGCCAAGATGGTCGTCACAACTCCCTTCCAGGTCAGTCAACTTATTCGGTAATTCGGCTCACGTGTGTAGATGTTGACTTCTCCAGACGTTATTTGCGGTACCCATGACCTGTGAAAGTTGTATCAAAGACATCTCCGGATCATTACACAAGCTCAGCGGTATCCACAAGGTCGAGGCAAATCTAAAAGATCAACTCGTGACCATCGAAGGCACAGGTTCGTCCCATCTCGAACGTCACTGGCCGGCATAAACCCAAGTACTAACGCCTCATTTCTAGCGGCTCCTTCCGCCATAGTTGCCGCGATACAGTCTACTGGAAGAGATGCTATTCTACGGGGAACGGGCGGTTCAAACAGTTAGTTACACAGATTTTACGTCATGTGGCTCCTGACTGAATGAATTGAATAGGTGCGGCCGTGTGCATTCTTGAGACACATTCAACGACAGTATCGGACAAGGTGAGGGGACTGGCACGGATGGTTCAGGTCTCTCCAAATCTGACGCTCATCGATCTTACAATTCGAGGCTTGTCACCGGGTAGCTACTGGGCTACGGTTAGAGAGACGGGTGATATCTCAAATGGAGCAATCTCAACCAGGGGCATCTGGACAGATCCTAAGGAGGGTGCTCTCAAGCCAAGAGGAGTCTTGGGGACTGTGCAGGTGGGCAAGGACGGGGTTGGGAGCGTGTTCCTTGATAAGCCAATCCAAATCTGGGAAATGATTGGAAGGGGGATGGTGGTATCGAAACAGCATGAGGGCGAGGGCAAGTTTGAGAAGAACGATGCGGACACGCTCGTCGGTGTGATTGCTCGAAGTGCGGGCGTCTGGGATAACGACAAAACGGTGTGCTCCTGCTCTGGCAAGACGTTGTGGGAAGAAAGAAAGGACGAAGTGAAGAAGGGTATGTTGTGAATGTTATATCGGACGAGAAGTGGCCTGCCAGAGTTCTTGGAAGCTCAGAAAGTGGCCTGATGATAGTTCGATAGAACGATTGCAAATGCTTGTAAAATCCGATAGACAAACGCATTGAACCTTGGGTGACAGGACTAATCTCCTAAAGGCAACTGTCAAACGTCAAGCTTCTATGCGTTTTCAGGTGCTGTCTCGAGTCCTGGTTAGTAAGTGGAGTTTTCTTCGCGATCCTTGAATTGCTTGTTCGTCGTCCCGTCCTGCCTTGGTGAAGATCTTTTCACGTTCCAAACGAACCTTAACTTCTTCCACTCTCGTCATAGAAGACAGGACCGCAAAATGCCCAGCCCGGCTCCTTGGAATGGGGGCTTGCTCCGTTAAAGTTGAGACGGACTCGGGAGGCTCCTGTTTTGGCGATCTGCCCAGCATCATGCGATGGGACTGCCGCGAGGCTGAATATCGAGATAGATCTGCCAGCAGGGGAGAAAGTGTCCGACCCAGGCCTTGGTTGAAGGGATACCGGACACTCTCAAACAACGTTCGAGGGTAAGCGAGTTTCGGCTGTTCCCCTGATACTTCCAGTCCGTCGCCCAGGGGTCAAAACAGTGCTCGCTGATTTAACGAGGCGAGCTTATTTGATGAGGCTGGGCAGGAAAGAATACGCATCTTTAAGAGATCGCAAACGAGCCTTGACATATTATGGAGGAAATATTGACGGGGGTTGCATTGGGCGTTCGCAGTGAAGTGAGGACAAGTGACGTGGAAGAGCCTTGAGCCTCTCGAGCCCCTGAATGCTCGCTCGCTTGTGATGTGAACCGCTGGTTCGCTGCAGCTGCAGTGTGATATTGATGTTATTTTAGCAGAACTGTGGCACAGTGGAACCGAATGTACGTGAAATGCGGTCAATACGGCGACTACTATCGCGTATTTGTTATCTGCTGATTGTGCAAGTCATCCTGCCTTCAAGCTTAAAATGGAAGCCACCAATACTTTTACAACTGAACTCCACTGTGATTATGTGCGTGTCAAGCCGAGGGGCACGGGCTACGCGCCCTGGAACGCCTCGCGTCCCAGAAGCGCCCGCTGTCGAACCAATGGCTGGGATTTCACGCTCTTGGAACACTCGCTGCTTTGAAGGACATGTTTTGCGGCCCCTTCAAATTACGACCAATACGGGGATTCGCATGTGGTCTCTGGGATTGTTGTTACCAAACGACGTGGGCTTTGCAGGTAAATGTTGGTGGTCCCTTGAGTGGTGATGGTGATCCTCCGTTGCAGGCTGCAGACCGGGCTCGAGGCCGTGGTCATCTCTTATGCAGAGCAGAGCTTCTCCCGCCAGCCGCTGTCCAGAGCGATGAACCTCGTTCTCGGGACTGGTTCATCAGCATCATCGATCATATTCAACACCACTCTCGTTCGACCTCTCAGAACACTACTCTGCCCGAAATCGTACGGAGTAGAACGTGGTTGAATGCATTGGCTGGCCAAAGCAGTCCCCTCCATCCCATCCCGTGCAGCCATTCAGTCATTATCTATTGTCTTTCTTGAAGCAGCGAATGCCCAGTCCTTTTATTGATATTCTTAGCGAATCCATCACCTACAGTCCATCCAGTCCTCTTCATCGCCTAGCCCGCCTTCTTGCAAGAACACATCACTTGCACTTACTTACCTTATTACCTTACTCGATCACCCTCAGGCTTGCAAATCCACATCTCATCCACATCACCGCACTATTGTCTTGATCTGTGAATATCACACAGTTCCATACTCCGCTTCCTCGCTCTCGGAACGCAAGGCTCATCACATCGCCGGCCCAGCCCTGACGTGCCAATCGACGCAGGCTCCCGCGTGCATAATAGTACCCACCAGCCTTCGACAGGGTCCAAGGACAGGGACCCCCTCTCCCAATTCGATCGTGTTACGCGCTGAGCTAGCCCTTCACCCACTCACCTCTTCATCCCACACTCCAATCCAATCCAACTGACCTGACCTGACTTCGACCTCATCCAACTGCTAGCCAGCGAGATCGTACCTTGCCTCCGCCTACATCACTTCGGTGGAACTTCCAATCTTTTACAACTCACCGACTCTCCATGAATCTGCTCGGATCACCAGTACGCTCTCTACCAGCAATCAACCCATAACCATAAACCAGAACATACAACAATCGACGACTCGTATCAAGGGACCTCTCGAAAATAAAGTAATATCAACCGCTTCCCCACGATACGCCTATCAATCAGCCACCCGCTTTCAGACATTGAGGCTTGAGAATATCGTACTTTGGAGGACAAGCAGCGCAGGAAAGAGGAACGAAGGAAGCATCGAAGGTCGGAGCAACGCAACACTGCATCGTCTCTGGAGGAATTTCGGTCCACGACTCGTGCCCAACCTCGTGTTCCCCACCGACGAACGGCTGGTCGCTTTGTGAGCGACCAGCGCTTTGAAAACCGCAAGACTGAGTCTGCGAATACCATATCTTAATAATGTCTTTGAAGCAGGTACGTTCCGTTGCTATCTGGGAACCTCGGCTAGGATACTGATCTGGAATAGGAAATCGAGACGTGGGTGGCAGCCCTCGGCCACTACGATAATAATGAATTTGACGAGGCATTGAAGGAGTTCGATGGCATTTCCGACACCTCGAAGATTCTGTTCAATTGTGGTGTTATCCATGCGACGCTGGGAGAGCATGAGAAGGCGGTTCGTACTATGGTGGTTCTCGTCCGAACTCTAGGAGCTAATGTTGTCTAGGTCGAATGCTACCAGAGAGCTGTCCGTCTGGATCAATACCTCGCCGTGGCATACTTCCAGCAAGGTGTATCGAATTTCTTGGTTGGCGACTTCGAAGAGGCTTTGGCGAATTTCAACGACACATTACTGTATTTGAGAGGGAACAACATGATCGACTATGCGCAACTGGGTCTGATGTTTAAGCTATATTCTTGTGAGGTTCTGTTCAACCGAGGATTATGTTACATATATCTACAACAGAAGGAAGCTGGAATGCAGGATTTCTCGTTTGCGGTCAAGGAGAAGGTTGTCGAAGATCACAATGTCATTGATGAGGCTATTCGTGAAGAAGCAGAGGTACGTCCCCAACGAATTGCTGATCCGACATTTATTGACATAGCTTAGGGTTACACTGTTTTCTCCATTCCCGTCGGTGTTGTTTATCGACCGAATCAGGCGAAGGTCAAGAACTTGAAGACGAAGGATTACCTAGGCAAAGCTCGCTTGGTTGCAGCATCAGATCGGGCAAATGCTTTCACTGGATTTGCAGGATCAGAGATCAAGAACGTACGTAGACTCCCCTCTGATCTCTTGTCACCCTTACTCACACGATAAGCAACAGGCTGGTAAACTTGATGTGAAGGATGATAGACCTCCTGAGAATCTGTCATTCGCCGCCACAAATCTCGTCAAGCCTGGTCTCCAGAGCAAACGCCAACAATCCGAGCCTCCGCTCAACCGTAATGTCTTCCCACCAACCCCGCCTCCCGAGTCAGAGAAGTCTCAGGGTTCGAGTCAAATGAGCCGAGGAGCTTCTGTTCGCAACGGGCCCAAGCCAATGCCTGCTAAGCTCAATATCGAGAAAGCCAGACCTAATGAGAGGTACGAAGTCCGAGACGAAAGAACGAGCCCGCAGGCACAACGTATAGGAACACAGCGCGCAGCATCCGAAGCCAGGCCACCCCCAGGGCGACAATTTTCTACAAGAGATTCCTCGCGCTCACGGCCGCAACAACCCAGGAGACGGTCACAGGAAGAGGAGGAAGATGACTACCCTGGAGAACTCTACGACATGTATTCTGGTGGAGCAAGAAATTCTCGAGGAAGCCGACCAGCTGGAAATTCACGAAGGCAACAACCCAAGTATATCGAAGAGGAGGAAGAGTATGCCAGCGACTACGATGATGGTTCTTTTGACGAGAATGACTTCGAGATGGTATCAGGCAGTCGAGCACCTCCACGAGCACGTGCACCTTCACAGTCGGGTCGCGGCCAGTCGAGGAGACCAGATATTCGCAAGATTAGGGTCAAGGTTCACTCGGAGGACGTTCGCTACATCATGATCGGAGTAGCAGTCGAGTTCCCCGATCTGGTCGACAAGATACGGGAGAAATTCGGGTTACGAAAACGTTTCAAGATCAAGGTCCGTGACGACGATATGCCAAACGGGGATATGATTACCATGGGCGATCAAGATGATTTGGATATGGTTATTATGAGCGTGAAATCGAATGCGAAGAAAGAGCGTCTCGACATGGGCAAGATGGAAGTGAGTATCCCCTGCACATCCGTACCTCAAAATAAACACTAACCGAAACCTTCCAGGTCTGGGTACAAGAAATCTGAACGAAACAATCATCTGCGACGAAGTTATGATAGCCATTTCTTTTTTTGGAACTTGCGAAAAAAACATCTCGACTCGATATCCTATCCTGTTGCATCACCATATATACCAGCGAGCGAAGTTCTCTTGCATGCATGCATAACATCTAGATGGGGCGAGGAGTATCTTTTGTGGGTTGTTTGGCCCGTTACTATATATAATATCAGTGTGTCAGTGTGGTTGGTTGCACGTCTGGGACGTACGGTTAGCAATGTTCAGAAATAGGTTTTCTGCATACACCAGCTGGAGTTTTGATGTAGCCATATAAAATACATCTTTGATCTGGTCCCAAAATCTTTTTTCATATCTTTCTGATCCATACAAGCGTTCTAATATTACCTGCCTGCATCTCGTCTAGTCATGCATTCCATTTAATATGCCATCTATTCTCGTATGTCCACCCCCATCGCACATGTCGGAGCTCTACATCGGCATCCTCCTCATCTCCTCCACCGTCCAATACTTCCTCATATTCTCCGCCCCCAGCGTCCTAACCTCCTGTTCCAAATGCGTCCAAAGCACCTTCCCCCACCCATCCATCTTCTCCTTCAAAACACTAAGTTGCAACTCCGTCTCGCCACTCCTACACCTCTCCAAATACTCCTCAAACGCATCCATCCCCTTATGAATCTCTTTATGCTGTCTCAACAACTCCGCTGCATTCTTCCCATTCTTGAACTCTGGCATCCGCTGCGCTAGCACGGGAAAGATGTGCTGTTCTTCTATGGCGTGGTGGGTGGAGAGGTGTGAGCAGAATTGCAAGCCGGTGGAGAGGAATTGTTTGAGAGAGAGGTTTTGGGGTCGTTTGTTGTTTTCGCAGGCTGTGTAGAGGAGGGTCCAACTTTGGCGGAAATGATTATGCTGTGTTACATATCAGTCAAACGAGCTCCAATTTTTCGAATTCAAGGTACGCTTAGTAGCAAACTCTGGGGACGTACAAAATACTCCATATGCTCCGCCATCGAATTATACGCTCGAAACTCCGCTGCGCTTAATTTTGGCAGTTTCTCTTCTTTTTTCTCTTCTTTTTTCTCTTCTGCAACCTCTTTCTTATCCATCTCCTCGGGCTTGACTTCAGGTCCTTTCTCGCCATTTAGCATCTCCGCCTCGCTCGTAGCAGGTTTCGCTAATCGCTCTACCTCCTCGCAGATCTCTTCCTGCTTTAAGTCCGCCATTATGCCCTGGAAATTCTGCTGTGAGGGGGGAGAGCAAGTGAATGAGCGGCGGCAGATTGGATGCGAAGGCGCGGGGATGCGTGGGTAGATATTTGAGTGTATGATGGAGGGGTTGTGGATTTGGGTTGCGGTGAGGCGGGAGGCTTGGAGGAGGAGGGGAAGGAGAGAGGTGGTGCGCATTTACTTGAATAGCTTTGGGTCTTGCAATAAGTATCTCTGTAAGATGGTTTAGCTTGAACGAAAAGAGAGAATAAATCAAGTAACTAGTAAAACAAGAATCAGAAAAAAGTACTAGGCAGGGCAGGTAGGTAGGTGGACGAGCGCATAAACATATTTTGATGGTAAGAAACCGAGGCCGCATCGCAAGACTGCAATCCAGAGGTGTTGATTGGATAGATCAGAGTGGCATGTGGATTCTGACAGCTCTTTTGCTGCTTATCGATCCCGATAACATTTTCTGTCAGCAATCGTTTAGCGTGCCGAGGTGGATTTATCAATGCTGAGTTTACCAGGGTTCGTTTATTGTCCGAGGGTCCGATGTTGGATGTGTTGACTGCGGATTTGAGCTCGAAATTCCTGTTTGATGCCAGAAATGCAACTTCATCGTGCATTTTTGTCCAAATAGTGACTGTGTGTGAGAAGCGAGCGGATATATGGCAGTACACCGCCATGCTTTCAAAATACACAAGGGATTTGGAGTGTTTCGATATCAGGAAGACTCTGGAACGCAGAGCCGGAGCAATGGTCTTGCATGTCGATCTTGAAGTCTGCTCGTACCATGCTCCATGACAGCCAGTGCGACTATCTTCCTATGCTATTATTTCCCAAGTTCCATGATGATGGGTTGGGAAGTATGCTCAATTCGCTTCAAGAATCATTCCCATCGATACATCCTGGTTCAGGCCAGTCTATCCGCTTTCTTTAAAGTTGTTGTTGAACACGTCTATTCAGTGTGTACTTTCGCTTCCTCAGACAAGATGCCTCTATCCCGAGTGGCCTTATTCAATTGTCAAAATCTGCCAGAAGGAAGTACAAAGCCTAGGAATCAGGAAGTTTCTTGTGTACGTGTCTTCCTTTACTTCCCGGATATTTTCTTTCTCGCCTGGCGAAAAGCCGTTGAATAATGTAAGCGGTGGAAAGATTACTCTGACTGTCCCTTTTTGGCCAAGAAGCTAAAGAGCTAGAGCAGTGGTGAACGTTGTCGCAATCAGATATCGAGAATGTGTCGCAGAGTTGCTGTCCAGCCGCTTAGGACCGCAAGTTCTGAGCCGTTCTCCATCGTGGTAATACCGCTAGACCAAAGTTCTGATCAAATCGCGGCGTAGAAGTGCACTGGCTAGCTTGCTATCTTATGATCCTCAGCTTAAGAATATCTCAATTTGTTTAAGCTGCTTCAAGCTGCCCGAAGCTGGTTTTGGTTCTTTTCAATTTGCCTTGCATTTCAAGGCAGATACATCTCGATTGTTCCTATCCTTCGAGTCTAAGTTAGCTTAAGTAACGAAGGGAAAGCTGACAAGATCTCAAGTCATCAACTATGATTCAACAAAGTAGATCTAGGATGCTGACGTGTGAAGCTTCCAATCACTGGATACTTGGCAGAACGTACAGTAGGATGCTTGGCGGTAAGCTTGTCTGCACGACCAGAAAATCATCGTTCAGGTGAAAGTAATTAAGAGAATAGAAAAGCCGTTGTTTTGATATGTCTTCTATGCTATCGAATCAGATTAATGAATGGGTTTCGGGTTAAGCACGAAAATTGACTTGACTTCATCGAAAATAAGGGAGTCTGTAGAATGAGAATACAGCTGTGGGCTGATATCGAGATGACTACACCTCTGAGTTGGGTCTAACTCGAGAACAAGTCACAAAAGCACTCGATCGCAGCAGCAATGAACGATGGGACAGGGAGTATGCAACATCATAGAATTCAGAATCTCCAGCCCGTCCCCATGACCGATTAAGTCTCCCACCACATCTCTCATCAGACGGAAAATCCATCCATCTAGGGTATAATATCAATGCAGCGCCGTAATTAGAAAGTATCCGATGGGTTTAGCAGCAGCATTCAAGACATTCGAAGCAGGCAAGACCGGCACACCTAGAACAGACAGACAGTCAGCAAGCGATGCATCGCGAGCGATCACACGGGAAAGGCAGATGACTTACAGCCCGCAGCAGAGACCACCACCTCCACCGCCTCTCATGCTCATTGGTTCAGCTGTCATTTGCTCTGTTGGACGCTGTAATATTGTTAGTGAAGTTCCATTTCGAATATCGAGAGGCAGTATTGAAGAACGTACTGGCTGTTCGGCGTTGACTTGTGCGGCAGTTGGAAGCTCCATCTGCTGGGCTTGAGGCTCTTGAGTTTCTTGGGCAGGCATTGTGAGGTTAATGGACTTGATAATGCAAGTAAAGACTTGTTTTGAAGTTTGATGAGGTGCAAGGCTGGATGTGAAGAGTATATACAGACAGATGTGAGGCAGGAGAGAATCAGACCACGACGGGGAGATCCTCAGGGTTTTAAACTCCAGCCTTCAAGCCTCCTCTCCTGTCAGCCCTGCCATTGCCGTAATACATGCGATACGACATGCACAGAACCCATTCAGCTTCGCCCAATCCGACGCGTGGTCAGCTCGACGCATCCACAGCAGCTCCTTGTCTTACCGGCAAAGCCATGCCGATTCAAAATTGGTTCGATCTCTAGGGCCGGCATAGCCTTGCCGAGTACGTGCGAGATACGATCATACGCTCCCAGAAAAGTCTGTTCTTTGCGTCACTTACATAAGCAGTTGCAGGATAGTTTGCGGTAGCAAGGCCGCCCTTGTGCTGTGTTGCGTCGCCCGAAGAGACGTGGATGTTACGCATCCACTCGTAAGGCTGTGTTGATAGAGAAGGTTTGTGGCTTGGCTGAAGGATGATGGCTCAGCGCTCCATACGAGATGCTTATTTTGAACTAAGACCTCGTTTCGGCCTTGGCGATCTAATCTTGAGAATCAACCATGATCCTCGGTGCTTGATTGCTCTGGGCATTTCATTTTAAACGTCGTCAGATCAGCTGGTAGAGCAAGGCTCCCATCCGAGAGACATGATTCAATTATCACTCTTATTAGATTATTGCAATCTAGCGCAAAGAAGTATCCTTTGCGGCTTCTGACGGACTACCGATAGAAAGCTCGGAACTTCGGATCGTCCTCGGAAAGAAAAGCTAAACTCATCAATATGTGACATGAGGAAAAGGTTATTTTTAGTGCAACAAGAGAGAGACTGAGTCGCGGAAGATGGGGAAGAGACGACTGTGTTCATCTCTGCACGGCATGACGGCACTGGCAAGGAGCTTAAATCGAGGAGACGACAAGACCGGCGCAATGCCTAATCCACATGAACCGAATGCTTAGACGATATCTTAATTCAGATACGACGATTCCGATATACTCCTCATGAGTCATACTCCGAATATACTTCACAGCCTTCCTGGCGCAAGCTCATTTCGCAGTCAAAACTTGGTTCTGTTCCGCTGGCAGATCTCCGTGACATGTCTCTACTTTCTTCGTCCAAAGGAAACCTTGGGAAACTCCAAAGGTAGCTTCAACTTCGCAACTCTCCTCTGAGCAGCCACGGACTTCTCCAATCCCAATTTCCTCCTCTCCGTTTCTCCCAAAGCCGTGATCTTCGCTCCGATTTCCATGAAATACTGTGACATAGTCTTGGTGTCCAGCTTCAGATCCTCCTGCAAATCATAAGTATTGACTTCATAGTTGTCGACTATACAAGCCAATGCGCAGAGATGCGTTTTGATCAAGTCTGCGCCAAATGTCGTGATCATTGGGCCATCAGTAAATTTGCGCTTGATACTCTCCAAGACGGACTCTGGGATATCCTCAAGAATTCTCTTCAACTCGTCTCTTCTTGGCAAGTTTCTGATCCCCCTCGTCGTTTTGCAGGAGTTCAAAACATGCATCAGCAACTGCATGTATCGGAGAATCTTAACTTTCTCGATATTGGACTGGACATGTTCGACTCGGCCTGCAACGTAGCGGTGGGGAACCTCGAGTGTGCGAGCCTTGATCGCGTCTTGCCAGATCTTGACAGGTATTGCCTTCATGACCTCCTTTCCAATCAATTCATCAGTAGTGTAGACGTCTTGCACTTGTTTAGCATCTCTGTTGGCTTTCGGTCTTGGTTTTGCGTCTTCGACTCTCTGCGCTAATTCGTCTCTGGTCGCCATGCCCTTGGTACTCTCCGACATATTTGAAAGGATGGCTGCCGTGGTAGCATCGAACTTTGCGGGCTTGTCTTTATTTCTGGCAGACTTGTCGGGAGATATCGCGTTCTCTGTAACGGAAGCAATAGCTTTGCGAGCTTTCTTCGTACCGAATGTTTGACCGAGGATGTTGCGACGCTCGCGCATGTCCTGATATAATTAGCACTCTTGTTTGTTTCTTCATACCTTTCAAACATACCCTAGATAGCTCATCCTCAGCGACAGCTTGCTGGGCTCTCACACTGCCGCGGACGACCATTTTTCGAGCCTCCATAACCTCCATCTTACCAGTCTCTGGATCGTAGACCCCCACATAATGCTTCAGCAGAGCATCTGCACCACCAGCTTCTTCTTCCTGCGCCGTATAGTCGAGTTTTGGGTGTTCGGAGGAGTGTAGAATTAGTTCTTTAGCTGCGATACTGCCGGACTTTGAGGATACGTTTCTGCGAGCTTTTGTGTATGGCTTCAAGTGAATCGAACTTGACATAGCAAGACCAGGAGTAGAAGCTAATCATGTTAGCCAATTGTACCGTAGATTGTGTATCCTAGGCTTGTGATCTGCCTCGAGTGTCTGCGTACCTATAACTGGTGCCCAGCTGCCCGTATCAGATACGGAGATTCTGATTTGCTTGTCATCTTCGATAGCAACTCTTTTACTTGGTTTCAAAGACCCGTCCGTGTTCCTCTTCCTCTTTTTGATCTTTTCCGCCGAGTCTGACATGATTCCGGGTGTTGGTAGTCAGATTGAAGACTTGTCGAAATTTGGTTACAAAATTCCAAAATTTCTCGAAAGTCGGACAACCAAAAAATGTTCCCCGACTTTTGTCAGCCTCAATATTAAGGCTAAGAAATGCGGGGAACTTCGAACGACAGTCGCACAGTTCAACAGAGAGGGCGAGGAAAGGTATTGAGAATTGGAGATTAGCTATTGCTGGTGAGCTGCTGTAGCCTGGATCTACAAGGTGAGATATAATATAAGTACAACAAATGCTCTGCCTTGCGTCAAATTGCTCCGGGCGCAAATCCAGGGCATATAGCGTTATGATTCATCATAGCAACATCCACAAGAGTTCAAATAATATCATAGCAATGTCAGGCATACTCGAAGGCAAACTTCTTTTCTTATTCTGCAATTGAAGTCGACGGTATCAAGCATCTGCGGCAGCTCTTCTTCCATCGCTCCCTTGTTCATAAACCCTCAATTGACAATCCGACGAAGTAGTTGACCGGTCCTGCTTCCTAGCATATCAATCCACCAAAAGCCAACGAGAACGCGTCATCAAGCTGCTCTATCCTTGAACATCCCAGCTGCCATTGTACTGAGTGGTAGTCCCAAACTGTGCGTGTGATCTGGAGTGTTGAAAAAGGCGTAGAAGTTGATGCGGGAGATGGCGTAAACGTGGAGGTTATGTTGTCATGGTGTTCGTTCGATAGGTAAAGTGACCGAGATCGGGATGTTGTGAGTTGTTTACTTGCTGTGATGGGAGTTAGGAATTGCTTCAATTTCAAGTATGGAGGGGCTTCAACTTACGATCTCGCACGCGTCTTGCGGCGCTTTCTCTTAAGTCTCCGAACTCTCTTCTTGCGCCACTTTGCTCTCACTGCATCAACAATTAGTAGGTTTCAAGGAGGTGCTGGGAGGTGGCAGCATACTTTTCAATCTGAGTGTTGTGATGAAAGCTGGTTGAGGAAGTTGAGCTGAGCTCCTCTCGCGGGATATGTGCAGAATCAAAGACGCTAACCTAAGCGAGACGCTTGTCCAGAAGAGTGCTAGAGATCTTAGGGCTTATCACGTGGAGAGCTCAAGTGGTCCATACGGCTCTCTTGGCAGTAGAGCTTCAGTCTTGGTCCAGCGTCCTTCCTACGCGTCCCTCTTCATCAATTGCCATTGTCCAAATTACAATCAGGACATTGAATCTCAATCAAGGTTCTCGGGTGTCCAGTACCCAACGGATATACATTGCTATACTGTTTCACCTGACAACTAACTGATCTCGTACTAACACTATTCCTTGTCAACATGCCTCAACCATTTCACAATTCCCATATCTCTCAAGAAGATGATGAGTTCAACGTTGCACAGAAACCTGTAGGATTCCTGAGATGGGAGAATGCCCAAGGCCAAGTTACGGATGGTAAGTCAACATTAAGTTGGCTTCTGGATACTCAGCTTACGAACCTCTACCCAGAGATATCTATCTTCTATGGCAATGAATTGATAGTCGGGAGAGATCCAGATCCAACCCCAGGATCAGATGCATCTTCGGTGCATAAGTAAGCAATCTGACCGTTGTTACACACCGAAATTGACAACGGTAGGTTCCTCATTCCAGATGATGCCAATCATCCATTCGTCTCGAAGAGACATTTCCGCATCTACTGCATCATCTTCGACAAGAACGAGCATTCCATACAGCCTCTGATCTACTGCGAGGATCTAGAGTCTACAAATGGTACGTATGTCAATGACTCATGTATTGGAATGATGGGCCACGAACGAATTGCACATCTCCTCAGCCATGGCGATGTTATCGAAGTACGTCCTCACTGGCGATTCCGGCTTTTCCAGCCATCCCGATACCCTTGGGGGGATCCTCGTGGACAGCCCGAAGATCTTGAGGTATGTCGACAAGTCTCATTGTCGAATTCCGCTCATGGTCACAGTTCTTCAAGGACAGGTACAACGTATCAGATCGCATGTTAGGCAGTGGTCAGTATGGTGCTGTTTTCCTGGCGACTGAAAAGGCAACCTCCAAGCAAACAGCATGCAAGATCATAGACTTCAGGAGCTCTGCGCATCAGAGATTACAGATCGCGGTGACCCCATCCGATGACACCGGCGTCAGAGAACTGTCTGCGGACGACAAGGCTACTATCAGGCGCGAGATCAGCATTCTTTCCCAACTCAGCCATGTAGGAATCCATAAAGCCCCTCCTTGGACATTCCCTCACAGTTTCTAGCCGCATATTGTCAACTTGAGAAAAGCATTCTATTCGGAAACTACCATGTAAGTGCCCCGGTACTCTACTCGAACAAGAATCCTTGGTTGACAAAACAGGTACGCATTCACGGACCTCGCGCCAGGAGGCGATCTATTCTCTTACATCGATGCCAATGGAGGCCCGCTGACCGACTGCCACACTCGAATCGTCGTCAGACAGGTCGTCCTCGCCGTACAATACCTGCACTCACAGGGCATTGTTCACCGGGACATCAAACCGGAAAACGTCCTGATTATGCACACCGATCTTGGAGGTCGTGTTGTCTTGACCGACTTCGGCTTTGCAATAGATGCTCGTCGGAACAGTGGAAGAATGATGTCCAAGTTAGGAACGCCAGGATATTGTGCCCCGTAAGCTCTATTGCTAGATATCATCTAGAACTTCTTCTGTGCTGGCAAAGGTCTGACGGAAAGCAGGGAAGTGGATACAATCGAGTTTTCCAGGGTTGGCTATACTTCAGCTGTTGACATGTGGTCGCTCGGTGTGGTAACTGCGGTCCTGTTGACTAACGATGCTATACTACCACGGGACAGCACTGTGCTCAGCCAGATAGAGCTTGTACAGCTCTTTCAAGGGCTGGAAGACGGCACGAGACAGGATATCTGGGAGACCTTGTCCTTAAGGGCATTGGGGTTTCTGCGGAAGCTGCTTGCCGTTGATGCAGCTGATCGACTTACAGCATCACAGGCACTGTGGCACTCATGGCTCAGCAAACCTCTCTCGGAAGCAGCGGCCATCAAGGAGTGCTGTGAGAAGATTGTTCGATTTTGGAAGCCACGCGACAGTGATGAAGTGATTGAATGTCTGCCACAAGTCCGTCGAAGCCAGCAAGACGCAAGTTGTCGCAATACATCAAAGTCCAGGAGAACATTGCCTGATGCGTCCTCGTCGGTATATTTTAGTCTAGAACGCCACCTCCGTCCTCGGAAACCCTCGCACAGGCGGAGTTTGCTAGAAGATCTCAATCATAGCGGTTCGCCTTTTGTGAGCACTTCGAAGGAGCCAAAGACATCTCAGCCTCGAATATTGTCCACCCATGGAAGCGATATCTTTGGCAAGAGCCCAGACATCCATTCTGAAGTGCAGGCAATGAGCGACGAAGTGGTATCGCTCATTCCAACGAGCCCTTTCACATCTTTATCCAAGATGAATGCTGCATCTAGTCTCGACGTTCGTGATGCTGCTTGTTCAAGTCGAGCTCTCGAGTCTTCTCCAGGTGTGAATGAAAGCGCAGATGTGACGAGTGATCTCAAGAACACTGGCCGGAAACGTGTGAGGTGGGAGTCGGAAGATCCAGAAGAGAAGAGTCTTCGGGACGAGGTTGCGAAGAATGGACCCAAATGGCAGAGTGCAAGATATCTCGGGATCGCTGTCATGAAGAGGAGGAAGGAAGTCCAACAACATGGCGGGAAGATGGAGCCAAGTCATCCGACTTTGACCATCCGAACTTCGTCAAGATCTGTTTGATGATCAATATGGGCCGTCGCTTGCTATTCCCGGGTAACAAACTCCGATGGAGAAAACGAGCTAGGTTTGCTCTTTGGAAGATACCCATTTGCTGCAAGATTGCGGGTCAGTGCTAAAATTTGCATACGGATCGTCTGCTAATCTACGTACCATTCAAAAATGTGGAGAACAGAGCCAGGACAATAGTGAAATTTGTCAGGTCATCTTCTTTATTATTAGTGTAGTAGTGATTGTTCTTGCCGAGTATCACAGTGCTTCTCCATTTCGTACAGTTCATACAGTAGTCTTAATGAACACACTGGACGTTACCATGGACCCGGCATGCAGTACTCTTTAGTCCTCTATGCGGCTCCACGTGCTATATGCACGAAGACCCTTCTATATTTACCTGCCGACTGGCACGATATGCACGATAATTTGGATGCGATTACCAACCGGTAACACTTCCTTTCCTCGCCAATGAACCAACACACTTCGCATAATCCCACACTCATTCAGCGTCTCATATCCAAATACCTCCTAAGAACCGGTAACACATTCATAACAGATTGATTACAGATATCCGATAAGTGCAATATCCTGTGCAGGTATTGCTACATTGGGATTCGTGCCTGATCACAGGCCGTGGTCGCATACTTGGGCATGCCACCCTATCCATAAACCCATGCATTCTTCGTGGCGTCGACTTGGGCCAGGTTGCATTTTCGAAACCAACAGAGAGGAAACATTTGACCGCGTTCCCCCCCTAGCCATGGCCTCGTGCTCGTCTATTTTCTTCGCTGGTACATATGTTCACTGTTCCACCAATCGTCTCGATTCAATGTAACAGATCCTTTTTGGGATTTGGTAACGACCGGGCCGTCACTTCCAGTGATTGGAAGGAAAAGGCCTGGTTGTGGCGAGACCTTGACGGATCCCTGAGCCGCGCGCCTGCGCGTGCAAGAGGGGGCCTTTGGGGGCTTTCAGGTGGCTGCATGTGGCATGTGGAGAGACTCTGGAGGGTAAGGCGATAGGGACGTGGGAGGAATTCGGATGGTGGACGTGAGGTGAGGCTGGAGAGCTTTCGCTTGACGGTTTGTCGAACCGTCATGCCGAAAGCTAACAAAGCTCCAGAGCGGGTCCCGAGCGGGCAGAGGCGAGCCAATTTAACTCCTCATTCTCCCCCATCTCGCCCTTTTTATCTCACGAGATGCATCTGAGACTACGGGGGGCGTGTTCTGGCGTTCTGCTCGCTTGCCATCCTGGGGTAGACCGGCCGACCACGCGAATGGTATATGTCCATTCATTGTATCGAGATTAGAAGATCTCCAGAGCCCGCTCGGCCCGAAAGGGACAGACGAGCAAGTCTACATGGGAAGTCCCTCTCGTGAACCACCAGAACCTTTCACATCCATACAAATCACTGCTTGCTGGACCCTGGCTCCATACTCACTGCACATTAGGCCCAGCTAGCCGTGCATGCCAACTCAACTCAAAATCGATCAGTCAACCAGTTGGTCGGTCGACACGAGACGGGACTATCGAAAGTCCTGTGTCAGCCCATAGCTCATGGCTCACGGCCTTGCACGTTACTGCAAATGCATACCCACACTCAGGTACAGATGACCCCAAGCTCGGGTGGCGCAACTCGCCATCCTGCTGGGATTCGAGGAATCTAGCAGTCTCGATTCGCGAAAGCCACTCAAGATAGAATGCAACGCAGAGGCTCCAGACTGGTGCAGAGGCCTCTTGTCCCGAAGGGGAAGGCGGAAGGCGTCCCTCCGCGATCTCCGCCTCGAAGAAATATCCCATCCCAAGTCAATCCCCAGGTTTTCACCCCGGGAAAGTACTCCGTTTTCCGAAACGTTGGCGAGGTTGTTCTCCAATCAATTCGTTGCAACCCTTTTACCATACCCCGTTCCCCTCGTCTGTTCTTCATCTGGAAATTCATCTAGTGAAATGAGCTGTCCCAGCAAGTCTGCACCCATGGCGAGAACATGCAACCCTCCATCTCCATGGATGGATAAGTAGCTGGAGTATCCCCCAGTTTCGTTTTCTCTCCAGTACTCCAGTCACTCAAGACACACTTGAGCCCCTCTCGACAACATCAGCATATCCTCCAATCATCTGGACGCGATGGCAGACATCACGGAGAAGCACGTCGACTCTCATGTTGCCGAACATGACGATAACGACCGTTCTCTCGACAAGAACAACGTTGTGGCCACCAAGGTCCTCATCGGTGATGAGACTTTTAACCAGGCCATGCTCAAGGAGCCCCCGAATCCTCGCAATCTGATCGCTATTCAACTTTACTTGATCTCGATGGTCGGATTCTGCTGCTCGACCTCCAACGGATTCGATTCCTCCCTCTTCGGTAACCTGCTCTCCCAGGACAAATTCAAGGAGTTCTTTAGCGTCAGCAATGTCGGAATCGGAGCTGGTATTGTCAGCTCTATGACCCAAATTGGTGGTGTCGCAGCCCTTCCTTTTATTGGCCCCGCCATCGATACATTCGGCCGCAAAGTTGGTATGTTCATTGGAGCTACCATTATCATTATGGGTGTCATCATCCAGGGAACCGTCATCAACACCAACAACAGCGGTCAATTCATGGGAGGTCGATTCTTCATGGGAATGGGTGTTTCCATCATTGCCTCAGCTGGTCCTTGCTACGTTGTTGAGATCTCTCACCCAGCTTACCGTGGAATCGTTACCGGTTTTTATAACGTCTTCTGGTATGTATCCATAAATGTCATAATATTCATTTGACTCCGCTGACAATTTATAGGCCCGTTGGTGCTCTCGTTGCCTCCAGCGCCTGCCGAGGCTGCCTCTCCCTACCTGGTAACGCATCTTGGATTGTCCCCATCTGGCTCCAAGCTATGTTCCCAGGTGTTGTTTTCCTCGCTGCCTGGTTCCTTCCAGAGTCCCCACGTGTAAGTGACCAGAAAAACTTGAGCACATTGTTCATTTCGATAAACTGACCAATTACAGTGGCTCTACACCAACGGCAAGCAAGAGCAAGCCAAGGCATTCCTCACCAAGTACCACGGAAATGGCAACCCCGACAGCGAATGGGTCAGACTTCAAATGTGGGAATATGAGGCTCATTTGGAGCTCGATGGTGCCGACAAGAGATGGTGGGATTACCGCGCGCTCTTCAAGAACAGAACCTCCCGATACCGTCTTGCATGCAACTGCTGTGTTTCTCTCTTCGGTCAATGGGCTGGTAACGGTATGCAAACCTCCTTTTCTTGCGACTTTGAAAAACAGTTGGCTAATCATTATTCAGGTGTTGTCTCATACTTCCTCAGTGGTGTCTTGGATACTGCCGGCGTCAGCGACACCACCATGCAGAACAACCTTTTCGTTGTCATGAACGCTGTCCAGTGCATCGTCTCCTTCATCGGTAGTATGTTCGTTGACAAGATTGGTCGTCGCCCACTCTTGATCTGGGTCAATGTCGGATGCTCTATCTGCTGGATCGGTGTTACTGTCGCATCATCTGTCATTGCACCAGAAGTTGCTCAAAGAAAGAAGATCGAAGATGCTGGTGGTGTCTGGGACACTTCCCTGGGTAACAAGGCAGCAAGTGGAGCCACTGTTGCTATGATCTACATTTTCCAGGCTGTCTACTCTTTCGGATGGACCCCACTTCAAGCTCTCTACCCCGTCGAGGTCCTCTCCTTCGAGATGCGTGCCAAGGGAATGGCTTTCTCCAACTTGTTCGTTACCTGCGGTACTCTCGTCAACCAATTCGGATTCCCCGTCGCTCTTGACAACATCCAATGGAAGACCTACATTGTCTTCATGGTCTGGTGTCTTATCCAAGCTGCCATCATCTGGTACTTCATTCCTGAGACCAAGAACCGCACTGTAAGTTTACCTGATTTCGCACTTTTTGGAATGATTCTGACAATTTATCCCAGCTTGAGGAACTTGATGAGATCTTCAGCGCCAAAAACCCAAGAAAGGCTTCCACCGCCAAGAAGGCGCTCAACCTCGATGAACACAACAATGTTGTCGGTGTTGAGGATGTAAACAAGGGAACTGCTTAAATGCATCGACTCACACTTTGACCACCGGTCAACAAAACTTCGAAGGAGTATGCTGTGGAAGGGGAAGACGCTGAGAAGCTGATAGCTTCCAAGCATGAATTTGTCAATATTGCTACGATCTTATATAGCACTTTTAATTTATGTTTGACTGAGCATTTTGTTCCATTCCCTGCTAAATCTTACTCATTTCCCACCTGTACATGTCTTTCTGTTTTCAATTTTGACTGAAGTGGACGATGGAGCTGGAGAATCGACCATTACACGAGAGCCTCAAGGAGCCTCAACCTTGCTATAACCGTACTTGCAAAACTTTATATTGAGTAGAACGAGCTCGGAAACGACAGTGGATGCGGTTTTCCAGCCTCCATACTCTCCAATTTCCGCCTCAGTTCCCCAGTCCACTCTTACCACCGTCTACCATCGAGACTTCGCTCTGACTGTTGAACAGTAGAGACATTCCCCTCGCATTGTTCTCAATCGCGAGAGAGCGTGCCGGCGCCGGTATTCACTGACTTCATCATCTCCGTCGGAGGATATCAAGTATCATCATCAGAAGTAATCACCGCCTCATCCCAACTCGAATAGACCTCATCTGAACATTTACTAACAATGAGTTGTCGATCCTCAGGCTGTGTATTGACTGATTCGTGTGCCTGAAAAGATGAACTGAGATTTCTATCAAGGGACTTGATTGGCCTGGTAGGTCTGGAAATACGTCGTACACATTGTGACATTTCTTGGGGCGTGCAAAAGTAAACAAGCTAGGTGGCGAAAGAAGAACGCATCGCGTTCTTCAAGACTTGTCAAGGAACTGCTACACTGTTGTCCTTCCTTCCTCGGAATTTTATGCAGAAAAGAACATCCTCAGGTATTGGAACCCATTCCTGCAGCCATGGGAAGCTAGATAACGTTGTTCGACGATTGTTGAGTGGCTGAGCTAAGCGAGAGATCAAAAAACGGCCTCCTTTTTTACACTCCGCTTGGGACCGATATTGAAGAAGAAATCGTCCACAGCACAAAATAAACGATTCTTTACAGGTCGTTTATCAGCCATTCAATGAGAGAGGGAAGGAGTTGGGAGAAGGGAGGGAAATTGGTAAAAATAGCAAAACTCAACTGGAAGCTCAACACCCGGATGCGTGTGAGCTTCCAGTCTACAAACCTAATCTAATAGATTATTTCGATTCTATCTGCCGGTAGATTTGGTGTTCCGCTTTGGCCTGAGTCACGTCGACGTGGCCGCCCACTGTTATGGAAGCGATTTGCTTACTTGGTTAGATGTTGAGGTTAGCGAAACCAACACACGATGAGCGCGACCGTATACAAGACCAACCTACAGCTAATTGCTACCTACCGATGGACCTGAAGTGTCTCTTAGAGTCCACAACCCCTATTTGGCACTCACAGATCGTGTATCAACATTCATGAACTTGGCGATGGCGGGGCTGAGAGCACGCAGACTGACGCTTTGTGCACGTTCACACTCTCATGCCACTTGCAGCCGTTCATACTGCCAAATCACATCGTACAAAGCCTTTGTTTCTCCTTCCACCATCTCCACAAGTGAGATTTCTCGACCAAAGTCCCGAAAGAACTTTTTCACAATTTCCTTGTCCACCGAACAAAGACCCCACACAGTGTCTTTCAGTTGCTCGAAACAGCTCTTTCAGTTTCGAATGCTCTTGTTCCTCCTTATATATCAATACATTCCAATCGCTGAACTTACTGAACCTCGATGACCTGTCTTATAGTCTCCAAACCATTTAATAAACCATAAAGCTCATATCGCAATTCCAACCACACAGGACCACACTAGACTGCACTCTATGACAGAATCGACTTCACCCTCCAGAGTCAAGATGCCACAGGAATCCACACCTCCAACTACTCCCCCAGCATCTTCTAACTCCGCCTCCCGCTCCACATCGCCAACACCCATCCGCGAATCCTGCCTACAATGCCATCTTCTCTCCATGAGGTGCTCCTTCATGTCCAAAGCTCCGCCAGTTTCTCGATATCCAGATACACAATCAGTACCAGCCCTAACCTTAAGCCCAATCCCAGTTGAGGAGCCAGACGCGAACACAAACACAGAAACAGATGAGGATGAGGATGAGAGTGTTGTCACGGATCTGGATGTAGATGAAATGTACTCCGACTCAACCGTAACATGCACCCGCTGCTTCAACTCCGGCGAAGAAATCTGCGTGCACCGCACCAAAGTTCTCTCCCTCCACCCTCCCTCCTCATTCTCCTCACCCTCTCCAGCTTCCTCATCCTCACCTCCTTACCGCACTCCTCCAAAATTTACATCAAACCCTTCTCTCACCCCTCCGAACTCTATTGCTAACTCCAGTCCCTGCACCACCCCACAGCCCCTCCCCAAGCCATATACATCCACCTCTACTTCCACCTCCCCGACATCCCAGCCCCAATCCCAACCTCAATACCAAGTTCAAGAACGAGCAGAATTCACCTACCACACACCCCTCCCAACCATCCCCAAAGAAACTCTCAACCTCAAAGTCCAATCTCTTCTCGCCGCCGAGAAAGAATCCCATAGATTCGCAATTCCACTTCCCGGCCCAGGATACGGAAGAGAGAGTTTGAAACCGTTGGCGAGGAGGTTGAATAGAGAGGAGGAGAGGGAGAGGATTGAGAGGTTTATTGATGAGAGGTGGGCTTGGGATGCGGGAGCAGGAGAGGCAAGGATGGGGAGGCATGGGAGAGGTAAGGAGGGAAAGGAGGGTGAAGGTGAGTGGGAAGGGGAGGATGAGGAACAGGAGAAATGGAGGGAGGGGGAGAGGGAGGTGGCGAGTGATGATGAAGAGACGTACTGAGTCGAGGAAGTAGCGTCGGAGAGAAGGGAGAGTGATTCTGTAAGTTTGCAATCTTGCAATCTTGCATTTCATGGGTAGGTAGGGAAGGAAGGCAGATAGACGCAGGCAGTCTGAACCGCTATTAGGTATCCAATCTCAGCCCCATCGCACACCAGGATTCTAATCTAGAAATCAACGCAGACTTGTAGGTCGCCCAAGCAATTTACCCAGCAGTAGTGATAACAGAGCAAATCATCGATCTATCCCAGTCCAACCCCTCCCATTGCATCCGTTTGTATCCTATGTTATAAAGCACGCGAGTGACTTGACACCCCTGTGACAATGAACTTTTCCTTCCCACCAGTGTATTCAGTGAGTACTCAAACAATCCTAGCAGTCTTTCCATCCGGAACCCACTTCCAGGCTCAGGACCCAGAAGTGTATATGTCTCTTCTCAGAGACTGAGATGATTTCACCACACCCAAGTCCATCACAACATCCTAAAGGTTCGCACGCAACACACTCTCCTTAGTCGGATCATACATCCTTGCCTTAATCCAATTATCCAGCTCCCCATCACCAAGGCCTCGAATGCTAGGTTCTCGATCTAATCCCTGTCGCTGAGCTTCGCGGATGACTTCGCGGGCTACAACGACACTGACGTCGCGGATGCGGTCAAGTTCAGGGTATAGACGACCATCAGCGAGTTCAGAAGGAGTGATGGCCTTACTGAGGGCTACGGCGGAGGCATAGATCATTTCTTGTGTGATGTGGACGGACTTGCAGAGAATGGAGCCGAGTCCGATACCCGGGAAGACATACATATTGCTGAGAAGGTCAGTATATGGCTGGTGTAGATTAAGGCGAGATAATGACTTACTTTCCCTGACTAGGAATCATGACTTTGTCTTTGTATAGATATGGTTGGAAAGGACTACCGCTGGCGAAAATTGCCTTCCCGTTTGTGTACTTGATAGCTTCTTCGAATGTACATTCGGAGTTGCTGGAGGGATTTGACAAGGGGAAGATGATAGGATGAGGATTCAATTTAGCCATGGTCCGGAGAATCTTCTCGTCGAAGATTCCACGCATAGTGGAGAGTCCCATGAGGATGGTGGGCTTTACGAAGTCGACGACTTCTGGGAGGGACTTGAACTGCTGACCCTTGTTGTCATCGCGGGAGAAATAGACTTTGTGTTGAGCGAGTCTATCTCCTCTGTCGTTTGTGATCAGACCCTGGGACTATTAGCTAAAGTCACAAAAATGGAATGGAACACGTGCCTTTGTATCGACAAACCAGAAGCAACGTCTTGCCTCGTCTTCAGTCAAGCCCTCTTTCATGAAGTACTCAACGATCTGCTTAGCGACACCCACACCGGCACTTCCAGCACCCATAAAGACAGCTCGCTGGTCCTTGGCTGGAATACCGCTCTTCTTCAGGGCGTTGATGATACCGGCGAGGATAACAGCACCGGTTCCTTGAATGTCATCGTTGAACATGGAGTACTTGTGTTGATATCTCTCAAGTGCCGGGAAAGGATTTTTAAAGTCCTCAAACTGCACGACGATACTGCAATACATCAGCATGTATCAGTCAGTGACGAATAGAAGTAATCACCCAGGCCACATCTTATTCAACGCAACCATCAACTCATCCAAGAAATCAGCCTCCTCCTGCTCGGAGACCTTAGGCATCTTGGCACCCATATACAGTGGGCTGGCCAACAACTCCTTGTTGCTGGTTCCCAAATCGAGGCACAATGGTAGGGTCACCTCTGGTCGGATTCCAGCACATCCTGTGTAGAGTGCTAGCTTTCCAACCGGAATTCCCATACCATTGACACCAAGATCACCGAGTCCAAGGATACGAGACCCATCGGTGACGACGGTGATCTCGACATTGGATTGGGGCCAGTTTTGCAGAACTTCAAGGATATGACCGCGGTCTTTGTAAGAGATGTATAGACCTGGAGAATTCAGCAAGTGTGGTCATGGTGGAGATTGGGGCCAGGAGGTCGAATCTCATGTCCCTACACCTCGACATAAGATTCACAACATGGCGACATACCTTCAGGTTGCTGATAGATCTCGGACCACTTCAAACACGCCTCTCCTACTACGGGTGTGTAAATCAGAGGTGCAATTGTCTGTAAATTGAAGAAACCCCAATGAAGCAATTAGTCACGTGCACATCCCACTTCGGCGAGCAAATGGGAGAAAATGGGATGCAAATTGGACGAACCGTGAAATTCGTGAGGACGAGCCGGTAGAAGAGATGGATATTGCTGTTTCGAAGATTGCTCAGGTAGATGTATTTCTCGATAGGTGTCGTCTTGGAAGTTAGCTGCTTGAGGCCTGGGAGGACATGTTAGATACCAGAGGCTAAGGGGGTTGGCAGGCTGGACTTACATCGAGTGACTTGGAGGGCATGGCTTTCGACATTTGGAGGTGTGAGACCGTGGACACCGAGTTTATCTCTCAGTTCGATAGGATATGAGGTATCAGGATGGACACTGTTATTCCATCAATTAGAGCTCAGAGCGGGCTTGTAGTCGGGGCGACTTACTTGGCTCGACTAGGAGAAGTAACATCCACGGGTACAGGTGCCATCTTGACTGCAGTAGCTGCGACGGAGGACGAGAGTCGTGTGGGGATCGTAGGGATATTGGAAGGTAAGACTTTTTTCGTGGTATGCCGGTAGATTTGACGACCTAGGGCACCTTTTATCCCGCCCATTGGAAAATGAACTCGTCGAAGTCGAGCCGGCTTTTTGTTTCCTTTTAGTTGCTGGTGCCTCGGTTCGGGATGTGGGCTGGGATGAATATTCACGAACTGCTGTTCAAGGTTCTCCTTGATGACTGAACCCTTTTTGTCGCAAGCGAGTTGAAAATTCAACTAAAGTTCCGAAAAATGGGAGGGAAGTGCAAGTGACAAAGAGTAAAAGCAGGGCCGGGTGACGTAACGTAGTTGCAAAGCATTCAATTGCTTCACAACAACAAATATCTTTCAATTGTCTGCTCGAATCCACGTGTGTGGGAGTAGCTTGCCGATACAGCTCTATGGTTTTGTTGTCCAGCACATGCGCTCAGCTACCATTTCCCCGCATTCTGTGACTCAGGATCTAGTTGAGAAATGAAATAAGGTATGTTTCGTTCGGTTTGTTGAGACTACGGACATGGTTCGGAGCCTTTTTGGATTTTTCTGCTTGCTCAGTTATCGTGAAGCCAGACCGGATTGGCAAGCGGTCAGCCCCAAACCTTGTCTCACATCCAAACATTGCTCACTCAGCTCCGACTTTCTCCTATTCTTGTGCGCACTAATTCCAATCAATCGGACGGATTGAAGTCATCATTGGCTGTCTGGTTTCCCGGTTCAAGCCATCCCAAACTTTACGAATGTACGGACTCCGGGAAGAGAACTTTAATAATCCGCCGAACGCATGCAGTGTGACAGATGCACGGGCGTGGTTGAGATGCATTGTGTTTACACTGCACGCTCGGGAGCGAGGTCCCCAGTTTGTGGGGATCTCCCGTCGCTTTGCTGGCCAACCATATCTCATGGGGAACTCTACCGGAGACTGTCCTGGTATTTGCAATGCATTTCATTCGTCTTCTAGTAATCCAACAGTTTTCATAGTGTACAGTTACGCTGTCCGCCTCCAGCCAATAATAGTCAAGGCTTTCAGCCCTATAGGCCAAGAACATATGCTCCAGTCGACACCGCTGCTTGGGTGCCAGTACTACTAGAAGCCACTGGAGGCTCAGTATCAGACTCTTGCTTTGGCTCTGCCTCGGAGACAGGAGGAGGTAATGGATCATCCATCGCCAATTTGATCCTCCAATTGATAAACTCATCTGAGATAATATCACCATGTCCAGCCTCCTCGATTCTGAATACCTCGATGGCAGGCGATCGTTCCTTTCTCCGAATCCGCCAAACACCATCCCCTTTAATCGTCGCTCTCAGAACTGCATCGTCTCAGCACAAGATCAAATTCTCAATTTAGAAGACAAACTTACAATCAAGCAACCCTGCCGCAAAGTTGATGCACATGTTCCCGTCCCAGGTGCCCTTTCCTCTCCGTTTCACCGTACCAGGTATTGACGCGGTATCCATTTCCTCAATCCTCTTCAGGAAACCATCCTGCGTCCGGAACCCTACGATGATTTTCGGAACGCCGAGGAGGAAAGATTGGATCCAGAATTTCATCAGTTTGCGTTCAAGATTCATGAGATCGCCGTCATGCCGAATCTCCGCTGAGGTTTTGAGTTCTACCCATTTGATAGGACCTCCGTCTGCTGGTTTGGAGTCCCATACTGGAAAGAGTCAGTGTTGGATAGACATATGATGAGGACTTAATCATACATGCATCTACTTCACCACCCAGCACCATCGTCGTGCTCCCAATCCCAGTCTGAACAACAGAGCAATACTGTGCGTGGTTATTCACGATCTCGTTCTCTCGGTTCTCAATGTATTCTCTAGGCGTCTCGTCCCACGGCCTTGGCAGCAAGCATAGAGTCTCGAATTTGTATCCTTCACAAATTAGCAAGTCACAATGTCTAATCAAGACTTTAAACTCACCCCAAAAGCTCATCATATCCTGCGACGGCCTTCCTGGTTGAGAGAACTGCCGTGACTGTCTTGCTTGCGATTGCCTTTTGTACTCGTGGTTCTCTTCAATGAAGCTGCTTGATTCAGTACAGGTCATCAACCGCGTAGTTGAAGACATACATTGTATCCTTCACCAGGACTTGTTAGCAAACGCTCGCAGTTTGATCACGAAGGAGTGCCCACTTGGAAGAGCGTCGCATTCATCTCAAAGCTTCCAGCTCGTCAGCAACGTACGCCTCGCCAGATCTCATTTCAAGCATACCCATCTCTATCACTAAAAATTGCACCCATAATCTGCACACAACACACTCATTAGCCACGAGCGCTCTCCCACATCCTCTCTATGCCATTCAAGACACTTACCTTCGTCATCATCCCCCTCCACGTGATAACATTCGTTTCAACACGCTTCCCCGTCTCCTTCTCTAGAGCCATAATAGTCTTCAAAAGACTATCCAAGTGATCGTCGGCCGCATCGTCGAGCTTCTCGAAGGTGTCGAAGCCGCGAGAGAGATCGGCGCCGAGATTTGGTGGATAGTAGTATCTGATTGATGAGTCGTCGAGCCGGAATTGGTGCTTGTCGTCGTACGAGAAGCAAGCTATCTCCTATGTGGGAATTAGTACTTCCACACTTTCAGCTGAGATATGAGGAATGAAGGAAGGGGTCAAAACGATGATTCCAAATGCAGCGCCATGCAGCATGCAAAAGATAATCTGTGGTTTTGAACTCAAGTGTAAAGCTCTGAGAACAGGCAGAAGTAAAGTCTCCCTTCTCGCTCATGACATTGCCCTCCTCTCAAGCATTGATTCTTCAGAAGCACCAAGAAGTAAACACAACATACCCTCGGCCTCTTAATAGCAGCACTCTGTCCGACGAACCTGCCAATAGGCTGAATATCAAATGTGTTACTCATGCTGAATGATCTCCCTGTACACCATGATGAGCGAGTCGATGTTGCGGCTCTTTTAAGAATAACCGTCATGCAGCGGAAGTGGAATGTTTGATGGAAGCTTGAGCTTGCCTTGTCGAAATGGGATGCTTGGCCGTTTGCTTCAGCGGTGTTGCACCCCACAATCGCCTAGTCCAGGGTCCCAGGGGATTTTTCAGGCTTGGTCTACTAGAATATTGGATTTTGGTTGATGATTTGGAAAAGGCGTTGATCCGAAAATCCGTTGATTCATTTCTTGAAGCATTATCATATTCATATGATCGACTGTCTCTAGAACTGAAAAATGATGACAGTGATATTTCAGTCCACTCTCCAAATAGCCGTGCCATATTCTGAGACCGCGCGAGCAAACCACAGCCTCGCCTCGCCTGAAGCCTCGCCCATTACCAACAACAAACATTATTCTTCCCTCTTTTCCCACCCTCAAACATCCCCTACCTCCCGTCGTTACCAACAAACCCCTCTCTCCCTACACCCTACACAACATCGACCCGCCAATCCCCTCCCTACCAACAAACCACAATGCCCGACCGCCGGCACGCCACAACATCCAGCAGTTCCAGCCGCAACAACCCACCCCCAAACACCACCTCCGTCCGCCGCAACCTCTTCCAACACCACCTAACCCGGCGCCCAACCACCAGCTCCACCTCGACCTCAATCTCGAAATCCAATTCCGCAGAGACACTCCGTCTAGATGTCGATCCCGAGTCTGACTCTTCGGATATTGTGATTAGGGATAAGAATGGGGAGTTTGAGATTGAGGATTTGCCGGTCGAGCAGTATGATGAGCAGGAGGATGGGGGTGGAGGAGGGGAGGCGGGTGAGGATGAGAGTATGTTTTCTTTATGGCTTCTTGCATATGTGGTGGGAAGGGGAATGTATGGATCTAGAAGCTTTAATACGAGTGCTAATATGTGGATGTGCAGAGGAACGACAGAGACTAGCTGATGCAGTTCGTCATCATCAGAGGGATAGGAATCGTGCTCCTAGTGAGCCTGCCGGTATGCTCCCCTTCCAAGGGCAGAGTCTGTGAAAGTGGAAGCTGATCGTAGTAGAACTACTCGAAGCCGTACGGGCCAGTCTTCGCGCGAAGGTCAATGCTTTGGCAGAGGACAATTGGATTTACGAGGCTGAAGATGATGCTCCTATCCGGTGATATACTATATTCTGGTTCTTTCTTTCTCTTCTCGGTGGTTTGGCATAGCATGGTATTGCATGGCATGGAACGGCGTTATATACCCAAAGGTCGCAGGATATTGCTTCACACGCCAGAGTCTGGCTTTCTATACGAACTGAAGATTGAAAATGCTCTATGATTCCCTCAATCTAAACCCTCAGCGGCAGGTGCTGCCGAAGCTCCCACACGCTTCGTCTGCTGCTTCGTAGGCGCAGCGCCCATTCCTCCCCCAAACATACTTCCCATCATATCCATCAGTGGATTTCCTTGTCTCGGCCTCGAAATACCAAAATACATCTCCGCGACTGATGTCAATGCCTCGTCCCAAATCCCCGCCTCCTTGATGTGAACAGCATATTTGCTCTTCAGCTGCGTGAACAACCCCGCACTGCCCTTCTGTACAGCTAAGAGTAACAGACCGAGGAAATTCAGCAATGGCAAGCTGGGATAGATCCGCATATCAGACGAATTGGTACTGACGTCCTGGACCGCAAGACCCTTATTCGCTTCCGTCAACCTGCTTGTGAATAGTCGTAAGGATTTCGTGGCATCGCGGACGTTGCCTGTGAGGAGGTATGGGAAAACAACCCGTGCGGCGTATAGGGCGGCAGTGTGCGAGTCATCTTGTGTGTACCATTCATATTCCATCTTTGCGAACACCTCTGGGGAATCCTTCGTACCGAGTGTAAGATGTCGTTCCGCTTCGTAAGCCTCGTGTTCTTCGGCGTAGAGGCTTCCTGCTACATGGTGGAGTTCTGGCTCCCCAGCTGGATATTCGCCGCATTTGGCAGACCATCTGTAACTCCTATCAGCTCAAAAATCCCTCTAACTTCATTCTGTTCCCCTCTCTCTGCCGTGATCCAATCCAACCCACTCTCTTATATCCCAAGGAAACGTAACCAACTCACCCAATCATCTCCCCAATAAACTTCTTCCTCGTCGGCTCGTCACTATCAAACAGCCTGAGTAGCGCCAACAACTTCCCCTTACTCCCCGAATCCACCTTCAGCTCCGCCTGCCTATACACATCCACCAGAAACAAGCTCAGATCTCCTCCGCTGCCGCCCTGTCCGGCTTTCAGCAGCGACTGCGAGACGTTGAATAGAATATCGATTGCGGCATCCCAGCTGGCGGATTTGACGTAGCGGGCGGCGACGACGCGGGTTTGTTGCTGCGCTTCGTAGTATTGGCCTTCGGTGATTCTGGGGGGTGTTAGATGGATTTCTTTGTCTGAGCTGCAGGGAAGAGAAAGGCTGGAGGGACGGTACGTACTTCCCCTGCAGGCGCACGATAATCTTCTCGATTTTGGCACTCATCTTGGTGACCTCCTCGCTGTGCGGATTGGGGTTGGAAGTTGGTTCTGGTGGGATGTTGTGGTTATGAAGCGGGCAGGGCAGGGCAGGCTCGCGAGATTTAAATGTGGGTGACGAGGCTGATGATGATGATTCTGGGCGGACATATCAGACCTCCAGCTGCCGAATTAAGGTAATCCCAAACACAGACCGGAAAGCAGGGGCAAGAGATGAAATGAGATTGTCCTATGAACACATTCTAGAAAAATGTTACAGTATCTTTGTTGAATCTACAATACAGAAAACCTCCACTATCATGAAGGATGGTTGTTCGGCGGGGTCGCTCTAGTCGCTATCTATCAAGTTCATATTCCCACCCTATATCAAACAAACAATGAATTCACCTTTCCCTCCCCATTGTCTCAGAATTCTTTAAACCCACTTCTGAAACCCCAGTTCTAGCTCCATCCAACCTATACAAGACTCTCATTACCTGTTTAGTGCTTCACAGCTCAACTGAACCTCCTCTTCCCCAAAATTCGCTAGTGCATAACCGTGTCCATATCAAGAACTAAGCTCGCAACACACCAGACATTTTGTGGTCCATTAAGATATCAGTACTAGATACTCAAATAAGCAGTTTTTAGTCATCTTTTGCTCGAGTCAGGCAACTTCGGCACTCTTGGTTTAGGTTTGTACCTCCACACCTAGACAACACTACGATGATACTAATAATTGTTACAGTGGTAAAATCAGCGCTTCCCATCCCTGTTACTCTGTAACAGAAGATGCGCTGGCCCCGGGTTCGATTCCCGGAGGGTGCATATGCTTTTTGTTCTGCTCTCCTTTGTGCCTTTGCCTTCCCTTTTTCAACTTCTCATTTTTTCTTCAAGAAAATAAACATTCATTGGGATACTCCCGGTCAACGAGGTGTAGTGGTAGTGGCACCACATGAGGGGAGAGATGGAGCACATTCAGCATCGGGCTTGATTTCCTGTAAAGTGGGCGCTTCTCCACCATGTCAGTTCCATATGCCAATTTCGTAAGCGAGCCTTACTATTTACTCTTTTGTGTATGGATTTGAGCGCATTGAGGTCCCTTTTGCTTTTCTTGTTTACCTACTGTTTGTATGGATTGATGGCATGCTCTTCGTTAAGTGTGTGGTTTGGTGGATTCAGCTTTTGAACTGGCACTTAAGTACTGTGCAAAGTCCCTACCAGTCACAGGCAAATGCATGAGTGGGGAATGTGTAGTAAGCATGTTTCCAGCCAAAGCTTTTTGGCTGTCATCCAAAAACCCTCATCATTTGATAGGTCAAGGCTTTTGATGAATATGTGAGCTCCGAGCATGTAATTGTATTGTAGTTCTTGAATTCATTATTGTTGTCGTCCCTTTTGCCTGGGCTAAGCGAGAGGGCGGCCAGTCAGGCAGTCTCAGAAGCAAGGACATGGAGTCGCAGAATATTGATAAATGAGCTTCGGCACCTGGCCAGTTCAAAGTTGTAATTAGGCAGCATGGAAATAAAAAACCTGAAACTATTCCAAGAGGAATTGCTGTAGCGAAAGGCTGGGCAAGGCGAGTACCATTACTGGTTGCCTCTATCTTGTCGTCATTTTGTAGTCAGTGCTAAGAAACCTGGGTCATGGATTGGAAGAATGGTGGTGTCGGAACGTTACTTCCAAGCTCCATCTTCACCTGAACTCTGCTTGCTACACAACTCCCAGGGGCATTGCCACTCCCATTCTGCCCTCCATACTTCACAGGCAGAGACTAATCCTTAAAATTCAGAAGTGGATACATTACACCTTATTAAAGGAAACTCGGTACCACATCACCTTAGATATAGCAAAAAGTACCTAGAAAAAAGGATATCAAACAGTCAGCAAACATTCCAAAATCGTCGTGGCCAAAGACAAAGTGATTTGGTCCTTTCTACTTCAAGTCATACATCCAAGGAAGACTTTGCGCACATGGTGACGTCTAAAATGGGTTCGAGTGACGTTTCGCATGGAAACTGCGAACTCTGGCAATTTTAATCATATGAAGAGGGAAGGAAGCACAAAGTAGGAAAAAAAGGTGGCCTTACTGAGCGGAGGGTGATCACTAAAATATTGATTTTAAGCTACGTCGTCATCGGTATTATGAGCATTGCAACTCTCGTGTCACTACGACGCTGTAGGACAGGTGGACGAAGACTTCATGAGGGAAAAAGAAAACAGGAGAAGCTGTCGAGGTGGTTTTGTGTGCATCGTTCCATTAGCGTAGCGGAACCTAGTTTGGTGCATCTAGTCCTTACTCTCACTACTACTCATATATCGGGCCCGCAAATCTCAGCTGTCAGAGGTCCTTCGGGGTATTTTTCTCCCCGGAAAGAACTGTGGCTCCAATGGGTGGTTTGTGAGGGGTATTTGTGCCTAATTATTCTCCCCTTTTTTTTTTTAAAGCGAGTTCTCATATTGTCCAAAGCGCGCAGGTTTCCGGCCACCTTCTACGGGTTTCCCAGGAGGAAAGAGAACTTTCTAGTATCTTAGGATGACTGAAGACCGTATTTGTGACATACTGACTTTACGTATAGCTGTCTTGTGTCTTCTCTATTAAGTTGTTGAAGCCGCTTCAATTGCTGGATTGGACCGACAAAGATATCCACGAGCCCGGGCCGGTTTTGAGCCTTCATGTCTTGGAAATTTCTTAGAAACACATTGATTTATTTTTGATAGCAGTGGAAAAGATTGACAGTGACTGTTACTCGAGATTTTCGATGACATTACTTGGAAACGGACGTCACTGATGTATCTTGATGTCGCTCAATCTCGACGAAGAAGCAGGTAAATTATCTCACTACACCTCAAATACACGTTCACACCCCGAGAAACATGTCGCGAGAAATGTATCTAGCATTCAGAGCATGCTTTGCTTTTCCTTGTGCAAACCACTGGTTATATGCTCGCACCCACGACCCTCTCGGCACAGGTGAATGAAACAAGACGAAGCCCCAAGTCTTCGGTGCAAAAGGCAGATAAGTTCACTAGCTCTAGCTCGCTTGCTGAGGCAAGATCAAGCCTTTCGTTGGGAGAAGTTGTAATTGCTTGGACATCTGCAAAGAAAACGTGAGTCGTGCCTACGATGCCAAATATGGAGTTTGACTTAATGACTTTCCAGAGACCCGAACAACACTTCCCTCATACTCACCCTATAATAAAGCAATTCAGGGGTTATTGGCAACAAGAGTAAAAATGACAGTAGAAGATGAGATAGCGAGGAATGTCAGTACCAGGCGTAAACACGCAAAGCTGTATGGAGTGGATGAATAGGTGTTGTCGTAAGCAGAATTACCTCTCCGATGTTGTGCACTAGGACAGAAAGTAATTCTCAATAGGTAGCTGAGCCCGTTGTCCAGGTCCTCCCACTTCTGCCCTTTTTGAGGATGCTGAGCTCCATCTATGTATTTTCTTTTATATCATGTCATATGCATACCTCTCGAGGCTGCTGAAGAAGTGGGGTTGACGGTTGGTGAAAGTTGAGGGCCTTCTGAATCGTTTTTAAGATCGGAATCCTCCCTAGAATTCACTGGATGCTGCTTATTTTCGTCTTTCAACGGCTTCCAAGCTTTGTTGGTTTTCTCGATTCATTGCCGGAGATCTCGACGGAGGGTCAGCCGTACAGGAACAAAAGGACTCTCTCAAGCCTAATTTAGCAACACGAGCTAATGGGAGTGGGAGATAAAAGCTTCATTGCGTCTCCAGCTGTGCTCGGCCAGCGCTCATCTGTGAAATCAAGTTTCTTGCAGTGTCGCATCTCCAAATTCGTCGACGGAACGCGCTTAAAAGTATGCCTCCTGCCTCAATTTTCTTGTAAACCAATTCTAGTCAATATCTCAGACTCGACAGGATGTCGGGAATCTGATTACTATCGACCATGAACTCAAATTTGAGGACAAGAGAGAGAGCCCTGAAAATTAAAAGCTCAAATCGATCTTACTATTCTAATGACAGGAAACTAGAAACTCACCCAAGCTACCAGACTACTCGGGTCTACTTCCTCAGAACGAAGAAAGAACTGACCAAACACTTCATCTCCTTGTACACCCACAAAGACATGAGGAGAGAGTATTCAAGTTTGGCGCGAAACCTTGTGCAATCAAGACGTCTATTACGTGGTATTCATAGGTCCCACGACTTCGCCAATGGAACTGAGGTTCAGAACTGTGAACAAGAGAATCATCCATATCGCAAAGGCATGCTACGAGCATCTCAGTCCAGGTTTTGAAGAACGATCCCTGTTTTAGGCTTAACTATATAATACGGAAAGACATCAGAAGGATTCCTTCCGCGGTGGTCATACCGAAGGGAAGTTTCAGCTGACAGTTTCTCCGGCATTGATGCTACCTCGCGTTTTCACTTCATTCTAAGAAAAAGCCGACATGAGTCGTGGATGGGGGAGGGAAAGAAGATCGAGAATAGATGAAATGATGGGTGAGAAGCTGGGCGGCTTCGCGAGCAGTTTTTGGTTTGTAACAGTTGCTGTGGTAAACGACAGAAGAGTGAAAGTTGACGGTGATGGTTTCGGATTGGAAGCGACACGAGTGACGAGCTCACAACCTTAGCATTGACCGAGAAAATGCAAGCGTGACAATGCAAGATAGAAGGATGAGAGTCAAGCCAGGGCAGTCAGCCCTCGGGATTTCGATTTCAGAAATCAGATTGAACACAGCAGGAGGATGACAACAGTGCCCAAAACGAAGTAGCTTTGGAGGGATGATTGTTATACATTTTCTACACAACATTACACACTCCCACAGTTTTGTACAGATCATACAATAGTACAGCTTTTTCCTTCCGTAATGTACACAGCCAGTATCTAATTCTTCCCCTCAGTCTTACCGTCCTCCTGTGTCCATAACCCAAAATCCTTCTCTGCCATCTTCTTCCCGTCCTTGACATCCAGCACCTTAACCGGCCGAGCCTTATCCAAATCACTCTGCTGTTTTCTCCACTCTCTACCTCTCTGGTTCATATTCTTGATCCTCTGCAGGAACACACTATTGAAAGAGTCCTTGTTCAGATCAACCGTCCGGTTGTTCGCGCGCTCGCGACGGTCGAGACTCATTTGGTAGAGCGTAGCGATGCGTTGTGGGTCCTGGATCTCGGAAAGCGCGTGCTCGACCTCCCATTTGTCTGTGGATTTGAGTTTCGAGGGCCGAATGTGGTACTGACCGTTGATCTTGTTGCGGATCGTGAGAGTCATGGCCATCATCTCCCTGATCGGAGCGTTTTTATTGGCTGTGATCGATGCCCTGCCCCCACGCGGCCCTGTAGCCACACGTGTGATCGGCAGGCTGTCTTCATCGATGTAGTCGTCGTTCTCTTCTGATTCAGTTGCATCAGAGCTTTCCTCGGCGGTGTCAACTTCAGAGCCTTCGTCAGAATCCTCGGAGTCGGGTTCAACGCTCTGGTCAGATTCATCCTCATCTGGCTCTGCGATAGTAGTTTCGTCAGATTCTACGCCTTCTTCAACAGAATCTTCCAATGCCGTATCATTTCCTTCTCCTGAAGACCCTTCCTCGACGGATTCATCTTCTTCGTGTTCAAGAGCCTGGTCTTCCGCTCCTTTTGTTGCGGAGATGATGTCTCGCAACTCTCGTTCTTCCTTCGACAGTTCAGCTGCGTTCGTCTGGTCATCGTTGTCTGCAACGTCGGCATTTTCGTCTGCATTGTCCAGATCAGAATCAAGGTTGGATATATCATCTGTCCCTGAAAGAGCCTCTCGGCCAGCCTCATCATCGTCAACACTTTCCTCGACCCGGGCGCGAATTTTCGCCCATTCCTTTTCCTGGTCCTCTTCACTGTACTCCTTGCTGACTACGCCCAGAACTGCCTTCTCAAATTTCTCGATTTTGGCTTTGCTTGTCTTTTGAATATCCTCGATGGCCTTCTCTGTGAAGGGTTCAGCGAATACGTATGTGAAGGGTGTCTTTGCAGGTCTGGTCTCGATGACTATTCGGAGAGATTGTTTGGGGTACTTGGCTGTGGCACGATCCAGAACTCGGTTGAGCAAATCCAGACTCAACTTAAACTCCTGGTCGCCGAGTGTGGTATCTGTAGTCCCATGGAGAGCGAAGTCCATCTCGGGAAGACTGATGTATTGGAAACCAAAGATTCTCGCGGTGTTGTGATAAGCAACAAAGATACCGTCCATGCGACCCATTCTGACTTGCAAGGAGTACTTCAAGAAGGCAGAGCGGATCATGTCGTAATACTCTCGCTCGAAAGACTCCCATGCACCGTGTTGGCCTCGGATTTCATAGCCTCTGCCATCTTCATATGCATCCGTATCCATGCGGACTGAAATTACAGCTCTGGTTTTCAGATCAAACATCCCAGTCCCGGGCAGACGTGCATCATGAGCATCAAGTTGTGACCTTAGAAGAAAGTCGCCCATCCCAGTGTAATGAAATTCTTCCGATGCATTGCGCTCCTCTTCGGTTATCTGATCAGAGTTCGACTTTCTGTATTTCTCGAAATTTTCGGTGGAAAGAGTGAGAAGTTTCTCCATAGACTTCCCTAAGCTCATCAGGATATTAGCATTGTCGAATTGCTTGTCTGCATCGATGGCGTAGGCGCCGTCCCTCCAGCGTAAGAATATGGAGACCGGGCCACGCTGTATGGCTGTGAAGCTCTTGAATTCGGCAGGAAACATCTTTGACAGGTTGCTGACCGTAATGTCTCGCCACTGAGAGAGAAGAAAATGGAAATGGGCGAGAGCGGAAGTCATGCTGGATGTCGATCCGGTGTATTTCTTCTTCTCTGCGATAGCTTTGGACAGGAGGACTTTGTCCCGAGATGAGGTGATATACTGCTTCAGCGCGTTGAAGTCGAATTCGCTGACTGGCATAATCGTCTGCAAGTAAGGATCGAAATTATAGACTCGTGACCGAGGGTCTTGTAGCTGGTAGACGCCTGGGTTGAAAAGCACCCTTTCTAAGCCATATGATAGTTTAGGTACTTGAAGCGGTCCAGTATCAAGTGGGATCAGTTCTAGATTGTCTGCATCAACAGTCTTGATCTCATGAGCAGTAGTTCCTGGTGGTGTGCTGACAGAACCGGGTCTTTCATGAATGGCGAGTTGTTTTTGGTTTTGGCTATTTGGACTGTCTGAACTACACTTTCGAATGACCAATGGCTTTATTGTACGAGGACGAGGCCCAGGTGCCGTTCGGCCATGCGCTCGAAGAGCTATGAGCATTCGTAAAGCAGGTAACCTTTCCGCTTCTGACAGCTGATCACTCTGTAGCAGTTCCTTGAGGCGATTTCGCAAGGCTGTAGCCCCGACGGTGGCCGGAATGTCCTTCAATTTCGCCTGTATTGTTGGATGCTCGGCAAAGAACTTTGCTGCCATCTTGGCGATTGGGTCTTGCTTCGATTTGCCTTCCACATTCTTCGGGCGTTTTGGCTTTTCCATTGCCGCTGCCTTGACACTGTCCTGATCTGAAGTTGTCTTTTGCGACTTGATCTTTTTTGCCATCACTTTATCAACTGCTGCCTTTTCCTTTGCCGATAATTTCTTCTTGCTAGAATCGTCGAGCCTGACGATAAACTTACGACCATCCTCACCGATCACAGTCCAGGATCTAGTATGTTCTCCCTGTGAAATCTCCTTGGATCCTGCCGCTTGCTTTAGGAGCCCCTTCGTCTTAGGAGACACCTTAGGCAAGACGATCTTCGAGGCAGGCTTTTTAGGCTCTGGTGATTTCGGAGCGTCTTTCTTGGCTGATTCCCCAATTTGCTTCTCATCTGGTAAGTCTGCCGACACATCAATTCCTTCGCCATCGTGAGCTGCCTCTGCTGCTTCAATACCAGCTCCAGCTCCAGCCCTTGCTTTCTGCTCCAATTGTGCCTTCTTCCTTCGACTTCTTCTATTCGTTACTGCGACCTTTTCCTTCTCCCGCTCTGAATTTGCATGCACACCACCGACGTCCTTGCCTCTAGTCGCAGTCGCAGCGCCCTGTGAAGCTGCTATGGTATTCGGCTTCCCCGAGACTTGGTTTTCGTTGGATGCACGGGTGCCGCTCAATTTCGGAGACCTCGCGCCTTTTCCTTTTGGGGGTGCTTTCGAAGCTGGCGTCTCTTTAGTCAGAGGTTTCCGCTGCGGTGGTGGTGGTATAGGCTCAGCAAGCAAAGACTCCCTCAGCGCTCTCAGGGTGCTCATGGATTTCGACAGTGGCGTTCGCGAAGATCGTCTTCTCGTACTCTCCTGCTTTCCGCTCCGGAATTCTCCATCCTCTTCATTCGAAGGCTCGGCGGTGCTGGGCTTACCACCGTCGGCCTGTAATTGCTGTGCAGAGGTGGAAAAGCCATTGGTTGTTGCTGGAGGCGCGCCACTACCTGGCAGACGAATTTGCTGAGGGTTGGCGTTTGCAAGAATATTGCATCGACATGCTGAACAGATATATGTCTGTCTGACCCTCGAGCTCCCACGGGATAGTGTCGAGAACATAGAATGGACTGGTGTAAGTTGGCGATGTCCTGAGGAGAGCTTGTTCGCGTCACCAAAAATTATTTGGACGTAGCCTTCCCTGACAGGGATCAATTGCCAAGAGCCATTTCAGGGGTTCAAGACTCCCCACATGTGTAAACACAGACCCTGGGAACATTCAAAATACTGCAGTGGAATCACTATGAGCATCTACAAAGAGGGCAAGAAGAAGTCACAACCGTTCTGGGTTCTGGAGGAATTGACTGGGCCTCTCGCTCAACAAATTGCAATATTCAAAGCATTTCAATTGCCCATCGAGAACTGGCACACTAGATAGCAAACCTTGATACGCCGTGCACCTTTTGACCTCCGGAAGCTCCAAGCAAATGGGTATAAATCGCGCCAAACATCCCGCCAGCCTGTCCCGGGTTCCTACGATGCACCAGAAATGCCATCTTGATTATAATACACAAGCGATCGTCCTCATGACGAAGGACTCGACGAACCTGGCGCTGCCTTCTGTGCAAAGACTTGAGCTTGAGCCAGCGTGTCTCGAGCCATTGCATTCTTGCCCTGTACTTCATAGCATTGGGCTAACATGCCATCAGCTACGCTCCTCCAGAGAGCATTCCCGCTGTTTGCTGCCTGGGTAGAAGCTGCCATAGCACTCTTCTCAGCTTGGTCTCCCACAACATTCGAGAAGAATCGACTACACATCACATTCAAAGTGATGCACAGGAATTGTGTGTTGGCTGTGACTCCAGCACCATGCAATGCAGCACGCAAATACCCCTTGACATCATACATGTGAGCTGGAGGATTTGTTGGCACTGTCGCAACCACAAGGTTGAATGCTGTCTGAATGTCCCGGTTCGAATTGTTCTCACAGAAAGGTTTGAGCTTCTCTATCAAAACTGTGTTTCTGTCGTTATCTTGTCGAGAACCCTCTTGCAGGATCCAGAGAGTGTTGAGCGCTGCGAGAATACACAAATCCCGGTGTAATTGATCGATCGTTGTGACGACGGGGCTCTTAGCTGCAGGCAAAGCGAATTTTGGGTCTTGGAACATATTCAAGGCTTGGTCGAGATCCCCAGTACCTTGATGGTATACTGCGGTGATGTACGTCGCTAGAGTCTCGAGTAGCTCCGTCGATGACATACCGAAACTTCTGGAAGTCGTCTTCAAGCTGTCAATGCATCGCTTTGTCTCGGGCCAGTCTCCCATCCCGGCTGAACAGAATGCCATGTAAACGCGGAAATAGCACAAGATCTGCCCACGCCATTGACGCTGCGAGATCAGATCTGGTAACAGTCCCGGCGACTTTTTGACGACTTTCGTGTCCCCTGTGTAAGTTTAGTCAAGTAGATCTTTAGACATAGGGATTCTGCCGTCTTACCTTCTAATAATTCCAGACCGGCTTTCAAGTACTTGAACCCTTTCTGGTCGGCGGAGTTCTTGTGTAGCAGAACTATGCCAGAAAGAAGATACCTACTAGATATGTTAAAATGACGCAGTTGACGGATTTGATTCTGGGAACTAACGTGATCGAGTACGTATCCTTTTTGTTCAGGAAACACATCATGAGATTATCACCGCCATCTTCTCCGATGCCCAGAACCATCCTGGTGTCAGAGCTGACAATCTGTGAACTTTTCGGAGTCCTCTTAATAGGAATGACAATGACGTCGCTGATGGTACTCCATGTAGGATCTTTGAGAGCAGTGTCCATCATCAATTGCATGTTTTTGAGGTCTGCGACCATAGCTTTAGAGTTCCCTTCTCGAATGCTGCATGCTACGGCAAGAATGTGTGTAAGACCAACTAGTTGGGGAATGTTGCAACTCGCCTCCGTTTGATATGTCCAAGCAGCAGCTATAGAGGCTTGGATGTTCTGCATAGCCTCTGGGCCTGTCCTTTTCATGTGGGCTATTGCCTTCATGAGCGACGCTGTGAGATGAATGGCATGGTCGCCTTGCCGTTCGGCAAGATCAGTCACAGCGGTCAGATTATGAATGGCAGCATGATTTTCAGTTGCAGTTCCAGAGTCAAGTGAATGGGAGGCCCTGAGAAGTCGAAACACATAAACCCAAGGGTAGTGTTGGTATCTTAGGTTGTCAGCAATGTTTCTCAGCAGAGGCACAGAGAGCTTACGCTTCGGCTTCCGAGACATGACCATCCAGAGCTTTCATAGACGCCTTTGGGTTCTTCTTGGCCATGAACTGGGCAAGGAGAAATTGCATCGCATATTTGAGGTCGTAGTAGTGGTTCTGCACCGTGTTAGCCTTACTGTGCATTTCGGATAGAGTCTCTATACCCTTTCACAAAGCGCAATGCCTTTGCTTAAAGCCGTCTCTCCTTCCATGTAGTTGTCCGTCTCCTCGTACAGCACACCTGCGTAGCGTAACCGTATGTTTGCTTCCAACCTGGGAGGCAGCTTGATGTTTTTCAGGGCCGTTTCTAAGCACCCAAGTCCAGTAGCGATCAATTTCGTGTATGAATTGATGTCCCCATCCGTCATGGTGAACACTACGGACGGCGCAAGGTTGTGCGCAGATTCGAAATACTCCTCCGCCAACGATATCAGAAGCATGGCCATGTCGTGCACAGGGTCTGAGGACGACGAGGCCTTTCGGGGAGGGATATTGTAGACTGGATCTAGGATGGTTCGGCCGTTGGAGAGATCTGGTGTTCGCTGATATTGTTGTGGCATTCGAGCTTGGGGTGGTTGCTGCTGGAGGAGTTGGGCGGGGGAGATGTATTGTGGAGGAGCGGGTTGGTATTGCTGTGGTGGGGGAGGTGGCGCATAGGAGACACTGTTGTTCATCTGGTTTGGATTTATGTATTGCTGCTGGCCGTTCTGATTCCAGTGCTGTCCATTGCTGCCTGTGTGCCCATGATTGACTGGCGCTGGATATTGAGGTTGGCTTCCATATGATACTGGGTGCTGCTGTACTCGCGGATCGTGTGCGCCGTACGGATTCGGAGGACCATGACCAGCCCAATAGCCATTGCCATTACCAGGCGCAGGGCCTCCTTGATATGACATGACTTTCCGGACCTGTTCTGCTGGAACTTGGCGGACGCGTCTGTCCAGAAGGTTTGTCGCGATGGTCGAGTCCAATTAAGCTATTGGGGTTTTACCGCAGTATTACCGATCGGTACGGAGTGGAGTCTTGCCCTGGCTCTTGGACCCTGAGAGCTGGATGCTTCCAATTTGGGATCCGCCCCATAACTCTACCATACCGAGGCCCAGATTTTGTGTAGAGAAGCTTCGTGTCCATATTTCCTTTCTTTGATATACCACAATTGCAGGCATATCGAATTCTTTTTCCTTCTGTACTTCTCTTTCTCGTTTCTCGCCTTCTTCTAGTAACATTCATTGATCGTCTCCATCCATCTCGGACGTTCACCACAACCTACCTGAAAACCCTCCTAGCGCTGACATCCATAGCCCTGTATCATGGAGTGGCTTGGCCATGCATCGATTTCGTTCACCAATTGTGCAACCCCTTTAGCACTCACCAAGAAGGACGGGACACCAACAGACCTGCTCTCTGTCTGTGAGGAATCTACTCCGCCATGTCAACTCAATCCGTTACTTTTCAATGGCCATGTCCAGACAATGTGGACGGCGCTGAAAAATGATGGTCCACCCATATTCTACAAACGCAAGATCTTCGAGAATGAAGACCCTGCTTACCATGGCACATTTGCTGTTGATTTTGTGGTTCCAACTAATACCGAGGTTGATGATACCCTACCTATCAGGACAACTTATTTCACGGATGAAGCGTTCGACGGAATTGGATCTCTGGACAACCGCCCAATGCTGGTCGTGTTACACGGACTTTCAGGAGGATCTTATGAGATTTACTTGAAGCACGTCTTAGCACCCCTCATCGCTGCGGAAGGCGACCGGCAATGGGAAGCTTGTGTGATCAATTCTCGAGGTTGTGCAAATCACAAGATCACGAGCAGTATCTTATACAATGCAAGAGCCACCTGGGATTGCCGGCAGACTGTCAAGTGGTTGAGGAAGAAATTTCCGAATAGGCCGCTATTTGGTGCTGGATTCTCATTGGGAGCTAACATCTTGACGAACGTGAGTCTAGATTCGAATGACCTCTTTTCAAATGCTGATATTCTACAGTACATTGGCGAGGAAGGAGCAGCTTGTGAGCTGAAGAGCGCAGTGATATGCTCAAATCCTTGGAACCTTGATGCCGGATCCTTAGCTCTTCAGAGAACATGGCTTGGAAGAGAGATCTACTCAAAGACCATGGGAGCCAACATGAAGAAGCTCATCGAGCGTCATCACGACGAAGCCTCAAAGAATCCAGCACTAGACTTCGAGAAGATACGCAATGTCAAGTATCTGCATGAGTTTGATCGAGAAGTCCAGGGGCCAACTTGGGGGTACCCAACCGAAGGTGCATATTACCGTGACGCTTCTTCAACTGACTCCTTGTTCTCCATCCGAATCCCACTCTTCGCTATCAACGCCAAAGATGACCCTGTAAGCATATTATTTCCTGACTCGAGTCCACACTAACAGTATCTAGATCGCAGTCGATGAAGCACTACCCTACGAAGAAGTGAAGCAGACTCCTTATGCTGTCTTATGTACTACCTCTCTCGGCGGGCATCTATCATGGTTCGAAATTGGAGGTCACAGATGGCACGCTCGACCAGTAAGAAATAACCTACCTAAGTGACATTCCGAAATTCACCCCACTTACATCGTCTAGGCCGTCAACTTCTTGAACAAGATGGCATTCGAAATCGATATCGACAACATCGTCGATTCCGCCAAGCACATGCCATCCAAAGACCACTTAAGTCATGCACGATTCCGTCCCATGAACCGTAAATGGATCAATGAGTGATTTGGAAAGGATTTTGAAGGTGTCTTGTACACCGCATTCTTGTAGAATAGACCTAGACTGTATATACTCATAGATAGCGATCTGATAGACTTGCTCAATTAGAAAGCATGGCAGGACGGATGCACAAAAGTATAATGTCTGTTTGAGGCCTGAAAGGAACTCCAATATGGAAGTCCGACATCTCGAGAATCAGCGACTCTCTAGAATCAACCATAAAGACTGTTAGCTGAAACCGCCGTTTCCATCTTTTCGGTCGTGTTCTCGAGCACCAAAAATGGTCCCATAAACCCGCCCACTCGCCAAGCAAACAGCGCAAACACCCTCGCTTCATGACTTCATCAAACCGCCTCAAATCCCGTACTCCACCAAAACCCAGAGCTCACAAAGGTAACAAGAAACCACCAATTAATCACCAAAACGTATAAGTGATGCATACCTCCGGCGGTCTTCGAAGTGATGAAGCAAATGATGCTGCGTGGGAAGGTGGAAGGGGAGCTGTGGCTGGCGCTGCGAAGGTATGGTCTGACACGTGAGGGGGTACATCAACGGGAGACGGGATCTAGATGAGATGAAGCGTGAGGAAAGGGAAAGAAGCTGATGAGAGTGCAAACAGTGGGGATTCTTTGCTGCGGTACTCGGAGGAGCTGGATATACGATGTCCCCGATCTATAGAGGGTTAACTATTCAGTTTAAAGTGTGAGCTTGTACTTTGTCTGGAAGTGCTGGGTGGAGGGCTAACGATATTTATTAGGTTTTTGCAGATGTCTGGTATGCCATTCACACTCCACTTCTTTTGTCTACTTTCGAATAAATGTGAAGATTATGATGGGGGCTTTATTGGTTGACCAACGGTGGTAATACAGGCATGATTCTTGGTGCTTGCTTAGAAGCTGACCACAGAGTGAGAGAGTATGAAGCGAAAGTACGTATGCAGAGACGCATGCTGAGGGATCGAGCTGTATGGGAAAGTTATGAGAAGGAATTCGAGGATGAAGTCCCTCCTAATAGGCCGAGATGAGCTGGGTTGAAGCTGCACATATGTGGGAAACCAGACGAATGTAAAAATACCCTAAAGGCATAGCATAAAGTTTTCATCATTTTGTAAGTATTTCGGCTCATTACGCCAGCCAGCTACCCTTACACATAAGTCATCAGATACCCCAAACGCCTCCCAATGCCTCCATGTTCCAATATTACTACTTTGCAGCAATGAATTGCCTCGAGTCCATATTCAGCTTCGCCAATCTAGCCACACACCCACTAAGCTGTAGCAGCGTTTGGACGCCCTCAAGAATCTTCATATGCGTAAATCCGATCTCCTTGATGAACTCTAGCTTCGAATGCTCGCTCAACGTTGGTATGGTTTTCGTAACTCTGAACATCGTGCTGATGATATCGTGGCTCGAATATCCTAGGTCCCACAGCTCCTTCAATGTCTCTAACGCGGCATCAACTTTTCCCTCGTAGCACGCCTTCAACATAGCTTGCACCTTGATAGGATGTGGCGAGTCAACGACCTTAAATACGTTGTCTCCGCTCACGAATCCAAATCCTGCCCATGTAGACTGCAAATTGTTGATAGCCTGTCGCATGTCTCCCTCTGCACTGAATACTAAAGCTGCCAATCCATCCTCACTATACTCCACCTTCTCAGCCTCGATGATCTGCAACAACCTCTTCACAACTTGTGCATCTGTCAGGCGAGAATACCTCAGGATAGCGCAACGCGATTGTAGAGGCTCGATGATCTTGTTCGACTGATTGCAAGCGAATGCGAAACGGGTGGTAGAAGAATAGATTTCCATCGTTCTGCGGAGCGCTTGCTGAGCGCCGGAGGTCATACTGTCTGCTTCGTCGAGGATAACGAGTTTCTGGCGGCCTTGAGGAAGCGTAACTTTCTTCTGCGCGAAGCCCTTAATTCGATTCCGTACTACATCAATACCTAGTCGCAGATGTCAGAAACGCGAGATCGTCCCTGAAAGTGGACAACTAACCTCTCTCGTCACTGGCATTCAGCTCCAGGACCGCCTCCTTGTATGAATCCCCCAACAACTGTCTAGCCAGACAGAGGACCGACGTAGTCTTTCCAATACCTGGCATGCCGGAGATGATGACATGCGGCATATTTCCATCTTTCGCAATAATCTTCAGCCTTTCAATCGTCTCTGTATTGCCCACCACATCGTCGAGGAACACTGGTCGGTATTTCTCAACCCTGTCAACGTTAGCTTTCTCCTAACGAGGGGAGAAGGAGCACTTACCATGGCAGTTCGTAGTTGGCGACTCCATTCGTATTGGCCTTGAGAACTTTCTTAGCTGCAGAGGTGGACGATTCGCCCTTTTCTTCGCCCTTGGTGACCGCCATAGCTCGAGGCTGGAGTGTTGTTGAAAGAAGTTCGTCGCGTCAACGCGCTTCTTCCAAAACCTCTTTACGCGATCGGCACTTCACGTGACATACACCTCACTCCGAGTCTGAGGCGGACCTTCACGCCTCTCTTCTACTGTACGTCCTGTGGAGGTGTTTTCTGAAGCTGGTCCTCCTTGAAAATTTCATTCGCAGAACACCTTTGGGATCGATTTCACTTGGGACTACTCAAGGATATTCTATTCGCAACCTATCCGGCAGTCTAGCCCTAGAGTCCTTCAGTATAACCGTCCAGAAAGTCTTGGTACATTTGGTTGCTCATGATCATGTTGCTTTCATCTATAACGGCCTTATTAGCCATGGCTTCCTCAGCCAATGCTAGATACATCATGTATTTGACAGGGTACGAGATGCCCTTCATTTGATGACACCTCTCTAAAGTTCAAATAGACAGCACAATGATGTTCCGGAGCCAGCCCTTGTTTCGCAGATAACTCATGTTGCTATTGCGTTCATGCAATCATCAACCTTCAATCAAGCCAATCCCTCCGCATGGCCGTTTTTCACCACCATTGAAGAAGTGCGCTCGAAATTTGCGAATGGGACTTCCGTCATGGTAGCCATTGGCGGATGGGGCGATACAGGCTTCCCAGCAGCAGCTGAGACGGAAAGTAGTCGGAAGCTATTTGCGAAGAACGTGAAGTCCATGCTTGATTCCACGAGAGCCGATGGTTGGTCATTATTTCCTGGCTTGATCGCGGCTACTGATTGCAGCTAGGCGTTGATATTGATTGGGAGTATCCTGGGTCTGTATCATCCTTTGAAAATTCTCATGTTGCTGACACTTGATAGAGGAAATGGCGAAGACTATAAACAAATCCCAAATTCAGAGAAAGAATGGGAGATCACAGCGTATCCACTTCTCCTTGAAGAAATTCGAGCGGCTCTAGGCCCTTCTAAAGTCATCTCAGCGGCCGTACCAGGTCTACGCCGAGACATGCTGGCGTTCACAAAGTCCACAGTGCCTCTGATTAGCAAGTCGGTAGACTTCCTGAACATCATGACTTACGATCTTATGAATCGACGAGACTCTGTTACCAATCACCACACGGGGGTTGAGCTTTCTTTGGATGCCATCAGTGCCTATCTGGAGAATGGTCTTACTCCAGAGAAGTCCAACTTGGGCTTTGCTTTTTATGTTAAGTGGTTCAAGACCAATCCAAATGGCAATTGCTCCGCGAACCTTCCCGTATGCAAAACTGTCTTGATGGAAGATCCAGAGACAGGGGCAGATCTCGGTCAAGCAGGAGCATTTTCTTGGATCGATAAAGTCCCATCCGAACTTGACCATTCATTCAGCAAAGCACGCAAAAGAGGTAGCTATGATGAAGTCCACGGAGGACATTACTATTGGGACGATAATGAGGATATCTGGTGGACGTGGGACACACCCGACGCTATCTTGAAGAAGTTCCCTCTTATCATCGAACAAAAGAAATTGGGCGGGGTATTTGCCTGGGGCCTTGGAGAAGACTCCAAGGATTGGAGCCATTTGAAAGCGCTGACTGTTGGGGTCGAAAGATATCACCTTGGCTCAGACCAGGCGGAAAACCCGAAAGCTACACCAGCTGCGATATACAAGGATGAGCTTTAGACATGCTCTACCCTTATCTTATCAGTTGCACTCCGCTGTCAAAACAAGCTTCTGCTACTCGGCCAGCAATTTGAGCCTACCAGATCTCAGCTTCAGGTCTCGAGATACACCAGACCTTGGCAGCTGGATGGAGGCCTCAGCCTCGTCGAAAGATGTACCCAATGAGCTCAATTACAACCATCGGAAATCCATGCACCTAGTCGGATTTACTGCAAGACCGATCTTGGCTTTCCAGCCTTCCATCATGGCTATAACCCCTATTTCCTCGTCCTCGCTTCTTACATGTAAGTCATAGATGTCTTGCAATTCGATCTTTCAATCAAAAGGTTGTTTCACCTATCATCATCCTTCTGGTGCGACTATGCCAATTAAGGTCTTAATTCAGAAACTATCATCGACATTGTTTGGGACAAGACTTTCAAATCTCCTATTTTCTCGTCTCTGCTCATCCCATTCTTTAGGTATATCAAACACCAGCTCTCCAGCCCTCATCATAACACAGAATTCCGCAACAGCAGCCCTTACTTTCAGCGAACCAGCGGCATCAGCCGAGACTTGTATATTGAATTTAAACGCAACATCGCCCGGCCCAGGGCCCCCATGTCAGTTCTGCGACTACATTATGCGCCGATAAGCTCGATATTCTACTCCATAACCACGGACTTTGATCCCCTTCTTCATCAAGACCGTTCGGAGTAGATACAAGTGCGAATACACTCAGTAGCGATCTCCGTACCATTATTGGAACTGGAGGGCAAAGCGGCAATGGATCGACACTGGTTATCTAGCAATCTGGTGCCGCTTTGTCTTCAAGCTTTGGCAGATTCGGAGCTCGCTTGCACCAACCGCTATCTTACGACAACAGCAGCCAATGATGCCTCAGCTGCCTATTTAGAATGCGTACCATTCGGCTTATCAGAAGCGCAATATAACATGTTCTTTTCGACCTCGTCGGTGGTTAGTCCTGGCTTGACTCCCAACACTTCACACCAACTCTGACCACACTGCTCCTATAATACGAATTTGAGCAATAGTTGTACAATCGGCCATGAAGAATACAAACGGCGTCTTTCCGGTTCCCAACTCGACTCTCCCGTACTGGAGGTCTGAGCTACATGAAATTGATAGCATTCGGACGAGCGAAAAACTTCCCGAGGAGTGTGATGTTGTAATCATTGGAGCTGGACTTTCAGGGGTCTCCACTGCGTATCATTTGCTGGACGGCAATCCTTCACCGCCATCAGTTGTCCTTCTAGAGGCACGAGAAATATGCTCAGGTGCAACAGGGCGAAATGGTGAGAGAGCCAATGCTATGCAGTCCGAATGCTGAATACAAGCAGGTGGCCATGTTACAAGATCCTGGGGCACTGTAGGATCTATGTCGAAGCAATACGGTCCGGAGACGATGAAGGAGCTGTCTTCATTTGTGATCGACCAGATCTATGCCATGAAAGCGACCGTCGATAAGGAGGAGCTCGATTGTGACGCCCTCTTGACTCGGTATATGGAGACGTATCTTGTCCAGTCGGAAGCAGACCAAGCTAAGCAAGTATTTGATGAGCAATTGGCAGCTGGGTACGACTATGTGGCGGATGTGAACTATATCAAGCCTGCCGTTGTCGAAAATGTCAGTTGCAAACAGAACGTCATGCGTGGGAGGTTGGCTTCTGCTGACGGTGATAGATATCTGGAATCAAAGGTGCTAAAGCGGGCATTACACTGACTTCACTTCAGCTATGGCCGTACAAATTTGTCACAGGTCTTCTTGCCATACTTCTGGATCGGAGATCCATCAACGTACAGACTCGCACTCCAGTGACATCCATCTCAACCTTTCAAGACGGAATATCGGCAGTGAAGACACCCCGTGGATCCATACGAGCCAAGAAGGTTGTTTTCGCAACAAATGGCTACACTGTAGGAATTGTACCCAAATATGCGAAGAGAATAGTCCCTTGGAAATCACTTGCTCTCACATCAGCACTCCTACGGATACTCGTTACCTGCCGCCACATCTCAATCATACCTACGGGCTAAACTTCGCTGATGGAAGTCGTGACTACATCATTCCCAGGCCTGACGGAGGTGTAATATGTGGAGGCGCCAAAAGCACTTACTTCCATGACCGGAAATCATGGGAGAACAATTGGGATGACAGCACTCTTCTCGAACCAGCTCGTGCTCATTTTGAGTCCGTCCTGCAGGACAACTTTCGAGGCTGGGAAAGCAGCGGAGCAGCCGTCGATTACCTTTGGACGGGAAGTAAGCATTCCGGCTCCCTCAGCCACACCTCAAGTTGTGTGCGCAAAATATGCAATCAGCTGACTTTCTTCAGTCATTGGCCATACAGCTGATGGGTTTCCGCATTGTGGAAAAGTTCCCGGTCAAGAGAACCATTTCATCTTGGCTGGATATAATGGCGGCGGGGTAAGTCATGTCCTCATCCTACAAGTACTCCTGCCCGATGGCTTGCGTCCATGGCAATACTGCTCGAATCGGAGCGTACGAGAATGTTACTACTTTGTTCCTGAGTGCACTCCTGGCCAATTATCATTGTGCTGACTTGGAATGCTATAGATGGCATTGATATTTCTCACTGCGAAAGGTATCGCCAAGATGATCAGAGATGGCATCCCATACGAGGAGAGCGGCATTCCGAGCTTCTTCAAGACAACCGAAGAAAGGCTCGCGAAAGATGCTTTTCCCGCCTGAGGCGCGGAACTCCGTTTCTCACAAAGTCAGCTAGCATGTGGCATAAGCAGCCCGTACCCTATCCAACAGAATGGTTCCAATATATCCTTTCCTAGTTCCCATCTCTTGCCAAGACATCATCACCATGATATTATCAGCACCTTTTTTTTGGTTGGTTGGCTCGTCAAATCTTTAGCAAAGTGCAAGAAATTTTCTCTTTCGTTCCCATACGTTTATGGGAGTACGATAACGTAAATAGGCGTCTTCTCTTGACGGCACATTTCTCAATAACAGTTGGTCCATTCAGTTCCGGTCATCGATGCTAGCGTTATATTTAGGTTTCCCGGGTTTTCTTTCATTTACTGTAGCCGGTAGGCATCAGATTCCGAGTACCCATCTCGGTCAAAACCCCGAAGGATCTCTGGCTTCGTCATGCCTCGAATGAAGTCGACTGTCTGCGAGGGCAGATGCTCAACCTGTTCGCGCCGTTGGAACTGGTAGGATGGGAATGCGATGTGTGCGGCACACAGTTTCCGACACGAGCCCTCCGATCGGAACGCTCACGAGCCGAAACATTGTTTGGAAACATTTTACAGGGTGTGTATGGTGCGCACCACTCGATTTAGGTGTTTGTTCAGGGGGGATGACTCGCTAAACCCCGCCACAACGGTGGGTGGCTGCACGGCCAGCGAATTGTTGATCCACTGTCGTCCTCTACGCGAATCAGAATAATGGATGGTATTTTCGGTCAGCCTTGCAGAAGGCATTCTGCAAGCACTCAGCCCTCCCGCGAATCCTGATTTAGGCCGGATACAGGCCTGACAGAGCTACTTGGGCTTCTAGCTCGCCAACGGCGTCTATTCTACCATCGCGGCCGACATCTTGGCCTAACGCTCACCACGCCAGTACCTCGAAATAGCCGCTGCCAATGAGAACTTGCTAAAGTGCGCAATAGATGTCCTGAACTCAGCAGTGAGATCAAGTATATATTCATCCCGTCCCATCATGCATTTCTGTTCTCCATCAAACAATCAAACCAACAAAAACAACATTTCCTAGAGTCATTTCCTGGAGTCTTTTTCCTTACATCGATCTTTATTTATCTATCTTTCTTCTCTCTTGCTTTACTGTTCTTCTCAGACCTCGCCAAATCAAATTTATCACCTAAAACTTCATCATGCAATTCACATCTGTCCTCGCTTCCGCCATTCTGGCTTACGCCGCTGTTGCTGCCCCTGCCCCAACAGCTAACGCTCCTGCACCAACAACCACCGTTGCGCCACCGGCAGAGACAGGCCTGAGCATAACCCAAAAGCTGTTTCTTGCCGACACTGCTATCGACCGCTTCGCTCTCCTCCCCGATGAGAAGATAAAATTTGCCTTCGTCGACCCAAAGAAGAGCAAGGGCGGCGACTTGGTAGCAGCCAACCGAAAGACATTCCCAGCTCTTGTCGGCACAGGCTCAGGCATGGCTGTCGGCTTCCTCAAAGCCTGTGGCTTCAACACACCCCACGTTCACCCTCGCGCCACCGAGCTCCAGATCGTCACCCAGGGTACCTTGCAGGTGGAGATGGTTCCAGAGAATGGCGTCTTCAACGTTCCCGGCGATGCAACATCTGGCCGCAGAGTCATCAAGAACACTGTCAACAAATTCGAGATGACACCTTTCTACCAGGGCTCCATCCACACGCAGTTCAACCCGACTTGCGACGACACTGTCTTCGTTGCTTCCTTCAATTCCGAGGACTTTGGTGCTGGCCAGGTCGCTGACGAGCTCTTTTCGATGTCCCCAAATATTGTCACTGCTGCTTTCGGAGAGGCCATTGACGGTGCTGATGTTGATGCTTTCAAGAAGGCAATTCCCGTTTCTATTGCCCAAGGCGTCGAGGAGTGTCTCAAGAAGTGCAACATCGCGAAGCGCTAAATCACCCTTCGTTATAAAGAGTCACGACAGCGATATTACAGTTTGTTGGATATTTGTGTTTTGTAGCGTTATAGAGTTGTATTTGGTTGCAAATCGTCTTTGGAGTTTTCAGCATAGCGGTATTTTTTGGGGACTTTTGCATCTTCTTTTGGCGTTCTTAGGGGACCCTGAGTGGACAATATCACTCGCTACCTAATGTCTTCATGTTCTGGACTTTGGTTATTGGTGGAGGGAGGTGTGTTCATTTCAGAAGCGAAGATAAAATCCAATCGAGCTTGCTTCTCTCGAGACTCCTTTTTTCCCTTTCTGTACGCTATCCTCACGGTATAGTGTTTTTCAATGTGGGACCTTGTACTCGTGCTTCCACATACTGTGCCTGGAAGATTGTCAAACGCCCAGTCAGCCAATTCGAAATGAAATCGTTGTCAACGTGGCCCTGCCGAGTCTTGCCAAGACCTGTTGAGGTCGACGCGGCTGCATCTCGTATCTCACATGGAAATCAAATCATTCTCGCGCGATGCTAGCCCAAACCAATTCTAATGGATTCTTCTGTCGCTGGTTTCTTGATCTTGAGACTTGAACCTCTATTGGCTGGTGTTTTGAACGTATCGCTTAGGAAGCGAATGCCTTTTTGAGAAGGGAACCGAAAATCAACGCGCCTTTCTGTAGTGATGCATTACACTTTATGAATTCAAGCTTGATAAATTTCTTCGCTGGGTCGTTCTTGTGTTTCGTCGAAACTAAATAGACCCAGTGCCAAATTGGACCAAGTAATCACGTGCGAAGTCCTCCTCCTAGCGTGGCTTTAGTCAGCGGCAGTTCTTCCTTTTCTGGATCCCTCATCAGCAGTGTCATCAACGTCACGATCCTTTACAGAATGTAGTGGAAGTACTCTAGAGCTCGTCTAGTCTATATATCGAAATGAAAGATTGTCCTTCTACTTCTACAAGTACAACGCGCGACAGGCTATCCAGAAACTCCTAACAGAGCCCGTCGTCACTCAATTGCTCTTCTCCGTATCGACATCCTTCTTCGCCAGGCACTCCTCTCTCCAAGCCCACATAGCTGTCATCGCAGCTCCAGGACCGGCAAGTAGTGTCGTCCCGGCAAACGCGCCAACGATACCTGGCCATCCTGTCTGGATCTTATGTGCCTTCTTCAAGTCCTTGAAGCTAAGCATTACCCAGATCGCGCCAGCGGTAGAGGCCGCAATCTGATCGTACCTGAACACCTTTGCCGCACCAGTGATCAATGGAAGAGCTTCAGACGGGTTTGAGAGACCCTTGAAGAATACTTCTGTCAATGAGACGGGTGACTTCAATGTCACGTACAGATACGCAGCAGCAGCCGTCGCAGTCGCGAATCCATATGCCGGTCGAAGCCACTTCATATCAGCTGTCACGTTCTTGATTCTGTCTACTTGAGTGGTATCCTTGACGGTCTTGACCAAAAGACGGTGAACGAGAGCCGCGTAGAGGGGAAATGGTTGGAAGAAGACTCCGTTAATCCATTGCCTATTGGCTATTCCGGGCGCTGCGAACATCGCGACAGATGGCAGGATGAATGATGTTGCGATGGTAGGGATGATGACTTTGGCAGACGCTATGTTCGTGAGGCGATTGTCTGGTGCAGCGTACATCGACAGCGGGGATTGAACATAGTGAAGGAAGTAGTAGATGGGTGCTATGAATCCAAGTCCCTTGACTTGGTACGACGCAGAAAGCAGGGTGTGTAGCAGGTATGATGTTGTGGTTAGGTTGCCACGTCGGATGGATTCGATAAGCCAGATGGTTTGTATCGGGACCATATCTCCAAGGAAGGCAATGCCTTGCAGCCTGCCAATTGGATCGAGACCTGTGATGGCTGGTGTGAAAAGACTAACAAGTTTTGAAAGCACATTATCAAGGATGGGGATTCCGAAAAATCTCGAGACCATGGTCGTGATGACGCCGTTGCCCAAGTTCAAGCTTCCAGTATTCGCAGCCAATGGTGTGAGCTTGCTGATGGTTTCCCACATGGTCTTCTGGCAGGCATATGTGATGCCCAATAGCGGCAGCGCCCACAACGCTCTGACAAGACCGCTTTCCTTCTTTCCAATGCCGGTCTCAGGGTCCCATGCCATTGTCGATTCTTGAGACCTTGCTGGCAACGGGAGAGACTCGATACTCTCTGCTCCCATGATAGTTTCACAGGTCAAATCCCACAAGGCATCGCCTAACTTCGGGACCACGTACAACGCCATGATCTTGTCGCCGAAGGTGTCAAGCGCTTCGATGCGAGTCAGCTTGTTGGCAACATCACAGACCAGGTTGACACGAGAGTTGCGCTTGATGTAGAAGTTGTCAAGGGTTTTGCGGATGGTAGCTTGGGAGGGATTGAGAGGCAGCTTTGCAATGTGGTTTGCAAGAGCAGCTGCACTCTCGATTGCCGCGTTGCCACCTGCGCCCAAGTTGGGTGTCATCTGAACGTGTCAGCAACATCATCCTGACCACAATACTACTAGACTGACCTTGTGAGTGGAATCTCCGATACAGACCATGCGATCCGCAACCCAATTCTGGTTTTGAGACTCTTCCAGACATGCCATATTTGCAAAGGTCCTGCTCTCCCAAACCTCGCCAAAGTTGACACCCGGAGCCATTGGCATGTTTGCAAATGGTTTGGCACCCTCAATCATATCCTCTGTGGAGAATCGAGGCATGTCTTTTCCATAATACCGTTTGTCGAGTTTGGAAAATAGGAACCAGTAGAGCACGTTATCTCTACCGACAAACGACAACGTCGAGTGGTCTTTACCATATGTTCTATGAGAATCGCCCACGGTCAGTACGCTGCCTTTCGGCTGGTTTCCGAGCCCGAAAATGCAGGTATATTCGGCTGAGATGCTATTCCTGTCCTTCTCAGCAGCACCCGGTTGGGTCAGCTCGATGTAGTCTTGCATCTTGCCACGGACTGCGCTGTGGATACCATCTGCGCCAACAACAATGTCGCCATCGTATGACGAGCCATCTTTACATGTGACAACAACTCCGGATTCTGAGACCTGAACATCGGTCACTCGCTTCGAGGTCAACACCTTGCTCTTATCCTTGATATTGGAATACAGAACTTTTAGTAGGTTGCGGCGAGTCAAGAAGGCCATAGCATATCCAGTCCTGGACAAGAGTTAATCACTCGCTACACGATCACACGACCATGAGTGATAAATTACCTCTTCTTCATTAAAGCTGGTGCGTCGCTGGTCGCCAACAGCTCACCCCTCTCAGTCCAGGTCAGGGTCTGAACCAAAGATTCTTGAACTTCCAAGACATCGTCTAGAAATCCTAATCTAATCATGAATTTAGCAATACGGTCCGCCCACTTTCAACATCACGATGAATGAAGGTCACATTCTCGGGCTTCAAATCAATGGGGACTACAAGGAGATAGATACGTACTGATCAAAGATACGTGAACCATTGGGAAGAATTACAATCGATGCGCCGACTTCAGGGTGGATATCGTCACGTCCCTCCAGAACAACATACTCGACATTGGGATTGAGGTCAAGACAGTGAGCGAGTGTCAGTCCCGAAATTGAACCTCCGACAATTATCACACGAAGGCGATCTGAGGATTTCTGCCCTGCCATCTTACCAAAATGTACTCGGAAAACCAATTGATGATCAGTTTCAGCTCTGATCGAATCAAATAAGATGGCAAGAAAGATGCTACAGCGGTGTAGCAATATATTATGTTATGTTAAAGGAGTGAGGTGAGTTGAGTGAGTTATGGTGGGAAGCTCAGCTATCTTTTCTACCGAGGGGCAAAAGGGCTTCCCTGTTACAGCACAGTGGGCTGGTGGGCCAGTAATTTGTTTACGACCCCATGAAGCGAGTGAAGCGATCCATCCAGCTGCATCAACTCCACTACCGGGCGGCCCAATCCGGAATCCGCCACAAGCGTTCCTGTCACACTTTTTCAGCCAAGGAATCCTGGAAACCTGGTGCCAGTAAGTGGGAGGTGGGCTAGGGGAATTGTTTGGGTGCTTGTCAACGTATTCTTCAAGGATCGGCCCGCAAAGCGTCGTACTGATCCAGCCATTTTGTGGAGAATACTGGCTGCATTTGGCAAGTCGCCCGGTGAGTAGATATCAGACCCCTTGCAAAGCCATGGGCAACCAGGAGCATGGGTCGGTAGCTGCATTACAAGCCGTTTGATGATTTATGGGCTCAAAAATACTTGTCCAAATGTGAAGAGATCATCGTGCCGATCAGCAGTGGCTGGCCAGGGGAAGAAATCCTGTCGGGACTCGCTAACTTGGGAATGGGATGTAGTGATATGGATATGATATCCTGATGGAGTTTTCAATTCACCTTTTCCTCGCTCTTTTCTGTACGAAGGTTTTCAGCACAAGATGCGGTTCGAAGTAATTTCTGTTGTGGCGTTCTGCTTGCCTCTCGCCATCCAGGCATTTGGTGGAGGTGCTTTGGATAGAAGAGCAACGGATACAGTTGCTGCTCCGAATTGTTCTGTATGCTTTTGCATTCCTTACTCCAAACTTGATTACTGATATCTATCCACAGTTGACATGTCTTGGAACTCTAATTCCAGAGTACTGCGACTCATTGACAGACACGACTTGCATTTGCACGAATACTGAACTCGCGGCTGTACTGTTACCATGTGCAGTCGCAGCGTGCAATGTGACGGACTCGCTGCAACTCGCACGTTACCAAGCTGAGGTTTGCGAGACTCCCAACGATAAGACTCGGTACTGGCAACAGATACATACCTACATTGTGTTGGTACCTGTCACGACTATTTTCGTTGGTCTTCGGATCTTTGCCAGACTCAGGCTGAACATCGGACTTGGACCGTATGTACACACTCTAACAATTATTTCCTTTTCGAAAGCAAAGTACTGACTTTGTGGGAAGTGATGATTACGTTCTGCTTATCGCACAAGCTTTCTATCTGACAATGACCTCGACAGCAGTCAGTATTCTCCTACCGAGTGGATTCATTCATTCGATTTCAAGATGGCTTCAAGTACTGACGGAGAGAATCAAGTGGACAATTGCTGTAACAGGATTCGGACAGCACACCTTCTGGCTCTTGACTAGGCAAGTGATGAAAGCCTTGAAAGTATGTTTACCTGTCGTTCCAGCATGCTCTCCCAAGCTGACCAGAGAACCAGTTCTTCTGGATCAGTGAACTACTCTATCTATCGGCAATTACGTTCACTAAGCTTTCACTCCTTCTTTTCTTCCGCCGTATCTTCCCGGATAACGGTTTTCGAAAGGCAACTTTATGGGCTGGAGCCTTTATCATCACGTCCAATATCTCTTTGTTCATGGCTCTCGCTTTTCAATGTGTAAGTTACTTCTTCCCAAAGCCATACACAAGCTACCAATCTTCAACCTTGTGCTTGAAGCTGATTCTTCGCAGCTGCCGGTTCATGGTGTTTGGACAAATTGGATGTACAAGACGCCCCCTGTCCAATGTATCAACGTCTTCGCAGCAGTATATATTGCAGCTGGAATGAGCATCACCCACGACATCATGATTCTATGCATGCCTATCCCCACGCTTTGGAGGCTTAATCTTGGTCTGCGGAAGAAGTTGAACTTGATGGTGATGTTTGGGGTCGGATCTTTCGTCATCGTGGCGAGTGTCATCCGACTTCCTTCTCTCATGAAGATGGGTGCTTCGAGTGATCCATCATGTAAGTGTCCCCTTTCCGACAGCCCATCATGTCCAGGAACTCCCACTGAGCTTGCCAACCGCAGATGATCAAGCCCCGGTGGCCTTCTGGACAAACCTCGAAGTAAGCGTTGGCATAATATGTGCCTGTCTTCCAGCATGTCGCTCCCTGATAGGTTTCTACTTCCCGCGGCTGCAGATGTCTCTCAACAATACTTCCAGTTAGTCTTCTCCTCTCATCCTTGTCCAATATCCCAGTCATCTGGTACATCTTCGCCATCCAACCTGACGCCTCCCCTTTCCTAACAACATGCCCCAACGCACAACACAGACTTACCCTCTCTCCCTTACAGGCAACGGACGCAAAACCCCCGGATACACAAACCCGACCTCCTCGAAAAACACCAATGAATTCTTCAGCAAAAAGCGCGCCGCCCGCGACAGTTTCCTCGAGCTCGACGACCGCTCCGGCACCGGCTCCCAAGAAGAACTCAAATCCAAATCCAACTACAAATCCAACCACAACATAACCTCTACCCTCCAATCCAAAAAATCCTTCGATCATCGCCACCACAACAGTAACGACAAGGAGCACGATTCCGACGCAGACAGTATCATGCATATACAAGGACACCATCAGGGACCGATTGAGGAGCCGTTCTCGCCGGCGGCGAGGAAGGGCTTTGGACATGTTGCTACGGTGGAGGTGGGTATTGGTGGTGGTGATAGGGGAGGTTTGGGCGGGGGACAGAGATCGCCTGATGGGAATGGGGGAAGAAATGGCAGGGGGATGGGGATGATGAAGGGTGGGGATATTGTGATGACGAGGACGTTGGATCAGAGTACGACTTTGAGGGAGTGAGATTGCTGGTTGTGAGGTGGACTGTCAATAGTTGAACGATGAGACGATATAGGTGTATGATATGGAGTTTGTGGCGACGGCGTCCTAGGGAGGAGCACCGGGAAAACACATACAATACCAGACGTATGGGCGTAAGAACAAAGCCGGCCGGTAAAAAGTACTGTATTCGCTCGTTCAAACACGCAAGATAAAAGAAAACCCAATAATCAATGGAAAAGCCTTTTGGTGTCTCTTGTCACTCCTATTCCACGTTGATCGCAAGCATTGAGGTGGTGACTGAGAACTGGATACTGTAAATTCTCACCTCTTCTCATCAAGCTCCCTCGCTAGACTCCAAGAAGAAATAATGCTATATAGGCGATCACCCAGTAGAAGCAAATTATTCGGAGTTCCTGACACTGCCTCGCAAACGTTCGCTCCCGAGGCTTGACTTGAAAAAGAGATGATTTCCTGCCATTGTTATGAGGGAGCCCGAATGCCCCCGTGATAGCAATATTGTTCCTGGAAGTCCCCCTTGGTTTTGCAGATCAGCGCTATGTTGATCAATCCTTCCCTGAGTTGCACTTTGGAATTCCTGCAGGTTGCAGATCTGCTTAGGTTCAACTGCCGGAAGTCAGGGTTCTGATGGGCCAGGTCATTCGATTTGGAGTTCTGAATCTAGAACATGTCAAGGATATCGCAAGGCACAAATGGAGAATAGAGGTGAGGTGTGAAGCAAATTTGCATTGTTCTACTTTTGGTACGCCCATTCTCGAATCCTACCCCACACGACATCCTGCAGCACAATCATTGAGTCGCTAATAGCAGTAAAGTAGAAGCAAGAACATCAACGCAAGTTTTCGACACACTCATGTCATGTCAACACCTTTCTCAGCATATACAACAGTCTGCTATCACTTGCAGATGAATCCGGCCCGACCAACAGTGTACGATCCTTCCCGATCGCCAGTCTTGAAGACCGAAGGGATGCGATAAGTGCTCGCGTAAGCGTTTCCGAAAGGATTGTCGGTGAATGCTGGCATGTTGCGGTAGTTACCGTAGTCCCACTTGACTTGGGCTGGTTTTTCTTGGTTCCAAAAGCGAGGAACATGGAGGACGAGACTGTTGGGCACGTTTGTAAGGATATCCAAACCAAAGCAAAAAGTGGCACTCACTACAATGGTAGCTCTGAAGACATTCCGAATCCTTGTGGGCTGGCCAGGGAGTCGCGTGTGACAGCTGTGTTCTCTCCAATCTGGTTGCACATGTTGTCGTAGATGTGGAGGACGGCGTGGGACTGCCAGTTGCTGTGCTCGACGAAGCTGAAGGTGCACCTAAGAAGTGTGAGTACACACAGATCAAGTGTATGGGAGGGTTTAACACTTACATGTTGTCAGCGTTGGGATTGAAGATGCAGTCTTGGAAGCAGACACCTGTCTCAAGATGGATCAAATGGTCATTGAGCTTCTTGTTTCGTGGCTGAACTCGGTTCGAGGTTGACTCGCTGTCAGATGAAGGAGTAGTACGGCCAGAAGGGTTGGTTCGGTTCTCAGATGGAGTGGTACGATCGGAGGAGGGAATAACGCGGTCCTCAGATGGTGTGACTCTGTCAGATGGAGGATTGTTTCTGTCGAAAGCTAGATTGACTCTACTATATATTGCGGTCAGAAGAAGGAACATCCCGAACGACTGAAGAAAGACGATTGCCAGAAGGGATGACAAGATCCTCAGAGGGGATAGTGCGGTCCTCAGATGTATTGATGCGGTCTGTGGATGGGCCAACTCGACCAGAAGGATTGACACGGTCGTCAGAGGGGATGACTCGGTCTCCGAAAGGCATGATCCGACTGAAAGGGATCACTCGGTCGTCTGAAGGGACGATCCGTGGATGAACGCGGTCTGAGGGGTTGGTACGGCCAGCTGGGTTGACGCGATTAGAAGGGCCTACGCGATCCTCAAAAGGAATGACACGGTCACTTGAAGGGCTGAACCGTCCAGAGGGTATGATGCGGTCGTCTGAAGGGACGGTTCGTGGATGAATGCGGTCGCCAGCGTTGACGCAACTGGTGCTGCTGAGAATATCCTCAATGCTCTCGAGAACGTCTGGCGTTGGAGCACTATTCGTGGCTGCGATGAGGGCAAGAATGAGAGCAGTGAAGGCGAAGATCTTCTTCAGAAGGTCCATCATGTTGGCTTGATAATACGCCCTTGATGAGCATGATTAGCACGAGGTCATGATAAATGTTTTGTGAAACTTACTCAGGTTCCTGATATGCTTTCGGACGCAGAGGGCACTTGATTGAGTTGGAGGTTGGGCAGAGAACCTGGCTCGAGAGGTCAGTTTGGCTTGATTATTCTCAAGCACCCAAGATTGGAGGGTCAAGAGTGGCTCTGTACGTACGGAGCAGATGCCAATTGACTTGAAGAAGTCTGCAGAGCGTATACTGGAGGCTGAAATGGTGTTGTGAGGAAGAGAAGAGAAAAGGAAGATTTTGGGAATACGGAGGGGTATATGTACGTGTTACTTCTCGCGCGTCACTCCGCACGCGAGCTCAACGGTTGAAGTTTTTACTCCGAGTTTCGCTGTCTTGTTGCGTTTTGGGAAAGAGCGCCTGTTTCTACATGATTAACAGCGGTTGCGTTGAGCCTTGGCGGGCCGGTCCAGCCAACTTGGAAGCTGGGAAGGAAAGAAGGAAAGAAGGAAAGAAGGAAAGAAGGAAAGAAGGAAAGAAGGAACATCACGATGAAACGCTATCGGGATCGATGCAATCGAAATCAAATAGAGCCGTCGACACAGTGGCCACGGAGATCCTGGGACACTAGCCAGACTGGACTTCCTTTACCTATCTCAAAGATCCCGATGGTCGGTTTTTTGGATCTCGCTTGCTGTATTTGGATGCACACCAACAGAGCGAACGATGGGCGACTCTGCCTATCCACCCCGAGCATTTCCAGTCACATGCCAGGAATGGAGCCACTTTAATATGTGTTCCGGACATGCCCCAGGTCATGGGTTCGGTCGTCTTCCTCGAGAATATCGGACACAATCCACAGTGTAAGGAGCGATGGTGGCAGGGTCCGACAGAGCCGCGTTTCAGTAGTGTATATGCAGTGTCTGGTCTTATCTACTTAGCTTCGCTATCTGTCCCCTGCAGCATTGTAGTAGAGCTTCAGTGGTATGACCTGGAGGATGGGTGGCATCTAGCAAAATTCTACTCATCGCTAACCCTTGTATATAACCAAATAAGCGAATTTCTACCACGACAATCGGAACACCGGCCTGAACTGGCGTGACTCCGATTGTACGGATCGCCAATTTCCTATACGAACACCAACTACCTGTTATGGTAACGGCCGGAAAACAAAAAACGTATTAAATTACGTTTGTAGACTGGGGTAAATCTCAATAAGCCTTCGGGTAGTTGAGTTTCCAGTTGAGTTTTGCTGTTTTTTGCTTCTGTGTCCTTTTCGCTTCTTCTACTGGGGTCACTTCTTTCTTCTCCTTTTCGCTGCTCGCGATCAATGGCTACTTTTTTTGTCTCTTTCTTAGCATTTTGCTTTGTTTTGCGGTTTGTTGATGTTGACATCGTGGGGCGGCTGTCATCTTAAGCGAGAACAGCAAACTCGGTGGCCTGTCAGGTGTAAGCCACGCAGCACAGCCACCACCATTTGTTGCCTGACGCCCCGACTCCTTTAGAAAATGAATCAACGTACACTCCTCGAGACATTGGAAAGTCAAGGAGCGAGACGAAGCTCACGATGTCTTTATATACTGAGAATCCGCTACTGAGAGGTCATGCTCAGATTAGGCTGTTGAAGATATGTCCTGCCTCAGCCCCGGCCACAACCCAGATTTCGTGCACTTTCGACACCTTCGAAATCAACGAGGCTCCCAAATACCAAGCATTGTCGTATGAATGGGGACCAAAACATCCCATCAACGTCATCGAGATTATGAATCGATCTGTGGCCATTCGGCTAAATCTGTGGCGTTTTCTCTCCAGTCTCAAACACCATGGCTATCACGGCTATCTCTGGTGTGACGCGCTATGCATCGATCAGAAAAGCGATCACGAACGAAATCATCAAGTCCAGCTAATGAATCAAATATATCAAAAGGCAAAGTGCGTATTGGTGTGGTTAGGAGAGGTGGATGGGTTCAGCTCGATCGCATTCGAAGCTCTTCAGCTCCTCGCTGAAGTGAAAGGTTTCAGTTCCATACCATTCGAATCACGTACCAATGTATGGAAAGGATTGCTCGCGATATCGCGGAGAAAGTATTGGACAAGAGTGTGGATCATACAAGAGATCACAGTGGCGAGAGACATCGAGGTCTTTTGTGGAAAGCAGAAGATACCACGGTCGGTCCTCGCTACGGCAACTAAGTTTCCACCCGACAAGCTCATAACTTGGGCTTCGGATCTTTGGAGTCCTCTTCCAGATAGTGAGGATGAGCGACAACTCATGCGACGTGGTATTGGTCGTCAACTTCATCATAACACCATGTATGGACTTATGCGCTCTCAGAGACGCTGGCCAAGATACAGGGAGACAATCACAACCCTTTGTAATCGTTACAAGGCCTCGGAATGCGAGGATCGAAGGGATAGAATCTTTGCCTTATTTAAGATCTCGAAGGAGGTTGCTCTCGGCCGTGACTTCTCCATTGACTACCAGAAGGATTTGGAAGGCACCTTTCTGGCGCTTATGGCCTGGGCGGGCGCAGGCAGCATCGCTTTGGACGCCCGCCTCCACTTTGCCAGTCAAGCGGCCGAGTCTCTGAGCCTGCATTGGAAGGATTACTTAGTGGAGTCTAAGATCGGCTCCAGACAGCAAAGGTCGCCATCATTTACGAAGCGGGCTCATCAACCAATCGAACTCTCGCTCCCGTGTAAGTACCTTGGAACAGGAAAACTCGAGTCGTATCATCAATCATTGTCCAAAATCAAAGTCAATGAAGGAGTTCTTCCACACGACGCAGCGGCCTATACATCGCTGGACTGCTTGGATGATCTAGGTGATGGTGGATTCAGCCTCTTTGCATTCGAACCTGCCAACATCCTCCTGTTGTGCAAATTTGTGGGAGATCGCCAATGGACAGTCTGCGGCAGAGGTTCTTACCACTTTCGTAGCCAACCAATACCCGAGCCAATATCCGTCCCCAGTGTCTTCAAGAGACTAAGCATTTTCAGAGAAACTTACAACAATACGTCCAGCTACAGCATAAAACTCAAAAATGTAGCTCAACTTATGGAACTCCTTCTCGACAAGCTTGATCCTCAAGTTTGGTTTCACCCATGGAAATCAACAAGGTCTGGGGTTGGTCTCGGACCGTCGAAGTTGGCGAAGAAAGAGGATAAAAACCTCAAGACTCAACTTGGCGTGGTCACCATGACTCGAGCAGTTTTATTGTCAAGTAATGATGACCAGCAGAATGCAGAGGAGGATTGTGAACAAGACTCGATCGAGGCAGACTGTGAGAACCTTCAAGCAATATCCGAGTCTCTGGCAAAGCCCCGGGTGCAGAAACCGCCAATCGGAAAACCTCGAAAGCAACATGGTAGCTCATCGCCACTGTACCTGACCGAACAGCGTGTTCGACCCTTGGTGTGAGCGGACCCTTGCTTTTGAAGACGACGCCTCGTGGATGCCTTCACTTGATCGACAATTCTTGAAGCAAGCTTTAGTGACTACGCCTGAGAACCTTTTGGATCTACCCTGGACGCATCGCCAAATATCTCTTATTTGAGTGCTAGAGAGGTTTGAATAGTGGCATGTTTTCCGCTTGCCTTCTGCGAGTTAGGTCCCTTCGGCATGTCGCGGGCGGCAAACATGTGGAGCACTGATGCCGCCTTCTATCCGCTCCAGTGCCGAGGCTTTGGAACATTTGTTCCTGAAAGAGATCGACCACTGTCAAGGACTGTCCCGGTGCCGATGGTTCATGGTCCAAGGATAGAAGAGACTCTCGCTGATCTGGGGAACCCTTTGTCGAACCTCTCGTCTGAACTTCGATGTGTATGGACAATCAACGCTCAACTTCTGGATGGCATGGAATTTGAACCTCAGTCTAAACTTTCCTAGCTCGGACAGATTACGACAACTACTCACACATGTATCTACGCGCACCAACCACTTCACGACGCTTACATGACGAATGTTTGCATGTGGCCTTCAGGGATTTGCCCGCTCCGCTAAAAGGTGCCGAAAACAATTCTCACGCGCACCAATCACTTCTCGTCGCTTAATAGATAACAAACGTTATATCGCACCCTCCAAAGCTTGTGATCTTCCCACCAATGCTAATTCTTCCTCTAAACTAGTGTTCTGTGGAGAAGGCGGGGTTTTGCGGGGTGAAGAAGTCGAGAATGCTTGACAATGCTTGTCGATGCTTGGGGATGCTTGACACCCGTTCTTTTCGCCTTCTACATTCGGCATTTTCCCTTCAGATCCTGGTGAAGTATCGTCCCATCTACGAACACCCAGGCGCTGCTAGCGGCCTGGGAGCTTCCATTCCACCTCTCATAGTGACAAGTCCGCAGAACAGACTTCGTGATTAAATGAGGTAGATCTGCAACACATTTCAAATTTCGTGGAGTATAAGTACCCACATTGCTCCTCTCTCAAACTGCATCTCTTCCACTTCTCCCAAGCTTCTCTTCAACGGTCTAAGGTGTTCAACCGCAAGTGATCAAATATGTTCTCAAGACCAAGCCTCCAGGCGCTCGCCCTCAGCCTTCTCGCTACCGGCTCACTTGTACATGCCGGCCCTTGCGATCTTTACGCCTCGGGGGGTACTCCTTGCATTGCCGCCCACGGCACCACTCGTGCTCTGTACAACGCATATACTGGTCCGCTTTATCAGGTCAGTGTCCCTCAGATTTGGCTTCACTTGCCCAACTGTTTCGAAATATTCCAATAGCAAAAGCTACACCTACTATCAGCACAATTTCTATCTTCAGAAAAATCCTGCTAATGCCACTTAGGTAAAACGGGGATCTGACAACACTACCACTACCATCTCTCCAGTCTCCGCGGGTGGAGTCGCTAACGCTGCAGCACAAGACACATTCTGTGCCAGCACAACCTGTCTCATTACCATTATCTACGACCAGTCCGGCCGCGGCAATCATCTCACTCAAGCATCACCCGGTGGTTTCAATGGACCTGATATCGGAGGTTATGACAATCTCGCCAGCGCTATCGGCGCACCAGTCACGCTGAACGGGAAGAAAGCATACGGTGTCTTTGTCTCGCCTGGGACTGGGTACAGAAACAATGCTGTTTCCGGATCGGCTACTGGAGATGAGCCAGAGGGCATGTACGCTGTGCTTGATGGAACTCACTACAATGATGCTTGCTGCTTTGACTACGGTAATGCCGAGACCAACAGTAAGGACACTGGAAATGGCCATATGGAGGCTATCTACTACGGGGACAACACCGTTTGGGGATCTGGTGCAGGTCAGTAGCTTTTTCTCTTATGATTTTCTAATTTAAGAGGTTTGAATGACTCTGACAATTCTTACAGGGAGTGGACCATGGGTCATGGCTGATCTAGAGAACGGTTTGTTCTCAGGACAAGGCACCAAGAACAACGCAGGTGACCCGACCATCACATCCCGCTTCGTCACTGCAATCGTGAAGGGCAAGCCCAACCAATGGGCAATCCGAGGAGGCAACTCTGCATCCGGCTCACTCTCCACCTACTGGACTGGAGCTCGCCCAACTGTAGGCGGCTACAACCCAATGAGCTTGGAAGGTGCCATCATCCTCGGCATCGGTGGCGACAACAGTAACGGTGCCCAAGGCACATTCTATGAAGGCGTCATGACCACTGGCTACCCCTCGGACGCAACCGAGAACTCTGTCCAAGCCAACATCGTCGCCGCCAAATACGCCACCACATCCCTCGTCAGCGGCCCAGCCCTCACAGTCGGCTCATCCATCTCCTTCCACGTTACGACACCGGGCTACACCGATCGCTACCTCGCTCATACTGGCGCAACAGTCAACACTCAAGTCGTATCTTCCTCCAGCACCACCGCTCTCAAACAGGGCGCCAGCTGGAAAGTACGCGCTGGTCTCGCGAACAGTGCTTGCTACTCCTTTGAGTCCACCGACACGGCTGGCAGTTATATCCGTCACTCTGGCTTCACGCTCTTGCTTAACGCCAATGATGGAAGTAAGATTTTCAATGAAGATGCTACGTTCTGTCCTCAAGCTGGACTGAATGGCCAGGGAAGCACGATCAGATCATTCAGCTACCCGACGAGGTTCTTCAGACATTATGCTAATGTCGGGTATATTGCGAGCAATGGTGGAGTGCATGCTTGGGACAACCCTGGGTCGTTTAATGATGATGTGAGTTTTGTTGTTGGGGCTGCTTTCGCTTAGAGCTTTGGACTCACTTAGTGGGGAGTGTCCTGGACTATTGGGATGGATCGAGATTTGACAGGCTGTGGCAGATGAGGAGCCAGGCTTGTTATGTATATAGCCAACTTAAAGATAAATTCAGGAGGATGAGAAAAAACTATCATGACAGTACTTGGCTGATCGAATTTTCCGATGTGAAACAAGTTTTCCATTTTGCTTGGGAAATTGATTTACCCACCCATCAACATAGTGTGCCCATCTAGAAATAAAGTTCTCATGAACATCTGAACAGGAGGTAACATCATTAAAATCGGACTTGCAAGAATCAAGCAAAGAAGCTCCATCACATCCTCAACGGCTCTTCGGTGGAATCCTCCATAGCATAATGCCTATACTTCTCAGCAAACTTAACTCTGAAAGCCTTCCCATACATTATCATCGGAACAGCCGTAAGCATAGACACAAGAGCCAGCACCGCGCACAGAATGAAAGTGTTCCTATAACCCATTGCAGTCACCCAAGGGTTGAACGCGAAGACGATGACTGTGGCGAGTGAATTTCGTACCACGGTGACAGCTACTAGTGCGCCTCCTAGAATCTGTTTGTAACATCTGGTTAGTAAAAAAGGCTTGAGTTGGTGGGGCTTGGATGGCACTTTACGTTGATGTAAGAATCGTAGAGATAGACCAGACTCAAGTTTGAGACCGCAGCTAGTGCGAAGCCGAAAAGTCCTATTCCACAAAGAGGTGCGATCCAATGCAAGCCCTGCAGACAAGGCATATCAGTATTAGCTCACACGAGGAGATAGATCGGAAGGTAAAAGAAGAAACATACAGCTGTAGCTCCAATCCCATAAAGCAAAAGTCCCGCCGGGCCCAGAAACGCCGGCAGCAGACACAGATACAACCTAAATTCCGGTTCATAAACACCATTATTCCTCTTCGACAGAATGAGAATCAGCCAATCCGACAATGGACCTCCATAAATTGAACCGATTATTGCACCGATGAGAGCGGGTATGGACATGAGTCCTAGAGCGACGGGCCCGAAGTTGTAGGGTGGTGGGGAGAAGAGCGCGGCTTGGCTGTTGCCGACGACGGCGAAGAGGGAGAGGATGCAGCCGTATTGGAGGGAGACGTATGCTACGGCTGGGAAGCAGTAGAGGTATATGAATGGTCGGAGGACCATTTTGATGAATTGGGTCGCTGTTCCGGGCGTGTTTGAGATTAGGCGATGGCGCTCTAAGTAGCTCTTCATCGGAATGGAGCGGTCGATCCAATCGTTTCCGAGCTGTCCGTAGGTAGGCATACTGTTGTTGGTTGCTGTGGCCTGGAGGGTGTTTTTCTTTGCATCACTTTCACACGGCTTGTTGGCATCGTTTGCTGTCGTCTGCTGTCGAAGGTGGACTGGTTGGACTGCGTTGATGAGTGGCGAGGAGTATTTAGTCTCTTCGTAGAAGAAGACCATAGCCAGGAAGGTGAGTCCGGTGAAGATGACACAGTACCAGTACATCCATTGCCATCCCTGAGCTGTCATGATGAAGCCTGAGGCGACTGGTGCAGCGAAGACCTGGCTGGTCAGTATGATCTCAGGGAGCGAAGAGTACTCGGGACTTACCCCAAGGTTGACCATGAGGACATATATACCATTCATTGTACCTCGCTGATGTACGAAGAAGAGATCTGCGATCTGCTACTTGTTAGATGTGATGTCTCTGAGCTACAGTTCGAGAAATATCGCACCGTCATTTGAACAATGGCATCTCCCACTGCTCCGGCCAGTCCTGATATCAAATTGCTCCCGATGAAGTCACCTAATACTCTCGACTTTGCCATCCAGACAGACGAAAGTGTAAGAGCAAGCGAGGTAGCCAGATACATGGGTCGCCGGCCATATTTGATGGTAAGTGGAATGAGGATGACTCCACCCACAGCCAATGCAGCAGTGTTTGTGGCGTATGAATTGCTCAAGTTCGCGTAAGAGATACCGAGTTCTTCATTCCAGACGCCATAGGCTACCGTTCCAATATCGAGGCTAGAAAAGAAGATCAAATTGGAAGCTCTTGAGCTGCGGACAGGGAGTTCTTACATCGTGTAGACCCAAAGTGTGTACATTGCCGCAAGCGAGAAGTTCAATGACTTTCTCCATGTTGACCAGTTCTGTATTGGCTTAGATAAACCTCAAGCTTGTATCTCCGACTGGATGTTGCTCACCAGAGGATCGTTGGGGTCACAGGATGGCTGTGGTTGAAGAACAATGTCGGATCTGCCAGGGACGGTGATGAGATGTTCCACGTCTCCTTTGCCAGTGCCTGTGCGAAACGTCAGCAACCTGTTGACCGAGTATTGTGTTTGGCTAATTGTACCTTCGTGCAGAAGCACAGTTCCTGGAGGAGCAGCTGTGATGGCATCTATGCGATCCAGGGACTGGTCCATGTTTATGACACTGGGAGCAGTGATGGGACGATGTTGGAGGGAGTTCTCGCCTACGAAAGGCAACGAAGAGTGGAATGGTAATGGACTGAGAAAATGAGGGACTTATTCCAGACAATGTAGTAGATGATGCAAACGTCGAGATGAGTGAGTAGACTCCGAGGTCAGAGGATGCCTTGTAGTGTTATAGACATCAGCAACCCTCATACTGCCTTGTGCGGATAGCAGATAAGGAAGGATCCATGATCATCTACTAGCGTTATCTTTCCTGGACCGTATCTCAATGGAATGCCCTGCAGCTTGAGATTAGAGATTGAGAGCAAAAGACAAAGTCACATCCCCACCTCCCCGCACCCTGAGGCAGGGCAGCTAAGGCGTTGTTGAAGTCTGAAAAGTGGAGCGACGGTCTCGCTCTGGAATTTCTCGGCTCGGCTGGTCATACCCAATTTGGTCTGCCGCCATGCTAGAGCACTTTAGGAGTCACTAGACATCGACTTCGCATTGCAAAATGTAAATCCCTTTGATCCTCTTTCTGTCTCGATGAGTTATTCCTTTGAGTTCATGCTCTTCACTGTCAAGACGCAGGTGATTTTCCACACTTGCGAACTGACAGAACTGTGCTGATCCCTGAAGCCAGTATCTTGGCATGTCACGACACCCTCCAGTTGAAACATTGTCCACGAGCAATTCTTTTCAAAACCCCAAAAATCGTATCTCCCAGTACCCGAACTCATCTGTGTGAGAAGACTGAGTAGCCATGGGACTCCTAAGCGATGTTCTCTTCGCTCCTGGCGTGTCAGTTGAGCAACGACAAGCTGCGACCAATCGCATCAACTCCGACCCTGGCGTTCCAAACAGCACAACGGCGACCAAGCCTTTTTGGCTTGAAGATGCCTCACCAATCTCCAAAATTCGCTCAGAAAATCTCCAGGAAGAAGTCGATATTGTCATCATTGGATCAGGTATCACAGCGGCAGCAGTAGCTCGAGAATTGCTGAAAGACGGACAGACAACAACACCAAAAATCGTGGTACTGGATGCTCGAGATATCTGCAGCGGAGCCACGGGGAGGAATGGAGGCCACATCAATGAAGCGGGCTTTGACGTCTACGCCAATTTAGCCGAAATATTAGGAAAAGACATTGCAGCAAAAGTTACTCGCTTCAGATTGGGACACCTTCCTGTTCTGCTAGATATTGCCCGAGAGGAACGCTTGGCAGAAGAGACTCAGATCCGGACCGTCGAGTCTGTTTTTGCATTTTTCGACTCGTCTCGATTCGAGGAAGCAAAGGCTGCTCTGGCTTTGTTCAAAGCCGACATGCCCCACGAATCAAAAGAGCATCGGCTTTACGAGGCCGAAGCTGCTCGCAAGGTCAGTCACAGATTAGAAATTCTTTGATCGCGGCCTGACTGTAAATGTCAGAGATTTCTTCTTCCAGACGTATGTGGTGCAATTACATACCCCGCGGGTGCTGTCTGGCCCTACAAGTTTGTTGCCAACATCTTTCAGCGGCTTTTGGAGTCACAAAAAGCCAATCTTTGGCTAGAGAGCAACACTCCTGTGACCGCAATATCGGCACCCGACCATAACGACTCAAAATTTACTGTTGAAACTCCACGAGGGAGTATCAAAGCAACACATGTGGTTCATTGCACCAATGCTCATGCCGCGCATCTCATCCCGGGATTACGGGGCCACGTCGTTCCCCTCAGAGGCCATATGTCTGCTCAAGCCCCGGGGAAGTCATTCCCGGATCAATCCCATCGCTCATGGTCATTCATCTACACCAAAGGATTTGATTATCTTACTCAACTTCTCCCCAGTTATTCTTCTTCGAGCCCTCTCTGTACGGGAAGCGAGCTGATGATGGGCGGCGGTTTTGCGCAGGGCTCGGGAGGAGGACTGGAGGACTTCGGAGTCGCAACAGACAGCCGTCCATTCGATTTCCATACCAAGGTGCATTTGACTGGTATTCTGAAGGCTGCATTTGCTGAAGAAAATTGGGGCGAGGAAGACAAGAAACCCATCAAGTCGATGTGGACGGGCAACATGGGTTTCACGTACGACAGCCTACCTTTCGTCGGAAAAGTTCCTTCGTCTTTGACAGGACGCAAGGTGCATCCCAAGTCAGCTGGATCGGAGTGGATAGCTGCTGGATTCAACGGAGAGGGTATGGTGCATACTTGGAGAAGTGGTATTGCTGTTGCTCAGATGATACTCGAGGATAGCACTACTAACTCATCTCGTGGGTGGCAAGAATGGCTCCCAGATCAGTTGTTGATCACAGAAGAGCGAATACAAAACTCCGACCTGCAGAGCCAAGAGGTAGGTAGGCCAGTCATAAATAGAATATAATATGGAGGACTTTTGGTCATTCAATGGAAATATTCTCTGCAGCTTGCCTCATTGATCCATGTGTAGTTTCTTGTCACCAATCAATGCACAGGGCTTTTAAGTTTTCAGAAGAGAGGTAGGCGATATGTTAAAACCCCGGGGAATAGGGGCTCGCTAAGTAAACCCAGTATTCAGAATGCGCATATCTGGGTATACATGATCCGTGTCCACTATTCCAGATTAGGTCTGCCGCCACGCTAGTTACTTGAGTGGGACGTAACGTCCTCCACCTCAACACCTCACCATCTCTTATCTGGGCCCTGGATATATCTTCATTGAGCTGGCGGCAACAAGCGGCCACGCGTATGCATGAGTGACTCAAAGCAGATCCGATCGAGGAGTATTCCAACACTCCCTGGCTGCTGCAGTCCTCGCTTTTACTTATCGAAAGGTCGGCATCGTGCCCCATTCTTGTACGCCGGCAAATGTAATGTTCACCAATTTCGAGTTATGTAAGGCCGGGCTCGTTTCAGCGACGCCCTCACGCCGTCATCAAAGAACGGTTACAGGCTGCCTCCAGTGTAAGTAAGCGCCCTTTCGGTATTTAGTATGCAAAGTACAAAGAGGGTAACCGAACCTAGGCAGAAGAAGGAAGAAGAAGTGTGATGAACGACTGCCAAGGTGTTCATTATGTACAAAGTACGGTAGTACTTGTGAACGAGAACGAAGCTCGAGGCACCGCTTTCGGTCAAGCTCGACTTCGAAAATGTCAGAGAGCCACTCTCCACAGAACTTTGATGTTTTGGTGCAGAGAGCTGCACCCAATGTTGCATATGGCTCGAAGGACATGGAGACGTCACTTTCTCGAAGACTGGGATCTTCTGGGTCTGATAATTTCATCTTCCCATTTGATCAACAAATAACTTCTATTGAGTGCGAGACAAGTGCCGTTTCACTCAGAAAGACTCTGCGGTCACCAGAGATGATCACTTTCAGCCTACCGAATGAGCGCATAGTCCTCGACTTCCTCCTAGAAAGGATCGACAACTTGACGACGCCGAGCTATATGGGTCCCAAGATGTCAATTCTCTACAGTGCTTTGCCCATCGCAGTTGCTTCGCCAGCAATGAAGAATGCAATGATGGCTTGCGGTTTCGCATTACTTTCTCAGATTTCATGGGGAGACGACAGTAGCATGCAAGCCAGGTCTTACCAGGGCAAAGCCCTCAATGGACTTGCAGGCAGCTTACTTCACGGTTCTGAAGAAGGTATTTTGGCGACAATCCTTCTCCTCCATTTATTTGAGGTAGGGTTTCGACAATCCTTTACGGGGGCAATCATCTGATTTTGAGTAGAAAATATCTTGTGATTCTGTAGCTTCCAAGAGAGTTCATCTTCTAGGGGCAAACAGCCTCATTGCGATATCTCAGAGCGCTGCTGTAAGCAGGTCGCCACCAACAAAACTTCACGCTTACCTACTCGAAGCATGCATATATCACATTACTCTCTCTGGCACGTTTAGTGGCATTTCCCATCCTCCTTTCGAAAGAGACCATATTTCCAAGCTTTTTATGCTGTTGAAAAGGGCTTCAGGTGATACCGAGAACATGTGGAAAAGCAGTGCACTGATCGGGATATGCCAAACATTGTTCGATGCAATATTCCGGATCTCACTACTTCGTCGCCAGTTACCTCTGACAGACTTTGACCAGCTCTATGCACAGGAACTCAAAGAAAATGTCCTCCAATGGCGATGGGATTCGACTGAAGAAAATGCACCTGAATATCGAAGACAAGACTCACGCCCGCCAGACGCGATGGTCAGAACAGGACACATGTATCAACTCGCATGCCTTCTACTCGTCGAGAAGATCCTGGCTCCTGATTTGGCAGCACACCACCAAGTCCCTAGAAACCTTATCGTTCAGTTCTGTCATATCTTCCGACAACTTTCACCGGAACTTGCCAAGCACTCAGTCCATCTCTGGCCTCTGCTTATCATGGGGACAGCAGCACAGACAAGAAGCGAGCGGGAATTGTTTCTCGCTCCTCTTCAGAGCCACCAAACCACTCCCGGTTTTGGGAACCGACATCAAGGCTGTACTTTCCTGATGCGCTGTTGGGGCCTAAGTAAAAGCTCCGATGAAGCTCTCGGCTTGGATGTCTTGCTGAGGGACGATCTCCTGTGTGAAATCTTTATCTAAGGTGGAACACTCGCGCAGTGATAGACCCGGAACAGAAATGGAACTAGTGGGCTTTGCTTGGCCTGTATCAACGTTGGGCTTGCGCTTAAACGAATGCGGACTGCCGCCACGCTATTGCGCCTCGCTTCTGCTCGGCCATCTTCAAATACCCCGCCTCGCGCATGTTATGTATGCAGGACGGAACACGACCTACGGCACATCGTTGATAGCTTTCATATAAGATAACTGTAAGGTATATCTCATTGTCACGTTGCACGTCTTCGCTCCGAGCTAAAATTACTCGTCCTCGATTCGTCTGCTTTTCACACTAGATTGATCTTTACCCCCGTCTTGTATCTTTCTATCTGCTAATGAAACATTCAAGTGTCTGATAAGTCTTTTCAGCCCAGGTCCGAAATAATTGACATTGTATTCTGCCCTCTTTCCAAGTAAGTTGCTTGCTGCGATGGGTGTATGAGGAGTACCGACTGATTTCCCTCCGAATTAGAAACTCTTCACAAGCAGATATCAAGATCAGTTCTATTTCCGAAAATAATAGCAACCATGAAAAGCAATGGAGTACGCACGTGGCAAGAAATCTGCTCCGAGAAGCGAGAGAAGAGAAACAATGCCATACCTCTAGCATGGAGAATTCCAAATATGGAGACTTCTACAGCGAAAACGAATCTTCTTGAAGTTCCGTCGCTGAGCGGGATCTTGACAGAGAATGAAATTCATATCACTACTGACTATGATGCTGTGGGTATTGTGGAAGCAATCCGCGAGAGACTATTCACCGCTGAGGCAGTCACCACAGCATTTTGTAAACGGGCTGCAATTGCACAACAATTGGTAAGCTCTCGACTCCCTTTTCACAGTTACAAATGCTTATGTGGAAACAAAGACAAACTGCTTGTCAGAGATATTCTTCGAGGAAGCGATTGAAAATGCGCAAGCTTTGGATAAGATGCGACTCGAGCACCCTGATCGCCCCCTTGGGCCGTTCCACGGACTCCCCATATCGCTCAAGGATTCCTTCAAGCTTCAAGGAAAGGACTCTACGATTGGCATGACATATTTTGTAGACAAGCCTGCAGAGCGGGATTCCCCACTGATCACAATCATCAAATCCTTGGGTGCCATTGTGTATTGCAAGACCAACGTTCCTCAAACGATGATGACTGCCGACTCGGACAACAACGTTTTCGGCCGAACTCTAAATCCAAACAACAAGACCCTCACTGCCGGTGGCTCGACCGGAGGCGAAGGCTCCCTCATTCGCTTGAGAGGTAGTGTTCTCGGTGTTGGAACGGACATTGCTGGCAGCATTCGTATCCCTAGCGCTGCCAACGGAATCTATGGATTCAAGCCCAGCTCGCAGATTATTCCGTATGCTGGTCAGCAAAGTCCTGTAGCCCCAGGAACAGTTGGAATCACACCATCTGCAGGACCAATGGCAACTTCAATGCGATCTTGCCAGTATTTCATCAAGACCATCGTAGCAGCAGACCCAACTATTTTCGATTCGTCGGTATTGAATATCCCCTGGCTTGGAAACACTCTTTCCCGTTCTCGCCCACTCCGAATTGGACTTATTACCGATGACGATCTCCATACGCCCAGTCCGCCAATGAGAAGGGCTCTGCAAGAGGCAGTCGAGAAACTCACCACTGCGGGCCAGACGATCGTACCCATCCGACTTCCAAATGTAGCTGAAAACATGGGCCTCACTCTAGACCTCTTTACATTAGATGGATCCAAGGTTAGACAATTTCTTAATATGCTCAATTTGCCATCAATATAATCTGACAGACCTTTTTCTAGTTTACCATGAACCTAGTCGAGAGCACCGGCGAGCCCTGGGTCCCATCTGTCGTCAGACAAGGCCTTACCGCAGCCCCTGCCAAAAGCCTGGAGGACTACTTCCGTCTAAATCACCAGAGAAACATGGCCATAGCTGAGTTCCACGAGCTCTGGCTTACCAATCAGCTGGATGTTATTCTCACGCTTCCTGCACCTCATACTGCTGTCCCGTTCGATCAGTGGGATGTTGTTACGTATACTGCTCTGTACAATTTGTACGACTGCCCAGCGTGTGTGATTCCCGTTGGTCATGTATCCCCCCGGGATGTGAAGGATGAGCTGTTCAGGTACGGGGAGGAGGACAAGAGGACTTATGAACTGTGTAAGTGCTTTGCTATATCTTATGGATGGAATCTTTGGTTGTGACTGTGCTGACATACTGCATGTAGACACTGGTCCAGAGGACTATGCTGGAGCTCCAACTTCGATACAACTTGTGGGTAGGAAGCAGCGAGATGAGGAGCTAGCAAACATCGCTGTGTTGGTTGACGGCATTCTGAATCCTTCAGGCGCTGCTTGACATAGATCATTCTCAGTGATGTTCGCCATGGCCGGATAGCTGATTGTAAAAATTTTGTCGTGTCGTCAAAGATATCGACATAATCAGAGTGTGCTGTGTTTTCTCGCGGAATGTACCATTGCGGCGAGCTTTTGTTTGAGAAAGTTATAAGAATGTTAGCACACCTGGGAAGCTGTGCTTCCCGGTGACAAGCATCAGCAGCGTGATGGAGTGAAAATAGAAATGCAGTATCCGCGGAGAAACACGTTCGATACATAAAATCTGCCATGTTTCAAACCGTTTATTTTTTCCGACGAGCTCGTCGAGTAGCGTACATGCGGCACATGGACTTCTGGCTGGAAGTCAATCGAATGTAGTTAGAACTAAATACTCCAGGCACGATGCCCGACATCTTCTCCACTTTGAATCTATCTTTTAATCAGCAATATTGTATAGAAGCCCTTTCAAGAGTAAGGAAGGGGTGGTCGATCGTCAGATGCGGTGTTGTTGTTGTCGATTGTCAACGTCCTTCCCCCTGTCGGCTCCACTGCTCACCGTCAGCCACTTCCTCTTCCTTTGGGCAGCCAAATCATTCCATCACTGTTTCTCCTGCCATGAACTTCTTTTTGAGGCATGTAGGTGGTCTTGTCATGTGAAGTATATCTCGTCATGATCTGTATGGGCGAGGGAGTTGAGGCCGAAGAGAGGATAGCTTTTACAAGCTTTTGGACGGGGATTTTCGATTCCTGAAGCCATTGAGAGCATTTCGAGGTTTTCAAGCTTTCTGCTCTATTTCATTTGATATATATCCAGCCAGATTTACATTGCACGTCGGCCCCAACTCACTCACACATCGCTTATTGATACTATTTTGCCTATCCAACAAACTCACGAGATGGGTCTGCCAGACAGTCATTTCACTTTTTACTTAGAATAATTTTTCACAACCATCCCCCACTCCCCACCTCATCCTCCCACCCCTCCCCCAAAACCTCCCCCACAACCCCCCAAAATTCAATCTCATCCATCACACTCCCAAATCCCAAACAAGTAACCAACTTCGCCAGTCCCCTCTTCAACCCATCAATTGCCTTTTCACTCCCTCTACCAGATACAGATTGGCTTTCCCTGGGCTTTCCAATCAACCTTTCCCATCCATACCGTCCAACTAGCAGAAACCACGCCTGTACAGGCGTAATCTCCCAGTTCTCCTTTGGCATGCACTCGCTCATCTCATACAAGCCTCTCAGATCGAGCGGTGGAACGCGCCATGTGGAGCCTGGAGCCGGTATTTCTATCGGGTGATGAAGACTCCCTTGTCTAGGCTTCTCTGTTTGGAGACCTTGAGTAGCGGAGTGGGAGTGCGAGTGAGGTGATAAAGTGCGATCTCGATGTATATGAGGGTGTGGATTTGGATGAGTGAATGACGAGGCGTGCGAGAAGAGGTGTGTGGTTGCCATTAACTCGTGGCCTGTTGCTGCGGAGGAGGGGTCGAAGGGGACGTTGGAGGGGGGTGCGAAGTGTGTGCGGCAGGGGTGCTCGAGTCTAATTCCAAGAGTCTGATGTTAGCATGTGAGAGATGTGGATGAGCTGAGGAAAACGTACGCAAGGATGAAATTAATAGCCAACATCTCCATCTCCTCTTCTGGCGACATTTTCACATTTCCAGCTGCGTGGTTTATGCTTCCATCCCGTAGTGCCTGTTCCTCAAGCTCCTTCTCCTGCTGCTCTAAAACAGCAGGTTTCCACCGTGCGGAATTAAACATGTCGGGGGAAGGAAGTGAAACATTATTGATGTTGGTATTACTGGTGATACTAGGTGCAGTGTCGATGGACATTGGGAAACTTCCTGCGGGACTTATTTGTAGACATTCATCGTCCAAGAAGGGGTCGAAAGTTGTGCGTACGAGGGTGGTGTTTGTGAGCCAGGCGAGGGATGTGGGGGAGGGGAGGTTGAAGAACTCGTCTGTGCTGCTCAACATGTTGCTATCGATATCTGAGTTTGGTTGTTGGCTTTGTGCGGGACTGTGAGTTAAGCTTTGAGTTTGGCTGCCAAAGTCGAATTGAAATTGGTCGTCTGGTACTTGTACTTCTGTACGATTACTTGGAGATGAGGTCGCGGGTAGTGGGGCAGGCAGAGGTATCCTGCTGTTCTGAAGCGTGGTTTTGATGGCTATATTTTCGTGCTTGAATAGTACGGATTGAGTTTCTGCTTGGGCGATCTTTTCGCGGAGCTCGATGACTTCTTGTTCCAGGTGCTTGATGTGGTTTTCTTTGCGTTGACGATGCTCGCTGTGTTTGTTGTCAGTACCTACTTGTGTTGATCCCCTCTGGTGCTTGAAGTGTTGTGATGTAGCTGGATGGTGGATGAACGCTTGGGAAAATATGGGGGAACAGGAGGGTGAGGAAGACATAGTACTGATATTTAGGGTAGGGATAGGGCATTGAGGGGACGGGAAGAAAGGAGGGTAACGAACATCTGAGCTTTCCGAACTTGTGCACGTCGACGTTGTTTAGGCGTCAAATCCGAGTCTTCTTGTCCAGCTTCCGAACTTTTACTCTTTCCTTTACAAATCATCAGTATGAGATTCCATGCGAGCAATCATATTCGTCCATGTAGGAACAGAAAGCCAGCGACATTAAAAGAAATACTAAAATGACCAAAGGAAGAAAATCATGCGACGATCAAAAGCCGACAGAAGTAGAGGAAGAAGAAGGCAAGGAAGAAAGACAACGTTGCAAATGCAGAAGAAGATTGCGAAGACAGAGTGTGGAGGATCAGAGACAGTACATGGAATCATTTACAACCGCTTCACACACCAAGGAAATAATGAGACCCAAAAGCGGTCCCGAAAAGCCATTGAAGGATCTCCCACCTGTAACACATCCGTAAAGTGCTGACAAGAAGCCACTGACACACATTCGCACATCCGCACATCGCACACATACACACGTACGCAATAAACACCACACAGATAAAAATAGAGAACTCAAAACATACCGGTCCCATCTCTCCCCGTCCCACCCTCCACAAATCGAAACGTCGTCGTACCACCACCACCACTACCGTCACCATGCTCATCACCCGCAAAATCTATATCAGATTTCGATTTTGATTTCCCCTTCCCTCCAAGACGTCCTACACTCCTCTTCCAGAAATTGGATTCGCTCATTGCTGTTTCTGGTTCTCGCTCTATTCCAGTGGCGTCCAATCAGAAATTCTTGCGGGAAATATTTAATTGAAACTAAGTAGACTGACTGACTGGAAGGAGTCGGTCGAGTAATCGATTTCCGATTCCAGCTAGTCAAATTTCTAGTTGCAGGTGCAGGTGCAGGTGCATATGCTGTTGGCGGTGGGGTGGTTTGCAAATGTGATTGTTGCTGATTCCAGACGTCCTGGTGCAAAACGAATGATTCCAAACCCTTCAGAATGTCGGAAACGAAACGAGACTGATTGCGTGCTTTTGGACCGATTTTTAGGATGATAGGTACCACGATTTGATCGGTTGAGAGGTTGCAGTACGCTGTACTACAGTACAGCTAGTACCAAGTTGTTGATCAAAATCCAGATGGCCAGGTGGAAAAGTGCTGCTGCTACCTGCTGACTCGAATCCCCGTATGAGACTGTCGCTTGTGAAGTAAGGTTAAAGCTGGAGCTGCTGGAGCAGTTGTGAGAAGCTACTTCGACATCGTGGACACAGTGGAAGGGCAGCACGGTGCGTCTGTCCCAGCATTGGAACGAGCAGTGAGGTTTGATGAGATGCGGCGGCCAGCCGCGCATGAGTGAGATGAGGAATCAGATGTTTGGATCGAGACTAGCGCGCTTTCTGTACGTTACAGCCGTCAGCCTTGTGCGGTAGCGCGGAACCCTGTCACTTCCCCGGATCTCATTGGCATACCTAGCCTTCTTGGTAGGTAACGTAAACGTGATACTGTATGGCACAAGATGGAGAAGGTGTATCTTGATCTAGGGTATATCTTCTGAGGGTATCTCTAGTTCTATTTACAAAGGAGATTTGCGTCTCGGCTACCTGGGTACCGCCTTGGCTCGGCAGCGCATGAGCAGAGGGTCGGGACAGCTCGCTTTCGCGAAGATATTTGCCGTCGGGGATTTTTGCTCAACTATCCATCTCTGAGTCTCTTCCAATAAGCGACATATTTCTTCAACAAAAGAGGCAGCCTCTTCCTCTCCAAACTGCACTCTCGTCTAGTTAGCAGCCAAAATCTCCGCCGCGCCCCTGGCCTCCATCTCCCCACCCATAGGCATCTCAACCTTCAATTCCTTCATCACCTCCTCCTTCTTCTTTGCCCTCAACTCATCCTCATGACTCTTATAGCTCGCGTATCTCAACGAAGTGAGAACCATGAATGCCATGAAGAGGATGCCCATGACGGAGCGGCGGGTCAGGACCCAACGGAGGCCTTCGATTTCCGATTTGCTGTCGCTGTTGAGGAGGACGGTTATTTTGTAGTTGAGTTCTTGGATCTGTCATCGGCCAGGTAAGCATCTTCGAAAATCGTTGGACGCAATGAAAGACGGAACGTACTTTACTCTCCATAGTTCTCTGCTCCATCCTAACGCTCATCTTCCGATCATCAAACATGCCCTTCAGATCATCCTTCAATATCAACAACTCCTGGCTAAGTTTCTGATTCAAGATATCCACTTCATGTTGTAATAGTGTCCTCTCCCGGCGCATAGTCTCTTCATTCTTCTTGCGTGTATTTTGGATCTCGGTCTTGAGTTCGGAGCAGGCGGCGCGGAAGAGATATGTTTCCTGTGTGATGGCATGTTAGCGATAGTATCTCGGCATGGGGTGTCCACAATTTTCCATCTCTCTGTGTCGACAGGACTAGAGCAAAGTTTCCAACTTACATTCTCAACGTCACTCTTACTAACCAACCCCTTCCTCGCAACCTCAAGATTCAACGCAAGCAAACCCCTCACAGCCTTCATGCTAGTAATCGCCTGCTCATTCGTAAACCCCCCAGCTCCAACCTGCTGTACCAGTGTATAAGTATCGAAATGGTGTACGTAGGGAGGTGTCTGCAGATGTGGTGGTTTCGAAGCATTCTCTTCTTCTTCCGTCTCAGGCGGTGGCATATGCAGCACCGTTTCAAGAGGGTTAGGCGTCGTACTTGTCGCTGCCGCGGATTGAGCTTGGGTTTCTTGCTTCCCAGCCGCAGATTGTTCACTGCCAGAACTTGAAGCAGAGGTAGAGGCAGGCGCAGATACAGATCCCGTCCTAGAGCCCTCGTCACCAGGTATTTTCGCAGCAGCTTGTGCCTCCTCCGACAATGGCGCTGAAGATGAAGGCTCTTTCGCCATGTCCTCGCTTGTATTTTCTTTCTCTCCTTCCTGTCCACCTCCTTCTCCCACGGTCTCCTTCGCACCATTACCTGCATTCTTTTCGAGCTCCCCAGCCTTTGGAACTTCTACCCCATCTGCGACGAACGGCTCAACAGCTTTCCCATGTCTCTTCAGCACCCTCTCGCTTTTTTTTTCTGAGGTTGAGAATTTCCTTCTGGTTTCTCTTGTACCAAGTGGAACCTTCAACCCAGTTCTACCTCTAAAGCCGCTCCCAGTCCCAGCTCCGCCCCCAAAGTTCCCGTTCTGCCTCAAGCAACAATTCCCAATAAATCTAACCTGCGGCGCATTCAAACATCGCAACTGCAATCGCGATGTCCGTCGAGCTCTAGCTCCGGCATGCAGTTTTCGCACTGTAGAGTTAAATTGCCTGGTAGGATAAGGTCGAAAAAGCGGCGGATATAAGAACGTCAGCCGGAAAGTGGTGGACATGATGCGGTATTGCGGTGTGAGAGAGCCAAAAATGTTGTGAAGCTTGCGAGCTCGGAGTTTTGAATTGAGCTGCAGAGCAGATTTCTTGACTGGCGCGGCGGGCAGGCGGGCGAGGCCGGGTTGGTGCGTGGGGCTGTTTTTGAGGGACGACTTGGCGTAGCCTTGTTGACGAGGCTGGGATCTTCTGAAAAGGACGGATTGAGAGTGGAAGGTTTTTGAGAGCTGTGCCCTTGGACAGGGGTAGGCTGATAAGAGGGAAATCGATGTCTATGTACTCGCTATTCTATGTTCTATCGTCTCGTCTCGTAAACATACATGTCTTCATACCCGGTCTGTCATCTCGTACGCCAAACCTCGCTCTTAGCCTTTAGACCTTCTTTCATTGCTTATCAGCATCTTTCAATGCCTCTCCAAACGCCTCTACGAAGTCCCAACAATCCGTAAATGTGTTATACAGCGGCGCAGGCGCAACACGAATCACATCCGGCCGTCTCTCATCCACGACCACACCCCTTTCCTCCAATCCCTCCATGACTTTGTCTAGCAATCCAGGTTTCAGCTTCAGACTTAGCTGTGCACCACGTGCGTCTGGCTCTCTAGGCGTAATGATCTCAAATTGTTCATTGACATATGCTGGCATTTTCACAAGAAGCTTCTCCAGATGAGAAGTGAGTCTTAGAGACTTTTCGCGCAACGGGCCAACCCCACCAGCAAGAGCGAAAACTTCAAGCGACGCCGTCAAACTTGTGATATCCAATATCGAAGGATTCGAAAGCTGAAACCCCGCAGCACCAGGAATAGGAACGAACTTATTGTCCATGGCAAATCGAGAAGACTTATCGCTTCCCCACCAGCCGGACAGTCTGTTTGTGAAGACCTTCTTACCGCTTCCTCGCGTAGTGACTTGGCCGTTGTTTTCATGCACGAATAGGCCGCCTGCTGCTCCGGGGCCGGAATTCAGGTACTTATAGCTGCACCAGACGGCTGCATCGATGTTCCAGTCGTGGAGTTGGAGAGGGACGTTGCCGACTGCGTGGGCGAGATCCCAGATTACGAAGATGCCGGCGTCATGAGCGGCATTGGTGATGGTTGGGATGTCGAGGAACTGGCCGGTGTAGAATTGAATGCCTGGGAGGAGCAGGATAGCGGTTTCTGGACCATGTTGTTTGATGATGGAGACAATGTGGGAGGTCGAAAGGGGTGGTTGCGGTTGTGATGGTGGCTCAATCGTAACTAGCGAAGTTTCCGGAGAGAGGTCGTGGTGCAGGATCTGAGATTCGGCAGCGAACTAGATGTCGTCAGCTTTTTTGAGAACTTACAAGATCATTCGGAATTGGCGACACTAGTCACCATGATCCCATGCAGGATGGACGAACGCTTGCCATCAGGCGTACGCCATTCAAAGAGAAAAGAGATACGCACGTGATCAGAAGGAAAAGCTTGACTCTCAATAATGATCTTATGACGACCATTGATATCAGGTTTGTAAAACGCAGACAACAAGAGATGAAGATTGGCTGTCAGGGTTTCCATGACAGCAACTTCGGAAGGAAGAGCTCCAACTATAGGAGCAATGCATTCCGAAGCTTTCGTGTCAGCATCAAGCCATGTTGGCAGAGGTGACTCGGCAAGAGGTTTGAAATGGCCAAAGACACCTTGTGTCGCCCAAGTTGTGAAATATTGCTGCATGCGCGTCGACACAAGTCGAGGTTGCAGGCCTAGGGAGTTCCCGCATAGGTAGATTGATGCAGAAGTATCAGAAGAGGCATCACGAACTATGTCTTGATTCAGCCATGAAACATCCGCTATTCAGACAGAGGCCGGGTTTTCTTACCCGCTTCTGGTAGCGATTTGACTTTCAACTGAGCTTTTGAAGGAATAAGAAACTCGTCTCTGGTATGCTTCAGGGAGTCCTGGGAATCAAGAGAAACAGCATATTCTCTGCTGTACACGTGCGGACTTTGACCGTCAGGAGCGTCCTGAGCAGACATGGCCGAAACGTAATGGCAGGCCCGGAAGAGGCAGCTGAGCAAGAGAGCAATAGTCCGGCGCAATTGCCAATTTCCCAACAAGACAACGTTTGCTGGCGGTGAGGATTCCAGAATCCGGTACACGTATTGCGTGCCGGTCCAAGCGGATGGCAAGTAACGAGTCTAACGGCCAAGTCTGGGGTCAAAAGGGGCCACTGGAGAAAAACCGCCGGTCAGTTGACGAGATCTGGGGAAAGGAGGTAAGGCCTGGTGAGGCACTTGATGTCATGCGAAGTTACGAGTAACGGGTACCCCAGGCGGAGACGACGAAGAGAAAGGCAGGCGCGGAAGACTTGGACAAGCGATGGGGTAATATTACCAATAGAAAATGCAAGTTTGTGTCATGGAATGGTGCAATTTGCGATGGAATTTGCTGACTTGTTCGGTTTGGCGGTCGACGATGAAGTCCAGAGTCGCAGATTCAAAAACCATTACCCCTTCAAAATACTTTACAGGCTTAGCAATTGTTAGATTTTGCGGGGTCTTAGTCATTGGATGCACCATCACGAGATCGAGGGGTTTGGATGTCCTGCCAAGATGTGGCGGAGGTTGGAAATCGGAAATTCCGGTAGGCGAAAAGAGGCATTTTGTTTGTTGTCAGCTGCATTGGTGAAGGTCTAAAAAAACTCAATCGTCGTCCGTCAAGGTAGTTATGTAATTCAGGGAGGGGGTTGCAACATTTCTGGAAGTTGTACGAAAGTTGCAATGGAGGGAGTTGAGGGGTTCGAGTCAACGATGTAAGTCGACTTTTTTGTGAACATTCGGCTCAAGCGCAGCGTCACGAAACAGGTCAGGATGCCAGCAATCAGGGACGGCTCTGAGTGGCGGAGAGGCGCAGACAAGCCCGTGAACAGGCGAAGGTACCTCACCTCCGGAAAGCAAACAAAGCAAAAACGAGGTACCAGAAATAGAGTCTGCTCGGATCTCCATGTAATCCAGCACCGACATCAACCCGCTAAACTTAAAGAAGCATCAATATCTGTCCCAACAGCATCAACACGAATCGTTTCAGGTCCACCAGGGGGGCGCTGACAGGCTGACAGGGCTGGTCAAGGGGCAAGTTGGGAGCGAAGCATGGGAGCGAAGGGGTTAGGCCACTGGTGGACAAGGAGGGGTCAAAAGCCCGATAAGAGCCCAACTAGTACCCTTTCAGGCCAAGCGGGGCACCATTTTTGTTCTGGAATGCCTTGAGTAGCCGGATTTGGTGGGGTTGTCTTGAGTGGTGCGTCTCTCACGAGGACATCGTCAGTCAGGTACAGGAGAGGACATGGACATTCGTCGGACCAAGGATCACGATCGCACCTTGCAAGCTAGCTGCACCATCCATGAAAAAATCCAATTGATCAGATTTTGCACGGCTTCACGACCTCGAGACTCGCCTTTACTATAATAGAGCCAGTCCCCCAGGTGGGTTATCGAAACTTGGTTTCTTCAAATCAGACAGGTATACGAGAGCTACATCATCTAGACACTCCTCACCTGTCATCCAACTTCTCCCCGTCCTATCATAGCTTCAGGTCCAGCTGCCCAGCTTCAACTTCAGCCAAGTTCCAGCTTCTCAGCCATCTCCTCTCTTCATCACGCTCTTCTCTGCCCCTTTCCTTATCTTTGATCCTCCCGAGACCCTGCTTTGAGTTCACGCCCGCTTCACGTCAGACCTCAGAGCCTCGCCCTTGTGTTGCTATAAACATCTGATCGACGCCGCATCCCCGGGAACTTATCATCGCAACACAACAAGCAGGAACCCGGTCACACGAACGATCACGACCTCCTGGTATTCCCTATTCTAACGCCTATCCCACCGTTAGGTGCTCACCACAACTACCGGTACGTACTTCTTTGTATTGTTCCTGATTGCATTCCACAGACCTTTTTCCTTATCGCCCTATGAAAATAATACCGCAGAGGTAGCAAGGGAGTGAATGGGCCAACCGCTGACGGCTGTGATTCTAGCTAGTCCACCGCCTCTACTGAACCGTTCACCGTCTTTGCGTGCTTAGATACCGGTTCAGGGTCCCATACGATATCGCTCGCCTCGTACAGCAGGTGCGACTCAGTCTGCGACTTGTGTGGTCATTGCTCAGATAAGAAAACTGTAAGTCATTCACCATAGGGCCATGGCGCATTGTGGCCAGGCCTGGCAAATATATCATAAACCTGTGTTCCTCTCACCTTCGTTTTGCCATGGAAACTAGACAATTCACTTCTTCTCCTCCTTTGTTCTTCTACCTCGAATTTCACCATCATGTCGAAAACATTGACCATAAACACTACTGACATAGAGGGCACAGTGCAGTTTCCTCAGTACTTCGAGCCGGTTGGTTTGGACATAGACCTCGAAACCGACACCATGACGACTCCTGATCGTACGCCAAACCACAAGTTGGTCGACCAGTTACTCAAGAGCCCCGATCGTCAACCCTCTCCACAACCCACACATTTCAGCGTACCATATAGGAATGGCATGAATGGAAATGGGAACGGACACAGAGTCCTGCGGTCTGCCACCGTAGGATATGTTGCTCCAGAGTTCAAGGGAAAGCAAGCACAAATGGTCGAGGGTGAGTTCCATAAACGTTTCTACACATGGAGGGAAAAGAAAATTGGCTTCACGAATAGAACGATTGAGCTTCAATTTCGAACAAACTTGGGAGTGGAAGTCACTTAGTGGTGGTCGACCGTTTCCTTTGTCCAGGTCCCCTCCGCCAAGAAGCAGTTGAACAATTGAATCACTACTAACTCTTGCTAGTCAAGAGCAAATTAGAAGAGAACAAATGGATCCCAGGATCACTTGTCGAGGAACAAATAGCCTGGTTCTACAATGACCTTGGCATTGACGATGTTTACTTCCAGATGGAGACTGTTGACGCTATCGTCAGCAATATCGTATCGCTCTATGCTGCCAAGATTGCTGCTTTTGCCCGCGAAGACAGAAAGCAAGAAATCAGACTGGACATGGAAGCCTCAGATCACGCTATATATATCGACACGAGCGAAGCCGGTATCACCAATCTTGATGGTCCTCGATACGAACATCGGTTAGAGAAGAAGTACCTTGATTCCTCATCAAACAGCATTTACCGTGTTGAAACTTTCCGATCACCTTCGAATCTGTCCGGCACCGGCCCCGCGAAGACAACACTGAGATGTTACTTCGTCTACCAATGTCAATTCGTGGATCCCAACCCATCTCCTCAAGAGACTCGTCTCGAGGTGATCTCGGATAGACTCTTCCTTGCCAAGGCTACCAAGAACACCAGAGAAATTTACCAAGATGTCATTGAGCTGGCAGTCTCAAGAACGGGCCCAGTCATTGAGGTCTTCGATATCGAAGATTCCAAGGAGAAGCGATTGGTCGTGGCATTCCGCCGTAGAACAGCTGCTGGCATGTTCAGCGCTCTGTCTGATCTTTACCACTACTATGGTGTCACCAGCTCCAGAAAATACGTCGAGCAGTTCAGCAATGGCATCACTGTCATTTGTTTGTATCTCAAGCCGGCTGTCAACTTGGACTCCAAGAAATTCCCACCTCTCGAAGCTTCCATCCATCAAATCACCAAGGAAATCTCTCTGCTTTATTGCATTCCCCAAAACAAGTTCCAGCCTTTGTTCGCTAGCGGTAGACTCAGTCTCCAGGAGACTATCTACGGACACTGCTTGATGGTCTTCGTACAGCATTTCCTGAATCGACTTGGTTCGGAATATGGATCCTTGGTCTCTGCCCTCGACGCATCAAACAGTGCTCACGTCGAACTTCTATCCAAGATCAAGAAGCGTCTGAGAACCCAGACTTTCACTGCTGGCTACATTCATGAGATTATCAGCACTTATCCAGAACTCATCAGATCGCTGTACGCATCCTTCGCCAACACCCACCTTACTCTCGCACCCGGATATAGTGAGGAGTTCATCCCACCAACTCCATCAGCAGATGTCTTATCCGACAACCAGCTCAAGGATATGATCTCCAAGACCGTCAGCAATGAGCACGAAGAAGTCGTGATGACTGCCTTTCGAGTTTTTAACAACGCGCTGCTGAAGACCAACTTCTACACACCTACTAAGGTTGCCCTGAGTTTCCGTCTCAACCCTGCCTTCCTTCCTGCTATCGAATATCCTCAGCCATTGTACGGCATGTTCTTGGTAGTCAGTTCTGAGAGTCGAGGTTTCCATCTCCGCTTCAGAGACATTGCCAGAGGTGGTATCCGTATTGTCAAGTCACGTAACAAGGAAGCCTACTCCATCAACGCTCGATCCATGTTCGATGAGAATTACGGATTGGCTAACACGCAGCAACGCAAGAACAAGGATATCCCAGAAGGTGGCTCCAAGGGTGTCATTCTTCTCGATGCCAATCATCAGGACAAGGGCAGCGTCGCTTTCGAGAAGTATATCGACAGTATTATGGATCTCCTCTTGAAGCCAGAAACTCCTGGTATCAAGAACCCGATCGTGGATCTGTATGGAAAGCAAGAAATCTTGTTCATGGGTCCAGATGAGAACACTGCCGATCTCGTTGATTGGGCTACTGAGCATGCTCGAAAGCGTGGTGCACCGTGGTGGAAGTCCTTCTTCACAGGAAAGTCTCCCAAGCTTGGAGGTATTCCCCACGATGCTTATGGTATGACCACCCTCTCCGTTCGCGAGTTCGTCAAGGGTATCTATCGAAAGCTTGAGCTCGATCCCAGCAAGGTTCGAAAGATGCAAACCGGAGGACCAGATGGCGATTTGGGTAGTAACGAGATCTTGCTCAGCAACGAGAAGTACACATCTATCGTCGATGGAAGTGGTGTTCTAGTTGATCCCAACGGAATCAACCATGAAGAGTTGATTCGCCTCGCCAAGGCTCGCGCCATGATCTCTCAATTTGACATCACAAAACTCTCCAAGGCCGGATACCGCGTCTTGGTCGACGAGACCAATGTCAAGCTCCCAACAGGTGAGATTGTCGATAACGGCAACACTTTCCGCAACACCTTCCATCTCCGTGACACCGGTTTGACCGACTCATTCGTTCCCTGCGGAGGCCGACCTGAGTCCATCGATCTCGCCTCCGTTGGCAAGCTCATCAAGAAGGGCAAATCCACAATTCCCTACATCGTCGAAGGTGCGAACCTCTTCATCACCCAAGACGCCAAGCTCCGTCTCGAAGAAGCCGGCTGCATCCTCTTCAAAGACGCCAGCGCTAACAAAGGTGGCGTAACCTCCTCCTCCCTCGAAGTCCTCGCCAGTTTGAGCTTCGATGACGAAGGTTTCGTCAAGAACATGTGCGTCGGCAGCGACGGCAACCCACCCGAGTTCTACCAAGCCTACGTCAAGGAAGTCCAAGCCAAGATCAAAGACAACGCCCGTCTCGAATTCGAAGCCATCTGGCGCGAACACAAGCAGACCAAGATCCCTCGCAGCACGCTCTCCGACACCCTCTCCATCGCCATCACCAAGCTCGACGAGGAGCTCCAGAAGACTGATCTCTGGAAGAACGAGAAGTTGAGAAATTCGGTGCTCGAGGACGCCCTGCCTAACTTGCTTCTGAAGAAGATTGGACTGAGCACGATTATTGAGCGAGTTCCGGATAATTATTTGAGGGCTATCTTTGGGAGCTATCTCGCTAGTCGGTTTGTGTATGAGTTTGGAAGTAGTCCGAGCCAGTTTGCGTTCTTTGATTTGTGAGTTCCCTCTTTTTTTCTCCCTTTTGCCCAAGAGAAACTATGCTAACGTGTGATAACAGTATGTCGAAGCGCATGCAGAAGGTCCAGTAAATGCATTGCCTTTCCCTTTACCTTCGGCTGCCGGGTTTTCAAATTTCCAATTTTCGGGTATTCACTTGCTGCGTGGAGAGAGAAAAGTTACGGAAAAGCGAAAATAAATACATACATAAATCAGATCGGATCGAAAAGCTGATGGGATGGGGATGGGTATGGATATCTAGGATGGATGGGATGGGATGGCGTTGTTTGTGTTTGTTTGATTGAACACGCTTGAACTTAGAATTAATCGCATTGCATTGCCGGATGGGACTCGTTGGGTTGAATGGCTGGGTGGTTATAGTCTATTGCTTGGTCCCATGAGAGACTTGCTACATGTATCTTCGAGAATCGAAGGATTGAACGATAAGATGCAGCTTCGCTTTTAATCTGACCCCTCAATTTTCGTATCGAGCTTGAAACGTCAGATTAGCTATTCTTAGGAGCCTGTTCATTCAATAATAGTGGTTGGATAGTGCAGAGGTTTGGGTAAGGTATGGTGGCCGTCCTTGTGTTTTGACGGTTTTGTTTTGGAGCTGGAAGGAGGGAAGGAAGGAAGGGGGGTATATATACGCTGATGCGGGGAGCAAGCACTGAAGTTGAGAAGCGGACCAAGTGGTTTGAAACAGCATGCTTCAATTCTTATATTGGGGGCTGGGGATAGCGTGGTGCGGGACTGAGTGAGTGTGCTGCGAGATGTGGAGGTTTATTTATGTATATGTAGTAGGGCTTGGCTAAGGTTGGGAATGGAAGGGGAGTAGATGATCTGAGGCAATGAAGTAATGTCTGAGAGAGAAAAGGGAAGGGAAGGGAAGGGAAGGTGTGGTGAAAGTCAATTGACCATGAGAGGAGGGTTGACGGCAAGGATAAGGTGTGATAAAACGATATCCCAGCTGCTTACCATGGGAGCTTTTAGGTTTATCAAGCGTAAGTTTGCACATTTACAATCAAGGAATGGTTCGAAGTCCGCGTTCGGAGAATCGTTATGTGAGTCTACATTTCGATCGTAGCATATAGTAGCCATCCCAACAGATTCTAATGTTTGTCGAACTGTGTTCCATCATTCGCCATTCCCACTGGCCACTTTTTCCCTCCAAGATGGGTCTTCTTGGTGGAATGGAGAAGATCCAGTAGAGGGGTTCTATACATCGTAGTATGAAGTGAAGTGTGTTTGACCTTCCTCTCCAAGTGAATCGCTTTTCGACATTTTCCTGTTCTGACATACTGTATTCGTACTTTCTGGGGCTCTCTTCCTGCCTTGCCTTCTCTAATCCCAGGAAGTGTGACGGGTATATATATATCTCAGCGTGGCCTCCTGACATAAGGGAGCATAGCTCTCTCGACCGCGCAGTCAAAAGTGTTATGTGCTGCCTTCTCTATAACAGATGGCACATGGTACTCCAAATTAACACGTAAAAGAATTGCTTGGATGATGATTACTTGAAGATTGGGTGAGAAAGCACATAATGACTGCGGAATTTACTCTTTGAAGACTTCCTCGATGGGAGGGAGTGACAACGGATGGAATTGGTAATCCTGGGGGACCAACAGCGTTAGTTCAACAGGATGACAACAGAATAGAGATTACATTGTTGTAGCTGGCAAACATATACTCTGTACTACCCGTCAGACTCTAGGAGCCATTGTGAATTTGTCTCATTCTTGCGAAATGGCACGCAGTAGGTGTTCACGAATGGTACCACACTTTGGCGGATCCGAGCTATGCAGCTAGCTACCTCAGCCGTTTTCTGCACTGCGTTTACGAGTATGTACATTTGTTGAGTCTTGTGTTCTGTGGACGGATAGGAGCTTATATTCTTCGGCAAGCTAAACAAAAGGTCGGAGGTCGAAGAATTTCTCTCAGAGCCATGTCTCCCTCGGTAAGGCGCTGCTCTCTGGCAGTCCAAAGCCTCATCAGTGTCAAGGTGAATATAGAGTGGCAACTGACCATTGCTCGCTGACTGCGACTTCTTTCTCAATACGCAACTTTTATTTTTGTCTCCAAACCCCTTTTCCTCCGCTCATAAGAAACGTCAATGTTGCTTGCAGAATGGACCGCAATCTGGAGCAACAAGGGGGAGAACCTCGGAGGGTCGTGTTGTTTGTGCTCGATGGGGCGATTCAGAATTCGGATTGAAGTCTTCATCTATATAAGTCTCTGGTAATAGTTGGATGCAATTCGGCAGAGTGGTGAGCTGCGCACCAGAGTATGGAGCAGCAGCGGTGTTGAGCTGACTGGTGGGAGCTGACAGTGAGAAGGAGATTGACAGCAGAAGTAAGGCTACTGACAAGAATTGGAAGTGAACTCACAACAAAATTGTACGCACATGATGCATGTAACGAGAGTGTAGCATGGAGCTAGTGGAAAATGGGCTTGAACTTGAGCATGAGTCCGGAAAATTGAGTCTGGGAAAACGCAAAATTATCGCAGTAACTCTTTTCGTGTTTGAGTACGGTTGGATCGCTTTCTGGTCACTTACGTGCGTTTCAAGGTCTCTTTTTATACCAGTTTTCCGTCATTAAAACCCGAGTTCTTCAGCTCCACAATTGTCACATAACTCACATTCCGCGAGGGCTAGAAGGATATATTTGGGATGTCTGTTTTGATGTAACAGAAATTCTAGGCGAGTCAGCCTCACCTGAAAGAAGTGGGTAGACATGGAAAGCATATGGTGTAAAATCATAATTGCGAATTCTATTGCATAGCCCGCCCGGTCTAAGCGAGCAGCCCAAACAATAATGCAGTCCTTTTCCAATACTCCTTAGCGGCACTAAAGACCCTCTTCTTCGCCACAGAATCTAGTTCTATTTTCCCATCTACAATCTCCCCAAACTTCACAAGCTCATCTGCGTCGGCGCCCTGGACTTCGAACGCGCTTTGCAAAAGGAGGACGTCGAAGAGTGTTTGGATCAGAACATCATCGTTCTTCTCTGCCGCCACTTCCAGTGTAGCGCTCTTCTCCTCACCGTCCACAGCCTCTTGACCATCGGTAGACACTTCTCCATTCGTTGTGCCGTTGACTTCAGCCTTGGCATTCAGCACCTCACCCCATTTTGCTGCCACTGTTTTCCGAAGATTTCGCTTGAGGCCAGCCAAAGCGGCAGGACTCCATAGATCACCTCCGGCCTTTGCCATTGCCAGAGCCAAGCTATGTAACAGCTTGAATGTCCCCGGCGAAGGCTGTACAGGCAACTCGGGGTTTCCCTCCCATAGTGCTCGGCCAGGAACTTTCTTCCGCGTGCAAGACTTGCTGAAGATCTGCACTGGCTTTGCGGAGACTTCGGAAGCAAGCCTTTGATGCAGGGGCTCGACGAGCGGGAGGCCAAAAGATTGCAGGGAGATATTCGTTGGTAGTTCTGTGCGAAGGTCTCGTATTACTCGCAGTAGGTAAACGGACATTTGACCGATTTGCTCGCTGTCCTCATATGTCGTCAACAATGCCGAGATCTTCTCGTTCAGAACCTGATATGCCTCTTCGAGACTAGTGTCTAGATGTTCCTGCAGCATCTTAGGGTCTTCGGTGCTGAGGAGAGCATTTCTGGACTCGACGGCAAGGTCATCCTCGATATCTTCGAGATCGTCATCCCACCGCTGCTTCTTGAGCTGAGCTATCACGGCACTGATTTCGTCGACCAGGTGCCGCCATGTTTGATAGCCACGGAAAACCCGAGATACGGCATCAGTGCGACCATGAGTGCGCGCTAATATGTTCTGTTTGAACAGCGATGCGCCATTGCTGATGTCCATCTCTAGGAGACTTGAATCCCATAGGCTTTCTTGATGATCGGTGACGCCTTCCCTCCAAACCCCGAGAGTACCTTCGATTTCAGTGGCGACGAGATGTAGTTTGCTTACCCTTGATTCGATGAGCGAGACCATGCGGTCATTAACAGCTTTACGTAGACCATTGAGTAGGATTGATGGGTCGAAACCTTTCGCCTTACCACCCTCCTGGATCCAAATTTCCAGGATCCGAGTGCGAATGGCGACGACGGTCTTGAAGTCGGCCATCTGGCCTAGGCTCTTCGCCAAACCTTCTAACATGACTTCTGATGCTCGCTTTGCCCAGCCTTTGAGCATCTCCACAGCTTGGCTACCTTCGAGGTCATCGTGTCGGATGTATGGAGTGAAGAACAGAATCTCGTCTCCAAACCACTTATCACAAACATCCAGCCTGAGCCCCTCGAGATTCCTTATCGAGTCGTCCTTGAGTAATGGTTTTGTCTTCAGACTGGCCAGCGCTTCCGAGAGGCGTCGGGGTACCAGGGCTTGAACATCGAGTAATGTCCTCGTGTACAATTCCAAGGCCCGCACCACACCTGGATTGTCTGATTCCTGTTCCTCGTCATCAAATGCCAGAGCCATAGCTTCCCCTCTGATATGGAGAAAATGTCGTATGACATCCTTTGCGCCAGAACTCGTGGCGAGACTGTGTGCAGAAAGTGCTTGTATCAGGTCGTCCCTGTCTCCATCTACCTTCTCAGCCGATTTCTCAATTGCCCTGAGAAGTTTCCGTCGTAAAGTCCCAAGCTTCTTCTTCAATTCCGCGACTGACTCTTGGTCTTCTGCGCTCCTCTTTCCCGCTGTATCACCCACACTCTTCGCCAGCAACCGACTCAAGACCAGCACTTTCGCAGCCAGTACCAAATTTTTGCCTTTCCCAGACTTATTTCCACTTTCAACACCTCCACCCTTCCTCAGAAGCTTTCCAACCACAACGGCGCACATTTCCAGCACCTTCACCTTTGCGGCCCACGCCAGATCCTCGCCCTTCTTCCCACCCCTCCCACCAGCATTCAGTTTCGCCAAACCACTCGCCTTGCCCCCTATGACTCCTCTCCCGCACCCTTTTCCTACTCTCCCAAGCTTCTCCTCTACATGCTCAATGTCCTCTCTCATCTGCAGGATCGTCTCCGCAGTTCCCAGCAGCTGTCTATAGCTTCCCCCCACCAAGGTCCGTAATCGCGCATTTTTCTCGTCAAGCTCAACCGTTAAGCTCCGGTGGAATTGGCGTACTTGCGCGAGAGGATGTTTAAAAGCTTCGGAGGCGGACGTGCAGGTCGAGGGGTCGAGAGTCTTGTTCGCTGCCATCTTGGGCTTCGAGAGGGAGGTAAGATGGAGGCCGGAGGAGGAATATGTAGGTAGGAGACCCGGGGGCGCCGAGCGGTCTTGGAATATGCTGAGTATGTAGTACTACGCTCTCATCGTTCCTCTACCTCTCAGTCTGTATCAATTGCCTTTGTTGTCGTCGTTGTCAGGTCCAATTTAGATGTTGTGAAGAGGCCACGATTTGTCCGTGCGCGCAGCCTTCTGGAGAAGGCTGAGCTGACATCCCGTGCCGCAAACCATCACCAACAGCATCATTCTGCCACAATAATGTCTTCTTCTAAAACCAGCGCACAAACGTATATCTCGCATTCCAACCATGATAGATGATACACGAGAATCTTCAGGTATCCAGTATACCTCATTATCAGCAGAGATCGTTGAAATCAGCAAGCATCGGACTGACAGGAATGATGGTCTTCAATGGGCTCGGAACCTTCGATTTCTGGCTTACGATGACACTTACGACGATGAAATTCGGAAGAGTAGAAAACAAAGATGCGCTGTATGCCATGCCGTTTTGCAAGTCAAGCCTTTCGAAGAACGTGATGTCCTCGAACACAAGCTCCATCATGTGTGCGACACCCCTTTCCACGGCAACCATATATCTTCACCTGAGGAGCTCAAAACCAGCCCAATGAGATTTACTTGTGATGTTTGCCATCGAGGTATCTGGGAGGGTTCGAGATATCATTGTGGACAATGTCTGTCAGGGAAGTATCGCGGAAACTTTGATTTATGCGGCAGCTGCTTGACCGCCGGGAAACATTGTTCTAACCCGGAGCATAAATTGGAGAAGATCCCAATCTTCGACTACGGAGAGTGCGTACATGTGAATGCAAGATCATGTGGGGATTGTGAGAGCATTCCATTATTCCCGAATGAGGGCGAAGCTACCAAGTTCCAGATCGTACAACTGCAGACTGCTGAAGACAGTGAAGCGGCATTTTCAAATTGTGATCACTTCATTGCGGTATCTTACTGCTGGCCCCCACCACAGTATGATGCCGAGGGCAAGTTTGTACAGCATAGAGGCAAATATTCTGTCAGGGACGTTCAGGGGAGACTTAGGCCCAATCGAGCTCCGGAAGATGTCATTACTAGAGCCGTTGAGTTTGCTGCCCAGAATGGGATCCGTCTTATCGTAAGTGATATCTCCGTCTAGTTTTACACTGGTCAAATGACTATGTGTTCTTCACATCCGATGGGCGCTTGGACATTCATCCAAGTCCTGCACTGTACTAACTCACCAATATTCTAGTGGATCGATCAAGTAAGTTGTTATTCCAACGCGTTTTGTACCCCAAGTCTGACTTTGAATAAGGAATGCATTGACCAAGAAGACTCTGCCGATAAGGAGCTTGGAATACAAGTAATGGACAAGGTCTATGAAAGGGCTTTCTTATCAATCGGTCTTCTTCGGACTCGAATTGAGTCCCAGGAAACTCTTCGAGTCCTGAAACATTTTTGCCCAAATTCTGAGGGGAATTGGGGCTTCTCCGCTGCTGGTATCTCGAATACTGATCTCGTAGAAAGTATGATCACTTTCTTCGAACACATTATGAAGGATCCATGGCATACTCGAGCCTGGGTCCTTCAAGAAGCATACTCCGCTGGTCCAAGAATGGTCCTTCTTCTTCAGCATGCGCCTGGGATACTCTTGTCGGGCCACAGATCAATCAGTGCGACCCTCTCAGTCTCGGAAATTGCCGTGCAATTTGACTCGTTCATCATTATGGTCGACTATGCGACTGGATTTCTGACAAGATCACTCGCTGTTCTCACACTTTCAAGTAATCTGGCACAACGACGGCTATCACTTCTCCAACAATTCAAAATGCTGCCCCCGGGAGACGAGAGGTCAATATATATCAAGTGGACCTATCGTGCGGGCTTAGCACGACCCAGGCGATCGTGTAATGCTGCTGTGGCATTGTCTTATCTCCGTCTCCGAGAAAATACTCAAGTATCAGACAGACTTGCTATCATGGCGAATTTATGCAATTATGATGTTCGATTCAAGACTATTGAGGTTGAGAAAAACCATCAGTATCTTGGCCCATGTATATTCGCTCTGGCTTTACTCAATGAAGATTTCTCTCTTCTGTATCCCGAAGTTTACAAAGGCCTTGAAACAAACAGAGGTCTACTCCCCGTCCTATAACTTTGAAGTCATGTTGACGTGTTCGCAGGATGCAACACCGACAACAATGAGTTCTCATGGCTATGCATGACGCCCAATGACCTGAGCCGGCTTGAGGCCAGATTCCTGAACACATTCACATACTACTTGCCCTCTACTTCGACAAAGGACAACATTACATCCGCAGGGATGTCCACGCCTGGATATCTCTGGAAAGTGGATAGGAAGATTCATTTTCCAGAATTCCAGGGGCCAGATATAAAGTCGGCGAAAGCCAAGTGGTTTCATAAACGCCAAACAAATCTCACAGTCCAAATGCTCCGAGACCCATCAAATACGTCACAAGAATGGGGACAGCAGTGTACGAAGTCCTCTGTTTTTAACGACCTGGACGAGGAGATGAAGACCAGTCTGAAGGAAAGCACCAACAGAGCCAAGAATCTGACCGGGGAACAATATGAGACATTCGCAGCATCGTATCGCATTAGTATCCTGGCGCAGGTGTCTGACAGTTTGGAAAGCACGTTTTTCAAGGATACGGTCACATGGCTGCTGTTCATATTATATATTCTGCGCCAAAAGGGCGAGATTGAGGTGGCAGATGCGATTTGGCACTCTGTACGCGCAGACAGATGGGACGTATCTCTGAGTTCCGCTGAAAATCGAGAGAGAGGCTGCTTCAATTCTGTGGCAGACTTCCCTCCCCTAGATACCAAGGGGAACATGCCAATCGACCAAAGCGTTGGCATGGAAATGTTCCAGCTGGATTGGGATAGAGATGGCGCTCTCCAACAATGTTGGATTGTGGACAGCCTTCTACGAGATGGTTATCTAAGTGTAGGTAAATTGGTCAGGGTCTCGAGTCACGACGAGTGTCGATTCCACCCGGAATGGTTCAGAGACGAGGAAGAGGAAAAGCCAGTTGCAGAAATCATGGAATACGTGGAATCGACAATTACATCGACAATGGCATCGCTCGGTCTTGACTCGGGCACAGCGCGGGAAGCTGGACAGCCTCTGCCAGACACAAGTAGTGAATTCGATGAAGGCAAATTACCAGGCACATCACAAACAGAAACGTCACTTTCATCAATCTTTCAACAGTCATTCCATGATCGAGCGGATGCCCAATTGTTCAAGCAGCTAATGATGTCTAAATTCGTCTCACGTCTTGCAGACATCCCACCGCAACAGGTCTCTAAATCCACCCTGCACCAATCCACTTCCCTCAACAAACACAATCAAATGATCCTGGACGCAGTCACTTTGTACGAACGTATGGTCACCGACTGGACCCCAAATGGCCTCGCCAAATTACAAAGCATGCGAGCTGTATTCAATCTTCGATGGGACGAAGGCGAGCAAGTCCAATGGGTATTGACGCCGTATGATCAGAAATCAGAACGTTTGCCACATGCGGAAGCTAGATCTCTGAGCATGTCGTGGGTTGTTGAACCGACTGGCGAATCTTCTGATGGGAAGGACGGAGTGAGAGAAGTGTTGAGGACAAAAGGGACAGTGAAGGGCATGTGGCCATTCATGGATTCACCAATGACGCGGTATCTATTGGTCTGAGATGTGATTGATAGACTGCTAGACCAACGCACCAATAAAGAAGTCTATATTGACCGCTGAGCCTGATATGAATATTGGATTTGGCGAGATCAAGCCGCTCTGCGAATTTAAGCCAAAGCCTCGAGCCGTCTCAGGAGATGATCGAATCACGTGACTACCCAAATCACTTGTCTTGCCTGCTTCATGACCATTGATCAGTGAGTGGTAGATGCCTCTCCCCATATCGGCGAGTTTCCATGTTTCGACTCGGATCTGATTGGGCTCAGCTCGAAAGATGAGCACGATTCGGCCACTTTACTTGGTTATTCAGCAGAGATTCTGGAAGACTGATATGTTTATAGTCTCCGAGACCCCTTCTGCTGAACAAATGAGTACTATCGCATATAATCACCTAGCAGACTCTCCAAGGACCACTATTTCCCAGAAGATCTTATTTCAAAATCTCCGAACACTACTGTCATCTGCCCCACCCAAGGTGTATCAGGAGGAGCTTAGACAGAAGAGCCGCGCACGTCCAAAATTTGTTAGGTCAGGAATCAGACCGAAACCCATTCACAATTATTGCTTCACCGAAGTTCAAAATCCTCGCTTACGCATTTCTAGCTCCAAGCTTGTCACAGGAGTCAACAAAAGTTGTTTCGGAGCACAAGCAGGTAAGAGTCACTATGCTCAATTTCAAAATCGTTGTCCTGACATGAGTAGATCCATGAATCACGCAGACGACGCTGTAGCACCGAAGGTTGAGATTGGTGTCGATATCGACATACCCACTGAAGACGGTGCCGATGGGCAAGAGGCGACAAGGTCCACGGAGACAGGCGCGTCTTTCATGGGTTACTTCCTCTTTGTTCAAGATAAATGCTGAGCAGAAAGCGTTGAGAATAAGATCTGATCGACCGTACTTACGTTCGATGTGTTGAAAAGTCGCAATGCAGATACTCTTCATGGCTTCGAGCCTCGTTGTAATGTTACAAAGTTGAGTCGTCTGGAGGTAAATGTCAGCACTAAGTCTGATACGAAGAGTAGCAGTAAAAACAAGTCACAGAAATTACATAGTCTCTCTCTCCAATGTTTGAGCCGCATCTCAAGCTTAATCAGAAGGTATGATAATGGAGTTAGCTTAGTAATAAAGTTATGAATAGACGTGTGCAAGGATCAAACCTCGCTTGCTGTGCTTATTTAGGAATTGACCAATCTTGCCCCTGGCCCTTCGTGCGCTGCAGGCCCCTGGATTTCACCTTCCCTTTTCTGGACGCATTTTTACGACGAGACAAGTCAGCGTCGACCCCAACTTTTGAAGCCCCACGAACCCATCCAGCGGGGCAGGCACACCGGCAGCATCAGCATGATGCTGCAATGTCCGTCCACATCAGCCTTAAACGACATTCAGTTGTTGAAGATATAAATATCGCTCTGTTCTCATCATATACACATTGAAATTTCGAGTGGTACCATCCTTCTGCGACCCAGACCTGAAGCATTATTTCCCATTAAATGATAGCATTCCAACATCAAACATGGCCCCTCGACCAGATCCTTCCTCAAAGAAAGTCGCAAGAGCCAGCAAGCCAAAGACGAGAAACGGATGCAAGACATGCAAGTGAGTCCTGAACAAGCCTGAGATGGGCATTTCCTTTTCACGTGATCAATTGGACAGCTCCAACTAATTGTCAACAGGATACGACGCGTCAAATGCGATGAAGGCAAGCCTGAATGCAGCCGATGCCTCAAGTTTGGAGTAAAATGTGACGGATGCGTGAAGCCAAGCGAAATGACCTCGCTGCCACCCGTCAGGATCATCCTTCCTAGAGGATCTGCTTATTTTGAACCCATCATCTATCAGCCGAGGGTCACCGTCTTCCAGGACCGAAAAGAGCTGGAATATTTCGAGTATTTTCGTGAAGGCATCGCTCCGCATTTGGCGGGGTCCTTCGAGTCAGACCTCTGGAGCCATCTCGTCTTGCAGGCTTGCGAGATTGACGACTCTATTCGCCATGCCATCATCGCGATTGCGGCGTTGAAGTCGACTGCAAATGTTGCCTTGGGTTTCAACAGCAGACCGCGCCGGGAAACCGAAACCGCTTCACACCATCAGGAGTTCGCGCTTCGTCAGTATCAAAAGGCTCTCAAGTCGATGAGGAAGGCGTCGATTGGAGGGACTCAAGACCTCAGAACAACCCTGATCACCTGCATCGTTATCATTTGTTTCGAATCATTCGCTGGGAATTTTGAGACGGCCGTGAAACGTAAGTAGCAGCTGTTCTTAGTTATGATTTTTATATTACAATGTCTCGCCATCGGAGCGCCAATTTTCCTGAATGCTGACTTGAATTGAAATCTAGAAGCGGTTGTTGGGCTCAATCTGGTCGAGAAGCACCTTGCAAATGAGGACCCAAGCCCTCAAATAGTCAGTGTCGAGAAAGAGATTATCAATGCATTTGGACGGATAGATATCCAAGCTATGGCATTCCTCGATCCACGATATCCCAAACGACTTTTACCGCCCAAAGAGCAATGCCAGAAGATCGCTCTGATACCCCGTGAATTCTCCTCGCTCAATGAGGCCCGAGATTCGCTTATCAACACGATGCAAAGAGTCATGCAATTCACGTCCGCCATGTTCCCAGAAACTTTCAGCTTCAGTGGATTCTTGAGATTAGATTTCATGATGTCTATTCCACTGGAGCATGTCGACAGGAAGTACATGCATCTTGCAGAACTTCAGGCCTGGAGGTCATCCATCTCGCCTGTCATCAAAAAATCACTCACATCGGAAGGATCCAACGACCGATTCTGTGCTGCTTCTCTCGAGCTCATGTATCTTGCTGGATATGTAACTACGTATATGATGCGGACTTACGACGGAAAGAGCCCTGACACCAAGATTCTCATGCCAGAATTTGAGCAGATGCTAGCCCTGTCTGAGGAGCTCCTCAAGCATCCCAACATGAGCCAACCAAACGCCACCTACATGTTCGAAATGCACACCATTTGTCCTCTCTACGCCATTTCCTGGTACTGTCCTCAGCGCAGCCTTCGGAGGAAAGCGATTGCGTTGCTCCAATCGCCAGCCAGGCGAGAGGCTCTTTGGGACAGTGTGATGGTTGGGAAGCTCGCGGAGTGGATCATGAGCCTCGAAGATGAGAATTATGAAGGAGAGTACGCACCGGAGCACGTACGCTGCACTCGTGGAGATATCATTGGCTACAACATGATCACGCGCGAGGCTGAAGTACGATGTTTTGTGCCTGCGCCTGGAACTGTGATAGCAGTGGACCGGACGACAATTCTCAAATTCTGAGGGCTCGACATCGAGTGACACTAGATCTTAGCTACACTTCCATGGACAAACACAACGAGGAATCAATATCCTGGTGTTTACTTTTCTATAATTACAACGCTACCCTCAGTCATCACTGAAAACCCCCTCTAAAACCTTTCCGCTGCTGGTCGAAGGTCCAGTTCATGAGTCCAAAGCTCCGGCTCCTGCTGAGAAAGCCACAAATACGTCTTACCCACAGCATCCGCACTCATCTTCTTCCCAATCCTCTGGTCCTCACCATTCTTGTCCTCAATCGAACCATTGGCAATGGTATGAACGACATGAACACCCTTGGCACTCATCTCCCTTGCCAAAGTCTGCGCCAACTGTCTAACGCTCGACCTCCCAGCTCCGTATGCCGCAAACTCAGCATTACACCTCAGCGCACCCAGAGTACCAGTAAAGATCAAGGTCCCCTTCTTTTCTCCCGTCTCAGAAAGTGGCGCCTCGCCATGGTGCTCGAAGAACATCTTCAACGCTTCCTGGGAGAACGTGAATGCTCCTCCTACATACTGTTCCAGACTTTCCGTGAACTCCTCATAGGTCTCGTTCATGAAGGGTTTCTTGCTAGAGTGCTTCACTGAGTATACGGCGACTTTCAATTTAAGGTCCTTAAAAGAGGCATGTGACTTGATGGCTTGGAAGGCTTGCTTCAGGTTGTTTGGTGAGGTGTCGGTAGGGAATGTTTCCACCACGCTGCCTGGAGAGGTTTGCTGGAGGTTGGAACGCACGCTGTTGAGACCTTCCTGGCGGCGGGCGAGAAGGGCTACGGCGAGGTTGCCGTGCTTAGGGTGGGAGAGGATTCTGGCAATGCCGGTCCCCTGAGTCGAAGATTAGCATTTTCGAGTTGCTTCGATATCGCGAGATGGACAGCAAAGAGGGAACCGCGGACGGGAGACGACAATCAAACCAGTTTCGGCATCCACCTCGTTCAAATACTTCTCGATCTCAAACATAATGAAGTAATGTTTCGACCCCATATTTTGCAAGTAGGAAAAAAAAATCAAGCTACGTACAGTGTTTGGACCTGCTCCAATGATAATTGCAAGACCTGAGGGTGGCATGTTGACTTTTAATGATTCTTTATAAACAGGATAGGATACCTTGAGGATTAACGTATAAAGACTCAATATCAACAACGAAAGTGTTTTTATATGCAGACAAAAATACACCTCTAAAGATGTACCCCAGATCTCCTCGCCCACTCTCTACGTCAGTGTCGGTGAAATGACGTTTAGTGGTCGGTCGTACCCTAACGCCGAAGCCAAGACACTTGTTCTGCCCTTCGAGCTAGCGGCCGATCGTCAACTTCACTTCACGCCGCGTACCTTCATTCCTCGAACAGTTCACAATCAAACGAGAACGCGACCAATGCTTTAAAGTCCTTTGCATTGCATGTTTCTTTGCTCTATCCAGTACATCGCGAATCCACGGTTGTGTTATCATTAAGTGTAAGTACAACGGAGTGAAAGAGAAGCAGTTGGTCCAATCCACCCAACCTCATCTGCCTCAACCATGCTTGAGATGGAAATTGCTTCAAGGAAGTAATCAAGGTACGTTTAGGGCCCAGGTTACTCCTCAGATCTACGGAAGGGAAGCCTCACTGAAAGACTGATGATCCTGGTGAAGTCGGAGCAGCCAAACCTATCCCTTACTCACAGGCCCTTGATGCTCAGATCAGCGCTGCTCCGGCACAAAAGCTCAACGCAAGCGCGCGAACCCAGGATCACTAACTCTCTTAATCGTCGAAGATATGTCTATTTAGACGAGATGAAGGAAGTAGAACGCGATGTGCACAGTCCAACAACTTTCTTTGAGGTATCCTATCACTACAATCCTTCCCCCAATAAGCTCGAGCATAACCATTGTCTATCCAGCAAGTACGCAAGTGCAGTCATTCTGAATGATCAGAAGAATCCCTTAGGAGGCGGACCAGGCGGTGGCGGAGGAGAATAATTCGGCATGGGCCCAGCACCGAAGTCAGTGATGTTCCTGTCCCTCCCAACCATCTTCTTCTGCTGCTCAGCAATCAATCTCTGCTTCTGCGCAATGAGTCTCTGCTTCTCAGCACGCGCGGCGATGGTGTCGTACATCGGTGGTGAGGTCGATTTCGAGCGGATCGACTCGCCATCGAGCTTGCGCTGGGTAGAGGCTCGACGAGCTGAGCGAACATCTTCGTCGTCTTCATCGGGGTCGGAGAATCTGGGCTGACTCGGAGGGACGTATGGTCGGTCGAAGAGAGCCGGAGGAGGTGAGGGGTGTCTGAGTCCAGAGTCTCCAGTCGCATTTACAGGCTGTCCTGGTTTCTCCGGCTCGGTAAACACATAGGTAGGGTTCTCGACCATCTTGCCAGTGAGCGACTCTTCGCCCAGCTCTCGCTCTAGCTCTCGTAGCTGTTCAAGTTGTGATGGCTCGGTAGTTGACGGACTGCGAGTGTGGTAGTCGCCGAATTGAGGCGTGGTGCTCGAGTATGTGTCTGATCGATCTCGACCCACACTGCCTTTCTTGACGATATTGAGAGGATCAGGACTCATAGACCTGGCTCCAGACATCATCGTATTCGCTGTACCTTCCGAACGAACAGACCCAGTAACCTTCCTTAACCCAGAAACTGGTGTCATTCTCATGCTCTCTTGTACGGACCCCGACAGGCTGACAGGTCGTGCTGGTCTGCCCGGAGGCATGTTCGAAGGGGTGTTCGATCGTGGAATCATGGCCATATTTTCTAGCTCTGCGAGATTGGCGGGGTTCAGAGGTGACGAGATGACGGGCCGAGCGCTATTCCAATCGCGGTTTCGATATGCGGCGTTGTGCTCCTCGACTTGCTCACGAGTGCGTCGCTTCTTCATGAAATACGCTGCTGATCCTGCCATGGCGAAGGCGGCGAGGATACCGAAGACAATGAGGACGATGCTCGTTGTTCCGATGCCTTTCTTGGCTGGGGGAGGAAGGTCAGTGGTTGTAGGAGAGGTGGAGACGCCAGGGGTAGTTGCAGATGACGAAGTTGAGGTCGGATTTGGAGTAACTGAGTCTGTTGAAGGTGAAGTGCTCGCGGTGGGGCTGGGTGTAGAAGAGATGGGAGTGGCAGACGGACTTTGGAATACTGTTGAGGTTCTTCTTCTCGTCGTGGTGACAAAGCTAGACAAAGGTTAAGTCAGAACCACGCTTTGAAATCCTGCCACTGCCCCTCCTATACTTACACAACAGTGGTTTCTGGCGGTCCTGGAGGCTTCGTTACGAATGTTATCAGGCTGATGCCACCATCGTCAAGGATAGACTCGAAAGCAATAGCGCTGCTAGCGTAGCTTACCACAGATGCATAACTCGTTGTTTCCGTTGTCACTGGATCCAAGTCCGACGACGCGGGTGGGGGAGGAAGCACAGTGAGGAAGGTTGAATCTTGAGCGAGCGCGAAGCTTGTTGCGAGAAGCAAGATGAGAGAGTGCATACTGGTGACCAGTCTATCCTGTTTGGGGTAGTTGTGCCGATGCCGGTGCGAGCTTATCGAGGTGAGACGCTCGAGAGATATTGACCTTAGTTCTGGTTGCAGCCCAGCAAGGAGAGCGTCCCTCATATCGAGGCAAATTCAGTCTCGGCCAGTCAAAGGGAATGTTCAGTCGGAACCCTGGCAATTTGGCCGTGAATCACGTACCTTCGATTCAAGCAGGTCTCGTCGTTTTGTACCAAGCCAAGCAATCACAAAACCCGATTTCGCGATCCCAGCTACCCAAGCCAGCTTCGAGAAGCAGAGGTGAGGCCGAGGTCTTGGAGACACAGACCGTCAAGCTGCTCGAAAGCCTGAGCCCTGCGAGCAATAGAAGCTGGGTCCGCGCGGCTCCTAGCTGAGCGTTGCAGCAAGCATAGGCTCGTGGTGTGCTCAGTGGAGAAACTTTGGCTCGAGATGGCAGAAAAGATGACCTCGTTGAATTGATTCGAGCCGAGAATCAACAGACCAGACCCACATTTCCGGAATCGCTTGGTCTAATTTCATGCGATCTCAAGTCTCCATCAGATGCCGCTCAAGGCGAGAATTTGATCGTGGTCAGCTGGCATGGTGGAGAGATTGAAGGCTGCGATAAATTTTCTTTTATCTGAGAAGGATCCTAATCAGTGAAGGGAACATTGCCCTTCTTTCTTCCGCGAGTGAAAGGAGCCGATGGTGCAAAGAAGAAGGTGAATGGAAAGGAACCTTACGTTCACAGTCAACTGGTGATTATCTTGCACTTGATTCATAAGGCATTCAAAACTGAATGGCAAGAAAGGTACCGCTGCTCAAACGGTTTTCCATTGAAAGCAAGTCTGGATTTTGATACCAGTGAGGGCGTGACATCAGGGTCTGACACTGAATAGCTGGATGGGGAGACTGGACTAAACTGTGTCCGCAACCCCATATGGTGGCTGCTGCTCTGAAGCATAGTGCTACAAAGGCCAAGAGTGCCAATCGTGATCATTAAAGCCTGTGTCTCGCTGGGGACCTTGAAAAGCCCCATTCTGGCAGAACTTCGCCTGCCAACAACAAATCTGTATTGTCAAGCAACCATTTTAACACAATGTATCTTTTCGTGTTGGTAGGCAGCCACTCGTCACCGCTCTTTTGTGAGCTTTAAAATGGATGTTGATGGATGAGACTTTTGTTTGTCATTAGGAGCGAGGTTTTGCGGTGCTTGGGTTGTTGTTGTTTGGTCTGTGCTCTCGAAAGGGGCTCGCGTAATCAAAATATCACGATACACAAGCAATTAAGAGGACCACGTTCGTTGGTGAGATGGGCACATGCATAGGTGTTGTTGCTATGAAAGTATGTTATTACATATACTCAATGCTTATAACGTGGTACTTGAGGTTCAGATGCAAAGAGCGTCCATGTTCGCTTTCGCGGACTCATTGTTTGGATTTGCCAAGACCTGCCTTGCCAGATCGGATCCTGTGTAAAACGTTTGGAGCACACTCCTGCTCCAATGGACTTCTTACAAATGACATCTTCTTGACTTTAATGATTTTGAACGTTCTTTGTTAGGGTTTGGGCGACTGTCAGCCCTGGACCTGACAGCCTAGTTGAGCAGGAGGCTCATTTCACATGAAGAACCTCAGGCCAGTCAAGTGTTTGTATTTTAGAAGGGCAATGTTTGCCTGTATACCGAAGAGATGCTATAAGGTTAGCATTGCTGAACAAAAGAAAGGCGCAGTTGTACAAGTTGATATCACCGTGAAGCCTGCCAGTTGCCTGCCGGCAGAGAAGGTCGTGATGGGGCCAACACTTTCGAAGAACCACTTTCCAAAGGCCTATAAATACCCAAAAATCTACGAAATTCCAAGTACTATATATATTAAATTGATTGCCATGTCAGATAGGCACATGTGAAGGACACAGGATGATGTTCAGGCCTTCAAAGGACAGTTAGGGCACGCCCAGCAAAGAGCCTTCGAAGCAAATCCCTTGACAAAGGCCCACAAACCACAAACCCAAATTCCCCGAAAAGGCAAAAAAAGAAGTGTCTTGCTAGAGACAAGTGTGGGGATTGTGCTGTGTGCGGCAAACAAGGAAATTCAGGAATACTTACGGGTATACACTCAAATGGACCAGCCACCGTAAGCCATTAACCTAATATCATTAGCATGTCTTCAGCCCGATACTAACACGGCAACCCAACATTCGCCAACCTATGTTTAACAGATCAATATACCATTGCAAGCAACAGAAAGATATGTTAGAGATGGGTGGTGTGGAGGGGGCTTGTCTCTAGCAAGATGCACGCTGGACGGAGACCGTCTGACTTGGTTTGGTGTGGGGAATTTGCTTATCTTGATTGAATTGAGGGTTAGAAATTCATGTTTTGAAAGACATGGGTAGGGGTGTTTGATCAAATGGGAATGGTTGCTCGAGGTTTTGGGGATGGTGGCGGATGGTGATGGGCTCAAATGTTGGGATATTAACTGGTAAGCGAGGATCAGAGGGAACAAGTTCCAGGATGAGGGACTGTGGAGGGATGGGAAAAGCAATGTTTCACTAATACAGGGCTATATTAATTTTATATGCCCGCGTCCTGAGAAAATGGGCTTGCCTCCAGTGCTTTGACGGGGAAGATGGACAATGGTGGTAACTTTGTCCGAAAGGATACCGCTTAGTGTTATGCTAGAATTTGTCGAAAAGTAATTCCGAAGAGGAAGAATGGGTTATATTCTGACTGAGCTACCCGTGAGTCCGGCTTAAAATACATTAATACAGTACAAACATTACTATCTTACATTTCCCGTCGGCTGAAACATCATGTTGCCGATATCATTAGTCCCTGGATGTCAGAAATACCACCACAGACTTAGCCGGCAGCCACTAAAATTGCACCTTGCTGATCTCCTTGCTCGTCCTGGGCTTGCACTAGGTAATGCATATCTCCTTGTCATCCTTTAGGAGGCTATGGATAAGCATGAAAATTCTCGAACCCAGTTTTTGCCCAAAGTAGCGTCAACGATCAAATCTAGGTTGCGTCATCATCGCTCTCAAATCTTCCTCCAGCTGCCGAAGCTTATATCATTATACAGTCCCTTTCGTGTTTGCGCCTTTTGCATCTTATCGGTGAGGGGCTCTTCTTCAGTCAAGTCAAAAGCTTTCGGTGGTGCTTCGAACGGAGTTTGACTTCTGGAGCCTCTCCAAGATACGATGTGTTGTCGGGAAAAGATTGACAACCCTTTGAGTCTCAATTCGAAAGTCTCAAGTCCCTTGACCATCTTAAAAGTGGGAATATCGCGAATACTGGAGATGCTTTTATCCGAGATCGTGATTGTTCTTCGACCTTCTGCATCAACACCTTGATCCACGTCAAATCTCATGTATAACGACAACACCAAATGCTTCAGGTTTTTGCACCTAACGAGATCTGAGAAAAGCTGTTCCGTATGTTCTGGTGTCTTTCCGAGCGGACTCCTCCAAGTAAAATGCAATGAGGTAATGCAATCTAGTCTCCGTTGGCTTCCAAAGTAAAATGTGTTTCGATCCAACACATCCAGACTGAAGGCATTGACCTGGTAGAACAGTTCGCCGCCTACTATGTCGGCGTACATTTGCCAGCAGGCTTTTACAGTGCTCGCATAGGTTTTTCTCTTTGTAGTCTTTTGACAACTCCAATAGTCGATCTGCTCTATACCACAGGTGACTTCCATGGAGCCTAGAGGTGCGTACTCGTAGCGAGTAGATTCGTGTAGCCAGTATGGAAGGGAATGTTGCTGGCTCTTGAGAGTATATTTCCAGATGCTGACGCGTATTTCTCCAGGCAAGGAAAGGATTCTACTCTGAATTTGTGGGACAATTGCGCTTGCCCACCCTTGTGACTGGGATTTTTTTAGTTGTATTTCAAACTCAGCATATTGGTGGGACGGCTTCCGCGCATGTCGGGACGTGGCATGGCTGAGAACGTTAATGTCGGAGTCTCCGAGTTTTGGATGTCTTCGGAAGTTGAAGGAAGCCGGGGCTTGATTATGGTTGTCTTTTTGACGAGTATCGGATTCCAGAGTTGGTGTCGGCGGACTATCAGGGCCCAGAGATCAAAGAAAAAGTTTGTAAGTATTGTGAGGAGAAAAGGAGAGGTGCGGGCGGGGGGATGTTGACATATTCCTTCCATTGCGAAACAGACTGGAAATGTAAGCCTGATCTCAAGATTATCTAGTTCGAAGATTATAGACATATGGACTGGAACCATTTGATATGCAGTATCTGGTTGACTAATTAGTAGCGCAGAGTCCGACTCAAGTCACATAACTTCAAACTCCTTTGCGTAGTTGCCATACTCTTTCTTGAGATCTACTCATAATTTGCAGATCTTGGCTTGTGTATTATCAAGAGCTTACTAGGTTTCAACTATATCTCACTGTTTGTTCAAGGCGCACTATCTGATATCGAAGCAAAAGCTACACTTGTGAAGTTGGTTCGATTCAGCAGTGGCGCTTCAACCGAACAGGCAACAAGGTCCCAGACCATGGGACTTCGTTGAATTTAGTGTCCCAAGGAGTTAGATGCCCTAGATGATACTAGGAGCATCCAAGCCTCGTCGATATTTCGTGAATTTGAAGTGATGCGCATGATGCAAGCACGACTTAAGCCTAAGCCAGACGGCGAGCCCATTGCTTTTCCCAAGACCGTGGTCGTCGATGCCCGAGACAGTATGGCTTTTTGAAAGGTTGTATATGCTAGTGAACGTGCCTGCCAAGTTCATCATGTGCAGGATTGGTCCCGATTGTACCTCAGAATAGGTTTTGTGATAGGCATGGTTCGGCTCGCTTAAGAGAGAGGAAGCTAACCTGACCCATTCCCGTTTTCCTACCAACCCAGGGTGAGGCGCTAACTAAGTAAGAGGTAAATAGGACGAGGTGACTACTTCTACTCCAGCAACTCTACCAGAAAAACGATGACAGAGACGTTTTTGGCTCACCGGATAGACTGATCGCAAAGTAGAGCTTTACTGTATTCGAGTGGATCCATCACGGGAGATTTCTAGGCAAGTGTCCCGTAAGCCCGTAAAACTTCCAACTGGTAGCCGTAAGTAATTCGGTAGAATTTATGTTTGTACAAGAAATCCCTTTTAGGAAGCCTGCGGTCTCTATTTGACGTAACAAATATTGTGCTATGTTACAGTCTTCACACGATGGCTTCACTTGGTTTGCGACTGACGAACACAGCGGTCATGATTGTCACGAATCAGCAAGACATGGCCAAGCTGCCACGCGACCAGGAATTACATGCGCCGATTCACTAACCTTCATCAAGTCAGAAGATTTATGGAGGCGCGGGCGTCCGGTCTTAGCTATTTTGATGCTGTTGTACTTTTGCAATTCTTCGGCAGATGGGTGATTGGGTCATGACCACTCAGCATTCCATGCTATCAATTTGCTGGGGAACATCGTGACAGCTCGGCACTCAAGAACTCTTCGAGAACATATGCCGTTCAGGTCATCTCCAGTCATGGTGTCCATCGGTAGATCTCCACACCAATAAGTTGTGATGAGAAGATTGGACGATTAATTCCACAGCATTTCTTTACTCGTGGAGCTGAGGTTCCAATCTAGGATTTATGAATGGCGCAATTTACTGTATATGATGTTGCATCCAATCCTGTGGGGTAAATTGCGGTTTTGCGGGGAAGCCCATACATACCAAGTATGTTTGGCTGCGCATTAGGATAAACGATGGCCAAGTGTTTCAGCACTGTAAATGCTGGAGGGCGGCAAATGCTTCATGCTATCACAGGATTTATTTGGTAGTGATGATGTTTATAAAACAGAGCGGAAATCCCACGGCTCGTTCTGGGGGATTTCCATCAGCGCAGGAATCGATAACCGAACGTTGTTTTGAAAATGAAGTGGCTTTTGCTTGCTCTCGCACTAGTGGCGCCGTCCCAAGCTGGACTTCGATTCGGATGCTCGACTATCAGCATCGAGAGACTTGATCCTCTCGTTGAGCCAGGAAGTGTTCCCTCAGCACACGTTCATCAAATTGTTGGTGGCAATGCTTTTGCTCCAACAATGAGTTCTGGTGCAAATAACAACATCTCAGAGACTGCTACTTGCACATCGTGCTTCTTCTCAGAAGATTTCTCGAATTATTGGACAGCGGTTATGTACTTCAAAGCACGCAACGGCACCTACAAGCGCGTCCCTATCTACGCCAATGCTCAGCTGGAGGGGTCGACAGATGGAATGACCATATATTACACACAGAAAGATTTTAACTCGAATGGAAACAAGAAAATCACCGCCTTTCCACCTGTACTTATTCTCTCCGGTCACAGAAGAGACTAAGGCTAATTGTCGCAGGGTTTCCGAATGGTGGTCGGCAGCCCGACTGTCAACACCAAAGCTGGCGTGGTCAAAGGCCTTGCTTATACCTGCCTTCAAACGGTATTGACCAGAGGCGCTGAGACGCCCGACTTTCCGACAAAACCATGCCCTGCTGGCATCATGGCGATTCATCATTTCCCATCGTGAGTTCACGCCTATACATTCTTTCCAGCTCTGTCATGTGTCGCTAACAAACATTTAGCTGCTGGGATGGAAAGAACGTCGACAGCCCCGACCATCAATCTCATATGTTCAGCACTACTAAGGGAGGTTTCCAAGAAGCCGGTCCTTGCCCCGCTTCTCACCCCGTTCGTATGCCTCAGTTGGCGTACGAAACAATGTGGGATACCTCGAAGTTCAACGATAAGTCTTTGTGGCCCACAGACGGATCTCAACCTTTCGTCGTGAGTATCACTTTCTGAGACTCTCCTCGTGGTTACAAGAGGTTATGCTGATGTCTCTTGAAGTGGAGCATGGGAGACAGCACTGGCTACGCGACTCATGGCGATTACGTCTTCGGCTGGAAGGGGGACTCGCTCCAGAAGGCCATGGACTCGTCCTGTATGTTCCAAGCTTGTGGAAACGGTAGACCACTTTTGAGTCAAAATGCTGCTGCTATCAACAAGTGCAAGGTCAAAAAGACCGTCACTGAAGATACCGAAGGATGTAGGTTCGCCACGATCTTGACCTGTGAGAGCGCTGTACTAACCACTGGTCTCTTAACAGGGCTCACTGAACTACCAGGTAGAGTTATGTAAATTCGAAATTGGCGTGTCTTGGTTGCGATGGTATAGTAATGGAAAGGAGTAGTGTTATGAAGTGAGTTGTAGGCTTGATAGTGGTTTCGTTTGTAATGCCAGAACGAAGCAGTAGATGACTTCCAAATTGATATCCTTGTTATATGATTGACGCAAACAAACAATATTTGACTCAACCAAAACTGACTATCAAGACATTCAATTTACGACTAGCTTCTAGAAGATACTTGGCGAAGTTACTACTCTTGACGCGAATGGTGGGGTAGCCTTGGCGATGGATAAGCGAGCTCTTGAAGAGGCATGTAAACAAATTCCCTGCTATTTGACGCCCCTCACGAAGCACTGCTTCGACTTTGATTCCTGCGAGGTAAATGCATAAATATCGATGTGCGTATCTTTTAACACCTTCTGCAGTCTTTATGCCCACATTATGGTTGTAAGTTCCGGCGCGGGAAATTAAGTAGGTAGAGAAACTCTCCTGCTCACTTTCGGCTTGACTTCCACAGAAACATCCGCAAGACCAGCACGTTGAAGGCTAAATTCAAGACTAAAAGCTATCAGTGCTGACTTTAAAGAGTTTCAAAGTCCTAGAAGCTTCCAAGGAGCATCCCGCAACGAGAGCAACCCAGCCGTATTGACCTTGGTAGCAAGTGAGTCTGTGAGGCCGATTCCCGGACGGTGCTGAAACAGGCTGCTAAGCGGCCATTTTGGAACCGATCAGTGCGAACCTCTTCGTGCCTCGCAGAGCTGCAATTCAGAGCCGATAATATCCGTGCGGTGTTACAAGGTTTAGACAGACATCAAGGAAAGTAATTACTCGGCAGCAGGCTATCATGCTGCTAGGAAATCCCGCACTGCTTCGTCCTTGATATCATTCTCTTGCTTTATATTTGGCGGAACGGTATCGGTGAATCTGAGGATCAGGTCATGGCTTTTGGGGAAATGAAGTCAGCCACATCTGGGATACTAGCTCGACTTCTGTAATAATGTGGTGAACACGAAGACCGAGATTTTATCAAGGATCAAATAGAAACCAAAAGCAGCGAGAAAAGCTCTTCCTTGATATACCCGATATAAGATAGACACAAGGTCAATCCAATTGTACTGATCAAGAAGGTAAGACGGGGTTCTATTTATCCGCAAAGCCACACGCGGAAGTGACTGAAATATTTGAACGCTCCGAGATGTGATGCACTCATTCCACTTGGGCTTGCTGCTCAATATCAAATTTTCACTATGCAAGCAAATACCATTGGTTCATTGGAAAGATAACAAGGAGCGCGTCGTGAGCACTTCACTTGTTATCATGAAGTACGAAAGTACCACAAAAGCAGAGATTTCACTACCCACATCTCGAATGTCAGATTCGGGCCTGTCCTCGTCCAAGCTCATCATTCATTTGTTGATTGGTCCGGTGCTTCCGGATACCACGGCTTCAGACATGATGATGCCTGTCGCATGAGACCGATCCACCCTGTAGCGTACAAGCTTTTGGGCGTTGGTGGCGCCGCACCCCGCCTTTTGACGGGACACCAGAACCACCGAGTCGGCCTATCGCCAAGCACGTACAGGGTTTCTATCAGCACTATATAGCACTAAATGGAACGATGTCGTAAGAAAATAGACATGCTGATATGTGCCAAGGATATCATTTGCCAACGACTTCGTAACCTTGCCTTCGAGAAGGAATGAAGACCCATAATGGAGTGTTCTATGACCGAATCAGTTAAACTGATGCATTGAGATCGACACTACAGCGTCACCTGAGATAACACTACGGCTCCAACTTCGATGATAACGGAAGGTCGTTAGTATCACGGATGACTGGATCCTGACAATTGATGGTTATGGAAGCTGGGGAGGTGGCCGAGGGCGCGGAATGGTACTCAAAAAGTGGATGATCGTTGCCAACCCGCCGAGGAAAGCCACTCGCAGCCATGTGGTTCAAAAGCTGCTTCTTCCCCCTTCCCAGAAGTCTTGTTCTGCTTGGTATTGCTTGAATTGCTACTTGGCACCAGACAAGCCCTTGAAGAGGCATCGATAGCCTTGTGACCGTACCTGCAGATCAGTTTCGCACCAGAGATCGTGGAACTAACCCCAACATGTCTGCACCACACGAAATGACGGATGCCGAGAAGGGCTTTGGGAATGGAAAGCAGAGCTCTGGCAGCAGTGACCACAATGCCCAAGATGCAGCCTTGGCTTCTGCTGGATTAGACGCACACAAAGCGCCGTGGAAGACTCGATTTATCGATAGCTTTAAGAGGGATCCGAATGCTACAGTGACGAAGACTCCGTTGGGAAATGTCAAAGGAGAATATGATCATGAAGCAGCCGCCCAAGCCACTGCCAACACTACACTTTCGAGAAAATTGAAAGGCAGACACATGCAAATGATTGCTATTGGTGGCTCGATCGGTATGTCTTGCCCTTGAAAGAATTTATCCAATCAATTCCGCAAATCCAGGAACAACATTTTGACGTGGGATGGCAGGTACTGGTCTCTTTGTTACCTCAGGCGCGGCCCTTTCCACTGGAGGTCCAGCATCACTGGTCATCGCTTTCGGAATTATTGGTATCATGATATTCTGCACTGTCCAGGCTCTTGGAGAGATGGCTGTCGTTTTCCCAGTTTCTGGATCTTTCTCAGCATACTCGACCCGTTTTCTTGACCCAGCCTGGGGATTTGCCATGGGTTGGAAGTAAGTACATCGCGTCTCGTTGAGATTAGAAGACTGTGCTGACATCAGCCAAAGCTATGCTGTGCAATGGCTGGTTGTGCTACCTCTCGAAATCGTGGCTGCATCCATTACGCTGCAATATTGGCCTGGAGCACAAGACACCAACGCCGCCGCATGGGTAACAATCTTTCTCGTGGTTATCATCGCCATCAACTTTTTTGGAGTCCGCGGATACGGAGAGGCTGAGTTTGTTTTCGCGATCATCAAGATCACCGCCGTCATTGGTTTCATCATCCTTGGAATCATTCTGAATTGTGGAGGTGGTCCCAACGGAGGATATATCGGAGGTCGCTATTGGGATTCCAACAGTGTTCCTGCAGTCTACGCTGGATATACCAAGAACGGACAGCCAGCTGGTAGCATTGCTTCCGGAGCTTTCAACCATGGCTTCAAAGGTCTCTGTTCTGTGTTTGTCACTGCTGCATTTTCCTTCGCCGGAACTGAGCTTGTTGGTCTCGCTGCAGCAGAAGCTCAAAATCCACGGAAGGTCCTACCTACCGCCATCAAACAGGTTTTCTGGCGTATCGCTTTGTTCTATATGGTTGCTCTCACCATTGTCAGCTTGTTGGTTCCGTACGGAGATGCAAGACTTCTGGGCTCTGATGGTAGTGGAGCCAAGGCCTCTCCATTCGTCATCGCAATCAATAACGCGGGAATTTCTGGCCTTCCCAGCGTGATGAACGTAGTCATCCTCATCGCTGTTCTGTCTGTTGGTAACTCTTCAATTTATGGCTCCTCTCGTACCCTTTGCGCTCTGGCAGAACAAGGACAGGCCCCCAAGATATTCGCCTACATCGACCGTACCGGCCGTCCTTTAGTGGCCATCGGTGTTGCATCGGCGCTTGGTCTCCTCTGTTACGTTGTAGCAGGTGGAGCAGAAACTGCAAATACTGCTCTGAACTGGCTATATTCACTTTCTGGTCTCTCGTCGATTTTCACTTGGGGGTCCATTTGCCTAGCCCATATTCGATTCAGAGCAGCCTGGATAAAGCAAGGACACACTCTCGACGAGCTTGCATTCACATCGCAAGCTGGCGTAATTGGTTCTTGGATCGGCTTCATCCTCAATTGTTTGGTGCTGGTCGCCCAGTTCTGGACTGCTGTGTGGCCAGTTGGATATGCCAGCATGAGCTCCACCGCAATCGCGAAAAACTTCTTCTTGGCGTATTTGGCCGCTCCCGTCGTCATCCTATTCTATGTTCCGTACAAGATATATTACAGGACCCCGTTCATGCGAACTGCGATGATGGACTTGAAAACGGGCAGAAGGGAGCTGGATACCCCGTTGTTGATACAACAGGAGCGTGAAGAGCTTGCCAGGCTTCCGAGATGGAAAAGGATCTACAAGATCTTCTGCTAGAACTGCAAAGAGGAAGGATGCCATTTCTCTGCATGGTCAGCTGGTTTTTGTTGAAGCGTATTTGATAGTAGTAGAAAGTCCAAATAAGTAGGATTAGTTAAATGGGAGGAATGAGCTCATAAGAATCTTGCCCATGACATCTCTGTAAGCGTTCACACTTGTCGAATGGCGTGACTTGTAGGAAGGAGGGCAGGTATGACTCCTGAAACTCTACACTCAGGGGAGGTTTGATTAACAGTCTTCTTTCGAATCACAAAGGCTCATCGACCGACGCACCTTTCGAATCACGGATCCCATTGCCCGCCTATAAATTCTCTTCCCTCAACGCTTTTTACTTTCGAGAACATACACGGGGTAGTGAAGCGTAGCAAAGCGAATGCAAAGTTCTTATTTTCACCTCAATCACAAAAGTTCCCGCATTTAATACATTTTTGAGGGGTAGAAGCAGTCCATGGAACCAGAACAAAAAGAGGCCGCCAGCAGCGATGAAAGGAAAGAGCCGAAGTGAATTTCCTCAGGAATAAAGAGCATGAGACTTCGGATAGAGCTAGATACAAATACAAAAGCCGACGAGAACAACTCGTCTGGTTCAAGGTATCATTTCATTGGCTTCGAGCAAATTGAAAATGGTAATACAAATGAAGAAGAAATGCATGAAATGTCAACAATATAGCGTCTTTCCTGTCCAAAACTATTTCAAATCTATAATATTATTATTGGGTATCAAACAAAATCTTTTGTAGTAACTCGGCACGGCCAGCTCGGCCAGCCTCGCCCGCCGTGCTACAGTCCAGTCTCGTCTCGAGAACAAACAAAGATGTGCATGAGGAACGACGGAGTAATCAATATCGATGTGTTTAAAGTCTTGCTGCAATTGTAGGAGGCAAAATTGAAATGGTCCGGAATCGCGATAGTACTGACTGGGCGTTGAGGCACCGACTGCACGCACGGCGGGGTCGTCGTAATTCCACCTTCGAGAATTCAGCCACTTGCACAGGGCTCAGCATTGTCATGATCAGATGAAACATTGTACGTCAATCACCACGTGCTGTTCCAGAAGTGTTGCTCCTTCTCACTTTGCTGTCGTGATGCCATCCTTTACAACCCACATCTCACTACCCGGCAACTCCCAGTGCCCAGGATCTCTCCCCTCGATTTCAATTTGTCTGACTCTCTCCCTTAATTGAGCTCTGACCTGCATGATCGCCTTCCCCAGCAGATTTTCTCCCCAATTCCCCCTGTACCGCATCGCATGATCCTTCTTATACCCAATCCCCCACCTCCGATCCATCGAGCTCGCCTCGCAAATCATCCGATCTCCAGTCCCCAGCAGGAAATTTCTCCTTGCTTCATTCCTCGCAAACTTCCACCAGTTTCCCTCAAACGCAACTCGCTCGCAGGACTGCCTCCACATGAAATCAGTAAAGTCTTTGACGGCACGACCGTATTTCTTTTGCAGTGAAGGATCTTTTGTATCCATGATGAGGTTGCCCCAAATCTTGTCGTGGAAATATATTGCTTTGCAGAACATCATGAATTGCTCAGCGCAGTTGAACTCCATCTCTGTTGGTATTTGTTCGGAGGAGGAAGATGGTTGTTCAGAGATCGATGACGATTCGGCATATGCTGGATGTGCGGTGCGAAGCCAGGTGAGGGTTTCACGAGGGACGGTGAATCGTGTGGCTTCCCATTGACAGAAAATACTGTATGGTAGCTCCCTAGGCATGAAGAAGAACATTGGCATATTTACGTCTTCTATATCGGCTGCATTTTTGTCTGGTCGACCTGTAGTGGGTTTTCTTTGATGAGGCTTCATCGCGGTGGACTTTTCTGTGTTGGTAGGGAGATCAGATTTGTGTTCTTGAGCGTTCAATGTGGTTGTAATATTGGTGAGTGATTGTGAGATGTAAGTCTGACTGAGATATGTATTCTGTTTTATTGAAATTTCAAAGAGTCATCCGGCGAGTTACGATTGGAATAGTTGCCGCACGTAGGCTTCGTCGCGCCTCCCTAAAAAACTAGTGGACCAAACTTTCTCGACCCCTCGAATTGGATGAGCTTCATTTAGCTTGGAATATCGCAAAGTTACTAACAATTTGTGCAACTACGTTCCCGATGCCAATATTCACCTTTAAGCGAAGTCGTTCTGAGCCCCCTTAAAGATTCTGGACGCGGCAGTCAATCTCAATCACGTGACTATGTGGGAGTTTGTCAGTGGCTGCCTCTTCTTATTGAGGCCAAGAGAAAATGAACGAAAAGAAGAGGGATACCAAAGGTGCCCTGAAGCGAGTTGCGAGGATAGCAATGGAGCAAAAAGGCCACGATGGGCCTGACGGTGATCTGACAGAGAGAAGGATATAAATGCTGTATTCCGATGGCTAAAATCACATAAGTGATGCAAAAAGTGGAGGAAGTGATGGCAATATTTGATGCAATGCTACAGGAGCCGACGAGAGTAATAAAGGAAGCTCAGACCTTTGCCCAGGCGACTGTTGGTGTACTCAATCGTGGGCAGCCAATCTCGAAGGTCGGAGCTGTAGAAGTGAAGGATTTTGATGACCAGATCCATATTAGTGGGTTCATGATGAATTGAGCTACATAAAGAAGATAAGTAAAAATTACTTGCTGTTTGATGGCCGGAGAGGAGGTATCTGGATTTTGGCATTGGCTTGTCAGCTTTCGTCACGTGTTTGAAGGTCTAGGCTGCTCTTGCTTGTGAGATGAACTACTTTCCAAGCAATGTCGCCATTTGAATTCGAACTACAAGATGACGAGTGACAAATACTGTTGTCGGAACCAATATATGAGAGGCTTCGTTTAGCTTTCGGCAATACGATTTCGGGCATGCGGTACCTTATTGGTCCCTTAGTCTCCACATTTGTCTTGGTGTACTAACCGACAGCGAAACACCAATCCAGGCTCAAATGATACACAAATGCATCAGATGAATAGGTTAGAGCTTTCGATGTTACCCCATAGAATAAGCTTACCGATATCTGATTAGAAGGATTTCTATATCTCGGGAATCAAAACTCCACCCGCAGTTTCAAATCTGCTCGCTTGGCCGCTTATTTCAAATACCTTCAGGCGCTTTGCTAGACTCGGTCTAGCAGCGGGATCTAAAACGGAGATCGCTGATCACTGACGTTGAGTGTGGAGGGGTCGGACCGAGTACATAAGTACCCCTCATTTTACCACCAATTTCTTGTCTCAAGCTCTACTACAATTCCACTTGCTCAATTCATTCTATCCTTCACACAATCGAATACATTTCAAATCGCAAAAATGGTCAAAGTTGGAGATAGCATCCCGAGCATTCCCCTTGTCGAGGGAAAGCCAGATCAGACTGTTGATCTCTCCCAAGAGCTTGGATCTGGATCTGGAATTATCATCGGTGTACCAGCTGCCTTCAGTATGTTTACCATCGATTCGTTTCCTACTCTACGTTGCAATATGGCACCAGATAGAGTTCTTGTACCATTTGCTGACAATTTGCTAGGTCCAACCTGTTCCGATTCTCACATTCCTGGCTACATTTCCCACCCAAAGCTCAAGAGCGCCGGAAAGGTCTTCGTTATTTCTGTCAACGATGCATTCGTGTAAGTCACGCTATGACCTGTTTCCTCGAAGCAAACCTCGATACTAATTACAAACAGCATGAACGCCTGGGGAAAGTCTCTCGATAAGGATGGCTCTTCTGGTATCCGATTCCTTGGTGACCCGGCCGGCAAGTTCACCAGAGCCCTCGACCTCGAATTCGAAGCCGCTGCTTTCCTTGGAACAAACAGAAGCAAGAGATACGCTATTGTGGTTGAGGATGGAAAGGTCAAGAGCATCAACGTCGAGCCGGATAACATTGGAACCGAGGTCTCGACTGCTGAGAAGGTTTTGGGTTAGAGGCATAAATGTGGTCGGATGAATAATGAATAAATATTATGATCTCCCGAAAACCCCTTCAAGCTCAGTATAATTTTGAAATGTTCTATTTGTATTTGCATTGCGGGGGCTGTTTCAAGTGTACCAAGCACCATTCATACAGCATACTTAGATGGTTAGACCGCTCGCTGGGCCCTAATTGGGCCTTAACTGCGTCACGAATTTCCAGGTTCTATCTGACTTTGCTCGAGATGTCTCAATTGTATGCTATGTCTTTTCAAGCTTGCGAAGCCCACTTTCCTTCTTGTCTGGCAAAATTTGGGAATTTTTATGTCTACCACCGCAGCATTCTTGGCTCACTCTCTCATGATCCGCCTGAATTCCCCATTAATGTGGTTCCCAACATTCTCAACCAGTCCACGAGATCTATATTCCTCCAGTAATTTCAGAGACGCAGCAGAGCCACTCTCACAATCCGAGCCCACAGAATAAACACCGCTTCCCACCTCCCCATTCGAGCCCTTGGCAACAGTCGTTTGAGATTTCACATTCACACCATCAGCACCTTTCCCACCCTCCTTTGGCGCATACCTGGCACTAGTCGCCAAAAACAAATGTCTCTCACCACACTCCTCCAGCGGGATACAAACATACCACCCAAACAGAAGGATCCAGACACGTAGAATCACACCAAGGATTCCAAGATCGTGATCCATCAATGGCGTCTTGACTGTACCTGGATAATCATGGATGAAGCTGACCTCTGGAGCAGTCTTCGCGAGTGTTTCCATGCTGAGTGTGATAACCGAGATAGAATGCGCGCGCATTTTGATCAGAGAAAGATGTCGAGCTGGGTAGTCGTCAGGATATATTTGCCCTTCGCGACCACCGCCTGCGACTGTGATGATGCGACGGAGTGAGGAAGCTGTTTTGATAATGGGTAGCAGATTCTGGACGAAGCGGGCGCGAGAATATATCATCAATGCTGAGAGCAAGACTAATCCTTCGGAAGTTTCTGGTGGTTTGAGTCAATATTGGCTTTTTTGGAAACAGGGTCAGGAAAGTTTTCTGACCTGCGCCATCAATACTGGGAAATCCTGCACTCATAAACAGCAGATTGACGGCTTTCTCTTTTGATTTGATCTCGTCGCAGACTTTGTCGGCATTTCTCATCAAGCTCACGTCTGCTTTGATGAAGATGTACTCTCCTTCAGGATTGAGTATCCTGCATTCCGCGATAATGCGTTCTGCGGCATTTTGAGACCGGCCGACGATATATGCGCGAGGGTGACGAGTGTATTCTGCGAACTTCTTGAGGGTTATTTCGCCGATGCCACTGGTACCTCCCACAAATACAGCGACAAGAGGTGGGAAAGTCGTTGCGATTTGGGAGTTGGAGGTTTGGATGTCTGTGAGATACACCATATTGTTAAAGTGAGTAACTCGGCAACATCAGCTGGAAAACAACAAGCGAAAATATACAGAGGGACAGAGTTGAATTGATGAAAAGATATGACATGGAATCGTAGTTGGTTTTATGGACGTACCCCTGTGCCTGTTGGGCGGTCGGCTTTCGATGTCGTGAGTGGACCGGCGTTCGCTCGCTTGGATGCACGTAGGCTCGGCGTTCACAACAGGCCACATGCTCGCCGCGTGAATGCAGTTAGTCTTTGCGACTCTTTGTTCAATATCTTGGTCATCATATTTTCTTGCACGTGGGAGAATTTAAATTCGATGTCAGTACCACAGACTGAGTATCGAGACGGTAGCTCAGTTGCGAACCTCAAGTTTTCTATTCGGCCTTCATATGGCGGCGAATTACTCGAGCAAGAACTCGTACTTCCACTCCTCCTCCGGCACATCACGATACTTGATACTTGTAGGATGCTTCGCCCTTGCCGGCAGCACCTTCTTGATATACAGATCTCCCACATTGAAATCCTCGAACTTCTTATTTTCCTTCTCATCAACCAACACGCTGACTTGGGCGTCTGGATCCATTGTCAGGAAGAACGGTAGCGAGTATCGCTCATCTCCAGTTTTGTTGCGAACTCTATGCACAGCTGCGAGGAATTTTCCGTTCGTTTGTCGTTCGAGATATTGTCCTACATTGCAGACTAGTGTGTTTGGGATGGCAGGGACTTGAATCCATTGTCCGGTTGGACTGAGGACTTCGAGGGCGTCGAGCGTGGGTGTTTGGAGAACTAGAGTCAGATCTAGGCCCGAGTTAGCAATTTACTTAGATCTACAAAGTGAGGAAATCTCACATGAGAAGTCGGCATGCGCTCCAAGTCCGATATTGAGCTCATCTTTCTCCTTGTCTTCTGGAGGCACTGGTGGGTAATGCAAGGCTCTCATCCCCGTGATAGGGAATTTGAAGAAGTCTTCCAAAAACTTGTCCTCGTCGAGCTTGAGACTGAGCGCAAGCAGTCGAACCAGTTTCAGAGATACAGGAAGGACCTCGTTGTAATAACTATACAATCCTTCGCGATACCATGGTGCTGAGCTCGGCCAGATATTTTGAGGCCGCTTCAGGTTTTGGGGTGGGGCTTTGCCCGTCTTCTCTGTGTACTTCTGTTCTGGCTCCAAGGGACAGTCTCCAATGGTATACGATTCTTTGAAGTCTAAAAGTACTCAGCATAGCCCGAGAAAAACCTCGAGCAGCGATCACATACCCTGCTTAGTTTTGGGATCCATCTTCGTTTCTCCCATGGGCTCATAACCTCGAATCGCTGGATTCTTCTGTACATGCGCGGCCATCTTACTGTCAAGGTTCAAAGCGAAGAATCTCTTCAAGACATCAAAAGTCTCCGCGAGAAGCTCTTCTGTCATGCCATGGCCTTTCAGGTAGAAGAACCCGCAGCTTACACATGCGTCATAAAGCTCCTGAGCAAGAGCATTTCGAATTGATGAATCGGGACTGTCGATGTTGGTGATATCAATGGTTGGGATGGTGGTTATTTGGGTGGTGGACTTGATGACTTTACGATAGGTGGGGGTTGAGCCCGAGTGGAAGAAGACATAGTCGTCGCTTTGGGTCTGAAAAATTGTCAGTCGCGTGTCGATGTAAACAATTGATTAACCGAGCCATTAAAACATTTCGGGAGAAACTCACTTTGTCAGTAGGAAGCCCTTGACTGGGCGGGAGGACTTCAGTCATCTTGTTTACTCGAGATGCACGTTATGCATTCAATTTTAATGTAAATGATTTATGATAGCGGAATAACTTCGCGGTGTCGAAGTTGAGCGTCGGGTTCACAAATAGGCGGGGTAGCGTGGTCAAAAGTGGGAGAAATTCCAAGACAAAGATGGACCTAGCACAGATTAAAGTCGGCCGATCAATCGTCGAACTCGGAAATACCAGCCCGTGATAAGAGTATCTTGGCTTCTCCTCATGCTAATTTGACAGTGGGATATTGAAGTGAAGAGATTGGAGGAACACGAAGCTCGCTCGGCTGGAACGTCGCGATGGATCCTTCCGCTACGGCAAACGCGACTAAGATCGCGATAACACTTCTTTATATCTTGGAATCTAGATACCAGTGGATCTGGTTCTCGGACTCGCCCGACTAGCTGATCGTCGGTTCATAAAGACTTCATCGCCTGACACATTTGGAAGGTGTCTGTTCATTTCTCCTGACACGATTTCCAACTACCAAGAAACCAACGATGGGGCTCATCAACACCATTTTCGCCTCTTCATACGGCGCAGACCGACCCCCATTCTTCTTCTGGTTTCCCAAAGGCACTCCGAAATCTGAGAAGAAACTCCTCTGCAAGATCGACTTCTTCATTCTCACATACGGATGTCTTGCATACTTCACAAAATGGCTCGACCAAGCAAATCTCAGCAATGCGTATGTCTCGGGCATGAAAGAAGACCTGCAGATGTATGGGACGGAATTCAACTTGGCCGTGACTTGCTTCCAGGTTGGCACGATTCTCGGAGGTATTCCGAGTAATTTGATGCTCACTTGGGTTAAACCCCGCTACTGGTTACCCGGATGTGAATTGGCTTGGGCCATCCTGACAATTTTCACATACAAAGTCACAAGCTACAACCAAGTGAGTTCGAGTTTGCAAGATCATCACTTTAGACTTCGAGAAGAGAACTGACAGCTTCTGAAGCTCTACCCAATTCGCTTCTTCATCGGCTTTCTCGAAGGATCTTCCTTCGTCGGAATTCAGTATGTCCTCGGATCCTGGTACAAGCGAACAGAACTCGGAAAGCGGACCGCCATCTTCTCCTGCTCGGCCTATGTCGGGACCATGGTCAGCGGATATCTCCAAAGCGCTGTTTTGAAAGGATTGAATGGCACCCATGGAATTGCTGCTTGGAGATGGGTGTTCATCATCGATGGAGTCATCACCGTCATCGTCGCTCTTTATGGACTGTTCTTCTTTCCTGATACCCCGGAACAAACAACTGCATTCTACTTCACGGAAGAAGATAAATTGCGCGCAAAGGAGAGACTCAAGGAGGATGGTAGAGAACCCAAGGGAGACTTTTCATGGAGCATGTTCCCCAGAGTCATCAAGACTTGGCAACTTTATGTGCTTACCATCTTGTGGATGTAAGTTGATGCCCTGAGTATTTTTTTGGGCAATCATTGACGTAGAACTAGGTTCTGGAATACAACAGTTGGGAAGGTCGCGAACACAGTGGTAAGTGATACACATGCCATCCATCCATCCGTCGAGCCCCACCTAACAGTTGGTAGATGCAACTCTGGATGAAGTCCGACAAAGTGCACAACTGGACCATCTACCAAGTCAATAACGTACCGACGGCCATTAACGGTTGGAATATCGTCATGATCCTCGTGGCCAATGTTTATGTTGACGCAACTGGAAGGCGAATGATAGTGGTGCTCATCAATTTGGTGCGCCTCGCCTGTCAACTCATCCAGCGTCTATCTGCTAACTTTGGTCCTAGGCAATGCTCATATTCGGCACAGTCTGCCTGATAGCATGGAATATCCCACTCGGCCTGCGGATTGTCTCCTACCTATTCGCAGGTACAGACGGACCTCTCAGTCCGATCTACATGTCATGGGCCAACATCCTGTGCTCGAACGACTCACAGCTTCGAGCTTTGACAATTGCAATCATGAACTCTTGTGGTGCTGCACTCACGACTATTATCCAGCAGTTCTTGTACCCAGTCACGGATGCGCCGAAGTACAAGAAGGGTTTCCCGGCAAGTCTTGGCTTCATTGGTGGGATGTGTATCTGGGTATTTGTTGTTCGAGGGTTCGAGTTGAGAGCACTGAAGAAACCGGTCATCGATGCAGAGCAGGATAGAGATTCGGAGAGTGCTGAAGAAGTCGTGGTCAAGGGATCTGGTATTGATGTTACGGTTGCGCCGAAGATGTGAATTCACGATAAATGAAGAAGCTCAAATATGGGGAGTCTGACGAGAAGATGTTATAGCTTAAGGTTGATAGCAATCAAAGCTATTCAGTTGTGTGCATAGCCTTGACTCTCAATTCTACCCACTCCTTGCACGAAATGGGCTCATATTTCCTCGGATGTTCCTCGTCCACGCAACTGTCCAAGACCCCACACGTCTCATTCAAGTTGAATCCGAAAAACATCGGCATCGAAATCCTCTCTTTCCCGCTCAAATTCCTCGCGCGATGTACCGTACTGATATATCGATCATTCGTAATTCTCTGTAGATAATCGCCAATGTTGACAACGAACGTGCCTTCAATAGGTGCAGCGTTGATCCATTCTCCGTCGCGATTGAGAACTTGCAAGCCACCATTTGAATCTTGCCAGAGTATGGTGAAGAGCTGAAAGTCGGTGTGAGAGCCGATACTGACTTGTTCCTCTGAATCTGATGACGAAGGTGGGATTGAGGGGTAATAATTCAAACCGACACCGGCGTCCGGGTAAGTGATCTTGGAATCGAGATCTGTTTCTGGGAGAGAAAGTGCAAGGGCGAAAGAACGGGTAAGCTGTCTTGCGAGACCAAGAGTTGATCTCCAGTAGTTGATGATATCTTTCTTGAGATTGGGAAGGTTTGTCGTGTTCTCCCAGCAAAACTCGTTCGTCACAAGCGATTCCCGAGTCTCGGCTGGAATCGATTCGAGGTTCCCAACGACAGCTGGATCGTATATTGGATTGTATCTGAATGAGAACGTCTCTCGCACATCGATTGACTCGGCCTCGTTAATGCGTTGTGTCTTTGGAGGTTTCCATCCATTCAGACAAGGTGATAATTCCGCATTGACTTTCTGCTTGATCTCATCCGGCTGTCTGAAGAACTCGAGTGATGACTCGTAAGCTGCTTTCATGACTGAGCCATCGATACCATGGTTCTTGACGTAGAAGAATCCATTGTTCGTTGCTGCATTGTGGATTTGAGCTGCAACGGACTTTCGGTCATTAAGGGAAGTGCTGTAGATGCCTGAAATATCGATAAGGGGAATCTCGTCTGGTCGAGCATCTCGCAGAGGAGCGATCTTTATTTTCCGATAAACCGGTCCATTGGCTGAACTGAGTCGAAGCAGACTGTACTCCTCCGACTTTGACGTTGTCGTTGATGTAGTCGCCATTCTGAGTTGCGTTCGTGATGTTGGCTGGAAGAGGCTTTCTCGGATGGTGGTTGAGAGGTGGACTCGACTCACACCAATGATCAGGTATCGTGTTTGATCGATCGCTGGAGTAGGCTTGTGGACCAATTAAGAAAGAGATAGTTGGAAGCAGCGATGTGCATGCGCTCAAGAATGGGGTGTACGGAGACAAGAATTGCGGGCCACGTGATCATTGTCTGGCATTATCGAAATTCTCCAGTGAGCTTCTCAAGGGTGGTCGGGTGTTGGAGGATTTAGAAGTCCTGCACTTAAACTTACCAAGTCGTAAATTTGCACAGCACCCTTGGTCAATTAGAGGGATCTGTTCCATGTCGCAGCAACTTCCGGGGAGATGGAAGCAAACATCTACAATCTCCCTTATTAAGCGAGGTCAATTCTCCTGAATGCGTTCAGCTAACACTTTTCATTCGTGCTAGTACTAGTGAAATGGACTCGCTGGGTTTGGTGATCTGGAATCGAACACATACTGTTCTGTGGTTGATCCCCAACAAGTAAATTCGCTAACATCAGTAAATTAGCTTCTGGAACAGGACCTAGATGTGGCAATGACGATAACTATTTCAATCCTCAGTATGTTTGCTTCTCATTGATGTTAAGACGAAATCCGGAATGAGTCAAAGCAAGTCGAGTCTCATATTTGCTCCTAAGCATCGAGTGATGCTGTCGAGCGTATATACGTATTGTCGGCACTTGCTTACCCGTCATGCTTGTCTCGGCCGGCTATCTAGAGCTAAGCTGGCTGCGGGTTCGGGGTGCCATGTTGTGACAGCCTGGTATCTCTCACGCTACTATTATTTTGTGTATTATTCTCACAAATCTGGATGTGATGAGGCTGACTTGCAGATTACATAGCTACATCAATGGCATCATATCTGGTTACTTTAAATCCCTATGACTATGACAGATTCATCGAAACAAGGGCCGTTCGCCTCGACGAGCGCGCCATGAGTTAGTCGAGCGCAGTAGATCCGTACATCCTGCGATGACCCAGCCCCAAGACATAATGAATTCTTCCGTTACCTCCCAACCTGTGGGATCCCAAGGGTCGCGCCAGACGAGCAAGCTCGGATTGTTCTCAGGAGCCTGACCGCGCATGGCATGGCACAGCTCCTCCTCATCAAAAGATTCTACATCTTTGCAAAATATGTTGTCGCGCATTCTAGGCATAGGCAATAGATCGATCCATGGATGATGAGGTGTTATATGTTGTAGTTCGGTTGGTTGAAGTGCAGTGGGAAGCTTCGAAACACTTGCAAGTGCAGGACTAGGCCCCTCTGAGAATGGGCCAAGGAACGTATTGAATGGTGACAGGGCTTCATCATCCATTTCCTCATCAGAGAGCCCTAGTACCTCCATATTTGCAAACAAAGCCTTTATGAAGTGGAATTGCGATAGGCTTGGAAGAATGTCGAGTGCCCCAATATGTGATATATAACTGCGAGTTGCGAATGCTTCGAAGCGTTCCATAAACAATCGATTACCCTCCCAGCCGGGTTCGAGGATTCTGACGAGATTGATGACTCGTATAGTGGCTTCGGATATATCGGCTTCATTGGTCTCATGAAATTGTTCTGCCAGGCCTGGCAGCCATAGGGGGCGGGCCGACGCAGGCACAAGGTGCGTATTAGTAGCAGTGGTCCCCTCGCGCTTGTCATTCTGAGGTCCCCCCCGCCTCCTCGCTCCTGTTGTATAATTAGTCCTGATTGAGCCGTCGAATCGATCTTCTTACGGAATGTACGCTGATTACGACGATTTTGTATTCTCCTCCTCTCTTGACTATCTGACACTCCCAGCCAATCGTCCTTGTCCTTGATCCAAGTCGCGCTGTACAAAGAACGATTGCTTCCACTCATTGAATAAGCTGCGTAACGTCAAGCGGGTAATGGTACTGGTTGTTTTCAAAGCAATGATTTTGAAGGAGACAAGAATAATGTGCGTTGATGACAGCTGCATAAGTACCCCAACATTGACGACGTTAGAGCTCCGGCAGTACTGCGGGAAGTTCTGGCGCGGATTGTGGGGTATGTTAGGATAGTGCATGCAGGTGTCATCAACCTGCATACGCTAGCTCTCAACCTTATCACTAAAGCCTGTCGCCTCGTCACAACCAGGGTCTTGGAATGCAGGACTACTGGTTTCCCGATGCACGCAATTATTCGCATACGAAAGAAACGAAACTCGGGAGACCAAAACAAGATACCCTTCTACTTTACGATAACAATATCGATTTGACATGTAGAATTACAAAAGAAAGCAAGAATACTTAGGAGAGACTTCTCATCAAATTTTCCCAAAGCAAGTACTGAAGTCGGTACGCCATAGGTACGATGAGCGTCGGATACGGCACGATCAAAATTGGCTGCAACATGGGAGTAAGCTGGACATAAGAACATAAGCCATCATACCTCCGACCGGTGCAGTAACTGCTTCCACTGGCAAGTATTTCACGCGCTTCACCGACCAGTTAATTCGTCATTTTTATCTGAAAGCCCTAAGGAGTGCATCAAAAGTGGGGCACTACCAGTAATTCCATGTTCAAAGGTCATGCACTTGCATCAGCGTCGAAGAAACTCGGGATGTGGATACCATCTACGCAGACTCTATTCTAGACTAAGTTCATGTCATCCCTCGTTACCACTGACGTAGCTGGACTTCAGAAGAATATAACAATGGAGTGTCCGCCGCTATAGATAACAAATGATTGTCACAGCCTGCAAACGGAATATTGTCAAACTTTTACATACACGGCCCCTCCAAGCAAAGATGACGAAAACACTGCCATTTGGTGACATCGAAGTTCCGGTCCCCGGCTTTGGTGCCATGGGTCTGAGTTCTGCCATGGGCTCTAACTTGAATTATGAGCAATCTGAGCCTGTGTTCAAGAAGGCGGTCGAGCTCGGCTGTACTTTCTGGGACACTGCAGTGAGTCGCTTGGTTTTCTATGAGACTAAATGGAGACACTGACTCTATATTCTGAACTAGGTGGCTTACGGAGCAGGCGCCAATGAAAAGTTGATCGGGGAATTCGTCAAGAAGCATAATGTTCGGGACAAAATCCTTGGTAATCACTTCGGAAATCTTATCATATGACAGCTGACAGTCGACGTTGTGCAGTTGCGTCCAAATGTGGATTCGAGGTCTTCGGCGAAGGTCGCAAAGTCAGCAACTCGGCGGCACATATCAAGGAGTACATTGAGGGAACAATCGACAGACTTGGATTCACTCCCGACCTGTACTATTTGCACAGAATCGACCCTAGTGAGTTGCCTATTGCCGAAAGGCTTCATCCATGGTTGCGTTGATGTTGATGTTTATCTCAGACACTCCGTTGGAGGAATCCATTGGCGCTCTCGATGAGATTCGCCGCGCGGGCAAAACAAAGTATATTGGACTCTCCGAATGTTCTGCAGCCACCTTGCGGAAAGCAAACTCAAGTACGTTTCTCGAAGATCCCATCTGCCATCAAATTCTAAGAAGTGCTATAGTTGCAAAGATCGACGCTATTCAAGCCGAATACTCGGCCTTCGAGACGCTGCATGAAACGAACGGACTCATCGACACCGCTAAAGAACTAGGGGTGGCATTCGTAGCTTTCAGCCCTCTTGGTCATGGCTGGCTCGTCGATGATTTCAAGTACAAATCGCCTGACGATTTCGCACCTGATGACTTCCGCCGCACTGGTACGTGTACAACGAAACACTCAAACACCTTTTCTCTCGCTAACATCAGACATAGTGCCCAAGTTCCAAGGAGAGAATTTCTACAAGAATAAAGCCATCGTGGATGAGATTAAAAAGCTAGCCACGAGGAAGGGCTGCACGGTTGCGCAAATCGCACTTGCGTGGGTCGCCGCCCAGGGTTTGATTACTATCCCTGGAACGACGAGGGCAGGACGGCTAGAGGAGAATTGGGGGTCTCGCAATGTGGTCCTGACAGACGAGGAGGAGACGCAGATGCGAAAGATTGTGGATGATGCCAAGCCTACTGGGGAGAGATTCTCTTCCATACATCAGTCTATGGTAGGCCATTAGCACGATCACTTACGAGGAGCGAGACTTTTTGATATATAATTTCTAGCGTTAGGTAGTGAAAGTAGGGCCCAAGATGCAATATGTCAGCATATAATTCTAGTCTGGGGCGACTTCATATGTATGAAATAGGAAGGCTGAGCAACCCATGCGACAGATTTGTGTTAGGGCGCTTGTTCGGTCGCAGCAAAGGTTGTCCGTCGGGCTATCCCTTCGGTACTGTAAGGAAATCCATCATACTTCCGGCTATCCTGACAGCTGGTGATTGGGACTGGGCGACTGGGCGATCATGCCAGCATATCCGATCCTGAACGTCGGTAACCGCACTGCTGGAGCACCAATGGCGTTGCATTCATCTGCTTGGCCGCAACTGGGTCGCGAGGTAGAGCCTGATTGCTCAGCTGCGAATTAGGCCTTCCTAGTATCTTGAATTGGACCGGTGCGTGACTTAACTCTGATGCTATTTTATTGCTAAACATCTTTGACTTCTATGGAGAAAGCGGCCATATCGAGTGATAACTGCGCCTTTTTAAGACTTTCAAAATCAGGGAGCTCTGGAACAGGTACTCTTTGGGTTGAATCTCCTCCACGAAGCAAACGTGATTCATATGGACCCTAGCCGCGCGAACAAATAGCAGTTCTTTGACTAACGAACAATGAGGCTGAGCTCATACGAGATTCTAACCTCATTCCAACCTAAACCATCATCGTCACCATCGATACTCACATCATCACCCATTCATCATGGCCTCCCAAGAATCCTTATACCAACCGCTCGACAAAGACTCAAGGACTATCCGTCTACTCCGCATCCTGCCTGAACCACACCCTTTCGACGGCAGGCTACAATGCAGCCTTATCACAGTGTGCCTAAATCAGGCTGTCCAATATCATGCTCTCTACTACACTTGGGGAGAACCAGACTCTTTTGGTTTCAATATCTGGATCAATGAGAATCTGGTTCCAGTCCGACAAAATCTTCTGTGTGCATTGCGAGTACTGCGGGTCAATAATGTCGATGTAAACGAGACCGAGCTCGCTGAGAATTGCGATGGCGGCTCTACGCCTAGCGAATTTCACCTATGGGTGGATGCACTGTGTACAAATCAGAACGACGACATGGAAAGGGAGCATCAGGTGGCTATGATGGGCGATGTTTATTGAAATGCATACGAGGTGATCGCTTGGCTTGGAACGCCTGACTTGACAGAACTGTCAGATCAGGCCCTTGATTTCAACTTCGAGCCACCAGGCATTATTGATGTCCCAGCGTTTGAGCTGGTCATTTCCGCGATCAATGTCTACGAGTCTACAGCCGAAGAAAAGACCGACTCGGACCAGAAAGTGGAAGCAAAGAGACGCGTGCTAAGAAATTTCCTCTGGGAACGTTTGACAACTTTGAAAAGCTTTCGGAACTGTGTAAATTTGGGTACTGGAGTCGACTGTGGATCATACAGGAGCTCTGTCTGGCACGCCGCGTCACGATTCTCTATGGTAGGAAAAGTCTGTATTGGTCGGCACTTAGTGCTTCAAACAAAGCATTGGAACCTTCGATATCGGATCAATCATACCATTACTTACATTCAAGTAGACCAGGGGATTTAAGACTCAGTAGATATTGGACAGCAATATCCGAGATCTTAGACAGTAAGCCATGAACTGTACGGCGACTTCTAGATGTAGGCACTGCGCAATGGGGCCCCTTTCTCGCGGAGCCGACAATAAATGGAGATGCTGGCAATTTTGCAGGCACCGTCCTCGAATACGCTTTGGTGTCATCTCAAAACTCGATCAGTCGTGACAGAAGAGATAAGATATATGGAATTCTGGGATTGGGTTGTGACGTGGGTACTGGTGACATTGCCGTGGACTATTCAATCAGTCTGTTTGCATTGTACAGTAACACCATGTCTATCTTTACGAAGGAACTGTTCGAATCACCATCTTCGACAGAGGCTGAAGAATGTCACGAGTATGGAAATTTCAGTCATCTTATACAGAATGCTCTCCTAGGGCCGGATCTTGTTGTGTCGGGACAAGCAGAGATGAGATCTGGACGCGTGAAATGTGATCAAGCTTCTCTTCCACCATTCGTGCTGCCCGTTTTTGCTGAGAGCGAAGTTGTCAGCGTATGGGGAAAGGGCAGAAATCCTCCAGAATACCTTCGGACGCCTATAGAATGGTTCTTGGAGACTCGGAGCAGGTCAAGAAACGATTGTCGTGAAGCGGAGGCCGTAGCGAACGATGTGCTAATTCAAGAAGCATGGGAAGCCGACGAACACGTACTTCATTCATTGTTGGCTGGGGAAGAATTCTGTGATCGGCCAGGATCATTCGGTCTGACGTTCTTCGAAACAGATCGAAAGCGAAGTGGGGTTGGTTCTAAATGTATTCGTTCTGGAGATATCTTGTGGGTATTCCCTTCTCATTCGCCACTCTTGGCAATCATCAGGGAGTGTGACGGCGCCTTCAAAATTGTCGGAAGGGCTTGTTTCTTTGATTCCCTAGGCGCATATCGGAAGGTGGATCATATACATCAAACGGAAGGCTCAGAGCACAGCATCAATTTGAATTTAAGCAGAGCTGAGTTACAGGTGCTTACTTGCCCCCTCATTTGTAAGAAAGCTCGACGGTCAGGCAGTTGGAAAGGGTCTACTATTGTATATTGAAATATAGTCAGGTTTGATTTGAGAGGATTGGGCAGCTGGATGACCGCCCTTAAAACAATATTTCGGCATCAGATCTGGGAAAGTAGAGGCAGAAAAGACCATTTGTAACATCGAGAGTAGGGCACAGAATGCGAAAGAGCAAAGCCATTGCTTGCTGCAATCAGGAATCAAAGACACAGGATGCAGGGATAGAACATCAGAGTGATGGTAAGGTAATGACATGCTAAACTAGTCTGAACGTCTGGACAGAGTTCATATCCTCGCCTTCGGTCGCCACTTAGCATAGGGGTGCTCTGCACCACCAGGAATCAAATGATCCACAGCTCCTGTATTAAGCATGCCAGGATGCACCTGACTCAAATCATTGACACCCATCATCCTCATCGTTGTCTCTAACTCATCCTTCAAAACTATTGCTTCTGTCAAGACAACACTTCATACGAAGAAAGGGAAAAGACTTACTCTCAACATACTTCTCCACACCCTCACTCCCATAATTAAGCGCATACAAGAATCCTCTACCAATACCCACACTCTTCGCACCAAGACATAATGCTTTGAAAATATCGGTACCCCGCATAACCCCGCCATCAACAAATACTTCCAATTTATCGAAGATCTCCGGGCAATTCTTCTGCAGCTCCAAAAGCAGCAATATCGGCGCAGGCGCCGTATCCAAACTCCTCCCACCATGATTACTGAGCAACACACCCTCAATACCAACGTCGGCCGCCCTCTTCACATCCATGAAAGTCTGCACACCCTTCAACACAATCGGCAGACTCGTCGATTTCCTCAACCAAGGAATATCATCCCACGATAACGACGCATCGATATACGAGCCCATAATTCTCCCCAGCGCGCCACCCTTTGCATCATTCTTCGCCTTCGCACCACTCATAGGCGTCGAAAGACTCTCATCAGCCTTAACTCTCTCATCCGCCTCTCTCTTCCCCGGAACCGGCGCATCAACCGTAACAAAAATCGCCTTAACGCCCAAGCGCTCCACGTCTTTCAACAACTTCTCGCTCTTTTCCCTCTGCTTATCAACATACAACTGGAAGAAGATCGGCAATTGGCTATCTCCATCAAATTTTCCATATTGTCCTTCGCCACTGACAGATTCGAATATCTCATTTATAGGGAATGATGCGTTCGTGGATATGCATTGTGGGATACCGATGTTCTTGCAGCCGCGAGCTATTCCTTTTTCACCTGAGGGATGAACCATCTTTGCCATTGCAGCGGGAGAACAGAATATAGGTACGCTCACGTCTTGACCTAGCATACGGGTACTTGTATCCACGTCCTTCACGTTGACTAGTATCCGTGGCCGGAGCCCGATGTCTGCGTATGCGGAGTTGTTCCTTGCTTTCGTGTTTAGGTCTGTAGCCGCCGATGAGTAGAAGGCCCATGTCTTCGGCGTGAGTGTCTTGCGTGCCACGGACACGAAGTCGTGCGTGGATATCAGTGTGTCAAGAGGTGGTTTCGAGTCAGGAGAGAAAGAGGTCGTTGCCGAAGGAGGGGGTTTGGCCCAGGTGTCTGTTATGGACGAGCTGTCGAGTGTGCCGACGTGTTTCGAGGAATCGAGAGAGCTTTTAATGAGGGATGGGACATGGACTTCGTTGTATGCGGTTGAGGCATCGCGGCCTGCGTAGCGGTGGATTACTGTTTATAGTCAGTAGTGTATTGGAGAAGTTAGGAAGGACACAAACTCGCTGCGCCACCAGGATGCTCGGGGGCGAATTCTGTCAGGTCGTAGACATTGTCGTCGACTACTACCCAGAGATCTTCGGGAATATTGTGTTTGGATATCTCTTGGACTGATATACTTTCTGGCATTGCGATTGTGGTGGAGTCTCGTCGGTTTGATGTGGATAGGGGTAACTAGAAGTCAATTGAATAGAGAAAGGAATCCTGGTCTATTGTAAGAGGGTCAGAAGACGTAAGAGGAAGAGAAATTTATTATCTTATGTACATATAGAAAATACCTAGGACCGGCTTTGTGTCCGGAGGGGAAACCGGACTTGATGTTGGAGATCATCATACATATTGGTTCCGGGGTAATGGAGAGCGAGATCTCGGCAAACCTGCCGGTGCTCCACAGCAGTCAACGTCTTAGTCAGCAAAGGAGGTCAGCTTTTCAAAGATTTGGATGACAATGAGACGACTTCCTTCTCAAATGCTACTTTTATTGTACCGACAGAGGCAGATCCGAGATTATCTTCGTCCTCACAGGTTTGTATTCTCTTTCCGGTGCCAGTGGAGAGTTCTTTTCCAAAAAAAAGTATTGCTCTAGACATGCCGAGGCACTTGCAATGGTGGCGTCAACCCTGCGAAGTTGTGCAGCAGCTCGAATTGGCTTTCCTCCCCCTGAATAAACTTTCAAATCTTGGTATATCATCTACTGCCAGCACAAAGAAGGCAGCTATCCGAAATTACCGGTTGATTGAAGAAGCAGACAGCCATCTCCGTTGTCTTCTTGACCATCACCACAGTTTTGTTTTCAAAATGGTCAATCCAAGATGGGTACTCAAACTGATTTCGAGAGCTGCCATCGTCGGTGTAGTCTTCATTGCTGTTCTATATCAGTTTGTTTTCAAGTCCATTATATTTGACGCTCTAGGATATGGGCGTAAAGTCCAGTCTATCAAGGACTTCAATAATCTCCAGTGCGAAAAGATCGATGAGTTAGGTCTGGAAGGATGCGAAGATATGTGGTTGCATGAGAAGACAGGATATCTATATATGGCCTGCTCAGAGTCTCAGAGTCGTGTAGACTGGCTTCCAGCGTTTGTCTTGCCTATTCCATCATACCCAGTTGGATGAATTTGACAAGTGCTACAGTGTAGGCCATCTCAATGCAACCGGACGAGGCTTGACAGACCGTATCGCCGTTCTCGACACTCGAGGACCAGGCCGTCTAGCATCTCGTATCAAATGGCTGTCGATTGAAAATTTCTCAGGCATAAATGGCGATGGAACGTTGAATCTTCACGGGTTCGACATCCGAGCCGACAAGCATACCGACATTCTCCGCATCCTTCTCATCAACCATCGTCCTCCATTCGACCCAGTTACAGGCGCACCTCTCGATGCTTCGAAGGTCGGAGCCAATTCGACGATCGAGCAATTCCAGACCAAAGCAGGGACGGACAAAATGCGTCACGTGAGGACGTTCGTGAATGAGCACATCCAAACACCAAATCGTGTTGCGTGGATGAGCGAGGATACCTTTGTCTTCACAAATTCTCATAGCGCGAAAGTTGGATTTGTAAGTCTCCCCTATCCCTTTCTAAGACCTTGTTGACAACTTCTCAGCGCCAAACCCTAGACCCATTCATAGGAGGTGGAAATGTCGCATACTGCCACCGTAATCGCTGCAAAATAGCTTCGTCTGGCATCAACTTCAAGTTTCCAAACGGCCTCGTCCGAGGCCACGAAGGTCTCATCTACGTACCCACCACCATCGACGGTTCAATCTCCGTCTTCACCCTCACGGCCGACCACAACCTTCAACAAGTCAACAAGATCGAAACCGGCCTCCCACTAGACAACCTTTCCGTCGACAAGAACGGCGATATCTTCGCCGCTGCCATCCCGCAAGTCTACAAGTGGCAGCAGAGTTCCAAAAAGCCGTTCGATGTCAATCCGCCTAGTGCTGTGCTCAAGATTGAGAGAGTGAAGAAAACGGGGCAGGGGTCGGGGAGGAAGAGTCTCTTTTCGCATGACTTGGATTATGTGGTTGAGAAGGTTATGGAGGATGACGGGAGTGTGTTGCCTGGGTCGACGATTGCAGTACATGATGTTGAGACAGGGAGGTACTTTTTGGGAGGTGCTATGTCGCCATTTATCACTATTTGCGAACCGAAGAAGTGAGGAAGGGTGTTTATTTATCTATACATATACCATCCAGTTGTCTTCGCATCTCAAGAGACAAGCATAGCATTATTGGTCGTTGTCATTTCTCTTGACCAGTTTTCAATCCTTAAAGACGTTCGTCATCCGGTACAGCAGAATTTGACTGTCTTCCGCAGCCAAAACCTCCACAGGATGAGTTCATCTCATTTGCCAATTCGTCCGACTCTCCACAATCTCGCTCAGCCTCTGAGCATTCCATTTCCCTGGGGCATGCCTACGACCCGACCAATCCCTAGAGTGCCCCTGAAGCTTGATTTTAGTGTAATACTCAGAGGGCCCTAGGCGGCAGATTCAGGCGTACCCGCTGACAGCGCCTCGCTAGCCACCGCCTGGGTCAGTGCTCGCTTTCGCTTCTTTCTTCCCTCTCTTCCTTTGGTATTTGTAACTCTCCTCAAACATGGTGCCCGAATGTCAGATCTTATAAGTAATTATCTTTCATATGTCTATGCCTCCATCTTCAGTTCTCGCTTCTTGGTTTTGATGGTTGTGTCTTTGATCGCCTAGATATCAAACAACCTTGAAATTTAATCTCAAACAATCGCGCAGTGCCTTTGCGGCGTAGCACATCTTCGATCCTACGAGAACAGAGCCCGACGACAAGGCTCCGTCTGGCTCTTTCGTAAGAATACCATGCGGCAAAGAAATCCCATCAATTTTTGGCCCAGGGCTGAGATAGCCAGTCCAGAAACGAATGCGGCGCGGTGAAAGCCTTCATATACAAGGAACGTCGTCGCGGAGGTAGATCTGCTTGCTCGAATTCATACATCTCTCTTTTCTTTTCCTCTTGTCAGTTTGTTGCTTTCCTTGCGCGTTTCCTTTGCGCAAAGTGGTCAATATGACGGGCGATCTGCCGCCCAGCATCGCCAATAATGAGACGCTCATGGCGGAGCTGAGGAACCAAACTGGACAATGTATTCTTCCTGGTGCAGTAGCGATACAGATCCAAAATGGCACCGAGTGGCAGCAAAGTGGGTGCAATCTCGGCTTCTACTGTAAGTTTCCTAAATCGGTTCCACTGGATACAGTACTGATAACTCCAACACAGGTAAAAACAACACCATAGACAACCCACCCTCCTACTGTCCCCCACACCCCGTCTGCGCCGTCAGCCGACTCCACGGTGGATCCTGCCCCGTTCCTCAGGGAGCATACGAACCCATCATGTGTCCCGCGAAATGGAACTGTCCAAGGGGCGGAATGGAGAAGATAATCTGCCCAGCTGGGAGTTACTGCCCGCGAGGGTCCATCGAACCACTGAAGTGCGGCCCAGGCGCGAGATGTGCCGAGGGTCAATAAAGAGCATGAGCTTCCTGCCTTTGGGTATACTCATCATAGTCGATCTGGTCTTGATCACTTTGACGATACTGGATAAATTGCGAGAACGATACAAGAAGAAAGGAATGAAGGGACCGAGAGTGAATAAGAAGGCTTTGCTGGCGCGAGGGGCGGGTAGATTTCATGGGAATGCATATCAAGAACTTGAGGACAATGATGGTTTTGATGACAATGATTATCAGATGGAGAGCAGGATTACGTCTATGCAGCGACGACCTACAGGGTTCGAGCAACTTGGTGCTTCGGAAGCTGCATTTCTATTCCAAGATCAGCTGAAGCGTGACGACGGCTCGCAGAAGACGGATCTGCATCTTTTTGTGGAATCGCTGTCGAAATGTCTGGGTGCTACAAAGTTTGGATTGAGCTTCGAATTCCAGGATTTGGCTTTCAAGCCGCCGAAGTCGAATAGGAAGATTTTGTCTGAGGTCTCAGGAACCATTCACGCTGGCTCGCTCTGGGGTGTGATGGGTGCTTCTGGGGCGGGAAAATGTGAGTTTCTTCTTGGATGGAAACAATTGAGTACGTATACTGACATTGTGAAGCTACTTTTGTAAATGTTCTCATGGAGAAGCAGTCCAATACTGGTGGGGTTACAAAGGTCAATGGCGTCGCTGGCAAGATTGCCAAGTAAGATGTCCCTCAGTTTTGACTCCTGCAACCAACTCACATATAATTCAGATACAAGAAAATCATTGGCTACGTTCCCCAGGATGATATTGTTCTCCCCGAACTCACAGTCCGAGAAAATATCCTTCACTCTGCTCGGATACGGCTTCCCTGCACTTGGTCCGACAGCGAAATTCACCATCATGTAGACATTCTTATCAGCTGTCTCCAGCTAGCTCATGTCCAGGACTCTTTGGTTGGGAGTACGGCTGCGCCAGTCATTTCAGGAGGACAGAGGAAGAGGGTCAGCATCGGAATGGAACTAGCAGCGGCCCCAATGGCCTTGTTCCTGGACGAACCCACATCAGGTTTGGATGCAACGGCAGCCGCTTCCATAATGTCGACATTGAAAGCCCTCTCACGACTAGGCATGACCATCGTAACGATCATCCATCAGCCTCGCCAAGAGATCTTCGAGTCTTTAGACTCCCTCGTACTTCTCGGTCAAGGACGTATGATCTACTGCGGTCCCCAGATAGAAATGCAACCCCATTTCGAATTAATCGACTTCCGCTTCCCTCCACATAGCAACCCGGCAGACGTGATGGGAGACATCATCGCCGGCGAAGGACGGAGCTACAATCGAGCTGGCGACTCCACAGTCGAAAGTCTCATCCAATACTGGTCCACTGGCCGTCACACCTCTCTCGCTCCCGAACAAGACAAGGCCCGTCCCGTCGCCATGATCGAGATCAACTCTCTCTCCCAAACCGTCAAAATCCGTGGCGCACCCTGGTACGAACAAATCTACTTGTGTTTCTCACGCTCTATCCTACAACAATACCGCATGAAATCCTCCTTCTATTTCGAGATCGGCGTCGGCGCTCTAGCAGGCTTCCTGATCGGCCTCTCACAACTCTCTCAAAACGGCCAGAACTTCCGCGGTATCTTCCACCACCCCTACGACATGCTTTCCTCGTCTGCGGACTACGCCTCCGTTCCTCAAATGTTGTTACTCGTCGGTCTTGCCGTAGGACTAACTGCTTCAGCGCCTGGCGTCAAGATCTTCGGTGAAGAGAAACTCGTCTATTGGCGTGAGGCAGCGGCGGTTCATAATCGATTTGCGTATTATATTGGGAAGGTTCTGTCGACGTTCCCGCGGATGGTCTTGGCGAATTTCCATTTTACGACGTTGTTCATGTTGCTTACTACGCCGCGGATAACGTACCTGTCGAGCTTCACGGCGAATATGTTGTATTACTACTGCATCTATGGTCTTGCATCTGTCATCTCTATGATCACGCGGCGCGAAGACGGACCGCTTCTAGCTGTCATGATGAGTCTTATCGTTGGAGTGCTGAATGGGATGTCGCCATCGCTGAAAAAGGTGAGACTTTGGAAAGTAATATGGATTTGGAGGGCGAGTCCAGGGACTTGGCTGAGCGAAGCGTATTTTACCGCGAATGTTACGCCGTTGGAGTATTTGTATCAGATTGATATTGCGAGGGCGAACCTGGGGTATCATTTGAATGAGTTTGGGAAGGACTTACTTGTGTTGTTTGCGATTGGGACAGTGTACCGCGTTTTGGCGTTTCTGGGGTTGAGATTTATGTGGATGGATAGACAGCGGTGAGGTTGATGGAGGGTGATAGCTTTTGGTCGTCAGTGATTCACTAATGTAGACCAGGCTGGTCGTTGAGCCGCCAGTAGGACAATGATACTCCCACTTCTATGTACATTTATTCTAAGACATCTGATTCAAAAATGATATTCTTCGGTCGTCTCAGCGGACTTGTGAGCACTTGCAGCTCTGCTAAATTCAACTTGACAGACAATTGCGCTGGCATAACGGGACGATTGTCACTGAAGCCAGGTGCCCACGATCTTTGTCCGATCGGTGCCCTCTGCACACAGCAAACTCTACTTATAACCTGAATCGAACCAGCCACGTCCCGTGTTAGCACTCCTCGTCTGTACAACTCGAGCTTGCAGAGACAATCTCCAGGCTTTGTCCATTCGGGCGCGATTCCGATCAACCTCTTGTCGGTGGTAAATAATACCATATTAGCTGCCGCCCTCGTACTTGTTCTATCAGTCCACATATCTTGACAATCTATCATATCTATACGAAAATAATCCCAGCCTGTGTCGATCACTCCCGAGTCTTAATTGACGTGTTGACTGGATCCCTGACTCGAGTATAAGGATCTCTGACCTATCCGTTTCACTCAACCAGTCGAGAAAAGGGGATAACCCCTCCAGAGTTGATGCAGTGGCTAAAACAATGCCCTCAACGAACCCTCCCATCTCGACATAGTCTTGCTTCCCGACTGAACTTACCAAAGTTGTCTCACGCCCTTTTCTCATTTCGTACAATCCAGATTTTGCAAAGTCGGGCCAAGAAGAGCCAGTTGAAGAAGTCACTGAAATCAAGGTCAAGCGAATCAACCCCCCATTCACGTCGTTGCAGCTCGTTTGCGACAAAGTTGTTGACGTACAATTGAAACAGTGACAGTGAGTAGTCTGCTGATAAATCAAGCTCGTCGACGTCAGTTGCCAGTCCCAAAATCCCAAATATCTTATCTCTCCTGTCCGTGCAGCGACAGTTACTTGACAACTTGAGAAGATCGCTGAATTCTGATTTTACCGGCTCTACAATGGCATTAGATCTCATGATCTTGTTGAGCCACCATGGCCGACTGCCCAGAATAAATTCAAGTCGTGGTAATTTGAAAGTAGATACCACTGAACTCTCAATCATATCCTCAATTCCTTGGTACATCTCGCTGAAATGGCTCCAGTCTATCGATGATCTGCCCTGGAAGATGAGTAATCTCTTTGCAAGGTACACCTCTTGTAGAATCCACAATCGATTCCAACAATCATGCTAGAGCAGTTTCTCCACACCTTGGATCGATTTACGCTCCTGGCTATTATCGATGGAGCTGTCCTTCGTCCACGCAGATATGTGTTTGATCATGGAATCGCTGTCCCAGAGAAGGTCAAACACGGAGCGTTGAATGAAGTCAAAAGCTGCAGCGGGGATTCTCTCGGGATGGCTTCGTCTGGTATCAAGCCCCAGGTCGTCCAACTCATGGATATCAGGCGTCCTCAGCCACGCAATGACTCGTTCCGCGCTACTGTAAATCACGCCCATCATGTCAACTTGATGTCCTCGCTCTTCTATGTTCTCTTGATCGATACACAAAGCATCAATCCAAATTGGCAGCTTTATCGTATCCTCGTCGGCTCGCAAGACCCGCAGGGCGCACAAAAGGTTCTGGCGGACCGGGACCAAGACATCGTTTAACCATATCTGGAAGTCAAAATCGTCGGCTTCCCCCCACATGTAGGATAGCGCTTGGTAAGAGAGTTCGTCACAGCCCTTAGGAAGAGACCCGATCGTGAAGTGGCACTGGAGCCTACCATCGATCGGGTGAGGCTTCGGCAAAATCATAAGGAGTCGGATCTGTCGTAAAGAAGTATCTAAAGGCTGGTCGTATGGCAGAGCAGACATGATGCTACTGGTGATGCTTTGATTCTTCCTTGGCTCTGCGGCTTATTTGTCTGCAAATTCAATAGAGGTTGCATTTGCAAGATGGGGAATTCCGAGGTTGACCACGAGGCTGAGATGATAGGTGCCTTGGTTCGGTGGCTGAGGGCTACCTGCAGGACTAGCGAGCGCATTTATCCATCCGCCAATTAATTGGTTTGGTGCTTTGAATGCCTTATTACGACTGTCATCTACTTTGAGTATCTTGAAAGTAGGTAACGTACTCAACAGTTTTGGAAAAGAGAAGCTATTAGTCTTGGAGTTAGCCGAAACTCGGCTAAGTGTCAACAGTCCTCACTGTCCAACCGAAGCTCGCAACCTCAAGCCTGTAGCTTTAGTGTAGTTGCGCCTGGACGATCGGTTTTGTACACTAAGCTTATGCGAATGGACCCCAAAGACGCTACACATCGAGGACTGAACGTCCATATTTCAATTGACCTGAAACTGTAAATATCCGTTGTCCAACTCCCGTTCCTAAAATAATGATCTAAAAGAGTTTCTTCGGTTTTGCGCCCGAGAATCACTGCGCTGAACCTCTTCGCCAGGGATGCTTGGCAGGAGCAATGTCATACCAATCTTCGGCGATTCCAAGAAGCGTTTCGCACAAGACGACCAAGGAAAATTCCCGAAAAGGAATACTGAACTAGCCAGTCAACCGTTTCCATATCATCTCCAACGTCCCTCTGCGTTGCATCCACCTCAAACCCCAAGCAAGTCCACCAACAGCCAGAGGCATCTTCAACCACCCACCCACCAGCAAGAAAAGCTGTCGCCAATACATAAACGCGTGGAATTTCGCCACACTATCTCCCTCGTTGATTCTTGGATACGGCTCTTCTGGCACATCCTTGCCCAGGAACTTGCACAATGGTTCCCAACCTTTCATATCTTCAAGCTGAAACTCGAACAGATTCTCCGGAGGGACAATGTCACGAATGTGCTGATTGTGTCGAATGAACCCTTCACGTAGCTTATGCCGATTATAGACGTCGCCACCTGTCCATTGCCTCAGAATGAGCTCCAAAACTGCTCTCTCCGTGCCGATGGCCTAAACAGAGGTCAGTTAATACCCTTTTTTTCCTGGTAAGAAGGACTTAAAGCACCTGATCGAAAAAGCCCAGGGCTTTGAATGCTGGCCACCCCAGGATAGTGTAGTAGGAGCTTTCCATAGAAGCTACCCATTTGTCTGGATCTCGAACACTGAGAACGACTTTTGCGTTCGGGTAAGCTGCCACCAATTCGTCTGCAAAACAAACGTTTGGTGCGTCTGTCACCGCCTGCAATTCGTCAGATCATCCACAACACCAGTTTGCCTTCAATCTCTGGTGGTAGAAGGGCGCAAAAATGTTGCATGGCACTAACACTATACCGTCCAAGAACTTTGTCGAAGTCTTCAGGCTCATACGGTTTACCTTTACCCAGTACTTTGGCTTCCAAAGCCTCTTTCCAGCAGAGAATATGACCCTCTTTGATGTTCTCAGGTTGTCCAACTTCCATGAAGTGGTATGGAGTGTAACCGAGTTTCTTTAACGCTGTCCATAGTGCTGTAGCCATTCAGTCAGTTGCTGGGGAAAATTGATTATGAGGACTTGTTAGCTTACACATAGTTGACGTTCGCGACAGGCCGAGACACAGCACTTGCATCTCAACCGGCCGAGGGTTGAATGGTGCAAGATTGTCTACATGTCGCAATCCAAGCGAGGCCATAATGACTGGTTACCGCTACGCGATAATTGCTGGTAGGACAAATGTGTAATGCGTAATAGCATGAATTTAGCTCTACCGTGGAAGCAGTGAAGGGTGTTACTATATGTATGTGTCGAGTCCGTGAAGCTGACAGGGCTTCTTTCTCTTCAAACGTCAGAAATTCCGCTCTGTTTTGCTGGTAGGACTGAAATATACGAACAGAGTCTTGTCAGTCAATGTTGTGCTGTCCTGGCGGGGCTTGGGGTAAGCGCTACGCTGTGAACCCGGGGACAGTGATACGTGCCCATTACGAAGCCAGTCAGCAAGGCTTGGAGCTCTTCCTGATAGGTGCCCAGACTCTTCACGAGATAACTCCGCCTGGTTTCCAATGATAGTATCGACACAATCGTTTTGACATGGGCGATGTATCACTTTTCCCTCTCCAATTCTCCGAGCCCGCTCACAGACTGGAACATACCTGAGCCTTTCATCATCATCTTTAGGGAAGACCTAAACTTTCAGTCATCCGTCCTCCATTCCATGGTGGCTTCATTTAAAAATCTCAGGCTGCTGCAAATTTTCTGCAGTACGACTTTTGATAAAATGTCATCCTCGAGCCTCTCGTGTATCAACTGTCAATCAGGGCTTTGCCAAAGGTCTCATTGAAGCTCGATATTACTGAAAGATTCATGTTCCCACAGCTGTTATCAGTGGTGTGATAGCCGTGAACAATCCCTCTAATGCTGATTCCTCGGTTGGTATTCATTGACTCGGCATGAACAGATGATACTCCTGGTCTGAATTCAGGCTATCTCACCTGGCACCGCGATGCTTTGGGGACTGGAAAATTAATTGAAACGACGGATTGGTCGTTTTGATATATGCAACGGTCCCGGGCTTTTTCGGTGGGGGTTTAGATAATCATGGTCGAGGGTCCGCCGTGACAACAGTTGAGGTTTCGTATAGGTGCCTTTACAACGAGCAGTGGTAGTCGTCATTGCATAGAGCCCAATCAAGAAGATATGTTAAACTGAACACGAACGAAGCTTATCTCGTTATTGTTACTTTATCTTGCCATGGTATCTCGTTAGTTCAGTTCCTTCCATGTGTCATCCGGAACGAAACCGAACACCCACCTTGGCGCTGAGGTCTTCGATGTCATAAACATGATTCCTCACCACTATCAATTAAACAACCTGTCTAACCGAGCTCTCGGCGTGTTCGAGAACTTCCGCGATCGCGGAAGGTGATATCGCTGATCTATGCTTCATTGGCCAGTACTGATCTGCCGTTAATCTAACATACGGACCGCCTCCCGGCAATTTGTGTCGTTTTACATTTACCCTCAGCATCTTATGTTTATCACGCGGGAGTATCGAGATAGATTGTTTTATGGCGCATGACTGATTGTGGGGTTGGCTGGAATCCTGGGGAAGAGGCTTTGTACGCCCATCGATAAATACCTGCCAAGTATCTCCGGAAGTCAGATTTCCTTTCCACTTCTTCACCTCACTCTTTCCCGATTGATCTGTCCAGTATCTCACTATCCAAGATGTTGTTCTCTACCGTCTTTCCTGTTGCTGCCGTTTTGGTTGCTCAAGCTTCGGCTCATGGGGCTGTCACCAGTTATCAAATTGGGAGTACCGTTTACCAAGGGTACGTATTTGGTGCTTTCTTTTCTGGCGTCGAGCCGAGGTGAAGAACAGTTGCTCACATTTCCTCCTAGATACCAAGGCTACAGCCCATCATCTTCTCCACCATCTATACAGCGTCAGTGGACGGATGGATATAATCCAATCACTTCAGTGACCAGTGCAAAGATGCTCTGTAACGGCGGTACCTCAGCAGCACTCTCCGCAGAAATCGCCGCGGGAACAGCAATCACAGCCAAGTGGGCACAATGGACTCACCAACAAGGACCAGTCATGGTCTGGATGTATAAGTGCGCTGGCGAGTTCAGTGCTTGTGATGGCAAAGGGAAGGGTTGGTTCAAGATCGATCAGACTGGCCTGACTGCTCCTCCTATCAGTGGCACAAATTGGGGAACGAATATTGTATACACCAAGCTTGCGTATACAAGTACCATTCCGAAGAGTCTTGCACCAGGCAATTATCTCATCCGACATGAGCTTTTGGCTCTTCACCAAGCAAACGCACCTCAGTTCTACCCAGAATGTGCTCAATTGAAAGTCACTGGTACAGGAACTGCAAGCCCGGCAGCGAGCTTCTTGACCACTATCCCAGGATATGCTACCGCCAATGATCCCGGTGTCATGGTAAGTTGTTTTCTTAGAAGACTTGTCAATTCTAGCTGACACGATGACAGGTCGATACTTATATGACCAAAGCTACGAATTACACATGCCCGGGTCCAGCTGTCTGGACTGGCTAGAGCATATGATCAGTGGGAAAACATGCCTCGAAATGGATGGTTTTGAGAAGGATATGTAGTGGTTAGGTAACTTGCATAGCGGAGACGAGATTTCTTGCATTTGAGTCTGCAAATATTTTCCACAACGAACATACGTCACCCTCCGTTCGAAATTGAACCAGGGGTGATTTTGTGCCGATTGCTAGCCCTTCATTTCCTGACCACATCATGCCGTTCACCACTGCCGTTCCTCACCTCGCTTGGAATATGCAACTGGTAGCCGTCGTCCAATAAGGTGAATTTTGGGATGCATTCGGCCCCCCAGATAAAGTTTCGTTTCGATCCCCTGTTTCGGCAATCGATTGAGGCTGAATTAGAGTGCGAGCAATGCGGGGGAGTGTGACAGCATATCACCAGCACTATACCTGTTTCAGTACGGAAGGTACTTTAAGGTTGCATTTCGGTGAGACTCAAGCCGCCTATTGATGGTTGGGCCGTGCCATCCGTGACTTGAGATTGGCTGAATTGTGAATCTTCTGACCTGATATTTAATGTGGCGAAAAACGTGATAAAAGGGACGGGACCCTGGTCAAGTAAATGAATGGGGCCTGAGCCAATCAATGCGAAAAATTCTTAGTCAATTGGTAATATTACGTACCCAATGGAGTAACGTGGTACTTTCACAATTGTTGATATTGGCTATCAAGCTTTGTAAAACTTGCATTACCACCCTGCTTCACAGTGGAAGCTTAACGAGCGGGTGTGTCATGTGATTTGGCAGAGTAGGATTGTCGGCGTCCCAAAAGCAGATGCATTTTTAAAGTGACACTTCGATCTGTAAGGTCTCGGGAGTTGAGCCTTCCTTATTCGATTGGTCAGTGATTGTTCGATCTGATATAGCGAAATACCCCGGTAATCGAGGCCAAGATGAGATTCATGAGGCTGTTCTTATGACATCCACTTTTTGTGACCTAAGTATATGTGGCAGACTGAATGAAAGCGCAAGGAAAATCTTAAGTATACCGTTCTCATCATCGGGAAAATCGATAATGTAGCCTTAACGTTTGTTTACTTCAAATCTCAAGTCTTAACCGAGGGCCTTGGCAAACTCTGGCTGTGACCGAGACAGGTTTAGTTTTGAAGCTCTCCAGCATCCAAGCACAGTTGAGTTCTTCGGGACCATCCATGTAGATCATCTCTTATCTTTCTTCGCTTTCTCGTCTACAGGTACCTTATCTATTGTTACCAACAGAGATTTAACCCCATACTTCCCGACTACGACCGTCCAAGCCCTATTCGACCTGACAGCGCGTTCTCACCAATAAATCAAGCTCCCAGTTCCCAATTTGATAGCAGCCACCCGAGTGCCAATCTTTGGACAAGCTATCGTCCAAGAAAGCTTCTCATCGGCAAAGCCACTATCCCGCTTGTCCCTGACTAACTAACAGGGGTATATCTCGCTTCGCGATAAGCCTAGGTAAACCTCCTTCCTCTTCAGTCTAAGTGGGGACAAGATGGGCGTAAGTCTACAAGGAAACCCTTCGATATGATCGACGGTGCAGATATCGGTGTGGCTGCCTTGCGATATCATGCAAGCCTCTTTGCATTTCTGGAAGGTCTCTAGAGATGAGCTATCCGCGATGACGATGCTATGCCTTTCGCCGTTAGATTGTTGGAAATGAGCGGGGTATATTGCGACCTATATGTACCAATGTCCCCTTAGAAGTTGTGTTGGGGTTTTGATATTTAGCCTTTGCTTTAAGGTCCTCTTTCCAAAATGCCGGGAGTATTCTTAAACGTTGCTTTGGTCTTCCTGGTGGCGTGTGCTCTTCTCTCAACTGTTTCGGCAGACAGACTGAGCGCAGTCGCAAAAGCACGAGGATATGATCCTCGTGTGATCAACCAAAGAGCTGTTGAGGAAGCGAAGTTGAAACCTAAACGTCAGCCCATCGTGAAGAGAGCTGCGGAGACGATGTCGGCATGCACCACTCCTCCGCCACCAAATCCAACTGCTCCGTGAGTCAATTTTGAAGCCTCGAGATATCAAATTCACTAAGTGAAGTTGTAGACCCAGTTGTGGCGGAAACAATTGCATCAATGCTTTCAACAAACAGTTTACCGCCAGCCTTGATAATTTGGAGTCCTTCTGCAGCTCATGGACGGCATCGCCAACTTCTTCATTCTCTCCTACAGGCACAGCGGCTTGGGCTGTCAATTGCGTCGGACCATCTACCGCTGCCTCGCAAACCACTGCTGTTGCTTCGAAAGTTTCATCCGCATGCAGTTGCTTCGTGCCGGAACCAACGCCTTGCCCTGGAGAAGAGAAGTTCCGATTCTTGAACGCGGATACCAAGCGTATGCCATCCTAAATCTTGCGAAATATCTTCGCTAATAATGTTCAGCATTCCAGGTGACCTCACTCCCAGAAGTCAACTATGACATTGGTGAAATGTACTCCGGTCTCATTCCGATTGATATGGAAGATCCATCTCGAGCACTATTCTTCGTGTTCCAGCCCACCGATGGACCGCCAGTTGACGAAGTCACGATCTGGCTAAATGGAGGTCCAGGATGTAGCTCGCTCGAAGGTTTCTTCCAAGAAAATGGCAGATTCATCTGGAGTTGGGGGATGTACGAGCCTGTTTATAACCCATATTCATGGGTGAATTTGACAAATGTCCTGTGGGTCGAGCAGCCTGTTGGAACTGGCTTCTCCATCGGCAATGTTACCGCTACTGGCGAGGAAGACATCGCTGAAGACTTTGCGAACTTCTTCTTGAACTTCCAGAAGATCTTCAGAATATCCAAGTTCAAGATCTACGTCACCGGCGAGAGTTATGCGGGCAGATATGTACCCTACATCTCAGCAGAGATGCTGAACCGGAATGACACTGAGCACTTCGACGTCAATGGTGAGTCTTATGGACATTATACAACGTCCATGAATGGAGCTAACAATTCGAAGGAGCTTTGATCTACGACCCTACCATCGGACCGTATGTCTTCCTTCAGGAAGAAGCAGTCGCATACCCTTACATCGAGAAGTGGAACAACATCATCGGTTTGAACGAAAGCTACATGGCTGAGCTAAAAGCACTTGATGAGTCCTGCGGCTATGCAGAATACAGAGAAAAGTATTTGACGTACCCTGCAGCTGGTGTTCAGCCAGTGGCGCCAGATGTGACAAACGAATGCGACATCAACGGTCTTGCAAGCATGGCTGCCTTCAAGATCAATCCTTGCTTCAACTCGTATGAGATCAACACCCAATGCCCAATCCCATCAGGTACGTTCAGTGACATGGTGTAAACCACTCTTCTGACTTTGGATGGTAGATCCACTTGGATTCCCGACCAACCTCGCATATTCATATCCTGGGCTTACACCACTATATTTCGATCGTGATGATGTGAAAGACGCCATGCATGCTCCAATGGACGTCGAGTGGGCTGAGTGCTCGGGCCCAGTATTTGTCCATGGGGACAACTCAGCCGACCCAATCCAAAAGGTTCTTCCACAGGTCATCGAAGCAACAAACAGAGTCTTGATCTCCAACGCTGCTCTTGATCTTGTGATCATCACCGATGGAACACTACTAGCGATACAGAACATGACTTGGGGAGGAAAGCTTGGTTTCGAGTCCAAGCCCGAGAAGCCAATAGTCATCACGTTACCGGATCTGCAGTACCAGCAAGTATTCGTGGACAATGGTTATGATCTTGGAACGGAGGATCCGCAGGGAACGATGGGAATACAGCATTATGAGAGAGGAATGATGTGGGCTGAAACCTTTCTGAGTGGACACATGCAGCCGCAATTCCAACCACGATCGACTTACCGCCATGTGCAATGGATTTTGGGACACATCGAAGAACTGTGAGGTGGCAGTGGGCGATGGTGTTGTTAAGATTAGCCAAATTCTTTCTATGTTTGGAATATAAACTAATTCAGTCTTAACTATCCTGATTCAACTTTCCAGTTTTGGTATGTGTTATCCACGAGTCCACCTCTACTCGAAAACAAGCGTGATCGTATCGACACGGACACGTGATTAATGCGGATGTAAGACAGCCAATGCGCTCAATGAAGCCCCCTGTTTGGGAAACCAAATGCTATTAGTTACCGACAAGACACAATCGACTGCATTTCCCGGGGAAATGCCTACTTAGGTACCCACATGAAGAAATCTGCAGGCGGTGATCACATCATGTGACTACGCTGATAGTCGCTGGTCATTGCATCTTTTTCTTGTTCGCCCGGCTGACGCTACATCTGTTCTCGAGAATATGCGAAGTACGAGCCAGCTTTTGCCGCCACGCGTCGTATCAGGAGACAACAGCGCTTTGATGCTTGGGAGCTTCTTGTCGTAAGGTAGCATCATTCCATTCGACGGGTCGTCGCCATGAAGCTTGTCAGGGCACAATGCTGTCCCGGTTAAGCCTAAACGACTAATTCACTTGCTGACGTTCGAGATAAAATGCTTCTGGGCGTCATAAGCATCGTCCTTCACATCAGTATCTGATTGGTGAGGATCGATACGATCATGAAGGGTGGTGAACTTACGGCCGAGATGCTCCGGAGGATAGTTGCTGTCAAGTGCGGCGCAGCATAAGGCACATTTGGGGCTCATGTTGGACCACTGAAGCGAATGCGTCCTGAGGACCAGAATAGGCAAGCTGGAAGTTACTTCATTATGTATGGTGAGCTCCTTACGACACTGCTGACGGGTACATCTCGTACGAGAGTCTGGAAGACCTGCGGGTGAGCCTGGGCAGCCGGGTCATCTTTGACACCACGCAAACCATCCAACAAGATCGCAGGATCGCAGGATTTCAATCCACGATATCAGACAAGTTTCAATAACAACCCGTCAGATGTCAAAACAGAGTTTCACGTCAATTCCTATTCCTCGCCAAGAGCCTCATTTACGGCCTTACCCAGCCCGCCCTGGGGATTCGGCGCCCAAGCCCCACAAGAACTTTGACCACCACTGAAAAGTCGCCGAATCCGGTGGATATAACTCTTGGCCTCCCGCCCACTCGATCCTCAACTCTCATACACTTAGAAAAAGCATAAGCGAATCCGACCATCGTGGCTGTTACTTTGAGGTGCAGATCAGGTCGGAGTGTTTTCAGCCTTAGCGGTTCGGGATGACGCGTAGATCCAACGCTCAACCGCCCATCGCATTCGCTTAATCTGCTTGGCATCTAGGGGTTCGGTTGGTTGTTGTTGTCACGTCAGCATAAAGGAAGACATTCTCTCTTCTTTCTCAGGCTTCTCATTACAGAGCATCAAGTCAGATCTTTATCTTCACCGCAATCAGAGCTCGCTACTGTTCTTCGCACGCCACTTTCAAATCGATTACTTTTCATCCCGCCAGCAAATCAACTCCCTTTCCAACCTTTCACTTCAACACTTTCAAAATGAAGCAACACCAAGTCGCCCAGGACTGTACGGATTTGGGCCCAGGATGTTCGGTTGAGGATACGATTTATGGCTACAAGCCAAATCTCGGAGCCAGTGCATTTTTCGTAGCGATCTTCGCCATTATCGCTGTCGCACAACTTGGTCTCGGATTCAAGAAGCGAACCTACTTCTACAGCATCGCCATTGCGCTGGGCTGCATTGGAGAAGCAATCGGGTATGGTGGACGAATTATCATGAATTCAAACCCGTACGATGATATGGGATTCACGATCCAGATTTCCTGCTTGATCTTCGCACCTGCTTTCGTCGCTGCAGGAATTTACCTCACACTCAAGCATCTTGTCCTCGCTTTCGGTCAAGAGCGCTCCCGTATTCAAGCCCGCTGGTACACTTGGATCTTCATCACCTGCGACTTCATCTCCTTGCTGTTGCAGGCTATTGGTGGTGGTATGGCTGGTGGTGCAGACGATGATGAAGATCTCCGTGACCTCGGAACCAACTTGATGATCGCTGGTATTGTCTGGCAAGTCGCAACCCTCATCGCCTTCGCATCTCTCGTTATCGACTACGTTGTTCGCACACGATTCGCATGGGAGGCAGTTGACCCCGAGGCTAAGGCACTGTTCGCACAAAAAAAGTTCAAGGGGTTCGTATGGGCTGTCGTCATCGCTTTTGTGACGGTGTTCTTCAGATGTGTATACAGAATCGCTGAGATGGTTGGTGGATGGGCGAACCCAATTATGCGCGATGAGATCTCCTTCACTATTATGGAGGGAGTGTAAGTTCTACCTATTCGCTTACCGTCGCTTCCATGCTAATCAGCAGCAGTATGATTCTCGTCGCTGTTATTGCTTTGACAGTCTTCCATCCCGGATATTGCTTCCCCCAGAAGCGAGCTCTCGTCAACAAAGTTGCTTCGCTCGAGGCAGGGAGTGAAAGTGAAGTCGTGCCCCAACAGGAGAAGACTCGTCCATCCGCCATGTAAAGTGTCGACACAGTATGGCAGAATCGTGGTCGGGGGAAGAGATACTAAATCTTGGGATACATTCGGGCGGCTGATAAGGGTTGAATACTTTCATGAGCGGGAGTTAATTTAGACTTGGGAAGGATAATGGTGTCGAAAGCGATAATGATGACGAAAGCGTTCGGGACCGAACACTATACATAGATTCCACAATGATACCATTTTTACATATTAACCCTGTAGCTTTTCAGTCACCACGTATCTCAGGGCAATACCAATTCTCTAAACTCCACCTTCCACTTCAATTCCAACCACTTCTCCCTCTCAATACCATTCCAACAAATCTCAGCAACAACCCCTCTTCCAGGGATATCCACCACCTCCTCCGTTTCCACCAACCCAAAGCCCCCGCCAACGCCCTCATCGCCTCATTACTCTTCATCGTCCCTGCCGAGACCTTCAACCCCTCCACATCCAACTCATTACTCAGTCTCAATAACACCATAAACAGAGCCTTCCCCACACCATTCCCCCTCGCATCAGCCATCAACTCTAATCCGATATTCCCCTGCAGCGGTCTGACTTCATGAGCCTGCCCATTCCCGAGTATTCTCCCATCAGCAGCATCGAGAACCAAGACATCGAAACCGTTACGCTTAGTTTGGAATTCGGTCCATTTCTCGAGGAAGCGAGATCTATCTCTGGCTTTGCGCTCGTCATTCCAGATTAGGTCTTGGCAGGGCCAGCCGGGTGGTTTGTTGTTGTCTGGGTGTGATGCGACGGCTAGCCAGGCGTCGTGGTTGCTAGGGTGGGCCCGCGTGAATTGAAGGTGGGGGTGGGATGGAAGAGTGATCGTCCAATTTGACGTGAAGAACCTTGGGTCGGTCGGAGGCATATTTACGTTTATTTGCCAAGTAGAATATGAGAAGCGAGCTTTGAGTTATACTGATATGCGGAGGCTTGGACTTCATAAACTTTTTAGTTGGAAGTTGTTGAAGTAGGCAGCAATTGACTTTTTCTCCGGAGACCGCGTGGCGGTCGGGTTAAGTAGCACATTTCAACATCCCAAACTGGCAGGTCTTTTTAAATCCAGAAGAGTCATACTTTCCTTTTGAAATTTCATTTAGACCTATGCTTAGGGACCTGTGCCTCTGATGTACTGCACCAGCTGCCAAATGTGAATTGTGGATTGTCAGTCGTCAGGGATGGATGACTCTATTTCTCAGTTGCCGGGAAAGGCTACTCGCATCCTTGGGTCTCGCTTATCACAATCAGGACTAAGTCACGGAGTCCTTTTGGAACTTCTTACTGGCTATTGCATTGCAAGGTCAAGCAAGGAGCATATCAAAGTTTTTGGAACAACATCATGCGCAGGAACGGATAGAAGGTGCTTCTCGTGTACCCAGAAGATAAAATATGCCCCTCAGTGACGTGAATTCTCTAGACATTTTCTAGATGCAGATGAAGAGTTGACCGAGCATCGCCGAACCAGACTCCGTTGCCGATGCCACCCAACCCAAAGAGGGACGGAGACCGTTCGAATTGCCTGGTTTCCTAATGTACAAAATCAGAACCTCCGAACTCCAAATTCCGACTTCCAATGCAAACCATCATCCTTCAACATCCAGATCATAACAACACCTCCAGCAACCGAGAGCAAAGCGACCATAGTTTGCACCTATGAAGATTCAAAAGGTAGATCTGTTCTCCGTTACAACTTTGCCAATTGCCTTTGACTTCACAAAGGCTCTTTTTTGGCATGTTTTCGTTCCATCAAGGCTTTTTCAAGTTCCACTTCATTCGATGAAGCTCGGTGTATGCCTCCATGACTATTTTATCCAGCTCGGAGGGTCAAACGAAGCTCGGCAGGTCAAACGAAGCTCGGCTACTCTCTCCTCAGAATTATTCCTCTCGACTTAGTAAGTGACCTGGGCATCTTTAAATGCTTTAAGCATTCTCAAATTCTTCAATCGAGCCAGAATTTATAATTAAGTGTTCACCCCTCGCATTGAATTCCAATTCTCCAACTTCCTCGCATCTCAGCTCGGGCTCTTTCTCTTATCTTGGCTTTCGCTTGGACTGTTGACACTCGCCATGCCGAAAGAGGCAACATGTTGATTTCCGGATTCCTCACTTATTTGTGACCCAGTGCTCCCAAATCATGCTTGACTTTGCCTTTTGCACTTTTGCGGAACCTTTTCCACGTTCTAGACATGATGAGCCTTCACACACTCGACGTGGTGACTTGCTCGTGATTCATGTGCAATCTTCGACCGCGTTCACTCCCATATACCCTCTGGGACCCATTCTGGCTGCAGTAGTGTGTAAGAACCCGAGAGTCCTTCATCGAATAAAGGCCGAATGAGGCAGCCACTGACACCAAAGGTGGAATCTCGCCTCCTCCACACGGTAGTCTTGTTTCCACTTTTCCTCAACAAAGATCCACTAGCCTCTAGATCATCTACTTTACCTCTCGTCTTCCTTGTGACTTCCGGCTGATAGTTTGCATTCTACCATGGTGCAGCAACACATGTACACACACGAGAGTTGCATTTAACAGACGTCTCGGAGGAATGCAAGATCATGGTAGCACAAATTGCAGATCAGGTACCAAATGTGGTACTTGAAGATTCGTATCTCTCGGGATACATGCAATGTTCCGATGCCGAATTGCCGTTTGATTTTGTACGGCAACGTTCCATCTCTTTCCTCTGAGGTTCGAGTTCTTGGGGACCGTTTGCCTTCGCATTGGAGTTCGCGTTGAAATGATGACTGAGCAATTCGGCGCTTTCCCAATTATTACCATACAAAAACAGCGCCAAAATCAGATGAAAGGCGAAGCATTGCCAGAATTTCGATACTGTGAGACAAAAGCACTTCCCGGATAGGCTTTGGCCCGATGAACTCCCTGTGTCTGAACCTGCGCCAGTCACCTACATAATCCTTACCTACCCCGCATCCCCCTGGTGACCCTGTCTTACTGGAATACAAGATGGTACCTGAGAGCAAACGGGGGTAACTTGTATACAGCAAAGGCCCAGTACCTGCCAAGGAACAACACACCTTTCTCATTGTCCCTTCGTTCTAAGACTTCATTCAAAGAAACCCTAAGAAACACGAACCACGAGAGTTACATTTTGCTTCATATCAATGTCACTTGACCTTTCAACTCAGCACAAAAAGACCTTCACCGCTCGCTTAGATGCAACAAAGACTTGCCAGACTCTATTGCGTCTTGGTTCACGCAATTCCAACACAATCACTCATCACTTCGGCCAATCTCAAAGGACCGCCGCAGTATGAAAATGACCTCTCGCATTCCCGCATCTGTCGGGTTCCGCCACTTCCTTGTCGGTGAGCAGAATAGCTCATGCCAGGGGCCGAGATTATCACTCCCTGATCTCAAAGGAAGAAACAGGCTGGTCATAAGCCATCATGACCATACTGCACGTATTGCGTCATTGAATACTTTCAGACCTCTAGATGTGAACCGAGGGGGCAGATATATAAGTATCGCGATCCGGTCCAGATTCTGAAGTTCAGTAGCAAGCAGTAATCAGCAGCTATCATCAGCATACCACATCCCACCTCCAATCAGAACCAGCAATCAGAATCGAACCGAGCGAAAATGCGTCTCTCCATCTTCTCGATCTTCACTGCTCTCAGCACGGCGGTCTTCGCTCATCCTACTGCTGAAGCAAATTCCCTCCAAGCACGCACCAATGGTTGGGCCATCAAGAAGTACGTCCCCTCGTTCCCGTCCTCAACTCCTCCCAGACTCGCCCAAGCTGACATCCCTCCCCTCCAGCTTCACACGTACCTCCACCTCCCCCACCTCCCCGGTAACGTACACCTTAATCCTCGACACCTACGGCAGCCTCACCAACTGCACCATCACCGACACCGCCTCCCCCTCCTGGTACCACGCCTGGTACGACCTCCCCTGTAACAACGCCTCTCCCTCCCCATTCCATCTATCCTGGGGTTGGGACTATCCGGGCGATTTCACGGTTTTGACTGTCGAGTCGTTCCCGGCTAGTGGGCCGAGACTGAAGGCGTTCTTTGGGTATGATCATCCGAATGCGAAGTTGCCTGGCACGGTGTATTATCCCGATCAGGGGTATAATACGCCGCAGTAGGTTGGGGGAGGGGGGGATTGAGATGGGTGAGATGTTGGCATGGGGAAGAGATAAGAGATTAAATGAGTGAATACATGCATGAATACACTTACAACTGTGATAGGTACCCGCTGCAGTGAATGGTTGGTTGAGCGATGAAGTTGGAGAATCCTCCAGTGGCGAGAAGCGGTGATGGAAAGCTGTTAGACACTGAGTAGACGTTGAGGAAAGACCATGGAAGATGTTGATGATGTCTCATTGTAATATTCGCTTGCCTGCTATCTCCGTCAACTGCCAGACAGACAGTGCCAATACTAATCATGTTTCCCTTCGCGGAGTGTTTCCCACATTCCCAGCCACCACAGAAGCCACCACACTCTTCATCTCAACCCCCCGAAACAACTGAAGCCACAAGGTTGAGGCTCCGTGCCCTCCTATTCTACAGCCCAATGACCAGCCAAAGCCGTAAATGCATCCATCCATAACCTTCCCAAACGCCATTTCCCCTTATAAAGTGGCAAGTAAAACCAAGCCACCACCTCCGGCTGCGGTACTGTCGCAGAACATGTTCACAACGCCGTCCGCCCAAAGCAAACAAAACATCCGATGGCCGTAACACATCTATTCCAGGGGGTATCTTCCTTTAATTCCTTGATCCGTACTGGCTTCCTAATCGCAGGCCTTCTTCACTTACTCAACACGACCAGCTTATTCTGCCGGGTGATAATTTCAAATGTCCCGCCATCTGCGATTTCGTGCAGCAGTATGGCCAACCCTATTTAGCGACAGGCCTTCAATGGTCTGCGCCTAATATTGTACACGCCGGTACTCAATGACTTTTCTTCGTACCTCCAGAAGTTTTCTTTCTTCTGCTTGCTGTCGCAGCTGCCATACCGACAAACAGAGCATCGTCAGCCGAGCTCTCTCCACCATCGAGTTTGTCGTTTCCAACCGATATGACTTTGATTACGTTGCCAAGACCAACGGCGATCGAGTTCCTGCCCATCTTGTGCATAGGCCCTAGGCCAGGTACAAGGAGGCTGTCGTCGGTATGTCCGCATAGTGGTGTTGTAGTCCTCTCGCCACGAGCCGAGATCGACCACACCTCCCAAACGTCGTCGTCTACTCTTGTAGTGTTAAGCCCCAACGTAAGCGGCCGAGGTATGTTTGCTCCCCTGCGGCGCAGACCAGAGTTGGCAACAGGGCTCGGCCTTGCCTTCGGCTCGCGCTTTCTGACTCCGACTAGGTACCCGACCTTCAATGCGTCCCACGAGCCAGGATTCTCAATCTCGTACCTTTGTTCGACTGTTTCTCGCCACAAGCAGCAAGTTTTGCTTCCCGGGGTGTAAGGATCGCGAAAGCAAATCGTGTCACCGTCTCGTTCAGGAAGGTATGATTGGAGAATGGCATTGCCGGTTTCTGAATTTGTATAAGCAATCGCAAGGCTTGCCAAACCCACCGAGCCGCATTGTGGTCTGCGGCGAGTTGAGTGGAAACATCGGAGTGAGTCTGGCTTCATTGGCGAAGTCGGAAATGTGTGCGTGATTTTGTGGGTGACAATGTCAACAAGATCTACCGAATGAGTCCTAACTGCAAGGAAAGAGCTTAAAGCTGGCAATGGTAAGACAGACGTGATTGCTTGGTCTCCTGGTGGGCAGGGAATATCGACAGAATCAGAAACCCATCCACTTTCGAGCTGAGAAGCTATATGAACGCAGCCTTTCTTCGATGATGTGACGACTCGAGCAGGTGGATTTGGTGAACTAGCAACAGGCTTTTCGAAATGCTGGCGAACACAGACCAGAGGACTTCGGCAGATGGAAACCTCAATACTTACATTGCTCTCCACGTGAAGCTCGGTCATTTTTCCGTTAGTACGAATGACAAGAAGTGGGTTGATGAGCTCTGTACTGTCGTATCCGAAGCAAAACGAAACGGGGACTCGCCCGTTCACAGCAACCTCCATGGAAGGACCCCATCGCCTCTCAGGAATATTCCAAAGGTAGACACGATCCTTACCGGAAAGGATGGCCAACCAGTTCGAATCGCCGTCTATTGCGAGGCCTAATACCGGAAATGGGTCGACGCGACATTCAGAGTCTTGGACAATGTAGCCCATCACACCTCTTCGGACATCCCAGATACGAATCCACCTGTCCAAGCCCACAGAGGCGATAACTCCATCACGCGAAGCCGCTAAACTGAGCACATCCAGGTTGTGGCCATTGAGACTCTTGACTGATAAAAGTGGTTCGTCATCTGGGCGTTTGTCACTTTCATTGTCGGATGTTTCGTCCCAGAGAAGATAGTTCATCAAAATCGATACAGCCGCAACAGTGACGATGACTGTTATGATGAAAATTCCGAACTGGTTCCTCGCAAAGTCATAGGCCGCAGGCAAAAAAGGGCGCACGCCGAACTGGGTTGGGGTTCTGTCTGATCCATCGAGCACAAATACCAAAGGATCATAAACTCGAGCAATATAGCTGTTAGCGTTTGGCTTGACAACTTTGATAACCTCATGCGCTGTTTCGTGATCCTGCATTCGGAGCCAAGCTGTCGGACTTCTCGCCTGGTGGATATCAACGGATAGCAAAGCCGATTGAGGCGATCGAGGGGGCTGTGGCTGGGACTTCAAAAGGTGCACAACTCGGCGGGCAGTTTGACCAAGACTCTCATTATCGAAGAAATGCCACTGAGCGATCAATATGAAGCCAGTCATTACAATGGTCCCAGCAATGCGCGTTGAAAATGCCGATTCTCCTCTCAACATAGCATCCATCCAGGTTTGCTTAGGTTGCTGCTGTGGTGTCGTCGGTCTGCTGAGAGTTGCTACTCTGCTCAGCGAATCGCTAAGCTCCAATCTTCGAACATCAACACTCAGCACCGCAGTGAAGAATGTAAGTAAGTAAAAGAAGTCGAATGAGAGCGCTATGGCCGCGAAGGTGCAGAAGGCGTGGATTTGCGGAGACACGTATTTAGACAACATCCAGAGAATGACCAGATTCTGAGTGACGCCTGCAAGCGCTACATGTCCTGTTTGGCCTAGAGCTTCGCCAATTCTCGAAGCTGTTGAGTTCGACGAAGGCGTGACAATGACGGCATTGATAAGTCTGAATATATTTTCCAGTCCAACGGTGAGAATGACAAGCGGATAAGCCTCACGCGGTATCTTTGAAAGGTCGATCTTGAAGATGGCGCAAATAGTAAAACTTGACATGATGGAGACTGCAATCTGCGAAGTCACTGCAACTATAAGTCCTAATCGAGACTTCAACGCACGCAATTTCGATAGACTGATGAAGAAGTACACGACGATTAGACTGTAAATAACGCCGAGAAATAGGTCGTCTTGGAAGGAGAGAGGCTGAAATCGAAATTCGTATAAGGTATTGGTGGCCGATCGTCCATCTTCAGGGTAAAGCCGCCATTTGTCGGTTCCTTTTCGGGCGAGTGCTTCCGCTTTCTGCTCCCATTGCCGTCCCACAGGCGAGTCCAACATGTGTACGAGTGTTATAACCAATGCATCCGCAGCAACCAAACGGTGATCTTCGAAACGTTTCCCACTAAACACTATGGAATGGCGCAGAGTTACGTTGACCGAAGTGGATTGGCGGGAGCGCTCGTTGACCGTCGAGATTATGTCCTTATCTTGTAGTATATTGGCCTGGTCGCAAGACCAATATTGTAGTGGGGAATGGAAGAACCAGGATGAATCGCTCACGCCATTGACAGCATGGAACACATCTCGCATATCTGGTGTCAAGCTCGCGGTTGCATTGATGGTAAGTCGCTGTTCTTGTGGCTTCCTTGGATCGAAGTTGATGGTTGGGCCCAATAACTCATCTTGTATCTCCAATGCGCGCAACAGGACCTCAGGTTCCAATGCCTTCATGTAACTCCCTACTCAAAATCAGCAGGGACCTCGGAACCCATATTTACATCCATACCATGTACCCATATTGATCGCATGACAACATCCGGGCGAGTGGTCGCGATGCCCTCAAATGGTTGCGCAGATGTCCAGACATGATGCGGAAGGTTCGAGGCGCCACTGGTGAAATCATTCGTATATAGGAATGGAAACGGGTATATTAAAATGGCAGCCGTGGCTACTGATATTAATAGAGTGATGACCGGATGGCGTGCCGAGTAGTTGCCATAACGAGTGAAGGCTGCTCGGAGGGGGTGTTTGTTATCGAGCTGAGGCGGTTCCGTAGTTCTGCAACAGATTCAGCAAGTCTTCCTCAACCACATCGCAACCACCATACATACCCGCGAAACGGATACAGCAGATACCAAATCATTGAAGCTGGATTGTCGGCGACCTTAGAGGCCAGCAACAAACATGTGGTTCCTAAGGCGAGAACTTTGAAGAGTTAGTGAGGATCTCTGTCCTTAATCTGCCAGCATCGATTGATCGGATTCCGGGCTCGTAGCTCGTCCTAGTCGTTCTGTTTGCTTGTCCAGGTATTAGAGGGATCGCAGGTCAGGCTTGATGTTGAGCTCATGGTGCGACAGGGGGAGATGCGACGACGTCGTCCGCAGGCAATTCCTTCTCGAAGGCTACCAGTCAAGCGGGCATTGTGGGGAAACGCAGCGCATGAACCCAAGGCAGAAAGTCGAAGAGGCCTCAGATAGAAAACAGGATATAGTCGAAGACAAGATCGAGGTGGTTGAAAGTCGAATGGTGAGCGTGGAGGTGGATGGTTGTGAGTGAGGGGAGCTTGGGGATCCTTGAAGGTCGAGTGAAGTTAGAGTTGTGTCGCGTTCCGCAAGCGAGCGGCAGCCAGCCAAGTGCCCAAGTGGATTGGGGGGATGAACCTGGTGGACCGAGCGACCTCGATCTGCCACAGGAAAGCCTCCTAATTATGATGACCAACCAGCCGAATACCTCCAAGACAAAGTGCAAGATAGAGTTTGCATCTGTTTGTGATATGGAAAATCGAGGCAATATAAGACTTTTCTTATTCAACGCAAAACTGCTCTCGTGGATTTGGTGTGGTGTGGTTTACGAAGCTGGCAATCGGGATGCCGGACGCGGGTACAATACTGTACCCAGAAAGTGACGGGGACCCAACTGAGGGCGAACAAGGGAAAGATTGACAGGCACATGCAAGCCTGATGCCCAACCTTCGAGATCCCAAGATCGGGGGAAGAGATGCCAGAAGGGCCCAGCAATACAAGCCAATATCAGAAGCCTCAAGTCGCTGAGAGATTAAGACGCAGCCAATGTGAGAAGCCACGAATGTCACTCCTCGTTTGTCCAAAATCTAGATTCTGGTCCAATGATGCACTTCGAAGCTGTACTCCACGATTGTGGTGACACAGATTGGTCCTAGCTGTCCTGCGTCCTGCGGCTGGAGAATTCGGGGATGTTGTCCTCTGGGCAGCGAAGGGAATCGGATTGGGAGCTTTCTATTTCCGGAAGCGTGTCCAGGTCGGTTTAGGTAATGGAGGAAAGGCCAATCGATGCCGGACAGTGCACAGTACAGAGAGAAGGGAAATATCAATCCAAAGTAAGAGTCTTGAACTTACACACATCTTCCATTCGAGCAGCAGTTCTCCAACACGCGGATGGCAGCCATTCCCAGACAGCACTGCCAAGCACCTCCTCCACCACCTCGCGAATCATCGTGCGGTGTGTCAAGATCCCGACAAGCCCCTCAGGCGAACTGCAATGAACGGTGAGAGCGGCGAAGGGGAGGGCGAGGGCGAGGACAGGCTGGGCAAAGATGTCCGAAGCATGGCAGAGGCGTGTGTTCAGCAATTTTGTGAGATGTCGAAATGGAAAACACCGTCCTCATATCTCTCTTTTCCAGTCACTTAAGCTCAGTCACTAGTTTACGAGCGCGAAGGTCAGCCCTCTTCTATATATGCAATTGTTCATCTGAAATCTAAATCCTATCCCACATCTACAACCCTAACCTCCTACTGCAAAATCGTAAGTTTTTCGACGGCCCTGACGGTATTATCAGCCCATTTTCTTTCGGGTGGGGAGGCACGCCGAGGCCTGGAAACACCTGGGGCAGAGGATGGGCGAATGGGGATGCAGCCAGCTCAGTGGGGTGGTCCCCTGTAGAAACCAGTAACAGCCTGTGCTTGCCGCAGTTATGCACCCTCTCTGCATCTCTGGTGCTGCAGCTCGAGAAGATGACAATTGGCCAGAAAGTCTGACAACTGGGTGTTCGATTACAAACATTGTTTTCCTTACCAGATTCTCAGCCAAGAGACCTTTCTCTTCATGCGAGTGCAACATTAAGGTTAAGTCGAACTGGCAGTAAGTTCCGAGCGCTGTCCAGGTTCTGAAGTGTCGAGCTCTACAAGAGAGACTTCAATGAGGAGGAATTGACCTGAGATCTTCCAGATAGTCATTGCAAAGACTCTCACAATCATTACCTGCGATATCTCTGGGCTGTGTTATTGTTCATGCCTCTCCTCCATATACGCCGGCCAACTCATGGCCGTACAGACTTCCCCGTGTCGGTGTCACGAAGGTCAGATTGTTGCAGATTGGCTTGGTGTTCATGCGACCACCAGCTCCCAACGCACTCCGAGCCGTCCACTCCTCCAGTCACACAAATCCAAGCTCTGTACCCCCTACCTGCAAAACAAATCGATCGTGGGTTCTCGTGATTCACCCTTGAGATCTTGCAGGTCCGTTGTACGGCCTGAGAGCGGCGCCTTTAATAACTTGCGCGTTATCTACAAAGCAGTGGCTTTATTTGCAGGTACTGTTTTGTTGCGTCTATCTTACCACGTGTTTTCTTCTGGCGCACTTTGAAGATTTTATTCCTCTATCTGCATTCGGAAATCTGCTGGTTGTACCATTTATCTAGACGCACTTCTCCGTCCGGGCTTCAAAGGGCTATCTTCCCGACTCTAAGCGAGCATCGATACTAAGTAGTATGGCGCCCAGGGCATTCATTTATTATAAATCCAAGGGTTCCTTATTGATACTTTCTCGAGCAGGAGCTCAAAGGTACTTCTGCGAGTCGATATTTATGATACGATGCTTTCTTGCCATATTCTCGGAAAAGAAGAAGGGAGTGCTGCTATAGCCACAATTGTCCAGCCTCCGCCACAAGCGCCACTGCCCTGCCTCAGCTGGACAACCACCATGAAGCGCAAGGCTCTCTCAATCCAAAGACAATCCCCCTAATCATAGCTCTAATGCATATGTTTAACGATAATTTCAATTGAGTCTGTTTTCTCTGTTTTCTCTGTTTTCTCTGTTTTCTCTGTTTTCTCTGTTTTCTCTGTTTTCTCTGTTTTCTCTGTTTTGTTTTTATTTTCTTTCGCCCATTACGATAGTTACCTTTGACACCATGGAAGCAGCGCCCGCTCAAGCTGAGCCGAAGCCAATCCAACCTAGGCCTCACGCCTCCAACAGAGACGCAAGAGTCTCATCAAGGTGGAAACCAACATCTGACTGGACTACCCTGACAGCGAGTGTTATCCTCCTCATCTTTGCCATCTTCATGATCATCAACAGTCACTGCACCCAATCCCGTGATAGTCCCATCGACGACAAAACCTCATCCCTCTGTTACGGCAGCTCTCTATCGATCCCGTCGTGGCTGGCAATCGTGGGTGTCGAGTTCGCGATCTTTAGTTCTGTGATACTGCCTCGTCTGCAAGCTATTCTGATTTCCAAAATCTTGACGAGAAAGTTGATGCATCGAGGAGTCACGCTGCCGAGACTGCTTAATTCTCAATCAACTGCTCCTCTCATTGTTCAGTTTCGGCATGGTAGCAAGTCTACCTTCCTCTGGCGGATGGTTGTTTCGGCCTCGGTTGCGTCTGTCAGTATTTCGTATAAATACTCGTTCACTCCTGCCAATATTCAGACCACCGTACAACTGAACTCTATATTCATAAACATTGACAGCGAAGACTACTATGGGGCCCTCTTTTCGGATAGCTTCTTCTCTCCAAGCGAAGCTGCTGGGAATGACTCGATTATGATTGGGAGGAATGGAGCAGACTTCATCCACGGACCAGCGTTCAACAAAAGTGCTGCATCCATGATCATCGGTTCCGAAAGCGTGCTCCAACTCTGCTCGCCCAAGCTATACACGCGTACAAATTATTCCATTCAACATTTATCTTTGGACGTGTCTGCCCCCGCAACTGCAACTAATTCGAACCTGGCAGGACCAGAACATTCTTTGAGATTCTTCCATCCCGACTTCGGATCCGCAGTCGACTTATCCCTGGCGTCAAATGCCACTTTACAAGCAGACCTGACTTCAATAGACCAATCGACAACGGTCCCATCGTACCACAGCGCAGTCAAAACCAAGCATTGCCAGGGCTATCTTTCCTGGAACAAGAATAAAACAGCGTTCAGTATGAATCATCCCAAGGATAAAGTGTGTGTAGATGATCCATTTGATTTCGTGGCCTGGAATGGTTCCTACGCCCAAGCTTTTGGCGAAGGATTTGTATATCTTGGACTGTCTACGCTCGTTGTCATCAAGAGAATACAACTGAAGAACGTTGAAACAAGTTTCCAGATATTTGAAGGAGATTTACAGCAACAGAACACCTCTGTTATTAGGGACGAGCTCTCGCTATCTATGCTCAAGGGGGTCATCGAAACCGTCCTTTTGACAGCGAATCATACGCTGGCGATCAACGCTCTCCTGGCCGATGCGCGGTATACAACAAGTATCTCGGACCCCGAAGCACCTCTACTTTGCAAGAAGTTGAAAGTTGCCTCCAAACCGTATTTGGAATCAAATCCATTGCTCCTTGCCCGTGGCTTGGTCGCCAATGGCGGCTCCGACATCACGATTACAGGTCTAGGACTACAGTATCTCATGATCGCAGTAGCCATTTGCTCTGTCATCGTTATTCCCTGGCCTACCCTGCCTCTGATACAAGAATGACCAGCACAATGGGCAATCCTACTTTCAGGTCTCGATCCAGATATTCTCACCCAAGCTTTGGAGGGGTCATCTGTCGGTGAAAATCCTGTTCGCGGCGATACGACTGTCCTTTTGCACTTCAAGTCAGAAAAAGGAGACAGCCCACGACTGCGACTGAAGACAACACAACTAGGTCCTGGTGATGAATACCAGGTTGAGAATATCCTCGAAAAGGTACCCAAGCTTCCCCAAATTCCAGGCTCCGACGAAGCCAGTCCACAAGTGCCTGCTTAACCACCGCAGAACCGCTTCCTAGATCTGAAAATCCAACCACAATATATGAAGCACGACTCCGCTTAGTATGAAGCAAAGAAGGTCAAGGTTCACAATATCGATTCTGAATGTCTCATATCGGCTAGCACATGCATGGCCTTCCAACGAGAAAGCCGAACTGTGCGAGATTTCTCGGGTCCAGCCCACACTCAACCACTCAAGCGATTGCTTGACTGCTTGAAACATGTTCTCTGCTTGAAGGGCGCTTTAGTACGCTCGAGCTAAGTCTCATTTAGGTAAAAAGAGAACTGTCAGGAAAGCTTGCCTGCTAAGTATCCTTGGCCTCCTGCGCTGTCGTCGAAACTGTGGCTTATGCATCACATTTCATGTGCACAGAAACCAGCCTAGTCGAGCTTGCCTTGAGCGTTAAGCTTTAACGTCGTAAGGTTCGGGTCCCACAAAGTCGCTCCGTACCATCCTAGTAAAGTACGGGACTCGCCCGTCAATGTTTCTCTCAAATATCCCAGAGGCAGGTTCGCCAGCACATCTCAACGTCCCGCCGCCGCGATAACCTGTACCTGAGATTGTCTTCGCCAGTATCAACATATGCTGCCACAATTTCGAATCGTGGTATATTGAGAGCAATGAACACCGAAGGAGTCCGCCCTGTGCCGAGCGCTCTTCTTCGACTAAGGGCGAAGACAGGACTTGAGCGTGGGGTCGACCAGATCATCTCTAGGCGAAACTTCCGTCTCCGCTCCAGTACGCAGGAGACCAGCGTTCCCAGGACCCTATATGATGACCAAGGACAGTTTTCCGGTGGTGCTAGATATTCATGTCGCCCTCTAGCGGCTTCCTCCGTGTCAAGTTCCCAACCTTTGCCCTCCGGGTGGTCAGAACGCGATGGAATGTTGCAATCAGGAGGAGAGACATTATCGAATATGTTATCCTATCACTCTACAGATCTTGTTGGATATGTATCCAAAATGCCATGGGAAGCATATAGTCAAAGAGCTCTGCTTACACTGCACGAAGAACCTCAACGACCAGATGTTTTGAATGTCACCCAACCGACACGAAACTCCTCAAAGTCAATCGAAAGACAACCTGTTTCTAGACAGAACTCAAATACTGAATCTACCTGGAACACAATCGAGTCAACATTCCCCAGCAGAGAAACCAGCTTTCCCGCTGACTCTGCTCGTCTCAAATCGACTTCAACTTCTCCCAAACCTACTGAAAACCTCACGACTGATGACTTCAACAGCCATGAGGCGACCTACACCACCCCTCAGAGCAAGCAAATGCCGTTTTTACCTTCTCACATCTCAACAGAAGATATATCCTCGGAGTCGTTGCCACTTGCAGCTATACAATTTCAAACCCATTTGAAGTCAAAGGCTCCAAGTTCGTCTCTGACCTTTATCCATGAGACTGCCGAGCATCGCATCCACAAACCCGACGCAGGTAGAAATAGACGCCAAAGCTGTGGCAGCCATAACAGAATTCGACACAAGAAAACTCTTCCCCAAGCATCGTCAGCGTCTTCATCGTCTTCAGTAATCTCTCATACCAGCGATGGCTCGCCAATAGCCGACTTCGCACAGTCACTTCCGCATTACATCACCCCTCCTCCGCTTTCTCGTTCCCTACACCAGACAGTACCCATGCCACATCCTATGCCAGATTGCTCGCCCTCAATCTGGACGTATCTCAGCCGCTCCGTCACCAGCGGACCCAAAGGCGTCGCACTCGCTCGCTTAGAAGACGTCCTCAGCGAAGACGTGCCTATTCGAGCTCTCCTCTATGGCTGGGACGCACTGGGCCGCCTCTCACCATTCTGGCGCATCATTCGAGAACTGGACGACAGTGGCCTCTACAAAATTGGTGCTGTGGAACGCTTCGCTATCTTCCGGCTCATGCATCTCAATCTGCGTTATGCGTCGGAACCTACACCTGAGAGAGCGGCGACGAGACCGGCTTTCATGAATGCTACGTAAGACCTTATTCTCACATATCCTTCCCAGTTTGCGACTTTCGATGGGGTCTTTGCTGATCAACTTACCAGCCTCGAACACCAAGGCGACGACTACATCAGCAACTTCACGCCCTGGCCAGGTCTCCGCGACACTCGCAACACTACTTTCCGCAGCGACGCGTTCGTGCATCTCATAGCTTCCAGTCTCAAGATTCAATGGCCGGGTAGTATCCACGATTGCTATACCCGCGATACTTCGACGGGCTTGTATACGATTTCGTCTGCGTTTGATGCGGCGATTTTCGATTTGAGGTCTTGGAGCTTTGATGCGGATTTCTTTGTGAGGTACCCTGTGTTGTATGGACTTGCGACAGTGGCGAATGGTATACCGATGGTTGCCGGCAATATCGAAAGGGGTGTAGCAAGGAAGCAGTTGAGGACTGCAGGAGAAGATGTAATGAGGGAGGACGAAGCGAAAGGGAACGTGATGAGAAATGGAAATGGACTTTGACTGATATCACGAGAGTTGGCTCAGTATCCAGAACAGCACCGAATGTAGTCTTTCGTTTTGCTTGAAATGCTCTCTCATCACCGGATGGAAGCACATTGAAAAGGCAAGAATGAGACCAGTGCAACAGCAGAGAGAAATCCTTGGTTACGACCTAAAATGAGAGCTTGGAAAGGTAGAAGTTGATAGGGTCCAATACTCTGTCATAAGACTTCTTGCAGCCATTCACACTGCGTATAAGTTGACTGATGACTAAAGTCCCGCATACGAAGACCGCGCAACTCCCACTCAAGAAACCAACACTTCCATCACCCTATCATTCAAAGAATCGATTGTCGTCTTGCCATCGCAAAGCTTCTACTCTGGGAGATTAAGACAGAAACGAGGCTGGCCCCCCGGCGAACACTGGAGATCCCCACAACACGGAGGCTCGAAAGGCCAACCGCATGGAGCTAGATATTCAGTATATCAGTGACGCGATTCGATTTGAAGAAGGCTTGAGAGATTGTGACACATACCCCACTCGCCTAGACAAGTTATCTTGACATCTCCGTCGTCCTTGAAGAGGTCGCTAGCAGTTGGTTGCTTCGAGTGACCAGGATCCTGAGATAAAGTCAGCGTACGTGTTTTGGAAGTAAGCAGGGAGTGAATTATGAGACTTGGAGGTATTTGGGAAAGTGAACAGACTTGGATGTTGATGGCGATATGTAGACCTGGCTGTGGGAGAGCCACGCCATTAGCAACGGAGATGACGGTAGTCAAGAACGCAATAGTGGAGAGGAATTGCATGGTGGCATGTGTTTAAAATAATGAAGGGTGATGATGAATGATTATGAGAACTCTGTTGAAGACAAGGGAACGGCTAAGTTGAAGGAAAATGTTGACGTATATATATTGTCATGATTCAAGTGACACCTGAGGCCAGGCGAGAAACAGCGATAAGAAATAGACAGTTTGGTTGACAAGACAATGTAGCATTTCACAATAGGTGTGAAGCTTGTCAAAGGTATCGCTGCAGAAGATCGCCACAAACAGAACTGCTTCAGAGGGATATAGGAAGGAATTTCGAATGAAGATTTGCAGTTTTGTCGATTTGAGAGTGAATACAAGAGTTTCGTGTACAACAAATCGACGACCGAGTTCACCGAGGTGTGACCTGGTATCCGAAACAAGTGACGAGATGGAGTTTCAATGACAGAAAGATCTACTGCACGGAGACAACTATAGGTCGCCAATAGCTAGCAAGAATCACTAAAGCGTCATCATGCAACCTTCTGAATGTGTAGATGATCTCCGTACATCGAATATAGTCATCCAGCTCGCCGAGCACTTCTGAATGCGATGCTTCTCATCTGATTTTCGTGTACAGCTCTCTTGTGCTCTCGATGATCCTCATGAAACATTCCGTCGGATTTGCAAAATCGCCGACTACGGTGCGACCATATGGAAAAAGTGTCACACAATTTCCAGGGGAGCCGAGGCATAGAGCGAAAGATGAGAGGTGGTGAGGCAGATCTCTCGAATCGTCGATTTCCTGAGCGATCTTGATACTTTATCCACGACAATTACGATGTATGTGTCATGAACCGTCTTTGCGGGCGAGCCGACTTTCGTATTTCCAGTCTTCCAGAACATTCAAGCGTTTTCCACCCATCGGTTCATGTATTGCTTCCGAGTCCAACTTGTCTACCCCGCCAACGCCTTCCCAATCAACTCCTTACTGGTGTCGGACATCGGAATCTGCAATGCCAACTCATGGCCCCTATCACTCATCTTACCCCAGGTCTTCCTCAGGATATCAATTATCTTCTTCTCGTCGTGTCCCTTCTCGAAAGCCTCGAATTGGTCATCCAAGAACACCAAGCATGCTACATCTTCCAGTATCTGTGTCTCCTCATTCTTCTTCAAATCCTCCTTCCGTATCAGCTTTGCGACTTCGTCCGCCTCCTCGGTCGTGAAGTTACATCCCAAACAAATGGCAGATGCGAGATCTGCTTGTCTTTTCTTGAGGAAGCTCCGCCAGTTCAGGTAGCCCGCTTTGGTCATCGGATAAGAGTCGCGCTTGATTTCCCAGCGACGGAAGTGTTGCGCGCGAATCGCGACCTTAAGAATGGGAGAGGCATCTGGCGCTCGTAGATCTAGGTAGCGGGACATCTGCTGCGCGTAATGCAGTTCGTATGGGACATCTTTGCCGTCGACGATCGTGATGTTTGGGTCTTGAGCATGAGCTTCGTCTATCAGAGAGATCGCTGCTTGGTAATTTGCTGCGGCCATTGCGGTTGCTGGGTGCTTCTCAGTGCAGAGATATACTACTAGAGTCCTTTTCTCTCTTCAAATGTTCTAAGGGTCTTGTGCTTTGTGGGCCTCCAGTATTGCTGTGGTATTGTGGTCGAGCTGGTGTCGAAAGGGAGAGGGGCAGATCTGTGAAGCAGGCCTTGGCGAGGACATGGGCAGATTGGCGGGGTAATAACACGTGACCAATACCTGATCTAGCTATTTCTTGGGCATGAACTGCTCTAAAAAGTGTTAATTGGTGGTGTATTCGGAGAGGTAGGTGGAAAATTCCACTTAGGGCTTTTCGACTTCTGAGCAGCGAAGTCCCGTCATATCGATCGGCTGGGCGCGCCTCGTCTGCTTTCAAGATTGAAGGCTGTCACGAGAGCCAACTTGGCCGACGCAATGTAGCTAAAGTGGAAAATAACTTGCCTCGAACTCCAGTAGGTTACAATCGAAGCCAGGGGTATTCAAACATTTTCCAACATTCAGAATGAATTAGTCTGGCCAGGCCGAACAAATTGACTTGGACCCAATTTAGCGAGACTGCACCAGAAAGTAAACAATTCTTTCAATCTTGTAAGAAGCTTCCAAAAGAATGTGTTAAACTATGCTAAACTACCAAAAACGAGAAGCTTATATTATGAGCATCAGACTTAGAGAGACATACGGGAGCATAGCAAGATTTCAGATACAGTCTCGAAATCATCGAACCAACCATTGCAGCGCAACATCAGTTCCGTGCTCACCTCCACCTTCCATAGTATGTCGCTCTAAGATCATGAACTCTTCCAACTCTTCTAAGCCTCTCCTCCTTACTCCTCAAATTCATCACTTTGCCAACTCTCCTCAGTCTCCCATCCCAGAAATGTCTCTTCCTCTCAGATCGTCCCTCTCGTCTCTCATGCCTCTCGTATCTCTCTCGGCTGATATATTTTCCTGACCTTGGATCCAACATCAAGTCTTCCGGAGCCCAGTCTCTCAGCTGAAAGCAAAGAGGTACGTTCCCATCTGCTTGCTCGTATAGAGAGACATTCTTGTGAGTGTACCTATGGGACGGGTAGAGGTGTCTGCTGGATAGCCCTAGACAGGCCGACGACACCGGATCGAGGTGATCGAAGACTGACAGTTTAATGTCGTTTGGCAGAGTTGTGATGTTCGTCCGATATGTATCGGGGTAGTGAGTTGGATAGGGTGGATCTACAAGCTGACATTAGGACCGTAGCATACCACAAGCGTGGTTGCTTACCTCTGTATCTGTTTCGGTAGGAAGACGGCGCATACTCGTATTCAACATGTCTGCTTGACCTGTGTCTTCGAGTGGACCTTCGCCTTATCTCATAGTCGTAATTCCATGCCATTTTCGAATTGTTTATTCGGGAATTTCCAAGTCTCGTTTGTGAACTCTCTAATCGTCGTTGGGCAGTCTGTGATCCTTTCAAATATCCATCAAGAAGTCTGCCTTAAACTCCCATCATCTATGCATGATATACTCATTTATTCCACAGATACTGCATCGAGATCGTGACTTAGGTCATTTACTTAGTTGTCTTACTTGAGCGCAGTTGCTGTCATGAGAACCTCATCCTAGGGTAATCTGGCGGGCAGTGAATACTTGAGAGAAAGTCGGCTTCTTGGCTAATCATGATCTTGAACACATGATGAATACACGAAACATTACCGTCGGATGTTGAAACATCCTTTCAATTGTTTCTGGCAACAACCCAGCGTTCTTGATTTGAGAAGGTACATTTCACGAGGCTCTTGTCCTCGTTCTCCAGGAGTGCACCCTTTTCAACCAACCAGAACCAACCACTGTTCCGTGATCACATTCCGCTACAATTCGGTCATTCAACCATTACTGATGGTAAGGTCATCTCGTTCTGGCTCGCATCCTCTGCGAGGTCCCCGTGATCAGACAAGTCAGCAGCCCCCGAGACACCTCGTGATATTTCACGTGATCTGAAGATTAATCATAGTGAGCCAGCCTTTGGTCTGGCGATTAATGTATACCCATATTTGAGCTCCTGAAGCTGGCATTACAACGCAGCCAATAATGAAGAAACTTTAACAGACTGGTGAGGTACAGTATTGGCTTCATCTTCAGCAAAGGTGAGAAGTTATCGTTTGATACGAAGCGGTGGTTCACTCATTGCTAGATTACTTTCAGATGGCGTACAGAAGAATCAGCAGCTTTTAAACTTACCATGGGTATCTGATAGCTCTTATTCCATTTTCCTAGTCTTTCAGATTTGATTCACTATGAATGCAGAAAGAGTAACTCGAAAGATTGACACTCCTAAAACTTCCCTAGTCTTGATGGGAAGACCAACAATTATGTCAATCGATGATAGATTTTGTTCACGAAGTATCTGATCGCATTACATAGGTAGGGTAATGTGTCGATTTCAAAGCACTTCAAGGCGATCCGTGCAGAATAACAACTGTGGAGAGAGTTTAAAGCATCCAGTGCTCATTTGGTCGAAGCGATCATGGTGCGGTGGGCGAATAATCATGACTTGACATTTTCATTGTTCAAAGAAACCCAATACTCCAAGAAACTGACAGACCTCGCGTCTTCCAACTTATATATTCAAATACCAAGTGCGTTGGCAAACTCGAGTGACATCAAAGACCATCAGCAAAGAACTAACACCGAGACACAGATGGACATGTTTCCAACATATGCCAAGATATGAAGTCAACAGACTCAGTAAAAACATTTGCCACAATAACCACAGTCGTCAGCAAATACTGCGATCGCAACCAAACCTTATCAACTAGAGCGAGAAAGTTGAACACTCAGAACATCTCTCGGTACTGACGACGTTAGCCGTCACCTGAAATCTCACCAGTGACCTTTCAGGTGTCTTGTGCAAGACTGCCCAAGCCGCGGCTCCCAGTACCGAAAAGATCTCACCAGACACAATCGAGAACAGCACCCCGCCCAGAGTCAGGGGAGTGTTCGGGAGTTCTTCTGTCCACACCCGTGGTGCAAGTATTCCCAATAGACAGGCAAGAAGCGGTTTGCTGAGCTGATCAGCTGGCTCGGCATCTGAAGACGCATAGCAAGGGGAATGGATAGCGAGATGACGGCAGGATTGGAGGGAAAGATAAAATTAGGATTGATCACCCAGAATGTTCATTATGCCATTGTGACATTTGCAGTGAGCAGCCGCATCAGGCGAACAATGACAGTGCTACAAGCGAATGAGGTAGAGAATGCTGTATTGTCAGACTGAACATTCCGATACGCAACTGATGCAGAGAGAGGAAATTTTCCAGTTCTGGAATATAGGTAGTAATTGCATGTGAACAAGAATTAGCACTGCGTTGCTGCATGAAGGCAGCATTGTTGATCGATCACTCGCCTAAATAGGGGGGGTCCCCACAGAGCTAACATCGAAGCGATAGGTCAGTTCCCCACAAATCAACACAACCAGACTGCGAATGGTTCGGTCAGATGCAGGGGACACGAATTCCAATATTCTAAATCGCGACGAAATCTAAAGAAAGCAACCTTTCATTGCAGCTGTATGCTTATAGGTCAAAACACCCGTGATTTCAGCAGCAGTGCCAGGTCCTGGTGGGGTTTCCACAGCACTATGTAATCAAATTGTGAAGACTTCCAATCAAGTCATGGTGACGAAGGTGGAGTGATCCTACAAGGCTTTTGATGATTCCCACTTCTGTCTACCGACATACCCTTTGAATCAATACATAGCAGATTCGGGGTGTTCCCCTTCGCTTCTGACAGTGCCCTTGCAAAGGCTTCCCCACACCTTGTGACTTGTGATTTAATCTATTATATTAGTGTACAAGCTTTTAAACTCCGGTAATTGTTCTGGAAGGTGCAAGTTTATCATTGACTTCTATCCACCCAATCAGAAATTCATGCACTCCATATTCACCAATTACCCAACCAATGTTCGTGCATCGGCAGTTAGAATCGGTGGAGGCCATGAAGCCAATGATGATCATTTTGGATTATCCAACCGTTTCTGCCGTACTGTTTCTTGTTCAGTGCTGGCAATTCTGTTACTTATGACTGTAAAGCGCCACTTGTATCTACTAAAACTACTGACTCTCTTCTCATACTTGCACTCAGGCTGTCGTCAACGTCAAACCAAACATGCAGCTAAATTCTCTTCTCGTTCTCGCGCTCTATACGTGTGGAGCTGTCTCTCAAGCTATGCTTAGATTCGCTTGCTCGCAACTAGTGGTTGAGCGTCTCGACCCGATCGGAAATCCTGGACTTCTGCCTTCCACCCATCTCCATCAAATTGCGGGCGGGAACTCCTTCAATGCCTCCATGGAAGCGGGTGCCCATGATACTGTTGGGCTGTCTTCTTGTACCTCGTGCACCTTCAGCGAAGACTTCTCAAACTACTGGACAGCGGTACTATATTTCAGAGCTCGTAATGGAACCTACAAACGTGTACCACAGATGGCGAATCAGGGTCTGACGCAGCAGGGGGGGTTGACTGTGTATTATATTCCGCCGTATGATGGGAAATCCAAGGTCACTGCTTTCAAGCCTGTGAGTAGTCTGGCATCATTACCACTGGACAAACTATTAACAATTCCTAGGGTTTCCGTATGCTGGTCGGGGATCCTATGATCCGCTCAGCGTCTGCCGCGCCCAAAGGAGTCTGCCATCGTTGCTTCGGCAAGAATCAACAGCCATTTGGAGGTGCTCCCTGCACAGGAGCTGACACATCTGAACTTCCAAAGGGTACCTGCCTTGGTGGAATCCGCGAGACAATTATGTTCCCAACGTAAGTTATTGTCGCTCTCCCACGTATGAGTGCCCAGATCTAGCGCTGGCCATCGCTTATTTTGATCTGCAGCTGCTGGGATGGCAAGAATTTGGACTCACCAGACCATCGCACTCATGTAGCATATCCCAGCAGCGGTTCATTCGAGTCGGGCGGGCCTTGTCCTGCATCTCACCCTGTCAAACTTCCTCAAGTCATGTTCGAAGTCATGTGGGACACCAGCCAGTTCAATGATAAGTCTATCTGGCCCGCGGATGGATCTCAACCATTTGTGTATTCCATGGGCGATGCGTAAGTCTACATTGCACAATATCTATTCCATGCTGATGTATTTTACAGCACCGGATACGGTAATCACGGCGACTACCTGTTTGGTTGGAAAGGCGACAGCTTGCAGAAGGCCATGGATGCCAGATGCAATCTTGATAAGTGTGCACAAACACCTTCACAGTCTGCTGCAAACTCCATCAAGTGTCAAAAGAAGTCTCCGATCAACGAGCCTGTTGATGGGTGTAAGTAATAGCTGTTCCACGAGTAACTTAAGCAGTTCTAACGTAATCAAACAGGGCTCACCACACTTCCTGGGAATGTTCCCCTCACATACTAGGGAACCTCGGAAAGATTTCGTAAAACCAGAGAGGGCAACGAGAAATAGGAAAGAGTTGTGCGAAAGATAATTCTGACTTTCCTTTGGTTTTTTTCTTCTGTATTGCAGTTATAATTTGTAAATGAATATCTGTGCTAGTGCTGCCGTATCTTGATCCTCAAACTTCAGCTTCAGCCACAATGACGGGAGAGGCATATGCATGTTCGAGATACGTCCGTCTTGATCAAATGCGAATATTAGTACTTGACTTTTGGATCTGAACGGTAGCATTTCTCAACTTCAACACCGCCCCTTGGACGAGAAGAATGTGAAGTGGAAGTCATTGCGCTCTGAGAAAGATAGTTCAAATCATGCTGACTTCAGTTGTCACAGCTTTCTGCTTCTTAGAATCGAGAGAAATATCAAGTAAGCATGATACCTTTCGCACTTCAAAACATAAATCCGATATGAAAACTAGAATATAACTGCTGGCAACCGAGTCCGTGACTTAATTCTCTCATGTGTGTATAAAGACTACCTGATCATAAACAAAATCGTTGCCCGGAAACTTTCTGTGGTCGAAGTCCTCCCACCCGCTGATTACGACTTGATCCGTTGTGCTCGCTTAGCTCTTCTGACAGCATTCGTCTCCTCAGCCCAAGCATCCTGCCTAACAGCAGCAGCTTCAATCTCAGTTTGGTTTATCACGAGTGTACCGAAGACGGTATCATCTGTTCGAACTTCAAATGGAATAGCAAAAACACCTGGCATGCCCAAAACATTTCCAGGCTTGGGCAATACTTCCCCCCAGGTGCTGTCTTGGCTGCTCTTGTGCTTATGGTGGCGCTATCGGCCCATCGACGAGTGCAGACTCCCCCAGGAGTCATGGAGTCTGATTGAAACGCATTATAGATGGTGAACTGGTTCAAAAGGCAATGCCATGTCCACCCAAAGGCGGGATCCAGACCTCCTGGGTTGACATTTGCGAAGAGAGAGACGACACCAATTTGCGCGAAGTCCTCGACGGCATTTAAAGCATCATTAGCACTTGCTAGAGTGAGCTCAAAGTGGGGGACACGAACTGGTATTGGCATAGTTGTCAGGCACACAAGTGTCCTGTCGGATTGCGTCGAACCATTCCCATCTGGCGCTCGCTTGGAAACCATTCTTGTAGAAGTCGAGTGCGTGGCCAATCTCGTGCTGAAATACAGAGGGTGTACCGACACTTCCTCGGAATACAATTATAGCGCTTCCCATATATGCAGAGTTAGATCCTGGAATGGCGACTACATGCTGAATCCATTGTCGCTCGTGAACAGGGATTCGCCCAAAAAGGTCAATCATGCTTGCTTGACTGCGACTGGTCAGTAATTCGCTGCTGACTCGTGTCTTCGAGGCAGAAGAGGTTACCTGATTGGAGCGTTTGGATGCTATTATTACATTGCAGTTAGTAACCTGAAAGTGTGATTTGATGTGCACCTGCGTTGACTTACTCTACAGAACGACCAAGGTCCCCACGGGGTTCCACAATCTGCACATCTGACTCTGAACACTTCAAAATCCGCAGGGTTGAGCTTCGGAGTTTCGAAATTCGCTGCATCAGCGCATCGCTGCGGTATAGAGCCTGCAGGCCATTGCTGGACAGCACTTGGGTTTGGAACTAAATTTTGCCAAAGACTTTCATCGATGAGTGGAGATATACCGGCACCCCAAAGTGAAGTTTTCCCAAGGTTCTGAGCCAATACTGAAATACCGAGAAAGGTATATGCTAGCCCGACAAGCTTGAGAGAAGATAGAAGAGCCATGATGGACTAAAGAGAGAGTAATAAGGACGAGTTTTCTGTTGATTTGGAAGTGCTGGGAAATAAGAAATGAAGAAGCATGGAAAACCTTTGGGTTTTATAATTGAAAGCAACTTGCGTAACCCCGTTTTGGGACCGAACGGTGCCAAATGGATCCTATGCGCGGTTATTCCCTTCTCTACGAGAAATTTTAATGCTTACTTCTTGAAGTCAGAATATCCAAATACGAGAGCGAAAGAAGATCGAACTCATAGAAGAACAAGGGTAACTGCATCTGGGCCCAAAAGTAGAGATAACACGTCCAAGCGCCAACGCAGGAGACTCGATAAAGGTGAGTCAGACGTAATGGAGATTTAAAAAATACTTACAAAGCTTTTACATCGACTACGGGGCGGTGCTTTAGGAACGATGTCCAATTGTGTCACTTGAAAGGCGAGCCATACCATGGTACACATGAACGAAATCACTTCCGCTTGGCAAAAGTCTGACATGAAGCCCTTTGATTGACCGAAGTGAAGGAAGTGTCTTGTACTTTCTTGATTGGTGCTCTCGTAAATGTATTCGACCTAGGTAGAGTAGGCGCGTGAGTGGAAATTTGAAAGTAGCAACACGTCCGGAGCGAGAGACAAGCTTATTTTTTTCCCCAGCGAATCTGAACCTTTCTCAGGATCTCTGACACACGGAGAGTGAGGTCCCCAAGAAATATAGAAGCACAGTTCTTTCTAGTGTTCAAAAGCTGTTCTGCATTCAGAGATCAAGCTTTGCATTCCCATACTCAACAATATATACTGATGTATCTTGTGTTGTCACCCCAGTATATTACAGATTCTTTGGGTAGAACATGCAACCAAAACAACTTTTGCCTCTAACAGAGAAGTCCAGTTGCTGTGCCTTACAAAAGCTGACATCGGCAGAAGACCCAACTAGATACGAGAACTGCTGGCATAAGACGCAAGATCCAATGAAAACGGTCCCGGAGCTGAGCCACATGCTGCAAGGCACTGAGAAGGTTCGGATGAGAACTTTTTAGGCTCCAGTACTATGAGGATGTTTCCGTTACTAGACCTGTGCCTTTTTAAACCCCATTATATCTCCTGCTGGTGATGCCGACTGGTCTCGTCTGTTTGCAAGCCTGTGGGAAGGATCAAAAGACGGGTACGGCACTCCGCTGCAAATCATTTTCTATATTACAGTCAAAGCACATTTACAATGTGTGGGAAACATTATCAAGCTGAGGAGAATATGAGATCCTAAACTTATCATATCAGTCTAGAGCTGCTGTAGACATTTTTCGAAGAAATAGACAAGGCAAGGACTGGGCTGATGACTTGCATGCCTTTATCGGACGAACCTCACATTAGCGCTGCCACAACGCTGCGATGCAACCATTCAGCTCCGAGCTACACTTCACATCCAGTGAAAACGCGACGGGACACTGGTGAGCAGCCATCATCTCACTGTATCTATTCCAGAACCGAAAGCGAGCTGGAAACGGAATATCTAGCTTGAATGGAGAAGAGTACATGTTCTGTCCCCTTCTCTTGTCAATTGAAGGGTCACGAGCTTAGAACGGCAGTTGTGAACATCATCTGAGCGATTCAAATGGCCCTGGCTCAAATGGCAGCGCTACAGTCAGCAGGCTATTGATTTTCCTCGGTGAGACACAGGCCTACGAGCAGTCATGTTTGTCACAGCGGTAGAGGGAATTTGGGATCTGAAACTCGAAATTCGGTTGTTCCATCTTCCGACAAGGTTCAAAGTCCTGTTTGGCAGCGTGCCCATTTCATATGTGACGACGAGATGCGAAATCTTAATCTAATCGGAAACAGCACAAGAAGCTGCAGCTGCGAGAATTTAAGTTTCAGCGTTGAAAATCGTAATTATGTTCCTGATGAAATTTCAGAGAGCGGTATCCTTCCAATCGCAGATATGTATGTATCACTCACAGTGACCTCCTCAAGCTGTGGAGAATTTTCAAGTGTAGCGGTATGACATACCTCATGGGCACCGATGAAGGGAGCTTCAGTTAGGTGCGGGTAGCATCAGCCCTGAAAGGCACCTGAAAATTAGCGAGTGCCTGAAAGTAAACCCCTCGTAGTCTCTTTTAACGACACCAACGCTCAAAGTCGTACCTGACGCTTGACAGCTACGAGACAGTGTCAGGTCGTAGATTCTCAAACATGATACTCAATAAAGAACGTTAGGCTAAGATTTTATACCATAAAACGACATTGCAATCACTTCGTTTTTGACTGTGAGGTGACGTGAATCGTATCGAGCTTAGCGCCACGACAGTGAGCAGGGAAACTTGGGACAACCACAACATCTTAAAGTAAAGAACTTGAAGTTGAAATTCCATGCCATTCAAGCTACATTATACATTGAACCATAATAGTGCATTATAGTGAGCCCCTTAAGCTATCCTTCAAAGGTGTGACATAAATCAGCCATCCACCTTCATCGCAGCCAAATGCGCCCAACACCTAAAAGAGCTTGTGCAGCAACCTCTTCCACGTCGGCCAGGCGGCGACCTCAGCACGGAACGCATTGATAGCTTCCCAATCTAGCTCGCGGCGACCAGTATCGACGTCCATCTGAGCTGTTCGGAGCCAGCCCTCGCGCTTCCACAAAAACCCGATAGCCCAGAAGAAGAGGATGACTGGAACAGTGAGGAACGCTTGGAAGAAGCCCTCTGCGTCGTTGAGATCGCCGTTGTTTCCTGGGGGGGCAATGGCAACGAAAAACTGGGCGATATCTTAGCTTGCTTCTCGCAATGGGGTGGTAGTAGAGCAACAGCGTAAAGCTAGGGGCCAAAAAGAGGAGAAAGCATACCTGAGCGATGAGTACGACAATACAGAGAATGAGCCCGATCCAGGATCCTACAACGCCGAAGACGGCTCTGAACGGGATCTCATCGACGGTATGGCCGTGATAAGCCCAAGCTTTACGGAAGCGGATGTGAGCAAGGCAGATCGAGCCCCAAGTGAAGAGAGCCGCCAAAGCAGACAAGGAAAGAAGCCAGTTGAAGACCACTTCTCCTTGTGCATCCAGATTGACATATGCCAGAGCCCCACAGATGAGAATCACCAGAACCGAAGGCAATGGACGACCGGACTTATCGACGTAGGTGAAGACCTTCGGCGCATAGCCTTCTTGAGCCAATGCAGTGAGCGTGCGCGACCCTCCATACACGCAAGAAACACCAATAGAGAGGACTGAGATGAGGATTATGACGTTGAGGTAGTGGTCGTAGCCATTCAGTCCAGCGTAACGGGCTGCTAGTACGAATGGCGATGCTCCTTCCGCGTAGGGGTTCTCGGCACCAAGGAGATTCTCGTCGTTAGATGCAACGAGCAGACCGACGAAGAAGAGACCGAGGATATAAAAGAGGGTGATCCGCCAGAAGACTTGCTTGATTGCACCTGGCAGGGCTTTGACGGGGTTTGCAGATTCGGCGGCGGCAAGACCGACGACTGTGAGGATAGTAAACTTAGCATTGAAATGTCTTTTGAGAGCTGAGATTTGTATGGTAGTACTCACGTTCAGTTCCCGCGAATGAGAAGGCGGCTGTGACGAATACGGCACAAAATCCTTTGAAGCCATTTCGGAATGCTCCAGGGTTGTACCACAAGCGTGCGCCCCAGTATGAGTCGTATCGACCGCCTGATGGACCACCTCCTAACACGAGGATGAGGGCGATGATCATAAAGACGACTTCGAAATTCATCAGCAGCTGATCCACGTTCATTTTGCCATATCATAAGGCATGTGAGCGGCAACGAGGGAGAACACACCAATAGTGACAAGTTTCAAACAGGAGGACCAGAACTCTTCTTCAGCATAACCAAGAGTCCCGAAGATATTGATCAGAATAATGGCAACCCAGAAGACAGAGATCCAGACAGCGATCGAGACGTCACGAGCTCCAGGCCAGTACTGCAGCGTCAAACCACAAACTGTTAACTCGAGAGGTAAGACGATAGCCCACTGCATCTCGTTAGCATTAAGAATGATATCATGTGGGAAATGCTTACTTGGAAGACATAATTCCAGCCCATTGCAAAACCCCAAGATGGATCGATGAAACGAGTTGAATAAGTGTAGAAACCACCGGAAACGGGATACATGACTGCGAGTTCACCAAGAGCGTATACGACATTGAACATCATTATACCGATAATGCTGAAGTCGATCAGAAGGGATGCGGGACCCTAAGAACTTCGATTAGTCTTTGTTATGGTTCGATTTCGCTGTCCCAAAGCGATTGCTGTACGACGGATTTGTCGAGCTTGCGAAGTGGGCGAAAGACTTACACCAGTAGAAAGAGCACCACCCGAGCCGACGAAGAAACCAGCACCGATGGAACCGCCTAACGATTCCAAGTCAGCGACAACAAGTTCTCAAAGTAAATGCAGAATTGTCTCTTCCGTCGAGCTTACCAATAGCAATCATATGCAGATGACGACCTTTCATCGAACGGTCAAGTTCAACAAGTCCATGTCCATAACTGCGCTTCTTGAAAGACTCGAGGTTAAGGCCATTCCTGGTATAGAAATTATCATCTCGCACAGTTCCATCCCAAGCGCTAGCCTCAGGTGTGTATCCAGCTGTGTTGCTGTGATCAAGCTTCGGAGAGCCGGTCGAAGAGAGATCGTGGCCAGCCCCTCCGAGACCTTTCTCGTTATGATCTGCGACGGGCAGTTGGCTCGCCATGGTGAGCAAGGCTGTTGTCGCGTGCGATCTTAGCGATCACGAGTAATGTGTATTGGGTTCTGTTGCGTAGTAAATGGGTTCGCTTAAGTACAGAAGCAGATTTGAGGAAGGGATTTTGGTCGCAGCTGAGCTGGAAAGACACGAGCGGAAAGACACGAGCGGAACGAGAAGATAGGAGAATGGAAATGGGAAACGCGACTTACTTAACAGCTTGCGACGACTCTCCTTACATCTCTGCCCAGAATCACAAGCCCGTGTCGAACCGTGAATCACACTCGTGAATTCTCAGAATCACAACCTACCACCGACGCCGAGAAGTGGGGTAAAGCATTGCCGGGTCTTGGACCACAAGCAATAATCACAGATAAGATGACTCTCCGACCATTGGCATTTGTTGACAAAATAATAGCATCATTGGGCATCTTGGTTGTGTTCTTGACCTTCCATGCTCGTAAATGCTAAGTGGTCCGTTGGATGTTAGGTCTAACTAGGACCGGTCTCGGTTGTGGCGCCCAGAAATCGCGTAGGGGTTGGCCGACGTAAGAGGTCCGATCAACGTGATTATTAGCTAACAGACATTGGCGTGGAACGCACCAAGAAGTTAAGAGATGATTTTGAGTGGTAAAGGCAATGGCGACGGAGCTGGAACCTGTGCAATGGGAGACGAGGGCCGAGAGGCAAGGCTGTGATTAGTGCTCTTCTCCACACACACTATCCTCGAGGCTACCGAAGGCCAAGAGGAGCCCGTCTTTCATTGCGCCACGCAGAAATGGACAATGGCCCTGTGATCAAGCTATGTTTTAGGACGGTATGGGGAATGCTAAGAGTCCAAAAAGCTGGTCGGCTTGAAATTCAGAGAAGGAAGGTACCAAGTTGCAACAAGAGGTTGCTGATAGTGGCAAGTTGCGAATCAAGACCTGGGCAGGGGCTGATGCTTCTTGAGCTCGAGATAACGAATACGCGTGGCAAGAAGCCCAGGAGAAATGCAACTAAGATGACGTTTCAAAAAAAGGAGAGATATGATGTTCCGGTGGCATCCGCTTCCCGGGTATCTTGGGTGCTACTGTACTCGACCGAGGGTGCCGGACTCGTGGTTGTCCAGCTTCGACAGGATTCTCCTCTGGGACGGTCAAAGACGCTTTCAAAGTGTATGGGACTGATTTGCTATGTCAAGTATTCTCTACTTGAACTCGAAATACACTTCCGAAACTCCCGAGACAGACATACCGAAGTGGAAAAAAAAACAAAATACAGACAGATCGAACACTTCCACCACACTCAAAACCAACCCTCCATCCCATCAATAGCAATCGAGCTCTTTCCTAGCCACCTCATCATTGCCCAACAATCTTTTCCACAGAGTCTTCTTCCTAATCTCCCTCCCAAGCTTCCATGAGCTCTCGAACCACGGTTTCCATGGCCTAGGTTCCAGCTCCTCATCGTTTGTTGCCCGCTGATTGGCCCGCGCTAGGGCCTCCGGTGAAGCTTCATATCGATTATATGATTTTTGCCATATCCTGTTGACCCTTGGCTGCTCCCACAGGTACGATATCAAGTCCCAATTGATCTCTTTACAGCCAGCAAGGTAATGTAGTGCAGTATTACCATGAACATCTTGAACTTCCAACATCCGGATGCCTTGGCTCCAGAGATGTTTCACCATCGCTGTTTGCTTCTCGCGCTCCTCCTCACTGGTCTCAACATCCGGTAAGAAGCCGGGACGGACAGAATACGGCTGACGGGAAAAGGTATCGTTCTGGGCACGAAGGTCCCGCGACTCGTTGATGGACATGCAGATTGTTTCCGAATGCCTCTGAACTTGAGAGGCGTTGGCAGGCATGCACGCTATGTGCAGTAACGTATGGCCGAGTGCCGTTTCGCCTGCATTTCGCAGTGGCGTTTGAGCACTGACATGTTTAAGTAAGTCGAGATCAAGAGTCGCGACTGCGAAATGCAGGCTATGGACTTGGTATACTGGCGTCCGTATCTCGAGGTTGATGTCAGGTTGCTGACAGAGAAAATCAAAGGCACCTTTGTCAAACTCAGTTCTGTAGATGATCGTTGCCATAGTGGGTGTGAAACAGCGAGTCGGGTTGGCAAGAGGCATAGTATTAGGATCGAACCCCCATTCCAGGATACGCTCGAGCATTTGGTAATTTCGAGTCTGGAGAGCAGCGTGTATTGGACTTGACACACTTAGGCTGCTCGACGTAGGTGGATTCGGGACTTCAATCTGCGGCCTCATCCAGAAACTGCGATCTGCTCCGGCTTCGATGAGTCGGTCAAATATTTTGATCGACCCGGATCTCGCTGCTTCCACTAGGGAAGGCATCGATTCCCCATGATGATGATAGTCTGCTCTCACAAACCCTTCTTCGCACCAGAATGGTGCAACTCCCTCGTAGTATCTATCTTCCACTTCCTCTCGAGTGAGCATAGACAGTTGTGGAAGATCCATTAGATTTAATAAGGTAGCTCTTGTCGCAACATCTCTCCGACCGTATGATGGTAAATGCGGCCTAAATCGCAAAAATAGAGCTGCATACATCTCCGAAGCCCAGAGAGGAACCCCATTTGGGTCAGCGCCAGCCTCAAGGAGCATCTCAACATTCTCGGGTAATCGAGCACGGATTGCTTCCATCAGCGGGCTGGTGATACCTACCCCTTCTGGGCAGTATCGGACGCTGTGTGGTCCAAAATCCGCAGAGCCTTGGTGAGCAACGCTTCTGCGGTGATTTGAGCCTCCTGGTGGCGGAGAATCGTTCGCTCCAAAGTAAGCCTGGTTCGAATAGACGGCAGAGCTGAGACGTTCATCCAGTGTCTCGTCTTTACTCAACTCAAGAACGGCTTTCAAGATGCGAACATCAGGATCTCGAGCCGCTTTCATTGACGGTCCCAGATCAGTAACATCGCAAACCTCGAGATACTCGTTGGGGAGCTGGAAATCTCGCTCTTTCTCAACGTCCTCGTCGGTGGAGTCAATGTCCATCGGGACTCCGAAGTCATCGTGAATTGATTCATCTGCAAGCGTTACTGACGAGGCCCGGGAGGAGGCCATGTTTACTGAGGACTTACCGTCCTGGTCGAAGATATTATGTCTTGATAATTGGGATTATCGGAAGTGTTGTTGTGGGATGAAAAGGTTGGAAAGTGAGGCTGTCAGATGAGAGGCGCTGCTGCCTGAAAGTCGAATCACGCCGGTTCAGGGTGCATGCACCACCAATCAGCATCGACAAACACTGTCGCCTCGGCTACCTATCAACAACAGGGCGTACGCTACAATATTGACACTTTTGACATTTGAGCCGTACGAGTATGAGTTATGGTCATGCAGGTGTTATTGTTAGCTTTCCTGGATTAGGATGAAAGCTGGGCGGCGTTGGCAGATTCAACCAATTACAAGTCGTCAATCGTTTGCCTCATTATTGGTAGGAAGGGCAACTATTAAGGTACGCTGAAAGGGCGATAGATATGGCATGAGAAATCCTCTTGTTATCCGATCCTGGACGAGTTATTTCAACGACATTCTAGGCATTCCTTGTAGGTTTCTATGTTGTTGGGCTGACTTTGCCTCACAAGCAATATGCGAGGCTTTATTGACAACCATTCCACTATTAAGTCATGATTCGCCCAAGTACATTCATAGTCATCCTACGATCCCGAGGTCTCTGATTCATCGTCTCAATCCGCCCCAGATCTACTTGAAACCTACGTATCAGGACGTTGCAGACCTTGCCTCTCCTACTCCCGCATTGCAACCGGAAACAACTAAAGCTGTGTCTCTCTCCCAAAATTCGGATACTCCTTCCCTCTCTTCGAGCGACTCACAATAGTCTCCACCAGCCTCGCTTCCCCGCTATCGCCCATGACAGCATGTTCAAAAACATAAGATCTAGTCTCGCAATTACGTCAACTGGTAGAAGGGTACATCCACGAATCACCCCAATCCTCCGCAAGGAAATGCAAGAACCTCCATGCGTGATAACAGCAACGTGAACATCGTCATCACCGTTTCCCACTGGGTCCTATATGATGCGACGCCAACTCAGTCGGGCGTCGACAGCCCGGGCGCTGATGGCATCGCTGTGTGGGTTGTAGCGACTTTGCGCCGGTTTTCATTGTGCCAGCCATCCTTGACAGGTGACAGATCCACTGGCCATACCCTCTCACCAATCGATCTTTTCAGTGTAGTCAGTTCGGAGCCGATATTGCACAGATGGTCTGATGTTTCTTGTATGTCTGGCAGGGCGAGAATCTGCGGCGCACATCTGCCGCTTGAGGTGAGTGCGGGCTTGAAAATCGTGAATGCAGTCTGTATGGTCGGCAATAATGAATATGACACAACGAGGGATATGTTCGACTGGTCGGGAAACGAGGCTTCGCCGAGACTTATACTCTGTTCTTCATCCAGAGGTGTCAGGCCTGGGTCTCGCAGCGTGTAGGCGCCGGCTCCGACATTGTCCGTGACGGATACAGCGGATGATTGGAGGCATTTCGCTTTCTGTTTAGTGGAGACTCGCGCTCAAGTGATGGAAGCTGACGATGTGAAATTTTCCGCTTCTTCATCTTTGACCGCCGGTTCATCTGCCTTTGAAGCACAATTTTGGCGATGCGAAAGTGAAATGGTCGAGCGCGAATACAGAACATGGATAGTTGGTCAAATGATACTATCGAACGTACATGATTCAGAATCGAGAGCAACGCCGTAAAACCCCTGCTCTGGTAGGTGACCAGTTCTCCTAGTAAGGACGTGAGGGTCGGTGAAAGAATATCACCCTTCCAGACTTCCTAGGATCTGTCAGATGCGCTCTTCTGCAACAAATAGCCAAGAAAACTCTGTCATCTCAAGTGGTATGGAGGCTCAAATACTAATTCGAAAGTGGAACGAATTTGTTGGGAACCAATTGGAGACCCATCTAGCCTGTTTTACTTAGTATTCTCTGCATATGCTTCTCAATCGTGTATTCAACTCATACGCAACAAGGGGTGCGTCGGTCCATTATTCCCCCGTATTCTCTTGTTAGCTCACGTCTATATGCTTAATTGATCATTTCGTTGCAGCGATTCCTTTGCTGCATGTGGAGACCATGTTTGTGCTAACGAGAAACTCGATGATTAGAGTCCCTTCGCTCTTCTCAATCGGCGACTGACATGAGATGATAACAATCCCAAAGCTACCATCTTTCTATCAACCGTTCTTACTCTTGAAAGAAGCGGCACTCTGAGAAACCGCGTCACGAGGAAGACGATTGATAGCACTAGATGTTATTTGCTATTCTGTCTTTCCATCGATATCTCCCGTCATTGCTAGAGCAATAGGATCGTTCAGCAATCGAGTCGCAAAAGCAAGATCTTTGTCCATGTCATCGCACAGATACAGAAGCACAGATTTCTCCACTCCCCACAATCATGGACTAAAACGTCAGAACGCCAGAGTTGGTACACCATCTAGCCCCTCCATTAGAACCGACTCTCGCGGAACATCGAAACCGTCCCAGTTGGCAGCCAACCTTGTTGTACAATACTCAAGCCGCTAAAGCGAGGTACAATATCATCAGCGTGCAACTCGATGACCCATTGCTGGTAGGCAGTGAGATCGTCCCAAGACTTGCGCCCAAGAGCTTCGACGACGCCTGGAGTCGGAACTACTCGCTGTTGACAAGGCTCTCTCATTAGATCCTTGTAGACTCGGTAGATAATTTTTGAGGTTTGCTCGCGGTATCGAGTAAACTCAGCAAATGACATGAATGGCTCGCCAGCAAACTTGTCTTTTGCTAATTCTTTCTTCGAAACATTCTCTCGGGCTGGAACAGTCACCTTCTCAAAGTGTGCTTTGGCTCGGGCATAGTCGAATTTTTCTGTTTCGAAGAATTGTGCCATCAATGATCGAGGATTCTTGTGGATGCTTTCCTGAACAAGACCCAGGCTGATGAAGGGATTCTTCAGATCCAGGCCACCCAGTGATGCAGGAAAGTAGATATATCCTTCGGGGACATCGACTCCAAATTTCGTCTTGATCTGCTGTTGCAAGGTGGATGTAACATCGCAGGTCGATTCGTTCTTCAAGGCGGAGTGCTCTGTAGAGCCAAATAACTGAGACTGAATATCACGGAAGGTCTCTAGCATCATGTGAACATGTGCCACCCCGAAACAGTTCGCTGGTCTACCGATGTTATTCGCAAAGAAACGGACTCCATATATGTTCCAGGCTTGGATATACTCCATGATGGACTTACAAGCTTCAAGTTGAAAACGAAGCTAGCCAACATGCTTATTAACCAGAGCTTTGTCAACAAGGAATCGCCCACTAGGACCATTCAACTTCAAAAATCCCCAGCAGATGTCTCCAGTCGGAAGATTGGATGGTCTTTGCGATGCCTGACCTCCTTCCTTGCCAATCCTCACGCAGCCGGTCTTCTCACGACTGTAACCAAGACCAGCAGGACCCGCGAATCTCATCATAACATCCCAGCCTTTAGCACAGCTCGTCTCCGATCCCCAGATCCAGATGTCGTCATGCATTCTGTACATTCTTGTTCCATTTGTCTCCTGGTTGAAAGAGAAGTCCAAGCAGAACAGAACAGCCTCTGCCATGAAATCACTCATTGGAGAGCTGGGTGGCGTGCCTCGCACGCGAGTATTTACGCTAGCGTCAGAACCGTCCTCCAAAAACTTTACCGGAGCCTCCAGAGTACGATGGAAAAAGTCTACCCATCGATCAGAGACACCGAGTGATTTGAGGACGGTGGTGATGGTCAAATGAGGAAGAGATGGCCCGAACGAGGCAAAGTCAGTTCGAACGAGAGTCAGATCCTGACCAAGAGCTCGCCCGACAATGATTTCTGTGGCCAAAGTGTGCAGAAGGGCTTGAGTGATCTGCAAACTGCTCTTCCGTGTATCCCCATCTTCGAGACCATCGTCGTCATAGCTTCCACGGACCTCGTCAACCTTGTCTGCTAGCTGCTCAAGAAATATTTCTTCCTTGAAGTGCTCGGTGCGGATTGATTCCACCGTACAACACTCTGGGACCAAGGGAAGACCGGCCAGGAAGTACTTGCGGCGCTCCTGGTCCAAGGTTGATACAAACTCTGAAGCGGTCTTCCAAATATTTGGAGTAGACTGAAATTCAGCCAAAGCGGCTTTCAGATGGACTGACCATTCAACCCCAATGTATCGCAACTGCATAGCCTGCAACAGCTCGTCATCATGGAAGAATCTTGAGCGGCCGTTAAGTAATCTGCGCTGTTCGATCATAACACCCTTTGGGTCCCACTCCCACTTGTCAAGAGATATCATTTTCATATTCAAAACGTCAGCACCGACAACACTGCCTTGTTGCTTTGGAATTCCTTCAGAATCATCCGCTTTTCCTCAGTGAGAAGATCACTTCGCAAAAGGCCGGTGATGACCCAGCTCATAGAAACATCGTTAAAATGACCCCCATTCCGACCGTTCATCTTTTGTTCGAACGCTGCGATTGATTGTCGTAATGTGAGATGTGCCTTTGCAATGACTGGGGAAAGCATGAAGAGTCGGGTGAGGTATGCTTGCAGAGCAGCTGTATCCGTAGGGAAGGAAGCGAAAGCCAGTGCCTCCCATTTCATTCGTTGATCCAACATGTCAGTTTCCGCCAGAGTCTCAAAACCAAAGTCTGACTTGAAGGGAGCCTTGAGACTAGGAGGAGAGACCGAAAGACACTCCTCCACCAGGTGACCGCAAAGACAAGCATATTCAAACTTCAAAGAATGGACATTGAGCTCGTTCTCAAGCTTGCCCTGCCAGTGTTGCAGAAGCTTGCGTGATACCGAAAGATCGTAGCGAGCTTGGCTAAGATACTTCTCGATGTTGGCTATGGACATGCTCGGGTTCGCCTTGATCTCGCCGGCCGCAATTAGCTTTTTGACACCTTCGAGGAGAATCGCCGCCTTCTCTCGAAGTTTGGGCTCTGCAGCAACTTTCTTCAGCAGATCGGCTTTGGTGTTTTCGAACATGGCTCGTTGCTTGGAGATCTCAGCGAGCTTGATATTGGTGACAGACGACAGAGTCTCGGACATAGCCTCGTTGGGCGCCATTATCAAGTCGATCTTGCCACAAAAGGAATCCGATTGTCGGAGCTGAAGGTGAATAGACTGTAATTCTAACCAATGAAGCGCCACAAGGACTCCAGGTGATGTGGATGAGGACAGGAACTGGATGGTCTTGACCAGGAAGGAGAAGTGTACCCAGAGTCAGGTAATGGGAGCTGGTACAAGGCATGGTAGGGAAGAGAAGGTTGATGGTGAGAGAAGGGATTCAAGAGAGGTTGAGAGAGAAGAGGCGAGGCTTTGTAGCGAAGTTTCTGCCTGTTCCGAACAGGGTGGGAGTGAATCGCCCGACATAGGTACTCCAAATGGCAGGAGCCTCACGTGACAGCACCTCGGTCGAGGTTGTCATCCTTCTTCTTTCGTCCGAGTATTGGCCAATGACTGATAATTTACAATAAAAGCAGCTTGCGAGACTGATTGCAGCGGTCTTTCTATCGAATGTGGGGTGGTAAGATGGAAACAGATGCCCAAATTCTGGGACCTGGGACTTAAGTAGCATGAATCTGTCAACGGTACAAAACTAGCTAAGCTGCTGGTTCTGATCGCTTTCCGGCGTAGGCCAGAACGGAGGAGGTGCGAGAGAAGAGATACTGAAAAGAAGCAGAAGGGACACGCTGCTTAGTTCCAACGAGGCCTCTCCCAATTGATCTCAAACCATCGATATGGCTTGTAATGCTCCAGGAACGGGGGTCGCAAAGTCTCCCATGTACTTCGTGAATCGTTCGACCGCAATAGGCATATTTCCCGCATCTTCATCTAGAGTTCCAGACTTGATGACTGTCATACCTCTCATAGCCACCGGCTGAACATAGGTAGTGGACCCGTAGTCTGCAAGCATTAGTACCATCACAATTGAGGAAAGAGGATGCGATTTACCGCCACAGAAGAAGTGCGGATGCTTCATCCCCGACTCTCCAATATTGTAAAGCACTTGAGGAGTCCTTTGGTTATCTGGAAGGCATCTCGAGGAGCGATGACATTGGGTGTGTAGCCTCCTCCCGACCATTTCTGGCAATCGTTGCACTGGCAGAGACCTGTTTCGATAGGCTCGCCTGTAAACATGAGCTTCCGAATAACATGTCAGAGTGCTGAATCCTAACCAGTATACGCATATGTAATGGCTCCACATAGACATGAGCAAGCCGACATCTTGAATACAGTGAAGTTTGGTGAAGTATGAAAGCACCCAGAATTGTGTGGTCCTACCAAGAGACCGGAGCTGGGCACTGGGTACAATATGTACCTTGCCTCGCTCTGCTTTCTACATGCAAATCTCCAAGGCACCCGATCAGTCTTGAAAATGATCCCATATCAAAGAATAAACGAGGAGTTCGAATTGCATGTCTCTCCAATTCCGAAGAAATACCATCGAAGCTCGGGATTTAGAGGCTCGTTGCAGCTAGATAAGGCAAATACTTGCTGACGAAAGTCTCACTCATGCAGGTCTCCCCGAAGTGGACATAATGATGTGGAATCATTTCCAATTATGCTAGAAAGCCTCCATAGCCATAGTCCGGACTAAGTCTGATTCAAAAAGGTTGATGATCATCTGATATTCTGAAGTACTTGATTGAAAAGGATGTCGATATGGTCAACGGTTCAAGTAAAGGCAAGAAATGCTTGAGCCATTGAGGAGCGTGCTGACGCTCAGCTTTCCTGCGTATGATACCAGTCTTCGGCCCAGATCCAGTACGGAGGATATTGAAGGTCTTGGATTCCGGACTTTTCATCATTTGTTGAGTTTGTGAAGAAGAGGAGAGGCTGGAGATGAAGCGAGTTTGGAAACCAAGCAAACAGAGCAAACAGCGCTGGACTTGGCATTTATGTTTTCCTCAGCCTCGTCAAGCCTTCCCACCAATTTCTCCTCTACCCTCGCTCACAACATAACACAGAGTCCTCTGACTTTCCCGATGCCCGCTCCTACGACAACCTCTGAGATTATATTCTCAGAGCAAGCAAATCACAATTTCTCCAACACTCTCGGCGACCTCAAACGATCGACTCTCTCTATCCAAAACCGCCTGCAGTCCATCCTGCACGACGCTGCCTTCACGCGGCAAGTCGCAGAAGCTTATGGCAGACCGATGATTGCGAACGAAAGGTGTGGGAGCTGGTACATAGATCCGGAATTGAAGGGAGGGGGCGCATATTTCAAGAGTACGGATGGGCATACTGGCGTTTGGAAGTTCAGTTCGAGAAGGCTGAATTTACATTTGCTAGAAATCATTGGGAAGAATGATGGGTATGCTACATTGTTCGTTGAGGGTCAATCATTTCTAATTGCATCTATATAGGTGTATAATTATTGATTCTACAAGAAGAGGCAAACGTACGTCAATCTTCCGTGTGATTGACTTATTCTAACGAGAAGTAGGAATGCCCGATGCTCTGAGCAAGACAATTCCGATATGGTGCAGTGTACTCAATCGAGTGCTTTTCCCGAACGAGACCCAATTACATAACCTTTACACTCCTCCTCAAGTTGTCTCGCAGTCCGAGCATGCGCAAATGACGAATCTCCTTCCATCTTTTGCCGAGGCTCTCCTATCACTTAAAATATCCCTAGACGAACTCCGCTCGCACATCACGAAGCCTCTCCGTCCAATTTGGGTTACACCTGAGTCTAATCTCGCGCCAACATCCTCCATATATGAGAAATTTCATCCTATAATCTGCTGCACTGCGTCACGGAGAGTTCCGGGGGGCGAGCTCAGTGAAGGTGGATATATCCAAGGTGCGGGGGACGATACGGAGAATTGGGCACATGGGCTGACTCCGCCTCTCTTTTGGAGGAACAAAGAGACTCTTCTCGCAACTGCGGAATACGATATGCCGGAACTCATCGAATCACTCGTCAAAGAAGCAAAGAGTAGTGGTGATGGTGCGCATCTGATTCGGTCTGTCAAACCCACCACAATACTATTCGTGGCGCCTACTGGCTCCATTGCTGGGAGTGAGGCTGAAAAAAACACATGCATAATCAATTTACTACCTAAAACCACGGATCAGAGTACCTGGCAGACTTCCCTGACACGAGTCGATGTTGGACTTGGTCCTCACAAAGTCGGCAGCCGAAATCTCAGGACGTCTCTGCCATTCATCATTGGGTTTATCAAAAAAGCATTGGATTGCAGCAAGTCCGAGACACTTGCCAAATTCAAGATCATTGTTGCCTGCGAAAGCGGCAAGGACCTCTCCATAGGTGTTGCGCTCGCCATTTCTTGTTTGTTCTTCGACGACGAGGGTCTTCTGTTGGTAGATGCTGGCAAAGCTCCGAGGATTGACAAGAACTTCATCAGGAGCCGCCTCGGCTGGTGTTCCACATCGATGCCAGATGCCAACCCAAACAGAGCCACAGTGCAAAGTGTCAATAGCTTTCTCATGGAACGTTCTTCATGAGACTTCCAAGGCAAAAGACCTTCCAATGATGGGACACGATATTGATCCTTGTGACAAGAAGAGGACCACCCACACTAGCAATGGCCTCCATTTCATGTTGAGTTTGCCTTGATTGGCTTACTCTGTCCATCTACGGGCAGAACCCAAAATGGCCTTTTGAGAACGCCAGCTCTCCTGTTGAGTCCGGCGGATTTACATGGACCTACAACGACTGCACTATGCTAGCTATGGCTCATTTACTGTCTGGGCATTTTCATTATGGACTTGGAAGTTCCGCTGGCCGCTGCAGCATGAGTGCGGGGTATCTTTCAGGCGTGTCCTGACCCCGCACTTAACTGAAGCGTCTGTGCTTCCAGGGGGTCGTGTCCCTCTTTCAGGTCTAAGTCGCCTGGAGATATTGAGTCTCCTCGCGGATTGGACCTGGAATAGTCAAAATGATACATGTAATGACCCACCTCAAGTTATTCAGAGATCGACGCAAATGAGGGGGCATATCTGTCGTATTATCTAATGCCATAAGCGTCCGTTCCAATCTAAAACTGTTCCTACTCTATTCCGCGTCACTGAAGTCAAGACAACTACCAGTAACACCACTAGTCACTCACCGCGAATCGACTCCTCGCCCTTAAGACGTGGCCCCAATGCCACAATACAAACACACCGATGATACACCCAACACACAATCCACCTAATATACTCGTCCCACGTCCAACTCCCAGATCATGATATAAGGGTCCACTCCATAGCACCGCCGCCAGCGCTAGAACCGCTCGGCAGAACGTATTCGCAGCGAATAGACTCGACACATAATCTGGATAGGCCAGAGCGATGTAGACAAAAACGCTCTGTATTATGATGCAAAAGGCTCCGCCGGCCAAAAACACGCCTATGGTGGGCACGATCCAGTGGATGTCGGGATTTGAAGTCCAAGCAAAGAGAAACAGTCCAGTGGGCATGAAGAGACTCGCGACCAAAGCTGGTACCAGTCGTGTTTCAGGCTGGATCTTTCTCCCCTCCTTGGTCGCTTTATTCACCACGAAATGTATAAACCCAAGATACGGTACTCCGCCAACCACGACGGCAGCCAAAACAGCCAGGTAAATGAGACCCATCTCGCCGTAGTTCATGCCGTACATATCCATGTACACGAGCGGGAACACTTCGAAGAAGGAATAGAAGATGCAATAGACGAGAGCGCAGTACAAGCTTGTGAACAGCACCGAAGGATCCAGCCCGTTGATCTTCCAGGGGATGAAGAGCGAGTTCTTGACAATAAGCGAAGCTGAGATGTGTTGCTGGTCGATCTCAGGCTGAGAACGATATGAGTTGATTCCAGTCACGGCTCGTAGGCGATTCGCTCGACGATACAATATCGTAGCTGCTGATGTCTCTGGAACGAAGACCTACAACACATGTCAGTTGACACCAGCGTCTCGCCAAGGAGCTTCACTCACCATTGAAATCAAAGATAACCCAACACTCCACACAACCTCCCACATCGACCACCGCCACCCCTTGACAGGCACACTGAATCCTGCAATAAGCGGCCCCAACGATGGCCCAGCCAAAGGACAAAACGCATACACATATAACATAAATGGCAACCAAAGCGCTGTCGTGATATCCCCAATCGTCCCACCAGCAATACACAATGCCGGAGCTCCGAAAAGCCCCAGCAGGAATCGCAACACCATAAATCCGGCCGCATTGTTCGCAAGCGCAGTCGGAATTGACAACACCAAGAACAGGAATTGCGTCACGAAATACACCCAGCTTCGTCCAATTGCTGGGATCTCAGACAGTGGTCCGAAAAGCAGAGGGCCGATCCCGTAGCCTAAAACGAATATTCCTAGGCCGAGTGACGAGACGGTAATGGAGATGTCCCAGATGCGTATCAGTTCTGGTGCTGCTGGTGTGTAGAGGGAAGAGGCCATGTAGATAGCGAAGGCGTAGTAGTTGATTGAGGCATGGACCCAAGCTTTCTTTCCGAAGGACCAATTTGAGGGATTTGCGGGATCATCATGGGAATACCAGGATACCAATGTATGATCTCCTGATGTTTGGGTTGGTGAACCGGTGATCTCTTTTCTCTCTTCAGAGATGTTAGTGGTGTGCTTGATGTTGCTTGATTTTCTCTCTTGCAGCTTACCTGGAGATTCCGACTCGTTTTCATTTTCAGCCGGCGGCCTGCCTTCTTCGGCAGCTTTAAGATACGGATGCAGGAGCAAGAAATCCGGATGTTCCTCAGGATATTTGAACAGTCTAGCACCCGAGATCCAGCGAACGCCTTGCCCGAAAGGCGTGTCCCGAATGAAGTCAGCAAGCGTAGTCATCTTGGTTCTCTAAAGTCTGTGACTAAAAACAAATTTGTAAAACTATGGCAAAGGACAGTAAAGACGTACTTATATATGCATCTACATAGTGTCATCGGGAATGTTTCATCCTATGGAATCTTCATCGCATCAAGCGTACATTACACCGTCGTGTAAACAATTTTTTGCTTCGGAAAACCACCGATATTCCCCTCGTGAATCCATTGGCTCGGTTGAGCATCTCGAGGTCTTAGCGCGTAAGCAAGTTGCTTCTTGGCATCGCCTCAAGTACTTAGGAAGTTTGACGTAAAGCCGCTCAGTGACTTATCGCCGAAGCCTCTTCAAATTGGAAGCGCGACAGTACATCGATATTCTTAGGAAGTAAAATTGTTTGCTTTTTGTCATCATGAGATTATTACTTTGCAAAATACAATTTTGGTGTCTTCGTGCTTGCTACATTGCGCTAGCAAGGAGGCACTTCAACCCAAGTAGTGCCTCATTTTAAACAGGGCAATGCTGCTTTATTCTTGTTTCATCTATCTTTCTCGATATTGGGGTTCATAAGAGATCTATTAGGACCTATTACTACAGTCACGTTGATTCCCAACGATACACTGCCATTCTCGTTGTTGTTGGCCAACCAAAACATCCCACCAAAGTAATGCGAGAACAGTATGCAATGCTTTCAATTGTAGTAGACAGTTTTTTGCGAGCCCTTTCTCGAAAGATCTCATGTGCGCAAGTAAAGCGGACGACAATTGTATATGTCAAAGTTACCATCGAATTGATCTGCAGCACCAAGTTTCACCATTGATCTTCCTGACTTTGATCGCGATTTTTGAAATGACGATTGTTTCCGGTTCAATTACCCTTTCATAATTTAACTTCTGGATTGACAGGAACTGCATATCAGTGCGGAGGTGTCAGTGAAACTTACCATCCTCGAGGCTGATCACACTCATCCCGTACCCTAAGGACTTTGTTTCTATTGTGAAGCTCGGAACGTGAGGCGTGCGGTTCACCACGCTCTGCAGCCGATATTTAACATCTGCCAATTACGTGTTGCGAAGGTATGAGTTCTTGCCTTCACGTGGTCTTGGGTGTATGGGTATGATGATCCCATCCCCATAATGTCAAGCAGCTATGGGGATGTGCCACCTTGATTTGGTGCTTCTGATATGTTGTGCCTCTACACGAACAAGTATCAGAATCGTGTTCTGAACGAGATTATGAGATCATTGTGTTAGTTTGTTCACTGTCATTGCTGAATACATTGCCAATCAGGCATACTATAGGACATTATAGAGAAGCACAAGTGTCTGTTGGTCTGTAGCGCATTATTCCTGCTAGATCTGGTGGATGTCCTGGCGCATAGAGCAGGCTTTAGCATGCACAGTTGACTGACAGGATTCGAGCCATAAGCAGGATAAACTGATACAATTTACGATCTCCGATGCTCAGGTGTTGAGAAAACGGAACAAAATATCTACCTGGTACACGAGCTTTGCATGGGTTCAGGTCAAAGCGTTTGCCTTGAGTTGGGACACCCTTACGACTCCAAATGTCGGCGGATTGAATCGGAAGACGTATTGAATTACGATTTTAAATTGGAACCTAAAACGCATCCCAGGGTGAGCTTCAAGTTCAGTTGAGTTTGGCGTTTTTGACCTACACACTTCTGCCTACTTCTTTCTCTGTGTTAACACGTGCGCTATCATTTTGGCTTTGCAGCTGATGTTGTGAACCGGGGTATGCTTTCGTCTTGCACCTTCCTTGCCCGGTTACATGTGTTGATATTTTGTTGATGCAAAGTCACACGAGAAGGTGATTAACCCCTCCGGTGAGAATTCCCGAAAGGAAGTACATGATACCCCTCGATTAATATGTCCAACTAAGGGAACATGAACTATGTCAAAGAAATGCTGGGCATTACCAAGCCAAGCGGCTACGTCAAATACTTGTACCCTTCTTTCGGTTTATCGGGCTATGCCAGTAATGCCGAAGGCCGAGAAGCAGCTTTAGCGAGGGGCGTTGATTTGACAGCATTGTTTACAACAATTCGCTAAGACTCCTCTAGACACAGGAAGATAATTCCGTTTCTCTAAAGCTTCTAATACAAAGCAAGTGACGCCTCTATAAATCGCCCATTGAGTCCTCATATTTTTTCACTCCCGATAACTAGGGGCGAGAAACGCCTGCCAACATGGCAAACCTCGCCGCCGTCATCTCAGCACCAAAAGCTCCTCTCGAAATCCACGAAGTCGAGCTCTACGCCCCAAGCCCAGACGAAATCCTCGTCAAAAATGAAGTCATCGCATTCAACCTCGTTGAATCTAAGATCGCAAAACTCGGCGTGATACCAATCGATTACCCAGCAATCCTCGGATCTGCATTTGGTGGCACAATCGAAGTAGTGGGTTCTTCAGTCACGAAGTTCCAGATCGGCGATAGAATCGTCGTTTCGAAAGCCTTTGGGGTCAAGGGCAATCAGTATGGTGCTTTTCAAAGATATGTCGTTGTTGGAGATATTATGGTCAGCAAAATCCCGAATGGGATGGACCTCGCTGTTCCGGCGAGTCTGATGATGAACTTAACTTCTGTGGTTGGCTTGTTCAGTGGAAGGGTGGGATTAGAAAAACCGATTTTGAATGGATTCAAGCTAGCTAAGAAGAGCGTGAAGGTCTTGGTGTATGGTGGCTCCTCCAGCTTCGGCGGTTTGTCTGTTCAGTATCTTTCGCAAGCGGGTTACACCGTCACCACCACGTCTTCACCAAAGCACCATGAATTCTTCAGCAAGCTAGGAGGTGCAAACGTATTGGACCACACTATAGAGCCAGATGATCTTGTGAAGAAGCTCGTGGCTGATGGACCGTACGACATCGTAGTCGACACAATATCGCTACCCAACACCATCGCAATCACAGCAAACGTGCTCGCGGCTCAAGGCGGTGGAAGATTATATGCTACGCAGCCAGCTTTTGGGCCTGAAACTTTACCTGATGGCGTCACGAGAGTGTTTGAGCCATGGCCTGATTCGCTGTATGAGGAAAAGAATCGTGAGTTGCAGCAATGGGTGATAGAGAAATACATCCCGCAAGGATTGTCTGCTGGGATCATAACACCGCTTCCTATTGGAAAGGTGCCTGGAGGGCTGAAGGGCATCAATGAAGCATTGGATAAGAACTTGAGAGGGTCAAGTGGTATTAGGTTGGTGGCAGATCCCTGGGAGTGAGTCGAAGTGGGAAGCGATAGGCGTCGCTCAGAAGCTTAGGCTCGATGTAACCTGGAGTCGAAATGTAAATGGTTGGTTTTCAGGTTTTAACAAGTGAAAGGCAATTGTATATTGGCAACGGGGAAATCAATGACAACCGTAAAGTCACTCTTCCAGCATCGAAGTACTAACTAGAAGCAAATTACTAACATAACTTCTTACGTTGCAGTAATGTACGTTCAAACCAGCCTGAGCGTTCAACAAGAAAATGTCCTTCTCGTGGGGAACGAATTGAAGTAAGCTGCTCAGCTGCTCAAAGCTCACATCTACATAGCCTCGTACAATCTCTGGGTGAGCTTTGGCCTTGGCTTAGCCTTCTCCTTTCAAGTTATAGACTAGTAGTCTGTTGTACTCAAGCGGCTTTCTGTCCAAGCACAGATTGATAGTGTTCAAGTACTGATTCACCACCAAGACCGAACAAGTAGAGTAGTGGAATGAATTAATGTGAAACATATAAAGTATCCGATGCCTCTAAGAAACACCTCATCCTCAAAACATTGGATTTCGCTGGGCATGTTATGGGAGTCAAATACTTCTGAATGAAACCATCATCTCAATACACTGGAAGAGATTGTGGCACGGAGTTTCGAAATCCAATTTTTCAAATTGAATGTTACGTTCCAGACAAGTTCACCCGTTTGTGGCGAAATTTTGGTTCCAGATCTGATCGTCAAATCAGAATCTATTCTCAACTATCTATGTGTTCAATTAAAGACCATAAATCTTAGGAGTCTAGTCAAGTATTCAGTGAGAAAAAAGGTGGTAGATGCTGTTCGATACTGTCCATCCTAAACTTTTGTTGGTTCCATCCAGGAGGAACATCGCATGGAACATTTTCATGTTCTTGTCCTCTTGCGTGGGGTATTGTTATTCATTCAACTTCTTTCGTATTTCGTTGCTTCATTGCCAAACGCGGCCAGGATCTTAATCAACCGATCCATTCACCCCTCACTTGACTGCTCGTTTGCTGGAGCCTAGACAGAATTCCCACCTTACCAGTAGGTGAAGTTTCCTCTGCGATAACACTTTAGGCCATCTCTTTACCGGAAATCATATATTTTTATGGAACCGGATCAGGCCTCTAAGTGATGGCCAATGAAGGTTATGAGGACGGCGAGAGCGATAGTCGAAGGGTTGAGAAGTGGTGAAGCTGATGAGGTTCAGGCGGAATAGGGCGAGTGAAGGCTGTGAAGCTGCCATGTTTAGCACACAGATTTCCCTGCTCTCAATTTTTCACAAAAATTGAGGCGAAAGGAAGATGGCAGTCGCTCGGCTGCCGCCTCAGGCAAATTGTTGTCGCTGCTTCTGTTGCTACCATTTCTGGAACTGTTTCGAAGACTTTGAAAAGCATTACTTCAGAACATCGACCCAGCAAATAGCAATTTTTCACACAATAGTCTCTCTATTGAAGTCTCTACGAAGCCAAACTGTCAAGGTATACCGGTATCTACAGCATGGTGCGGCTTTTGGTGACAGGAGAGCCTCGAATCTACACAGGCTGCTCCGACCATTATGAAACGTGCGCTACACGCTATATCGCGTAGAGTAAACTAAGGCAAAAGCCACGAGCTTTATACGTCTTCCAGAAATGAACCGAGGGTTGACTCATAATTGGTTGTGAACATTCAAGCTACACCGTCTAGGTCCTTATCGACGAGTGAATTGTCCATTCAAGACTGTGATCACTCTCACCACAATTCCAACATTACTTGCACCAGACTTCACGGATACTAGCTCAATTATTTACAAGGGCTGAGTCTTGAGCTTTGAGTACTGTAAGCGGAGCGTCAGACTAGACAACATATGAGACGTAGGCGGCCTTCTCCATTCCGAAAACAGACGACTACCTTCTGTAAAATATGCTTTTCCTTCCATTCTCAGTGCATCTGATATCCACGCACTGCACTAGAATGCTTTTACACGGGAGGAAACATAAGTTTCTGGACAAGTCAGTTGTTGTCAATGGCGTGGATGCTGCCACCTAGACACTGCTGCCGTTTCCATCGTCATCTCTATTGAAACTCTCGATACCTAGAACTGAAGTGCATTGACCTGTGACGCTTGCTTCTGTCTAGAGAAGCAGAAGTCTAGGTGGGAAAGAAACACTTCATACCGGTCATTGCCCATTGGCGAAGGTATCTGTTGCCCGATCACTGTCTGAGGTGAAAGTGCCGGTGGACTGTTGCTTGTGCAAAGAAGTGGGTGGTCTAAATGACGCTGATGTAAGTTTGTTTCCGCACGAGATATGGTGAATGTAATAGCATGTACAAGGCTTTGAACCATTTTCCATAGAGTGGAAACGATACTGATATTTGCATAGTTCAAGTCATGATCTGGATTTGAGCCTGTGAGATCTGGTATCAATCTAAATTAACTTTTTTCGTATTCTACTACATATCAAAAGAGCCAAATCCCTAGTATCCAATATGGTCCTCCAAATTTTGCCTATTATGCAGTAGCATCAGATTGCCTCCTCGCTAGTGTCTTATGCAAAGTATGCTGTCTCATGAACGAGCCACACACCGCACCGAGAACCGCAATACCCAAAGCAGTCAAGAATACACCCCTTAGTGCAAGTGCAAAACTGTCCTTCACGCCATGTTCCCAACCCTTAGGAAGATGCTTCAACTCATCGAAATTATCCCTGATCTTACGAATCTCCTTTTCTGCGCCTGGTAGACCATCGAATTTGTCGTGGAGAGAAGAGACAAGCAGGTTCTGGTATACGGCCGAGGCGATGGTGACACCAATGGAAGATCCGGTAGAGCGGAATGCGTAGGTGGCGGATGTAATGACTGCTTGGTGCTCGTGGTCGACAGCTGAGATGACGGCCAAGAGCGTGACGGTAAGCATTCCTCCATAGCCCAAGCCAATGAGAAATTGGTAGATATAGCCTGGCCAGTCTGGGGTGTACAAGCTGAGAGTGGAGAGCATGCCAGTGCCGAGACAGAAACTGGTGAGAACTGCGATAGACAGGGCCTTGTATTTTCCAGTATGGTTCATGATGAGGCCACAGCCAAGAGAACCAATAGAGGCACCAATTGATTGTGGGATCAGACGCATTCCAGAAGCTGTTGTTGAGACGCCCTTGACTTGGAAGAAGATAGGGATGTAGAAGAGAATCATGAAAGTGACCATGGTAGTAAACCAGTTGCAGAGACAAGCTGCTGCGACTGTGCGGTTCAATAGAAGTCGGACGGGAATGACGGGCTCTGAAGCGACATATAGCTCGACATATACGAAGGCGCAGAGAGCGACAGCTGATAGTGGTAGCGAAACCAGAATCAGAGGATGAGTCCAGGGTACCACATTTCCCCCTGAGTTGAGACCCAAGAGCAGCAGGACAAGCGTAACCAGTAATGTGAAAGCCCCGAGGAAGTCGACTCTAGAAAGCTTTGACTTGTCCGATTTCTTCGCGGGCACATTGACGAACCACCAGACCAGTCCTCCAGACAGTACGCAAAACGGCACCTGGGCAAGGAAGGCAACTCTCCATCCCCAAACATCATTCACCCATCCACCGAATATGCCGCCCAATCCTGCTCCTGTTCCGAAACAGACATTGCCCAAGCCTTGTATGAGCCCTCTCTTCCTCAATGGTACTAAGTCGGATCCAACGAACGTGCTGATAGCCATCAATCCGCCACCCCCCATACCTGCCACCACGCGTCCAGCAATCATGCTCCATTCCGACGTCGCCAAACCACACATCAGGTTCCCCGCCGCAAAGAGTATATTTGACACCAGTAGACCTGTCCGACGACTGAAAATATCGGTGAGCCGGCCGGACAGCGGTTGGCAGGCTGCATTTGCGATTAAGTAGGCAGATGCGAGCCACGAGAGGAGTGACAGGGAGTTGAAGCTTGTCGAGATGGGCGCAGAGAGGGTTGCGATGATAGTGCTATCCAATGCGCCTAGGAAGACTCCCACATAAATGCTGGCAAGAGTGATATAGAGTCGTCTCGGTGACATCTCCTGAGGGAGCACGACCTCCTCCGAGCTGCCTTGCTGGACATTATCGCCATTGCCATTTTGGAGCTTCGAATTGTCATCATCGCGAAGGAGGGGCGTCTCTTCGTCAGCCCTGTGCGCAGAGCTCGAGCTATCGTTGTTGATCGCCATTGTTGTATTAAATGCTACAACTGCAAGATATATGTCATGAAGAAAGAAGAAGAAAATGCTTCATACTTAGTGCGCCGCCGAGATTTTTGTAGAGTCGAAGAGTGGGATATACTTCTCCTTGTGGACCGGGAACGAAATCATCTCGCGTTCGCGCCGGATCTGCAACTCGGAATTCCCGATGACGTCTTGAGCCGACGGCGGGCTTACCTTCGTTGTGGTTAGAATGCGTGATCAGAGCAAAACAATGATGTCTCATCTCAAAGAGTGAGATTAATACCATGGCTACCTTGAAGACCGCATCTTCATCCAAGTGCATCATGAACGGTGCAGCAGCATTGGAAGCTCTGGTGGAGACGCTCAAATATCGGGTCTAGTCTTAATCGGGCAACGTACAAGAGATGACTCCTGGACCTTGCAAAGAGTTTGTTGACATTCTAGCGAGGTGCTTGCTGTCCAGTGTTTTGTTATTCAGAAGTCATCCGACTTCGAGGTATATCGAAAGCTTGTATCTTGAATTTTGCAGTCTTCACCCAAAGGCCTGTACAGCTCTGTATGCGTGTATTGCTAATATCCTCAAGAAATGAAAACTGCTACTAACAGTTCAGTCTCCAGGAAGATTTCTCTGATTACAAATGCAAATTTTTATTTTTACCGAGCTCTTCTGATACTGCCATGGTTCTGCTACCTGTTTCAGAGAAAGTTCTAACATTGCAGCAATCTTATGACGCAGACGTCGCTCAAACAGGGCTCAAGCTCACCCACTCCTTCCTTGATCTGGAACGTTACAGACCTTCGAGCTATACTGTTCTCAAGATTGTATGCACTTTATGAATGTCCTCTCACTTTGGTCTCCAGACTCTGCTTTTAATTGTTGTCAACAGGATGTTGTGGCGTTCTCGAGATCACATGTTGTGAACCCCACCAACCGGCTCTCGAGCGTGGGATAGTTTCGACCCCTCCAAGCCGTCATGCGCACTTTCCAGAAACAACAAATATTATGAACTACCGCAGAACCCTGTAGGGGGTAGGAGTAATCTGTACTTCCTACACAACAGATATCATTATGGCCCTTCGAATGGGGGTCGGTGATGTGTTCACCCTTTGCAAAGGTGCCGTGGATCTCTGCACTAGGGCCATTCACGAAGAGCATGAAGGGTCACATACCATCGTCACAGAAATGAAGCAAGTGCGGGCTCATCTCAAGAGCTTGGAGGTACAGATCGGGGACGAGAAGGCGTTTGCAAAAGCAAGACCGGACATGTAAGTTTGTTGAGATTCAAATACCTCTTCCAGATTTTTACCGGTGAGGTTGCCGGGAGAAGAGAACTAGACAGCTGATAAGGACATATAGAGCGCCAACCATCAAAAGGTCCTTGGAACCACTACATCATGACCTCTCTGATTTGAGAGAAACACTTCATTCGTGCTCCGTGCCCCGCAAGCCCAGCATTCATGTCGTTGACCAAGTGCGATATCTGGTGTTGTATAAAGCGAAGCTCGATGCTTTTCGGGAGAAGCTACCTGTACACCGGGCGAGTATTTCTGCCATGCAAGACTTGATCGAAACTCAATCGCCTAGGGAGAGAAGGAAATCGACTGCTAGGTTGGAAGGCATTGTGAAAGAACAGAAGAAAGCTAGGGAGAAGGATGATGAGTATGAAAAGGCGCAGGAGGAAGTTGTGAACTTGTTTGAGGAGAGGTTGGGACGCAGTCCGAATGTAGATGGTGAGAAGCTGAATACCGGAGACATGCTGAAGCTCCTGGAAGATGACTTAGTCGAGAAGGGCATGGAAAGAAAAGAGGCAGAGCAAGCCCTGTTTCCCATCACGAAAGTACTTTTGCGACAGCCATTTCCACCAGCAGCCGAGAGACATTCGAGTTTGCAGAAACCAGAATTCAAACTGCACCTATTCGATGTCAATGAGGAATCGGAAGGTGACAGTGGACGGAGTAGCGATCCTGCTTCCGTTGGGCTCAAAGACTCCCTTTCCTTAGTGTCGCCTGACGAGGTCGACGACGAACTGGAAGATATAGAGCCGATTAAAATCCGACCAGAAGGTCATGTTGTCCATGAGCCGGACCTGAAACCTTGTCCATCACCGGTCTCTTTTCTCGCCCGAAGACGGCCGCTTCTAGAGACTCGAACCAAGAGTTCGGGTCTCATCTTGCCAAGTACCTGACGCTTCTACGATGAAGACTACTACATCTTTCCACGAACTTCTCTTATATCTCTTATATAACAAGCGTGTCAATTATCCGGCCACTGTTCAAATTCTGAAGGATACAGCATATAACACAACTACAGAAGGTTTCCGTAGAGATAGGAATATCGTCCAGAGGTACAACGTTGTATGGACAACAAGACTCAAAACGTGTATCGGCGGAAGTCTGTATCAAGAGGCTCCGAGTTCGTTGTACGAAGAGTGCCGTACAAGACTGTACTGATTGAAGAATGAATCCATTCGAAACTTTTAGGCCGAATCTTAACAACGCAAATGAGAACGAGGACATCCAATGGGTTGCAGATTCAGGATCTTTCGATCGTGGTCAATTTCATCCATCCAGGATACAAACGTGAACTCCTCTCTGCCGTTCTGGAACGGCACTAAAGGGAAGAGCAGCCTGCTAAGGGTCTCGATACTATTTCAGCACCTCGCTTCCGTTGCCTTCTCGCTTAATGTGACAACAACCATGTCACTAGGAGATCCCAGTGAGTACCCGGGAAAAGCATAAGAAATCAGTTGTCTCCTTCCTGTCGAGAAAGCTTCTGTTCAATTTATGAGTTGCTTTGTCAGTGCCAGCTTTGCATACCCCAAGTCTTGATTCTCTTTTTCTTCATCGCTTGCCCCTTCCTAGCTGCGAAATGTCATGCCAGAGCCCAGCTGTCCAGTCGCACTTTTCATTCGGAGTCGTCATCACACACCCTTCTTGATCTACAGAATCTAGAAACAATCTCTTTATTCTCATAGGTTCGCACTCTCGCTCATATATCCTTTTGGGGATGGCGTATAAGATTCGATACTGTTTCAATCTGACAAGGCGTCACGGACCGCGCATGAAACGAGAGTTGATCTCCGCATTATGCATATGGCAGCGGGCGACAACTCCTCGCGATCTTCATTTATGCATCGAAAATCATGCGGATCATGCGGATGTGCCTTCTCACACGGCCGCGTTCGTCGACAGGCCATGCTGCCATTCATTACGCCTCTGAGAGATACCGGATTGTGAAATCATCCTTTCAAATACACATAATCCATGAGGCTAATCATCGCCAACACTCCCCATGGCTGGCCATTCTGAACATTCGCTGGAAAAAGTTCAAATTTTGTTCGATGCGATGTTCTTCCCGTCAGAAAAATTTATATCTAATTCTAATCATCATGGCCAATCGTCCTCGGTACTCCACCCGTCAGTCTCGAACACAATTATTTCCGAGCAGGCACTCATCACTACACCACCAACTCAGCTGGAGCTTCGACAAAACAACCCTCAAGATTGCCAAAACCTCATTATTGCATCTGTAGACAGGGCGACTGTCGAAATTTCAAGGACGATAATCGCGCTCAATGCCACATTCTCTCAACAGCTTCAGCAAGCATCAATATCTGCTTCTAATGGCATCAAAGCAGCTCAAGATTCAGCTTCTTCATCGATCGGTGTAGTCGTCCAAAGCGCTGATATAGCAACCTCATCTGCTTCGTTTATGGTCACTGTTGCGAATCGAGCAGTCGTGAGTGCCACTTCAGCGTTAGCAGATGCCAGTCTTTCTTCAAGTAGCGATGTAGCTAGTTTAAGCTCCAGTCTGGGTTTGCTACAGGCCAGTTTGGTTTCCCTGGAGGTAAGAACAACCATAGAGACATTTTGTTTCATGACGCTGACTGGAAATAGGCCTCGGGATCGGCCGCTGTCTCAGTGGCTCAAGCAAGTGTACTCTCTCTGCAGGTATGTTTAGCTAAAAAGAACACGAACTCCGGATGGACATTGTGCTGATACGAACCAGGCATCTGCCTCTGCTGCTATTGCTGCCGCTCAAGCTGCTCTTGCTTCTGCAACAGGCTCTGCAGCTGCACAAGCTTCCTCGCTTCTCGCATCCGCGAATGCCAATCTACCGCCTACCGCAACCCAAACAGTCGTTGGAGCAGTGAGTTCTTGTCCCTGTCCCTGGAATACGCACATAAATGACTGATATCGCTCAGGGACAAACAAATCCGAGCCAGCCACTATTCCAGGTTCCTTCGAATGTCTCCCTTACGCCTGCTCAAATAGCCGGAATCATTATTGGCGCAGTCGCAGCTTCGGTACTGATGAGTCTAGCTGTATACTTCGCAATAGTGCGGCTCAGAAGGAGACGAGATGAAAGCTATATGGACGAGAAATACAATCCAAGGAGTCCAAAGGAGGTGCACTCGCGTTCAAGTTCTGCGCCTCGGACTGGGAATACGATGACGCTCAAGTTCAACCCTCCAAAGTCTTCAAACGTGCCGCTTCCGACGCGATCAGCTCTTCGAAACAATATGAGAAGTTCAATAGAACGGCCGATTGTACCTCAAATTTCGCCACTCGAATACCAAGATGCGACCTCTAGATATTCTGCTGCAAGCACTCGACTTTCGAACTCGGAAGTGTGGCCCCTGGGCTCGCCAGTCGTCGATAACCAGCTACAGAAACCACCCGCAGTTGCAATGGAATGGCCTTTACCACCCACTTCAATGAGCCAGACTGTGCCATTTTCATTTGATCTTCCTGCTCTAGAAGCATCAGGAGCCCTGGCAGAGCCAAGTTGGATGCCCGAAACAGTTGACAGATTTGGGGCTAGCACTGGACAGGAACAGAGTTCAGACGACCCGTTTATTGATCCTCTTGTCGACACGAGAGAGGATCTTGTCGACCCGTTCGAGGATACACCGAGCGTCTACTCGGTTTCGGATGTGCAAGCATTTGACTTTGGAATCGTTGCAAACTCGGCAGGCGAGCCTCTCGGAGAAGCTGCCAATCCATTCAACGATCCAACGGCCACGTCCATCAACCAAGGCTCGAACGATTACGGCTATTCTCAAATTCCAAAACCAAGCTATATAGAAATATCGTTGCCAAGTTCGACGGAACCAGCTCAGCCTCAGCAGACTGAGGAACACATCAAGCCAGCGATTCCTGATGCAGCAGCTCCGGACACACTCTCGCTGCTCCGACTACAGAAAGCTTTCATAAAGACATCTTCTGGCAGAGAGGTAGAACCCCAAACGCAAGCGCTGGAATCAAAATCAGCCAAAGTCGCAAGCGAAAGTAGCAAAGATCTCGCGAACAATCCGCCGTCATTCTTGCGGAACTACAATCCTCCTGCGCCAGAAGTGGAGAAGGTGATCTCTCCTCCACCACGGCGACGCCCCTCTCTAGGGAGTGTCCGGCCGTTGAGAAAAATGCTTCCACCAAGACAGAAGACGACTTCGCCACCACGTCGGTTGAGGTCAAGCGAGAGCGAAAACAATTTCGCCTTGCAAACAACGCCGTTTCCTGGTGTACCTACAAGAGACCTACTGTCAATTGCGACGTCACCAGTGGCAGCGTATGAGACAAAATCAGAGCCACCTCGGCCATCACCGCAGGAATTGAGAGAAAGGACTCTTTCACCTCTCAGACGGAATCATGTCACTATCAATACTCCAGTTGAAGTGAAAGTTGTGCCAGTTGACGTAAGCAAAAATGTCGATGAACCTGTCTTACATGAAAGGAGAGAGGGGATACGAGTAGGATCCCCACAGCAAAATATGCATCCTGTGTCCTTACACATGGAGGAGAACGCACTTCCCATAATGAAGATGGAGTTGAGGATCGCGAGCATCGTGGAAGGTCAATGGTGCGGACTTCAGACATCATCGAAGCTCGGCTCTCGATCAGGTCTCAGATCCAGGAAGATCGCAAGTCATTGCAGGCAGCGGAACCTCGATTGTTGTTCGTAATTCAATGGTCTCCACCTATGATGTCCTCCAATGCACCGCAAGAAGAGGTCAGCAAGATGGAGCTCGACTTGGGGAGATCACCACTTCGGCGGAATCCAGTCGATATCTCTTCCATCCCAAGGATTACAATGCATCGGAGAACGAAGACTTTACCGCCTCCTCGTCAACATATACACAGAGAAAAGGCTATGAAACGGAGATCTCAATCCCTCTCCCCAGACAGACTCGTCGACAAATTTTTGCAACTCGATCGCTCACCAATTCCACTCCCAAAATCGCCCCTACGGCTCATTCCACTCAACACAATCACAACAAAACGAAGGTCAAGATCCCTCTCTCCACCACGACTACCCGCGGTATCCTCACTCCAGCACGTCCCACGCTCAATATCTCGCGACGGCTCACCTCTCCGCCGAAATTCAACCCATAGAAACGCCCCGATGGTATCTTTTGCGCCTGATTCCAGACCTCCAACATCTTCTACTCAAGTCCCCAAAGTCAAGAGTAACGGCCTCTTTGCACAGAGTCTGTCGAAATTCCAGAATCTGGCGTCGCAGAATCCGCAGGATGCGATGATGGCTTCCACGGAGGTCACGCAGAGGGCTATTGCGGGCATCTACATTCCGGGGAGTTTGAGAGAGCAGGCTGTGAGGACTGTAAGTAAGAGTCGGGAGAGGAGAGGAGATTGAGAGGGAAATGAATAAGGAACAGGCGAGTTGTGTGGGCTTTGAAATTTCGAGAACATGGCATGTGAGGGAAATGATCCTCGGAATTGATACGTTGATGAATGACGATACAAAATGATCGATGAGATTACTGCCAATATAATACTATCCTATAACTCTTGCAATCCATGATCGAGGATGCAAGCTAATGCATCCTGCTGACTGCTGTCAGCCAATTATCTTCTCGGGTGCGATTTCGGACTAATGTTTATTACTTGGGGTACCAGGTCATCGGATACGCCAATTCTCATTCAGGGCCATTCATCCTGTCGCATCACCACTCTGTCCCATGCGTCTTCGCAAATTTCCTCGAGCCAATTCCAAGGCGGCAAAATCAATAAACGTGGCACAACGCACATCCGTTTCAATTCTTGGTACATGAGGTGCATGTTTGCAGGTAAAATCCTTATCCGACACGCATTCTTGGGCAAGATTGGCAGTCTTGGAAGTCTTGGTTACTTCCCATGCGTTGTCGGATGAGCCCCGGTGAATGGGTGGCTTCCGTGTGAGGGCGGGCTGGGCGACCAGGTTTGACTGGATTAGTGATCTGGTGGTTTTGAGCTTGATTGTGGGAGGGTGGTGCCACCTACTTAATCGTGCTCGGGTTACTCACGAAGCACATGAAGGCCAGCAGGGAGCATTCTCTCATACGGGCAATATCTGCTTCCATCTGATGACTCTGCTGGCACTCTCTATCTACCATACGTAGAGAACAAGAAGTTGGGACGAGTTCACACTAGAATCGAGTTAATTGAAGCAAGACAAAGGCAGAAGTGGAGATCATTAAGTCACGATGCAGTGAACAGACACCCATCAGCGGTTTTGACCGAGCATTACATTTATTGAGAAGAAATCGCACACATGGAATATGGTTAGATGAGGATGAATAGATTTGCAACACATACTGTAGTCAAGAATATTACCTTTCGTTTTAAACCAAGAGTCTACACGAGTACTGAAGGAAATTTGGTATTTGGTCTATAGATTATGCACTCGTATTGTAACATATTAATAACAAGCATGCTCTATCCATTTTCGTAAGTCTCAAGACTTTCTCCCCCACGCTCAAACGGTCTTCTCGACTTGCTCAACCGTTTCTCTATCATTCTTGATGCCAGATCTGTCCATGTCATCCGCAATGCGTCTCTCATTGATGACTGCATCCGTCTTGGCTCTCTTGCCGTGGGCCAGTCCAGACATATTGAACATGATATCCATGTTCTCGAGAGAAAGTCCCTTGGTCTCAGGCATGAAGAGAATAACGAAGATCATTCCGACAACCAGAGAAGCGCCGAAGAAGATGAATGTACCGTACTTGATGTTGTTCATCATGTAAGGTGTCGAGTAAACGATGATGAACTGGCCGAGCCATTGCGTGCAAGTGGTGAAAACGAGGCAGACACTGCGCACGCCGGTTGGGAAAACCTCAGCGCAGAAAATCCAAGGGATTCCGTTCCAGGACATGGCGTAGAAGATGGCGAATAGGTAAATCATGACAATGGCAACGTACGCTCCAGCATCCTGCTTTGCATTTCCGTCGAAAGAGCCTGAGATATTGCTGAAACCAGCAAGGTAGAACATGGCAATCATAGCACCGACGGAACCAATCAAGAGGGACTTGCGACGTCCAAGTTTGTCGATACCGAAGATCATGAATCCGAGTGTCGCGAAAGCCTTGACCAGACCAAATACACCTGTGGCGAGAAGTCCAACTGAGGTACCGGAGAAACCAATCGACCCGAAGATGATGGGTGAGTAGTAGTTCAAGGCGTTGATTCCAGAAAGGTTCTGCAGCATCATGAGAGACATGCCGATGGCGACACGATTTCGAACTCCTGGCGAGAAGACAGCTCGTAGCTTCTTGAGGAACGACTCGTTGACTCCAGCATCAAACTCCAGCTGAACTTGTTCCTTCACAGTCTCGATTTCCCATTGAAGATACGCGTCATGCTCAGGAAGCTGGCGGATGTAGGTCAAGTTCTTGACGGCTTCCTCGTCCCGTCCGTTCTTCAAGAGCCATCGAGGAGACTCGGGCTGGAAGAACATCGCAATAACAAGGAGAGTTCCTGGTACGAATTGGATGGCGAAGGGAATATGCCATTGTGAATCGGATGTTGGCGAAACATTCTCGTTGACTCCGTAATTCACCCAGAATCCGACGACCAGAGAAAATTGTAGTACGATTTCGAACACTCCGATGAGACGTCCTCGAATCGCAGGAGGCGAACACTCAGAAATATACTGTGGGATAATCAGGGAAGAAGCTCCGACACCAAGACCTAAATGGAGGATTAATAAACATCATTTTGCGAAGGTGGGATGAGTGCTCAATGCATACCAGTGAGAGCGCGACCGGCATAGATCATGCCAATATGTCCGCTGGAGGCCATTTGCAATATAACACCAACATTGAAGACAGAGCCGCAAATCATGAGAGGAATGCGACGACCAAGTTTTTCCGACATCCAGTAGCATAGAATTGCTCCGAAGAAGCAGCCAGCTTGAAATGTGCTGACAATGTTGGCACGGAGCGAAGCGAGGTCGTCTCCAGAGGCATCTGCCAGACCGAATCTTGCTTTGAAAGAAGGAAGTGCCATAGCTCCACCCTACATCGACAGTCAGAAATTTTCTCTTGCTAATCTGGTGTATGAATTGTACGTACGATAAAAGCCGAATCATAACCAAACATGCTAGATCCCATGGATGCAGACAGTGCAAGCGCATAGACTCTCCAGTTGTAAACCGCCTTCGGTGCCTTGAAGGCAGAGTCATCGTTGGCGGAAAAGATACCCATGGTTGCTGGCTTCAATTGCTACAGTTGAGTTGAAGATTGAAACTCAGAGATGCTTGAGATGAGGAGAAGAAAAAAGTTTGAAGGCTATCGAAGTATATATGGAGCAGGAGCTTGGCGCCCAGGATTTTGGTGGCTGTCCTCACAAGATCACTTCTTAAACGTTGACCAGGAAGGATCCAAAAACGTGGAGAACTAATGTGAATCTGGAACGATTCCGGCAAGATTCTAATCCGGGGTACTTTTTGTCGAGTTTCATGGAATTCTGATGGGATACAGCGTGCGGGGTTGTGGAGTGCGGAGTAAAGTATTGCCCCTCAAGCTCTCCAGCAGCAAACCACCAAAGCTCCAAACACGAGTATGCAGGCAATCCGGATCAGACTTTATCCCCAGAAAGCATCTGATGCTGATTGTTGAGTTTAAATGGATCTAATAGGCTGGGCTTAAAGTGCCAAGTACATCATGTTTTCGGCCGAAGCCTGACTCGGACATGGTTCCGGACACCTCGCCAAATCAAGACTTCGTGATCTTGGCAGTGTTGTCACTCTTCTTCCAGGACTTCCACCGTTCCGCGAAGCGAGACCCGTGTGTCTGGTTCTGAGTATCTGAGTTTGTGAAATTGTACTAATTCCTTACTACTGGGTCTGAGCATCCAATATCTCTGCTCCAATGTTGACATATCAATCCCCTAGAGTTGTCATATGGCTAGTCGGGGCCAAGCTAATGTGAACTTGTCGGCCCTAACAAGGTCAGCGATCTAGAATCCCGAAGGAGCTTGCCGCCAAGACTGAGAGTCGTCTCGCCTCGATTCGATACTTGAGTATGATAGAAAATCCTTGTAGCAATTTCCATCTGGATCAATTCATGCCCGACATCCTCGGTTTGAAGCGATAGCTTCAGTAAAAGACAAGTCATGTACTGATGACAAAGTTTTTTGACTTGGTGAGTAATTCGCATGACTCTTCTTGCTTATTCACACCATGTTATAAGCATACCTTGGCAGTGAAATTGAGCATTGAATATTGTGCTAGGAGATAACTTCATCCGTGCTCACATAGGCAGTTCCTCCCAGGACGGACATGCAGAAGATGTGGCAGTTGCACGTTCTGAGTGGACAAGGCAATTGAAAGCTGAAGTTTCTTCCCAGTACTTGACTATCTCCCTTGCATTCTGGCATTCCTTTGGCAAACGGACTGCAAGGCCCATTCCAACTGTCTGTATGACTGGAGTGATAGCTCGATTGTACCTTATAATGGCGTCGAAACGATGGCGTGACTTTGTTGTTTCTTCTGTGAGGGAAGGTACTACTTTGTTCCGGCCGATCTCCCTGATGCGTGTCAGTTCCCTTTTCTATCTGTTCACATTGATACACCTGTCCTTTCTCTCATGATTCGACTACATACTGTCTGCAGCTGACATGATGGACTCCACAGGACAGTCCAAGATCATCTGCCCTGGCTTTGTCGGTCTCGTACAATTCCTTGAACCTTCCGTCATCATCATTTGGCTTGTCAGGAGGACAGTTATCTTTGAAGGTATTTGTGTCCTTCTGCAAATTGTGCAGGATCTCTGCTGCTGCGTCTTCTCCCCAGATATCCGCAAACTGGCTGGCCTGGTAGTCAAGGAATACTCCTCGATCATCGACGCCTACTGTGTTCGTCGTGACCTAGATGTCCGTATTTTGGTGATAGTTAATCTGCAATTGGCTCATCTGAACACCTCTCAAGTGGGCAACTTGCTCGTTGGATAGACCGATGCGAATGGTTTCCATGTCCTTGTTTGCTTCTTCGATTCTTTTGGGCCAGTCCCGAGGCTCTTGCCGCTCCATCTTCCGCGTTGGAGCCCTACGCTCTACAGGTAGAGTTCGGTCCTCATACTCTGCAATCTTTGCTCCCTCAGCGTCCAAGTCGTAATCAACCATTTTGACTTGTATCTTCTTAGATATCTCGGACTACTATAGACGACAACTCCAGTAAGGTCCATACAATTGGCAGACTTATTTCGGAAAATGTATGGAGCTGCGGGTGGTCTTGGTGCAAAGTGGCCATTGGTAGCATGAGCTGTGCCTCCACAGCCCAGCTTGATTCTCACCCCACGGCGAAGCACTTGTCAGACTACAGGATATTCGATCGTACTCATGAAGGATTCTGCTTGTCTGTAGCTACTTCGTTGGGAACAAGAAGGCAGAATGCTCTGAAGTTTGCTTACCTGTAACTGCTGCGAGGTGCAAGCAGGCTTCAGAGACATCTTGTAACGACAAGCAATAAAGGTCGTCAACGAAGTAGTGAAGTATTTCTAGCATACTCTTAGTTGATGAGTAGTTGTATCTCTGGATGTTCTGAAGTTTTATCGAAAAGGTGGTAGGTGTGGGTGCTCTGGCAGAAGGAGGGACGCCTCGCCGAAGGCGCGCCTCCTTCCATTGCCACTCAAGTCGCTAGCGCAGAATATGTCACAACCAATCGAGGGCCATTCTGCATTCAGGAGTCGTGGAGTGAGCTGTGTAGATAAGTGGGTTTAGCCAATCAAAATCGCTCCTGAAGTTAAGCTACGCCAATCACGCAGTAAGAGTAAGTTTTCCAGAAGTACATTTGAAGAGATGTTGCCGCAGGGGTATTAACATCAGTATCAAGTGGCGCATATATATACAGGCCTTTCGGCCTAGGGGAGATCTGCAATTGTAGCATGTCATTAAATGCTTGACTTGTTGTGATTCTACATTCAGTTCTTCGCCAGTCACTTTTCAGTATCTCCATAATCTGGCAACCTCAGAATTTTAATCAGGGTCATTATACTAGATGAAAGGTGGAACTCCGTCGCTGGCTCCATTTGAAGCTGTTGAATGTGTACAGGGGTGAAAAGGCAGTTGCTGTAGCAGATCGCGCTGGTCGCTCTAACCGAGCGAGGATTGAATCACAACATGCGACCAAAACCAGCTCGGAATGTCGGGCTAAGGATCCAATATATATGCCTACCACTGTCAGTAACAAAATCTGCCCAGTTATCATCTGATCAGTGTTTGATCAATCTGTCATTCGCTGGAATCCTGTTTTCATAACAATAATGAGGCATCTGCATGAGCAAATGACATGCCTGGCTCCGCATGACACCGACGAAAACATCCTTTCGATACGATGGCCTAACTCCACATCACAACATCTAGACCAGGACAAACTCCCCAACCCTCACATGCTTACTGTAAGACTTATGTGTGCTCCCAACAACCCATGTTCCTACCCGACGATAAAACTGTTCCCTAGCAAGCCCATTCACCCTAACCACAGACTGCAGCACCAGTCCAACATACGCCTTGCCTCCATCAACGCCATCCTCTCTCCTTTTCCCCAGACGAAGACATACAAAAGGCTGTTTCATAAGCTGTCTTGGATCATCGTCGAAAGTCACGACCCCCTTCTCAACATTTGGCTTTGAGACACCACCGAGGCGAAAAATGGAGCGTCCGAACATGGCGTAGCATTTCGGTTCCAGAGTACTATCTGCTGCTGAAATCAAAGGGAAGCAATCACTTTCCGAAATCGTGATATCGATAACCACTCCTCGTACAACCAGCTCTGAGTTCACCACTGCGCCAAAATTCCCTTGGTCGCCACTCAAACCCAGGACTTCAAGTCTGTAGTTCCTCAGCAAGCCTTTCTGATATGTAGCCGATAGAGCTTCCAAGGAAGTCTTGTGCACGAGATTACCGTTCCTATTGTATTCAGCATGATTGAAAGCACCACCGCTGAGCTGGTGCAAGTTCGCTGGTCCACCATTTCCATCGAGGTATCCGCCGACATCAAAATTCTCCAAGCAGGGATACAAAACCGGTCCATCGATCGCTGCCCAAGACCAAGTAGGTAATAACGGATCTGCTCGCGGTACAGGCCACTTTCCACCTGCCACGGCGTTCGGATTCGGAATCGATCTATCCCTCATCCACGACGCACCCCTCGCGAAGTCACAAAGCCATGATCCAGCTACATATTCATCTCTAATCACAGCCGATATAATCTTCACGATTCCATAAATAGCCGGTAATTTGTCCTTCCTGAACGTCAGATTTCGCCTGGTATACTCTTGTACCGCAAGACACCATAATTTCGTCGCCAGAGGTCGAGTGTGGCTGAGTGGCATGAACGACCGTACGCCGAGTTCCATCAACACGAGGAGTCGGTCGGGATCTGCGCCATGGGGACGACGTGAGAAGTGTAGAGGCTGTACGTTGATCATTGAAGGGTGATCTTCGGATGCGATGGCTGTGCGGCATTCCCAGAAGATGCGGTGGGTGGTGAAGTGGATCGTGCGGCGGGAGAGTTCGCGTTCTTGGAAACACCAACCACGGGTGCTGAGGGCACCACGATGGGCGTTTGACCATTCGTGTGACCAGGGATGTATTATGATGGATTGTTTGTTGCTGGTGAGGTGACAGGGTTGGAGTTGATATGAAGAGGTGTTGTCTCGTGGGATGATGCAGCCACCTTGGCCTGACGTTGAGGATGAAGCAGCGATTGTGCAAGTTGCCATGGAGTATGTCTTGTGCATAGCTGTTCCTTCTCGCTCGAAGTCATTGAGATCGTCTTGTAGAATGCACAGCGAGTCAATCCACAGGTATCTAATTCCCTTTCCACGAATATTCAACTTCCGAGTTATCTCGATTGCATCTTGAAAAGTCTTCGATAAGCTCTCCCACTTGATCTCACGTTGCAACTCTGCTAGGTTGGCCTTTGTTGCTTTCAGCATACCACCAGTGTTCGGACCCCAGCAGTGACTCAACACAGCGTACCCATGACGAAGCTGCTGATTTTGGTTCGCTGTGACCACGAGTTTGAGATCGACGCCATTTTCCTCGGGACGAACATCGATGAGTCTTGCCGGGAGTGTGAGATCGGACACCAGGTTCACAGTGCAATCATTGTGCTGTTTCATGCAAACAGCCAACCACGTACCGATCAGCTCAAAGTTTGACGGATCATCGGCCGTTCGCCGCAGTTCTCGCCTGGAATATCCATCTGTCGCGCTCTCTTCACTGCCGAGCTCGAATCTCAAATGACAGATTTTGGTGCCACCGATCCAGACACCAATGGCTTTTGTGTGCTCTGACTCTGAGTCGATGGCATGATATTCAAGGTCTCCTTTTCTCTTGCAAAGTGCTTGCAGCTTCAAGACAGTTCCCCTTGAACTTTCGCGCACGCTATGCCCTTCGTTTTCTATCGCATCCACGAGGAGAACACATAATCTACAGTCTTGAGATGCGGTGGCCTCGGGTACTGGGAAGACACTATCGGGTACCGAGATTTCATGTGTGTAATTTCCAGGCTGGAATAGCTTTACTGGTATGGTGCTACAACGCGAGCATAGAGACGATTCCATCCTTCGTTGACAGCAGAATTTGTGAATTTGGACGGCAGTCAGTAAATGTCGTCAGCTCCGAAGAAGAAACGCCGTGAGCTTTGAGATTTGAGATGGTAAGGCTGTAAATGACAATACAGAACGCGGCCTATGTCTGCTCAGATATTGCGAAACAGAAATACAGTACAATTTGAAGGATTCCCCGCGTCAGCCTATTCGAGCGGACAACCTTGCTCGTGGCTTGCTGCCCCTGCATTGAGTACTCGCTTAGGTGTGTCTGAGAAGAGCTCATTAAAGAAAATGCGCTCAATAGTATTCAAGCCGCACAGGATCTTAACATTGAGTCTTCTTCGACGATAAGACGTTTCGTTAAGATGTATCATTCGTAAGAGCTCAACATTTTTTGTTTACTTCCGTGTATCCCCCTAAACAGCTTTTCCAGGTAAGCGAACATACCCACCCGCAGGGCGTGAAACACAGCACTAAACACGTTAGGTCGTTTAAGATCGACGCGCCTTCTCCAGAACATCGTCTTTGGCATGGTATAACATCAATCAAAACCCCAAGGACCAAAATCACTAAAGCTAATTTCTTATGATTTCAATCATCTCATTCTTGACATCTGATCCGTAGGCTCCAGATAACCGCTCATAGTGGAATATGAACGACGCCATGGACGAAGCAGCGAAACACCATCTCTCTCAACGCGGGGCAGAAAACTTCTCGAAGGGGAACCATTGGGCGCCCATTGAACGGGCATTGGCCAATGTATGGGACAAGGATAGTAATGCAGAAGGGATGTAAGTTAATTTGATGACACCAGCTGAAGCTGTTGAGATTGACTAATACTTATCACCGCAGCATAAATCTCGGGCTCGCAGAGAACTCATTGATGCACTCTGAAATAGCTTCATTTCTTGAGAAGAACGTAAGTCCTCTAATTTATTCAGAACCTACTTTCATTGTTGTTGAGTCTAATACTGATTGTACAAATGAACCAGTTCCAAGTTCTGCCCTCAAAGCACCTCACTTACGGCACCGGCCCTCTCGGTTCACTCCGTCTACGGACCGCTCTCTCCTCCCTGTTGACCACTCACTTCCACTCCCTTGCCCCCATTCCGCCCTCTCAAATTCTTCCCTACTCGAGTATCAGCGCCCTAACCGACGCTCTCACATGGAGTATCTGCAACGAAGGCGAAGGGATCATGATCCCGCGCCCATTGTACACGGGTTTCCGCGTTGATATCCCTCAGCGGAGTAGAGGTGTCATCGTGCCTGTTTCGTTCTCTGGACTTGACCATGTAGGAGAGGGGAGCTTGGACGATGTGTTTGATGCTGAAGCTAACGCGCAGGCCTTCGAGCGCGCATGGAGAAAATGCGAAGAGGACGGTATCAAGGTCAAAGCAGTGCTGCTGACGAATCCGCATAACCCATTGGGGAAATGCTACCCAGCATCTGCGTTGAAATCTGTTGCGAAATTTTGTGGAAAACATGGATTGCATCTTATCTGTGATGAGATTTATGCGTTGTCTGTTTTCGAGAATAGGGAGAACCCGGGCGTTGAGACATTTACTTCTATTCTGAGTGTGGACTTGGAAGGACTGATTGATGAGGATATGGTACATGTTATGTATGGGCCATCGAAAGACTTTTGTGCCAACGGGTTGAGACTCGGGGCCTTGTGTTCGAAGAACGAGGGATTGATTGGAGCGGTGGCAAGTCTGGCGTGAGTATTTCTTGTTCTGATCCTTGAGTCTCGTGTCTGGACTCTGGACTTTATGTTGATACTTGAATTGTGATTCTTGCTGACAGAACATTATAGAGTATTCTCCTGGTCTCCCTATGTCCTCCAAGACCTCTGGGCTGCGCTCCTTGAAGATACCGACTATCTCTCCTGGTTCATCTCTACTAACCAGCATCGCCTTTCCGAAAACCACAGCCTCGCTCTCTCATTTCTCGCTTCGCATAACATCAAATTTTTCAGAGGATCGAATGCTGGTGTGTTCATCTGGATCGATTTCAGAGAATACTTCTCAATCGAGACCAGCGAAGGAAGTGTGGAGCAGAAGCGTGAGATGGAGAAGAGGTTTGTGAAGAGGTGTGAGGAGACGGGTCTGTTTGTTGGATATGGCAGCAATTTCTTCAGTGAGGAGGTAGGATGGTTTAGAATTACATTTACGGTGCAAAGGGATGTATTAATTGAGGGCTTGGAGAGACTGGTTGGTGTTTTAAAGGAAGCGGGGTTGAAGAAAGGGTTTGAGGGGCTGTAAGCGAAGACACTGGAGGCATATCGCTTTAAACCCATATCGAAGAATGCATTCACAGTGAGTCTTATCCAACGTTCGCAGATACTGGTTATACGAAATCATGTGGTATTGGACGATGGATATATAGTCCGAGAATTGATGTCTTTCATTTTTTTGGTGGCTGTCGGTGCCTTTCTCGCCTCGACTATTCAAAATGCACTATCAGATCGCTATGCCTTCTCCAGACTTAGAATCACGACTCATTTCCAAACAATAGCAAACAATCAAACCCTGCCGCCTCTTTATCATGCTCTCAATCACTCGCGAGAATTCTCGCTGAAACTCTATTGACCTTATGTTCGCCCAGCTACGCCAGTGACGTCATTCCAGCAAGCTACCCCTCCATGCAGTGCAGCTCTGCGCTCGGTTTGGTTGGAGCTCCCTACCTCGAAATGGTTGAGAAGATGTAACACGATGCTCGCCTGAACTCACTCACACCGCACACTGTTAGCTCCTTTCCCTTTTCCAATCCTACTTTAAAGCCTGCTCGGCGTAGAGAGCATGAGATGTCGTGAGATTCATACAAAACATTTGAAACTTCTTCCTTCTTCAACATCCAATCTCACACTTCGTTCACTACGGCTCCACTCTCGTCCTCGCATCCAGGTTCAGGCGGCAAGGAATATTGGGTTTAGGTTTTACAGCAGCTCTCAAACCGCCAGTATGAAGGACTACGTCTTTCCCAGCAAGCCTCTGGCGAATCCCAAATCAATTGTTCAAGGTGTGTCATTTCAACGTCTCAAGAAGTGGCTCAATAGTTGCTGGCGAGCTATCTGACATGTAAACGTCACATGTCACATGCAGTATCAATGAGCCCCGTGTAAAAATCTCCTCATACATCACATATCTAACACCACCCCAGGTCCCAACTACCGCTTCACAATCCTCACCGACCGCCTCTTCCGCTACGAGTGGGCCGAAGACAACGTCTTCGAAGACCGCGCCTCAACATTCGCCATCAACCGGGAACTCCCCGTCCCCGACTTCCGAGTCGTAGATCGCGAAGATGAGCTAGAAATCATCACTGATCACTTCCATCTCAGCTATGACAAGGAACGCTTCAGCTCCAGTGGTCTCATGGCGAGCTTCAACGCCAAGATCACGCTCTGGGGCGCGCAATGGCGTTTCGCGAGTGGACGACAGAGAGAGAATCTTGGTGGGACGGCGAGAACGCTGGATGAGGTTGATGGGAGGTGTGATATGGGCGAGGGTGTGATTTCGAGGTTTGGGTATGCCGAGATTGATGATAGTAAGTCGATGTTGTTTGATGGGGAGGGGTTTGTTGCTGGACGGCCTGCTGGAGACAGGGTTGATGGGTATGTTTTTGCTTATGGACATGATTATCGAGGGGCGATTAAAGCCCTGTATCAGGTGAGCGGACAGCAGCCTGCTGTTCCGAGGTATGCTTTGGGGAATTGGTGGTCCAGGTACTACGCGTACTCTCAGGAAGAGTATGTGGCTCTGATGGACAAGTTCAAGAAGATGGATGTACCACTGTCAGTGGCTGTGGTTGACATGGACTGGCATATGGTGGGCGACGATGCAGTTCCTCATGCTGGTTGGACGGGATATACATGGGACAAAAAGCTGTTTCCAGACCCCAAGAAGTTTGGAAAGGATCTTCACGATCGCAAACTCAAGATCACATTGAATGATCACCCACACGCAGGAATCCATTATCACGAAGACGGTTACGAGGAAATGGCAGCCTTCCTCCGCCACGACACAACACACAAGAATCCCATCCTCTTCGACCCGACAAATCCCAAGTTCATGGAAGCGTACCTTCGCATTCTACATCGCAACATCGAGGATGTAGCATGTGACTTCTGGTGGATCGACTGGCAACAAGGCGAGCACTCCAAAGTCCCCGGTCTCGACCCCCTCTGGATGCTCAACCACTTCCACTTCATCGACGCCTCACAAAAAGGCGAGCCCCTCATCTTCTCCCGATACGCCGGGCCTGGAAGCCACCGCTACCCCGTCGGCTTCTCCGGCGACACCGTCACAACCTGGGCATCCCTCGAATTCCAACCCGAATTCACAGCCACAGCATCCAACATCGGGTACGGCTGGTGGTCCCACGACATCGGCGGGCACATGATGGGAAGCCGCGACGACGAGCTAGTAACACGCTGGATCCAATTCGGCGTCTTCTCACCCATCATGCGCCTCCACTCCGCCAACAACCGATGGTCTTCCAAAGAGCCCTGGCTCTACCGCAAGGAATCCGAGCTCGTGATATCCAATTTCATGCGCTACCGTCATCGCCTCGTTCCATACATCCATTCCGCAGCTGAACCGCTCATCCAACCTATGTATTGGGACTTTCCCGATAAGGATATCGCGTACAGTGTCCCGAACCAGTATTTCTTCTCCGAGCTGATCGTAGCGCCGATTGTCAAGCCGAGGAGTAAACGCACCAACCTCGCGAGAGTGAAGGCGTGGTTGCCGTATCGCTGCGTCGATATCTTCACCGGGACAGTCTACGATGCAGGTGAGATTGAGATGTTCCGCACGCTAGGCGAGATTCCCGTGTTGGCGAGAGAAGGCTCGATCGTCCCGCTGGATGTGAATCCTAGTAATGGGTGTTTGAGACCCGATGAGTTCGAGGTGTTGGTTGTTGTTGGGAAGGATGGAAGGTTTGAGCTTGTGGAGGAGGAGAAGAGTTTTACGGTGACGTTTGATCAGAAGACTGGGATCCTGAAGTCGGATATTGATCGTCCTTGTACTTTCCGCTTCCTGGCTATCACGTCTAAGCCATCTGGTTTCAAAGCTCCTGAAGGTGCAGAGATTTCATTCGAGGCGTACCCCTCTGTTCCTAGTATGTTAGTCAAAGTTGCCAAAGCCGGCCCAGTCGAGTTACAACTTGGCGGCAGTCCTCAACTCGGGAAGATCGATCAAAGAGACAGGATTGAGAAGATGTTGCTGGATTATCAGATCGAGTTTGATGTTAAGGATAGGATCTGGAATGCGGTCGTTGATGAAGAGGTGGGCTTGAATGTTAGAGTTAGGAAGTTGTTGGGGACGGCGGATGAGGAGTTGGTCGGGCCGGTGGTGGAGTTGGTTCTTGCTGATGGGAGGTCTTGAGAGGTTTGAGTTGTGAAGGGAAGGTAGTAAGGGAAGTTGTGTGAGATGACAAGATGGTGGGATGGGTATTACTGGCTGTGGCAGAGTATAGATAACTCTGTACTTCGCTTATATGGTCACAAAAGCCTGTCGTGGTTCACCGCATGGTGTTTGTTTATTGGAGGCTAGGGGAGGCCGCCAACGTCGTGTGGGCACCTTCCTGTGACCTTCCTTTTTCCTTCTTCGTCTGCACAGAAATGTCAAGGGAGGCCAAGAGTGCAGGTTAGATAGATACATGAATAGACAAAAGCGATTCCTCAAGTCGATATTCCTCTTTCCTTTATTAGGCGAGAGGAAAGGGGGGGGGGGGGGGGGGTTCGGTT